>WLWD01000144.1_pt1 | contig 523649 bp, 369 predicted proteins | sample 6712731 | NCBI WGS metagenome assembly WLWD01 (sample SAMN12718690, study PRJNA576275) | sponge metagenome | isolation source: marine sponge | host: Mycale hentscheli | place: New Zealand: South Island, Marlborough, Capsize Point | collected 2014-11-01 | reverse complement strand
TTTTTTTTTTTTCCTTTTTTTTTTTTCTTTTTTTTTGCAGACTTGCTATTTCCATTCCTTTACACGCGGATCTAGTGTAATTATCAGATAATCGTATATTGCATTAGGGACTGAGATTCCATCTTGCACTATTTGATATTTATTTCATTTTTTCTTTCTTTTTATGGACATTTGCATGTCATGTTTGTATTGACATTTGTGTGGGTGTGTGATGTTTGTTTGTGTGTGCTTGTGCACAAAATGTGGATCATTATTTGTTGTCAATTCCAGTTTTATAACTAAAGATTATATGGAGGAAGGGTTGTGTGTGTCAACACCAGAATGTTTTTAGCTTGTGATCTACATCTGTAAGGAAACCTGGCAAACTTAATGCTGATCCTGAACTTAATTAGCAGACTTATATCTAAATCCATTACCAAATGCTATGGGGTCAGTTTGTTCAGAGTTTTCCTATTGACTTGGCTCCAATTACAATGAATAGACTTTTGTTTGAAGTTCAAAAAACCCGATTATGCTGTTGTGTGTTGATGCAGTAAACAAAACAACAAAATTGTGCATAGCCCCCATCACCAGGAAAAGGATTTCCTATTAGTAGCTTTATAAGTTATCATAAATATTGATGGGGAGTAACATTCCTGAATAATAGCAGTAATAATTTTAGCTAGTGACATTTCATGCTTACTTTTATTATGAATACTATTATGGGGTGTTGCTTCATTTAGTTGATGCTTTTTTAATTGTTTTATTGTAATATGAAATGGACTGACACAATAATGATTGTTTAGAATTAAAGAGTGCAAAAATAATAATTGTTATGAGACGCTGAAGAGAATATTGAGTGATGATCTATTATAGTCTAATTCGCTTGGCTAGCTTGTCTCGTTTCTCTTCAAATGACTTGACGTTTCCTCCAGACAGCCATGAGTAAGACACCTTGTAACCATCTTGGTCTCTGTTCACAGATACTTGTATTTTTATTCCATTCCATGTGCATATGATTTTGTTGTAACCACTTCTTTCAATGTCACGAATCTTCAAGTTGTACGCAGCCCTTTCGATCTTGTTCAAAGCGTCGAGTAGCTCAGCTGGCTTTGAATCTGTAACACCTGATGAAGTATATCCATTCCTGAAAGTGTCTGACGTGGCTCTTGACCTGCTTTGTGAGGAGGTGTGCTTGTTTCCCAGGTGTGCCGTTTGTGAATCTTTGATTGATGGAAGGGTGGAGTCATTGGAAGTGCCGGAAATTGTTCTTGATCTATACCGGTGTGACCTGGGAAGCGTATTAGAAGACACCTGATGGAAAGTGAGCTCTTCTTCTTCAGCATCTTTGTTACCAGCTTGATCGTCAAATGACGCGGCTCTCTGGTGCATGCTCGTTATTGACGAGTTGTTGCTAGTCCTAGTCACACCCGAAGGTTGGCGTGAGCTGTGGCGAGAGGGTTGACGGGATCCTGCCTGCGAGCCAGGATTAGAGCGCCAAGCTTCTCTCACGGGAGCCTGATGGGGTAAGTGGGTTCTCAGCTGTTCCCGTACTTCGTTGATCCCTGATGGTGTCGAGTAGTGGTTTCTTTTGAGTCGACTTCCACTGGGCTGCTGCTGTATGGGTACCAGCTGCTGGGGGTTGCTGGGAGATTTTCTCCTAGATGAATTCATTGGCCTATGTCTACTAGAATCTTGATCGTCCCTTCTGTGTATTGCCTCTGGCCTTTGTTCTGGTGGTCTCTGCACTGGAGTAGGAGCCATTGCATGTCTTGCTGCTCTGGCTGCATTCTCTTCTGTGGAAAGAACAGAAGCCGTATCAAAACAAGCTATGATTACATTCTGGGGAATTGGAAAGGAGATTGTTTAAATTTGCACATGTGAGTGCAAAGGGTGGCTGTGAATATTGATGCTTGTGAAGTTGAAGTGATAATTAGTTCACTTTTTGGGTGTAACTTAGTCAAAGTAAAGCTCGTCACTATCACTTCTTGAGTATACTTAGTCATAGCAAAGGTCATTTCTATGTATATATTTGTACCATAGTATGCTCAAATTGTCCAACCGATTGCTCAGTTTACAGTGAATGTAATTCATATCCACTTACTAGGAGACGAATGAGTGAACTGCCCACTCAAAAGTTAGTTTTTTATGCGTATCCTATTGCCGATACCGACAGTACAAGTCGGTTGCACCATTCCATTCAGTCTATACGGGATGTACACTATCCTTGGGCCTTTGGCCCCCAGTTGTGCAAATTCATACCAACCTCCACATCATGGTGTAAACCTATACATGAGTGAAGAAAACAGATTATTTACCTCTTTGATGCATCCTTTTCTTCAGTGCTTCAATGTCTTGTTCCAGCATCATCTCAGGCATTGTGCTGCGCCTTCTGTGAGGGTTAAAACCATTCGGCACATCAAGCGACTCCTCCTTGCTGTCTGTCACTTGATCTCCTTCTTCTACTTCCATCAAGGTTGCATTCGTCGTTGGCTGGGCTGGTTGCTCCCTTCGGCGTTTTCCAGAATCACCTGCAATCTGCCAGGAAGAAATCACAAGTTTTTATTCTTGAAAACCTAAAAGAAAAAAAAAACTCACTCTTCTTGGCCTTGGTCTTCTTGTAGTCGTCGTGGGCAAGCTTATAATAGACCTGGCATCTTCATCTTCATCCTCAAAGAAACCTTGGTCTCTGGAGACTCGGCTGTGACGTGCTCTTGTGCTGGAAGAGTTCCTAAACTGCCTGTTGAACCTAGTCAAATAAAATGAATTGTTTTTATTGATGACAGCTTATTATTATTATTATTATTATTATTATTATTATTATTATTATTATTATTATTAGTAATTTTCTAATTTTCTAATTTTCTGCTTTGGGAATGGCAGTATTATATTTGTCTCTCTCATACCTTGTCAGCCTTGCTACCAGCAAGTGATAAATAGCAGCACTGTTTGTTGCTCTGTTAGACACAAGTTCTTGCGTCAGGTCTTCCTCCGTTTGCTTCAGCTGAACAACAACAACAAACATGCATGGAAAATATCTTGGTTGAAAAGATAATCTTTGGAAGTAGAGCTGGGTGCAGGCACCAGACCTGCACACAGCAATAGCATTTATGGCAAAGTACCTATACTGTGGTATAGATCAGACAAGTAATTCTAGCTTATGTTTCCATCTTGAACATCTCCAAAATGTTCAGGTAGGTTTTGGCAATTTTTTTTGCTCAGTTAATGGAAGAATCATTAACTATAAGTGTCGGGCATACCTAGCAAGAGTATTATTTGAAATATTTGAGTATCACTCTTCTAAGTTGAGTTTTACCAAACACACACACACACGCGCGCACACACACACACATCCACACACACACATCCACATGCGCGCACACACATGCGCACATGCACACACACACACACTAAATAGGAATGGGAATCACAAGCAAACTCAGTGAATCCTACCTTGAGGATGTACACCATGTGTTGGACGATGTCATTATTGAGGTCTAGCAACTCCAGTCGATTTGGGTAGGGGGAAGGTCCAAAGGGTAAGGCGTGGCCTTCATTCATCCATGGATGCATCATTATTTCACTCATCTTCAACCTCTCGTCAGGATTGGATCGTAGCAAGTTCCGCAGCATATCTTTGCAGTCTTGTAATTGCAACAAGATTAAAAATGAATGAACAAAAAAAAAACTTAGTCACAGATCTCACTTTTTGACAAGTGCTCGGGTATGGGATTCATCTTGTTTTCAAGCATCTTGGCATGCAAGGCGGTGATGTTGAAAGGCTCCACTGTGTAAGGAAGACAGCCGGTCAGCATAGCGTACATGTTCACACCTCTGCAAGGAGACAAGAAAGAGAGAAGGAACCCATTTTATTAGTATTTACAATCTTGTAGGTGATTAATTGCTTACATGCTCCAGATGTCAACCTGGGGTCCGTACGCTTTATGGCCCAGCAGTTCCGGAGCGGCATAGGCTGGAGAGCCGCACTGCGTGTTGCAGTGGACAAGCCCGTTGTCTCCCTGTATGTATTCTTCATTGCTGAGGCCAAAATCTGCATCAAATAAATACCCACAAGAGTGTGATATCAGTTTATGTTTACTTGTTTTTTTTTATGTTTGTTTGTTACTGGAAGTATGGCTGCAGTGTGCTTACCGATTAACTTGATATCCATATTTGCATCCAGCATTAGATTTTCCACTTTCAAATCCCTAAAACATTGTTATATCAAAGATTAAAATTAAATTAAGAAGCTGAGTAATTTTATGATTATGCTGCATTCAAGAAAGGCCAGACATCTACAAGCTATAATATCTTTGTAAAAATAGACTGCATCTAGTCACCTGCAAGCAATCTGATTGGTCTGTTATGGTAATCTATTCAAGTAGAATCATGCTCTGTAACATTTAGAGATCAAGTGCTGCTACGCGACTTTTATTTTGCAAGCTGTACACCACGGCCCACAGGGGCATTCAGCTTGACTGCAATATAGACAATATTGACAGTTTTTCTCGAAAAAAAGCAGTAAATACCTTTTATATAGGTTTTAGTTCACTACGTTCTAAAATGGATATCATGAATCAGCGAGGTTTAGGAATCTTCAGCCTAGAGTGGCGTCCTCGCCATGCTGAGATGCCACAGCTCGAAGCTTTATATTGAATACAGCAGATTCACAATATCCATTCTTTTTTTTTTGCATGGAGACATGTTAAGCTATTATGTGGTCAAAACCATCTCATGTTAGCATGAGATAAGAACATAGCAGAAAAATAATAATAAAGTTCTAAGTAGCTGGAGACAGTAATATTATTCACAAGTTAGTCTCCTGATTTTAGTGGTCTCTCAAACATATACATTGAGCACTAAATAGCCGGAATGCAATGCACCAGACTGCAACATGGAGGAAACGTAGATTCACGGCAATGAATGCATTAAATTTGCTGAGCACATCATGTTTTGCCGTAGGGATGTCCCACGCTTTAGTGTTGTGAAGGATATCCGGACTACCCTACATGTCTGACCTTTGAGAATGGACAACAGGCAAGTTTGGAGTCCAACTGACATTTGCCTCCACGTCATGTACTGGTTGTATTAATTACTTGTCAGGACACCCATAGAGCTGAGTGACCTCCAAGCACTAATAGAGTAACTTTGCAAGCGAGTGGCTCTGCAACTATATGTGCTGAGTTCGGTTCAAAGGTGGTGTGAAAAAAAAATGTATATTGCAAAAGTCATGAATTAGAATAATTGTCATCGCTCCTCATACTATTAGGGGCAACTCTACCAGAATTTAATCAGCGCGTCATTTTTTTTTGTGATTGTGGCTGTCTAAATACATTATATAGCCCTCATCCACATACGTTTCTGTCAGTCGTATTATTGAACCCCTCAAGTTGACCGCCTCATTGAATCCCACATCATTAGAAGACAACACACAACATAAACCACTCCAACTTGCCTGTGGATGATCCCTGCTCTGTGTAAATGGTCCACTGCAGACACAATGTGCCTCATGTATTTTCTAGTCTCATTTTCATCAAGATGCCCTTTCTTATAAATGTATCTCATCAATTCACCACCTAGAGCATTTCAATAATAATCACTCACACAACAACAATAATAATAATAATAATAATAATAATAATAATAATAATAATAATCATAATAATAATATTATTATTATTATTATTATTAGATGGCTATAATTATTATTATTATTTATTGTTGTTGTTGTTGTTTACCTGAGCACAGTTCAGTGATGAGGTAGAAGCTGCTATCAGTTTCAATGACTTCCAATAATTGAAGAATGTTTGGATGCCGAACCATTTGCAAGAGCTTGGCTTCTCTTCTAAAATTCTTGGCGACATAAGGATCTTGTTGTGCTTTTTTCTTATCAATTACTTTCATTGCCACCTAAGTTAATATATAATAATAATGATGATGATGATGATGGTGATAATGATGATAATAATAATATGACAATAATAATAATAAATAATAATAATAATAATAATAATAATAATAATAATAATAACAAGTATGTTTGTTTGTACAATCTCTCAAATCCTCCTTACTTTTTCTCCAACTAAGACATGAAATGCCTCCTTTACTTTGGCAAAGCATCCTTCTCCTAGTTTTTGGCCAACTAGATAGTGGTTAACTTTCTTTGTGTGCAAGTAACTTCTGATGTGCTCAGAAGGAACGTTAGCTACAGCTGGAGGCAGTTTCGGTTTGACCACTACCTGAGGATTTTCTGTGAGCGCGTGAATGCCACGCCTTGTGGGGGACAAAAGGTTTCGGCCGTTACCCGTGTCCATCGATTCCCCTAGGGTTAGCGACATCCCCAGGGTTTCAGAAGTAATCCTCCCGTAGCTGGTCATCGTAGACAGGCAAATGTTGACCGGGTATGTAGGGAAAGGGAGACTTAAGGAAGAGCTAGTCGCTGTAGAGTTGTATTATAGTCGCTTCATTATACCAACTTATTTACTATTTACCATATGTCGTAATATGGAGAGTTTCCAGCGCTTAAGTAGCCCCACCCCCTACTTTGCAGCGAACTCTGTGAATATTGTTTTTTCCCCGCTCCCGGGAATGGGGGAGTTTTACCCGAGGCACACTCAAGTAGGTGGACTATTACGCAACATCGGCTGGAGATTTAGAGTTAGACAATAATGTTGAGAGGCTTAGCTTACACAGGGAGTAGGAAAAAGGGGGAAGAGGGTTAATGGGGCAACTGGCCCCACCCCCCCCCCCCCCCCCTTTATATTATAGTATGAGTGTAGCCATAGGTTTAGAAAAATTGTCTGCTTCAATTTGAATAGGATATGAAGAAATTTATCTTCCGCAAAGGTTGGAGAGCAACTAACTTTTATTTTTCGCCAGGTAAACGGGTCCTTAAAGATAGGATTGAAAGCGCATGCGTAACCAACAAAGACCACCCTCACTTACGCTCGCGCGTGGTGTAATTTTGGGCGTTTCCCAAAATTACACCTCGCGCGCGCGAGCATAAAAGATGTGGGCGGGAATATAGCGCGCACCTGCGCGCCAATATACTGGCACGACTTGAGCACGTGCAAGATATGTAGTATCCGGGACGTTTCCTAGTTTTAGCGGGAATTCTATTTCACGGTACTTAGAAAAGTGACCTTTTTCTTCCCCTGGAAGTGAAATGCCAATGACGTTTTATGACGTTTAATTGGATAGGTGTGGTTTCTACGGCAAAAAACCTTTGATGTGTGTGTATTCAAAATTGCCAACCGGAAACAGGAGAGTGGAATTTTCATGACTGCCTACCCTAGCAAGTAAAATTACCAAACCCTCCAGAGAAGTGAGTGCCCTTTGTGTATCTATGTGCTTTGTTGTCCTGTCTGTGCGTGTGACCTATTTATAGACCGGTCATTCCAGTCCAGTTTCCCTCTCACTGGTATCGCGCCCTTATTAGACTCCATTAAGCCTTAGTAACCTCTTTTATGCCTAGTGGACCCGTTTTAGTCAGTTTTTAGCCGCGTTAGTTTGTTTGTGCGAATCGGCTGCCGTGAAACCTGTCATGGTAAGTAGTGAAAGTCTTGGCGCTCTGTAAAAGTGGATCTTGGTGGTTATGGTATAGCGATCAAATACTGCCGTTTTTTTTTTGTACACTTACTGAAGCTTTTTGATGTCGAACTTCTCAGTGGAGCTACTTAGTACAACATTACTGACTTAATGACTGACTTTTGTATGAAGTAGTGGAAAGGCTAGGGAGTAATTTATTCTGGAATGTGCAGACTCAATAAGAATTTGATTGGTACAGTATTGTGCCTCCTTTATGTACTCTAATTGATTATTATTCATCACAGTGCTATTCCCATAGCATGGACTTTTTGTCGTGTGTTGCTTTACTAGTTGAACCAATTCTACGTCACCAGTGAAGAAGTGTTGTAGTACTATTTGGGGACCTAGTCTTGTGGGCATGCATCGTGCATGTATTAATAACTTTTTAGTGCTACATTCATGCTTGTTGAGGGAGACCACAAACTACTGACTCACTATTGGTACATACAAAACCATACGTACAGTTACAGTCTAGTTCAAATATCAGTACATTCCAGGCATGAGGAATTTCAGTTTTACCGTATATGGTCGCTTGTTGCATATGTAGGCTTTCTTATGGTTCTGGCAGTTGTGAAGTTGAGGTGGGTGGGTGCGTTCATCTCAACCATACAGTTTACTAAATTTTAGAAGTGCAAAAGTACTTACATTTGGCAGCATGTGTGAGAGTTTTATGCCATTCTCATGTTCAATCCACTAGTCAGTAATTTGTGTATGTGTTAAAACTCCTTTTGACCACTGCCTTCCATTCAATTTAGAGCTTCCTCCTCGTAACCTACCCCCCTCTATGGAACCATGTTGATAAGGTTGTTTTGCTTGAGCGATTGTCTGACAAGTACATGTGGTGTCTGCATTATATGCTCAAAAAGAAAAAGACAGCTTCAATCAATTTCACGTAATTGAGAGGGTTATAGTAGTTGTCCTGTCAGTTTGTCTGTCACACTCTGATTTTGGAGATCACCCGTTGACTTAGGTATGAACTTAAGATATTTTATTGAGTTTCAATTTCGGGCTTGTTTTTTAGAAAACAGTGGGTGAATGATTTTTTTTGGCTGCTCACAGTTGTTGTATAGTTTACTGAGTGCTGGAATTGGAATTTTGCTTGAAACTACCAGTTAGTGTACCTTTCATGTTTTTTAGTTGCTCTTGTGAGACAACATTTACATTTACCGTTTCTGCCCTTTACATTGCACGAGCTACATTGATACCAGAGTGGGTATTAACCAAATACATTATTAATTTGGGTGAGATGAATGTATAGCAGCGCTGAGGGTTCGCACCTTTGAAGCTCCACTGAAGAAAGTGTCAGTTTTCTTTTCTCCCCTGTAAAAAGCCATGCGTGTTTAACTGAGGGTAACACCCTTTCTGTGGCAACACATTCTTCCAGCCACCATAGTTTGTTTTTGCTGGAAGGTTGGGTGCATCTTATGTTAGTGCCGGGTCTTCTCAGTAGTTAGCCAAAGTGATTAGTGCTAAATGTCAGCACCACACTGGTGATTTCGTTATGTGCTTCGTTTACACGTTGTGTGCAGGTCTCTGCCGTATGGCAAGTGGAGGTGGTAGTCACCCCTCCCACCTACCCATTGCCACAGCCCATTCTCACGGCTCCAACTCCGCCAGTCTTCAGACTCCAGACACGAGTTCCCTCTTTGTGACCACACTTGGCAGTGGTGGCCCCGGCAGAATTGATGGGGGCATGGGTGGGAGTGGTTTCCCTTCCACGGCGGACCAGGAGCCGCATTCCTTCACTAGCCTTGAGGAGTTGCTGGACGTGACTGGCATAAATTCCATGGAGCTTGCTCATCCTGATCTGGATGGAATGAAGGAGACCTCAACTGCAAGTAGAGGTGGTCATGGTGTGAACAGCCTGCAGATGCTGGCCAGGGAAGTGGAGATGAATTCAAGCCAACAAGGTACATAAGAACGCATTATATTAAATATTTGGTGTAAAGCTACTGTATGATAACTTTTATCTTGTCACTTAGCAAATTTATCAAGTTCAGTTAAGAACGTCAATTTTTCTCTACTGATTTTTCTCTACTGATTTTGCTCTCCCTTTTCCAAACTGCAGTTCACTGCTTTATGTGTTGCTAGCTTGTCAGATCTTTTAATTTTTTTCCCTCCCACCTTTCTTGTGATATGGTTGTTAGAACTGATGGAACCTCCCAGTAAGCGTCCTCGTGTGGAGTCGAGTAACAGCAACTTTGTAGGCAGCCCTGGCTCCATGGCTTACCCAGCTCTTGATAAATTTGGCCACTCTACGTCTAATATCAGGGTGCAGACTCTGCACGCCTCTTCTCCTTCTCGCTCACCTTCCAATTCTGCCACTTACCTGTCCCCTGTCCCTTCCCCGTCACCTTCCTGTCATACCCAGCTTGTGGCTACTCAGTCGCCAGCTTCTGTGTCGACATCTCCCGCAACTCGATCACCTCTTCACGTTTCCAATCCTCCAACCCCAATAGTCTCCCTCCTGGATAAGCGTATGTCTCCGAGCTGTGGTGATGCAGATGGGCTACTGGATCCTACGCAACAGAAGGAACAACAGCAGCAGTTTGCCTCTGTAGGCTTGGTGGCAGGTCCACCCAAAGTTCTGGGACGCCCGATACACAGCCCGCCTCCTTACTCAAGCGTCACTGCAACCACCTCGTCTTCGAGTCATCCTGTTCGCAACTTTTCATCCCAGAGTTTCAACTCTACGGACTATCTACAGAAAGGTTCGCCGGGAAGCTTTGCGACATCTAACGTCCACAACAGCACTACCAACAACTTACACTTGGCCAACACTACCAGCATTGGACAGGCCAATTCGTGGGCTACCAAGTCTCAGGCAAGCCGGTCTGAGAGCCTCCATCAGCCCGGCATGTCTGTATCTTCTGTCCCTGCCACCTCACACCCAACTGCCAATCTGCATCACTTGGCAACTCCTAATGCTGAAAGTCGGAGCGCAGCATCTCAAATTCGTAATAATGCCCACCTCGGCAGTGATAAGGCTGTGTCAATCCTCAAATCAAAGCCAGCTGCAGCTGCACCCTCGGTAAGCACTCCTTCTCAAGTTGCCGAGAGCATTAATTCCAACTCCAGAGCAGTCGTGATTCAACTCATACAGCTTTACAAGCAGTACCAGGAAGCCAACGATCAGCTGGGAATGGCACGCGTGCGCGAACAGATCAACTTTCTGGTCACTGCTCAGCAAAAAATTTTGGCTGCGAAGAACAACATTTTAAAGACAACCACTGGTACAACTCCTAGCAACTCGGTGAGCCAGTCACTTGTTGGCAGCAAACTGCAAGTCGGGGGAGAGCCTTTGGTGGGTGGAGCTGGGTTAAGATTGGGGTCAGCTGAGGGCAGCAGAAGTGAGCAACAGCAGCAGGCCAACAAGATCCTCGGTCAGTTGGCAGGTCTAAAGAAGAACCAGCAACAGTTGCCACAAGCGGCTGGCGTTTCTCTCTTAACGTCATCTTCATCGGCTGCTCCAGCTAGCTCTGCTTACAGAAACCAGGGCAACTTTGGACTTAGTACTAGTACGCCAGGGCTAACCTTGGGTGCTGGGGAAGTGGGGAGCAGCAATGGCCGAACAACAGCAGGAACTAACCCAGCTGAAGAAGTAGTTGCTAGTTCAGGGTTGAGTGGGCGTGGTGCTGTGGGTCCAGCCAAGTCAGTGTTTGGCTTGCCTGCAGTGTCCACGGCAACTCCTAGTGCTTCTATGTCATCTCAACAGAACACAGTGCAGACAGGACAAAACCCAGGTGTGTTGAGTGGGTATGTGTGTGTGTGGCCGATTAGCGAATTAGAAAGATGTTCAGAATTTGATGATGGGCTAAAAAAAAGTGGAAAAAATGTTAAGATATGTCAAAAGATTTTTGTTTTTTTGTTGTTTTTTTCTTCCTTCTTCATCCATTCTTCATCCATTCTAAGGAAACCCCCAATGTCTATTAATTCTTTCTGAAAACCCCTTACATATTTCTTATTATTTTTTTTAGGACTCAGAAACTCGCAGGAAGATACCCAGAAGACTTTAAAACAATTGCAGCTGCTGATGTCCAATCTTCCTGAGTCCAAGAGACCCAAGAACCTGCAGGAATTGAAAGTCTTTGTCCAGCAGTACAGCAATTTAGTAGCCAAGGGGAATGCTGCACCGTTGAATAAGTTACAACCAGCTGTAGCGTCAACTGTTACTACCACTCTTCCGTCTTACTCTGCCTCTTTGGAGAGAACTCAGTCTCAAATTCCTCCCTCGAATGCTGCCCATCTCAGTCATCCACTGAGTTCCATGGGGAAACAACCTGTGGCCTCTCCTCTGTCATTCTTGCCAACTACCACAACCGTCAAGACCGGCATGACTGCAGGAGCTGCCCATGCACAAGGAAAGCTCGCGGCACACCAAGGTGGGCTGCTGTCGCATTTGGGGAGCATGTCTACAAATGCCCTCACTTCTCACCTCGTGGGAGGAGACACCAATTCTTTGAAGCAGCCACAGGTTTCGACTAACCTTTCTTTGGATAGTCAGCCAAGAGTCAACGTGGCGGCCATGGCAGTTGAGACTGCAGCTGCTGCTCAGGCTTCTCTCTTGCTCAAATCCTCTGCCGCCTCTACTGTTCCTACTGCTGGAGGACAGTCTATCAACTTTACTGCTGCTACCAAGTCAGGAGGTATTCAGCCTGGTGTGGCCACGCCTCTCCCTAGCGGCGTAACGCTGGAGACTCTTGGAGTATTGTGCAGACTGCCGGATAATGACTTGATGAAGCTCAACCTTCCTCCTCCTCTATTGTCTGCTATCAAAGTGTGGAAAGCAAGACAGGGTTCTGGCAAAACCAAGGTGGAGTTATGATACTTTTTTTTTTGGTTGGTAGTGTGTGTGTGTGTGTGTTTTAATTAATAGCTTCATATATGCTGTGTTGTTGTTTTTTCTTGAAAGTAATTGACTACCATAGTGATTTGTAAGTGTGGAGTGCATGTTGGGGGATGTATATGTCATGTTGAGGAATGTATGTGTGATGTTGGTTCATTGTGTGTGACTTGTAGACAACCAACATGACCAACAAGAACAACATCCCAGTCCTCATCCCTCCTCCTGCATACCCCTTGCCTTCCGTCACCACTGCTAGCAGCAGCATCAATAGCACCAGCTCCTCTGCTGCTCGCAGTGGTCATAACCAGAATCATCATCATTCTCTCACCAGTAGCAATAGTGCTAGCGGCATGAATGCGTCCAAAACCGAGTCTCACACCTCTCTCCCCACCATTTCCAAGTCTCTCCTTGTGGGTCAACCTAATGTCTTGCCTAGTGGAGCTGGCTTCCCGCCGCGTTCCCTGCACGCCTTCGTTCCTAGGCCTTCCATGGGCATGACACCTCAGGTTGGGTTTGGTTACATACCTATATCGTATGACGTCTTTCGTGATGCTGGTTATAGATATGAAGTAAGCCCAGGCTTCTATAATGTTTTATGGAGAATAAATTATTAAGTTGAGCATTAGTGCCTGACACTGAGCGTCCCTGTTTAGTGTGTGTACGTATGTGTGTGTTGACGTGAGGATATCATGTCTAATAATCTTGTTGTTGTTTTTTGTTGTTGTATTTGTATAGACTGCATCTCAGCATATGACACGCTTCAAGGTCAAGATGGAACAGCACAAAGCTGAAACGGAACGGTTGCAAGCTTTACAAAAGGTTAATTGTAATTTGTCATTATTGGTAGTGCATTACCAATTGTTTTTAAGTGTGAAGTATAATGTTGATCTGAATTCATGTGCTCTGGTAATATCAGACAGCGTAATGTTTCAAGAGTACTTACTTCCTCTTCAGGCGTTGCAGTCTTCTGAAGAGGCAAGGATAGCATACCGATTTAGTGCCCACCTGGAGAAGATGCACACTCAGCTCATGAACCCAGACACAGTCTCTGGCTTCAAGTCTCACCACGATATTCTAGCCAGACTTCTACCCTACCACATCTACGCTGAGTCAGAGCCCCCTGAGGCAGCTGTGGAGAAAGGTAAAGTGGAGGGTGTGTATATTGTTTTAGGGTGTTATATTGTCTGCTGCTTGTGATTGTTGTGCCCCTTTTGTTATTACAGCTGATGCCGTGTTTGAGAGCGTGGCTCAGGTACTTCTGTCACGGAGCAGAGGGTTGAAAAGTCGCTATGATAAAATCATGTTGAAGACAGAATCTGAGGTAACCAATTGTCTCTGTGTAGATAATGGTAGCTACTACTTTGTTTAACCCACAGGGTGGTCTCGAGCAAAGCAAGATGAAGTTCCAATTAGAACAGCTCTTTGTGAAAGGAGAACACGAGAGAATTCAGAGAGAAAACCAGGAGAAGAAAGAGGCAGAACAAATAGCTGCAAGTAAGTTTTCTGTACATACTGTCAAATGTATTTGAACATATAAAGTTCATTTTTTCTGCTCGTGTCTTTGCTGGTTAGACTTGAGCACTATGGCAGAAACTGCAGATTCCTTTGATGATGATTTCTCATTTGGCGATGTATTTAATCCATTGATGTCCTTGAACTCTGGAATCACATGATGATTACTCAGCAGAAATGTACATTGTATGTACAATTGTATCATAATTATTTTATTTAATTCTCAATTGGTAATCACATAATGATTCATAATATGTGGATTACTGTATCACTGTGACAATTCAAAAAAGAAAAGCATGAAATAGGATTGTTTAATATCTACCGAGAGTATAATGTTGAAAAACAAGTTTTAAAATTTAGTTAACTAATAATGATAGTGTTATGTTGAAGATTAATCAATTGTTTTCTTGATGGTAAAAAAATCATATTTGGATTCCATCACCTGCAAAGTACATTATAGGAACTCCTACTATTAGTACCATCATGGTCGATATGAACCCAAACCTAAGGTACTCGAAGAACCCTAGCCTGTAGCCGGTAATGTTCCTAGCTTTCTCAACAACAATAAGATTGGCCACGCTGCCGATGAGGGTGAAGTTGCCAGCGATGGTCGATATTCCAGCCAGGAGCACGCCTGTGAGCTGCCCAGTGCAGTAGTTGCCAGGGCCGCAGGTGAAGTTGAAAAGTTGGTCCATGATGAGGATAACCAGTGGCACGTTGCTGAGTACGTTGGACCCCACTACCACAAAGACGGTGAACAGGAGGACACCTTCAAGCCTGTACAAGTCCATGTTGGAGCGAAGGAACTCGAAAGCTTTTGCTGGGAAGAGAGTGTTTTCGAAGCCTCCCAGCCAGATGAAGAGCCCCATGAACATGAGGATCATGGTCCAGTCCACCTTCATCATGACATCGATGGCGTATCTGCGATTCACCATGGAGTCCATAAACATGGTCAATATTCCAGCACCCACAGGCACCAGCCCCAAATTAAACTCCATTGGGATAACTGGAGGTGGAGGGATGGCCAGGAGGCTGATTAGAAGACAAGTGACAATGGCCAGCCAGACAATGAAAAACTTCTTCTTCCACAATGGGCCCTCGTTTGTGGGTGACATTCCATCTTGACTGATAGCCTTGCCTTCTACCAGGGTGGAATCTTCCTTAGAGTTGACTTTGCCCAAGGTGATGCTGTCGCTGACTGACATGGAAGAACCAAACCTATTGCTGTTCCTCTGCTGGCGCCTGGATGCTTGTCCAGGTTTGGCCTTGGTGGAATTGAGTCGGTTGTTGCGGTCAGAAGCGTTCCTTCCTATTGTCCCATACTTGTGCACTGTGTCTTTGGTCCCACTGTATGTGGAAAAACTACTTTCATCTGTTACTTTGGCAAGGGGAAGGATGCTGTGGCCATTTGCCAATCTGGAGGTGTCCGGGTTCCCATTGAACTTGTCTTGCCGCTCTTGAGACATCTGGCTTGTGTCAAGGGGATTTTCACTGCAGTCATAGCTTAAAGCCAATTCCTCACGAGATTCATGGAGTTTACTGCTATATGGATTATTTCCTGGGTAAAACCCGGCTGTTTCAGGTGCTGTTAGATCTCTTGAGTGGTCTTTCAAAGAATCTGTTACGCTGCCATCGTCGTACTCTAATTTTCTTGGCCAGATTACCCTGTAATAACACAAGTACAACAGCAGCAAGCTAACGCACATACCTACTATGGCTGCAGGCAAGGTGGTTACGAAAAAGATGAGCAGAGAAACTTGGCCTCTCGAATTAGCAGCGATGAAAGCATTCTGAGGATTGCCGAAGAACGTGGCTGAGCTGCCGATGTTGGCTGATGTTGCAATACCGAGGAGCAGAGGAGGGTACTCTCGTTTGGAACGACCTTGCTTCATGTGCTCGGTAAGTATGAGCGGCGTGAGTACAACGCAGGCGGCATCGTTAGTGATGATAGCGGCAAGAATAGCGGTCAGAACGCACACTCGCCACAGGATGCTCTTGAAGGGCTTGTTCTTGCCAAAGATGATCAAGGCCACATATTGCAGTATCCCTTCTCTGTCGTAGTAATAGGAGAGCATCATCATGCCAATGAGGAGAAACAGAGTCTGAAGATTCCCTTTGTCTCCCAGGATGGCGTACACCTGATCCTGCGGGGTCACCGCGAGCACAACCATCAGCATTCCCCCCAAGAGTGCTGCGGCCGGCCTGCCCAGTGGCACCCACTTGATGTCCAACACGATAAAAGGCCATACCAACACAAAGATGATGGTGCCCATGATCTTCAGGTACAGTGTGGACTTAACACAGTAGTTGTTATAGCAGTTTGTTTCATTGTCCGACAAGTTGGTGTTCAAAAATTCTTCACTCATCTTGATGATTACTTGGTAAATACCAAAGCTGAGAATAAACTAACAACGCTTGTTAGACTTGATGGCGCTTAGATGCCAAGTGGTGACGAATTCCTTTTTCAGTCTGAAACTGATAATTGTCGGTTGGATATCCAGGTAATATAAGACTTTTACAAAGGCTGGGACTGTTAGATGAACAAATGACTAAAACAATACACCCTCTAACAAAAACCTCCTATTACTTCGCCGTAATGGACAAAAATGAGGTTTCTAATGGAACTCCATGTAGAAATCTGGTACTAAATGGACTTCATGTCTGTTTACAAGTTATTAATCCATGGAGGTTTCTCTGGCTTGTTTAGCTGCTGGCCCAGGATCTATGAAAGAGAACACCTAGGCAGCAATAGTGTGTATGTGTGTGTAGCATGTGTGTGTGCATGCCAGTTAAATGTGAGAAATAGCTGACTTGTTCTGTCCATCTTTAATTAACAAAAGAATAATGTGCTAATGGTTTTAATTTCTTTGAGTATGTACAAAAATAACAAAAAATATGGGAAAGAGGCAATCTAAAAGCTGGGCTGAGCACCAAGTGTAATATCCTGGTATGACTGGTGGGATGGAGTGGTTTTGGTTGGGGAGTAAACACTTTTGTCATAGAAATCCCACTCAACACTTCTACACATTTTAGTATAACAATGGTTGACACAAAATACCAAACTAAAACATACACCTCCCATGTATTACGTGTCATTTACACATTATGATAACGTGTAAAGTTCAACACATGTTTAAAAAATAATAATTGATCAGTTACAAAATCTTTTATCAGTGCAACGCACAAGTTGGTTTCATAAATTTGTTAGTACAATTATTGACAAGAAAATGAATCGTCAAGGTGTACAATTTGAGCTATGGAGTGTATATATATCTACATGAGGCACAGTAGAAGTGCAGGTGATGGAGTAATGGAGTTTGTGATCACTAGGTAAAGACTTACAGATGCTTAATGCACAGTCAGACTTTACTTGAACTTTATTTCAATTAGTGGGCATTACAGTTGGTGTGACTAGTCAAAATCTGCTGATTCGACAAAAACCAAAACTGTGCCGCCAGAGTTATAGAGAGTAAGGTTATGCTTGAAAGGTAGCAATGCTATTATTGTGGTATAAGTTAGTTTATCAAAGAACAATTTAAACTAGGCACAATCATTCAACCAGCTGTGCCAGTGTGTAAGGGTAAAAAGTAGGTACACTATAGCAAATTGAAAAGACAAAATCGTGCTAACAACATCCTTTGAGTATGACAAATAGGGATCATTGCTAAGTTACACCTACTAGCACTATTTTAGCATCTTAGGTAAGTAATAGCATTGAAAATAATATATAAGAAAATTTGTGGCTATGTTGCAGGTTTCATGAACCTGTTATAAGTATATATTACATTTTATTGCAGTGCATGTGACTTTAGGAATGATGTCAGATAGAGCTGAAACTAACTTCTCTAGTTATCTTGGTAGTTAAAAAATATGAATTGACCAGTAGAGTGACTATTCATTGAATAGTCACTCTACTGGTCAAGTCATTTGCCTAGTGGTGTTGCCGTGCATTAATAGTGCTGGTGTGCCACAAGGAGTAGCTAAGTGGCATCATGAATTAGTCCAATGTGTGCAGTACTAGCCACTAGCCATTAGCAGCATCTGAATGTGTATTTTCTTTGCTAAACAACAATTTTACAGAAAACTGAGTGAACACATTGGAGGGCAACATTAAAGTATTAATAATGTATTACAGTGAATTCTCTCAACAACGGGCTCCCGAAGAACGGTCAGCCTCTCCACAGCGGTAGTTTTTAGTGGAACGAAATGTTTACAGTACAGTTCCAATAGTTTTATAGCCTCCGATGAACTGCCACACCCCCCTCCCCCCGAATTCTTAACAACGGCCAGGGATAATTATCCTAGAGCGGTCAAAATAATAAAATTATAGCTACATAATATATATATAATAATTGTTCTTAATGGCTAGTTACAAATGTCCAGCAGCGATCAATGGTTCAAGAGTATCTTTCAATCTTTGTATATACCGTGGTGGACCGTATAAACGATAAACACAGGGTATTTCCAGTCCATAGCCGCCACCTCTGTTCACTTTTTCACCCTTAACTTCAACAAAAGCCTTGTTGACTTCTCTTCTTAAAAACTGGTACAGAATTGGAGCCATGTTAATGGGGACATGTCCAACAATTGATCCGTCTTTGAAGATTGCTACAGCATTCTTGTCTCTGACATTGGAAGGTTCAGGTTTGGCGAGCAAAATCTGCAAGAAAATCACTAACACAGAGATCATTATTTGACTATTTTTCACCTCAATAAATCATCATTGGTCTATTTCTATTATATTATGGATTATCATTGTTGCTTGCTCTAAGAACCCCCGAAGAGAGGCAACTCTCTCAACAAAGGTCAAACGATCTGTCCCCAAGGACCGGTTGTTGTTCGGAGGTTTTACTGTATACTCATTAAGTCCAAACATCAATTAAAAAGGCTAAAATTGAGCAAGTTTTGATAACACTTTAGACAAGTTTAGGGCTTGGATTTTAAACAATCTTTAGTGCTAGCCAGCTAAGTGGTGAAGTATTAATTGCAGTAGTAGACTATATATTAACCGGAAGCTAGGTTTTCCCACTGTACCAGTTAACCGCCATCACTAGTTACTAGTTGTTGCATACTCTTTAGAGCTTAGATAAAAAAGAACAACAATTTTGCATAATATGGTCTTGTCAGCAATATTGATACTCTAACTCATGTAAATAAAACATTTATCATAACTTACTGTATCGCTAATTATCATATTCTCATAGCAAGTATTTATGAATGAGAACAAAAAAAATTGTTGAGTAATGCTCTTTTTCTTTCTCAAAAAACAACAACAAACAAAACAATTAAATAATAAATTAATCAACACAGAGAACCATATTGTATACATATTCCATCCTAGACACATTTTGTAAAATGCTCAATGTAAATTGAGAATATGACTTGACATTAAAAACTATCTTGAATGAAGAGACTTGGAATCCATTGAATGAGCGAAGTGACGAGGTTATTCACTATATCCCGTGTATCAAGGACACAGTGTGACATGAATGGAAGTTGTAAGGAACACGAGTGTGGATGGCCGGACAAGACATGACCACTCACACAGGATACCTCCATTAATGGAGTCTGATAAGTGGTCATTTATATTTCCTGTAAAGAGCATGTTTCTACAAATTGTACCACTTTGTCTTCGTGAGATATGGGTTCTATCATAAGTAGCTAAGGACTTAAAGATTAAGCACAATAAATTGTTTATTCATTTGTTTAAAAAAATGCCTGGTTCACTCAATGACACACACACACACACACACACACACACATACACATGTGTTTGTTTATAGCTATGTCTTTATGATGAGGTATTATAGCTGCTCAGACTGGTGTGATTCTTTTAGATGTTGGAGTAGCCGTCTTTCCCTTTCCTCTTCCAACAAGGACTTATTGTGAACTCACATCCTCCCTACACCACAAACATTAGCAAAAATTTAAACATGTTCAGTTTAAAAGTCTTCTCTATTCAATAAATATATTGTTCCTATTTTTTCTTTCTTCTTCTTTTTTTTTTTGTTTTTTTTTTGTTTTTTTCTCTGCTTTTGTTTTTTTTTGTTTTTTTGTTTGTTAAATCAACACCCCACAACTAAGAACAGAAGTTGTAAAATTACAAATTAAAAATGCATAAATAAATGTTCTGGATAGCTACAGACTTTGCAATCTGGTTTAGAACATTTCTGCCCCAATTATCTCCATTTTAAGGTAGTGGTCAGTGGTAGTTAAAACTGTTCATCCTTCCCTATTATCTATTTGTCTAAAGTGTATTCCATTTACAAATTTTGTTGTTGTTTATGTTGTTTTATATCCATTGGAGTATGGTGTATAGTGACATCCTACAATTAGTGTGACACAACGAGGTCTACCATGCATTGACTATGACTAGCTGCTTCTGAAACAGTAAGCTTTAAAAAATAACTGGGACAACAAAGTGATAGCTAGACACACTCACTCACTGACAAGATCAGGTTTTACTGCTTTCGCCAAACCACGTGAGAAGATGTTTACAATGTCCATTTGTATGGGAGGAAATGTATTCATTTATTTGTGTGTGTATGACTGTATGTTTGAGTGTGAGTACACAGGAAAACACGTGTCCTGGAGTTTATAGAGTGTGAGAAGAATTGGTACATACAAGCCTTATTGTAGACCTTGTAGCAAGTACACCGGTGGGAATATATATGCATGAGCTAGCACTGTTCTCTTCATCTTACTTGTAATTCCTGTCTGGTATTGTAGTCTTTGTCATTACTCTGCGATAAATTCATTCACTAGTGCATTTTCTTTTAAACCTTGTGTATTGTTGGGTTACACAGCGACAGTGTGGTAATAAGAATGCTACAGTTGTTCAGTTAGTTTGTGCATTAACAGCATAATATCTTAAAGATAAATGTTTTATAAAAAAAAATCAAATAAAGTGGTCAAACTTATTGCTTCTTTCTGTTGCATTTATTTAGTGGTACAAAACAAAATATAGCACCAAAGGTGAGAACCCTTAGCACTACTATACACTAGCAACCTATTACAAAATGATTTTCAGACCAAAAGAAAATTATTTGGCGATTCCTATTCAGGTATCAATATAACTCGAGCACTTAAACTGGTAGATGTAAATGCTGTCTTCATAAGTCATAAGAGGAGAAGTTAAACGTGCACAAACAACTCAGCTACTAGAGCTGCGGCTAAGGGGTGAGTAGGAGCGTGAATGACTGGAAAGACAGGTAAGTCACAATGTATCTTTATTAAGTGAAGTTGATATAATTCATGGTTCACGGCCAAGACAGAGGGTAATGGCTGTGAACAATGGGATGTGTATGGGGATTAGCCACAGGATTAATGCTGCAACAGAGCAGAACTTGTCTACAGATAAGAGTTTAGTGTGGTTTCATTCAATCCTACTTAACCTGAGAGTACAACCTCAACTCCACCTCCAGAGTCAACTCAGTCCCCAGGCAGATGTGGGCATGACCTCATCAGTTAATGAGAACTCTAACTCAGAAAGGTCATCTGAAGTGTTACCGCAAGTATTGAACCAGCTCTATCGAGCCAAGTGCATCAGCTGGGAATCAGAGCATCTCTTCCCGAAGATCAACTCGAGTGCGTTCACCCCCAGATTGCTATGGATTTGAGAAGAAATAAACTAAGAAGGGGGAAGTGTTGTGACTTGTGCAATGAATTGTACTGTGTGTAATGTCTGTGGTTTGTGGTATTGTGGTTTACTACAGAATTCCTTTGTGCATTTAAAAACCTAGGTTCTATCTCATTTTACCAGTTAGTCATTTTCATTTGTGCTATCACCTTTTGTATTTGATATTATGGTTATACCTGATTAAAGACTTTGATATAATTAGCAAGTAACTATTAACAGCGTGCATATCAGGTTATAACAAAATATAGCACCAAAGGTGAGAACCCTTAGCACTACTATACACTAGCAGCCTATTACAAAATGATTTTCAGACCAAAAGAAAATTATTGGCGACTCCTATTCAGGTATCAATATAACTCGAGCACTTAAACTGGTAGATGTAAATGCTGTCTTCATAAGTCATAAGAGGAGAAGCTAAACATGCAAGAGATACTCACAGGCATTAGTGAAATTCCATTCCAGCACTCAATTAACTTTCAGCATTAAGCAAAATCTACCATGGGCAGCAATAATTATTTGTTCACGTGACTAGGACATGATGATAGTTATCACAAAAACTAGTAGTACCTATTCAGAGCGGACAGCTTAGTGTTTTCTCAGAAATCAGCTTGAAATTTAAAAAAGTAGCACAATAAAAGGTCCTAAATTGTTGTTCTGAGTAAGTTCATACCTAAATCAATGGTTAATTGTCAGTAATCTCCACTATCAGAGTGCGACAGACAGATAGACAGACAGACAGACAGATAGACAAGACGACTACTATAACCCTCTCGTGCACACACGCTGAGGAGTGATTACATAAAGACTATGTTATCCAAACTGCACTTATATAACTTTTAAACTTCATTTTCACTCACCCAAATAGTATATAAATGTATATTTGCTTTAGTTCTATTTTAATATGACAACAACCTTAATGTGTGCATGTCTACCCATATGACAATATAGCATACCTTAATGAGAAAAGGCAAATCCATCCAGAATGTCTGGTTTGGGATAACATCATCGGAGGTCTTCCTTACTTTCAGAAAAATTATTCCTCCAATGCAATACACCAACAAAACTAGTAGCACGCTACAACACATGCATCACACATAGTTGCTGTTATCATTGCTGTAGTTGTTTGTTGTTGTTTTATCACTCACAACAGAATGAGAGTAACACCGATGATGCCCACTATTGATCCTTTACTACCATGTCTTAAACATCCTCCTGGACAGACTTGACAGGAAGTCAGATTGAATGCCTACACAACAAAGTACTAAGTAAACAACTCTTGTCAGTCTCTATCACACGCACGCACGCACGCACACACACACACACACACACACACATACACACAAATTGAGGGTTGATGCACTTAAAAATATGCACAACTTGAGACCATATAATATCATACTATGTCCTGAAAATTTATCAAGTCCTTCTCAGCATACAATATATATTATATATATAAATGTATTCCCTGCATAGACTGCCTAAAAGTTTCAAATTCAGGTTGTTCAACTAGCTATTCATTTTCTTCTCATTAGTTTGACTTACAAAACTGAGGGGTTGAGAGTAAGTTGGCGTTAGCTCATGATTCTCTGCTAATACGTTCTGGTCACAGTGTAAATTCACTGTAGTGCCGCCCCTATAATAATTAAAATGATTCAGTCATTCTCGGCTGAAATAATTATAATAATTGCAAGTTTTCTCGTTCTAACAGCCAATATATGTTAATTAATTGGCTGTTAGAATGAGAAAATTTGCTATTATAATAATTAAAATATAAGTAAACTATGTAAATGTATCTAAACTTATTTAGATGCCTGACACTTAATATTTCTTAGTTTAATAAATTCCTTTACTTTCCCCTTATTTCTTAATCATCTCAAGCGTCCCACCTAATGCACTCTAATTGAGTAAAGGAATGGGTGACTTGGATATGTCCCTCATCCCAAGGTAAAATGGCAAGTGTTGTATATATGCAGCTATCAGTACTCACACTACCACTGGGTTTCTGGTGGTATACTTGACTATGGGATTGGTAAAGGTGGTCAGCACTTCAGTGGCATTGTCTGCAATACTGTAGCCAGATTTAGGGTCGTCTGTCCACTGGCAAATCTACAGATATACGGAATTAAAAAATCAGTTACAATTGTAGAATGAGTACGTGAGTCAGGGTATAGCTAAGCAAGGTAGGGGGGAGGGGGGGGGGGGGGGAGGAAAGGAGAGGAGAGTGGAACATAATAGAATATTAAGCTGTGAACTTACATAAGCATCCACACATGTCCCTGTGGTGTACGCATAACAGGGATTGTATGAATAATAATGTAAGCCATTGGGATCTTTAACATCTTTGTACCTACAACATAACCAATGCATGCATATAGCTATCAATACAATTAAAAGAAAGTTGATTTTGGATATTATACCCTCTGGCAAGCTAAAGAGAGTTATAAATATTACTATGTTACAATAGCACTGGCTAACAGTTTGCAATTTACCAAGAAAGTGTTGTAGCTGTGCTTATAGACTTACATGGGCGTGCCATCAGTTTTTGCCAGAGGTCTGAGATCAATGATCCCCAGAGAAGTTTTGCACACACAAGAAGGAGCTCCAGGTACTGGCTCACACTCCTCACTGAAACAACCGCTCAGAAGACTTGCCACTAACAAGACACGCCAGACCAGCTGCATTCTCAGGCAAACCATTTCTTACTTGCAGATATGGAGACTGACCTATGCTAGTAAGCCTGTACAATGACTGTTGTCCTAATTTGCAATACTACTTGTGTACAATGAGGATCCAATGTCCCCCCATATAGGGAAATGCCTGGGCTGGCTGATGGAGTAGTAGATTCACATGGCTGCCATACAAAGAGAGTGGGAGAGTCTGTTTAGACAAACCAAGTTATTACTGGTCAGAGTGGTTTATGGGTTAGCAGGCTGGCTTTTCCCCACCTAAATTAAATAGCTGTGTGTGTTTTGTGTGTGTGTTTGTTTGTGTGTTGTATTTTAATTGTTGCTTATACTCGTAGGTATGTGTTTGTAAGAAGTTGAAATAGAGGGTTTGAAAGTCTTTGGGAAATAGAGGGTTTGAAAGTCTTTGGGAATTACTGGTTTTAGCTAGCTAATAGTATAAATTAATAATAGTCAAATATAGAGCACAAGATCTTTAACTAAGTTACGTGAGATGCACCAGCTACTCTTCATTTTACTGGTACTATAGTCAATTCATCATAGTTCACAAGAATTCACCATGAACAACCACTATTGTAGTGAACTTTATTTATCATACTTCAAACAAAACTATCTAGATTACTAGACTTACTGACACACTAGACTTGCAACATTACATACCTAGACTTGCAAACATGCCTAGAATATTACATATGTAGACTTAAAAACATACCAGGTGATATACCTACATTTACTGACATATTTAGCTAGATTTTATCATACCTAGACTTGCACACATAGAAATATAAAATATAGAAGTATAGGTATGTATAAAATACATACCTATACTTACTAATATACCTAGACTTACTAACTTACCTAGATTAGCAAACACACCCAGACTTACTAATTTTAGAAGGTCGGAGCAACAAAGTGCTGCTAGTTTTCACTGGAATAATACCAACTGGTCAGATTTGAACTGAGCTGATGGAGCAGATAACTTATTCATACTGTAACTAAACATTGTCTTATAATAACCTTAAACACCTGTTCCAACCTGTGCATGGCGTATTAATTATCAGATGTAGCCACCTAATTTCCCAGGCGAGAAAATGGAAGCACCATTCATACACTTCCCATTGCCACTGGCCACCGGGTCAGCTGCCATTCATCTTTCCAGTGTCAAGTTAATGGTTATTCCAAGTGTCAGCAATCCTGCTTGGCTGGTATAATTTCATGACTTTCATTGAAATTGAAGTGTGGGTTTCGTACAATTGACCATTTGTATTAACGGGAGCTAAAGTTGATGTATATGTGATAATTAATTGCATGTGTGTCCTCTATTTGTTCTAAAAATGGTCACCATTATTATAATGCTAAGTAATGCACTGTGTTCAATGGAATAATAGCAGAACAAAATAAGACTATATAAAGCCAATGTGGTCACTACAAGTATTGTCAGTTGTTCAGCCATTTTTTTTACTTACATGCCATCTAAATGCTTAAGGATGCAAGTACTTTCTCAATATACTCACTGGTGTTCAAGGATGCAAGTACATTCTCAAACATACTCATTGGTGTTCAAGGATGCAAGTACATTCTCAAACATACTCATTGGTGTTCAAGGATGCAAGTACATTCTCAAACATACTCATTGGTGCTCAAGGATGCAAGTACATTCTCAAACATACTTGGCGGTGTTCAAGGATGCAAGTACATTCTCAATATACTCATTGGTGTTCAAGGATGCAAGTACATTCTCAACCATACTTGGCGGTGTTCAAGGATGCAAGTACATTCACACTTGGAATCTCACAAAGAAGTAATGAGTGGTCCACTAGATCAGTCTTTTAGATGGTTGGGTGAGATGAGAAGAGCACAATGTATTAGATTAAGAGAACATGAAACTAATTATCGCTGTTAATCAGCATCCAAATTGTGATGTTTTGCAGTAAAAAAAAAATAAAAAAAAAAAATAATAATAATAATAATAAAAAATAAATAAATAAAAGATACTCTATACTGTAGTTACAGTACTTCATAATCATAAATCTGGGCAATGTGAGAATGAGAAAGTTAATTAAAACTTAATAGAGAAAATATCACTAATGAAAAAAAGAGAGACAGAAGCAAGGACAAAGAAAAATACACAAAGAGCAAGAATGAAAATTTGCAGCCTACAATAATAATAATCATTATTGAATCAGAGAGGATGAGGAGATGACAGACATCTTAAGCCAAATAGACAAACAGGTTTCTATTGTCTTCATCTCTCTTCATGTATCTGTGTTCAATGAGCCACTCCATCTGCTCCTTGATCATCTTCTTGGGAGGAATGAACATGTTCTTGAGGATCTCCACCAACTCGGTCTGTAGAGCAGCGTTAGTCATTCTTTTCCGCATCTTCATGATCTTCACAATGGCCTCCTGGCAAGATAAGAGAAATGAAACAATGGACAACTCCCAAAAATAAACAAAACAATAAAAGCAACAAAAACACATTCCATGAGAAACACAGTGATTCCACGAGAAGCACAGTGATTGCACGAGAAGCACAGTGATTCCACGAGAAGCACAGTGATTCCACGAGAAGCACAGTGATTCCACGAGAAACACAGTGATTCCACGAGAAACACAGCGATTCCACGAGAAACACAGTGATTCCATGAGAAAGTATCGCATCATTTTCTGTTGCAGTACTTGACTTTGAGACATTATAAAGGATTGTGAAGAAGAAGAGGACATGAATTAGGTCTAGCAAGTTTGATGCTGCATTCAAATGGAAATTAGACATTCTCACAACTGAATGCATCTACAGGTTCAAAGTATCATTCACACATGTACACACATATTTACATATTCACACACTTACCTGGGTACGAAGTACTCTCAGAGCCACTATGCTGTCATTGTCTTCTTCCTTAGTCTTCTCCGTCGTTAGCTGAAGTCTGCCAATGAGGTTGATTTTGCCACGCTTCTGGAGCTTTCCTCCTTTCCTGTAGTCACATAACACAGAAAATATCCACCTCACTTAATCACCAGAAACACCCAAACTGTTGGAAATAGAATCACCCAATGCACCTAATGATACTTACCAGAATGTTGAACGTTATATTACGCATAATTTTTATTTCAATCTTGCTTTCCGTTTTCTATGCTTGATTCATTTTAATCTTTACTATCTAATCGCTACCTGAAAGACACTCACTTGTCAATACAAACTACACAGCCTGTATGGTACTCACCAACTCAACCACCATACTTATCTTTAACCACACCCCTCCACCACTCCACAGTGGGGGAATACCAGACAAGCCAGTTGTCGGTGGAGCCAGACCCACGTAGCGTGCAAAGCGTGCGGAGGGTCTGGGGACATGGCCTTACCAAATTTGTTCTGGAGGAATGTGGAAGTGGTGAGTGTCCCACCTCCTTTATAGCTGAATTTCTACCGCAAATTAGCCATGATTGCTAAACCTAGCGTTGAAAGGGTGGTTGACACACACAGGAATTTCTATTTATGGTTGAGGAGGGCTATTCCCGGTAATTTTCTAACAGTAATTGACCGCCGCAATATATATGCGGCAGAACAGATTTGGTATGGCCATGTCCCCAGAACCATGCGCAGTGGTTCGGTAAAGGGTCTTGCTACGCCAGACTAGCAAGCCAATGTATCAACACGTCATCACTTCACCACTCACACTAGTCCAAACTCCTGGTTGATGCCAAACGTAGTGCCTTCCGTAAACTCCTTGGGGCTCTTCACTGCTGGCTGACACACCAGTACCTGACGCTTGATCCTCGGGAAGGATACTAGAGACTGTATCAACACAACACACACAGCGACAATTTCATAAAATTCCATAATTTACTACTCCTTCATATAATTAAGTATAAACATTTTAACTTAGTACAGTATATACAAGTCTATAACGCTCAGACTTTTCAACTCTGATGAGTCTTGTTCAGTGATCAAATGTTACATTCAAAAGAATAGAATGACAATAACTGGACAGCCAGAATATGGCCAGGGGAAGGAATACACAACTGGTATGACCAATTGATTGAAAATGCATAGAGCACTCTCGTTCTCTTTACCTCTGTGCATGATAATTTTTTGGTAAATATGTAAGACATATTTTGTAAACTGACATACCCACAACGTCCTCCGAAGTTCAGAGTCTGGAAGTTCAGTGGCTAAGCTGCAAGTAAACAAGGTAAATATATATAAAGTACACAGTGGTGGTTGGAATTATATGCTTTACATAAGCCATGCTTCATAACAATTTAATGAGTCAAAATTAGACATTCCTTACAATGCACATGTATGTATCTGTATCTTCAATAAAGTATGTATGTGTGTATGCATGCACACCGTAAGCTCTCAAATGAAATTTGGTCGTCGGGTCTCTGGTTCCACGCGAACAATACGGCCATCTGAAACGTCGTCACCTCAAGTTCATATTTGCCGAGAGCATTCTGAAACACAATCTGAGACAACAACAACAACAACAACAACAACAACAACAACAACAACAACACAAATCTTAAACAAGAGAACTCCAATCACAGACAGTTGATGACCCTTACCACGCCATTTGACATGATGTGGTGCCAGTACAGCTTCCTGCCATTGTGCTTGTTTTTGTAGAACTCTTCACAGTCCGGAATGAAGTCCTCGAGCTGTGACACAGGAATAGAGTTATCAATACACATGGAATGGGAATCAAATAAGATAGCATGATCAGTAGATATGGTACCTTCCTCACTTTCAGTATGTATACCAATGGTCTTTCAACAGTACAAACTGCAGGTTTGTTTACTCTATGAGAAATCTTTGCCATAGGGTCATCACAGAACAGTGAGAACAATCACAAAAGAAGAGGTGGGTGGAGATTGTTGTTAGCATTGCTTGTGATGTTTGGGGGAATGATTGGGCATCAAGTGCTGCATTGAGCAAAAATTTAACTGTTTCAAATAAAAGAACGCGAAGCTCTAGATCAAGCAATGGCAACTTGGAGTGATGGGGGTAAAAATGAGGCAGGATATTTCCAGCAAGGTTGGGCAGACGTAGCTTGATTAATAGAGCACACTGCTGTGATGATCAGATAACAGTCCAGCCCAGCATCCCAGCGTAATCATCAATGCAGGCACGTATTGAGAGAGTTGAACAACATATGAGAAACTTACTTCAGTTGGTAAGGAGACGGGTATTCTGTCGGAACTTCTAGACCACGCCCCGGCATTTAGCACTTTGATGTTCACCATGTCTGTAATCAGGAAAAAAAAAAACATTATAAAAACAAACAAAAACACAACAACAAACATCAGTCATACTGCAGAAAACAATACTGCCCAATGGTGCAGGAACAATGAAGTCAAAAGTTCTACAGATGACCTCTAAAGTAAGAATTTGCCAGTCACACATAAAAATTTAAGCTCATTTAATCTGGTTTCTTCAGTCTATGCTCTCTGGCCTTCCAATATTATATCACATGATTCAATTCCTCACATGCTGGTTTCTATTCCACACATGATGATTTCTATTCCACACATGATGATTTCTATTCCACACACGCTGGTTTCTATTCCACACACAGGTTTCTATTCCACACACAGGTTTCTATTCCACACACACAGGTTTCTATTCCACATTATGCTGATTTCTTTAACTCCACACATCTGGTTTCTTTTCCAGCCCAAGTTTTGTGTCTCAATTCACTCTTTGTACTCAATAAGTTCAATATTGTCACACAGAATGTCAACTAAATAATTATGATAAAACTTTACTTATCACATAACTTTCTCATTGCACCTTTTCAATGCATTTCAGCTTGAATGGCATTCAGTACAACAGAATAATAACTCAAGCCTCCAACTAAAGCTACACATCCTATCTCCTGACCTGCTACTTGTGAGTTGGCCCCTCTGTGCTGGTCCTTGAAGTCCTGGTTGAGATCTTCACTGACTTTAATGTCCTGGAACATGCGTGCCAGCTTGTTCACATATTCCGCGGGCATGCCCACATCTCTTAGCCACTCCACCATGTTCTCCTCTTTCTCGCTGTCAGCGGACGTCTCAAGGATGAGGCGTCTGGTAAGGTGTGTCTTGTGATAGCGCATAAAGACATCTTTGTTCTGAACGTACTTTAGTACCAGCAACTGCAAATAAAAGAGTAAATAAAGGAATCTCCTGTTGTCTTCTATCGCCGTGGAAATGTCCACAGTTTAGTTGTCATCTGAAGGTGAGAGTGCGAATGCCGTCAAGTTGGCAAACAAATAATTGGATCTAAATAAGGGGGCGGGGGGGAAAGGCTTCTCAAAATAACATGAATTATTCATGAACACATACGTCTTGGGTCAAAGATGTTGTTGGAGAGCGAGTGAAGTGATACGCCATATCCAGGCTATGGTATACATGTGTGTATATAATATGGACATACATGTGCCATAAGTAATGAAATTGATACCGTTCGTACTATAAAGAATTTTGGGCCTTGCAAAGCAGGATAGCCACTGGGAAGACCTAAATGTCTGAACTGTTGTTAGTTGTTTTTTTTTTAACTACCAAAAACAACACTTTTATGTGTGCTGCAGAAGCAGTTATAGACACATTTCTCTTGAATGAGCTATTGAAAGGTGAATGGAAACACTTGATTTCATATACTATGCTAAATAGGAAACCCCTTCAACCTCAGCGTGCTGCTACACACTCACTGTGCTAGAGGGAGAAACTATAGAATTCTCACTAAAGGGCTCCAAGACAACCCGTATATATATATATATATTTATCGTGTACCTATTCGGTCATTTACATTGAGATTAGTACAAATCGAACTACCCCAATATTTTACCGTATTGCGTCCCCGTAGGGCAAACAAATAACTGTTATTGCCGACTTCCAAGATTAGTCTAGCTTAATGCTATGCTGTGGGTAATTTTCTTCTGAATACTGCCGTTTTTTGTGTCATTTTTGTGTGCACTTGAAGCAATGAAAACGCCGCCTTGCCTCACAAAGTGGCCTTTTCTAAAGTAAATGTCTACACTTTGATATAAAAAGTTGTGCCGTAATGATTGATTCCGCCGTTGGTAGAGCGTTGTTGCTTTTTACGTTAGTGAAGGTAAGTGTAGTCCGGTAGCTAAGATCACCACAGCTCGGGAGAGTATTACATAAAGTGATAATTGAAGTTCAAAAATCAGTTGCTAAGAAGTTTCTTTGGCAACACTCGTACACGATAAAAATGTTATACTTTGAATGCGCTAAATATCACTCGTCTGATCAGAGTATTAGCATTCGTGCCTGCGGCACTCGTCCCAATACGTCCGACAGACTCGTGATATTTTGCAGTATTCAAAGTATAACATCTATATATATATATATAATAATAATACTAGTATTAATGTGTATAATGATTATGCTAAGCCAATTACGTATACATTCATGATACTTTACGAACTGATAGGCACATGACTACATCTTCATGCAAGTTTGCTGAGTTACTTCACTAGCTTGCTTGCTAACCTAGCACTCAAGCCCCCCACTGGCGTCATATCAATGCATAGCAACTAAAACTTACAAGTAAAACTATAGCAAAGAAAGGGTTGGACACACTATCTTAGTAACTAAAGCAACCAGAGAGGGGAAAAGTTGGGGGGAGGGGAGGAGGGAAAAGTTGATATTAAAATGAAATGCTACTCCATAGCTCCAATACTTTTACAATATACAGAAACAATTTTTTTTTTTCAATTTTAGTTTCTGGAAATCAGAGCAAGAGAGAGAAGGATGTATGAAGTATTCTGTGTGATTAGAACAGTTTCTCCATCAGTTATACTGTACCACAGTAATAAAAGAGACAGAAGAGAAAGATATTAAATATTGGAAAAGGTAGAGAAAAATCATTTATTCACTCACCACACTGCGCAGCTTCTTCTCAATCTCCTCAGATGTCATCTTCTTGCTGTGCGGAGTCTTGCGTAGCAACATGTCACAATAGTTGGCCAGCAACTCAGGACACTTGGACTCTGGGTGCGTCTTAGAACTGGGACCTCCCCTGAGGAAAATAACAACAACAAAAACACACACACACAAACAAATATATATATATATATATATATATATATATAAGATATATATATATACATACATCACATCTATATATATATTATATATATATAATATATATATATATCTACATTATATATATATATGTGACCGTCTACGGGAAAACCGGGCCAACGCGGCGTGCGTAATATCGAGAAAAGATCGATCGATTTCTTAAAAATGTATTGTTTCAAGCCGACGGAAGGGAACGGTTAGGTCTATTATAGCGGGAACGACTTAAGCTACGACGATAAAACTTGGAGAGCTCAATATCTGGACGCCGACAACTCCGTAAGTGCAAAAAATTTTTTTTCGAAGGGTGCCTCGTTGTGCCTGGTTTTCCTATAGACGGTCACATATATATATATATATATATATATATACATAATATATATATCAATAACAAAGAAAGAAGAAAAAACCAACAAACTAACAAAAATCAAACAAACAAGCCATTTGGTACATTAGCCCATGGCATTGTTGATGCATACATACTTGGATTTGGCACTGGGTAGTTCCATTCTGAAGACAGATGTATCATTGACCACTACCTTGTAGGCCTTATCTCTGGCAGTCAGGAACCTGGGGTCATCTTGAAAGGCTTTGGAAACTAATTCACTAAATCTATTAAACAATTTCAACAGTTCCTCCACATACTTCTCTGAGTCCTAGAAACCCAATACAGATACACATGGAATGAATGAAGAAGGGGAAAAAAAAAAAAAAAAAAAAAAAAAAAATATATATATATATATATATATATTATAATTTATATAATATTATATTTATTTTATTTATTCCACCCTAGATATCTTCACAATGATATCTTTAGGTACATGACCCAGTGTGTACTGCTCAAGCTCATTACCCTAGTAGTTGTAGTAACAGGCCAAACATGTCCATTTTCTTGGTTTTTACAGCTACCTTCCTCTGGTGTAGGGTACTCAACCTGCCTGGTTAAAACTGCTGCTACACAATATCAGCTGGGGGTGTGGGTAGCCCCTACAACCAACTTTTTTACCTGCAGAGTTACCAGTCCTCTAGTACTAACTACAGCCACTAAGATATCTAGGGTAGAATAAACCACTTAATACACTAGTCAGAGTGATATGGCTAGATATTTCACTCTCAGGCTTTATTTTCACTCTTTTCACTCGCCTCTGGTGAAAATAAATTAGCTTGCTCATGAAATATTTCGCCATATCACACTCTGACTCATGTAATAAGCACTATATATCTAATATATATATTATATTTATATAATATAATATAATATACATACACACATGTAAATAAACAGACTCATATGAATGTACTTCAGAGCTTTGAACTAAGTAGAGTAAATGAATGTATGACTGAACGAGTGTCTAAATGAACAAATCTCAGAACGAATATCTGAATGTCTGAGTGTATGAATGTCTGAGACTATGAATGTTTGAGAGAATGAATGTCTTAGTAAATGAGTGTCTGAGTGAATGAACATCTGAGTGAATTAATGAAGTGTGAGTGACTGAGGTTTATACACTTACAGAAGTGATGATTTCTGCACAAGACTTCATATCATCCACTCCATTCTGACATATGTAGGACTCCAGGTTCTGCAGCATAGGGTCTACACCACCATTGATGCGATCCAACAGACTGAACATCAAACTCAACTCTGCAGGTATCACATGAGAGGGAGTATTAGACCACACCCCGTAAACAGTAAACACTGTACTAAAAACTTAGACACATGTGGCAGCAAATATTAGAATAGTAATACTTAGCAGGCCTACTTTCATATTCACAATCAGCTATTCTCAACTGAATAAATACCATGTTTACTTCCTCAGTTTTTACAGTCAAAAAACAACAAACAAATTAAGCAACAAATAAATACAATGGATACATTCATCTAGTTTGAAACTCACTCTCCACTTCATTATCAGATATGAGTTTGTAGCATTCTTCTATGATGGTGTCCTTGTGGTCAGCTACCAGAACCTTCACACAGGCGTCCATGAGCTGCTGGACGGACATGCACCCCTTCCTCGTCTCCAAATACTTCTGGGCCCGCCTCTCTTCTTCCTGCAGTTTGGTGTGGGCCTGGCAGGCAAAGGGTTCGGGTACATAAGCAGATGAGAAAGAAAGAAGAAAAAGAACAAAAACAAAAAAAGTCAAAAACAAAGCCATTTTGTGAGAGTATGGAAGAATGGAAGATAAAACTATTTTTATATGATGATGGGAACTGAAGAGAGTGAAAGGAGGAAATATCTTTGATCTTGAATATGTCATTTGTTCTTTACAGGATGTGACTCAGACTTGTGCACAGCTACGACAGAGACTTGGCACATGAAACGTTATCACTAAGGATGAGATAGAATCATTGAGGGACTTGAGATTTATTGAGCAAGAGAGAGAGAGAGAGAGAGAGAGAGAGACTTGAGACACATTGAGACGTGGACTCAGATTCTATTTGGAGTGTGACTCAAAAACTAAATGATGATTTAAAATTTGCTGCAATAAAAAGAAAAATAAACCATGCACTGTGTCTGATGTCTGGTCATATATGCAAGGTCTCAGGAATAAGTGCAGACACAAACAAGAAAGCCCTGATAATATAGCAGAGGGAGACAAGTTCACTGCAACTCACATATTTCATGTAGCCCTGGACACCATTTTGCTCGAGACAAGCTCCTCCACTAGCCTTGTAGAACTTTTCAGCTTCTCGGATGTACTCTTTCTCAAAGTACTCCTGATATATTCTCAGCTTGTTAGGAGTCTCTGTACTCAGATTGACTGAAACAACAACAACAACAACAAATCACAGCAACAATAAAAAAACAACATCAACAACAACAGTGTGACCTCTAGGACAGCAGTTCGCAGAACTTACCAAAAGATTCCCGGACACCGATAACGAGCTGTGAATCAAACGCTTCTCCGCTGCGTTCATCGTATAAGAACTCCATGGCTGCAGCTAACAGCTTCTCACGCACATTGTCAAAAATCAGACTGTTCCATCTTTCTAACATTAACTACACACACACACACACACACACACACACACAACACTTGATGTCAAAACTTGCTACATACTAATTTATCTAACCCCTGTCTCCAGACCTTAAATTACGCCAGCTCATCACACAAGTTTCAAGTGATCACTTAGCATTGTCACACCAGAATATCTATTTCCTCCCCCTCCCACACATACCTTCCCTATCACCCTTTCAACTCCCCCCCCCCCCTCACACACACACATACACACACACACACTCCCTTTCTGCCCCCTCAACCTAAAAAAAATTGACCCTGAACCTCTCCATTCACCAGTGGCTCTAACTCACTATCTGCACTCTGTTTCCTTCTTGGCTCCTCTTCTTGGGTTTGTTGTTGGTGCCCTCCATCTCCATGGCCTGGAAAGGTTTGGGGAGGTAGTCACACTGTGTAAAGTACTTGTTCCATTCTCCAATATAGGCTTTCAGGAGTGCAGACTTCTCCTTGTGATTCAGTACTCTCTGCAAGTGGAAGGTCATGTGACATGCATATATGTGTGTATATATGTGTGTGCATACATTTGTGTACAATGTATGTATGTATGTATGTATGTACATGTGTGCATGTATGTATAATTGTGTATACTTATAATATATATACTAGTGATGTGTTTGAGCACAAATGGCAAGCAAGCCTAAAACTACACTATTGTTAAATGATTGATTTTAACCGCCACTAATTCAAATAGAAATGAAACTCTGGGTAAGTCCCTGCAAAAGAACTCAAAAACGGTAAACAATTCAATTTCTAGGATGAGATGGGTAATGATCGATAAACTAGAGGATTCTATTTAGTGAAGTTTGGGATGGGGTCGACCACCTAACACAAAAACGCCAGGGTCAAAGTACAAAAATGACATACGTATGTCCACACACACACATATAAACAAATATCCCCGATTCTCACTTTGACACCACTATATAGTACCTCGCTTGCTTCGCCCGCTCGCCAATAAATACTATATATATAAGTCAAGGAGACCGAAATATCAAGTGGTGACAACAAATAAAATACATCCACTCCAAACATGTCACATGAATGTAACAGCTGCTTTATTCCTGCTCATACTCAACCGAGCTAAGAACCATTAAATTCATTCATAATTATTATTCACACAAAATAAACAGAAAATAATAACCGCTACAAACAATAAACTATAACATCTGGAGAGTGGATCAATTAACACACACATTATCACCTACACCCTTCTTCACACACACACACACACACACACACACACACACACACACACACACACACACACACACACACAAAAGGATCATAAGATATTAGATAAGCAGTTCGTACTTAGTCCTTTCAAGTAATAACCATAATAGTAATAATAATAATAATGTAATAATAGCAGTTTTAAGAAACACTTACAAGCTTCCATAGTAGAATACGATCATGCAATCAAACACAAACACACCTTCTGAGCCTCTAATATGAACTGGGTGATTTCTTGCTCTAATGCCTGCTGTATTCTAACAGATGCTTTTTCATCCCAGCTGCATACTGAATGGACTTCCCTAAAATGCACACGTGCACAAACACATGTATAATCAACAAAGCTCATAGAGGAGAGCAACTAATCACTGCCTTCTTGGGTACTCATGGTGACATAAACAAACAAAAGTCCCAGCATAATTATAAACAGAAGGTGTGATATCATCTGAACTTGCTGGTTACAGTTTACTCTAGTTCTTAATAAAATACAGAGAAAATGCCAGTAAGCTCACGTCCACTTTACTAACCAAAACAGATTCTGCCATTCGTCTCTAGTGACGTGTTTCTGGTCCAAAAGTTTGAGGACCACAGGCTGCATATCCGGCCATCTTTCCGAGAATTTAATGCTTCCCTGGCCCTTAAACAGTGCCGAAGTTCCAGCCATTTATTCAGAATCGCTCAAAATGACAGTGCCTTGGCATTAACACTCAGTTACATTACACACACCATGACTCAGGCATCTTTTCGACTTGTTATTGAATTATTTACCATAGCTGGTAATGATCGTTTCGCTTTCGCATTTGTCCTCTTACGAACATTAGGAAGTGATCGTCATTACTATAAAAATAACATCATTATTGCCTTTAATTAAAAAGTCAAACATAGACAACCAATACAGCACATCTACATAATAATAATAAACACAACTAAAATGAGCAGAACTCAATGTAAAAGCTAAAATGAAAAAGAAAAAAAAGTATGTGAAACTGTCAAGAATTTTCATATGTGTGGAAACCAAGATCTTCATAACTGTGTAGCAAGGGTTACAAAAGTGAAGGATTCTGCAAGATAATAATAACAAATAAATAAACAGAACATCAATATCTACCATTCCATCTTGCACACACACACACACACACACCTGCTGTCCAAATGGATTTGTATTTTGCTGCTGCTGTTGCTGGGGCCACGTCCCCATGCTCCCCTGCTGCATTCCCATAGCTGGCTGCTGCTACTCAACACAACAGCCACAACAATAAATGACAATAAATAGAACAACAACTACAAACAAAACAATGCATCACATACATTTTACAGCTAGCTATAAAGAACTTTCAGGTAATCTATTAAAAGGAAGAGAGAATACTACCCAGCACTTTGGTTGCAGTACAACATAGCCATTAAGAAAACTTACAGCCACACAATCTCATAAATTAAAGGGAAGCCACTGCTTTTTCTAAGCCCAAACAAAAAATTCTGCCACATTGAAGTCACTTAAATGATAAATACTTTGAGATATGCACTTAACAACAGGCGGACAGGAATAATGAGTTATAACAGCAACAATGACAATAATAATAATAACAACTGTAATACTAGTCAGCACTTGCAAACAAACAAACAAAAAAGGTTAACAACTCCTCTTTTTTTATTTTTTTTTTTACTAACTAACTCACTCACCATGAAAGGCTGTCCTCCCATCATAGGGTGCTGTTGGTACATGCCACCATATTGGGGTCCCATGCCCCCTCCTCCCATCATCGGCTGACCTCCCATCATTGACTGACCCCCCATCATCGGCTGACCCCCCATCATTGACTGACCCCCCATCATCTGCTGACCCCCCATCATAGAAGGTTGTTGTGTAGGGAAATGTCCTGACTGCATGCCAGATGCCCAGTTAGCCGACTTGTTGCTCTCCATTGTCTTGGCTTGCAGATTCTGTCGCTGGAAATTAGGTCCTCCAGTCCTGACGGTCTCTTTGGGAGCAGTCCACTGATGTCCCGCTCTGCAGAATATAAAGATTATGATGTCAAAAGGCTGTCATGTGCATGTAGTGTGCAATACTCACTTCTTACTAAAGGCAGACCTTGAGCCACCACTGGTGTCCATAGCTGCAACACATATGACATACAACATGGTTAGCTTGCTACCACATGATCATAAGTGATATGCAACTCAATTACAAGTTAGGGCTCACATGATTACCAGAAAAGTGACATGATCAAAAAGGATGGCTTGCATGATCACAACTTAGAATGTCACATGATCACAAGCAATGTCTCACATGATCTAAGTGATATCTCACATGACCACAAGTGATGTCTCACATGACCACAAGTGATGACTCAAATGACCACAAGTGATGTCTCACATGACCACAACTTCAGAATGTCACATCATCACCAGTGACATCTCACATGGACTATAAAGCTCATAATTGCACAAGTGACTATAACATGCAGTGGTCATATCAGTTACAACACTGAGTAAAATACACCCAACCCTCATCAGAACAGGGAAGGAAGAACTCACATAGATTGGCCGCTGCACGAGCAAGGCTGGAATTCACGTCTGTTGTGAGCTTCAGAGGCTCTTCCTGAGCCAACTTTCTCTCCTGTGCTGCCACTGCAGCATGAGAATCCACGGCCTGTGGAGTGAGCATATCGCCCATAGCAGGCACCCCACCTAAGGTAGAGTTGTTTGTCAATGGAGCTGACGATGCTGGAAAGCTGTTCTGAGCCGTGTTCTGGCCAAATACAGTGTCAAAATTAGTGCCTCCATGAAGTTCCTTGAAGATATCCACTTCCTGATAGCTAGACTGAACTGCAGAGATAAAGACCACAGCACGGAATATATAAATAAGACAGAAAAAAAAAGTTGGCTAATTATAACAACCCTCATAGGAATTGTGAGGCAATTGTATTGAGGTAATAATTTGTCAAACGAACAAATCAAGTGTGGTTCAAAAGTTCAATTCATGCATATACACAGCTTCTAGTTTAGAGAAAAGTTTCACAACTTTTGGGACTATTTCAATGGCTATCTTCAAGTACTAGGCACACAGCACTCTGCAAATGCATGCAGGACTAAATACTCTACCTAGCAATAGCTAAATACCCACTTGACCAAGTCCATTAGTGACCGAAAAAAAAGTTAAATGTGAGTATGCAGTCTTGAGAACATTCACAATTCTTGAAATAGAGAGTGCTACTGGGCATGCCTGCCAAAATACCGTCAATATCTATCCACTCCACACAGCAGCTCCGCCCCTTCACCACCATTCCACAACTATACTAACTCTAATGGCATACGCCACACAGCAGCTCCGCCCCCTCTATCACATTCCACAACTATAAGCCCAACTCTAGAGTCATAACTTAAACATGAGCACATCTAGCACAATACTAGAAATGAGGTTAAAATGACAGGTGTTCAGACACACACACACACACACACGAAGTTTGTTTCTACTGCAAATGATGCTGGTCATGACAATGGTGACAGGTAATTTTTCAAGAAAACGGGCGGGGCTGCGATTACTGATTGGATACAACACCATGCCAGATGAAAACGGTGGACTTGTAGATAATTTACACAATTATTGTCTAACATAACAACCATTTCCGATTCAATATTCAATAAACATTACTCTTAAAATAAATGCCGCACTTAGCAGTAAACTAAACAGTTTAGCAGTCTCAGCATCTAATCATATACTGTCTCTTTATGAACATCTTCATACCAAAAAAGGTTTTTCCACATGCACAGCAGAGTAAAAAAGAAAGAAAAGAAGTTAAATGTAAGTAAGCAGTCTTGCGAACATAATGTATTGTATACTTTACAATTCTTCTATTTGTGTGGTATGAAATGCTAAAACTTTGAAGAAAAGAATAAGTTTGCACTAGCTCCACCTAATTTATAAAAAAATGAAATAGATGTACCAAACCCATACATATACAGCATATCAGCATGCCAGCCTTTGAGTGTCTCCCCTGCTTCACTCACTCACCAATGAATGACAGTGAACATAGTGGAACATTTACACGAGTCACATGATATGTAGCTGAGATTTATGAAACAACAACAAACAAACAAAAAGCATGTTCGTCTACATACTCCAATTTAACGAACAAGTCCTGGGTATGCTAAATAAACAACTCAACCAAGACCTTGAGTTGGATTTGCTGAGCGTGTATATATAAGGTATCAAGACACTAATGGCCCAGGAGAGTTCGAGGTGGGTAACATTCCTGAGGAGCAGATACCATATAATATTTGAGACCCCATTGATTGATTTCATCGACTCTCACTCTCCCAGTGAACAGCACAGGAATTACTTGTTCCACGCCCACGGTTGCATCAGATCTATATGTGTCAGGATCACTCGGCACCACTGAGCCCCTAAAGACCAGAAACCAAGCGTCTGGGCTCACCGTGTATAATACCTCTTCCCTGTTTCTATATCGTACACTCACACACAATGGAGGCACTCTATCGTACACTCACACTCCCTGCTCACTGTTTATGTCAACAAACAAGTACGCTTTCTCAAAACAGAAGATCATATTATACCGGCACAATCTCAATTAGTGCACACCACATACGTGAAGTGAATGAAGGCATTTAAAGGTCAACCAATCATCGGCCAGCTTGTGTAGTCAAGTCGAAACTTGTCAAACCATGTGTCTATGGCAACACTATTAATTCTAACCCAATCTACCAATCACTTACAACCATCAGTACTTTAAAAAAAATCAACAAAAAATCACTACTCCAACAATCTGGCTACACATTGTGCTCACCACATTCAAGCACACCTGAGGCAATCTGGCTCAAACCATACTATAATGGTAAGCCAAAAATACTTAAGAAGTTCAGCATCGGCACTGTGTGTGTGTGTGTGTGTGTGTTTGGAGTGATGAACAGGATGTAAGGCACGGGTGCAGCTCGGGTATACAACCACACACTATTCATAGCTCATGATTACACGGTAGCAAATTCACAGTGGGTGCTAATCATATTCATAGTCTAAGGAGGGGACAAATGAATGACACATGCATTCTTGTGCGGTGTACATACACTTCCCTCCCTCACTATGTCTTAAAGACTGACACAGACGATGACAGTGTTAGCGGTTCTGAAGCTTGTAGGATGAAAAATAAATAAGGTATTCATAGGATTGCCTTATCCCAGTTAGTGCAACTCTGATTGTATTCACACTGATCTAAGTCAATGTAGGAGACAGAAAAAGCAATGGAATACTAAGCTGTGTACTTACAATTATCTTAACAAAAACAAAAAACAAACAAACAAAAACAAAACAACAACAACAATAAACTAACAACTTGTCTCTTCCACCTCACTCTGCGTTACAAGTGCATCACCATTTTGTTTCCCTTCCCCGTAGAGCCCTTAATATCCTCATAACCGATCACATACCAGGAGCTTGTGCAGAGGCAGGTCCCCACGGGTCGGTTGTGGCGGCTACATTGGCAGGTGTGCTCGAAGGTGTGCTCGAAGGAGGAGAAGAGAACACAGAAGAGCTGGGAGAAGAGAATGGGTTGGAATTGGAAGGCGTGACCTGCTGTGCTGCCGGGATGCTCGTGGAAGGAGTGCTACTTCCCCAGGGGTCAAAGGTAGTCTCGGCGGTCGCACCTCCTCCACTGGAACTGGTGTCCAGACCCAAAAAGTCCCCTCCCCCAGAAGAAGTTGCCTGTCCAAAGGGTAAAGCAGAGTAAGCACGATGGAAAGCCATAACAGTACAGGATGGGGAGGAGCAGGAGATGTGGGGGGAGGAGCAGGAGAGGTGGGAGGAGGAGCAGGAGAGGTGGGAGGAGCAGGAGATGTGGGAGGAGGAGCAGGAGAGGTGGGAGGAGCAGGAGAGGTGGGAGCAGGAGAAGGGGGAGGAGGAGCAGGAGGACAGGGAGAGGGGGGAGGAGGGGAGAAACAGGACAGGAGGAAGGGGAAGAGGAGCAGGAGACGAGGAAGAGTAAACTATATACAGTTTCCATGTACCTCAGTTTAGTGACATTCCTTACCGAGGTTTGCTGTGGTGATGGTATAGAGGAAGTGGCGGCTGCAGCAGTGGACTTGGCCAGAGACGAACTGTTAGTGGATGAACTAGGACTCATGCTCTTTTCACTTGCACGTTTCTAGTGAGAAAGAAAATAAAATAAATACAATACGATCTTCTTAGTGAGATGAGAAACTCCAAATGTAATCCAACACCATACACTACTCATTCCCTCACCTTCAACTCCTCAAATCTTTTTCTTTGAGTTTCCAGGACTTCTTCATTTGCTGAGGGAAAACCAGAAACAATACCACTGCCAGTCTGGGATGGGACCTTGTTCTTGCGAATTTCTTTCTCCCGCAACTCCTGAAGCTTCTCTGAGGCTGCTCGAATTTGAGGGCTGCAAACAGAAATGTACAGAGAGTCATTCATATCATGCCTAGATAGACTACACAGAAGACTATACTTCATAGTTGGTGTATACAGTACTGCTCAAACACACCGTCATTGTGATGTACAAGTGGGAGGTAAAGACATGTTCAGTGCTATAAAACAAAGCATCACCTGTTCTAGACTCAACCACAGGTATCAGCACTTCACTTTGAAGTATGAATGCAACCACTTTTATTCAATACCTAATATTTATCCATACTAATTTCTTCACTTGTCTCCAGACTGCTACTAACATACCAATCATCCAACATATATACACGCGCACGCACACACACACACACACACACACACACCTTGGTTGTGAACCAGAAGACTTCTTAGATGCATCCATGTCTGCAAGGTGCTGTTCCAGGGCTGGGAGCAAGTCTTCAGGAACTTGCCGCAAGTTTAGATGGCTATCCTTGTCTACGCCTACACTCTGGAATAACCACACCACATTCTGATCAACACAAGAATAACCACACCTACACAATTCTAAATAAGAATAATAAAATAAAAACACTCCAATCTCTGCAATAACTACTGCTTGGTTCACAAATTTGCCAATAAAACTATACATCAAATAAATTTGTAACTCATTCACTCAAAAAATAAACAAATAATAAATAAATAAAATTAAAAAACAACAACAAAAATAAAACACTAACTCATAAGCACACACCTCAGCAAGCTGGAGGTATCGCTGCACGTTCTCCTGCCGCAGCAAAAACTTCCGATAGAAATTGATTGTTTCCTTGCAGTCTGACTTCTTCATCTCAAAGAACTTCTCCAGCAGATTGATCAGGGCGTCGTTGTAAACAGAGTACAGCTTGATGAGGTCCTGCAAGACATTACCACCTCATTACACAAACCCTCCAACACACACACAAACTCCTAACAAACACAAACACCAGTGCAACTTCTTATATAAAATAGTTAAGAAAACTTCTGCCGCCCAGTCAGTGGCTGTTGGCACTCTATTTACACTGGTTGTCACGAGCTGACCCCCAAACTGCACATGAGGGGGAAAGTGGGTGGGGGTCAGCTAACATATGGAATTCATGTGCTCAGTCAGGCCATCATAACTAAATCACTGCAGTGGCAAATTTTGGCAGTTTTCATTGCACCAAGTTTTTTTTTATTATTTATTGAACATCTGCATACAATCATATGCACACATGTTTACACACACACACATCCTTACCTTATACAACATAAGGAAGGCTGTATTGATGACTCCATTGGACAGCTCAGATGTCACAAACTAGACCGAAGAGAGCAGTGTGTGTGAGAGAGAGAGAAAGGGAGGGGGGGAGGGGGAGAGAGAGAGAGAGGTTATGAACCTAAATGCTGCAACCAGTGAAATTGACATCCACTTACTTCAACTTCTAGCAGAAGGTCCATCTGATCTTGTACCACTGCAGTGGTTTTCAACAACTGCACACACAAATATACACACACCAATATATAGGTTTATCCATTAGCTTTCCCGTTCACAAACGGAAGCCACACTGAAGTTCCCAATCACACACATCTCCACTCACCTTGGTAGTATCCATATTCTTTAATGGGCTCTCCTCCCTACAACAAATGAAAAGGTCAGCACAGGGCTAAACCATCCTACCAGCCACTGAAACCACACCCACATACCACACCCCTTCAAATTATTTTACCAAACTATCCGAGTAAACACACAAAGTGCATGGCTTTCAGTATGCAAATTGAAGCTAAGATTATACAAAAGATTCTAATAAGTAGAGCTGTAATGAAAAACACTACACTACCAAGTTATTGGCCAGATAATCAGTCCACTATCCAATAACAAACTACTGTGGACTGCTGCATATGCAACCTTAGTGGTTTTCCAACACTTAGTCAGACCTAGGTTGGAACATACTTACATCATTTGAAAACTCCTTCTTACACAAAGTCTTCCAATACCTAGCTTTTCAAGTACTCCCATACAAAGCTCATTTCTCTTCAGTCTTACCATGTACAAGCTACCTACACCTGGTAAAAAAAAAAAAGCTTTTTTTTTTGAGCTCACTGTGATTGCAAAAGCAATTTACACAAGCTAATTAGCTTTGAAGTAGTTACTAAGAAACTGCTGGAGAGTTAATAGTCACTTGAAGAGGTCATGGACAGAAACGGGTGGATATGCAGAATAAGTCACTTCCATGATTAGCCTTTTCTCTTACACAATAACAATAAATTGATGTAAAGAATTGTGCCACAGACTCAGCTGTGCTTTTTACAGAATATTATCAGCTACATGCCTTAACATTGTGTTTTTCAATTACTTCTTTCTTTTCTTTTTCCCTTGGTGTGGCGAAATTGTTGTTAACAAAAATTACCCGAAAGTTACTTCAGTGTATTATGTCACTGTCTCGGTACTAATGTATACCTCCAGGGCAATGTTTTTCTCCCAGTTTAAGCTAAGACACCCACAAGTAGTAGAAGCACATGCAAGCTAACATACCCTCTGGGTATTCTGCCAACATCCACTGCAAGAGCCTTGTAGCCGATGCAGATGTGCCGCACAAACCTGGCATACTTCCTCAGGTAACTGCTCATATCTGAAGCTGCACACACACACACACACACACACACACACACACACACACACACAGACAAGCAATGCAATGTTATAAGTATGGTCCTACAGCTCAAAACACTGCATCACACACATCGCTTGACTCGAAGATGAAACACGACATAGGAATCTGACCACCTGTCCCACACATGGCTGAACAGACACATGAAATTAACCGTAGTGTCCTTGGATTCAAGGCTATAAGCCGAAAGAATGATAAGAGGAGGTGGTAGGTCAAAGTGCAGCTAGCTGATGGGGGACAAATATATCAAGTTTCTGAAAACTAACTGATACTAGTCTAAAATTATTGAATAGAATACACACACACACACATACCCTCACATACTTCATCTTTATCCGTTAATGAAAAATTAACCCCCCTTTAATCACAAATGAAAATCAGCAAAAAATAGCCATACTGAACAAGCAATTTTTTTTAACAACAGAGCCGCATGCTCACTTGCCATGCCCTCTGGTCAGTCAAGAGTTTGCAGGCACATTGCGTCTCACTTGAAACACCACTACTGTGATGTATGCTAAAGTAAAAACAGAAAAACTCGACACATTCTTGAGCTTTTGAGATGGAATTGGGAGGAACAAAAACACATACAGACTCCAGGCAACAGGATAACATCTTCACACCAAACACACTCGGCTAGAACAATCTCACACGTGGGTACGTACACACTCAACACACACACACACACACACACAAACCTCTCCCTAAGTGATCTAATTGGTATACTATTACACCCAAAGTTACGTTTGCAAATAAAACATCACAACAATTCTAGTTAGAATAGTGTTTTTAAACATTCTGGGTGTGGCTTCCATGATGACCTGGCTGCATGCTCCCTACTGCCCCAAAAGATGAAATCAACTAATTCCCCTTCCTCTCTCGTTGCTCTGAGACAAGAATTAAACGACAGTTGTAGCAATAGCACCGAGATGGTTCATGTTTGCCTGATTTCTAAGTTATTTCACAGTTATGCTATGGTTGTTACCTAGATACTCCCATCCTTGCAACACTCAATACGTTTTCTTCTTTTTATTTTTTTATTTTATTTTTTTAAATTGTTTGTAGTACAAACAAATTAACAGTGAATTCTTATGCTTTATTATGCCTAGCAGTAAAGAAGAAAACTGGTTGTTAAGTATTGTACACATTGTACAGTATGTAATGTGTCTGGTTGGTGGTAGCGCATCCGCCATAATTGAGCTATCAAGCACACTTCTTGTTCCATCACTTTCAGAGCATGTGAAAAAAGCATTTCCCTCCTCCTTCCCCCCCCCCCCCCCCCCCCACACACACACACACTTTTAGGAAACCACAATAGAGATCTGTTTCTGTAAGCTTGTACCTATTATTATAATATCTTGGCCTCAACTAACACTTTATCCCTCCCTTCCACAATAACTGCCATTTTGAACTTACATAGTATGTCAGATTTGTCCGTAAAACTGTCCATATCGAACATATGCCCTCTGGTGGCAACACACTGGAGAAATTTCTATATTTAGACATAATAAACAAAAACAAATAAAATCTGTTATCATATTGACCAGGAATCAACCATAAGTAAACACTCAATATAACTGTTGGCAAACCTACCATAAACCAATAACCCGTGTTCAATGTGAAGAAGAAAATATTATGTTGGTGGTATCAGCCTAACTCGTCAAGTTTTGCATCTAAGGTGAATCCATAATTTATGCATGTATGTTGTATACTGTATGTATGTATGTGTGTATGTGTGTGTATGTATCTTTGTATGTACGTATGTATGTGTGTATGTATGTATGTATACACGTATGCATGCATGTGCATGAAGTATTCAATAGAGCTGCACTAATATTAGGATACATCGCTAGAAATTAAATAAAAAATGTATCGTTCTTTGCCGATTAATGACGTAACAAATGGTGGGCATGACCATGTGCAAAATTAGAAAATTCTGCCAGTTATTTTCGGTCCAATAACGGGAAAAAATAAAACAAAACAACAACACAACCAAGAGGCAGAGGTTGGTTTATTGCTACATATTAGAGTGGAAAGATAGTGCACCACTTACCACGAGCTGTAATCAGGGTATTTACACTAGACTGGATATAAAATATTGACTAGCTGAAAAAACAAACACCCAAACAAACAAACCTTATCGATACAATTTTACTATGTATGTGCAAGTTATATGTAATGTATACAAATCTTAAATTTCCAATGTCAGCCATCCCAAATAGATTATAGAACTAGGAAAGTCATTTAAAGCAAATTATGACCTACCAATCACAAATATAACTGTCCTCTCTCATGCCCCTTCCCTCCCAGTGCGCAAGCCTCTCTCTCACAAGCCCCTCCCGTCATACCATTATGGACTTAACGAAGTCAGTATTGTTCTCTCTCTGCCTTCAGAAATGACATACCTCGTTTCCAAGGGCCATGAGGTTGTGGCTAAGGATGAGACCTTTGAAGACCACTACCCAACTTGTGTGTTTGAGTCTGTCTGCTATCAGGTCAGCAAGGATGGTGAACTGACACTTGGGGTCATTGGTCAACTGCAGCAAGTCTGGAAAGAGAGATGTCAACATGGGAGGGACAGTGAGGGGAGGGAGGTGGGGCAAGAGGATACACAGAGATACTATGAGCTTAGAAAATACCAAGGCATATAATATAGAATGAAGCTGACTTCATGCTCTACTCTACATGATAGAGAGAAACAGATCACTATTCATTTCTCTAATAACAATTGAAAGATGCCATGTCTGTCTTGTCTGACAGACGAAGATGTGCAAACTGTACTTAACAGTTTTCAGGTGGGAATACTGTTTGGTTGCGATTGCACATACGATATATGTACATATATAAAATGCAAAACTTTCACTTAGCCAAAAAATAATAAGAGAAGTGTTATTACTATTTTAATGTATAAGCAATTAACATAAGCCTCACTCACTCACTGTGTAGTAAAAAAATTCATTATCTAATCTAAACTACTATGAAAACTTCTGACTCAGCATAGCATAGTGCCCATCCCGTGTCTAAAGAAATATTGGCTCATTTGGTAAAGTTATTTGAGCTATTAGAAGTCAGGATGAAGTGATAGAACAATAGGCATAACAATGAACAGCTGCTGTCTGGTAAAGTTTCCATTTTAAGTGACCTATTCATTCAATCACTGGCTTCTACCTTTAAATAGTCGTGTTCAGTAGAGTGCATTGGCACTATCCAAGGCAAATTCACTCCATTTCTGCTGGCTAAGTCCACCCAACTCACTGACAGTGTACTAGTTCACACTTCGATACCAATAACATGTAGTCAACGTACCAACCATGTTGTCAACCCCAACCCGTTCTAATATATCATTATCGATTTTTCCTCTAGGAATTATGTCTTGAACAGGATGGAAGCCCAAAATAAACAATGGATCCCAGCAGTGATAGGCTCATTTATCTTGTTCCTAAACTAACAGATTATTGTGCTGACTAATCATATACACATATTAAATTGAAAACTTAAAAATATATTAATAGTTGTATCTCATTTGCTAAGTGAATACTACTTTATAAATTGGTCCCCACGGACCAATCAGACCAAGCCCGTCAAACTAATGTGGAGGAACTCACAATCAACATGCTTCTTCTTGGGCCCTGCAACTTCGTGGCTGGCAGCTTTGCAAATAATCTTGTTAGTCTGAGCACCGGCTAATTCATTTTTAAAGGCCGTCGCCTTATCTTTTACTGTTGCCATTTTGACCCAACCGGGTACAACACCGAGACGTACACAGACAAACAAAATAACGACCGAACCTCCCCTTTCTCCCCCGTGTGTGCAGCAAAACTCCTGTCACACGACACAACAAAGATTTGTCGGCCCTGAGCAACTGACGTCACAGCCAAACTGGGTTTCCCCTTAGGTGCCACGTGGACTTCGAACTTTGCTGCTTTTCGAATTGACGTTTTTGTTGCAAGCACAGCTGCATTCTCACTTTTTACCGTTACCCCGGCCGTGCGATTAGCTGAATTAATGGCAGAGGAAGAGAAAGTAGCGGATAGCTCTGAAGCTGTGGAAGTGCAAGTGTCTCCAGCGGGAGAATGGGGAGAAGATATCTCTCCTGACAAAAATGGCGAGTTATTCAAGAAGATCCTCACACCTGGTAGTGGTTCAGATGGTCCCATGACTGGAGATGAAGTAATAGTCCATTATACTGGAAGACTCTTAAATGGAGACGTTTTTGACTCAAGTGTGGAAAGAAATGAGAAGTTTAAATTCAAGCTAGGCCAAGGCCAGGTTATCAAGGGATGGGATGCTGGAGTAGCCACCATGAAGAGAGCAGAAAAGTGCATACTGACTTGCTTACCAGAATTTGCATATGGAGAGAGTGGGTCACCACCAAAAATTGGCCCAAATGAAACTCTGCAATTTGAAGTTGAATTGTTTGATTGGAAGGGGCTGGATGTGACAGAAGATGGAGGTGTGGTCTTGAATGTTTTGACGGCTGGAGAAAATTACTCTAATCCGGAGGATGGCTCTGTAGTAGAGGGTTAGTACCTTTTAAAATCTTTTGTGTGCAAAAAATTATTAACTATGAATCACAGCAGGAAAATGTCCACTAAGATGACTTATATATATTATTTTTTTTGTGATAGAAAATTCAGTGTTGAATAACGTAAATTTCTCCTGCAATTGCTGTCATATATAATAATGACATCTACCTGACCTTACCCTGTCACTGCAAGTATTGCTGTATTATCTGCCACTGAATACTCTATTTATATTTAACATCATTGACTCAGAACTTCCTTATAATGACAGAACTATCCCCCTACTTTTTCAAGGATATAAAACTACTAATGCACTTACCACTGCAAAAAAAAAAAAAAATTGCTAAATTAGTGCGAGGTGATTGTAGATGTTGTGGAGTTCAATACTATGTGCCAGTTAATATTGACTTATGCTATCCCAAACATTATTATAGTTCACTTGAAAGGCACTTTTGAAGACAGAATTTTCTTTGAAGATGACTTGACGTTTGAATATGGAGTGGGTAAGTGAAGGATGGAAGTTTGTCCATGTCTAGTTAGTTTGTGAGTCCATAATGTATATGGATTGCCAATGATGTATTTTTAGGTGAGGAAAAGGGAGTGGTTAGTGGAGTTGAGCGAGCCATTGGCAAGATGAAGCTGAAGGAGAAGGCTAGAGTTGTTGTGAAGCCGAAGTATGGCTACGGTCAAGAGGGTAATCCAGACCTTGGCATTCCAGGTGGAGCCACTCTTACGTACGAGATACGACTGAACAACTTCACAAAGGCATGTTTATTTAATGTGGAAGCATGAGAGTAATTTTACTCGCATATATACTTGAAATAAAGTTTGGAGAGAGAAAATTGTATATTGAACTCTTTTTTTTTTCCAGAGACAAGATGCGGCTAAAAACTACTTAATTAACCCTCAGCGTGCATGTGCGAGAGTTTTAGTATCCGTTTCGTTATTTGTGTACTATGCTTATTGGTTAAGGAAGACAACAAAAGGTGCTTTTCACAATATTAAATTGTGTATATTAACTGTCTCAGTGCCTTCTCTTTAGTTTACAAACGTTTCGTGCTCTTATTATTGGATGCAGATCATCAATGTCAGCCCAGTTCCAGTGCAGCTAACCCTTTATCATTTTCTCACAGGCTAAAGAGGCATGGGAATACGAAACCTTGGAAGAGCGGCTCCATGATGCTGGCCAGTTGAAGGAGCGAGGTGGGAAGTATTTCAAAGAAGGCAAGTATGGGCTCGCCAAGAAGCTGTACACCAGGGGCGCTGATCTTATTACGGATACATCCATCAGGAAGGCTGAAACGAAGGCACAAGCAAAACCAATGAGAGTGGCCCTTCACCTTAATTTGGCTGCTTGCCATCTTAAATTGCAGGAATATAAGGACGCCATCAAGGAGTGCAAGGAGGTGAGTTACTTTAATTAAACTCTATTACTCTCTCCATAAGTACAATAAGGTGAACTTTTACTATACCCTTAACATTTTGTTCTAGACCTCATACTTATATGCAACATGTGTACATTGGATATATTCTTTGAGTATTTCTGCATCATGTGAGGATTCAATATTTGAACGCTCTGATGGGCCCATACACAGTTCTGGACAACTTTATTTTTACATGTATGGTGGAGTTGACTCTGAACGTTGTGGCTTTGAAGCACAACAGCTTTACTGCTTTTGAAATATCCCATGTACAATAACAATTTATTACACTATCGTGCAATATTGGGATGACATTTCACTCCCACGCTTGTATTTTCACTCCTGCGGCTAGATAATTTTAGACTCCATTTAACATTTGTTTTGTGATTCTTAATAGATTGTTTTTCACTTGAAAGCCCGTGACATTCAATTCCTTGTATGACATGTATGTGTTTGAGGAAAGCAATAAAAAGGGTTAACATTGTGGCCAATAAATGAAAATCACTCAGTAACTCTTAAGGTTGATCTGCAGTGAAGTGTTCCTGCCTTCTGACTCCAACTGGTAATTGTGGATTTGTATAGTTTCCATATGTCACTGAAAGAGCAATCTATTACGCATATTTTGATATGCTTACACAATCAATTGCTTAATCCTCAGGAACTGAAGGAATTTAAACCTAGAATGAACTTCCTAAATATATATAATGTCCCCCCCCCCCCCCCAGTTGATGATACTTACAGCAGCTGCATGTAACTATTGGAACTTTCTAAGATTCACCTGACTTCAAAGAAATGCTGGAAAATTTCAAGACAAATGTTCTAAAAAATATTTTTTTTGTGCAGGCTGATGCACAATTAAAGAAAGATCAACGAAATGAACACCTACACAACTTTAGATATCACTTTAAAAATTAACTTTCCAGATTGTACTGGTGATAATTGTGGACTTCAAGATAGAATGACCCTAATTTCGTTATAAGCTTATACCTAGAGTTGCACTGATAATCAAATGTTGGCCATTATATTAGTGCAACTACCCAGGCTCTGGGTAGTACAAAGGCAATTAGGTGATCAGGCTGGAGGAGAGAATGGTTTCGAGGATGAAATATATGTTCTTTTTACTTTATTTTGTGTACCTGTTGATGATTCCTGTCAGGATGACTTAGATTTAGCTAAGGAAGAATCTGAATCATTCTCTGAGGAAGATTTAATTAGGTCAAGGGAGGTATGCTGACCTTTTAGCTATCTGGTGAATTCAGTCATCTATTAAAATTATTATTAAAATAAAATGAGGTTTAGAATAAAGTAACTTTTTCACATTGGACCTGAAATAAGTAATCCCTTCAACTCTCTTTCGGACCAACCATAAGTATACTATATTATTATAAGAAAATTCGCTTCGTTATTTAGTGCAGTAAGTGCATTTAACTGAATGAGTGTGCAATTAACTTACCAGCCTCATCCAGCTGTACATCATTTGCATTTTTTTATGTTTTTCTTCTTTACAGTCTGCCTTCCTATGGATATATAAGTGACCTTATCTTCAATAAAAATGCAGTCGCTTTGCATTGAATTGTTTGCGCATGCACTCCTTGCAGATAACTGACTTTTGTTTCTAGCATCAAACTTAATGAACAGTCTCTTCTGCAGCTACCAGTTTCTTGTGAAGTAGTAGAGTAGCCACTCAAGTGAGGGGACAACACTGACATGACAGCAATTGACAAGCATTAATTTATGGGTGCTGTTCAGCCACCCTGAAGTAATCAGTCTCAAGTATGACTTTGGAAATACTTTACCAGACACAATAGGACTACTGGTACTTCAGGTAGCATGTTAAAAGTCTAGTCTCAGGAAAGTCCAGGAATTACTTTCAATTGTGCAAAATTGATTCTTAGGTAGCTTGTTAACCCTCTCACCGGCAGATAAAATTCAGTTATTTTATTTTTTCTAATGAATAATGTTTAAAAATAAATATAAAATCAAGAGTTCAAAAAAGTACCTAGCAACCATATATCACGTGAAAGTACATGTATTGTTCAACATTTTTGGTCAAATTTGGTTGCTTAGCAGCAAACCACAAAGTGGTTTTTGGGACCACAATGTAACTATATCATAACAGAGTGATCTGTATGCTTCCAGTGCAATATTAGCAATTGTTTGTGCATGATTAGATATTTTTTACTGTTATAATAGACAGTTATCTCAGCCAGCAATGTTGTTGCTTACTGATGACACCAGGAGAGGCGTGACTGATAGCTGGGCAATAGCTGGGCAGAAGAACTTCAAGAATAAAAGAATATTTTACTAACAATTCCAGTCCTCTGCACACGCTCACTCCTCCCTCTAGCCATATTCTTACTCATACTCTTCTTTTTTCATCCATTCAATACTTTGTCAACCTTTCTTCATGCTTTCAACATAATCAGTATTTACCATCATCTCAATATTCTGACCTTACAGAAGTAGAGACATCATCCTTTGAATGAATAGGAAGTCCAAAGTAATTCAGAGAGCAAAGGTGGCTAAGTCAAATCATTACTCATTGCTGGGAGTTTGTAAGAAAAGAGTTTACAGCTGTGACCAAATTAGCGCCATATTCCTGGGAAAGCTATTGGGCATAATAAAACTTACCGCCATGTTCCCGGGAAAATTATTTCTTACCTTTTCCTCCAATATACTGCGTAAATAGCTGCTTTTCTTACCTGGAATATCAAGTTCCATATTCTCTTTGACATAGCTGCTGGTATGTTCGCTACCTACAGTGCTCTAGTAGCTCTCAAGTTGAAAACTAGTAGTTTCCTCAACTGGCAATGAAATGACAGCTTTAGCGAGCAAGTCCAACTCTCTATTCTCGACAGTAGTACCTCTGTGGTAGCTATATAGCTCCTGTGCCCCTTCCCTCTCACGTTCGCAGCCGAAAACGTCGTCGCAGACAAGATCCACCGCCTCAGTTGCAGACAAATTTGTCGCCATTTTTCGAACTAACGTTAAGTTTATTTTTAGCCCGACTACCTTAGTTACGTAGTAGCTATTTCTATTCTAAAAATACATGCAATAGAACAATACATTAGCCGTGCTCTGGATGCTGCAGCTAAGCTTTATCGTTTAGGGGGAAAATCTTTTTTCCCGCATTACGTCATTCTTGAGCGCCTATAGGCGCTTGTGCCGATGAAAGTGTTAAGAATGTGTTTGTTGCTGGTTCTGTACTTTCAAGTAGATATTATTTTTTGTGTAAATTCTCATTCTTGCTGGTACATTCAGTTACTGGTGTCGTATCACCAGTAAAATTAAAAGAAAGACCTAATTATCACAAGGGGCAAAAATGTCTCCCACCAAGTCATATTTTGAGACTGTTGAGGTCCCTTTCTTGTGGGAAGGGAGAATTCTAGCAACTCTTGTTTTTATCTAAGAGTGGCGGTGCTAAGCTTGCATCAAGTTATCCTGTGGTTATTCTATCTCTCCAGGTAATTAATGATGATGTTGATAACGTGAAAGCGTACTTCAGATGTGGACAGGTAGGTGAGAGGTGTTTTCTCAGCGTCCCTTTTCTCTTACTTAGCCCATGGTGTGTGTATATGTGTGTGTAGGCTCATACGGGCATGCAGGATTATGAAGATGCTGTTTCATGCTTCAGCAAGGTCAAAGGCTTAGAGCCGACTAACAAGGCAGCCCAGAAAGAGCTGCAGGTCGCAAGAAATAAGATCAAGGCTCATAGGGAGAGAGAAAAGCGGTTGTATGCCAGCATGTTTGCTTCAGATACTAAAGAAAATCGGTGAGGATTAAGGGAGGTATATGAGCAATATGCGTATTCCTGTTCATTGATTGACCACCTATATTTGTGTGGTGTTTCATGTGGTATTGTTGCTGTAGCCCTGAAGAGCTGACCAGTGAGTCAACTGAGATGGAATCCTGAGAGATGGCTTGCCAGCTGATGACAACGTATTCAACAGAAACTTGTGACTCAATCACTCTATTGATGTGCAATTGACTGTGCTGTGTCTAGTAACTTTCTCTGTGCTGCTGAATTTTTTTTTTTGTGTGTGTATTGAAGCCCACATATTATTCTAACTCTCTAATAAGCGAAGATAAAAGTTATCTGTAGTGGGGTTGTCGTGTGCAATTGCGCAACGAGCAAGAAAGATTGAAGTTCAAAGGTCACGTTAATTACGCGCGTGCGTACACATACGCATCCACCCCACCGAGTCTTTCTCGCCCCTCGCTAGTGCTCCGAGATTCAAGCTGAGAAGCGGCATCTACTTTGCGAATGGCAGATGATACGAAGTCATGCCTAATTGGAATAACTCTCTTCTCCAATTTCTGCTGTTCTGCTTGACAGTGAATGCTCTAGTTTACACGTATAATTTGTTCAAAGACCTCACAGAGCAACAGACTCAGGTCGGTTATCAAAATCAGGTTATTCCAGACTGCTGCAAGAAGACTTGTGAGCAGAACAACAGTAGACTCGAAATCAAGAAAGAAATTGTCCACAAACTCCTTCATACTCATCCTAAACTAGATCCCTGGTACAGACAAAACTCGTATGTTCGTTTAGGAAGCGACTTGAAGTTTGACCTCGAACAATGTCCAAGCAATTCAATTATGCATGGTCACAGTAATGAGCAAGTTCCCAAGCATTTAGACTGTCCAACACTGTACCTAATTGGTGCCAGGAAGGGTGGTACATCTTCTCTTTACCATTACATTTCCAAGCATCCAGACTTTCGTGGGACAAAGTTGGACGCTGGGCCGAAAGTGGGAGAGACATTTTACTTCTCTACATTCTATGAGAGCAGGACATGGAACCAGTACCTCTCCCTCTTTCCAAAAGGAGGAGTTATGACTGGTGAGGCTAGTGTGGGTAATCTTGTGCACTCTCTGGCTCCCAGTAGGCTTTATCAGTCGTGTGGCAAGCTTGCTAAAGTGGTAATACTCTTAAGAAATCCGGTCAATCGCTTTCAGTCCAATTTTCTGATGCGCGCCAGGCTGAGAACAGGCGGGATATTTGCCTACTCAAGTATTTCACTTTATATGCACAAGCAGCTGAATGATTTTTTGCATCAGATGCAGTATAAAGTGATAAGTGTCCAGCAAGTCAAGAAAGAGTGGGAAAAGTTTGTTGGCCTCTATGGTCCTGCGGAAAACCTGATATATGAAGGTTTGTATTATGTTCATCTTATGAACTGGCTGTGTAACTTTCCAGCTGAAAATATCATGATAATAAGTAGTGAAGAGTTTTACCAAAATCCTGGCACCATTCTTGCTTTAGTATTTCAATTTTTGGATTTGAAGAGGCTTGATGGTGACACCAACAAGTGGATAACTTCAACAGCTTACAACAAAGGAAGGTACAGTAATGTGTCTGCAGATCACAAGTTGTCTCACTCCGACAGACTCTTACTGATGGGCACGTATAGACCTTTTAACTACGCACTGCTTGACTTACTCCAGTGGGACCCTATTTATTGGAATAACTAATCATAACATTTTAATTGCTTAGCCACAATATTAAAGTTTCAAGTTGACTTATGCCAATATCAAAGCAGCATTATGCAAAGCTAATTAATGTAAATAACTACCTATATCAGTCATTTTAAAAATTATTATAAAATAAATGTTCATTCTTTAAAGGTGATACATACTGACTTCAATGCATTCTCTGTTTCTTTTTGTGTCTGAATAAATAATTTTGTATTTAAACTTGTTGTGGTCCTCGATATTGCCTTCACGGGAAGCATTATCTTCTATACCAATCTTTTTAATGACATGTGCATATTCATTACTGCCACCTTCTGTCTTTCCTCTGTTGTTCTCTTCTGAGGTAGCTGGAAGTTTCCATTGGGCAAGAGGCCTTGAGGTTCCTGCTGGAGCAGAGCCACTCCCAAGGCAGTGGTGAGGGTTGTTGGTGTCTTGCTGCAAATTATTGTGCGTATCTCTCAGAGACATCGGGGACACTAGATTTAATGCTTTGGCAGCCACACTCCTGATGGCATCAAAGTCTCTAGAATGAGCCATCTCTGGATGGATGTTGCTCCAGTAGCTATAGTACTTGCCGCAGTTGTTGTGACAGCAAAAGAGATGCTTGAGTCTCTTTCTGATATCGCGATCTCTCATGACTAAGAAAGGATCCAGTGCTGTAGAAGATAGGTACAATTGGATTACCATAAAATGGATCAAGTGTGGAATTTTGCACCACAAGGAAGGGCTCAATGATCTCATCACTTGAAATAAGATCAAAGGGACTGTCGTTAAGCAAGAAGAAATAAAAATTAGTGCAAAGGTAATTATTGCCCTTCTCTCATTAGCATAATTTAAACTCATATCGTGACCACTTATAATGCTATTTTTAGAATTGTTGATTTTTCCAACATTGAACATTGATCTTCTCAACTTTCTTGCTTTATTGAACAGCTAGATGTACATGATTGTTGGGAGGATGCCTCCAACAAGAAAAGAAAAGCCTAGAACCAATGAAAAAAAATAGTCTACCTCTGCCAATGGAGGGAGCATATAAGAGACAAGTTGGGACATTTGGTCGGAAAGCGACAGCTGAATAGCCACCAACTGTCACTATGCTCATTATAATAGGAATGATCCATGACGCTGAGAGCAAAATAGTCATAATCCATTTGTTGTGTCGGATATAGGAGAAAGGAAATCGCACAGCACAAAATCTATCGAGTGCCACAACTCCCATTGTAAACCAACGAGTAATGGTAAAGTCTGTTGATAGAAACCCGAACACCTGACAGCCTCTGAAACCAAACAGCCAGCCTGAATACACAGTACTGATTAGTGTAGGCAGGTGATATGAAAGAACTAGAATAGAATTGGCGAATACAATGCTTAGACTCACTAGAGTGGTCCTTTGACGAAGCTTCTTGTACTTAAGGACCAGCAAAAGTATTATTCCATTTCCTACAATAGTTGCAAGTATGATGATAGCTATTATGATAGCATGAACATAAAGCTGCCAGGGAGGTCTGCTTTTAAGGGTAAAACACCTACTGCAGTCAAATATAGTTCTCCCAAAGTTCTCCTCCAAGCATTCTTCCAAAGTTAGATTATCTACTGAATTAAATTCCATTCACCCAATGCAGTATTTTCAAGGATTCCTTAATTGCTGTAGCATTGATTAATTGAAGATGGAAAGACTTTAAAGAACACCCAAAAAGATTGTCAAAGGAAACTTTCTGGTGTCGTTTGGTTAAATGACAGTTATATAGCTACCCAGCTCAAGTGTTGATTCAGGTGTAACTTAATGCTAAGTGCTACCCACAAATCATATCTACATGGACACTGAAATAAAATATGATACATGATATACCACGCTTGCCAAAAGTATTGTTGCAACCCAAGATCAAAATTCACAACAAAAAAAAAAGAGTAGGGAAAAAATAAGTAGGTAAATTGATGCCTCTTTCCTTGTTTTTTAATTAGTTATTCATCAACTGGCTTACTCCAAAAATAGCACCAATGCTGGCAATGGAAGTCTTTGCTTACATTTCTTATAGTCTTTGAAGCAACACTGTATCTGTTTCAGATCTACTCTGAAGACTTTCTTTAACTCTTTGAGTTGTCAGCTGACCAGTACCTTTTTTATCAGTGAGCAATAATTATTAATAATTATTCTAATACACTTTTTCCTTTTAAATACTCTTTTGATATATATATTTTTTACTATTCCAATAAAGAAACAATTTATTCTATTATTATGAGGACATTATTACAGAGCTAGTCTAAAAGCAAGACTATTATTAACCCTCAGCGCGCATGCGCAAGAGGGTTATTCAACAAAAGTACCTGTGACATCTGTTAATGGCTGCCAAATAAGCAGGTTATGTTGTGTTAGCTATTATTCATCAAAAGCGATACTGACTTGAATGCATTCTCTGTTTCTTTTAAGGTCAGAATAAATAACTTCATTCTTAATCTCCCCATGTACTTCCACCTGAATTTCATTTCTTTGCATCCCAGAAATATCCCCTATGCCAGATTTCTTAGTGATAAACGCATGTCTACCACTTCCTTCTTGTCTATTCTCTTCTTCTCTGACTTTTTCTTTTAACATGGCCAGCTGTTTCTGCAGCACATGTGGCCTTGGCACTTTGCCACTGAAGTATATAGCAGGAGCAGAACCACTCCTGGGTCGGTGTGTGTGGGCCAGTGGCTGGATGCTCTGCTGTGACCAAATTTAAAGCTTTGGCAACCACATTCCTGATGGCATCAAAGTCTCTAGAATGAGCCATCTCTGGATTGGCGTTGCTCCTATAGCTATAGTACTTGCTGCAGTTGTTGTGACAGCAAAAGAGATGCTTGAGTCTCTTTCTGATATTGCGATCTCTCATGACTAAGAAAGGATCCAGTGCTGTAGAAGAGAGGAACAACTGGACAGCTATGAAATGAACAATGTGTGGTATTTTGCACCACAAGGAAGGGCTTAATGATCTCATCACTTGAAAGGGACTGTCGTTACGCAAAAAGAAATAAAAATTAGTGCAAAGGTAATTATTGCCCTTCTCTCATTAGCATAATGTAAACTCATATTGTGGCCACTTATAATGCTATTTTTAGAATTATTGATTTTTCCAACATTGAACATTGATCTTCTCAACTTTCTTGCTTTATTGAACAGCCAGATGTACATGATTGTTGGGAGGTGCCTCCAACAAGAAAAGAAAAGCCTAGAACCAATGAAAAAAATAGTCTACCTCTGCCAATGGAGGGAGCATATAAGAGACAAGTTGGGACATTTGGTCGGAAAACGACAGCTGAATAGCCACCAACTGTCACTATGCTCATGGATCATTCATGACGCTGAGAGCAAAATAGTCATAATCCATTTGTTGTGTCGGATATAGGAGAAAGGAAATCGCACAGCATAAAATCTATCGAGTGCCACAACTCCCATTGTAAACCAACGAGTAATGGTAAAGTCTGTTGATAGAAACCCGAACACCTGACAGCCTCTGAAACGAAACAGCCAGCCTGAATACACAGTACTGATTAGTGTAGGCAGGTGATATGAAAGAACTAGGATAGAATTGGCGAATGCAATGCTTAGACTCACTAGAGTGGTCCTTTGACGAAGCTTCTTGTACTTAAGGACCAGCAAAAGTATTATTCCATTTCCTACAATAGTTGCAAGTATGATAGCTATTATGATAGCATGAACATAAAGCTGCCAGGGAGGTCTGCTTTTAAGGGTGAAACACCTGCTGCAGTCAAATATAGTTCTCCCAAAGTTCTCCTCTACTGAATTAAATTCCATTCACCCAATGCTGTATGTATTTTCAAAGATCCCTTTATTAACCCTCAGCCGCATGAGCGAGAGGGTTATAGTAGTCGTCCTGTCTGTTTGTCCGTCTGTCTGTCTGTCCGTCTGTCTGTCTGTCTGTCTGTCTGTCTGTCTGTCTGTCTGTCTGTCTGTCTGTCTGTCTGTGTGTCAAGCTCTGATTTTGGAGATTACTGACAATTAACAATTGATTTAGGTATGAATTTACTCAGGATTTAAGTAATAGTTATGCCATGGCCAACGAGGGGTTATGGAATATAACCGTCCCGATCCCGAGGGCGAAGCCCGAGGGATAAGGGCTGTGATATTCCATAACCCCGATGTTGCCATGGCATAACTGTTTTATACCATAGTTGCTGCTACTACTACTCTCTCATATCCACCTATATGGGACCAGCCCTACCACATATAACTCTCCTGCCGCTCTCATACCGCAGGAATTTACCACAGCTAGCTGCTCTACTGCTTACTGCTGAGCAGCCCAGGTAGAGTTAGATCTGGAGATAACAGCTGGCAGCTACAATGCTAAAGTAAACTTGCTAAAGTAAACTTGCTAAAGTAAACTTTCTGGCGTGCTTCAATTGAATTTTAATTGAATTTTAATTTTGGGCCGGAAACACTTGACACCCGAAAATATCATAGCCCCAGGAAAAATCACCCGGAAAATATCACTTTTAATCCATGGGTGTTACCGCAGCAACCATGGTATAAGACCTTTTATTGTGCTACCTTTTTTTTTATTTCGGGCTATTCGTTGAGAAAAAGCGAAGATTTCCAACTCCGCGCAGGTACCCAGCTTTTATGGGCAACGCCCCTTAGCGTCACTTCATAATCACGTGAGCAAATAATTTCTGCAGCCAGCTAGCTGTGTACTTAGCTTTCTGCTCAGGGTCCTAAGTAGTCGGGCGGAGCCCGACCTCTCCCCTTAACGGAGTTGAAAGAAGTGAAGTTTCGCGTTATACAGGTGACTAGTGAAGACAGCGTTTCCATGTACCATTTTCATTGGTCGAGCTATTTTGATACCTCATTAAAAATAGCTAACAGATTCATGCTTGTTCTTTTTGGAGGAAGGAGATTATATTGTAATAGCTAGGTAGTGTTTAATAGCGCTGAGGGTTCGCACCTTTGGTGCTTCATTGCTGTAGCATTGATTCATTGAAGATGGAAAGACTTTAAAGAACCCCCAACAAGATTGTCAAGTGTTTATTCAGTGTAACTCCACACCGAGTACTACCCACAAATCATATCTACACAGACATTTGAAATAAAATATGATACATGATATACTATGCTTGCCAAGAAGTATTGTCTGTTACCTAAGACCAAATTCACGAAAAAAAAGAGTAGGAAAAAAAAATAGGTAGGTAAATTGATGCCTCTTCCCATCCCATTTCTATGGGATTTTTTTTTTTTTTTTTTTAATTTGTGTTATCCATCAACTGGCTTACTCCAAAAATAGCACCAATGCTGACAATGGAAGGTCTTTGCTTACATTTCTTATAGTCTTTGAAGCAACACTGTATCTGTTTCAGATCTACTCTGAAGACTTCCTTTAATTCTTGGAGTTGTCAGCTCACCAGTACCTTTTTTTTTATCAGTGAGCAATAATTATTAATAATTATTATAATACACTTTTTCCTTTTAAATACTCTTTTGATATAATTTTTTTACTATTCCAATAAAGAAACAATTTATTCTATTATTATGAGGACATTATTACAAAGCTAGTATAAAAGCAAGACTATTATTCAACAAAAGTACCTGTGACATCTGTTAATGGCTGCCAAATAAGCAGGTTATGTTGTGTTAGCTATTATTCATCAAAAGCGATACTGACTTGAATGCATTCTCTGTTTCTTTTAAGGTCAGAATAAATAACTTCATTCTTAGACTCCCCATGTACTTCCACCTGAATTTCATTTCTTTGCATCCCAGAAATATCCCCTATGCCAGATTTCTTAGTGATAAACGCATGTCTACCACTTCCTTCTTCTCTAATCTCTTCTTCTCTGACTTTTTCTTTTAACATGGCCAGCTGTTTCTGCAGTACAGGTGGCCTTGACACTTTGCCACTGAAGTATATAGCAGGAGCAGAACCACTCCTGGGTCGGTGTGTGTGGGCCAGTGGCTGGATGCTCTGCTGTGAAGTATCGCATGCTTCTCTCAGAGACATCGGGGACACTAGATTTAATGCTTTGGCAGCCACACTCCTGATGGCATCAAAGTCTCTAGAATGAGCCATCTCTGGATGGATGTTGCTCCTATAGCTATAGTATTTGCCGCAGTTGTTGTGACAGCAAAAGAGATGCTTGAGTCTCTTCCTGATATCGCGATCTCTCATGACTAAGAAAGGGTCCAGTGCTGTAGAAGAGAGGTACAATTGGATTACCATAAAATGGATCATGTGTGGAATTTTGCACCATGAGGCAAAGCTCACTGATCTCACCACTTGAAACAGGTAACCAGGCAGTCCTGTCAGACAAAATGATATGAAAATAAGTGCAAAAGTAAACATTGCCCTTCTCTCACGGGCAGAGTTCATACTCATGTCATGATCATTTATAATACTCTCTTTGGAGTTGTTGATCTTTCCAACATTGAACATAGACTTTCTTAACTTCCTTGCCTTGTGAAACATCCAGATGTACATAAATATTGGAAGGATTCCACCTACTATGAAGGAAAACGAGAGCACAATTGAGATAAACAGTCTACCTTTACCTACTGCTGGAGCATATAACAGACAAGTAGGCACATTTGGCCGGAAAGCAACTCCTACATAACCAGCAACTGTAGTTATACTCAGAATAATAGGAATAATCCATGAAGCTGAGAGTAACAAGGTTATAATCTTCTTGTTGTGCCTGAGATAGGAAAAAGGAAATTTCACAGCACAAAATCTATCGAATGCTAATACTGCCATGGTAAACCAGCGAGTGATAACAAAGTCAGTTGACAGAAACCCAAACGCCTGGCAGCCCCTGAAACCAAATGACCAGCTGGAAGATACAGTACTGATTAGTGTAGGCAGGTGATAAGAAAGAACTAAAATAGAATTGGCGAATACAATGTTTAGACTCACTAGAGTTGTCCTTTGACGAAGCTTTTTGTACTTAAGGACCAGCAAAAGTATTATTCCATTTCCTACAATAGTTAAAACTATGATGATAGCTATTATGATAGCATGAACATAAAGCTGCCAGGGAGGTCTGTTTTTAAGGGTGAAACACCTGCTGCAGTCAAATATAGTTTTCCCAAAGTTCTCCTCCAAGCATTCTTCCAAAGTTAGATTATCTACTGAATTAAATTCCATCCAGCCAAACTCGAGTCAATTCTTTTTGCAGCTAAAAAATGTCCTTATTTCTGTGGCATCAATATTATTAGAAGAAAAGAATATTGCTTTAGTCCAAGCAATAACGTTAATACTGCTAGCAAGCTTTCTGGTAATAACAGCAGCTCTAATGTTCCTTTCACAGCAAGGCCTGCCCACAGTTGTATCATATGCACGTGAAATAGAACAGGACACATGATATGCGGTGCAAGCCAAAAGTGTGGTCCTCTCAAGAAATTATATACCACTTCTTATGTTTTTTAAACCTTTTTTTTTTTTAATATCAAATTACTAACGGACATGTACACTCGTTTAATAGGGCTAACAGACATAATATATTTTGTGTAAATATAATGTTCATAATAGACTCTTACTACTGTATGAAAAGGGGAACATTAGTGAAACAATATCAGCATGAATGCTACAGTTCAAGTGTTTATTCTTATCACATTTAAATCTGTCGAATTTCTATTTCATCCACACCATATGACGAAGAACTCAAGTTTAAGCTACTGCAATGGGTGTCTTTGGGCCTTGAATTCAAAGTTTCCTCCCAAGCTAAGAAGCTGTCATCTTTGTGAAAATTTGTGCCTTTGCGAGGTGACAATGTAGGAAGCGAACCACTTCTGATTCTGAAATTATTGGAGCCATCTATATGTTCAAATCTGGATTCTGAAGGTAAGAAATATATTGCATCAAAAGCTTGTAATCGCTGTTGTGACGTGATAGTGCCCCTGTTTCTGTTCTCACTTCTAACATCTCTTGGTCTTTTGGAGCAGCACAGTAGAATCCTTTTTAGTTCTACTCTAAAATTTCTTTCCCTCATGAGTACTATTGGAACAAGTGCAGATGTAGAGCAAAGAAGCTCTATAGTGATGAAGTGTATCTCGTGAGGAATACCGCACCATGTACTCAGGCTCAGCCACCTCACCATGACCAACAAACCAGCAGGCATTTGAGTCAGGCACGAAACTGTAAAGATGAGCACAAATGTGCTATAGCCAGGGATTCTTTCATTTGGGGGATGGCTGTTATCTGTTCCTGTGTCCCGTCGACTCACAATTGCTAGTTTTTTCAAACACAAAGTTTTGTAATCTTTAAAAAAAATCCACACATAAATAGCAAAAGGGATAGCTCCTCCAACCAAACCAGATATCACTCCCATACTGAAAAGTAGTATACTTCCCTTGTTATTCTCAGGAAAGTATGGTACACAGGTGGGAGCATTCTGCCGAAAAACAACAATAGAATACTCATCCACTGTGATGGTGCTGAGGAGAATGGGAGCAATCCAGGACGCCACAATCAACAGGATCAGAAAACACTTGCTGCGTTTGGGATAGATTGAAAAGTGGGTCATGCAAAGCTTGTCTAGAGCCAGTATTCCCATATTGAGCCAGTAGGTGAGCAAGAAGTCATTGGAGAGGAAGCCGAATATCTGACAGCCTGTGAACGAAAACTTCCATTCTCCGAAGGCAGCAGAGACAAGCACAGGAAGATGAAAGGTCACAATGAGACCAATATTAACAAAGACAACAGCTATGGCAATAATGGATGATCGATATCGAAGCTTTTTGTGCTTTGAGATGAGGATAAAATATAGAGTGCTTTCCACAATGCTCATGACAGCAATTATTGTGATGATGGCAGCATGTCCATACAACTGCCACTGTGGCCTCTCTGAGAGATCGTAGCAATTGTAGCAATCCATAATTGACTTCTTCAGATGCTCCAAGCAATCTTCTTTGGTTAAATTTTGTTTGTATTTGGTCCATTCCTGCAAGTTCCAGTTTGACTTATCCATAGCAAATTAAAAAAGACTTGTAATTAATTGTTCTAGTAGCAGAGCAGAGCATTAGATACTTATGAATATAGCATGTGGAGATTTTTTTTAAAGGGTAAGTATTCAGAAGGTATACAGTTGATTGTGTGTCATGAAGCATGTGAGGTATGGTACAAATTGGAAACAAGAGAAGTTGTGGGGAGTGAGAAACTGGTATATCAAGTGACTTTAATGGCAGTGGGAGGAGTTTTATTCGTCTGCTCCATTACTCTATGAAATTACAGCTGGACCAGCTTTCTTTGTAATTAGATCCGGACAAAATATCGATCTTGTTTACTATTCACACACAAAACACACACATAAAACACACACACACACACACACACACACACACACACACACACACACACACACACACACACACACACACACACACACACACACATGACACACTACTCTAGTGACAGCTAACTAACTATTTGTATCAGCAGAAGTCTTTAATTAGTACTATAGCAAACACAAACAAGCTGCCTGAATTCCAAATCACTCATACCCAAAACTTTAGTATTTTAATTAATCATTGATAATAGAAATCTAGTCCGACTTTAGCTGCTTACACTTCCTCATAGAATGATATGATTATATGCTTATAAAATGATTTAGTCTGTGGAGAGTATTTAAATGTGATATTTAAATTGTTAAAATCATTATTTTGCTAATTAGAGAGTTATACAATCATGTTTAATTAGCTACCTGGATAAATTACTTTTGAAAGAGCTATTTAAGCTTTTTCCTATATAGCTATATTACTACAGTGAACAAGTCTAAAACAAACAACTAGACAAAATAAACAAGTAAAATATTGAAGCATGTTCACACATTCCCAGGTATTTTCATCACAACTATTGTATTGAAATTGCCACCATTTGCTAGCAGTTCTCTTGGACTTTTTTTTTTTTATAGGTGCCGAGAATTATGACTAATTTTTGTCTTTAAGCTGTGTATCAGAGAGGGTTAGCTTGTCATTGCCCATCTTTGCCACATTTGGAGTGAAGCAATCTAGTGGCATGGATCCACTTCTTGGACGATACGGTATTCTTGCTGTATTTAATACAGCAGGTATACAGTCTCTGGAAGTGGCTGTAGCAAGTTTTAAAGCTTTTGTGGCAGAAGTTTTGACTACATCAAAATTTCTCTCTGGTGGAATTTGAGAATGAATGCTTCTTCTGTTGGCATAGTACTTGCCACAATTATTGTGACAGCAAAGTAAGTGCATGAGCCTCTTCCTGAATTCCCTACTACTCATTAGTATTAGTGGGTCAATGGCTGAAGCAGACAGATAGAGCTCTGTTACTCGAAATTGGACGGTATGTGGTATGTCACACCAACAACTTGCACTATACCACCGCATTACCTGAAACAGTAATGAAGGTATGGAGGTCAAGAAAAAGGCTACAAAAATGATTCCGAATGTCAAGAATACCTTTTGTTCTCTAAAATTCCTCTCTTTATTCAATGTATTGCTTGTTGTGGCTGCCACTAGTATTGAGTTTCTCATGGTTCTTGCTTTGTGAAGTAACCAAATATATATTGCAATGGGAAGAATTACTCCAACAAAAAAAGTGAAGAGAGACACAAAAGAGAAATACAGCTGGCCTTTGTTGATAGTGGGAGCATACAGTAGACATGATGGAAAGTTGGGACGAAATGCAACACTAGCATAGCCTTTGATAGTCACTGTGCTCAGCAGAACTGAAAGAACCCACGAAAATGAGAGTAAAGCACCAAGTATGTATTTACTTTGTTTCACATAAGAAAAAGGAAACTTCACAGCACAGAATCTGTCCAATGCTAATACCCCCATATTCAGCCAGCGAGCCAGGATGGACTGGGTGGCCAGAAATCCAAATAGTTGGCAACCAGCAAAGTCAAACAACCATTTCCTAGCCAGTGTAGATATTATGACTTGCAGATGAATGGCAAACACAAAGCCTGTGTTTGCCATTAGTAAGCTAAGACTAACTACAGATATTCGATGGCGCAGCTCCTTGTACTTTAAAAGTAAGATGAAGAACAGGAAGTTTTCAAAGAGACTCACTACCATAATGACACTCACAATGGAGCTATGAAGAGACATATCCCAGTCAGTCATATTCTGCAGGCTGTAGCATCTGTTGCAATCCAAAAAAGTTTTGCCAAAGTTTTTCTCTACACAATTCTTGTAAGAAGTATAATTGTCTTCCATTTCTACAATTTCCTTTGTTGTTAGTTTCATGTGAACCGAGGGATAAAAATGTGATACATTAAATAAATTCATGTTATTCTATATCTGATATATGGGATGTCTATAATGCATCGTGCAACAGGAAGTCTATCAATTCTAAATCCTGCACCCCAGGCAATGCCTGTGAGGGAAAAGACTTAGATAACACCAATTTTTTCTTCTTCTTGTTTTTCAATTGAAGGCTTATTTTACATGGGGTAATAACATATGCCCCAATTCCACCCCCTACTCTCACATTCCTATATTACAGCATCTAATGTGTGAAGGACAGTCCAGTTAGACCACTACCTAAAGTAGTATACATACTCTATTGTGTAGCTGAGATCATACTTTATATATCCTGATTGACTAGAAACAGTCCTTTTTGCTTTGAGTATATAGTATATCCTGATTTACTAGAAACAGTTCTTATATGCTACGAGTACTTAAAATATTAGAGATTGCAAAAGAAAAATAAGATTGATGGTAACAATAACTTATTTGGAGTTTTCCATATTATTATGCAACAGTATTGGTTTTCTATATTACTGAAGTTCACACAAAGGATATTATAATGTGCTGCAAGAGAGCACTGCTAGTTCATGCTACATGGCTAGACTTCAGTAGTTGAACTTTTAATTCTGTTAAAATTTTTGTTCACAGGCTTGAGTATATCAACATTGGCTAACTAAGAATTCCTTGACTTTATCTGTGGGTATCTTTGGGTTTCAGGCATTTTGAACTAAATTTAGCTTGCTATTTCAAGTGGTTTAATATAAGACAATTTCGTATTCAATCTAAGAGGAGAGAAATTTTCTTTACTGACCACGCAGTGAAGGGAAGGATCTAGTTACCATCTTCTACTGGAATGCAACTAATGTAGTTTGATTCCTGTTAGTGTGCTGCGGTAAAGCCTTCAACCAAATTGGGTGTTGCAGAAGTTTGTTAAAGATGCATAGAGAAAGCAAAAAGATGCTAGTCTTAACAAAAGCCCTAAGGGCTAAAGTATAGAGCAAAGAGACAAATGAAAGTAAAACACAACAATATTTTTCACAAATATATATAATATACTATATATAATATATATATATATATATATATTATATACTTTGATTAATTAACTTGTATATAGCTTTATAACCCATCAGCAGTAGCATCCTTAATCATTTCCTGTAGCTAAGGCATCGGCAACAATGTCTCATAACTTTCACTTATAGAGCTAAAAGCTGGTGAGGAGCTGGGCACCACTCCTGGGAATAGCTGACACTTGAATTTCTACAAGCTAGTGCATTTTCACCAGGAGGCACTGTCTGAAAAGAGCATTGACAACCATAACAAAATCTGTAAACTTTCAGCTGTACAACTCTATATATGAACATCTGTGTTTTGTCTTAGCATAAACAAGGCTAGCTACTGAAATTACTAATTGGAACTAATCTTACAATGAACTGGAAGCACAATGCCATTGATCTTATGCAAGTCATGAGCAGATTCACTAAAACAGTAAAAATGGTGCATGTTGGTGGTCATGCTGATGATGGTTACGTAACTCTACTTGAAATTAACTGGAGCCTGAAACTAAATGCTACTTAATAGCCAGAAAGAAAGATGATATTTAAGTGTAAAATTTCAATGTCAATTATGACTGAAATTTAATCAGAATACTGATGAAGGCTAAACTAAGTAAAAAATTTTTTTTGTCTTTTCTGCAACATTAGATGGCATTCAAAAACTACAACAAAATTTTAGCAGTTTTAAACTAGTTACAAGAAAAGTATAGTTGATCTATGTTCATTTCAGAGAGCTCCGAAAATTATTGGCTAAGGAGTGTATGGAGAGTTGAAATTAGTTACCAGACACACGAATACAATTTTCCCATTATAGTTGTTAATGCCAGCTGGCTTGCCTCTCATCTGTTTGTCCTTTCTTTCTTTTTTATTTTATATAACTTATGTAAGACATGTCAAGGCAATCAAAATTGTATATAACTTTTAATAGCAGGTAATTTGATCAAATGATGAATTCAATACACATAGTAACAATAACAAACAACTACATACACATGGTGATTAATATGACCTGAATCTTGTGAGGCAGCCTTTCTGAATTTAGCTGTACAAGTGAAGACCAATAGTCTTAAGCATTGTTACATAATGAGAATATTGTATGTTAGTCATGTCTGTCATCATCATTAATTTTCCAGAACAATAGAAACTTCTACACATCTTTCAGCACATGAATAAGAACTGCAATGCTTTGTGGTACACATATTCTGAACTGGGTCTGAGTGGCTTTTGACAGGCAAATTTGGAGAATCACTTGCAAGTGATTGGTTCTGCTTTTTACATGGACTTTCTCTTTTCTCTTCTTTGGAACCACAAGGTAGCTTCTGAACTTGTTCGAGGCATTTTTTGCTCAATATGTGCATCGAGTCAGCTTTTAAAGAATGTTTTAACAAATTGTCATTGATTTCTTTTTTCCTTTCTTCCTTGAGACCACGAGAAAGCTCGGATAAGGATCTTCTGTATGAAGTCAAGTCTGAAGTCGGAACTGACCCTGTCCTTAGCCGATAAGGAACAGCTTTACTAGCTGAAGCACTTCTAATGTTATCAACAGAACCAGATAAAGACACCAGATTGGCAGCTCGAGAAGCTGCTATTCTAATGGCATCAAAGTTCCGTTCTGGAGGAAGATCAGGGCAGACTTCACTTCTGTTGTTGTAGTATTTACCACAGTTGTTATGACAATACAGTAGGTGCCTTAGCCGCTTCTGAATGTCTCCATCCCTCATAAGTAGAAATGGATCAATTAGTGTGGCAGAAAGAAATAACTCTATGACCTGGAAGTGCACCATGTGAGGTATCTCACACCAGATATCAATCTGAATCCATCTAATCAACTGAAAGATGTATATTGGAGCTCCAGTCAAACAGAAAGCGACAAATATAAGTGCAAACGTAATAATAGCCTTTCGCTCGTTGGAGTAACTACCTTGATTGTCTTGTGTCTCTATAACACTTTGTGTGGAATTGTTGATAGTCATTGTCCCAACATCTTTCAGGGAATTTCTGAATTTCATCGCTTTGTAAAAAAGCCAGCTGTAAAGTAACAGTGGAAGAACACCACCAAGCACAAAGCAAGATGTGAAAACAACTGAGAAATAAGGCTTGCCATTTGCAACAGTTGGGGAGTAGTATAGACATGCAGGAATATTCGATCTGAAAGCCACGCTGGCATATCCTTGAACGGTCACGACACTGAAGAGAATAGGAAGGACCCAGGACGATGCGATTAGGCCCACTGAAACAGCCTTGCTGTGCTTGGGGTACAGAAAGGGAAATCTTACTGCACAAAACCTGTCAATAGCAAGCACTCCCATGTTTAGCCAACGGGTGAAGACGAACTGAGTAGAAAAGAAGCCAAAGATTTGGCATCCCAAAAATTCAAACACCCAGCCTTCCGTGAGGGTGCTGAGCATGACTTGGACATGGAAGGATAAGACCAGGCCTGTGTTTGCCAGTATGACACTTATGCTGTATACGGATGACCTGTTACGAAGCTTCTTGTACTTGAGCAGCAAGACAAAGAATAGTACATTGCCAAACAAACTAATGATGATGATGATCGCCGTTATTATGATATGGGCACAGAGCTGCCAAAAAGGCCTCTCCTGGAGGTTGTAGCAATTGCTACAATCGACAGGCGTCTTTCCAAAGTTCTCTTCTATGCATTCATCAAATGACTGATTCGGCCACTTACTCCTCATAGTCTCCCTTACAGTTATGGAGGGGTGCAAGCTGGTGTCAAGACTCTATCTTGCTATAACTTGATATGTTTAGTGTGGGAGAGCGGGCACTGATACCACATCAAATGATTGGCCGGCTATCTGGTCTGTCAATGACACCAGTATCATGTGCACAAAGATCATCCAGCGACTATAACCTAAAGTTATTTGTTTATTGGTGCTGTAAATATTAAAACTGAAAGTAGAACTTTGTAGTAATTTTATCTAACAAGCCAACACTTACAAACTAAAACATTACATTTTTGCTCACACAAGTGGGTCATATTTAGTATTATGAAATTTGGCATTTGATTATAAAATCATCAATACTGTATACCTTGCCATGCTCTTTAATTAGAAACCATGAGCAATAGCTCTAAATCATTGAGCATTTTAAAAAAGTTCTCATTATTGTTTTGGCCAGGTAAACTTGTTTCATTGGTGGACCTTTCCCTATGAGTTGAATCTCCATGAAAGGTACTGAATAAATGAAAGACTTGACTAAAAAATAAATAAAAATACTGGGCAAATCTTGACGTAGTACAAGATATAGTAAATTGGTAAAAGGGAAAATTAAAACGGAGCGCCATGAATACGTCAATTTGATTGGTCCATTGCTTGAATCTAATTCGTTTTGAATCATGCCCTGCAGTGCTTAGAAATTGCAGGCTTTTCATTTATGTACCTGCACTGCCTATTCTATAGTATACCATGAAAATGAATTATTATAACTGAATTGCCCAAATAATGTCAAAAACTGACCTAAAATTTTGAATCTTTATGTCACATTTTGCCATGCAACATAGTGCAAACAACTCTGTTAAGAAAAAGATGTGATATAACATTTAAATTACATAATATATCTTATGAATCCAACAAAGATGGTGCAACTTGGCTTCACCTGAGCTACTCATGAATACACACATAAAAAAGGCTAAATTTGTCTAATTTTTTAAATCCAAACTAGTATTTAATGACAGTCCACTAAATTAGTATTTGCTGAGACCAACACACTCTACAGCTTCAGAAATTCTGCCAGAGTTTCACTCTCCACAGCTTCTTCAAAAGCATCATAGTCCTGAAGACAAATATTTAAACAACCACAACAAAAAAAAGTTTTTTTATAAGTAAATTTCTGATTTAATACTTGGTAAAGGGTCACTCTGAATGTTGTTAGACGCTCAAGTCTAACAATTTATGAGTTGTAGTATGCCACTTTGTTGCATGTGAACTGGATGGAATCGTAGTGTAGGCTGGTTTTTCTTTAAACAATGAAGCACCAAAGGTGCGAACCCTTAGCGCTACTAAACACTACCTAGCTATTACAATATAATCTCGGACTATAAGAACAAGTAATCTATTAGCTATTTTAATCAGGCATCAATATAGCTTGAGCAATGAAAATGGTACAGGAAACCTGTTTTCATAAGAGAAGGCCAGAAACACTTGCCGGTATACATTTTCAACACTAAACTTGTGGAAAAAATATGGATGCACCCTCTAGTGCTTAACGTTAATGACCCTTTACCAGATTGACTGGCAGAACATTCTAGAACTAGCTATCATTCTGATCATGCGCAGTTCTTGTATCACGTTGGTTGTATCACACTTTACCACTTTTTGTGTCACGTACTGATTGTGTAGTAGTAGTTGTGCTGTATTTCAAATTAGACTTTTGCTGCGCTATATTCGCTGTGCAACGTTTCTGCGCCAACAGGTTATGGGCCCAGGATGGCAGAAGGAAAGACAGTCAACGTTATTCCGCTAAACGGATCTAACTACGGAACTTGGAAATTACAGTGTAGGATGGCACTTGTGCGAGACGGACTGTGGGGGATTGTGAATGGAACAGAGACTGCTCCAACCGATGGTGGTGAACGTCGTTCTAAGTTTTTGGCTCGTAGAGATCGTGCCCTTGCCACGATTGTACTAGCGGTTGACCCCGCCCTACTCTACTTGCTCGGTGATCCTGACGACCCCGTAACAGTTTGGAAAAAATTACAAGATCAATTCCAAAAGAAGTCTTGGTCGAATAAACTAGCGCTGCGTCGCCGACTGCACTCTCTACACCTTAAGGATGGAGACTCCATTCAAGATCATGTCAAGGCTATGACAGAGCTGTTTAATGATCTAACAGTTGTAGGAGATACCATTGAGGAGGAAGATCGAGTAGTTTATTTACTGGCAAGTCTGCCTGAATCATTCAGTACCCTAGTCACAGCTTTGGAAGCTAGCCAAGACATACCAAAGATGGAATCTGTGACGGAAAGACTTCTACATCACAAAAGGAAGCAGAAGGAGAAAGCGACTGTTGACGTCAGTGGTGAAAAAGTTATGATCACCAAGAAACAGTTCAAAGGTCGTGGTCCACGGTGTCATTACTGCCATAAGTTTGGTCATATACAAAGGTTTTGTCCCGAAAGAAGTAAGACTACAGACAAGAGATCTGGTAAAGGGAGAGAAAAAGTGGATAAGACGCTAGTGACTTGTCATGTGCTTAGTGTGGGTGGAAGTTCAAATCAGTGGATCATAGACTCTGGAGCAACTTGCCACATTTGCTATTCCAAGGAATTGTTTGAGGATCTACACGTCCTTGGCGAACCTCAACATGTCACATTGGGTGATGGTCGTCAGTTGAAGGTTGTTGGGAAAGGTGACATTAGCCTAAAACTCAAGTTACCTGGTGGATGCACTGATGTAAGAAAGGTTATCGGTGTTCTATATGTACCAGAGCTGACGTACAACCTTCTGAGTGTGCCAAGACTTACCGAGTCAGGAAAGGAGGTGTCCTTCAATGAATGAAAAGGACTGATCTCGGATGATCGAGGAGAGGTTATTGCTATGGCATATAAGATGGGAAGCATGTACTATTTGGGCTTGGAGCAAATGGACAACACGGCCAATGTAACTGGTGATTTGACCAAAGAAGATATCTGGCATCGAAGGTTTGGTCACTTGGGAGAGCGGAACCTCTGTAAGTTGGCTGAAAATAGTCTAGTGAATGGTTTTGATTACGATGTATCTAAGTCCATTGAGTTTTGTGAATCGTGTGTGAGTGGGAAAATGTGTCGAAGTTCTTTTCCTAAAGGTGATCGAGAGAGAGCAAGAGAACCATTAGCTCTAGTTCATAGTGATGTTTGTGGGAAAATCAGTCCACAGTCACTTGGCAATGCTTCGTTACTTTTATTGACGATTTATATCTGGGTCTATGTTCTAAGGAACAAGCATGAAGTATTCAATAAGTTTTGTGAGTGGAAGTCATTAGTTGTGAATTTATCTGGGCACAAGTTGAAAGTGTTTCGAACAGATAACGGTGGGGAATATACGTCCAACGAGTTTGAAGAATATTTAAGGAAGGATGGTATCAAGCATGAATATAGTATTCCCAAGACTCCACAGCAAAATGGAGTATCTGAGAGAATGAACCGCACCTGGTGGAACGTGTTCGATCGATGCTAGCTGATTCCAAGTTATGTCTTGGATTCTGGGCTGAAACATTATCTACAGCTGTTTATCTCGTAAATCGAAGTCCTACAAGAGTTTTAGGTGACAAAACGCCTTTTGAAGTATGGTTTGGAAAGAAACCTGGTGTTGAGCATTTGAGAGTATTCGGATGTGCACCATATGCTCATGTTACAAAAGATGATCGAAAGAAACTGGACTCAAAAGCAAGAAAATGCATCTTTTTGGGTTACTGTACTCGAAGGAAAGGTTATCGTTTATATGATACAAAAACGTCAAGTGTTTTTCGTAGTCGAGATGTTACTTTCAATGAATTGTCAAGAGGAATCGAGTCTACACAAGAAGAAAAATGAGTCATTAAAGTTGAAGCCTTTGCTGAGGAAGAGGCAGAGGAAGAAGAAGAAAGCTCAGATGATGAAGTTTCTTGTGAGACAGATGAATCTGTAACTGCAGAAGGAGATAGTCCAAGTGTTCCTCAACCGGTCCGAAGATCTTCCAGGCACATTAGACCTCCTGATCGCTATGGTTTTCAAGCACACGCTACTGTTGATGTGGAACAAGAGCCACAGAGTGTTGTCAAGGCTATGAATAGCATTGAGAAGGATAAATGGACAGAGGCTATGAAGAAAGAAATGGACTCTATATATTCAAATGACGTGTGGGATTTAGTGAAGCCGCTGAAAGATCATAAAGTGATAGGTAGCAAGTGGGTATTCAAAAGGAAGACAAATGCTGATGGATCACTAGAGAGATACAAGGCTCGTCTTGTAGCACAAGGTTTTTCGCAGCAACTTGGTCTGGATTACGATGAGACATTTAGTCCGGTTATCAGGTTTGAGTCGCTTCGCGGTCTAATTGTTATCGCAGTTCAGAAGGATCTCAAACTGCACCAGTTAGATGTTACAGCAGCATTTCTGAATGGTGTTTTGCAGGAAGACGTATATATGGAGCAACCGGAAGGATTTGTTGTGGAAGGCAAGGAAAGTTTGGTGTGTAAACTGAAACATAGCCTCTATGGATTGAAGCAAAGTCCGAGATGCTGGAACAGTGCGTTGGATACTCATCTAAAGAGCATTGGATTTGTCCAATCATCCAATGATCCGTGTATTTACACTGCTACAGAAGGAGAGCCATTTATTATGGGTGTTTATGTCGATGACATCGTGCTAGCATCAAACAGTTCTGAGAAAGTTCAAGAAATGAAGGATGCTCTTGCTCAAAAGATCACTATCAGAGATCTTGGTGAACTCAAATATTTTTTGGGAGTGCAAATCACTCAAGATGCGAGCAAGAACCAAGTTTGGATTGGTCAACCTACATTTACTGAATTGCTTCTCAGTAAGTATGGCCTGAGTGAAGCTAAGCCAACCAAGACTCCTGTCAACGTAGGTTCTAAACTTCTCAAAGCCACAGAAGATAGTGAACTTGCTGATCAGCGTTTATATCAGTCTGCTGTAGGAAGTCTGTTGTACTTGGCAACAAGAACTCGTCCTGATATAGCATATGCAGTTAATAATGTTGCTCGTTTTTGCTCTAAGCCAAGCAAGGAACATTGGGTTGCTGTCAAGCGCATTTTTCGTTATCTCAAATCTACTATCAATTTTAGTCTTGTTTACTGCAAAGACAATACTGGCTTGGTTGGTTATTCGGATGCTGATTGGGGTGTTGACCACAATGACTTCAAGTCCACCACTGGATATCTTTTCAAGATTGGAAACACAGCTGTGAGCTGGAAGAGTAAGAAGCAGTCTTGTGTTGCTCTTAGCACCTGATTGACTGGCAGAACATTCTAGAACTAGCTATCATTCTGATCATGCGCAGTTCTTGTATCACGTTGGTTGTATCACACTTTACCACTTTTTGTGTCACGAACTGATTGTGTAGTAGTAGTTGTGCTGTATTTCAAATTAGACTTTAGCTGCGCTATATTCGCTGTGCAACGTTTCTGTGCCAACACCTCTGTAGGCATTTGTGTGGCTCTCTAGACAGTGTTATGCATGCACCTCTAGCATGTAATCCAGAACACCTTTAGTGGTGCTTTAGTACACCCTTAGTAATGTTTAGTGGGCACCTTTTTCAGTGTTATTAGTACGCCCCTACAGTTCTCATATTTTTTCTTTGTTATACTTTCTTTTATAACAGTACATTCAATAAAAACAATGAATATGAGTAAAATAAATGATAATAATGTTCATGACTTCACTATTGTTTGCTTGTATTGTTCACAGAAATAACCTTCAGTCACTTCTTCAAATTTCTGGACATTTTGAGAAAATTGGTGCACTGAAGGTCTCCACACTCTCGCCTAAATGGAAATAACAATAACATTAAATATTTATAAATATTATATTTCAGACTGATCATTATAATATGCTGAAAAATCACCAAATGTATTTGTTTGAATTGACTCCATTATCAAACACTAACTCTAGTTATAATTTTAACCCTTTGCGGACGAACGCGGGCGAGCAGTTATGTAATTAAATACGCGCACGCCGTAAAACCAATTAGTTGCCCGAGACGACGACGTTTTACCAGTGGAGTTCGACACGTGGAAAAAGAAAACGGGCGAGTGTTTCGTTTGTGTTAGCCCTCAAATAATCGGCCTCTAGCGTTGTAGCTATGGTAATTCGTTAGTTTATAGTTTATAGAGTTGTTTTGAATACAAACTTAGTTGGAATTATCGAGGAGGCCATAGTTTGTTAGCTATTTTTTTAGCTTATATTTATGAAAGAGAAAAAGTGTAAGTTCTAGTTTTAGTTTGCTTATTTCTAGCTACTTTAGGCCTTTACTTCTTAGTAGATGTTCTATTTGAAAATAGCTAGACACAAAGTGTAGGAAAAAAATTTTTTTTATTTAGTTGGTGCACTTCATATAAGTTATACTTATTTTATAAGACTTATTTTGTAGAATAGAGATCGCAAAATGTATACTATGTAAGCTACTGAAAGTTTTAGCGCGCTACACGCTCTGTAACTGTAATAACAGAGCAAAAAAGAGCTTGTCACGAATTCGTGACAGCCGTATTCTCTTGACGCACCCGGTGTGTCACAGATTCGTGACCATCGTACGCGCGCGTTAAGTTACGGCGGTCACGAATGCGTGACGGTCGTACGCAAAGGGTTAAAAATTACTCAAAGTTGAACAGCCAAGCATTTACACAATCACTGAATAAATCCTCATTTTATGTTTATTTTCACTTTAGTTGGTAACGACTCCTCACACACACACAACTAATTCTAATATTCTACTTAGACCCTTTACCAAGTAAAGGCAGATATGCCATGGTATACACATTTCCTCGATAACTTGTAGACTAGGTTGCACTCCACACACCTGACTTCTCTATGAAACATTGTGTACCATCATGAAACTAGTGGAGACCTCTGTATATTAATACAACTCCTATGTGACCTACATAATAAGTACTTTTTGGTTATAAAAAAGATATTTCAATATAAAAAACCTTTACCTAAAGACATTCAATGACCGTTGCATATAGCTTGACATTGCTAACCCTTATCTCCTTTTAATATTGTGTGGGGTTGGAGGAAAGGGTCTGGGGACTCTAGTGCCAATGACCAGTTCAAAATGAATTTTTGTGCATGCGCTAATTAAGCCTAATTATGGACACTTGGGTAGTCCTGCAGTCTATTATCCAAGAGAGGTCCCTCACTTTGCAATTTACATGCTATGTCAGTCTCAGAAGGCGCTTGTATTGCATGGTAGTGAAAAAGATTGCCTTACTTTTTATCAAACGACCTCGCTCTGGTTTGAAGGAATCATTCTCTTTGAGGCGAAGTATACAAGCGTTGTGGTGAATATTTTTAATAGGTGGTTAGCGCCAGATTCTGGCGCTATGAACTGATCATTAGTACTAAAGTCCCCAGACCCTTTCCTCCTCCCCCGCACCATATTAAAAGGAGGTAAGGGTCGGCAAAGCCAGACTATGCTGTATAGTGGATCCTTGAAATTCCTAAACACACAAGACTTCAGATGTGCATAGCTAATGCAACTTAGTACTTAACAGACCACCCCCTAGGTAATCACTCACTCAAACATCTCACATTGAATACTCCAGATAGCCACAGTTCTACAGGGACTTGTTTTAGGTTACTAAGTACACCTGCATGAAAAAAAAAATTCAGATTATAAATTATCACATAAGAATCAATACCTCCATTTCTAGCTAAATTTACGTAACATTTTAAAGTGTCAATTTGTACCAAGTGTCAAGGCTAACATATTGAGATGTGATTGTCTGATCAGGCCTTTCGAAATAATTGTACTGATACTGTGTTAAGTAATTATTGTAGTTACAATCACCATGATGTATAAGTACACATACTATTATTCATCACAAGGCAAACTCCATTAGCAAAGAAATGGGCCAAAAAATCTAGCCAGCCAAACCCTTTACCCGATTACTACCAACTACCAACTACTAACTGATATCCTTTACCCAATAGAAATTTTGTGCACTAGTGAAAAATAAAACAAAACAGAAACACCCACACGAAATATTGGGCTTACAAATTGCTTACTTATGATTTACAAAATAAAAATAAAAAACAAGTAGTTGGGGAGATGTTAGTATACATATAACCATGATAAAAACGCTTTAGTTTCTTCAAATTTACTCTTTCACCAGCTGACTCCCACTAAGGTAAAGGGACATGGTTCTACCAAAGTATTAAATAGAAATGTATTAGGTAAATGTACCTTAGAAGGGTCTGATCAAATGCAATAGTATGGCCTGTTCTGGTTCCCCACGTTAAGTGGGGGAAACCGCAATGGCCATTAGCTAACCGCGTTATCTTAATAAAATGCGTGTAAAATTCGGATCTCTGCTGCAGCATCCAGACGGGCTAGCAATGGCGACTTGCTGCATATGCAAGAGTGATCTATCTACTGTTCAGGCGAAGAAGCGGAGGAAGAAATTATATGGTATTAGCTAGAAAAGAAGCTGTGACGTTATTAAGCTTCACAAAATATCTGAGCTGGAGCAACAACTCAAGCTGTTAGATCAGAGAGACTTCCACATATAGCTTCTTTCATCTTTTCTTTCAGTGACACCAAGTAACTGCATGCTCTCCCTCATTGCACCTTCTGCATCCACAATTTAATTAACAAGCTAAAAATATGAAACGCGTGCTGCAGAAATGTGCGCATTTTGTGGTAAAATTGACATTTCACGCACCAATGTATGATGAGTCAGCAGAACAGGTCATAACTCTACAACTAATCATATGCTATTCCTGAAAAGTAATTTCAGCCTGAATTCATAATTCATCCTTTAATGTAGACTTTAGGAGCCCAAAGCATTACAGTAACTTCGAAAATAGTTTTCAGCCAAAAAAAAAAAGCCTTCTGAGGTACTCGAGATCGATGACCTCACGATATAAGTCAGGAACAAAAGGGTTAAGCAGGAAGCAGCGTACATAGACATTAAAGTTTCATTTGCGCACGTGACATTTCCTGCCCCCAAGCAAAAAATCCTGCATGAATCCCTAGGACTTGGGTCAAAAACAACAACAACAACAAACTAACAAACAGAACAACTGTAATTTGCTTAATATCAATCCTTTATGGGTACCCCCAAGTGATAGTGTGTGTTTGTGTGTGTGTGTGCAAACCACATTTCATTATATTTTTTTGAGCATGCTAATCCATTTTAAAGCTTTCAATATCATATCCCAAAGAAGGTTGTGAATGTACCATTTAATTTTTAATCTATATGATACTCTGATACTCCCAGTAGTAGTACGCACCATCATGAGTATGGCATGAGTACTGGTATCCAACACATGCTTGTAATTCAACATGTACCATCCACCCCCAACCAAACCATAGTGGTTGACCAGTGTCTACAAATAGCAGCTGCTTTTGTATGTGCCAGAAGACAGGAGGAGGCTCTGCTAAATCATAGTGGTTAGTACAGAGTCTCTGTCTTCTAACACACTCACACATGCACTTTTAGTTTGTTTGTTTTTTGTTAACTCCTTCATTTTTATTAATGAGGGGTGAGGGTGTTCCAAGATCAATTTGTCCACTGACTTGACAACAGTCAGGCACAATCCCCTGGACTTACACACAAGTTATACATGATACACATTAAAAAAAATGAAGGAAGGGAGAGAGGGACGGATGGAGGAAGAAAGGAATAAGGAGAAAGAGAGAAAAGATGAAGCAAAATATAGTTTGGACAATGGCAAACAAACACACACACAATACACACAACACATACATAGAGGTTAAGAATACATGATATACACAAAATATAGTTTGGATAATGAGTTAACCCTCTCACCGGCAGATAAAATTCAGTTATTTATTTTTTCTACATGAATAATGTTTAAAAATAAATATCAAATCAGGAGTTCAAAAAAGTACCTAGCAACCATATATCACGTGAAAGTACATGTATTGTTCAACATTTTTGGTCAAATTTGGTTGCTTAGCAACAAACCACAAAGTGGTTTTGGGACCACAATGTAACTATATCATCATAACAAAGTTATCTGTATGCTTCCAGTGCAATATTAGCAATTGTTTGTGCGTGATTAGATATTTTTACTGTTATAAGAACTGGAACCCATGTTCCAAAGGTTTGCGGCAGCATCCCCTACACTCCACCTGAAATCTGCTCATCATCTGATGAAGTTGGCTTCTATGCTGATCCATCCTGTGATGTCTGGTCTGTGGGAGAATAGACAGTTATCTCAGCCAGCAATGCTTTTGCTCACTGATGACACCATAGGAGGCATGACTGTTTGCTGGGCAATAGCTGGGCAGAAGAACATCAAGAATACAAGAATATTTTACTAACAATTCCAGTCCTCTGCACACACACACTCCTCTCTCTAGCCACATTCTTACTCATACTCTTCCTTTTTCATCCATTCAATACTTTGTCAACCTTTCTTCATGCTTTCAGCATAATCAGTATTACCATCATCTCAATATTCAGACCTTGCAGAAGTAGAGACATCATCCTTTGAATGAATAGGAAGTCCAAAGTAATTCAGAGAGCAAAGGTGGCTAAGTCAAATCATTACTCATTGCCGGCAGTTTGTAAGAAAAGAGTTTACAGCTGTGACCAAATTAGCGCCATATTCCCGGGAAAGCTTTTGGGCATAATAAAACTTACCGCCATGTTCCCGGGAAAACTATTTCTTACTTTTTTTCCTCCAATACTGCGTAAATAGCTGCTTTTCTTACCTGGAATATCAAGTTCCATATCCTCTTTAACATTGCTGCTGGTATGTTCGCTACCTACAGTGCTCTAGTAGCTCTCAAGTTGAAAATCAACCGGTAATGAAATGACAGCTTTAGTGAGCAAGTCCAACTCTCTATTCTCGACAGTAGTACCTCTGCGGTAGCTATATAGCTCCTGTACCCCTTCCCTCTCACATTCGCAGTCGAAAACGTCGTATGCAGACAAGATTCACCGCCTCAGTTGCAGACAAATTTATCGCCATTTTTCGAACTAACGTTAAGTTTATTTTTAGCCCGACTACCTTAGTTACGTAGTAGCTATTTCTATTCTAAAAATACACGCAATAGAACAGCACATTAGCCGTGCTCTGGATGCTGCAGCTAAGCTTTAGCATTTATCGTTTAGGGGGAAAATATTTTTTCCCGCATTACGTCATCCTTGAGCGCCTATAGGCGCTTGTGCCGGTGAGAGGGTTAAATTAATCTAGCAAGTGTTAGCTTACACGATTCAAGTATACCTGATAGCTAAATATACTTTTTATGGTAAAAATAAGTCTAGATAGCCACCTATCCCTGCATACAAAATAAGGTAGACACGTCGCGGTGTAGGTACTAAAGTAAACCGTGGCGAAGTTCCAATTGTTTTATTATAAATGTTTAACTACTGAGTTGCAAACCTAGCTAGGAAACGCTTCTGTCGCAACTGCTACTTAACCTCAAACGTTCATAACAAAACAAAAACGTTTTGCTCGCTACCTACGCTCCTTACTTACAGCTAATTAGCTAAGTGCAATAAGAGTAAAATTGTAGCTAATTGTTACACAAAGAATACATAACAAACTTGCTATTATTTCCAACACTTCTGTTTCCCCCCTATTTTTCAATGGTAACTATGAACTATATCAGAAACCAGCTCATTAACAGGAAGCCACACCCATCATCTGCACCCACCACACAATGGCCGACAGGAAATGTACCCACAGGTGACGTCACAGAACCACACCCCCAACCCCGCAGCCGAACACTACCATACCCCCAACTCCCCACCACCATGTTTCTAAACAAGAGTCAACCTCCACAAGGCACACAACAAGAAACAACACTAACCGATTAAGCGACAACCAGACAGAAGACGGCACTGAACCAGGAGAAGCCACTCCCACACAACCACCCCCATCCCCCGAGATAGCTTCACAGTAGCAGGGAGCATGGACCACGATGAAGAGAGAGGCAGACACAACACCTGTAACGCAGCTACAGAGACCATCTACAACAACACGATAAAAACGATTGTGAAGGGTTGCGATCAATCAAACACATTGGGACAGATGATTAAATCTAAACTTCAGTAAGGTCCATCTAATCCTAACCAACCCAGTACTACAGACTGATGCACTGAAGGAAATGACACCCGCCCAACCCACCACACTAACCTTACCCAATTACCCCACCTATCCAACCCCTACCAATCCTACCTACCACACCCACCACTACCTTACCCCCTACCCCCCACCCAATTCACCCCATGCCCCTTACATGTGCCTTCCGAGGAATCCACAGACCTTGTCCTACAGTCAGGTGACTGCAAACAACAGACCTACAAACACACAAACAAGAAATAATAACAATAGATACAATAGGAATAACAATTTTTCACTAAAGGGGAAATCTCATCCCCTATACTAATATAGATAGCTAACATACGTAGTCAACTCAATTAGCATACATGTAGCTACATATAACAGATATTCAACTTTATCATTTGATCGACCATAAAGAAACCAGTGAAGGCATCATTAAATCTAAATTAATTTTCAGAAGTGTGCATGATTTGTGTGAAAGATCATCTACACAACAACATACACCTAAAGCTCTCCTGTGCCCCCTCCATTCACATGCAAGCAGATTATTTTTTTCATACCCATAGCCAGGGGGGTTCGGTTTAACCCTTTTCAGTGACCAGAAGTTAATAATTAGCCACAATATGTACCTCGTAGTCCAAAGGCCTAGCCACCACAAATGTATAAGACTAGCACCAATTATCCCAGGTACCACAAGGCATGCAATTGCAGCTAGCGTGCAGTGTTAATACTACGTGCGTGCACAGTGCTAGCACTAAGCACACAGGTAAGTCAAGCTATGTTACATTTAATATTTTAATTTAAATTCTTAGTTACATGGCATATGAACCTGTAGGAGTTTGAGTATCAGTTCATCCTTCGTTGTTATTAGAAGCCCACTATGCGAGAAGTCTATTGCACTATCACAGTGGCAGAGAATCCAGGGGGCAGATGAGGGATTGAGGCCCCCTTACTTTTAGGAGGGGGACTCAGCTCCCCCCCCCCCCCCATATGGTGGGATAAAGGAATTTCAGAATACTTCATAGAGGTTAAAGTCAATCACAGCAATCAAATTTCATATACTCTTAAAAGTACTAGCTATTCATGTACAACATGATGCACTCTCAGTGTATGATAGCCAACCTGACAGGTGGCCGTCTTAGCACCCCGTGCAAAATTAGAACTCCCTAATTCAAAGTGCTGGCTATGGGTTATATGTGCCACAAAAACTCACCTTTTATAACTTTCCTTGCTAAAACATGTATGGCAGCTGAGCCCCCTCCCGCCATCGCGTCATAGAGTTATATACGTCCACAAAAGTGTCAGTAGACGTCGTCGCGTATTTTTTCCCCGCCCACAATATCCAAAGCTCTGGAGGAATTAAAGAGCATGCGTGCAGAGTGGGCGGAGTAAGATTGTTTAAATTACTGCGCGCCGCTCCGGACTATTCGTAGCTAGCGAGCGTGGGGAGAAGTAGTGGAGGTTGTGATAGATGGGGACATCCAACAAGTAAGTTGTGTTAGTGTGACTTCATAAAACATATTTTCCTATTGTATTGACTATCTGTAAGTTTGTTTAAATTACTGCCCGCCCCCAGACTATTCGTGGGGAGAAGTAGTAGTGGGTATTGTGTACCTTTACCTAATACATAGTTAGTGGGTAAAGGGTAGAACCATGTCCCTTTACCTAATACTTTTTTACCTAATACTTTTGGTACAACCATGTCCCTTTACCTTATACTTTGGTAGAACTTAGTCTGGTCAAATGCCAGGATTCTTCTAGGAAGATGTCCAGGATATCTAAGTAACTATTATAACTAAACTGATTCCTTGTTTCAAAATTTCCAGCTGTTTTATTTTTTTTGTGGTATTTTGTGGTCATATTCATACATTATTTTAATATTGCCAGTTTCAGCTATTCAAAATTAAAATTTATTTAAATGTGAATATCCAATGGTGCAACCAGTTGATACATGTGGGCAATATATCAGAAATGAATGCTTCTACTTTGCCTACCTATCAAATTTTGCATGCAAGCATACACATTTATTACTTTAAATATACCTGTTTGGCTAGGGATAGACATAACAAGGTTTTTATTGAAACTCCACTAGCCTTTATTTGTTGTAATTCGGTTCATCACACTAACAGTGACCTTCATCAGTGGATGACAAACAATAAATGACATGGTGACATGAGGGTGGTGGTATAAAGTATAAATATGTTAAGATATGTGAGAAACAAGCACACAGTTTGGACGCACACACGCATACATACACACACACTCACACATATAAGCTCCATGGAGCTGTCAAGTTTTCTTTTATAATGGGATGTTGCCATATGTGAGGCTGTTATCCCTGCGGTGCTCTGTCAATCATTCAGCGATAGCTCAAAACATGCAAGCAAGGAGTAGCTGTATTAATTGAATTTGCGAAGGGAACCAACATGCTGAAAAAGATAAAAAGATATATTTACCAAATTTTGTCAGTGATGAACATACAACTGTTGATACACTTCTGTGAACATACGCCAGACAGAGGATAGGTTGTGTTATAGTGTGGTAACAAACCAGTCTGACAGTTGAATAAATTATTGTATATCTTCTCAGTTCTGCACACACACACACACACAATAATTGTCCTCACCAATGAGGTGCGCATGTACAAAATACTTGTTTTCTCCAGTTCTTGTGTGACTGATTAGCTACTTAATACAGTAGAATGTCACATATCCGAACACACTGGGACCGAGGGGTGTGTTCGGATAATATGAGAGGGTGTGGTCAAGCAAATTATTCGTGACTGCACGTACCACTATTGAGTTTTGGTTGTTTTCGGACAACTGACATTCTACTGTATGTAGTTAAATTGTCGGAAAGATAAGTTCATTAAAAACATCTACCAATTTAAATATTATGTACAATTTGCTGTGTGTGTGTATGTTTGTATTGTGCATACATGTTGCTAGATGTTACCTGGTGGTTTTTGTTCAATTCATACATATGCATAAAATATACCTACATGGATATTAGACAGTTTCTAACATTGCCTCGAAAGTACTAATTGTATACAATGATCAGCATAAGAACTTGGAAGCACAAAAACATAATGCTCAACCACAATCTTTGCTACGTATGGCATTGGAACACATTATGGCTACTGCTTTATCATGTGCAAGCATTTGATAATCCAATAGGATTCAATATTATATTTATTGTACCCTTGATATTTTATCAAAGTATTTCCACATATTAGTGTGTTATGATTTCCCATATTTAACACAACTTGTTAAATGCGCTATGTGGTGAAACTCCACATTCTGGAACATTAAAAGAAGGAAATTAATCAATTATATATACTCATGATTGTGTTGTGAACTATACATCATAATTATACTTCTACTCATGCAATGATTTCCACATCACTACTCATGCATTTACGTAGCGAGCAAAATCAATGGGGAAATAATATTGTAACTGGTGGATTAATAATATCACTAGAAGCACAAGAAATCACTTATTGCAAATACATATGGGTTCTCTCCAATTTGGCACGTAGAAAAATGGTGTGCTATTAAATGTGTTTCCGTACTCAGTATAATAAGTATACGTATATATAAATGTGTGTGTGTGTGCGCACCAATTTACATGCACTAATCTGTATCAAACGTGTGAAGGGAATGTCTCCAGTATTATTGTTCTTCATTTTAGTACAACTTATTAGAAAATGAACTACCAGTATTTTGTAAATGTTCAGATGACCCAACTCCCTATCTTGGATAGCCCCAACCTTTCCAAGACGTCAAGTCAAAGTAGTATTAGAGTGCAATTTAATTTAATAAAGAGGGAACTATGTGGCTATCCTGGGGACAATCAGCAGCATCGAGTGATCTTCATTTTTATAATAGCTAATATTTACCAATTTACATTCTCCTTTTTTTGCTGTGATCATAAAATCAATGTTATTAATCATTATAATTAACATAATAATAATATTACCGGTAATAAGAATAAAAAATCAATTTAAAAAAAATAAAGTTATTCATTACAATAGAATACATATTTTATAACACAAAATGACAATAAAGATGTTGAATTTTATGTACTGGTCATCAGAGTTCACAGCTTCAGTGTCACAAGACTTCAGTCCATCAAGCTACATAAAAACAAAAACAAAACAACAACAACAACAAAAAATATATATTTATATAGTATCAACTTCCAATCTGAACTTATACACTTTGTGATACGTAACCTAATCCCACCACCTTCATCACGCCACAATCATGCATCATTCAATATCTACTTTCATATCATGTGTTCAGTCTCACAGTAGACATTGATAGCATAACAACAACAAAAACAACAACAACATCTCTATTATTATTTCAATGACACAATACTACAATAATACAATGTTATGATAAAATACAGAGAAAATTTTGATGCCAGCTAATATTCAACCAGAGTGTTGAAATACATTGCAAATATATACATAATACTTATAGCACGAGTCAGAGTGCAATATGCAAAATATTTTCATGAGCCGAAGAGAAAGTGAAATATTGTGTGAGAGTAAAATATCATTCCCATATTGTACGAGTGTGATAAGTGATTTATTGCTGCCTTGATATTTTTTCTTAACCAGTTACAATTCAATTTTAATTGATTTTACTTGCTACGTGCATGCTTATTCGAGCATTCAATAACAAGCATACACTATGAGAAAATACAGAACGCTCGCGTGATGCAGAAATATTCAAGCAAAAAATATCATGGCTGCAATAAATATATACAGTAGAGCCTATCTTATCCGGGCGCCTTGGGACCAGTGGGTGCTGGTAACTCTGAAAGTGCCCGTATCTCTGAGACAATGTATTTTCAATCTAGTTACACATGACTGGAAAGGTCACTAGAATGTCAATCCACCCACTCATTTAATTGATTTTGTCCAGATTTAGGCACCCGGATAATAGTGGTGAGGAGTCGGATATGAGAGGTTCTATCAGTACTCTATGTAGCTAAAAAATGCAAATTACCGGAAATTTTTTTTAAAATTCAAAATTAAATACAATTGTATGCATTTTTCTGTAATTGCGGCTGCGTTAACACCTCAAACAGAACTGCCAGGTATGTGATGACAACAAAAATAATTATATATGTCCAACAAAATTCCTTTTGTCTCTATTGTGATCTGATGTTCCCTCAATTTGGTGAATCATTTTTCAGACAACAGTCATTACTATCACAAACTCACTGATTAACAAACCGTAATTGGCGAGCGAGCGTAGCGAGCGAGACACTTACAGGGGTAACACAATTGAAAATCGGGGATGTTTGTTTATTTATATATATGTTTGGACGTATGTATGTCATTTTGTACTTTGACCCTCCGTATTTTTGTGTTCGCTCCGCGTTCGACCCCGTCCCAAACTTCACTAAACAGAATCCTCTGGTTTAGCGACCATTACCCGTATCACCTTAGAAATTGAATTGTTTACTGCTTTGAATTCTTTTGCGGGTGCAGTTTAAACGCAAAAACTTATGGGAGCTCCATTTCTATTCGAGTTAGTCGCTATTTGTCACAGTTATAAGCCCTACTCAACAGCATTTACTTGTAAATTCATTGTCCACTAGACTAACCCCGAAGGTAAGTCTTGCGTAGGTATGTTTAGTTGTGTGAAAGTATTGTGCATTACAACTACTATTAAGAATGTCACAAAGGAAACTTCAAATAAAGTGACTTAATTTTGTTGCTTCTTTTTCAATTCAAACAGTTGCTGGGAGCGGTTACTATGGCTTTGAATCCCCTTTACCGCATACGTAATTTAAAAACTTGAATATATTTTAGTAGCAGCTTGAGTGTTACTTGTTAAAATCAATCATTTAACAATAATGTAGTTTAAGGCTCGCTCGCCATTTGTGCTCAAGCACACCACTAGTAATATTAACTTAGGTTCTATCCACAATTTGGACGTGCATTAAATGGAATAAGCCCTAGCGATACAAAATACACTCAAACCTCTCTTATCCGGACAGTCTGGGACCAGTGTCCGTAACTAAGAAATGTCCGTAACTCAGAAATACTTAATTTATTCGGTGATCAACCGAGGTATACAATTAATAATTTGATAATTGAATTAGTATATTACTTAAAATGAACAAAAACTCCAGTAAATACATGAATCAATTTATTTAAAATATGAAGTGATTTTAGTTTGCTTCATAGATTTCAAGCTAAGCTGAGCTGCATCGGCTCTCCAACTTTTTACCAGCATTAGATGTGCAGGGTGTGTGTTGCCTTTGGACTCCAACCACTCCAAAGCAGTATCGAAAGCAGCACAAGTTTGCGATGGAGTAACTGCATTTGAAGAAGCTTCATCTTCATTTTTGGACTCAGATTCTTCTCTCTCTTGCAAAACATCTTCTACAATTTCTTCATCGTTCATCCAAATATCATTCCCTGTAGATTTTGGAACACCAAACTGTCCAGGCACTGCCTCACTGACTTCCCTTTCTTAACTTCTGATATTATCTCCAGCTTTCTTTCTAGAGTTAAAACGCTACGCTTGCGTTTATTACCGCGACCTTGCCTCCACCACCGCTGGTCGTTGAGTTCTTAGAAGAACTAGCAGCCGCACTGCCTTTCAAAAAGTTTTGAGAAGAAAACTAGCAGCGACGCCGCCGGTCAACGAGTTCTGAGAAGAACTAGCGGTAGACGCACTAACTGCCAGTTGATTTCCCTGCTCCATCTCCGCACACAACGCTACGATCAAATACACTCGAAGTACCACACGCAAAATATTTTCCCGATTTTATTGGTTTAATTTGGTAGCTTTCCGACTATACTGACGATCCTTACGCAGTCAATAATTTTAGTTGGTGTCCGGTAGACAGAGGTGTCCGTAACTTAGACGAACGGATAAGAGAGGTTCGAGTGTAATAAGTACAATGCTCTCATACACTGGATATTCTATTGTTTCAGCGAGACCACCATACGTGTGAACACTCAGTGGTAATTGTGCAACACCTATCTAAAGTACCACAAACCTGATCAACAAACGCAGTTAGGCAACTGGGCTATCATCGTGATGAGGTATTAGCCAAGACATCCACAGATATTGAGCCAATTTTTTTCCTACCGGATGACCAGCTCAGTTAGAGAAATAAAATCCAGCAATACTCTTGAAAACCCTCACAACTGCTTACATCTTCAGGGCTCTATGTATGTAGTGGGAGGGGAAACCACATATCCAAGACAAGGTGTAAAATAGAGCCAGGATATTAGTTATAAAAATATATATTGGTTTATAACTAATTTATAGCCCGCAGGCATAGTTACCGCTTGAAATTTCTATTTGCAGTAGTACGGCTGCTGGAATGGCAGGGAAAGAGTCTGTCTTTTATTCATTAAAAGTGCTGTTTTAACAAAACAGAAATGTAACCGTAATGCACCCAAAAACTATATCTTTAAAGATGCCAAAATGATAAACTCCAAACAGCAGCCATATTTATCACGGAATATTATCACAAGGTAGTTACTATAACTAATGAAATAATCAATTATTTCGAAAAATATTTCAATGGTATTAAATTTACATCCATCACAATGTTAATCTTTATATTGTAGACTGATTTACTTTGGGAATGTACAGAATTAATAATCAGTTGTAGCATCAAATTCTTGTTCCATCCACTTTGTGTGTGTATAAATATATATATATATATACAGAACCGTTGATTGCAAAAAAAATCCATTTCCACTTAATAGTACAGCCAGAATGCGTCAGTGAAGTGTGCCAAAGAAAATACTTCATGTGGAATTTCATGATCTTACAAATATTTATGCATTAAACACTGTGCACCTATTAAACAGCATACTACTTTGAAAAATATTGTCAAAAACACTGGGAGATACAGTCCCGCAACATTGAGAAACAAATCTAGTCTGTTTAAGCCTGTCACTACTTATTATTATTAGGCCTACATTTTCACTGCAACTATAAAAATAGATTTAAATTTCCAGTATTATAGTAATATTATTATATAAATATGTATATACATAATCATCTCGAGACAGATGTAATTATTGACAAGCTATATATGAGAATTAAACATAATTGCTGATGATTTGATGACGAGATGTACTGAAAGAAACAATGGCTGGTGGTGATACAGGTATAGGGTTGATTTAACTGAGGTCTTCCAGTTTGTAGTAACTGACTTTGAGTTTACTGAATAGTGATCCATACTCGCTCTGTAGGCTGGTACTCCCGGCAAAGTCCTGGATAAACTGAATTTCAGAGTACAGATGGCGCATTTTACAAGCATCATATTATTATTATAATTAACATGAAGATTTTAAAGTATCACACACACAAATAATATTCATATGGTATTAATAATGAAGTTCATGATCAACAATTACCTAATACCTAAGACTACAACTTTTTCTTATAGTTAGCTATTACTAGATTTCACCATACCTTGATCTTACGATGATAAAAGTCAATAGACCAATTGGAGATTCCTGTTTTATCATCTTCTCACGTCTAACCAAATCTTTGTCATACAGTAAGTGTGGGCAAGATGCACATTCAACCGCAGTTTTCATGGATACATTTTTTTTCAATTCTGATGTTTCAGAACTAGAAATTGACTGAATGATTTTTCTGACTCAGCATCCTCTATTTCCTCCTCTTCTTTCTTCATCACTTCTACTCCCAACTCCAATAGACCTCTGCAGATGTAGGAATTGTCTCTCAAATAAAGACTCTGAGATAACTGGCAATGTATCCAAAGCTGCATAAAATTCATAGTTTCAGTTTGAAGTTAGTTTATTAATTATTCACTTGAAATAACTGATGATTGAAATGCAATAGGTCTAGCTAATTTAAAAATTGCAAATTGTATATAAAATTTTACTTTTTTTTGTAAATTTAGCAGCTATATACAAATGTAATCTATTCCATTGAAAAATCTTTTAAAGTTTTGAGTGCAGACTATTACTTACATTTGGGATGTATGATGACTGTGATCCTCATAAAACTATATATTAGATGTATTTTCTTTTACAGGCTTTTTTAACAGTAGTACAGAATTAAAAATATTTTGTCGTCACCGGGAAATTAACCCAGGACCGCTTGTTTAACACACAAGCACACTGCCACTGAAGTATGACAACCAGCCAGCAAAAAAACATTTCAATTCTATATTTTTTTGTTCAGTTAACTCATTTTGTATTTCAAATATTCACATTACAAGGAAACTCACTTGCCATCACTGCACAATCAAGTGAGCCCCTTAGATTTGACAACAATAATTTGATCTCAGCATTTGTATGAACTGATTAACTTTTCTTTGTTGTTTTTTAAAGATATGTATTAATTAAAATTGCTGTTATTGGTGTCAACTATTGTAGTCTTTATCTCACCTTGTCCAGTTCCTGCTTCACTTCTTGGAAGCACATCAGTTTATTCAAAAGGGTGTGGTACTCACTAAATTAACCAAAAAAAAACAGTAAATTTATACAGACATACCATATATTTTCTATGTTTTAATGTTCTATTAACCGATTAACCCCGATTGAATGCATACAACTCTTCAAAATAATATATATATATAATATATTATATATATTTGCCAACCTTCTAATTTGTAGTAGCCCACTTAGATCTTTATCGTTATTATCATCCAGCATGCTCATAACGTGGTCTACCTTGAAGTCATGCTAGGAGTAGTGTTCTATGTACAGGGTAAACAGGGTGGGGAAGATGACTGGTAAGAGAATGGGATAGAGCCAGGAAAATCCACATTCTCAGGTGGTCTGTAAGAGACCTTCCGCCGCTGGTGTATGCTTCTCTTCAACAGCATGCTGAGGTGAGATCTAGGCTTCCCCAGAAGCTCATTTTCAGCTCTTATTATCGAACTAGGAGAGTATTTTCTGTGAATATAATAAAATTAATATCAGCACAACAAATATAGTATCAATAAAAATTAAATAAAATATTATTAAAGTATCACTGCACATGTTTGCTAGCATAGATATTACCTAATTATATTAAATTTTCTGTTAATATTTCATGGCTAATAAGATTCAAGACATGCAATTATTAATGACTTCATCCCTTTTTCCTTAACTATGTCAATCTTGTATTAGGTTCATACAAATATCTATTAATAGTCAGTGATCTCAACTTGTATACTTGCATAACCTAACCTGTGTGATCTTATGATGGTAGTAGTAGTAGAAGTAGTAGTAGTAGAAATAATAATAATAATAATAATAATAATAATAATAAATGAATGCATTTATAAGAAAAGTAAGAGCATTTGAGTGGAATCAGGACATACCTTGATATCTTCGTTTTTTTTTGTTTTTTCTTGTTTGATTGTTTTTACTGAAATAAATTTAATGAAGTTTCCACTGACAAAAACATCAACATTACATAAATTCTTTTTTTTTAAGAGATGACTGACCAGGAGACCAAAGGGATGATTGGTGGACTTAAAATCCTGGGAAAATATAAAAAAAAGCAATAAAAAAAAACAAAAAAACACAGCTTAAACAGCTATGCATAAGGACTGGTACTATAACTCAGCACTAGATGTGGTCTAGATTTTATTTCCTCCATTCAAAGAAATACACACAATCATAAGTTGTCTAGCAATCTTGGCATTATTAGCTTTGTGCTCAAATACATCATAAGGATATGTTTAATAGAGATAGAGTATTTTAGCTATTGAATATTATATGGCAGACAACTATTAAATGTTATTCAAAGCACACTCGTCATTCCATAGAGTATACAAATGTATTTTTGGATAGCTTAATTCAATCTTGCACACAGCACAGCTGCCATAACTAAGACAATAATTCTTCATTAAAGCCCTCCACCTTGCTTTATGGGATACAATATATAATATAGGTGAAGTGGCACTCTCAACTTATACAAGGTGAAACAAAGAATTGACTTTATAAAATGTGACCGTCTACGGGAAAATCGGGCACAACGCGGCATGCGTAAACGTCACAAAAAGATCGATTTAGTTCTTAAAATTGTATTAAATAAGCCTAATGAAGGGAAAGGTTAGGCGATATATAGCGGGAATGGCTAAGGCTATGGCGATAAAACTTGGAGAGCTTAATATCTGCTTGCCAAGGAGTCTGTAAGTGCAAAAAAAATATTTTTCGTCGGGGCCGCGTTGTGCCCGATTTTCCTGTAGACGGTCACAAATATTAAATACCTAATTGAAGTCGTAATTGTCAGCTAGAATACCTACCATCTTTTCCAGGAGGGACATCATGGCTTTGAAGAGTGACTCCCACTTCAACTCCTGGACTACTTGTCTAGACTTCTTCCTTGTACTACCATTACATTATACTACACATCAGACATTCATGTACATACTTACATACATACAGCTCACAGTACATGTCACAAGAATTGAATTAATTATATAGCTAGCCATTGATAAGAAATTTTAGGAGAACAAAAAGGGGAAAATTGTAATTGACAAGGAATACAGTTTAATGTACACACAAACTCGCACACACATTATTGTGTGTGTACGTGTCTGAGCATGCATTTAACTTTTAATGTACACATACACACATACACATTTATATGTACACACTAACATGCACACACACACAATCTAACACATACACAAACTATACCAGTAGCTATTGAAATATTTCATAAAACATACATAAACACACAATATACATGTATTTATCAGCGGCTTAGCTCATAGTTCTCTCTCCAATTACGAAGTTTCCAGATAAGTGGTACTTGTTACTGGCGATGAGGATGCCAGCACCATGATATCTGTCCTCCTTCCACATGCCTAGATTCTCTCCTCACTAAACAGACAAACAAACAAAATATTAATTTGTTTATTTTAATTGCCAAGATTAATAATAACACTTAATATAATATGCGCCACGTATTAACGGAGATTTCTTTCCGAGTTGAATCATTCTATACCTTTTTAGTTTATGCTATGTTTAATGCTCTAGACTGAACATCAATATATTATACAATATTGCATTAGCATGAGACTGTACAATAGCATACACAACTGCATTTGTTGAAGTTGAAAGCCTTTCTTAACTTTCAAAGCTCCACCCACTCTGTGGATGAAAAGTGGCCTGTGGAATTTGACTTCATAGTTATGTCTCATTATGTGCTAATATTACATATTTTGCGATTAAAAATATTCTTAAAACACTTAGATAAGTGAAATGTTTCAATTAAAAAATTATAAATATTCATAACTGACTAAATATTCTTATCATGAAAAAAATTTATATTACGCAGGGAAGCAATAAATACAACGATGTACCAACACAAACCAATCAACAATTGTCATGAAACAGTTAGAGCATTCAATTTCTTTCCCAGTTTTTTTTTTTACACATTTGATGTATTCTCCCTTTTTCACAGTCTTATTTTTAAACAGTAAAGAATTTCAAAACTTTGGCTGTCTCCCGGAGTTAAACCCAGGACTGCTTGCGTATGTTGTAGCTCACAGAGCACTTGCACGTTAAGCAAGTGTTTCTGGGTTTGATTTCTTGTGCAAACATTTAAAAACTATGTACTGTTTAATAAAAATACCGTGTAAGAGAGCGAATTCATCTGTTGAGTTTTTGTCTCTTTCCATGAAATTATACCACAAAAGTTAATCTGTGATCTTTCCACAGTAGTGACTTAGGAATACAGAATCATCAGATGGGTCAAGTGACCTTTCTTGTTTACCCACTAGTTAAACCTTGGCTTGTTCTCATATTTTAAAGCTACCCAAATCCTTAGTTACTTACTTAATGTATTTTTTTTTAATAATGTATTGAATAAGCAAGTAAATTTTGTGAGATTCTTGAGCTTTTCTCATATTTGTCCAGTAACTGGTTAAGCTTTCACTATGATTATAGCTAAGCTACATGAGGTTTTTTTCAACTGATGCCTTAGAAACACTAACTACTTAGTTCTGGTATTAGCAGAAGTTGCAGACCCCCGAGACACATGCCACGCACTCAGAGACACTTGACACCTTCAAATAAAGAAGGCTTGTCCTCTCTATGGTATACAATTCAATAATGGAAAGTAAAAAAAAAAAGTAAATCATTGTGAGACAAAAGTAAAGAAGGCAGAAAACAAAATAGAGAACAAAATGTAGCAAAAAGAAGCATTGTAATCTACTTCATAGTAACATAGCTAAATTATACATTGTTAAGGTATCTTTTTCAGCTACAAAACGGGGTAAACTGAAGGTGTAATGTTCAAAGGAATAGGGAGTACGTGCTGGTGCTCCTGGAACGTTTTATCATATTATAATAAATGTTCAAGTTGCTCAAGATTTCATTTTAAACAATTTTGAAAATATTTAAATTTATTTATGTTGCAACTACCCGTACATATATGAATATACACTGTGAAATGTCGATTATCCAAATGTCAATCATCATTGAAACATAAATTAATCGAACTGAAAATAAAACGCACCAATTCAAATTGAACTTTCTAAACCACTGGCTACATTCATACCACACTATACTATACTGTTTGAAACAGCCGCCCCTCCTGCACCTTTTCTCCTACCCCTCAATGAATTCCAATTGCACTTGTTATTTAACAATAACTAAAATAGTCTTTCAAAGACTCTTACAATCCACTAAGAAAAAGAAGTTGATGTGGTTGACACTCCTCATTTAACGGCAATAAAAAGAACTGCAGTTTCACAGTTACTTTATAAACGGCTATGCATTGTTTGTTGATAAAATAAACAACAATTAATGTGTTTGGGTTTGTCACAAGAATAACATCCTTCATATTCAGTCAATGCACAGAAAGTCATCACCAAATGGTTGACAACTACATTGCTCAGTTGAGTTATAGTTTTTCAGTTTTACATGTATGTAGTAATTAGGAGAGGTTTCCCATGTACCAAGCATAATATTGATACCTCTTGCTATAAAAAAAAATCTCCCGTTCGTACGCAGTAGCTATTACAGTAACTGCCTCCCCTTGTTAGATCTGCACAAAGTAGGACACGAATATCTAGCCGCACCGGCGATTTTAATGTGATTGCGGGCACTTGACCATCTTGAATTAATAGCCTGGCTTGATGACCTTTACCTGTTTGAGCACCAATGGCGAGCGAGCCTAAAGACTATACTATTTTTTTATATGATTTTGACTTCCAACACTGAAGCTACTGAAAATAAGATCCAGTTTTTAAATTTCGCATACACGGTTAAGGGATTTCAGTGCCATGGTAACAACTTTCTGCAAGTGCTTGAATTGAAGAAAAAAAACAAACAACAAAACAATACACGTTATTTAAACATTTTCTTTAGCTAAGTAGTGGTTGTAACACACAATGCTTTGACACAACTGGACATGCACCTACACAGACTTACCTTCGCGGTAGTCTACTGGACAATGCATTTTCAAGTGAATACTTTTGCGCACGGCTTATAACCATGACAAAGAGCGCATTGACTTACCACCGCCACTAAATCGAATAGAAATTGAAGTCCCTTAATTTTCACGTTTTAACTGCACCCGCATATGCACACTGGATATGCTGGCGCTTATGAGGGATTCTTCTTCAATTAATCATCAGCCATGTTATCCTTAACTGTTCCTAGCTTTCTTATTTTGCTATAATGCAAGAAGTTAACTAAAACAATTAGTTAAATGCATTTAATAGTTAACTAACAACATTTGGACCCTTCAGTAAACCATGAGTAAAACAAAAGTGTAAAAAAAAAACAACCTGTAAAACTACAGTAAAACATGGTAAAATGCTTTACTTAAAGTTTTCTGTCAAGTAAAACTAAGTATGTTTTACTAAATGAGTAAACTATGCAGTAAATCTTTAGTTCAATAGTTTCCTCAATATAGTAAAACAAGCACCTTCAAGCAGTGAAAAGAATTCAAAACGGTAAACAATTCATTTCTAGAGTGATACGGTACTGATTGCTAAACAAGAGGATTCTGTTTAGTGCAATTTGGGACGGGGTCGACCACATAACGAACACAAAAATGCGAGGGTCAAAGTACAAAAATACAGATGTACGTCCTAGCATGTTATCCCTGTAAGTGTCTCGCTCGCTACGCTGGCTTGCCGATTATCCAAAGATCAGTAACTCGAAATGCGGCCAGGATACGTCACGTTTCCAATTTGAGTGACCTCTCTAGTCACGCGGCGTTGCCGACCCTGTACCTCTGTTATTTAAAGAGGTAAAGGGTTCCCAACGCGAGACTATTGTTTACTAGTGGTGCTCTCGAATAGCGCAATTGCATGGCGATCGAGTAGACTCTTTGTACAGAAAAATATAAGTATATATATAGGTAAAGATGATTTGTGAAGGAAATCGCTAAATAATAGCAATGATTAGGCATGAAGAGTTATAAACATTTATAGAATTACCTGAATAAACTTCGAATGCAGTGGCAAAGAAGCGCAGCTTGACAAAGACTTCACAATTGTTTCAAGAAGAGGGTAGCTATAAACTTTTTGGTTGAAACAAAGTTGCGTAAGGCAGTGCAGCAGGATTCTCCGCGCTCGTTAATTGAACAATACTGGAACTGTGAACGCTTTACCTAACTTACGTTATTAGAAGCGCAGGCGAATTTTTTGACGTATGCACGTATGCATACAAACCTATACTAGTGGTTCTCTTGAGCACAAATGGCGAGCGAGCCTTAAACTACACTATTGTTAAATGATTGATTTTAACAACTAACACTCAAGCTACTAAAATATAGTTGAGTTTTTTAATTACGTATGCGGTAAAGGGGCTTCAATGCCATAGTAACCGCTCCCCGCAACTGTTTGAATTGAAAAAGAAGCAACAAAATCAAGTCACGTTATTTAAAGTTTTCTTTGTGACATTCTCAATAGTAATTGTACCGCACAATACTTTCACGCAACTGAACAACTACGCAAGACTTACCTTCGTGGTTCGTCTAGTGGACAATGAATTTACAAGTTAATGCTCTTGAGTAGGGCTTATAACTGTGACAAATAGCGACTAACTCGAATAGAAATGGAGCTCCCATAACTTTTTGCGTTTTAACTGCTCCCGCAAAAGAATTCAAAGCGGTAAACAATTTAATTTCTAAGGTGATACGGGTGATGGTCGCTAAACTGGAGGATTCTGTTTAGTGAAGTTTAGGACTGGATCGAACGCGGAGCGAACACAAAAATACTGAGGGTCAAAGTACAAAATGACATACATACATCCATACATACAAATAAACTAGTGGTGTGCTTGAGCACAAATGGCGAGCGAGCCTGATAATTAGGTAACATAAAATGTTACTATGTTTTAGCTTACATCATGCAAACACTATAATAGCTGTTATGACATTTGATTTCTGCAAATAAATACAAAATCACTCTCTTACATTATTAATGGTAACTTTTGTAGTATCAAACATCAACCATTCTGATAATCTCAATCACCAGTAACTCTTGAACAAGCTCTCAGCTACGATAAAAAATAAACCAGTGCATATTTAGCTAACAAATGTGGAACTGCGTACTTATCTCAGCTTCCCTCGAGAAGTAGTAGCTTCCATAGCATTAATACTACAGCATTCTGACTACCAACGGCTCTTGACAACCAACAACCGGCACTCCGTATCCCCCCATAAAACGGCGAAGTTTTGAAATTAAGTCAAAAAAAGGGTCTTCAATGCCAAGCGTTTTAGCAGGAATTTTCTCATACTTTGGAGCTTAAGTATAAAGTAAGGTTTGCTTAATGCTGTAGTTTCAGAATAAACTAGAGTCAAGACTAAATAGCCGTGTTTTTAGGAGAAAAAAGTTCCCTGCGCGCGTTTAAAGAGCATACGTATCATCCATACATACATACATACAAGTGGTGCGCTCGAAGCGCAAAATAGCGAAGCGAGCGATGCATGTTCCCTGTAATTGCAGCTATAGATACAGTTATTTATTTTGATGTTGTTAATGTTATGTCTGTCTGTTGTTTCATATAGATTCATTGGTGCTTCTATTCTATACCACTGTATGATGAAGGCTGTATAATTTAGGCTATGTATAATAAAGTTTAAATGTTATACTTTTTGTGGTAAAACAAGAGTAATGAATTATTTTATTATTTATTTTATTAATGTAATTCGTAATCAGCTACATAGTATTGCTTTATATAATAAAGTTTAAAATGTTATATTATTTGTGATAATATAAGTATAATGAATTATTTTACCAGCAAAGTTATTGGCTGGTGTTTTAGACAGAGTATACAGCTATTTAATTATAAATGTCATACATCATTACAGTTATAGCTGATGTAAACTTTGTGGTTTAATAAAAATAAAAAATAAAAGAGTTTGTTTGGGTACTATAACATATTCAGAGGGAGAGCACAGTATGTTAAATGGATGTAGATCTTAGACTACATAGTTTGATAATAGAGTTAGGTTAATTTTTATAGTTTTACATTAAATATAACCTGCAATTGTGGAGGAATGTTTCCAGGATGCATGTTATTTTGAGCTGAATAGAGCTTAGGGATATGTTTATCCTGTCTACATCGACAACATTTCAATGACTTAAATTTCATATTGGTGCCTGGAAACTTCTCCATACACGTTATGCAGACTGGGATAGTAATCGATGAGATTTTAGCATGCTGTGTGAACTTGAAGATCATCAAATGCTGGAATAATATGGTGCAATGGAACCTGGGGATGTTGTCTTGACCTGTTCCCACTAACTTGAGACAATCTAGTTTCCCGTTGAAGTGGTGTTTCATCAGCCAATCTCTGCTGTTGGTTAGTTGACAACTGCTCTAATCTAGAGGAATTTTGTAATGAAGATTCATTTGCTGTTCTCAACAGTTGGTTAGTGGACAAACAGTGGAGCCTGATCTCTTTCACTATCACTTTCAAACAAATGTGTGACTTGCTGTTTTTGTGACATCAGTTGTAGTCGTTGCTCTCTGCATAATGGTTTCCTAAACGAAAATATGTCTCGTATTAACTTATTGAAGTATATATTTTATTTTATATTTACCTCTTGCATTGTTGCTGATAAGCTGAAAGGCTTTGCGGTATCGAAATTGTTTGAGTTATATTTTCTGCAACTTTTTTTTGCTGCTTTGGGTGTATATGAGAATGGATATCCTCTGATAGATGCCTTTTCCTTCCTCTTGCAGTACAAAAAGTAGTGTGGATATTAGCTTCTTGTTCAGATGGTGTGGCTGCATTTTCAGTGTCTTCAAGAGTAGTTGAGTCTAAAGCTGTATAAAGTTGATTGGTACAGTAATCCTCAGGAATAGTCTAATAAATAAATTAGGAACATTTAATGGCTTTTCAAAAAGAAAGATTCTTTTCTTTGCTACCTGTTTCTGTTTTGTTTTAGCTCTCCTCCTCCTTGATCTGTCTTATTCATTTCTTATCTTTCTCCTTACTAATTTTTCTTCTGGAGTTTCTAACGCCCTCAAAGCTCTTGACTGAGCGTTTCTAACGTTTTGTCTACTGGGCATCGCTACTTCGTACGGCGGGTAAACAAAACAAAATGTTGCTAAGAAGGTTACCCGGCCCGCGCAAGCGCGTAAGAGAAAGGGTACACACGTACGCCCACGCAAGAACAAAAACAATTTCTAGACCAATCTAGTGATATGCTTGAGCACAAATGGCGAGCGAGCCTAAAGACTATACTAGTGGTGCGCTCGAATAGCGCAAAATAGCGAAGCGAGCGATGCACGTTCCCTGTAATTGCAGCTATAGATACAGTTATTTATTTTGATGTTGTTAATGTTATGTCTGTCTGTTGTTTCATATAGATTCATTGGTGCTTCTATTCTATACCACTGTATGATGAAGGCTCCCTGTAGCTGAAACTGTATAAAGGCTTCTTGTATTATTTTTTTTAATTATTGCAGCCTTTTAGTTATAGTACTTATGAAGTTCAAGACCAATTTAAGTAAATAATTTTTTATTTTATTTATTTTTTTACCAATAAATAAATTACAAAAATTACAAAGTACATAATAGTGAATTGTGTAAAGGAAGTCCTGATGAATGAAAGTGCTACAAATTTATATTGAAGTAACTACCTCAAAGTGCTGACTTGGATGATTTAAATATATTCCCATGCCATTGAGGCTGTTTTCTGTTATCATGTTATCAATGCTGCATGGATTAAGCATGTGCCATTTGTTACCATGAAGACTGGACCCAGTGGGAAGATTACCTAACAATGGCAAGTAGTAATAGACATGAGCCAGAGTCATCATCTCTACATCTGTCCCCCAAGTACCAGGTGATTCCATGCCACTTGTGACAAGGTATTCATTCATTACGTCCAAACTAACATTACAATACTCACACGGAATGATTTTTATGTGGTTTGTGATGGCCTGCCTTATAAGAATGTGTTGATCCTCGGATCCACTGATAATGTAAGACAATGATCTGAAGAGGCAGTTGCCATCTCCAAGAATTGATCGGATTGAAGTTGGTTGTTTGAGTGGAACATTAGCACCTCCAGAAGAAGTTCCATTAGAGCAGACATACGTAAGTTCAAGGTTTTCGCAGGTCATTCTCCGCCAGTTGTCATCTACGGGGTAATATTTAAATGGACACACATGAGGCTCTTCATTAGCTGGTTCAATAATATCCGAAACAGCCAGATGATTAGATTCTGCTTCCAGAAAGAGACAATTTATTGGGATATCTTTCACTGTTGGTTTTGTCTGGTCTGCACACATTCTCTCAAGTCTTGAATCTTCATCCCGCCTCTCCTTCAGTCGGTTTCCCTCGCTAATGTTGGTAATACGCACATAAGGCTCTTCACTAGCTTGTTCAATATATATATCCGATACAGCCAGATGATTAGATTCTGCTTCCAGAAAGAGACAATTTATTGGGATATCTTTCAGTGTAGGCTTTGGCTGGTCTGCACACATTCTTTCAAGTCTTGAATCTTCATCCCGCCTCTCCTTCAGTCGGTTTCCCTTGCCAATGTTGGCAATACGCTGATAAGTGAAGGGGGATATAAATAAAATATCTTTTAGGTGCCTGACACGTGAACAGGCTACGAATGTTAAGCCTGAGGAGAATTCCTTTTTGCCTACATCAATGACTACTTTTTCAAGTGTTAGACCTTGAGACTTATGAATAGTAATGGCCCAAGCAAGTTTCAGAGGGACCTGAAGTCGTGAGCATGAATTGGTAGTTGAAAACCAAGTGCGACGCAGTGGAATGATAGGAACAGCTCCATCCTCAAGTGTGGGGCCAGAGTAAGAATCAAACTTTATGGTTACTGCTATGGGCAAACTGGGTGGACCTTGACCACTCTCATAGCAAATGGCTGTAACAGTTCCAAGTGTGCCATTAACAAGTCCCACTTCAGTCCAAAGGTTTGCTGTAAGCATTACCCTGGCTCCATGTGCAATGCACACCACAGCTTCTAGTCCACCTGCATCATCTGAGCTAGCCTTTGATGCTCCTGGTCCTGTGTGTACAGCCTTTATCATTGCCACTGGATGGTTGCTATCATTCAATTTGCGGATGTTGTGCTCTGTGACAGCCTCAACTGTAGGGTATAGGTAAAGAGCACTGCTAAAGCAGGTAGTATCACCCACTTTTGCTGGAGTGCGAGTCATCAGTAGCTCCCAGTCAGAGATTGTTAGCTCAGCATTCCTTAGCCTGGTCAGAAGATCACGAAAAATCTCCTGATCAGGGTTCTTTCCAGCCTGACGCATAACTTTATGTAATACAAATGATCGGTCAAAGAGGTGATAACTTATACTTCCCAGGTTAGAGAGTTCATTTTTTGACGTCACAGTATAGAGCGGAAGGTCCATTACTGGAGGCAATTGACCCCAGTCTCCAATCAGCAGGCAAGAGCAGCCACCAAGAAATGTTGTTGCTTTATTGGGGAATGCCTGACGAAGACGTTTGTCCACCATACCAAACGTCTTCCTCCCAATCATGGACATCTCATCAATGATTATGTACTGCACATTTTTAAAATCTTCTTGCATAGTTTGCAAACGTTTTCCTTCTAAGGACTTGAATTCACCTTTGACAGGAAGATTTAGGAGGGAATGAAGCGTCCAGCCACTGATATTGTATGCAGCCACACCTGTGGGTGCTGCAACACGGAGACTGTCTTTGAGAAGACTTTTCAGACACTGAATCAGATAGGATTTACCAGTTCCTGCTGTACCCGATATTATCATCCTGAGAGGTACGTTGTTCTTATTCTTAGACTGAAAGTGCTGTTGAACAGCTAAGTAGGACTGCATCTGGTTACCTTGAAGATTGTTTGGGTTGGCATTATTAGTGCCAGACTGAACTGTAAATTTCTTCTGTTGCTGAGCCACAAAGGAAGGGAATTCATACATATTAGAATATGTTGTTGCTGGCAATGACCAATCATATTCTTGTTGATGACTTTTGCTTATATCAAAGTCAGGATTGTGTTGACAAAGAAGCATCCAATCTAATTGTGCTGGTTTGATTTCTACTGATTCATTCTAAATAATAACAATGATTGTATATTATTATTTACATTTTCACTATATTATATAAATATATATATACCTGATATTGATCTTCACCATGATCTGATGTTGTAGATTCAAGATTGGCAATGTCATCAGCAATCGATTGAGGAATCGATTCGGTTTTCACAATTTTATGGTATGCCTCAGAATAAGTGTCTGCATCTCCTAATAGCTCAGGTAATTTCCGAAAAGGCTTGTTCAGCATCATTTTCTGCCTGCAGTAATTCTCGTAGAGAGGACCATCAGGATCTGGAGAGCAATACGGACGAATAATGACTACAATCTCTTTTTTCCTCAGTGTTGGAATGCCTCCTTTTTTCTTTGGAATCCTATATCGCTGAACAAACTCCATCAACGTAACTGATTCCATGTGATGGGGGCGTGCACAGTAGTGGTCAATCTGTGAGTCTATGGTAGCATGTTCATTGCTTTCAAGTTTATCTTTGACTTGTCTGGAACCATCAAGGCTGAGAATTAGAAAGTCACGTGACGCTCTGTACATTGGCAGTTGAAGTAAAAGATGACAGGTCTCCTGAGCTGAGTAATCTCTCTCACCAATACTTTTGATCATTATTATGTTGTACAAATTTTAGCACATTGTCATTGTCTTTCAGTTTTTTCATTGTTAGATTGTATAAAGACTTAAGTCCTTGGGAGCGAGACTCTGGCTTAGCAGCATACTTTGATAGGTAGTTGAGAACCCTGTAACGTGAGATGACATACTGTATGTCTACATTTCCTCTCCAAGAAGAGAGCTGTATAGAATTATAGCTGTTTAGCAATGGATCATTACGACGAGTTGTAATATTCATGTGTCCACTATCATCTGTGTCAATAACAGTAGCAGCTTGCAGAGACTTTGGGTAGTTGAACCTACATGCTTGCTTGCCTTTCTTGGTCTGAAGACAATATGCTGTTGAGCAGCGGGTGTGTCTTTGACATGTAGCGATTAGCTCGACAAGGTCCATGTTGAAATCTTGGACCTCTGCATAGGGCTTGTTACAAACATGAGGATTGGTTTGTGTGGGGGTTTCGAGGTTGCCCTCACTCGCACTGCGCACAACGCGAGAGCCACAGTCTGATGAACAGCGAAGTTCGCTGCCACCAGAGTTCAGCTCGAGATAAATCTCTCTCGTGTCAACGTATATCTCACAAGTGCATGAACTAAAATTACAACACGTGGCGAGGGGTTTATAAATAAGGTTCCTCTCGCCACTGACCAATGAAAGTGATACAACTATAATCCTGCGCACGACTACTCACACTTAATGTTCCACACAATACATACTCTAACAACAATGACCCAAATGATATGATACACAAACGTAAAACTAGTTCTCTTCTATTCTTCTCTATTCTTCTCTTTACTCTTTGCTCTTGAATGTGGGCATCTCCTGTATGCCCACAGTTTGTGGGAGTGGAGCATTTTCTGAGTTGCTACCATCTGGAGAAATACCCGGGTTCATTGTGGTCACAATCTTGTCAGCATAACCTGTAATATGTTCTACTGCTGCCATGAGATCTTCATCCATTGTAGAGGCTAACATTTTTTCTACATCTGGTGCACCTTGAAACCATGCTATTCCATGGACATGTGGACTGCCTCGATGCTGCCATTCAAATCGGTACCAGTAGTCACTGGCACCAAGGATATTTATGTAGAAGGCTTCAATAAACTTTCTCATCTTGTGCACAAAAAACCAGTCAGCTATGGCTGGATTATTTGCTACAGCTTTACTGCGACAAGTATTGCTGTTTTCATTTCCTGGACAAAGAAGGCGTGCTAGTTCAGGCCATTGTGTGTCTGCAGCGCTATGAGTAAAGAAAACAGTGGGCATTCCCAAGGTGTCCACCATAGAAATCAATTGCCTTTTCTGCTTATACCAATACTGACTGGTTCCATGCAGGCTAGAAGCAAAGTGTAATACTCTGCTGATCAATCGTTCTTGCTTGTTGTCTATCATATTTTTTCAGGTCTTCTGCAGTAAGATGTGCATCTTCTAGGTGCTGGTTGACGTATACTCTGCCAGTTTGCAGTGCTCTCCATCTCATTTCCGTGTTCAGTGCAAAATACCTGAACCGTGGATGCTTTGCAAATTGGCCATCACCATACATCAGTAGATGTTTGAAGTAGTTACCCACAGTGACTGGGTGCTGTCTGGGTGCCACAAAGTCTGCATCACCAGTAGGGAAAAGGGTAGGGAATGCACAAGATATGTATCCTCTGTTGTCAGTGTGAGGCTCAGGCCAAGGTATAACATTTTCATCATTTGACTGGCCAGTTAAGTTTTTGAGTACTTGCTTGATGGTACTTTCTTCTGTTGAGTTTCTTGCTACAACTGGAATAAATGATCCCAAACTCGGCAATTTTTATAGTTTTACATTAAATTTAACCTGCAATTGTGGAGGAATGTTTCCAGGATGCATGTTATTTTGAGCTGAATAGAGCTTAGGAATATGTTTATCCCGGCTACATCGACAACATTCCAATGACTTAAATTTCATTTTGATGTCTGGAAACTTCTCCATACACGTTATGCAGACTGGGATAGTAATCGATGAGATTTCAGCATGAAAATTACGCATTGCTGTGTGAACTTGAGGATCATCAAATGCTGGAATAATATGGTGCAATGGAACCTGGGGATGTTGTCTTGACCTGTTCCCCCTAACTTGAGACAATCTAGTCTCCGGTTGAAGTGGTGTTTCATCAGCCAATCTCTGCTGTTGGTTAGTTGACAACTGCTAATGAAGATTCATTTGCTGTTCTCAACAGTTGGTTAGTGGACAAACAGTGGAGCCTGTGATCTCTTTCACTATCACTTTCAAACAAATGTGTAACCTGCTGTTTTTGTGACATTAGTTGCAGACGTTGCTCTCTCTGCATAATGGTTTCCTAAACGAAAATATGTCTCGTATTAACTTATTGAAGTATATTATTTTATTTTATATTTACCTCTTGCATTCGTTGCTGATAAGCTGAAAGGCTTTGCGGTATCGAAATTGTTTGAGTTATATTTTCTGCAACTTTTTTTTGCTGCTTTGGGTGTATATGAGAATGGATGTCCTCAGATAGATGCCTTTTCCTTACTCTTGCAGTACAAAAAGTAGTGGGGATATTAGGTTGTTGTTCACATGGTGTGGCTGCATTTTCACTATCTTCAAGAGTAGTTTTGGTACAGTAATCCTCAGGAATAGTCTAATAAATAAATTAGGAACATTTAATGGCTTTTCAAAAAGAAAGATTCTTTACTTTGCTACCTGTTTCTGTTTAGTTTAAGCTCTCCTCCTCCTTGCCCTGTCTTTTTCATTCCTTATCTCTCTCCTCGCTAATTTTTCTTCAGGAGTTTCTAACGCCCTCAAAGCTCTTGACCGAGCGTTTCTAACGTTTAGTCTACTGGGCATCGCTACTTCGTACGGCGGGTAAACAAAACAAAATGTTGCTAAGAAGGTTACCCGACCCGCGCAAGCGCGTATGAGAAAGGGTACACACGTACGCCCACGCAAGAACAAAAACAATTTCTAGACCTAAATATATATATATATCGCGACATCATTAGAGAGTCAGCTCCGCTCGCTTCGCTCGCTTCGCTGAACTATTGATTTTGACTTCTAACACTGAAGCTACTGGAAATAAGGTCCAGTTTTTTAATTTAGCATACAGGGTAAAGGGATTTCAGTGCCATAGTAACAACTCTCTGCAAGTGATTGGAAGGAAAAAAACAACAACAAAACAATACACGTTATTTAAAAGTTTTCTTTGTGATATTCTTTAGCTAAGTAGTGGTTGTAACACACAATGCTTTGACACAACTGGACATGCACCTACACAGACTTACCTTCGCAGTAGTCTAGTGGACAATGTATTTTCAAGTAAATACTGTTGTGCACGGCTTATAACCATGACAAAGATCGCATTGACTTACCACCGCCACTAACTAGAATAAAAATGGAAGTCCCTTAAGTTTTCAAGTTTTAACTGCACCCGCAAAATAATTCAAAACGGTAAACAATTCAATTTCTAGGGTGATACGGGTACTGATCGATAAACCAGAGGATTCTGTTTAGTGCAATTTTGGACGGGGTCGACAACCAAACTAACACAAAAACGAGAGGGTCAAAGTACAAAATGAGATAAGTACGTCCATACATATATCTACACTAGTGGTGTGCTTGAGCACAAATGGCAAGCGAGCCTGATAGTAAGGTAACATAAAATGTTACTATGTTTTAGCTTACTTCATGCAAACACTATAATAGCAGTTATGACATTTGATTTCAACAAACTAATACAAAATCACTCTCTTACCTGATTAATGGTAACTTTTGTAGTATCAAACATCAACCATTCTGATAATCTCAATCACCAGTAACTCTTGAACAAGCTCTCAGCTACGATAAAAAATAAACCAGTGTTATTATTTGTAATTTTAGCCAACAATATATGGAATTACTACTTACATCATTCTTGAGTATTGATAACTTCTGTAGTATCAAATTGAAGTTACTTTGACCATCTGAAGTACCTTGAATTCTTGACAACAAGCTCTCGCCTACAAAAACAAAAGACAATCAATTTTAGCACACAAATACAAAATTACTTTCTTACCTCATATTCTTGAGCAGTGGTAACTTTTGTAGTACCAAATTTGAGCCAATCTGACTATTTGAATTTACCAGTCACTGTTGACTAGCTCTTAGCTAGCTACAAAAAAGAAAGGCCAGAGTTAATTTTGCATACTTAGCTAACAAAATGTGGAACTGCGTACTTATCTCAGCTTCCCTCGAGAAGTAGTAGCTTCCATAGCATTAATACTACAGCATTCTGACTACCAACGGCTCTTGACAACCAACAACCGGCACTCCGTATCCCCCCATAAAACGGCGAAGTTTTGAAATTAAGTCAGGAAAAGGGTCTTCAATGCCATAGTAACGTGTCGAATCTACTTTTTGTGTCGTGAAAACAAGCGTTTTAGCAGGAATTTTCTCATACTTTGGAGCTTAAGTATAAAGTAAGGTTTGCTTAAGGCTGTAGTTTCAGAATAAACTAGAGTCAAGACTAAATAGCCGTGTTTTTAAGAGAAATAAGTTCCCTGCGCGCGTTTAAAGAGCATACGTATCATCCATACAACATACATACATACTAGTGGTGCGCTCGAAGCGCAAAATAGCGAAGCGAGAGATGCATGTTCCCTGTAATTGCAGCTATAGAAACAGTTAATTATTTTGATGTTGTTAATGTTATGTCTGTCTGTTGTTTCATATGAAGTGAAGCCTAAATAGCCGTGTTTTTAGGAGAAAAACGTTCCCCGCGCGCGTTTAAAGAGCATACGTACCATCCATACATACATACATATATATAACATATACCCGATTTTGCATTATTATCCACCCCTAATACTGTATCGCTCGCTAGGCTCGCTCGCCAATAAATAAACAAAAGTCCCCGATTTTCGTTTGTATATATATATCGCGAACTCATTAGAGAGTCAGCTCCGCTCGCTTCGCTGAATTATATATATAACATATACCCGATTTGGCATTATTCACCCCTAATACTGTCTCGCTCGCTTCACTCGCTCGTTAAAAAATAAACAAACATCCCCGATTTTCAATTGTGTTACCCCTGTAAGTGTCTCGCTCGCTACGCTCGCTCGCCAATTTTGTATATCTGAAATCTCAATTGAACACGACTGAGAGTCAGCTTCGCTGGCTTCACTCGCTCGCTGAATTACCTATTTGCCTTCATAGGGGGCCTGGTACGATCGTAGTTTTTGCTGAACAACAACCATGGCTAGGAGGCAAGGCTTGTCTGGAACCTTTAGAAGAGATTCGAAGTTACAACAGTATTTCTTAGACCGAGTGGTACCTACTGGGAAGACTCTTGGAACGGGTTTTTATGGCTCAGTGTTAGAAGTAAGCGGAGTGTTTAACTTTCCATCTATAGTCCAGTGTGAAAATGTACTTTTGATGCAATATTGTGACAGAGTGGACCAAAGCATGAAACTTAGCACAGTGTTTGTTGAAGGTATGTACAGCAATATTAGAAGGGGTGCCATCCAGATATACATTAATTTACAAAAATATATCTTACAAGAAACTTTGGTCAATATAATCGGGGATACCCCGCAAAAAAAGTATTTAGCGCCCAATACAATTATTATAGCGAAAATAAATAAACGGTGATATTACAGGCAGCTAGACTATTTAATAGAACTAGCTACCCTGATAGCTAGCCAGGTGTAGCAAATTTCAGAGAATTTATTTCAGTAGAATAAAACCATAATAGTTGGCTTGTGGAGCCTTCTAGTGGTTACTGAACTGAATGAGGGTGACAGAACAAGGAACATTGTATCAACAGATGATACAGAACATGAGATCATTGTGTGGTGGGGCACAGCCCCTGGGAATGTTAGTTGGTGTTGGACAATTTCTGTGACATGTGAGTTGTACTTGGGAGGTGTGAAGGTGTAGTCATAATTTAATTAGTGGCCCCTCCAAAATGACAGCCACTAATTCAATTATGACTACACCTTCACACCTCCCAAGTACAACTCACATGTCACAGAAATTGTCCAACACCAACTAACATTCCCAGGGACTGTGCCCCACCACCCAATGATCTCATGCTCTGTATCGTCTGTTGAAACAAAGTTCCTTGTTCAGTCACCCTCATTCAGTTCAGTAACCACTAGAAAGCTCCACAAGCCGAAATATTATGGTTTTATTCTACTGAAATAAATTCTCTAAAACTTGCTACACCTGGCAAGCTATCAGGGTAGCCAGTTTTAATAAATAGTCTAGCTGCCTGTAATATCAGGAGACTCCTAATCGTTAACATTAAAGTATGAAACCACAATACATAATAATAAACAATTTATATTGAGCTATTGAAAATTTGACACTTTAAAAAATTTGTTTTAATTAAACAATTTTTTTTGGCACCCCTTCTGATACTGTTGTATACGCCAAACCGAACCTGCATACCAAGTTTCATGCTTTGGTCCACTCTATCACAATATATTTTCTTATGGACAACAACAACAATGCTTGGAATTGTTAGATCTCACCTTGACAAAAGCTTATGCATCAATGGTACAAATTTCTCAATGAAGTTTAAATTATTGTTGTTTATATACACTATCAAATACACTCAATGCCCTCATGCCATCAAATAATCCTTTTTTTTAATACTGAACCAGACCCTTGTTTAATTTAATTAACTGATAACCGATGGTATTTCAGGTGAAATATAGCAAGGCTATCTGTGCTGCCAAGCGTATGCATGAGCTATTACTGGATCCTGGTAATGAAGGAGTTGGAGAGACTGTAGACAGATATCAACGAGAATGTCAACTCATGGCAGGTCTCCGACATCCTAACATAACACAGTTCCTTGGTCTGTGTTTCCTTGAGGGATCGGAGCTACCTCTACTGGTGATGGAGAGACTAGAAATGAGTGTGGACGACCTCCTGGAGTGTTCCCCGAAAATTTCACTTGCAGTCAAGATCTCCATTCTTACAGACACAGGCAGCGGTTTAGTTTACTTGCATAGTCGAGGGCCTCCAATAGTTCACAGAGACCTGACTGCAACGAATATCCTCCTCACATCGTCTCTGACAGCTAAGATCACTGACATGGGAAACTCTCGCATGGTAACTTTAAAACAAACTCAACTAGCCCAAACACTCTCAAAGAATCCAGGGACTACTGTGTACATGCCACCAGAGGCTATCAGCGAGAGCCACAAATATGGACCATCTCTAGATGTGTTCTCATTCGGACATCTTGCCCTTTACGTACTGACACAGGTAAACACAACTGGAATATTCAATATACTCTATTAGTGCAAAACTTTTTTAATATTCAGTTAACGATTTCCCTGAACAGTGTGTAAGTAATTGGCTTACATTATGCTATATTAAGTCAGGAGTTCACGAATCAATCAACTTGTTATAATACTAACATGTGAACATTAGTCAGATAGGTATTGTACCATTATATAGTTGGTTAATTTAGCGTAAGAATAACCTTGATAATGAATATGTATTTTGATGATGTTTATTGTTTTTCGCACAAATATCAATCAACCTTAATCATTTGTTAGACTTTTCCAGGAGAACTGCTATTGGCTACACCTTCAGATCCACACAATCCTGGCCGACTCATTGGTCGCTCTGAAGTAGAACGTCGTGAGGTGTACATGGAAATGTTGAAGGATCAGTTATTGAAATCTCATCCGATTCTAGTGGAGATGGTGACTAATTGCCTGCACGATACTCCTCAAACGAGACCTACTGCTGAGCAACTACAGGAGACTCTAACACTAGTACAGGATGCAATGGAGAACATACATGGAGGGAATCTGGGGAGGACTCTCAACATAGCCAATGTGTTACACATGAAGGAAACAAAAGAAAAGAATGGAAGAATAAAAGAACTTGAGGTAAACTTTGGTATGTGAACTACAGTAAATTGTTAAATCTAGCTACCTAGTATTTATTAACTCTTTCACTACTAACATTGTCAGGGAAATTACAAATTAAAAAAAAATTGATATAAAATGTGTATAAAAAGCAATAACAGCTAATAAACAAATTTTCCAAATCTTATACTTTTCCAAATTTGATAATTCAATGTCATGATGAAAATTCTCAATTTCTTAATTTTCTGGAGCTGTAGTAAAATGTCTGATTAACTTCACACTGCAACATTCTATTTGTTTTTTAATAATGTGGCGCGTAAGTTGCCTATTCAAAAATGTATGGGAAAAATTGCTGTTCAATTGAAATCGCACGGGGAAAGTGAAATAGCGCGTAACTAATTGAAAGAACTCGGTAACTAAGTGGAAACTAAGTGATATACCTCTGTAGCTAAGAACAATAGTACGGGTAAGTGCGCACGCGTGCAGTGTTAACCTTGGAAACGTACAGTTCGAGTAGTTTTTAGTTGGAGACAATGTCTTTCTTTACCACAGAACCTCTACTCATATTAGACGGAATGTGTTACAACAGATTAGGAGTAGCTGCACATTGAAATGAAAGTTCCAGCGGAAGCTAATCCTGGAATAAGGAGGTAGTGTGTGAACGATATAATATAACTACAATTGCAAATGACTTTTTAAAAGCTGGCCTACTATTAGCGAGTTCTACTACCTGAAAATTTGACCACCAAGTAGCTATTTTGAAGTAAGCCTAAACTCCAACACCGAACACAAACCTAAGTGCACCATTGTAGCCATGTGATACCAACGTAATAAATATTGATCTAACTTAGTAAGGCTATGGCATTAAAATTAGGCATCACATGCAAGATGAACAGTAATTTTCCTGAGGCGATATTTCACACCACAATACAGTGCAGGCGTTGTATTACAATACATTAATTAATTCTCTCCAAGTTAACTTTGTCACACATATCGAGCAAGCTAAATTCTTTAAGGTAAAATTGTTAACCTAAGCATTTATTATATTTTATTGTAGTCAAATAATTGAATGGTTTCGCTTGACTTATAACTTCAGAGGTTATATTTTACGTATTGTGATTGTAGAATCCAGCATATTTATAGCTATTGGTTGGCAAGTTAAATTTGATGAAAAAACAGGATAAATTGAGCATTCTTGCGATCATAGATTTTCTCACTGAACTCGATATTAGTGCCATCAATCTTAAAAAATGTCTTCGGCGATCATATGGAAATAAAACAACCCACCTACAGATTTTTTTAAAACTTTTATGTTATAAGCTGTTTATACTTCCTACAATGTCAATATTAGACAGTAACATCGGCGCTATACAAATACTCAATAGACAAATTTTATGGCGTCCTCTGCAATTAACTGTTATTCAATGTTATTGATAGTTATCGTTTTATGTGTTGTATTATTAGATTTCTGAAAATAGATTGGAAACGAAAAATAAAGAGTTGACTGAAGAAATTACAAAACTAGAAAGTGACAAAAAAATGCTCCAGTCTGCAAGTGCGCAACTCATTGAAGAGAAACATCAATTTCAAGCAAGTGTAATGGAATTGAAGACTGAGATCGATCTCCTGAAGACTGTGAACAATCAACAGAGGAACCAGATAGCAGCTGAAAGAATTCATTTAGAATCTCATCACAAAGAAGAAAAGCTTCATCTAGAATCTCACCATCAAAGAGAGAAACAACTTCTCCAATCTGAAATGGAGCGACTAACAAAGGAACTGGAGCTTATCACCAGAATGTCTATCAGCACGAAATCATTAGTAAGTACTATGCATTCTTATAAACAGTTTTTTCTTATATTTTACTTAAACTACTTGTCCCAAATCTAATTAATTTAACGGTAAAATGTATATCAGGGGGGAAGGAAGGTACCTGAAGTTGGGGGGGGGGGCAAAAAAGTTCTATTTAGCTACACCCTCCATTTGACTGCATTCACTATATATATTATTAATGACTGAAAATTCAAAACAATAATGGTGATAAATAATTACTAGGTTACTGAGTATGAAAGTTTCCAAAATATTTTAGTCTCTCTTCCTTGGCATGAATAAACTATTTTGCTATTTCATGTTAATTGATCACATGCTGAGATTGCATTATGAGGTATTATCAAGGAAATCACACATTTTACATATCTAAGAATAGTTTTAATAAATAATCCAATGATGTGTGAGTATGTAATCGTGAACATGACATGATAATGAAAGTTGGGGGGACATGCACCCCCCCTTTTTTGGAAGTTCAGGGGGCGATTGCCCCTTTGCCCCCCTGTGGAGCCCCCCTGTGTATACAGGTTATATCAATAGAGTCTAGGTATAAAACTTAACTATAAAAATGACAAAATAGGATTGTTAGTATTAATTCTAAATTCTATTTTTTATGGAGAAGTATGCTTCATACCTCTTTTCTAATGCTAGGCTTCTTGTTTGTTCCAACTATCATTTCAGTCTTCATTGTATTTTATATAGTGAGAATAAACAAAATGTGTGTATTGAGCAGGTAAATAGCAGTTAAAGAAATAAGCTTACAGCAAAAATGGCAAGCAAGCTATTTTAGACAATAATCATTCGAAAAATTAAAAACAAAATTCTATCCAATTAACCAGCCTCCTGGCCGATAGCACTGAATTGCTAAAACAAGGCTGAATTTTTTAAATTTCGTATGGGAAACAGTTTTAATGTCATATTAGTTACTCATGGCAACTTCTTAGGACTTAAAAAACAACAACAAGCATTTCTAAGAAATTACCACACTGTTTAGAGCCTAACCCTAAATAAGATTTGCTTACTAACAAAGAAAATTGGAGGAAGTCTAAGCATCTTAATGAAAGAAAAGGCAGCCAATAACTATTATTTATTGTTAGCTTCAAAATTTTCTTAGCTAAGCAACAGATGTAACACACAACACTCACACGCACACACACACACACACACACACACTCTTGTTCACTAGAAATACCAACACAAGGCTTCATTTTCTCTTGGTGACTTGACAGATTGGGTAATTGATTTTCACGTAAGAACAGCTATGACGAACAGCTCATTAACCAAAATAGCATACCACCTCTACTAACTATAGAAAATTAACTCCAGTATAACTTCCTTGCGGCAGCATTCAGATCATATTAGAGACAGCCTAATTCTAAGGAGTAAATAAATAAATTTCTTTGATTAATAAGGGCAAAAAAATCACTAACAGGAAAGATTCTGTTTTGTAAAGTTTGTTACGGGATCAATTACTAAGCGAACGCTAAAATGTGAGGGTCAAAATAAAAGATAAACTAGTGGTGTGCTTGTGCACAAATAGTGAGCTAGCATGCCTTCTTAAATTACAGTAATTACAATGTTGTTATAATGTTTACTTTATCCAAAGAAACTTCTATTCCATACTTAATGATAACTAAAGTGGATTATATATATATATAGCAGTTGACCATTAAGTATAGCAAATTATTTACAAAATTACTATTTTACCATGAAGTTTCTTGAGTAGTAGTATTAAATTTAAGCCATTTGGACTATCTCAATCACCAGTAACTCTTTAGAACAAGCTCTCAGCTACGTAAGAAAAGGCCAGAGTTTTGTTTTGTAATTTGCGTTTACCTTAGCTTCCCCCAAGTAGTGGTAGCTACCTTTTACTAAGCCATTCAGACTACCAATGGCTCTTGATAACCAACAAGAGTCACTTAGCAACCAAAAAATTGGCAGCATGTTTGAAATTACATCTGACTATTTGTGACTGTGAAAGAAAAATTTCACAGGAATTCAAGTGTAGGTTTAAAATGCTGTAGTATCTGAAACTTCAGTCAAGACCATCCAAGTTATACTTGATATTCAAAAAAGGAGGAGGAAAACAAGGAATGAAGATCTGCAAAACAAACTGATCTTTCCACTTTTTTCACTTGCCTATGTAATAAATATTGGGAGAAGTGCATTAGGGAGGCTATTAAGTAATTAGTATTCCAATTGTCAATGGCATGTAAACAGTAACCATAGCAATACTATGACTTTTATTATTTAATGAAGTGTGCCAGTAAAATAAACAATATTTTTAAATTGTTAGCAAATAAATGTTATACTAATATATTTACTACAGATAATGTATTTGTTTATTATTTAGACATTCCCACTAGAACTAGACTGGGGGCATGGTCCTGACATGCCAGTGGCTATGAGTGCATACATCCAATCAGTAGAGATAAATGATAGAGTGTATGTTGGAGGAGGATTCACTGAAAAAAATGCGAATAAGTACATAGTGATGGCCTACAACACACTGTCCTGCCAGTGGCACACTCTACCTCCATACAGTACCAGGTTCTTTGCTATGACTACCATCAACAACAAACTAGTTGTGGTGGGAGGAAGAAATAGAGATGGCTCAGACAGTAGTGAGCTAGGAGAGTGGCAGCCTGACAGCAACCAGGGTACACACCCCTACCCTCCAATGTTTACACCTCGCTGTTGGCCTTCAGCTACTTCATATAAACATTGGCTAGTGGTGGCTGGTGGTTACCATGGAGCTTGTTTACAAACTAGTGTTGAGGTACTTGATGTATCCAACATGCAGTGGTCCACTGGACCATCTACACCAACACCATGGAGAATGATGAAGTCTACCACAATAGCAGATACCTGGTACCTCATGGGAGGAGAGTGTGAGAAACTGTGGCAGAGTAGTCCTGATGTCTATTCTGTATCTCTGGAGGCTCTTGTTTCACACTCCTCATCAGACAGTTCCAACATATGGAACAAACTACCTTCACTCAACTGTACACAATCCTGTCCACTCAACATTGGAGGATCTCTACTGGCAGTCGGTGGCATAAAGAGTGGGAAGCCAGTGTCAACCATCCAGCGCTATGTCCCTGAGACTAATACCTGGGTTCAGGCTGGACAACTACCACATGCAGTACATAACTGTACCTGTATCATGACATCAGACAAAGTCCATGTTATAGGAGGATCTGATGGGAATAGCAGACTTAAGAAATTGTTTACTTCTACTATTCACTAATTAATATCTTTGTTTTTATGAAATTGTTTTGTATAAGTTAGCTATTATAATTAAAAGTAGTTTACATGGTTACTGTTGTTTTTTTTCATTAATATAAAAAATCAAAATAATTATGATAGAATTATTGTTGAAATTTGACCAAGTAGCTACAACAAGAGAGGATTGAGCTAGTAGCTAACAAGATGACCTATTCACCCAACAATGTACAGCTTTATTTGGAGTTACTTTGAATGGACTTGTTCAATTTACTTAGTCTTGCTATACTATTATTATGCACATGTCCAGCAACAGAGCTTACAAATAAAAACAAATAAATGCTTTGTTCAGATGTTCACTACATTTATTGTTTACCTAATTCCAGCTGGGACTCCATGCTCTCTCTCTCTAATATACCTCCTTACAAGCTTTCTGTTTGTAGCAGTTGCGACCCTATAGATAAATGCTAAATTGTTTGATGGATCTTCAGTATAATGCATTGGAACAAGGAGATTTATTACTGAGCTAGACTATATACATGCAGTCAATTATACAACATATATAATACTTATAGCACGAGTCAGAGTACAATATGGGAAAATATTTTACGAGCACGCAAAATATTTTCACGAGCCAAAGGCGAGTGAAAATGTGGCGTGAGAGTAAAATATCATTCCCATATTGTACGACGAGTGTGATAAGTGATTTATTGCTGCCTTGATATTTTTTCTCAACCGGTTACAATTCAATTTTCATTGATTTTACTCGCTACGCGCATGCGTAGTGTACCGTACAATATAAACCGTACAATATGGGAGAATACAGAACGCTCGCGTGATGCGGAAATATTCAATTAAAAATATAAAAGGTGCAATAAATATATATATATATATATATATATATATATTCCACCCTAGATATCTTCACAATGATATTTTTAGGTATGTGACAAGTGAAATATCTCAAGATATTTCACTCCATTATTTCCCTCTGTTATTTCACTCTGTTATTTCACTCTGTTCTGTCCAAGATCATTACCCTTGTAGTTATAGCAACTGGCCAAACTTCTCAATTTTCTAAGTTTTTACAGCTACCTTCCTCTGGTGTACACTGCTAAACTGGGTTATCAGCTGCTAAAATATCAGCTGGGGATGTGGGTAGACCCTACAATCAACTTTAGTCTGTGAGTCATCCTAACTACTGTAGTGAAGATTTCTATCTTGGAATAAACCACTTATTACTCTTGTTATATTGTTATGCAGACCTCTCAACCCTCACATATTTTGCCATTTTGCCATTATGAGTGACTTTCACCACCCATTGAGCCTTGGTATCAATCTCACAAGCAAACACGCTAACTCTCACGCAAATTGACAGTGGCAGTAAATGCTGCAATGGTAGCATTCTGATATACAGTACTGTCACAGCAGCGATTTAAGTGCTGGGGAGGGCATTCAATTATTGATGTTCAGGTAAAATGAGTGCTACCTGGTAAAGGGTTTTCTGCCCTGATGGTCTGCAGTAGTAGTATGTCTTCTTCTTCAAAAGCAAAGCTTAAGTTTGGTGGGGCGTACAAGTACTGTACTAAGTAAGTTAACATATTATATTACTTCCACAAGTATTATTAGCTAGCCATTAACTAAACAGTAGTGTTGTTTTGGTTAACTAAAGCTAAAACTAAAATTAATTTTAGTTACACCTAAAACATTAATTTAGTTAACTAAGTAATAACTAAAACTTTTTTTATCAAAACTATAAAATATAGCTAACCATTTTCAGTGACATCACTGAAAGAAGACAAATGACCAGTGGTAGTCACAGGAAGCAAAACCATTTACCCAATCATTTCTCCATAGACCCTAAGTAAATTGTTTGGCTAAGGCAATCTGTTGGACAGCAGTCTTTAGTTGCTCATCTACTATCTAGCCCCTCCCTTAACAAACACAAAACTAAAACTGAAATGGAAGTTAGTAAATTTGAAAAACTAAAACTAAAACTAGAATTGAAATTAGTACATTGTAAAAACCAAAACTAAAACTAAAATTGTAGTTTTTGTTAGTGAAAAACTAAAACTAAAATTAATCTTGAAATATTTTTTTGTCAAAAAACTATAACTAAAACTAAAATGTAAATATTCAACCAAAACAACATTTTACCAAAAAGACTGCTTTTATTGGTATTCAGTGATTTTATAATTTAGCTACGTTAACTATAGCTATTGTTATGACAAAATTTTCTATTATAAAAAAAAGTTTCAATCTTCTTGGACAAAACGGTGGCCATATATTAAGCTGGTCAAGAATGATCTCTTTAGTTTTCAGTGCACAGCGTGCCTAAAGGTTATTTCTTGTAAACATGTGGGGGAGAGGGCTGTTTCTCGGCATATTTCTTCAGTTTTACACCAGAAGAATGCTAAAGGTCTAAAAAATATTGGATCTTTTTCACTGACCAGAGAAGAAGTTTCTGCTAGACACAAGGTGTGGTGCTGGTCATTCAATCTGTATTTAAGCAATAAGTGTGTATGTGTGTTGATGATGTTTGTATGCAGGTCACTAAGGCTGAAGTTTAGGTTGCCAATGGTCTTTTACAACATAATATACCAATAGCATTTAGCGACCATTTAAGTCCTCTTCTTAGAAGTGCCTTTCCTGACAGTAAAATTGCCAAATCATAATATGCTTCTGCCAGTACAAAGACTACTTGTATTATTAATGGAGCATTGGCACCTCATTTTAAGTCTGCTCTAATTGAAGCTATGAAAAGCCGTCCTTATTCCCTGGCAGTTGATGGTTCCAATGACTCAGGAATTGAAAAAATTAATCCAATTACTGTTAAAATTTATGAACCTGGTGTTGGAAAGATTGTTACTAGATTTCTGGACATGTGCACCATCACTACAGGTAAAAACAAACAAACAAACTATTACATAGCAATGTAAAATGTGTTGCTGTTACTCAAATTTTTTGGCATTTCTAAGTTATTATTTTTAGGAAAAGAGTCAGCCACTGCCTCTGTTATATTAAACAAAATGGACAGCGTATTACAAGAAAGTAGTATTCCATGGATTAATTGTGCAGGTATGTCTGTTGACAACACAGCTGTGAATTTGGGCATGAATAATTCTATATACTCGAGTTATCGAGAAGAATTCTGCCACTATTTTTATGGTTTGTCACTGCCACATATTACATAACACAAGTATGAAGGCTACTGATAGTTTTAGTAAGGTAATAATTTTCCTAGTTTTTAATCAAAGTTAATGTTTTAAGTAACATATATGGTTAGTATCTACTAACTCCTAATTACAGACCTTTGATGTGGAAGATATTATGATGATTCATACGTATTATTATTTTAACAAAAGCACAAAAAAGAAAAATGACTTATCTGACTACTACAGCTTTTGTAATGTGGAGTTCAGACAGATTTTGAGACACATTAATACAAGGTGGCTGAGTTAGGAGAGTGCAGTTTTTCAAGAGTTTTGACGCAATACCCTGGATTAGTGTCATATTTTATCTCAGAGTATAAGTTTGAGAGGAAACTGCTTGGACTAGCTAATATTAACTTAGATGAATTTTTTTTTTGTAGTACCAGAACTATCAACAGAGAGGGAAGGTCGTCTTGCACGTGTGTATACTAGTAAAGTCACTGAAGTTTACCTGCTATTTCTTCAGTCCGCTCTCTACAAGTGTTTGTTTCATTTAATAAACTTCTTCAAAGAGAATATTCTATACTTCCAGTGTTCTTACAACAAATTAAATCATTCTTACGCAAATTATTTGGAAGATTTGTGATACCTTCTATAATAAAAAATGCCGTATCGGTTGCTTCAGTAGACTACTCACTGAGTAATCAATTATCAGGTAGCTGTATGCATTTTTTTATCGTCACATCTTTTTTTTTACATAGTGTATAATTTTACAGATGACAAATTGTCAGTGGGTTTTTTAACCAGATAAAAACTTGTCCAGCTTCATAATGAAGGAGACCTCAGCAATCAAGAAGTACAAATATTTTATGAAGCCGTAATAGGTTTTTATTCCACAGCTTCAAGCTATGCATTTAAAAACCTCCCCATTTCTGATGAAGTTCTTCATAATGCTCAGTTTGTTGATTTCAATAATAGACTAAACTCAACATTCACACAAGTTCTCTATTTTGTTTAAAGGTGCATATAACGAACAAAAATACAAGTGTCTGTTTTAGGTGTTAGTTGTTTACTTTATTATATCTTTATGATTATAGGTACTCTTCCGTGCTCCAGTTCACCTCAGTCTCTGATAAGAATTCATTAGAAGATGAATTTCTTCAATATCAATAACTGGAGACCTCACATGTTGAGTAGGCTGTATGGCAGGCTGCATTGGTTGTTGACGATGACAGTACTCAGCATTACAGAATGGATATTGTGTGGACGCACTTGTCTCAAATGGGAAATCCAGATAATTCTTTGATGTTTGAGAAATTGTCTAAAGTAACTTTATTAGTGCTAACATTGCCACATTCAAATACCGAAGAAGAGCTCTTCAGTATGATTACCAAGAACAAAACTCAATTTCGACCTAGCCTAAAATTGGATGGCACTCTGTCAAGTATTTTAACCATCAAGTGTGCTAATGTTGAACCTTGCCATAGCTTTGATCCTCCTGTGGAGGTTTAAGAGACTGCTAAAAAAGCTACAATGACTTATAATTCTTTGCACAAAAACTAATTTTTTTTGCTTCACATGTATACATCATTAAAAAAAATTCATTAATTAGTACTTATCTCAAGCATTCAGAGTCAATCTCCAGCAGTTTATAGCATAATCTCAATCATTTTGTTAATTATAGGTTGAGAGCTCTGGTTATGGCTAGAGATATTTCAAGAGCAGGCTAATTTATTTTTCACGAGTCAGAGGCAAGTGAAAATAAGGGCTAAAGTGAAATATTTAGCCATATCACTCTGACTAGTGTAATAAGTGGTTTATTCCACACTAGATACCTTCACTACCTTTGTTTGTACTAGGACTGGTAATTCACACTGTAAAGTTAGTTTTAGGGGCTCCCCACACTCCCAGCTGATATTTTAGCAGCTGCTTTTAGGGATGAGTTTGCTTAGTATAGTCCAAGAGTCTTGACTAAACATGTCATTGTGAAGATATCTAGTGTAATATATATGTAATAGTTATGCCATGGCCAATGAGGGGTTATGGAATATAACCGTCCCGATCCTGAGGGCGAAGCCCGAGGGATAAGGGCAGTGATATTCCATAACCCAGATGTTGCCATGGCACAACTGTTTTATACCATAGTTGCTGCTACTACTACTCTCTCATATCCACCTATACGGGACCAGCCCTACCACATATAACTCTCCTGCCGCTCTCATACCACAGGAATTTACCACAGCTAGCTGCTTTACTGCTTACTGCTGAGCAGCCCAGGTAGAGTTAGATCTGGAGATAACAGCTGGCAGCTACAGTGCTAAAGTAAACTTGCTAAAGTAAACTTGCTAAAGTAAACTTTCTGGCGTGCTTCAATTGAATTTTAATTGTTAATTTTGGGCCGGAAACACGGAAGAATTCGCTTGACACCGCACAGGGAAAATATCATAGCCCCAGGAAAAATCAAAAATATCACTTTTAATCCATGGGTGTTACCGCAGCAACCATGGTATAAATATATATATATATATATATATAATTATATATTATATATATTTATTCCTCCCTAGATATCTTCACAATGATATCTTTAGGTAGTGACCCATGAAATAACTCATGATATTTTGCTGTTTCTTCATGCTGCACTGCCCAAGCTCATTACCCTTGTAGTTATAGCAACCAGCCAAACTTTTTCAATTTTCTCAGTTTTTACAGCCACTGGTGTACCCTGCTCAACATTAGAGCTGCTGCTAAAATGTAGGCTGGGGGTGTGGGTAACCCCTACAACCAACTTTACCTGTGACTTACCCTTCCTCTAGTACTAACTATAGTACAGTAGTAAAGATATCTAGTGTGGAATAAACCACTTATTATACTTGTCAGAGTGATATGGCTAGATAATTCACTTTCAGGCTTTATTTTCACTCCCTCTGGCTCATGAAAATAAATTAGCCTGATCATAAATAGGGCATGCTGGATTATGCTAGAAAATGTTTAGAATTATTATTATGTTTTATTCTGAAAAATTTAGTTATTAGCTATTCCAAAAGAATAGCACATTATTGTACAAATTTTCGTATCATTCCCTGATTATTCCAATTAGAAATAAGTGTAATTGTGATGATTGCAGTATAGCTAGCTTTGTAGAGTTTGTACATTATGATGAGTAAAAAATAGCTATCAGTCTCTTGCTGAATTACTCAATATGGAGGATTGTATATATGGCTACTTTAATCTTTCAGTAAAAACCTTGAATACACTGTTAAAGTGTTCAATGAATGGAGAAAAACAGCATGCTCTGCTGCAGCTGAATAAAGTTCAAATGTGGGAAACCTTACTGAACATTTGGTAAATATGTGGATTACGGCATTAAAGAATTTTAAAATGCGCGGCAGTGAATCCACATTCTTTTTTCTTCACATTTTGCAGGATGGCTGGTAATAATACACATTTTTTGTCCATTCTAATGCAGTACGATTGTTCAGTTGCTCGAGAAGAAAATCAGTTTAGCATTATTCTTGAAATGACTTGCTGACTCAGTATAGATTATTAAAGATGCCAAAATGAAAAACTCCAAACACCAGCCATATTTATCACGGAATATTATCACTTATCACATGGATGTTACTACAACTAGTGAAATAATCAATTATTTAGAAAAAGTTTTCAATGGAATTAAACTTTACATCCTCACTACGTTAATCTTTATATTGTAAACTGATTTACTTTGGGAATGTACAGAATTAATAATCAGTTGTAGCATCAAATTCTTGTTCCATCCACTTTGTGTATAAGGCTACCACAGAACCATTGATTGCAACAAAATTCCATTTCCAACTTAATAGTACAGCAAGAATGCGTCAGTAAAGTGTGCAAAAGAAATAATGTCATGTGGAATCTCATGATCTTATGGATATTTACTGTATGCATTAAATACTGTGCACAAGCTACTGTGAGGGAAAATGGTCAAAAACACTGGGAGATACAGACCCGCAACATTGAGAAACAAATCTCATCTGTTTAAACCTGTCAATACTTACAACATAGCTAGGTATTATTATTAATTAGGCCTACATTTTCAATGCAACTATGACTTAAATTGCCAGTATTATAGTAATATAATTATATATAATTATGTATTATACATAATCATCTCGAGACAGATGTATTTATTGACAAGTTATTTTGAGAGTTAAACATAATGTTGATGATTTGATGACATGAGATGTACTGAAGGAAACAATGGCTGGTGGTGATACAGGTATAGGGTTGATTTAATTGAGGTCTTCCAGTTGGTAGTAACTGTCTTTGAGTTTACTGAATAGTGATCCATATTCGCTCTGTAGACTGGTACTCCCGGCAAAGTCCTGGATAAACTGAATTTCAGAGTACAGATGGCACATTCTACATACAAAAATACCATCATATATATTAACAAGAAGATTTAAAGTATCACACACACAAATAATATTCATATGGTACTAATATGAAGTTCATTATCAACAATTACCTAAGACCTAAGACTATTCTATTTTCATACAGGTAGCTATTACTAGATTTCACCATACCTTGATCTTACGATGATAAAAGTCAATAGGCCAATTGGAAATTCCTGATTTATCATTTTCTCTCGTTTAACCACATCTTCATCATCCAGTAAGTATGGGCAGGATGCACTTTCCACCAAGGTTTTCATAGATATGTCTTTCTTCAATTTTGATGTTTCAGAACTAGAAATGGAACAGAATGATTTTTCTGACTCAATATCCTCTATTTTTTCCTCTTCTTTCTTCATCACTTCTTCTCCCAACTCCGATAGACTTCTGCAGATGTAGGAATTGCCTCTCAAATGAAGACTCTGAGACAGCTGGCAAGGAATCCAAAGCTACATAACATTTATAGTTTCAGTTTGAAGTTAGTTTATCAATTTGTTCACTTGAAATAACTGATGATTGAAATACAATACGTCTAGCTAATTTACAAATTGTATATATAAAATTTGACTTTTTATTTTAATATTTAGCAGCTATATACAAATGCACTCTATTCCATTGAAAATTCTTTTAAGTTTTAAGTGCCCACCATCACTCTAATTTGGGGTGTATGATGACTGTCATACTCATAAAACTATATTTAGATGTATTATCTCTCTTTTACAGGATTTTTTAAAAAACAATACAGAATTAAGTGTATTAGGTCGTCACCAGGAATTGAACCCAGGACAGCTTGCTTAACACACAAGCATGTTTACCACTGAAGTACGACAACCAGACACGGTTTTGGGAAAATCGGCATAAACGCGGCAAACAATTTTTTTCAGTATCCCCGGGTAAAGCCTTATGGGTCGATTTTTTGTCGAAAAAATGTTTATGGCAGAAATGGAGAGACACCAGTTAGCTCTAGTTTTGTTTTAGTTAACTAAAACTAAAACCAAAACCCCTTAGTTTTGGGGTATTTTACTTTTGGTAAGAATAACTAAAACTAAGCTATAAAGAACATGAAAAAACTAAAACTAATTATTTTAGAAGACAGTAAATTCAATAATAACTAAAACTACCAGTAGAGTGGATGACAAAAACTAAAACTAAGCAATTTTATTGTAAACAATTCACCTTGAATTATGTCATTATTAAATGAAAATATAAACTCCCATCAAGTAATTATTCTCTAAACTACATAACAAATACCATACTTTATTAATAATACCCAAGTTTTCCCAGAAATATGCCATTTTTGAAGTTCTTTGGGAAAACTACATGAACAACTTTCATCAAGGAGTCTCATTATTGCAGAATTTGTGAGGCAACATAAATTAACTAAATCTAAGACAATTGATAGTATAACTAACTAAATCTTCTACATGGTATTGAAGAAAAACTAAAAACTAACTAAATCTTCAGGGATAATTTGGGGGAAAAAACTAAAACTAAGCATTCAAGATATATTTTTAGTATGAATAACTAAAAGTAAGAAAGTCTGGAATCGCTAAACCAAAACAACACTGGTTAGCTTGAGCTTATGACGCATTGTAAGCTCTGGCCGTGCTCTAGAACTCACGCTAGGAGGCTAGAAACGCTAAGAAATTATTGGGGGCTTTTCACTAACAGCGGGGAAAAGCTGTAGTTAACTAATTCACTTACTATTCTACATAATCCCATACTCAAGCAATTCTCGCCATCATAGTTTCTCAAGGAGCCCTGCATTAAGCCTTTTAGACTTCATTCAACCTGCCTGGCGAAGACGTCTTGTGCTGCAGCTTCCAAATTAGGAAGACGGCATCCGAAGGCCTTTTGCAACCTACTGGTAGAATAAAAATTAGAAACTTTAGATGCCGCGTTTAGGCCGATTTTTCCAAAACCGGTCACATTTTATAGAAGGGGTACTGTTATGCTACAGTCTCATTCTCAACAGACAAATGAAAATTTCTTTATTTCAAATATTATTTTTACTGTGGTAATTTAATTTCTTTCTCAGCCTTCTTTTACTCATCTAATTAGTAAAAGAAGGCTGAGAAAAAAAATTGTAAGTGATAAATTATATAACTTACCTGATCATTAGCTGATTTGCAAATTTGTATAATTTAGTGAAAGATAATAAACAATTTCATCAATTTATTCTTTTCTTAATTAATGCAAAACAAAAATAAACAAAAAAAAACCATCAATGAATATCCATAAAACAGCTGGAAAGAATCCTCAAAAGCTATTTACACTCTTGACTCATGTTGTATGTCAAATATTCACATTACAAGGAAACTCACTTGCCATCACTGTGCTATCAAGTGAACCCCCTAGAGTTCTCAACAATATTTGATCTCTGCATTTGTATGAACTGATTAACTTCTCTTTTTTTTTATAGATTAAAATGGCTGTTATTGGTGCTAAATTTATAGTGTTAATCTCACCTTGTCTAGTTCTTGCTCCACTTCCAGGAAGCACAGCAGTTTATTCAAAGGGGTGTGGTACTCACTAAATTAACAAAACAAAAAACCCAGTAAATTTATACAGACATAGCTACCAGATATTTTCAATGTATTAATGTTCAATTTAAAAAAAGTTCTTATAATTGTTTATCTCACCTAAAGGATTTGAAAATTTCAGTGGCTCCATCAAGATAATTAGAAAATGTGAAGTCAGGCAACCCTTTATTCTTCCATTCTTCATAAAAACTAGCAAAAAGTGAAAGCAAAATGCATACAACTCTTAATAATATATCTATATAATAATACGCATGTGTGTCAGTAACGACGATGACGACGGTGTGTGTATTCATGAATAATTCATGAGCTTTGTATGGTTCGGTAAAGCATCATTCAAATATGATAGGTAAAGTATTGCCACAATCAGTACATCGTGCTGGTTACTTTAAAAAAGCGGGTGCAATTGACCATGGATGGCGGAGTAGGTTTCAAAAAGGAAGGCTAAATTACGGAAGAGAAGATAAAAGGCGATTAATCGTAACTGAAAAGTGGATGGAATCGGCGAGGTAAGGGGTGTAGGTTTAAAAAGGAAGGGAAGAGAAGGCAAAAAGGCGAGCGATTAATTAGAACTAAAAAGCGGGTGAAATCGACGAATAAAGGCGGGGGTTAGTTTTCAAAAGAAAGGCTAAAGTACTAAATAAAAGACAGACGTTTCTCAGGACAGTAATTCAGAAGCAGGAGAGATAGACAAAGTAAAAGGGGGCTCCAAGACTCAAGAAAAAGAGCTGAAGTTAAGAGATGGGTAGAAGAATAGCTCAGATAGTTCAGAAAAAAGAGAGTAGGAGAGGGAAACTTATGTAACCTTAACCAATGGTAGAGAATGATAACTGAGTAAGATAACTTGTGCTGCTGCATTCTTACTTTGCAATACGTCAAGCGCCACTATGTGGCAGTGTACTTGCTAGTATATATAGGTGAAGGTATTAGATTTGCGCAGCTTGGGAAGTCTTCGCTCCGCAGAAATCGAGCCTGGTGGATCCATCTTCAGGAGCGCATAGTCCGGAGAACGGCTACTGGTGGAGAGGCAGCCTGGTGCAACTTGCTGCGTGAGCTCAGACGACGTATGAAGAGTTGCTGTAAACGAATAAAAGACAACAAGAAGCTAAACTAAAACACCACAACTTCGCAAAGTATACGTCTGCTACTAATGCGCTATTGTTTCTGCTCGCGTATTATCGAATGGTGGGGTATTGGCGGGGAATAAATTAATGTCCGGATCTACAGGTGGTGCGCGTTGCTATGTGCGGGCACCCTTAAGAAAAAATAAAAGCATTTGAGTGAAATTAAGATAATATATCTTGATATTTTTGTTTGTTGTTGTGTTATTTCTTGTTCGTTTGTTTGATTTTACTGAAATGAAGCAAAATGAAACCAATCGTTCCTGAATTGTTTGGACGCTCGCGGAAAAATCTAATTTTCTACCGCGGAATAGAGCATTGCCGTTTTATTTTTTTAACTCGATGCTGGCTGGGAGAACCCCATAGCAACCATATATCACTAAATAGACCAAGAGTTTGTGATTCCCCTCATTTTTTGATTGAGAAAATTGAATAATATTTAAGCCATCTACTAATACTTCAAAAAAAAATTTTTTTCCCCAAAAAAATCCACTTTTCCCATCAATAAAAAAATAAAATAAAATAGAAATAATATATTGTTTGATGCATTATTTACCAATATTATATTAGTTCAACAATAAAATATGTTGTTTGTTGTGAGTGGTGCTGATTGTGATCATGAGACATCTATGAGTGTCCACAAGGAACATATGCCATCGAACGTCGAGCTCCACTACAAAACAATTTCATATACACAAAAACACAAACAACAAAGATATTTGTAATACAAACAACAAATTATTCATGATCCTATATAATTGCAACTTTATGATGTATTGTATGCAGTTTCATACAGGATTTTTGTTTGGGGTGGGGCTCCGAGTGTACTTCGCCATACCCATTTTTTTTAACCTAGACTACTTTGATGCACATCTTTGCATACGAGTCTATACTTCACACTGATGATCAGTGTTCGGTCCTATGCACTAAATGGCTCAGTTATGATAGGAACATAATGGGATACAATATCAGACTAAAAATAAATGCTTCCTAAATGTTCATTTCTATTCAACTCCCAAAATTCTAGGGGGGAACCTAGCGCTAGCCTCCTACTGTATGAACCCTGGTACGTATGCATTAGATTTTATTCCTTGTCAATAAAAATTTTCCACTTTTTTCATTCCTAACTTTCCTATCATTAGCTAGATTTATAATTAATTCACTTCGTGTAACATGTACATGTGCTGTATGTATGTATGTGTGTGTTTACATGAGTGTGTGATGTGTAGTATAATGTGAGTGGCGTCATGAGGAAGAAGTTTAAATGTCAAGTAGTCCAGGAGTTGAAGTGGGAGTCGCTCTTCAATGCCATGACATCCCTAATGGAACAAATGGTAGGTATTCTAGCTGACAATTACGACTACCGTTAGGTGTTTAATTTTATTATAGTCAATTCTTTGCTCCACCTTATATAAGTTGAGAGCGCCACTTCACCTATATTGTATATTATATCCCCTAAAGCATGGTGGAGGATTTTAGTGAAGAGGCATTGTATTTGTGACCGTCTGCAGGAAAACCGGGCACAACGCGGCACCCTTCAAAATGTTTATTTATGGAGAGTGGGTTGCCAGAAACTAGTTAATGAGCAACACTTACAGGTGTAACACAATTGAAAATCGGGGATGTTTGTTTATTTGTATATATGTAAGGACGTACATATGTCATTTTGTACTTTGACCCTCGCGTTTTTGTGTTAGTTATGTGGTCGACCCCGTCCCAAATTTCACTAAACAGAATCCTCTGGTTTATCAATCAGTACCCGTATCACCCTAGAAATTGAATTGTTTACCGGTTTCAATTCTTTTGCGGGTGCAGTTAAAACTTGAAAACTTAAGTGACTTCCATTTCTATTCGAGTTAGTGGCGGTGGTAAGTCAATGCGCTCTTTGTTATGGTTATAAGCTGTGCGCAACAGTATTTACTTGAAAATACATTGTCCACTAGACTGCCGCGAAGGTAAGTCTGTGTAGGTGCATGTCCAGTTGTGTCAAAGCATTGTGTGTTACAACCACTACTTAGCTAAAGAATATCACAAAGAAAACTTTTAATAACGTGTATTGTTTTGTTGTTGTTTTTTTCCCTTCAATTGAAGCAATTGCAGATAGTTGTTACTATGGCACTGAAATCCCTTTACCGTGTATGCTAAATTAATAAACTGGATCTTATTTTCAGTAGCTTCAGTGTTAGAAGTCAAAATCATTCATATAAAAATAGTATAGTCTTTAGGCTCGCTCGCCATTTGTGCTCAAGCACATCACTAGTTATAAGTAGTTATGCCTATGCCACTAAGGCTTAGATCAGTGATATTAAAATCAATGACTAAAGAAAACAAATTAAGTGCAGCTGAAATACATTAATCATAGTCATGCTGTCATAGTTGTATTATACCACATAGCTAATATCCGTGCAGCTGAAATTAATTAATTATAATTAAACCGTCATAATTATATTTTACTAAATATAAACCAGGCTACTACTTCTCATCAGCGTGGGTGCAATAGTTCAGAGTCCACCACAGAGGTGTTCTACTCAGACGAGGACAGTGCCGTGGCTATAGACCCCATCAGCGACGATAATAGGTGTGTCTTCTCTGCCGATCTTCCCGGGGATGAGAGGTGTGAATCACACAGCGGAGAGACGCCATACCCATGATGTCTGGCTATTACCATAGGAGATGGAGAACTAGAGGGTAGCTGTGCTGTGTGCACGATTGAGGTAAGCTATCAAGAAATATATTTTTATACTCTATGGTATGACGAGTGTGCTTTGAACAGTTGTCTGCCATGTAATATTCAATAGCTAAAATCCTCTAACTCTATCGAACACCCATAAGATGTATTTGAGCACAAAGCTAATAATGCCAAGAGTGCTAGACAACTTATTGATTGTGTGCACTTCTTTGAAAATAGGAAATAAAATCTAGACCACATGTAGTGCTGAGTTATAGTACCAGTCCTTATGTATAGCTGTTGTAGTTGTTGCTGTTGTTGTTGTTTTATTTTGTTATTGTTTTGTTCTTATATTTTCCCAGGGTTTTAAATCCATCAATCATCCCTTTGGTCTCCTGGTCAGTCATCTCTCCAAGTGTTAAGTGGACAGCTTGTCGGGAGTGGCAGTGCATGCTTCTCTATTGCCTCATGCAGTCAGTGAGATCTGCTCCACAACCTCAAGGATGCACGACCTGGTCAGGTGAGCACTTAACAAAAAGAATTTATGTAGTATTGATGTTTTATCAGTGGCAACTCCATTAACCCTTTCGTTCCGGATCACGCTTTAAAGCGGGTGAAGACCGATTGACTTCTCCGAATTTTTTAAAATAGTTACTTTATAGCTAGAACCTTCAGATTGCATACACAGGTGCCCAATGCATTGGAGAAGCATCTAAAATAGCTTTCAGCCAGGACTGCTCCGACAGTACCTCACAGCAGTTGCGTTTATTTCTTCCTCGGCGAAAAAAAAAACATCGGTTCTCCGTCGAATTTAAGAAAAAGTTACCTTCTTCACAGCAGCTTCATTTATGGATCCAGTCATCTCCAGAGCTTTGTACAAGCAGCAAAAAATTGCTTGAGCTCAGTAGCCTTCCATAACACATTGAAACAACCGCTTCTTTGCCGACCAAGACTTTGCAGTTTGACTTACTGTCTTCTCCATTTTTTATAAAATCGCCAGTTCAACTGGGGACCTCCCTATTATGTACAGTCTTAGGTAATGCTTATTACATCATAGGAAAAAAGTGAGCATGTCGTGTGACCCCGGTAACTATGCAAAAAAAATTTTTTTTCAAAGTCATTTTTTGGAAGATGGCGTCTAGAAGTTACAATGCAGTGCAAGTTTTAGACTTGCTTGATGTTGACTCTAGCGACTCAGGATCAAGCGTAGAGAAGGGAGACGACATCTAGGGCTATATGAGGCCCTGTATCAGGGTTGGTGGACCAGACCCCGTCAACTCTGATACTGAAAATGGGAGTCAAGAAGATGATCGAGGTAAGCTTGTCTTTCTCTTGTCTTTCTCTTGAAAAATAGCAAGCTTCTGTTGTGGAAAGGACTTATTTATAGCTATATTGAGGAGTAAGCTGTTTAGCTATAATATATACATATTTCATTGAGTTTTGAGATTTGAAAGTGGCTTGTGGTTTTTTGAACAAATTCAAATTTTCAAAAAAATTAAAAAAAGTTTTTACCACATATACTACTAGGACCAGATGTGAATGCAGTCACCGACCCCAATTACGCAGATGAGGCGACAGGAGCAGAGTCTTCCAGTCATGAAGGAGAGGATACCAGACCTGAGTCTTCCAATGATGAAACACAAATAGGCAGCAGGTTCCAGTGATGAAGAAGAGGAAGTGGCTCCTCCTGCTCCGAGTTCTGGACGTCCTTGCGGTCGGAGAAGGCGGGAATTGAAGAACAAGAGTCGGGTGAATGAGGTAGGGGGAGAGTGGAAGAAAGATGACAACACACCCATTTATATTCCATAATCTTTTGTGTGAAGGACCACAGACTTTGATATTTGTGGCTGCTCCCCCCCCCTCCCCCCTGAACATCCCAAAAGTTGTAATATGTATTGTTATTGTCGTTGTCGTTGTCTGTGTTTTTGTGGTGTTGTAGTGGAGCTTCACACTCGATGTATATGTGTGTGCGTGGAGTTGAAATGTTATTCTGGCACTTCCAGATCTAACCGGGGAGGGAACGAACTCAGGGGTGGGGGGTCTTTTCCAATCGGGGCTACTATGCCCATGTAAGTTGAATTTCATGTATGTGTGTGTGTGTACACCAGTCAATTTATATTATACATTTATTTTTATGATCTGTATTCACCTGTATCTTCTTTTTTCTAGTGTGTGTGTGTGTTTATGTGTGTGTGTGCATTTATGGAATGAGAGAGAGCATCCGTGGACAAACAGTATGTGGCGCTTCCATATACAACCTGGGAAGGAACTCTGGATCTTTTTGGATCGTGACTACTATGCCCATGTAAGTTGAATTTCATGTGTGTGTGTGTGTGTACACCAGTCAATTTATGTATAATAAATTATACATTTATTTTTATGATCTGTATTCACCTGTAGCTTCTTTTTTCTTGTGTGTGTGTGTGTGTGTGTATGTGTGTGCGTGCATGCGTGCATTTGTGGAAAGAGAGAGAGAGCAACCATGAACAAACAGTATGTGGCACTTCCGGATCCAACCTGAGAGAGAACGAACTCGGTGGTCTTTTTCGGTCTGTGACATCATCCACGCTGGGTAAGTTGAATTTCATTTTTTCAACTTACTGTATTTGGGTGTCCAGCTAGGGCTGGGGGGGGGGGGAGGGGTTATGGTACAAGAATGTCAGTGAAAAGTAATGACGGGGGAGGGGGGGGTTATGGTACAAGAATGTCAGTGAAAAGTAATGACGGGGGAGGGGGGGGTTATGGTACAAGAATGTCAGTGAAAAGTAATGACGGGGGAGGGGGGGGGGCAATTCAGCGAGGCCAGCTGTTATGTTACAAATATCATTGTTGTCTTGTGTTTTTTTTGGTATTGTATGGAGGTTCCGGATCCTATGGGAGGGATCGTTCAGTCTGTGACACCATCCATGCCGGGTAAGTTGAATTCCACGTGTGTGCTTGTACTGCTTTTCATTTTCAAATTACACTTTCTCAATACATGTTTCTCTCATGTACAGTGTGGAGTACACACAAACAAAAACACCCATTATTTAGTGTGTGAGTATGTGTCTGTGCATGCATTTAACTTTTAATGTACACAAACACACATACACATTTATACATACACACTAAGACGCACATGCTTTAACAGACAATCTTACACATATACAAATTATACCAGTAGCTGTTGAATTATTTCATAAAACACACATACGCACACAATAATACATGTTATATATATGACTCTGAGCTCACAGTTCTCTCTCTGTTCACGAAGTCTCCAGAGAAGTGGTACTTGTTACTGGCGATGTGGATGCCAGCTCCTCCTTTCTCATGCCTAGATATCTCTCCTCACTAGACAGACAAACAAACAAAATATTAATCTATTATTTTATTCGTCAAGATTAAAAAAAACACTAAATATAATATGCGTGACGTTATGAACGTAGATGAGATACATACTATTTTGTGCTTGTTGTTCAGTAACCGTAGCTAAATTTATGGATTATAACTAAATCTTTGTACCAATTGCAGGCAAAGATTGCTGTATAGTTACCAGAAGTGGAAAAAAATGCATATAACATACCAAAATATGAAATTAAACATGAGGATATAAATCTGTCATAAATACTAAGTTGCCATTGTTGAAGCTCCTCAACCCAAAGAAGTCAAGGAGCCATAAGCATTTCTGGGGATTGTCAATTATTACAAACAAAAAAACAAGCAAATAACACTGAATTAATTAAAGGAAAAACATGGAAATGGGATGCAAATTGCAAAAATACGCTAGCCTCTATTGAAGTTTTGGTGCATTTTTAGGGTGCTCACACATAGCAACGCCTGGGCACCTTTAGTAGCGCACTCCAGATGAATAGTAGCGCGTTATCTACCACAAAGTCATGCCCCGCTCTGTAACAAATTAGTGCCCGTGAAATGCAGCTGTGTCTCATTCACCACTACGCGCATACTGATAGGGCAGGGCGGAGTCAACTTACAATAAAAAATTCTCGCGCTCTAAAGTAATGGATCCAGAATCTTATCTTGCGTACTGCTCAGGAATGGACTAACTGCTATGGTTCAAATTTTGCCAGGGTTTAGGGCCACAAGTGGTCGACCCTATAATGTTGAGATATTTTTAATGTACAGAATTTCACGGAAATATCGACCATAGTTCACGTGGTAAAGTGAGTAAATAGAAAAGTAAAATCAAATTCAATAAAAACTCAACGTTATGGCATGCACACACGGGTAAGAAAATGATATACAAAAAATCAGCTTCTAAACTACAGCGGTAGCCATGCAGTACTGCCAAGAAGTCCAAAATGGTGACGGGGTATTTCTTGAGATGCGATCGACTTCCAGTCTTCATTCTCGGTAGGTGCTTTCTCCTAGCAGTACTTGCTGGCCTGCATAAATAAAATAATTCGGGGGGAAAGCAGAAGTAAGTTTAACAGGCCCTAGCAACCGTGGCCTATTTGTCGGGTTTTTCGCGCTCAAAGAGTGAGACTACTAACAATGCTGGCTTCGGCCATGGTCCCAGAACCGTCCAGGACACGCGTCGAGGCTTTTTCTGCCATTATGCTCTAAACAAGCGGTTTGGAGGTCGAGGTCACAACTGTGGCTTTTGCGGCCGGTTAAAACTTAATTTTTCTGACAATTGAAGACAAAAATCAAGTATAAGTAGATGAAGGTCAACTACGCATGGTATAGCTAAGTATTTGCCAACAGACAACATCAATTACTTTAATGGGTTCACAACACACAACATTAATTAAGTTCAATTGAGACAAGGCAGTTCGCATTGCGTGTTGCCACAGGACTCCCCTGCAGAACTGGCGTTGTCAGCTTGCTGCTTGGTGGATGGTCGTCCTCTGTGCCTTGGTTGGGCAAGACGGATTGCTTTTTCCAAGTCTAGTTCTGAGCGCCGACCGTGGGAGACTGCCGGGTCGCGGAGAACTGCTGGGCCGCGGGAGACCGCCGGGCCGTGGAGACTGCCGGCTCGCGGGAGACGGCCAAGTCGAGTGAGACCGCTGAGTCGAGTGAGACCGCTGAGTCGAGTGAAACTGCTGAGTCGAGTGAGACTGCTGAGTCGAGTGAGACCGGCTGAGTCGAGTGAGACTGCCGAGTCGAGTGAGACTGCCGAGTTGAGTGAGACTGGCTGAGTTGAGTGAGACAGCCGAGCCAAGTGAGACTGCTGAGTCGAGTGAGACTGGCTGAGTCGAGTGAGACTGGCTGAGTCGAGTGAGACTAGCTGAGTCGAGTGAGACTGCCAAGTCGAGTGAGACTGCTGAGTCCGAGGGCGACTGCTGAGTCCAAGGGCAACTGCTGAGTCTGAGGAAGACTGCTGAGTCCGAGGCAGACTGCTGAGTCCGAGAGAGACTGCCGAGTCCGAGGGAGACTACTAACAATGCTGGCTTCGGCCATGGTCCCAGAACCGTCCAGGACACGCGTCAAGGCATTCTCTGCCATTATGCTCCAAACAAGCGGTTTGGAGGTTGAGGTCACCACTGTGGCTTTTGCGGCCGATTAAAACTTAATTTTTCTGACAAATGAAGACAAAAATCAAGTATAAGTAGATGAAGGTCAACTACGCATGGTATAGCTAAGAATTTGCCAACAGACAACTTCAATTACTTTAATGGGTTCACAACACACAACATTAATTAAGTTCAATTGAGACAAGGCAGTTCGTTATCCATTACGTGTTGCCACAATATAATATATTAACATAGGGTGTGGCTATATATCTGGGCATGATAAGATACTATAGAATTTTGCTTCCTCTCTTCTTAATTTTTAGTTATGGCCCTGCAGATAGCTCAGACAGACGAATCGTTAATGTTCATGAATTATGAGTGTAGTAGGTCTGTAAAGTCAAGAAAAACTACCAGATGAAGTGGCCATTGCAATGAAAAATATTCACTATATCCTCTAGCCTCTCACAAATAAGTTATTTTATCCTTTTCTTTCAATTGTAAACTAGCATAAAACTTCTACTATATATTTCATCTCCTAACTGTGGCTAATATGCTTTGTTAAATCAAATGGAATAGTTATAAAATTTGGGATTGCAATTACATTTGAAGAAAATTCAGCAATAAGCTGCACAAGCATGTAATTATAATCATAGTCATTTTAGGAGAGGTGGAAGGCAAAGCGCACTAACATATGTTATTCCCCATTTGGTGTCAAAAATCTCTGTCGTGCCGTACTTGCTCTGACATAATACAATGTTGCCACCATTTTCACCCTAAATCTTTGAAAATCTCACATCATGATGAGAATCACATGAAACAATTTACTTCCATTTTAACTGAGTTTCAGGTAATTTCAATTCAACTTTGATAAACCACACAATCTATTTAACAACACTAAATTTTAACACTTACCCCTAGTGATTCCTCAAACAGAAAAAAGAGCAGAATGTGAATGGCCAATTATTCCCTTAGTATGCTAAAAGTTTGGATTACTTCAGTTTACAGAATGTAAGCAAGCCGATAAATTTAATTAGACTATTACATAATAATCTGTGAATTTAAAATAATCAAGCACTGTGAGTTCTTATGTAATATTATTAATATATAATAGACTTATGTATTGATACATATGTATGTATTATCTATAGAAATGCTCAAGTCAAAAATGAAATAGTCATTCTTCATCTGAGTATTAATAATTTTTTGATCATGACAAAATTTAATATTATGCAGGGAAATACAATAAATACAACGATGTACTAACACAAGCCAATCAGCAAAGCTACATCGGGTTTTCTCAACTCATGACTTAGAAAATTAACTACTTATTTCTGGTAATAGCAGAAGTTGCAGACCTCCAAGACACATGCCACACACACTCAGAGACACTTAACACTTTGAAATAAAGAAGGCTTGTCTTCTCTAAGGTATACAGTTCAATAATGGAAAGTAAAATGGAAAGTATATTATTGTGAGACTAAGGTAAGGAAGGCAGAAATCAAATAGAAAACAAAATGTAGCAAAAAGGAGCATTGTAGTCTATTCCATAGTAAATTAGCTACATTACACATTATTAAGGCATCTTATTCAGTTACAAAAAGGGGTTAACTGGAGGTGTAATGTTCAGAGGAATAGGGAGTACGTGCTGGTGCTCCTGGAACGTTTTATCATATGATGTGTTCAAGTTGCTCAAGATTTCATTTTTAAACAATTTTGAAAATATTTAAATTTATTTATGTTGCAACTACCCGTACATATTTGAATATACACTGTGAAGTGTCGATTATCCAAATGTCAATCATCATTGACACATATAAACCAAACTGAAAATAAAACGCACCAATTCAAATTGAAATAATCTTACTTTTATCCTGTTTGAAACAGCCACCGCTCCTGCCCCTTTTCTACTACCCCTCAATGAATTCCAATTGCACTTGCTATTTAACAATAACTAAAATAGTCTTTCAAAGACTCTTACAATCCACTAAGCAAAAGAAGTTGATGTGGTTTACACTCATTATTTAACGGCAATAAAAAGAACTGCAGTTTCACAGTGGCTTTATAAATGGCTGTGCATTGTTTGTTGATGAAATAAAAAACAATTCATGTGTTCAGGTTTGCCACAAGAATAGCATCCTTCATATACTGTCAATGCACAAAAAGTCATCACCAAATTTAATGGTTGACAACTACATGGCTCAGTTGAGTTACGTACAATTTTTCAGTTTTACATGTATGTAACTCGTGATGTGCTTGAGCACAAATGGCGAGCGAGCCTAAAGACTATACTATTTTTATATGTATGATTTTGACTTCTAATACTGAAGCTACTGAAAATAAGGTCGAGTTATTAAATTACGCATACACTGTATAGGGATTTCAGTACCATAGTAACAACTCGCTGCAACTGTTTGAATTGAAGGAAAACACAACAACAAAACAATGCACTTTATTTAAACGTTTTCTTTGTGATATTCTTTAGCTAAGTAGTGGCTGTAAAGCACAATGCTTTGACACAACTGGACATACACCTACACAAGACTTACCTTCGCAGTTAGTCTAGTGGACAATGCATTTTCAAGTAAATACTGTTGCATATGACTTATAACCATGCCAAAGAGCGCCTTGGGTGGGCATCATTCAAAATTACACTATAATAATAATAATAGTGTAGTTCCTTGGTAGAGCCCAAAAACTACAGAAACTGCAGGGGTTATGAAAAGGTCATAAAGGTTACAAAGGTCACAAAGGTCATGACGACAGCTTAGCCATGTGCTGAAATGAGTGCCATCCTCTTGAGGCCTGGTAAGTTTGAAAAGGGTAATAAGAAACACCATTTTATGAAAATAATGTATGTCTATAGTTGACTAGCTATGTCGAAAACCTTCAAACTGGTTGACTCTGGGATTCCAGCCCCATCAACTACCATCCAGCATCCAATTGAAACTGACTGGAATCTCTGCATGATATGCCAAGAGCCCAAGGGAGAACCACTAACATGTCCGGCCAAATCCAAAAGAAAGGATGTAGGAAGTGGATACAGATCATTGGCCGGTATATTGGCTGAATTTAATGAACTTGGAGTTAAACCTTCAGCTAGAGAGACTAGATGAAGGGCATGGAATTGAAGCTGCAATGGTGGCAAATAATGCTCAATACCACCAATCATGTAGACTCAGTACAACAACACAAAGTTACTAAGAGCACAGAAGAGGGCATTAGCAACAAGCACAGAGAGTGTAGATAGTGATGTTTCTACTCCATGCAAGCAAGCTCACAAGCAAACTCACCAACTCTCACGCAAATTGACTGTGGCAGTAAATGCGGCAGTGGTAGCATTCTGATATACAGTACTGTCACGGCCAATAAAATAGCGATTTAAGTGCTGGGGGCAGGGCATTCAATTACTGATGTTCAGGTAAAATTAGTGCTACCTGGTAAAGGGTTTTCTGCCCTGACTGTCAGCAGTAGTAGTATGGCTTCTTCTTCAAAAGCAGAACTTAAGTTTGGTGGGGCGCACAAATACCATACTAGCTAAGTAAGTTAACATTTATTACTTATACAAGTATTATTAGCTAGCCATTAACTAAAAAGTAGTGTTGTTTTGGTTAACTAAAACTAAAAATAAAACTAAAATAAATTTTAGTTACACCTAAAACATTAACCAGAACTAAATTTCACATAGGATGATGGTAGCTAAAACTAAAACTAAAAGTCATAGGGCTGATGAGTAATAACTAAAACTAACTATAAATATAGCTAACCATTTTCAGTGACATCACTGAAAGAAGACAAATGACCAGTGGTAGTCACAAGAAGCAAAACCATTTACCCAATCATTTCTCCATAGCACCTGAGTAAATTGTTTGGCTAAGGCAAACTGTTGCACAGCAGTCTGCAGTTGCTCATCTACTATCTAAACCCCTCCCTTAGCAAAAAACCAACACTAAAACTAAGGAGGTTAGTAAATTTGAAAAACTAAAACTAAAACTAGAATTGAAATTAGTACATTGGATAAACCAAAACTAAAACTAAATTGTAGTGTTTGTTAGCTAGTGGAAAAACTAAAACTAAAATTAATCTTGAAATATTTTTTGTCAAAAAAACTATAACTAAAACTAAAATGTAAATGTTCAACCAAAACAAAAAAAGACTGCTTTTATTTGTATGCAGTGATTTTATAATTGAGCAACATTAGCTATAGCTATTGTTAGGACAACATTTTCTATAATAAAAAGGTTTCAATCTTCTTGGACAAAACGGTGGCCGTGTATTAAGCTGGTCTACTAGCTTTCTGGACATGTGCACCACTGCAGGTAAAAACAAACAAATAAACCATTACATAGCAATGTAAACTGTGTTGCTGCTACTCAAATCTTTTGGCATTTCTAAGTTATTATTTTTTTTAGGAAAAGAGTCAGCCACTGCCTCTGTTATATTAAATGAAACGGACAGCATATTACAGGAAATTAGTATTCCATGGGTTAACTGTGCAGGTATGTCGGTTGACAACACATCTGTGAATTTGGGCAACAATTTCCATTTATATACTCTAGTTATCGAGAAGAATTCTGCCACTTTTTTTATGGGTTGTCCCTGCCACATATTGCATAACACAAGTATGAAGGCTACTGAAAGTTTTAGTAAGGTAATAATTTTCCTAGTTTTTTATCAAAGTTAATGTTTTAAGTAACATATGGTTAGTATCTACTAACTCCTAATTACAGACCTTTGATGTGGAAGATGTGATGATTGATACGTATTATTATTTTGACAAAAGCACAAATAGGAAAAATGGCTTATCTGACTACTACAGCTTATGTAATGTGGAGTTCAGACAGATTTTGAAACACATTAATACAAAATGGCTGAGTTAGGAGAGTGAGGTTTCAAGAGTTTTGTCACAATACCCTGGATTAGCATCATATTTTATCTCAGAGTGTAAGTTTGAGATTAAACAGCTTGGACTAGCTAATATTAACTTAGATGAATATTTTTTTGTAGTACCAGAACTATCAACAGGGAGGGAAGGTCGTCTTGCATGTGTGTATTCTAGTAAAGTAACTGAAGTTTACCTGCTATTTCTTCAGTTCGCTCTACAAGTATTTTTTTATTTTAACAAGTTTTTTCAAAGAGAAGATTCCGTACTTCCAGTGCTCTTACAACAAATTGAATCATTCTTATGCAAATTATTTGGAAGATTTGTGATTCCTTCTATAATAAAAAATGCCGTATCGGTTGCTTCAGTAGACTACTCAATGGGTAATCAATTATCAGGTAGCTGTATGCATTTTCTTATCATCACATCTTTTTTTTGACATAGTGTATAATTTTACAGATGACAAATTGTCAGTGGGTCCTAGTCAAGCTTCATAATGAAGGAGACCTCTGCAATCAAGAAGTACAAATATTTTATGAAGCCGTAAGAGGTTTTTACTCAACAGCTTCAAGCTATACATTAAAAAACCTCCCCATTTCTGATGAAGTTCTTCGTAATGCTCAGTTTGTTGATTTCAAGAATAGACTAAACTCAACATTCACGCACGTTCTCTATTTTGTTTCAAGGTGCATATAACGAACAAAAATACAAATGTCTGTTTTAGGTGTTAGTTGTCTACTTTATTATATCTTTATGATTATAGGTACTCTTCCATGCTCCAGTTCACCTCAGTCTCTGATATGAATTCATTAGAAGATGAATTTCTTCAATATCAATTACTGGAGACCTCACATGTTGAGGAGGCTGTATGGCAGGCTGCATTAGTTGTTGACGATGACAGTACTCAGCATTACAGAATGGATATTGTGTGGACACACTTGTCTCATATGAGAAATCCAGATAATTCTTTGATGTTTGAGAAATTGTCTAAAGTAACTTTATTGGTGCTAACATTACCACATTCAAATTTCGAAGAAGAGAGACTCTTCAGTATGACTACCAAGAACAAAACTAAAATTCGACCTAGCCTAAAATTAGATGGCACTCTATAGCTTTGATCCTCCTGTGGAGGTTTTAGAGACTGCTAAAAAAGCTACAATGACTTATAATTATTTGCACAAAAACTAATTTTTTGCTTAGTTCAAACATATATACATTATAAAAAATTTCATTAATTAGTACTTATCTCAAGAATTCAGAGTCAATCTCCAGCAATTTATAGCATGATCTCAATCATTTTGGTAACTATAGGTTGAGTGCTCTGGTTATGGCGAGAGATATTTCAAGAGCAGACTAATATATTGTTCACGATAATGTATATATGTTTGAACTAAGCAAAAAATTAGTTTTTGTGCAAATGTTAGCTTATCTCAAGCATCAATCTCCAGCATTTTATTGCATGATCTCAATCATTTTGGTAATTATAGGTTGAGAGCTCTGGTTATGGCGAGAGATATTTCAAGAGCAGGCTAATTTATTTTTCATGAGAGCCAGAGGTAAGTGAAAATAAGGATTATAGTGAAATATTTAGCCATATCACTCTGACTTGTGTAATAAGTGGTTTATTCCACACTAGATATCTTCACTACCTTTGTTTGTACTAGGACTGCCCGTCCATACGCCACGTTCAATCAAGAGTAGTCCGTTTTTCGCCTCTTAGGGGATTCTTTCCTTAACAGTCCAGCAGCACTCTGTCTTTACCTGGTGAGTAGGTCCCAGCCTGTTGAGGAAGGGACTATAAACATCTGGATAAGTGGCTGCGTTTGGCCTATTGCTCTAACATAGGCTAATGAGCTGTGAGCACAGGTCCTTTCACAGGTCGTGAACCTAAGCATGTAATTGTGAAGATTATTTAGGTTGTGAATATTGATTTTCCATCACCCTAGCATCTTCACAATGCGATATTTCAGGTCCACGGCGCCACCCATTTCCGCACAAAAACTTATGACACCTTCTTATCTTTTGGCCCCCCTGCATACTTCCTCCGCCCTGCTCTATTTCTATCCTGCACCACAGCCACCTTACCCTGTAGTTATAGCAACAGCCAACTTTTCCACATTCTTATCACAGCTTCTTGATTCCGCTCTGTCTCTCACCATCGCACTGCGTCGCCTCCCCCCGCTCAATCCAATCTCGGTCAGTGACAGCCTGTTCGCATTTAATTAGGCGGGGGGCGGGGGGGGGGGGGGGGGGGGGGGGGGGGGGGGATGTGTGGGTAGCCCCTACACCAACTTTACCTGTGAGTTACGCTTCCATTAGTACTAAGTACAGTACAGTAGTAAAGATATCTAGTGTGGAATAAACCACTTATTATACTTGTCAGAGTGATATGGCTAGATATTTCACTCTCAGGCTTTATTGTCACTCACCTCTGGCTCCTAAAAATAATTAGCCTGCTCATCAAATATTTCGCCATATCAAACTCTGACTCATGTAATAAGTACAATATATTCCACTTTAGATAGCTATCTTTAAATGATATCTTTAATGACCCTGTGAAATAATTCATGATATTTTCACTGTTGTTATTTTATGTTGTACAGTGCAAGCTCACTAACCTTGTAGTTATAGCAACCAGGTAAACTTGTCACTTTTCTGGTTTTTACAGCTACCTTCCTCTTGAGTAGGCTACTCTACTGGGTTAGAGCAGCTGCTAAAATATCAGCTAAGGGTGTGGGTAGCCCCTACAACCAACTTCATGCTGTGAGTTACCCCTGCTCTAGTACTAACTACAGTAGTGAAGATATCTAGTGTGGAAAACCCTTATTACACTCTGGTCAGAGTGATATGGCTAGATATTTCACTCTTAGGCTTTATTTTCACTACCTCCGGCTCATGAAAATAAACTAGCCAGCTCATGAATAGTGCTGGATTATGCTAGAAAATGTTTAGAATTATTCTTTTTTTTATTCTGAAAATTTTAGTTATTAGCTATTCCAAAAGAATAGCATATTACAGTCGAACCTCCGAACAACAACCATGCATGGGGACGAACCCTTTGGCCTTTGTAGAGAGTTTGACCTTATTTCGGAGTTTTTTGGATTAGATAAAGTTCATTGTGGGGGACTGAATCAAAGGCTTTGGCAAAATCAAGAAACACAATTTCTGTGTGTCGCTTTGACTCCACAGAATTGAAAACTGAAGTATAGCTATGATAGAAGAAGTTGTTGAAGAGTGGATCTATTTCTGATAAACCAAATTGTGTCTTTGAAATTTTTGGATATATAAAATCTATTATCTTAGAGTAGACTATTAATTCTAGTACTTTATGAAGAATGTTTAGGAGAGAAATAGGCCTGGTTGCTAACTTCAGATACACTTCCTTTCTTGTGGAGAGGAAATAATTTGTGTACTTTCCAGTCAGCTGGAATGGAATGAGATTCCATAATGACAGTAAAGAGAAGAGAAACTGTATGTGCAAGTGAAGATGCACAGAATTTGTAATTATATGGGAACTTAAGTTTAGCTTAGTGATATACGATATTGATGAATGTCTTCAAGGCACTTCACATCAGGTTAGGTTAGACAGTGATCAAAAGCAAGTGATATCAGTATTATCTTCACTCATGCCTGATATCTCTAAGCTTTCTGTTAGAGATTGCACGAGAATGGGTAAACATAGCCCCCAAGTTGTTGAGAACAACTGAAGTGTCTGTAATCCTATCCAACCGAAGTAAATTGACCAAATGAAAGGTGTATATAAAACCTTATATGACCCCTTCAAAGAGAAACTCTGAGAGTATTCTCTTAAAGGAGAGAAAGTCTTTGATTTCCTCTGGGGCAAACCCAAAGGACATTAAAGGTAAAAGCAACAAGCTTCTTTTAAATGGATCTGTCTATGGATCAGTCCAGGGCTCCTCTTTTTCACTCAATGTCCAGAATTCAATTCAAGTTTCCTCTGATTCGCATGTTGACGTGGATCCAGTAGATAGCACACGCTGTGGCCAAGGAGAGAGAGTGAACAAAGGCGCCGGTTATGGCCTGGAAGTGCCCAGTATCTACCGCGTGTTCGGCCCACCTGTTTATGTCTGCCGAATGAGAGAACTTAGAGGGACATTTGTAATGAATGTAAAATTAGTCTTAGCATTCATTTAGTATTATGTCTTTTATTAAATTGAAAGGCACACTATATAGTCATAAATTAGTTAGGCGTGGCAAGCTAAAATTGAAAGGCTAGGCAAAAAAGGAGGCATCAATAAGTTGGGTGTGGCTAACTGGCCGTCCCAAGAAGTAAATTTTGTACAAGACATTACATTTGGGGCACACAACTTGGCCGTTGTCCGGAGTAGAGAGTCAACCGTTACTTGGAGTCAAAAAATCCATTACATACATGCAGAAAATACTCCGTTCCCAACGGTCTGACCGTTGTTGAGAGTCTGACCGCTCCTCGGAGTCCCGTTGTAGGGAGGTTCGACTGTATTCTACAAATTTTCGTATTATTCTCTGATTATTCCAATTAGAAATAAGTGTAATTGTGACGATTTCAGTATAGCTAGCTTTGTAGAGTTTGTACATTATGATGAGTAAAATATCAGTCTCTTTACTGAATTACTCAATAAGGAGGATTGTATATATAACTACTTTAATCTTTCAGTAAAAACCTTGAATACCCTGTAAAAGTGTTCAATGAATGGAGAAATAAAGCATGCTCTGCTGCAGATGAATAAAGTTCTAATGTGAGAAACCTTACCGAACATTTGGTTGATACGTGTATTACGGCATTAAAGAATTTTCATATGCTCGGCAGTAAATCCACATTCTTTTTCCTTCAAGAATGGCTGGTAATAATATACATTTTTTGTCCATTCTATTGCAGTACGATTGTTCAGTTGCTCGAGAAGAAAATCCATTTAGCATAATTATCGAAATGAATTGCTGACTCAGTATAGATTATTAAAGATGCCATAATGATAAACTCCAAACACCAGCCATTATTTATCGCGGAATATTACAACTTATCACATGGCAGTTATTGTAGACTGATTTACTTTGGGAATGTACAGAATTAATAATCAGTTGTAGCACCAAATTCTTGTTCCATCCACTTTGTGTATATATAGGCTACCACAGAACCATTGATTGCAACAAAATTCCATTTCCAACTTAATAGTACAGCAAGAATTTGTTAGTAAATTGTGCAAAAGAAATATACTTCATGTGGAATCTCATGATCTTATGGATGTTTATGCATTAAACACTGTGCTCAAGCTATGCCTGTATTATAGTAATGTATATACATAATCATCTCGAGACAGATGTAATTATTGACAAGTTATATTCTGTTATGTTCATAATGTTGATGATATGACATGAGATGTACTGAAGGAAATGATGGCTGGTATACTAGTGACACACGTAGGCTTGATTTAACTGAGGTCTTCCAGTTGGTAGTAACTGTCTTTGAGTTTACTGAATAGTGATCCATACTCGCTCTGTAGACTGTTACTCCCGGCAAAGTCCTGGATAAACTGAATTTCAGAGTACAGATGGCGCATTCTACATACAAAAATACCATCATATATATTAACATGAAGATTTAAAGTATCACACACACAAATAATATTCATATGGTACTAAATATGAAGTTCATTATCAACAATTACCTAAGACCTAAGACTATTCTATTTTCATACAGGTAGCTATTACTAGATTTCACCATACCTTGATCTTACGATGATAAAAGTCAATAGGCCAATTGGAAATTCCTGATTTATCATTTTCTCTCGTCTAACCACATCTTCGTCATCCAGTAAGTGTGGGCAGGATGCACTTTCCACCAAGGTTTTCATAGATATGTCTTTTTTCAATTCTGATGTTTCAGAACTAGAAATGGAACAGAATGATTTTTCTTACTCACTATCCTCTATTTGTTCCTCTTCTTTCTTCATCACTTCTTCTCCCAACTCCGATAGACTTCTGCAGATGTAGGAATTGCCTCTCAAATGAAGACTCTGAGACAACTGGCAAGGAATACAAAGCTACATAACATTCATAGTTTCAATTTGAAGTTAGTTTATCAATTTGTTCACTTGAAATAACTGATGATTGAAATACAATACGTCTAGCTAATTTACAAATTGTATATATAAAATTTGACTTTTTTTAATATTTAGCATCTATATACAAATCCACTCTATTCCATTGAAAATTCTTTTAAGTTTTAAGTGCCAACCATAACTTTAATTTGGGATGTATAATGACTGTCATACTCATAAAACTATATATTGAATGTATTATCCCTCATTTACAGCTTTTCTTAAAACGATACAGAATTAAATGTATTTGGTCGTCACCAGGAAATGAACCCAGGACTGCTTGCTTAACACACAAGCACACTGCCACTGAAGTACGACAACCAGCCGACAAAAAACACTTCAATTCTATATTTTTTTTTGTTATATAAGGGGTACTGTTATGCTACAAACTCATTCTCAACAGACAAATGAAAATTTCTTTCTTTCAAATATTTTTTTTATTCTGGTAATTTAATTTCTTTCTCAGCCTTCTTTTACTCATCTAATGAGTAAAAGAAGGCTGAGAAAAAAATTGTAAGTGATTGTAAATTATATAACTTACCTGATCATTTAGCTGATTTGCAAATTTGTACAATTGAGTGAAAGATAATAAACAATTTCATCAATTATTTATTCTTTTCTTAATTAATACAAAACAAAAATAAACAAAAAATGAACGGTCAATTAATATCCTTACAAAAGCTGGAAAGAATCGTCAAAAGCAATTCACATTCTTGACTCATGTTGTATGTCAAATATTCACATTACAAGGAAACTCACTTGCAATCACTGAGCTATCAAGTGAACCCCCTAGAGTTCTCAACAATATTTGATCTCTGCATTTGTATGAACTGATTAACTTCTCTTCTTTTTTTTATAGATTAAAATGGCTGTTATTGGTGCTAAATTTATAGTGTTAATCTCACCTTGTCTAGTTCTTGCTCCACTTCCTGGAAGCACAGCTGTTTATTCAAAGGGGTGTGGTACTCACTAAATTAACAAACAAAAAAAAACTCAGTGATCTCAACTTGTATTCTTGCATAACCTAAAATAACATAACCTATGTGGTTTTATGACGGTAGTGGTAGTAGTAGAAATAATAATAATAATAATGATAATAATAGTAAACATAAAATGAGTGCCTTTATAAGAAAAAGTTAAGAGCATTTGAGTGGAATCAGGATAGTATATCTTGATATTTTCGTTCTTTTTTGTGTTATTTCTTGTTTTTTTGTTTTTACAGAAATGAGGCTAAACGACATTATAAATTTAATGGAGTTGCCACTGACAAAACATCAACATTACATAAAAACATTTAAGTCCTCACTTGACCAGGTCGTGCACCCTTGAGGTTGTGGAGCAGATCTCACTGACTGCATGAGGCAATAGAGAAGCATGCACCGCCACTCCGGAATAGCTGTCCACAAAACACTTGGAGAGATGACTGACCAGGAGACCAAAGGGATGATTGATGGACTTCAAACCATGGGAAAATATAAGAAAACAACAATAAAATTAAAAAAAACTACAACACAACTAAAACAGCTATACATAAGGACTGGTACTATAACTCAGCACTAGATGTGGTCTAGATTTTATATCCTCAATTCAAAGATAGTGCACACAATCATAAGTAGTCTAGCACTCTTGGCATTACTAGCTTTGTGCTCAAATACATTGTAAGGGTGTGTTCGATAGAGTTAGAGGATTTTAGCTTTTGAATATTACATGGCAGACAACTATTAAATATTATTCAAAGCACACTCGTCATTTCATAGAGTATAAAAATATATTTTTGGATAGCTTTCCTCAATCTTGCACACAGCGCAGCTGCCTTCTAGTTCTCCATCTCTAACGGTGAGAGCTAGACACCATGGGTATAGCGTCTCTCTGCTGTGTGATTCACACCTCTCATCCCCGGGAAGATCGGCAGAGAAAACACACCCATCATCGTCGCTGATGGGGTCCATAGCCACGGCACTGTCCTCGTCTGAGAAGAACACTGCGGTGGACTCTGAACTACTGCACCCACGCTAGTGAGAGGTAGTAGCCTGATTTATATAGTAGCTATAATATAATTATGATGTTATGATTATAATTAATTAATTTCAGCTGCACTGATATTATATAGTACAATACAACTAGACGTTATGATTATAAATAATTAATTTCAGCTGCACTGATATTACATTGTACAATACAACTAGACAGTATGATTATGATTAATTAATTTCAGCTGCACTTGATTTGTTTTCTTTTGTCATTGATTTTAATATAACTGATCTAAGCCTAGTGGCATATGCATAATTACTTATAATGACTGTTGCTCATTGGCTAGTTTCTGGCAACCCACTCTCCATAACAAATACAATGTTTCTTCACTAAAACACTCTACCATGCTTTATGGGATATAATATTCAATATAGGTGAAGTGGTACTCTCAACTTATACAAGGTGAATCAAAGAATTGACAAAAAATTAAACACCTAATTGTAGTCTTTTCCAGGAGGGATGCCATGGCGCTGAAGAGCAACTCCCACTTCAACTCCTGGACAACTTGTCTAGACTTCTTCCTCATACTGCCACTCACATTATACTACACATCAGGCATTCATGTACATACATACATACATACAGCACATGTACATGTCACAAGAAGTGAATTAATCATATAGCTAGCTATTGATAAGAAAGTTAGGAACAAAAAAAGGGAAAATTTTAATTGAAAAGGAATACAGTTAAATACACACACAAATTCTCACACACATTATTGTGTGTGTGTGTGTGTGTACGTGTCTGTGTATGCATTTAACTTTTAATGTACACAAACACACATACACATTTAAACATACACACTAAAATGCACACACATGTTAACACACAATCTTACACATATACAAATTATACCAGTAGCTGTTGAAATATTTCAGAAAACACACATACACACATCACACACAATATACATGTATTTATCAGCCTCTGAGCTCACAGTTCTCTATCATAGTCCTCCATCCACATGCCTAGATATCTCTCCTCACTAAACAGACAAACAAACAAAATATTAATTTATTTATTTTATTTGCCAAGATAAAAAAAAAACATGTAATACAATATGCGCGATGTATGAACGGAGACAAGATACAGCCTATTTTGTGCTTGTTGTTCAGGAACAGTAGCTAGATTTCATAGATTAAAATTAAATCTTTGTACCAATTGCATGCACAGATTGCTGTATATAGTGACCAGAAGGGGCAAAAAGTGCTTATAACATACCACAATATGAAATTGAACATGAGGATATAAATCTGTCACAATAAATATTTCATCTCCGAACTGTGGCTAATATGTTTTGTTAAATCAATTGGAATATAAGGTATATAGTTTGGGATTGCAATTACTTTTGAAGAAAATTTAGCAATAATCTGCACAAGCAGGTAATTATAATAATAGTCATTTTAGGAGAGGGAAAGGGAAAGCACACTAATACATGCTTTTCCCCACATGGTGTTAAAAATCTCTGTCGTGCATACTTACTCCGACATAATACAATATTACTACCATTTTCACACTAAATCTTTGATAATCACACATCATGATGAGAATCACATGAATTTACTTCTATTTTAACTGAGTTTCAGGTAATTTCAATTCAACTTGGATATAACCACACAAACTATTTAACAACACTAGATTTTAGCACTTACTCCTAGTGATTCCTCAAATAGAAAGGAGAGCAGAATGTGAATGGCCAATTATTCCCTTGGTATGCTAAAATTTTGGATTGCTTCAGTTTACATGCAAGCATGCCAATAAATTTAATTCGACTATTACATAATAATCTGTGAGTGTAAAATAATCAAGCACTGTGAGTTCTTATGTAATATTATTAATATATAATGGACTTACGCATTGATACATATATTATATTGATATTATATATAGAAATGCTTAAGTCAAAAATGGAATAGTCATTCTTCATCTGAGTATTACTAAATTTTTTGATCATGACAAATTTTAATATTATGCAGGGAAACACAATAAGTACAACGATGTACTAACACAAGCCAATCAACAATTTTCATGAAATAGTTAGAACTTTCAATTTCTTTCCCAGTATTGTTTTTACACATTTGATGTATTCTCCCTTTTTCACAGTCTTTTTTTTAAACAGTAAAGTATTTCAAAACTTTGCCTGTCTCCAGGAGTTAAACCCAGGACTGCTTACTTAATATTAGTTGTTGTTGTAGCTCACAAAGCACTTGAACGTTAAGCAAGCGTTTCTGGGTTTGATTTCTTGTGTCAAACATTTAAAAACTCTGTATTGTTTAAAAAATACCGTGTGAGATAGCGAATTCATCTGTTGAGTTGTTGTCTCTTCCCATGAAATTATATCACAAAAGTTAATCTATGATCTTTCCACAGTAGTGACTTAGAAATACAGAATCATCACATGGGTCAAGTGACCTTTCTTGTTTCCCCACTATTCAAATCTTGGCTTGTTCCCATAGCTACTTTAAAGCTACCTAAATCCTTAGTTACTTTCTTAACGTATTTTTTATAATGTACTGAATAAGCAAGTAAATTTAGTGAGATTCTTGAACTTTTCTCATATTTGTCCAGTACCTTCCTCTTACACAGTCACCACAGGTTAAGCTTTCACTATGATTACAGCTAAGCTACATCAGGTTTTCTCAACTGATGACTTAGAAACACTAACTCCTTATGTCTGGTAATAGCAAAAGTTGCAGACCCCCAAGACACATACCACACACACTCATTGATACCTCTTGCTATAAAAAAAAATCACCCGTTCGTACGCAGTGTTACTGCAACTGCCTCCCCTTATTAGATAATTGCACCAGGACTAATGTAATGTGATTGGCGGGCACCTTTTCCTTCTCAGTAGCCTGGCTTGACGACCTTTACCTGTTATTATCCAAAGGTCAGCAACTCGAAACGCTGCCCGGATCGTTTCCAATTTGAGTGACCTCTTTAACGAGTAGTCTCGCGTTGCCGACCCTGTACCTCTTAAAATCAAAAAGGGTTGCCAACGCGAGACTATTGTTTATCTCCTATTTGCCTTCATATGGGGTGTGGCACAATCGTAGTTTTTGGCTGAACGACAACCATGGCTAGGAGACCTGGCTTGTCTGGAACCTCTAGAACCTTTAGAAGAGATTCGAAGTTACAAAAGTATTTCTTAGATGAGTGGTACCTACTGGGAAGACTCTTGGAACGGGTTCTTATGGCTCAGTGTTAGAAGTAAGCGGAGTGTTTAACTTTGCATCTAGAACAATGCTTGGAATTGTTAAATCTCACCTTGAAATGTTACCAAGCTTATGCATCAATGGTACAAATTTCTCAATGAAGTTTAAATTATTGTAGTTTATATACACCATCAAATACACTCAGTCCCCTCATGCCATCAAATAAATACTGAACACCTGACCATTGTTTAATTTAATTGAATGATAACGGATGGTATTTCAGGTGAAATATAGCAAGGTTATCTGTGCTGCCAAGCGTATGCATGAGCTATTACTGGATCCTGGGAATGAAGGAGTTGGAGAGACTGTAGACAGATATCAACGAGAATGTCAACTCATGGCAGATATCCGACATCCTAACATAACACTGTTCCTTGGTCTGTGTTTCCTTGAGGGATCAGACCTACCTCTACTGGTAATGGAGAGACTAGAAATGAGTGTGGATGACCTCCTGGAGTGTGCCCCTAATATTCCACTTGCAGTCAAGATTTCCATTCTTACAGACACAGGCAGCGGTTTAGTTTACTTGCATAGTCGAGGACCTCCCATAGTCCACAGAAACCTGACTGCAAGGAACATCCTCCTCACATCATCTCTGACAGCTAAGATCACTGACGTGGGAAACTCTCGCATGGTAACTTTAAAACCAACTCAACTAGCCCAAACACTCTCGAAGAATCTGGGGACCACTGTGTACATGCCACCAGAGGCTCTCAGCAAGAGCCACAGATATGGCCCATCTCTAGATGTGTTCTCATTCGGACATCTTGCCCTTTATGTACTGACACAGGTAAACACAACTTGAATATTCAACATACAGTACTAGTGCAAAACTCTTTAAAATTTAATTAATGATTTTCTTGGTAATGGGTGTAATTGTATGGCTTACATTATGCTGTATTACGTCATGAGTTCACGAATCAATCAACTTATTATAATACTAACATGTGAACATAGTCAGATAGGTATTGTGCTATTATATAGTTGGTGAACTTAGCATTAGAATAATCTTGATATAGAATATATGTGACCGTCTACAGGAAAACCGGGCACAACGCGGCGTGCGTAATTATCGAGAAAAGATCGATCGATTTCTTAAAAATGTATTGTTTCAAGCCGACGGAGGGAACGGTTAGGTCTATTATAGTGGGAACGACTTAAGCTACGACGATTAAACTTGGAGAGCTCAATATCTGGACGCCGACAACTCTGTAAGTGCCAAAAAAAAATTTCGAAGGGTGCCGCGTTGTGCCCGGTTTTCCTGTAGAAGGTCACATATATTTTGATGTTTATAGTCTTTCGCACAAATATCAATCAACTTTAATCATTTGTTAGACTTTTCCAGGAGAACTGCTATTGGCTACACTTTCAGATCCACACAATCCTGGCCGACTTATTGGTCGCTCTTAAGTAGAGCGTCGTGAGGTGTACATAAAGAAGTTGGAGAATCTGTTATTGGAATCTCATCCTGTTCTAGTAGAGATGGTGACTAATTGCCTGCACAATACTCCTCAAACAAGACCTACTGCTGAGCAACTACTGGAGACAATAACACCAGTACAGGATGCAATGGAGAGCATACACGGAGGGAATGTAGGGAGGACTCTCAACATAGCCAATGTGTTGCACATGAAGGAAACAAAAGAAAAGAATAAAAGAATAAAAGAACTTGAGGTAAACTTTTATAAGTGAATTACAGTAATTTGTTAAATCTACCAAGTAATTATTAACTCTTTCACTGCTAAATTGTCAGGGAAATTACTAATTAACAAAAATTGATATAAAATGTGTATAAAATGCAATAACTGCTAATAAACAATTTTTTAAAATTTTATACTACACTATTAATAGCTAATTCAACGTCCAGTGTAACTATTTCATCATGATGAAATCTTCTCTACTGCTAAGTTTTCTAAAGCTGTAGTCAAACGTCTGGTTTACTTCACACTTCAACCTTCTATTTGTTTTTTAATAGCTACTGTAGGCTTAGATATTTTTTTGTCTACTAGAAGCACCATCTAAAATACCGAAGTTGCCAATAATCCAGTTCTACTACCTGAAAATTTGACCACAAAGTCACCATTTTGAAGTAAGCCTAAACGCTAACCTGAACACAAACCTAAGTGTACCATAAATATTGATCTAACTTAGTAAGGCTATAGCATTCAAATTAGGCATTACATACAAGATGAACAATAATTTTCCTGAGGCGATATTTGAAACCACAATACAGCGCAGTGGTTATATTAAAATGCATTAATTTATTCTCTCCAAGTTAACTTTGCCGCACATATCAAGCAAGCTAAACTCTTCAATGTAAAATTGTTATCCTAAATTTTTTTTATTGTATTGTAGTCGAATAATTGAATGTTTATGCTTGACTTACAACTTCAGTGGTTATATTTTATGTATTGTGGTTGTAGAATCAAGTATATTTATGATTACGTATAGCTAGTGGTTGGCTACTTAAATTTGATGAAATACAGGAGAAATTGATCTTTCTTGCGATCATAGATTTTCTCACTGGACTTATTGGTGCCATCGATATCTTTAAAAATGTCTTCATCTATCATATGGAAATAAAACAACCCACCTGCAGATTTATTTTTTTAACTTTTGTTATAAGCTGTTATACTTAAACATAAATTATACTTCCTACAGTTGAACTTTATCTCGATAATAAACAGTCACATCTGAGCTCTACAAATACTCAATAGATAAATTTTATAGCGTTCTCTGCAATTAACTGTTATTCAATGTTATTGAAAGTTATCATATGATGTGTTGTATAATTAGATTTCTGAAAATAGATTGGAAAGAGAAAATACAAAGTTGACTGAAGAAATTACAAAGCTAGAAAGTGACAAAAATATGCTCCAGTCTGCAAGTGCACAACTCGTTAAAGAGAAACATCAATTCCAAGCAAGTGTCACGCAAGTACAAGCAGAAAACAATCAACTGAAGACTGAGAACAATCAACAGAAAACTGAGAACGATCAAAAAAAGACTGAGATCGATCTCCTGAAAACTGAGAACAGTCAACTGAGGAACCACATAGCAGCTGACAGAATTCAGTTAGAATCTCACAAAGAAGAAAAGCTTCATCTAGAATCTCACCATGAAAGAGAGAAACAACTTCTCCAATCTGAAGTTGAGCGACTAACAAAGGAACTGGAGCGTATCACCACAGTGTCTATTAGCAAGAAATCATTAGTAAGTACTATGCATTATTATAAACAGTATTTTCTTATATTTTATCAAGACTACTTGTCCCAAATCTAATTAATTTAATGGTATAATATATATACAGGTTTTATCAATAGAGTCTAGGTATTGAACTTAACTGTAAAATGACACAATAGGATTGTCAGTATTAATTGGTTTACTATTCTAAATTCTATTTTTTATGGAGAAGTATGCTTCATACCTCTGTTCTAATACTATAAGGCTTCTTGTTGTTCCAACTATGATTCACATGTTCATTGTATTTATATAGTGAGAATAAACAAAATAATTAGTGTGTATATTGCAGGTAAATAGCAGTCAAATAAATATGATTCAATTTTTACAACATAAAACTTCTTTACACTATTCACATAATAATATGTGAGTGGGTCTAGGAAAAGGGACCTTATGGAGCAAACCAAAAAAATGAGTTTTTTATGCTAATAAAAAGCAACAATTTATCTCAACTTAGTGCTAAAATACTGGAGGGTAAAGCCTTCGACGTGCAGAGAAACTAGCAGTTGAACTGTGCTGTATTCAGCAAAGCAATTGAACTAGAAATCGAGAAAACATAAATTGAATTTCCACTTCCGGTATAATTAACGTTTCCATATACTTAACGGCGTACTCCGCATACGCAATTAAATCGTACAGCCGCTTTTTAACGGCGACTAACAAAGTTTGCGTAGAGTTCTTTTTAGCTTTCAAAGCGTCTTGTCGGAATCCTTGGCTACTCTATACGCTGTAGCGGTAAATTTTCTGCCAGAAGTAAGCTGTAGAGTGCATGCAATAGTCTCAAAGCTATGCCGTTTTTTTTAGCTGCTTCTTTGAAACTCCGCCCATCCCCCGTTTATTGTAATTCGAGAACGAGAGAGAATAAAAAGTAGCTTGTCTTTCCACGGCACGCTTGGGGTCTTTTAAGTTGTTTTGTCATTTGAAATTTGGCATAGACATAGAGTAAGGGTCACTAAGACTAATTCTACAAAAAACAAAAATAGGAGAAAGACAGAATTTTTCCGATGACTTACCTCCGGAGCCTATATCTCAATTTCAATTTTTGCGCCATAAGGTCCCTTTTCCCAGACCCGCTCACATATACATATACACATTGTGTATATGTATATTATTATGTTATTTCTTTGTTACATTATCTGCTATTGTAAAAGATGTAATATGTAGCTATGTGCTTCAGCAAAAATGGCAAGCGAGCTATTCTAGACAAGTAATTCTAAAAATAAAATAATATAAATCTATCTATCTAAATAAACAGCCTCCTGGCAAATAGCATTAAATTGCTAAAACATGGCTGAAATTTCTTATGGAAAACAGTTTCAATATCATAGTAATTACTCATGGCAACTTTTTAGGACTTAAAATCATAGAAACTAGTGGTGTACTGGTGCACAAATGGCGAGCGAGCCTGCCTTCTTAAGTCAACTTAATTACAATGTTGTTATATTCATTACTTTATCAAAAGAAGCTTCTATTCCATACTTAACCCTTTCACCGGTATAACCGCCATATGGCGGTCGAGGTACCCATCGACACAAACAGAATTATAAATAATGAACCGCTCACGCTATCGACTTGTTTTAAACACCAAAATAGAGCTAAAGCTTAGCTTTATTGCATATAATTTTTATTAATGCGCAGGTATAAGGTAATTAAGGAAACCGTGACGTAGTATTCCGTCGAATTTTATTAGCCTAATCAGCAGTAGCCTGGCTTCGCGCGGACGGTGTTATTAGTTTGTTGTTCGACGATTAGTTCGTTGTTCGACGGTGAGTTTGGATTATCTAAAGCGGAGAACGATGAAGGGAACTTGCAAGAGAGCAGTACATATATTTTTGCTTTCATTGGATCGCCAACAGTTACTTCTAGGGAAGTGGAAGCTTTAGAAGATGCTGTGCATTCTTCTGATGATAGCACTTGCAATGGATCTGAATCTTCAGATGCTGAAGGTGAGTCATAAACACTGGGAAAGTCTTAGATAGCTGTGCTTAGCAATGCAATGATAGTTAGTTCTAGGTTTAGCTAACAGAGCATAGTAAGCTAGGTTATGCAGTTTACATATTAGCTGCAATGATAGCAACAAACACTGATTCAACACTAGCTAATGATAGCTATCACAGCTAACTCAATATTAGAGAGATCAATGTGTGATTTAGAAGTACATTTTATCAAAAAGAATGTTCAGGCAAAAAACGTAAGTAATTCAAATAATTTTTATGTTTGCAATTTGTAGTTGTAAACAATACAATTGAAGATGAAATATCTTCCAATTCAAGTGGACGTGCAAGCAGTTCAGATGAAATCAGTTGTCATGACATGGACGTGGACGAGGTAGACGTGCATGTTCTTCTGTTTGAAAGAAAAGAAATACATCTCGTCCTGGAAACAGCCACGAATCTCGTATTCAATGCTCCTTTTGCAAGGTCCATTTATGTGTTGCACCTGAACGTAACTGTTTTTTGAAGTATCATACTGTTACAGATTTTTTATTATAAGCAACATTTTTGTAAAACTTTAGATATTTTATTATAAATATATAATTCAATCATCTAGATGTAAATATAATTGTATAATCAACATATCACTTTTATATTAAAATAATTCAGTAAATATTATGAAACGTTAATTAAATTTTTGTGGTTTGTTGCTAGGCAACATATATGTGGTTTTTCAAAATCCCTAACTATTATGCTACATGAATATATATGGTTGCTAGGTACTTTTTTCAATGTTTAATTTGTTATGATTTTTTTTAATCTATTGACATATTTTCGTTTTAAAAATCTACCGGTGAAAGGGTTAATGATAACAAAAGTGGATTCTATATATAGCAGTGGACCACTAAGTATAGTAAATGATTCAGGATCACATTTTGGCCGAAATTTCTGGAGTAGTATTAACATTTGTAGTATCAAATTTAAGCCATCTTGACTATCTTTTCAAAATCACCAGTAACTCTGGACAACAAACTCTCAGAGAAAAGGCCAGAGTTTTTTTGTTTTTTATTAGTACTTGCCTCAGCTTCCCCCGCGAGTAGTAGTTACCTTTTACTAAGCCATTCTGACTACCAATCGCTTTTGACAACCAACAAGCGGCTCTTAACAACCCAAAAATTGCCAGTGTGTTTGAAATTATATCGGCTTTTCGTGACTGTACAAGAAGTATTTCGCAGGACTCTTGAGTCAAAGTTTAATAGTATCTGTAGTATCAGAAACTGGAGTCAAGATCATCCGAGTTGACTTGATATTCAAAAAAGGAGGAAGCAGAATAACAAATGGAAATCCGTGTTAGTTTTGTAGTTTAAACCGGTAGATAATTGAGGCTGGCGTGGTTGATAATAATTGGGGTGGATAAGTTAGGATCTACGCTAATCTTTTCAAAAAAATTTCTTAAAGATGTGTGTCATAGCATTACCTTGCTGTTATGAAATGAGTGATGAAATTGTCAATGGCATGTAAACGGTAACCATAGCAACACTATGACTTTTATTATTTTAATAAAGTGTGCCAACAACAATTTTCTTCATGTAAATTGTTAGCAAATAAATATGAGTTATGTTATAAATTTACTAATTTACTACAGATAATTTAATTTTTATTTTTTAGACATTCCCACTAGAACTAGACTGGAGGCGTGGTCCTGACATGCCAGTGGTTATGAGTGCATACATCCAATCAGTAGAGATAAATGATACAGTGTATGTTGGAGGAGGATGGACTGACAGAGATGAGGATAAGTACATAGTGATGGCCTACAACACACAGTCCTGCCAGTGGCACACTCTACCTCCATACAGTACCAGGTTGTTTGCTGTGTCTACCATCAACAACAAACTAGTTGTGGTGGGAGGAAGAAATAGAAATAACTCTGATAGCAGTGAGCTAGGAGAGTGGCAGCCTGACGGCAACCAGTGGACACACCCCTTCCCTCCTATGTCTACACCTTGCTGTGTGCATTCAGCTACTTCATATAAACAGTGGCTGGTGGTGGCTGGTGGTTGCCATGGAGTTAGTTTACATGCTAGTGTTGAGGTACTTAATGTATCCAACATGCAGTGGTCCACTGGACCATCTACACCAACACCATGGAAGAGGATGAAGTCTACTACAATAGGCGATACCTGGTACCTCATGGGGGGAGAGTATGATAAATTGTGGCAGAGTAGTCCTGATGTCTATAGTGTATCTCTAGAGGCTCTTGTGTCACACTCCTCATTAGACAGTTCCAACATATGGAATAAACTACCTTTACTCAATTGTACAGATTCCTGTCCACTCAAAATTGGAGGATCTCTACTGGCAGTCGGTGGTAAAGACATGAAGAGTGAGGAGACTGTGTCCACCATCCAGCGCTATGTCCCTGAGACTAATACCTGGGTCCAGGCTGGACGAATATCACATGCAGTATTTAACTGTACCTGTATCATGGCATCAGACAAGGTCCATGTTATGGGAGGATATGATGGGTATAGCACACTTAAGAAACTGTTTACTTCTACTATTCACTAATTAATATCTTTGTTTTTATGGAATTGTTTTTTCAAGTTAGCTATTACAATTTAAAAGTTGTTTCCATGGTTACTGTTTATGTTTACAGAATTATAAAAAAGCAAATAATTATAATTATGTTCAAATTTGACCTAGTAGCTATAACAAAAGAGGATTGAGCTAGTAGCTAACAATGAATCCTCATTATACAAAAGTGTGTACATTACAAGGTGATCTATTCACCCAATAATGTACAATTTTTACTTGGAGTTACTTTGAACAAACTTGTTCATTTTACTTCGTCTTGCTATACTATTATTATGTGCCCAGCAACATAGCTTATAAATAAAAACAGATAAATGATTTGTTCAAATGCCACTGCATTTATTGTTTACCTAATTGCAGCTGGGACTCCATGCTCTCTCTCTCTCTCTCTTACATACCTGCTTACCAGCTTTCTGTTTGTAGCAGTTGCGACCCTATAAATCCTAAACTGTTTGATGGATCTGCAGTATAATGCATTGGAACAAGGAGATTTATTATGGAGCTAGACTTAGTACATGTAGTCAAATATACATACATAATATATATAATAATATATATAGTGTTTATTACATGAGTCAGAGTGTGATATGGTGAAATATTTCAAGAGCAGGCTAATATATTTTCAAGAGCCAGAGGAGAGTGAAAATAAAGCCTGAGAGTGAAATGTCTAGCCATATCACTCTGCCTGAGTGTAATAAGTGGTTTTCTTCACTACTGTAGTTTGTACTAGGACTGGTAACTCACACACAGTAAAAAATGGGGTGCTTAATGGGCACCTTATGGGGTGTTAGAACGGCGCCTCCTCTACAACTCCTCACATGGTGCTCCCTTAACCCCCTAATAGGGTGTAATGAAACACCCTTAAACACCTCTGTAGGCGTTTGTGTGGCACTCTAGACAGTGTTATGCATGCACCTCTAGCATGTGATCCAGAACACCTTTAGTGGTGCTTTAGTACACCCTTAGTAATGTTTAGTGGGCACCTTTTTCAGTGTTATTAGTACGCCCCTACAGTTCTCATATTTTTTCTTAACAGTACATTCAATAAAAACAATGAATATGAGTAAAATAAATGATAATCATGTTCATGACTTCACTATAGTTTGCTTGTATTGTTCACAGAAATAACCTTCAGTCATTTCTTCAAATTTCTGGACATTTTGAGAAAATTGGTGCACTGAAGGTCTCCACACTCTCGCCTAAATGGAAATAACAATAACATTAAATATTTATAAATATTAAATTTCAGACTGATCATATAATATGCTGAAAAATCACCTAATGTATTTGTTTGAATTGACTCCATTCTCAAACACTAACTCTAGTTATAATTTAAAAAAAATACTCAAAGTTGAACAGCCAAGCATTTACACAATCACTGAATAAATCCTCATTCTATGTTTATTTTCACTTTAGTTGGTTACGACTTCTCACACACACACAACTAATTCTAATATTCTACTTAGACCCTTTACCAAGTAAAGGCATATATGCCATGGTATACACATTTCCTCGATAACTTGTAGACTAGGTTGCACTCTACATACCTGACTGCTCTATGAAACATTGTGTACCATCGTGAAACTAGTGGAGACCTCTGTATATTAATACAACTCCTATGTGGCCTACATATATATAAGTACTTTTTAGTTATAAAAAAGATATTTTAATATGAAAACCCTTTACCTAAAGACATTCAATGACCGTTGCATATAGCCTGACATTGCTAACCCTTATCTCCTTTTAATATTGTGCGGGGTTGGAGGAAAGGGTCTGGGGACTCTAGTGCCAATGACCAGTTCAAAATGAATTTTTGTGCATGCGCTAATTAAGCCTAATTATGGACACTTGGGTAGTCCTACAGTCTATTATCCAAGAGAGGTCCCTCACTTTGCAATTTATATGCTATGTCAGTCTCAGAAGGCGCTTGCATTGCATGGTAGTGAAAATATTGCCTTACTTTTTATCAAACGACCTCGCTCTGGTTTGAAGGTATCAATCTCTTTGAGGCGAAGTATACAAGCGTTGCGGTGAATATTATTAATGGGTGGTTAGCGCCAGAATCTGGCGCTCTGGACTGATCATTGAAGTCCCCAGACCCTTTCCTCCTCCCCCGCACCATATTAAAAGGAGGTAAGGGTCAGCAAAGCCAGACTATGCTGTATAGTGGATCCTTGAAATTCTTAAAATACCACATTTTAGCTTTCTGAACTATGATGTTTAGTTTTCCCCCACTGGCTTCACTTCAATGAAAGAGCCTGCACTGTTTGCCAAAGTATTCTACAGAGGCATTACTTTTTAGCATGACGACCATTTACCAAACCAAACTATATACAGGTCCTAGTTAATCGTTATGTTGCCTTGACAAACATTGGCAATAAAGTGAATATCACCTTAGTATGCACTTAAATTGATAAGAGGGCTACTCCCTCCTGCCCCCTTCCCATCACTATCTCTGTCATACAGGTATTGTCTGGTAAAAATTTTCAACATCATTTAAATGTCAGTGTTCTCAATCAGATAGGTTTCCTATTTTAAAATTCACATATTTTCCCAAATGTTTTCACAGTCGGAAAAATATGGGTGGGACAGCGTCATGTTAAAGACTCAACATCTACCTTATGCGTAAAAAGAAATGCTAGAAATGGCTTTGCATGACTCAAGCCATGTACATAAGGAGGAACACAATGAAAGACCAAGGGCATGACACGACAAGGTATTCAGACTAGAATAAAGTGAATTTAAGAGGAGCTAAACGCAGGGCAAAGTTAATCTACAAAGACACAAAACTTCAGATGTGCATAGCTCATGCAACTTAGTACTTAACTGACCACCCCCTAGGTAATCACTTACTCAAACATCTCACATCTGTGAATACTCCAGATTGCCACAGTTCTACAAGGACTTGTTTTAGGTTATCAAGTACACCTGCATGAAAACAGAAATATTCAGATTATAAATTATCACATAAGAATCAATACCTCCATTTCTAGCTAAATTTACGTAACATTTTATAGTGTCAATTTGTACCAAGTGTCAAGGCTAACTGATTGTGATGTGATTGTCTGATCAGGCCTTTCGAAATAATTGTACTGATACTGTGTTAAGTAATTATTGTAGTTACAATCACCATGATGTATAAGTACACAACTATTATTCATTACAAGGCAAACTCCATTAGCAAAGAAATGGGCCAAGAAATCTAGCCAGCCAAACCCTTTACCCGATTACTACCAACTACCAACTACTAACTGATATCCTTTACCCAATAGAAATGTTGTGCACTAGTGAAAAATAAAACAAAACAGAACCACCCACACGAAATATTGGGCTTACATATGATTTACAAAACAAGTAGTTGGGGAGATGTTAGTATACATATAACCATGATAAAAACGCTTTAGTTTCTTCAAATTTACTCTTTCACCAGCTGACTCCCACTAAGGTAAAGGGACATGGTTCTACCAAAGTATTAAATAAAAAAGAATTAGGTAAAGGGACATGGTTCTACCAAATTATTAAATAGAAATGTCCATAGTTCTACCTGTCTGGCATAGCCAGACCCTTTACCTACCGCATAGCGGGTAAAGGGGTCTGGTCAAATGCAATAGTATGACCTGTTCTGGTTCCCCATGTTAAGCGGGGAAAGCTGCAATGGCCATTAGCTAACTGCGCTATCCTAATAAAATGCGTGTAAAAATCGGATCTCTGCTGCAGCATCCAGACGGGCTAGCAATGGCGACTTGCTGCATATGCAGGAGTGATCTATCTACTGTTCAGGCGAAGAAGCGGAGGAAGAAATTATATGGTATTAGCTAGAAAAGAAGCTGTGACTTTATTAAGCTTCACAAAATATCTGAGCTGGAGCAACAACTCAAGCTGTTAGATCAGAGTGACTTCCACATATAGCTTCTTTCATGTTTTCTTTCAGTGACACCAAATAACTGCATGCTCTCCCTCATTGCACTTTCTGCATCCACACTTTAATTAACAAGCTAAAAAAATGAAACGTGTGCTGCAGAATTGTGCGCATTTTGTGGTAACATTTCACGCACCAATGTATGATGAGTCAGCAGAACAGGTCATACTATTGCATTTGACCAGACTAAGTTCTACCAAAGTATAAGGTAAAGGGACATGGTTCTACCAAAAGTATTAGGTAAAAAAAGTAATAGGTAAAGGGACATGTATATAGAACATGTAAAGGGGACATGTAATAGGTAAAGGGACATGGTTCTCCCCTTTACCCACTAACTATGTATTAGGTAAAGGTACACAATCCCCACTACTACTTCTCCCCACGCTCGCTAGCTCGCTAGCTACGAATAGTCTGGAGGCGCGCAGTAATTTAAACAAACTTACAGATAGTCAATACAATAGGAAAATATGTTTTATGAAGTCACACTAACACAACTTACTTGTTGGATGTCCCCATCACAACCCCCACTACTTCTCCCCACGCTCGCTAGCTACGAATAGTCTGGAGCGGCGCGCAGTAATTTAAACAAACTTACTCCGCCCACTCTGCACGCATGCTCTTCAATTCCTCAGTTTTTAGCTTTGGATATTGTGGGCCGGGAAAAAATACGCGACGAGGTCTCTACTAACTTATGGACGTATACTCTATGACGCGATGACGGGAGGGGGCTCAGCTGCCATGCATGTTTTAGAAGGAAAGTTATAAAAGGTGAGTTTTAATGTTTTTGGCACATATAACCCATAGCCAGCACTTTGAATTAGGGGTTCTAATTTTGCACCCAAAGCCACATCCACTGTTTTGTTTTCTTCAATCATTTTTACACATAATTAAAAATTTTGATGTAGATAGCTATCTATATTGATGACACTAATTTAGTCTCTATAGCTAAATTCATTGAATACTGAATGATGAATACTTAACTGATAGTGGCAGAGACAGCATATGAAAAGTGGGAGGGGGGAGGTGCTAAGACGGCCACCTGTCAGGTTGGCTCCCTGGATTCTCTGCCACTGTGATAGTGCAATAGACTTCTCGCATAGTGGGCTTCTAATAACAACGAAGGATGAACTGATACTCAAACTCCTACAGGTTCATATGCCATGTAACTAAGAATTTAAATTAAAATATTAAATGTAACATAGCTTGACTTACCTGTGTGCTTAGTGCTAGCACTGTGCACGCACGTAGTATTAACACTGCACGCTAGCTGCAATTGCATGCCTTGTGGTACCTGGGATAATTGGTGCTAGTCTTATACATTTGTGGTGGCTAGGCCTTTGGACTACGAGGTACATATTGTGGCTAATTATTAACTTCTGGTCACTGAAAAGGGTTAAACCGAACCCCCCTGGCTATGGGTATGAAAAAAATAATCTGCTTGCATGTGAATGAAGGGGGCACAGGAGAGCTTTAGGTGTATGTTGTTGTGTAGATGATCTTTCACACGAATCATGCACACTTCTGAAAATTAATTTAGATTTAATGATGCCTTCACTGGTTTCTTTATGGTCGATCAAATGATAAAGTTGAATATCTGTTATATGTACGTGTATGCTAATTGAGTTGACTACGTATGTTAGCTATCTATATTATTAGTAGGGGATGAGATTTCCCCTGTAGTGAAAAATTGTTTTTCCTATTGTATCTATTGTTATTATTTCTTGTTTGTGTGTTTGTAGGTCTGTTGTTTGCAGTCACATGACTGTAGGACAAGGTCTGTGGATTCCTCGGAAGGCACATGTAGGGGCATGGGGTGAATTGGGTGGGGGGTAGGGGGTAAGGTAGTGGTGGGTGTGGTAGGTAGGATTGGTAGGGGTTGGATAGGTGGGGTAATTGGGTAAGGTTAGTTGGGTGGGTTGGGCGGGTGTCATTTCCTTCAGTGCATCAGTCTGTAGTACTGGGTTGGTTAGGATTAGATGGACCTTACTGAAGTTTAGATTTAATCATCTGTCCCAATGTGTTTGATTGATCGCAACCCTTCACAATCGTTTTTATCGTGTTGTTGTAGATGGTCTCTGTAGCTGCATTACAGGTGTTGTGTCTGCCTCTCTCTTCATCGTGGTCCATGCTCCCTGCTACTGTGAAGCTATCTCGGGGGATGGGGGTGGTTGTGTGGGAGTGGCTTCTCCTGGTTCAGTGCTTCTGTCCGGTTGTCGCTTAATCGGTTAGTGTTGTTTCTTGTTGTGTGCCTTGTGGAGGTGACTCTTTAGAAACATGGTGGTGGGGGGTATGGTAGTGTTCGGCTGCGGGGGTGGTGGTTCGGGGTGTGGTTCTGTGACGTCACCTGTGGGTCCATTTCCTGTCGGCCATTGTGTGGTGGGTGCAGATGATGGGTGTGGCTTCCTGTTGATGAGCTGGTTTCTGATATAGTTCATAGCAACCATTGAAAAATAGGGGGGAAACAGAAGTGGTGGAAATAATAGCAAGTTTGTTATGTATTCTTTGTGTAACAATTAGCTACAACTTTACTCTTATTGAATTAGCTGTAAGTAAGGAGCGTAGGTAGCGAGCTATATACAAAATGTTTTGGTTTTGTTACGAACGTTTGAGGTTTAGTAGCAGTTGCGACAGAAGCGTTTCCTAGCTAGGTTTGCAACTCAGTAGTTAAACATTTATAACAAAACAATTGGAACTTGGACAGGGTTTACTTTAGTACCTACACCGCGACGTGTTAACCTTATTTTGTACGCAGGGATAGGTGGCTATCTAGACTTATTTTTACCATAAAAATTTGATTTAGCTATCAGCTATACTTGAATCGTGTAAGTTAACACTTGCTAGATTAATTTAAAGATATAGTTGTGGGGGGCATTACGGTTACATTTCTGTTTTGTTGAAGCAGCACTTTTAATGAATAAAAGACTGACTCTTTCCCTGCCATTTCAGCAGCCGTACTACTGCAAATAGAAATTTCAAGCGGTAACTATGCCCGCGGGCTATAAATTAGTTATAAACCAATATTTTTTTATAACTAATATCCTGGCTCTATTTTACACCTTGTCCTGGATATGTGGCTTCCCCTCCCACTACATACATAGAACCCTGAAGATGTAAGCAGTTGTGAGGGCTTTTAAGATTATTGCTGGATTTTATTTCTCTAACTGAGCTGGTCATCCGGTAGGAAAAAAAATTGGCACAATATGTGTGGACAGTACCATTTGATTAGTGAATCCTGCTTGTCTTGGCTAATACCTCATCACGATGATAGCCCGGTTGCCTAACTGTGTTTGTTAATTAGATTTGTGGTACTTTAGACAGGTGTTGCACAATTACCACTGAGTGTTCACACCTATGGTGATCTCGCTGAAACAATAGAATATCCAGTTTATGAGTGTTGCCAGCTTTGTGCGTATTATTTTGTATCACTAAGGCTTATTCCATTTAATGCACGTCCAACGTGTGGATAGAACCTAAGTTAATATTATTACGGTTTGTTAATCAGTGAGCTTGTGATAGTAATGACTGTTGTCTGAAAAATGATTCATCACCAAATTGAGGGAACATCATATCACAATGAGACAATTAAAAGGAATTTTGTTGGACATATATATTTTTGTTGTCATCACTTATCTGGCAGTTCTGTTTGAAGTATTAACGCAGCCGCAATTACAGAAAAATGTATACAATTGTATTTAATTTGGAATATTAAAAAAAAAAATTCCGGTAATAGCATATTTACATAGAGTACTGGTAGAACCTCTCTCCTCACCTCTATTATCCAGGTGCCTAAATCTGGACAAAATCAATTAAATGAGTGGGTGGATTGACATTCTAGTGACCTTTCCAGACATAACTAGATTGAAAATACATTGTCTCAGAGATACGGGCACTTTCAGAGTTACCGGCACACACTGGTCCTAAGGCGCCCGGATAAGAAAGGTTCTACTGTATATATGTCTTGATATTTTTTGCTTGAATATTTCTGCATCACGCAGCGTTCTGTATTTTCCCAAATTGTATGCTTGTTATTGAATACTCGAATAAGCACGCACGTGGCAAGTAAAATCAATTAGAATTGTATTGTAACCGATTAAGAAAAATATCAAGGCAGCAATGAATCACTTATCACACTCGTTGTACAATATGGGAATGATATTTTACTCTCACACAATATTTCACTTTCTCTTCGGCTCATGAAAATATTTTGCATGCTTCTAAAATATTTTCCCATATTGCACTCTGACTCGTGCTACAAGTACTATGTATGTATTTGCAATGTATTTCAATACTCTTGTTGAATATTAGCTGGCCTCAAAATTTTCAATCTGTATTTGTGACCGTCTACAGGAAAACCGGGCACAACGCGGCACCCTTTGAAATTTTTTTTTTGCACTTACAGAGTTGTCGGCGTCCAGATATTGAGCTCTCCAAGTTTTATCGTCGTAGCTTAAGGCGTTCCCGCTATAATAGATTTAACCGTTCCCTTCCGTTGGCTTGAAACAATACATTTTTAAGAAATCGATCGATCTTTTCTCGATATTTACGTTCGCCGCGTTGTGCCCGGTTTTCCTGTAGACGGTCACATTTTATCATAACACTGTATTATTGTAGTATTGTGTCATTGAAATAATAATAGAGATGTTGTTGTTTTTGTTGTTGTTATGCTATCAATGTCTACTGTGAGACTGAACACATGATATGGATATTGAATTATGCATGATTGTGGCGTGATGAAAGTGGTGGGATTAGGTTACGTATCACAAAGTGTATAAGTTCAGATTGGAAGTTGATTTTAGGCCTGAATATTATATATATATAATATTTATATATATATATATATATATATTTTTTTTTTTTTTTGGTTTTTATGTAGCTTGATGGACTGAAGTCTTGTGACACTGAAGCTGTGAACTCTGATGACCAGTACATAAAATCCAACATCTTTATTGTCACTTTGTGTGTTATATAATATGTATTCTATTGTAATGAATAACTTCTTTTTTTTATAATTATTGTTTATTATTATTACCGGTAATATTATTATTATAATGATTAATAACATTGATTTTATGATCACAGCAAAAAAGGAGAATGTAAATTGGTAAATATTAGCTATTATAAAAATGAAGGTCACTCGACGCTGCTGATTGTCCCCAGGATAGCCACATAGTTCGCTCTTTATAAAATTAAAATGCACTCTAATAAACTACTAATTTTGTAACTAATGAAACAACACACAGTAAGAATTATTATATTTTTTCAATGTCTAAACGAAGTTGTCAGTATACTCCAAACAATACATACAATGATTGTGCCGTAGATAATTATATGCATATACGTGTATACCAATATTAGTTTTATATAAACATGTTATAGTTATGACTTGACGTCTTGGAAAGGTTGAGGTTGTCCAAGCATAGGGAGTTGGGTCATCTGAACATTTACAAAATACTGGTAGTTCATTATCTAATAAGTTGTACTAGAATGAAGAACAATAATACTGGAGACATTCCCTTCACACGTTTGATACAGATTAGTGCATAGCATACCACCTCGAATCATAAAATCAGCAACATGTTTGAATATAAGTTACTACACTATCAGACTATACATTATAGATAAACATGTTAGGCAAACTATTTGAAACAAGTTATATACAGTGGAGTCTCCGGATAAAGGACACTTTGGGAGCTATATAAATTCAGCGCATTTTGTCCCTTGTAGAGGGATTGTCGTTAGGAGATTCTATTTGGTACAGGAATTAATTTTGGGGGACTTCAGGTTTGTCTTTCTAAGAGAGATTATCAATACATTGTCCCTTTGTCGGAGTGTCCTTTATCGGAGACTTCTGTTTATATTTGAATTGTAAATTGGTGCGCACACACACACACTTATATATACGTATACTTATTATACTGAGTACGGAAAAACATTTAATAGCACACCATTTTTTTAACGTGCCAAATTGGAGTGATAATATGGTGAGAGAACCCACATGTATTTGCAATAAGTGATTTCTTGTACTTCTCGTGATATTATTACTCCACCAGTTACAATTTTTTTCCATTGATTTTCCATTGATTTTGCTCACTACGCAAATGCAGGAGTAGTGATGTGGAAATTATTGCATGAGTAGAAGTATAATTATGATGCATAGTTCACAACACAATCATAAGTGATTAATTTTCTTCTTTTAATGTTCCAGAATGTGGAGTTTCACCCATAGAGCATTTAACAAGTTATGTTAAATATGGGAAATTATAACACACTAATATGTGGGAATACTTTGATAATATCAAGGGTACAATAAATATAATATTGAATCCTATTGGATTATCAAATGCTTGCACATGATAAAGCAGTAGCCATAATGTGCTCCAATGCCATACGTAGCAAAGAGTGGTTGAGCACTGTTTTTGTGCTTCCAAGTTCTTATGCTGATTATTGTATACAATTAGTACTTTCGAGGCAATGTTAGAAACTGTCTAAAATCCACGTAGGTATATTTTATTGAATAAAAACCACCAGGTAACATCTAGCAACATGTATATACAAACATACATACACACACAGCAAATTATATATTTAATTTGGTAGATGTTTTTTAATGAACTTATCTTTCCGACAAATGTCAGTTATAACCAAACTCAATAGTGGCACGTGCAGTCACGAATAATTTGCTTGACCACACCCTCTCATAGCACTCTACAATATATTTTTCTATAGGATTCAGTTATCCGAACACCCCTCGGTCCCAGTGTGTTCGGATATGTGACATTCTACTGTATTCAGTAGCTAATCAGTCACACAAGAACTGGAGAAAACAAGTATTTTGTACAACAATGCGCACCTCATTGGTGAGGACAATTATTGTGTGTGTGTGTGTGTGCATGTGTGTGCAGAACTGAGAAGATTATACAATAATTTATTCAACTGTCAGACTGGTTTGTTACCACACTATCACACAACCTATCCTCTGCCTGGCGTATGTTCACAGGAAGTGTATTACCAACAGTTGTATGTTCATCACTGACAAAATTTGGTAAATATATCTTTTTCAGCAAGTTAGTTCCCTTCGCAAATTCAATTAATACAGCCACTCCTTGCATGTTTTGAGCTATCATTGAATGAGCACCGCAGGGATAACAGCCTCACATATGGCACATCCCATTATAAAAGAAAACTTGGCAGCTCCATGGAGTATATATGTGTGAGTGTGAGTGAGTGTGTGCATATGTGATGTGATATGTAGTGTATGTGGAAGGAACTTCGCACGGCCTGGAGACCTCAAACGACACAAGTGTTTACAAGAACGACCAACCAGTGAAGGACCGGCAAGGCGCTGTACAATGTGGAGTATGCCAGCGATGGTTTCGAAGTGCCGATGGTCTTGCTGTTCATCGGCGCACCCATAATCTCCAGCCAAGTTGAGGCCCTACTCATACCCTCTATTGGAGGGACGCGTGACCCGTTGTGGGCAGTATTGAGACAAGACAAGTATGCACGTGTGTGCGTGTGCGTCCAAACTGTGTGCTTGTTTTTCACATATCTTAACATGTTTATACTTTATACCACCACCCTCATGTCACCATGTTATTTATTGTTTGTCATCCACTGATGAAGGTCACTGTTAGTGTGATGAACCGAATTACAACAAATAAAGGCTAGTGGAGTTTCAATAAAAACCTTGTTATGTCTATCCCTAGCCAAACAGGTATATTTATAGTAATAAATGTGTGTGCTTGCACGCAAAATTTGATAATTAGGCAAAGTAGAAGCATTCATTTCTGATATATTGCCCACATGTATCGACTGGTTGCACCATTGGATATTCACATTTAAATAAATTTTTATTTTGAATAACTGAAACTGGCAATATTAAAATAATGTATGAATATGACTACAAAATACCACAAAAAAAAACAGCTGGAAATTTTGAAACAAGGAATCAGTTTAGTTATAATAGTTACTTAGATATCCTGGACATCTTCTCTATAGAAGAATCCTGAAACAGATATAATACAACAATTCACCAATAAGTTCACTTCAAGCATAGTAGAGCAAGAAGTATTGCACAAGTCAAAGAACAATAATGAGGAAATGTTAGTGAGCAAGCATTACTGCATCCTACTCTGACCAAGATGTACGAATAAAAACTAAAAGTATTGCATACCCACAGTGACAACACAACTCAGGATTAGGGCTACTAACTGCTATTATTAATAAAAAGAGGCTCTAAACGGTGATTGTTAAAAAAAAAAATAATAGTAGTACAATGACTAAATTTACCCAAATTATGTTTTCTGTTTAACAACAAGAAAGTTCACAAACTGAGACTGAGCAGATGACCCCACATATCAATAACCTATAACCACGTATGAAAGCAGCCGCAAAAATATGCGGTCAGGTTGTGGATGCGATTTCTGCGATTTCAACTTTCATCATGCACATACTTTGTAGGATTTTTCAATGCTTCGGGTTGTAACAACTAATCATATGCTATTTCTGAAAAGTAATTTCAGCCAAAATTCATAATTCATCCTTTAATGTTTAATGTAGACTTTAGGAGCCCCAAGCCTTACAGAAACTTCGAAAATAGTTTTCAGCCAAAAAAAAAAAAGTGTTCTGAGGTACTCGAGATCAATGACCTCACGATATAAGTCAGGAACTAAAGGGTTAAGTAGGAAGCACCGTACATAGACATTAAAGTTTCATTTGCGCATGTGTCGTTTCCCGCCCCCAAGCAAAAAATCCTGTATGAATCCCTAGGACTTGGGTCAAAAACAACAACAACAACAACAACAAACAGAACAACTGTAATTTGCTTAATATCATCCTTTATGGGTACCCCCAAGTGATAGTGTGTGTTTGTGTGTGTGTGTGCAAACCACATTTCATTATATTTTTTGGAGCATGCTAATCCATTTTAAAGCTTTCAATATGAAGGTTGTGAATGTACCTTTTAATTTTTAATCTATATGATACTCCCAGTAGTAGTACGCACCATCATGAGTTTGGCATGAGTACAGTACCCAACACATGCTTGTAATTCAACATGTACCATCCACCCCCAACCAAACCATAGTGGTTGACCAGTGTCTACAAATAGCAGCTGCTTTTGTATGTGCCAGAAGACAGGAGGAGGCTCTGCTAAATCATAGTGGTTAGTACAGAGTCTCTGTCTTCTAACACACTCACACATGCACTTTTTGTTTTTTTTTGTTTTTTTGTTAACTCCTTCATTTTTATTAATGAGGGGTGAGGGTGTTCCAAGATCAATTTGTCCACTGACTTGACAACAGTCAGGCACAATCCCCTGGACTCACGCACAAGCTATACATGATACACATTTTTTAAAAATGAAGGAAGGGAGAGAGGGACGGATGGAGGAAGAAAGGAATAAGGAGAAAGAGAGCTAAAAGATGAAGCAAAATATAGTTTGGACAATGGCAAACAAACACACACACACACCATACACACAACACATACATAGAGGTTAAGAATACATGATATACACAAAATAATTATAGTTTGGATAATGAGTTAATTGTTGCTTTTATGGTTTCTACATTTTCCATATATAATAATTCACATGCACACACACACACACTTTTTTTTGTTAACTATACATTGTAATTAATGGGGGGTGACTGTTCCAAGTTAAGCGGGAGGGAGGATAAAGAGGACAATGAGAAAAAAGATGAAGCAAACAAACACACACACACAACACATACATAGAGGTTAAGAATACATGATACACACTAAACAAAAAAAATAAGGAAGGGATAGAGGGAGGAAGGGAGGGACCGAAATTAATAAAAAGGAAAGAAAGAGAGAAAAAATAAAGCAACTGAAAGTAAAATAAAGGAACACACACACACACTACTGATTTAAATAACAACAGTCAGGCGCAATCCCCTGGACTCATGATACACACTGTAGCAAGTACTTGAAATGGTAAGGCCAGGGAGTGGGTGCAGTCAAGCTATGATAAGTGTGGCTCTTGAAAAATATGGGATGTTAACAAAGATTTATATTGAAAGAGAAGATGAGGTCATATGTGCCACAAAAAATCCAGTTCAGCAGCATGCATGTAGCATGCCCAGTTAAATATCTGACACACCCAATCTTAAACTCAAAAGTGGTCCGATCAAAGTGGATCTGCCAGATCACTTGCTGCGACCATGCATATGCACACACACATACATACACACCACACACACATACTATACAATAGAATAAAAATTAAGTTGTGGAAAAAGATTGCACAACTAGTTTAATGGTAAATTGAAACAAAGTATCTGAAAATTGTCATGTCGTCCGTCTAGTACATAGTACGTGTTCACAAGATGGCGAGCAAATTTCTCTATAAAAGACTTATGGTAACAAATAGTTTTCTCCAGATGATAGTAATAGTAATAATAATAAAATAATACTAATAAAATTAAAAAAAAAAAATAATAATAATAATAATAATAATAACAACAACAACAACAATAACATAATGATGATAACAGTAATAATAATAATAATAATAATAATGATGATAATAATAATAATAGTAAAAATCATAATAATAATAATAATCATCATCATCATAATAATAATCATAATCATAATAATAATAATGATTATAATAACAATAATAATATTAACAACAACAACAATAATAAATAGATTTGAATTTTGACTTTGGTGGGAGCCAATAGCTCTCTCCCCATTTAAAAAAACCTGAAACCTCTTGTAGACTTTTGGCTAAATAGATTTGAATTTGACTTATGGGAGCCAATAGCGCTCCCAGCAGACATAGTGGCTAACACAGTTTCGGTGATCACATGATCACAGGCATACTCGGCCTATATAAGGATTGACTTGAAAGCTGACAGAATATTGCACTTACAGCAACTAGCGATGGAAGGATTGTCGTGCACTGAGCTGGCGAACTTTATGCTGGATAACGGAATTTCTGAAAGTGTAATAGATAATTTTGTAACTAATGAAACAACACACAGTAAGAATTATTATATTTTTTCAATGTCTAAACGAAGTTGTCAGTATACTCCAAACAATACATACAATGATTGTGCCGTAGATAATTATATGCATTATACGTGTATACCAATATTAGTTTATACAAACATGTTATAGTTAGTACTTACAATGTTTATTGAACTTATATTAGACCTTATTGGAGCGTATTTTAACTTTGAAAATGAAATCATTAAGTTCCATTTTATTATTTTTCACCACTATATTATTTTTGAAATAGATCATTTCAAAGTTACCTGATTCACTATTAAACTTTATAAGACTTAGTCACTAAAAGAATCCATCACTATCATACTATTAGTTTGTCCTCATATTATATCATTTAACATTGTAAAATATTTCAAACTGCTAAAAAAAAAAAATAAAAAAAATAAAAATAAATCATGGTTAGTTGCCGTTTACTCTGGAGTGTGCCGAACAGGAGGACGCTCCTGCATAGAGATAATAAAAGAAAAAGCTGTTTCTTTTTGTTTAATATCATAAAGGTGGTACAAGGTAACAAAGATTCTACCAAGTCATTTGCTGCTAGCTCGCTCACCATCAATGCGTACTTGAGTGCACCACTAGTTATTATTACTATTCAGAGCTAAGACAAAAATAAGCTTTAGCTTGCTAGTACAAATTATTCAAATGAAGCAAGTTTATACCAGACAGACAGTTTTTTCTTCCTTTTTTAAAACTCCTCCGCATTATAGGTCGTTTGTGTGTTACATGTAAATATGTATGTATTTCAGATCCTTCTTCTACACGTCACACTGAGCTAGGATAGGCTCTTTATGCAAGATGAAATGTTGCAGAATTACTCATAAGATATAACATTCATGTACATAAAGCTACTTGCTCTAAATGTGGTATTCAGGCTAAAAACAAACAATCAAAATACCAACAAAAAAACCAAAAACAATCAAAAAATAAAATAAATAAAACAAATACAAAACAAACCCTACAAACATTACATACTATATTTCCTCAATCGGATGCCACACCTACTATTTCAGTTTCTCTACACGGGTCTATGGCAACAATTTGAAGACGACGTTACACAATCCATAATAACAATGTGACTTGATTGTTTGCTAGTCAATTGCTTCGTTACAGAAATTTTATTATTATTTTTTTTATAAAAATGTAGAATTTATTTAAAGTACTCGGCACTGGTAGTTTAATCATCTCAGTATTTGTGGGCATGTCCAGCTATTCAAGGGCAGCGAGTTATACTACTAAGGCAAGAATATATGTGGCTGAATTGGAGGGCAGCAACTATTGGAGAGCGGCATCTGATATATGAAATAACTTTTTTTTGTTGTTGTTGCAAGTTTGTACCTTCATGGCCAACTGGATGATTGTCCCATAAACTTTTGAGTTGTACGCTAGTGACTTTGTTCTCCTTAGGGAGTTTCCCTCTGAATTGTTCATATCCTGGTGCATTGTAAACGGCTCTGGGACCAAGATCAGAGACTGGATTGATACCAGAACCTAAAATAATAATAATAATAATAAAACATTATTTCTTGCCATGATAACAGATGAGAACATCAGAGAACACTGAACTAGAGTTGTAGTCTAAACAAACAAGACTAATCCTGCAATGAATTAAAGGTAAAATATTCACAAACAGAAATGTGACCTCAGCTTATGGAATACCAAATATACTAATCAATCCTTTCACTACAGCGGTGGCTGCCTATACTTTGAAATTTTAGCAAAATTACCGATCCGTGTTGTTTATTCTCTATCATGACTGGCTATGATTTATTTCTGTATTTTTTTTTTACATCTTATGTGGATGTTAGGATGGACAGTGATACTCAGTCACAAGTACTACCAGTCAACAAGGACGTCTAAGACTGACTCCATTTTGACAAATTATTGTTAATAATGATAGGAGTGGAGCTCTAATTCTGTAGCAGTGGTCCTGAGCTACATATAAAACGTGGGTCTACTGGGGCCTACTATTATCCCTGTGTTCTACTAACTGCCAACTGCATCACCATATCTCCAGACATGCTACTCCGCACCTTAGTCGCTGATTCAAACCTCACACACTGTCAATCTTACCCAGCATATGTAATTCTTACCTGTAGAAAACATGATGTCTGAGCATTCTATATTTCCTCTGGTTTGCCATGCCATGTGTTAAGCACACTGAGACATACCTACAAACAAACACAGATACATACAGTCACTCATACTACATAACACAATGAGAGGCGATATGGATACACATTCATGGAGTTCCACTACATATCAATAATTTAATTGTTGTCTAGCATCCTAGTAAATGTTGGAACTTTCTCAATCAAACGACCTGAAGTTTTTTTGTATTGTTTTGTTGTTTTTTTCCCCGTTTATTCTCCTATTGAGACAAAGAAGAGGTTATTTAACAGTTTTTAGGTGCAGATGAGGTTGTCTTCTGAAACGTGAATAAGCATGGTGTCCAACCAGGCGGTGATGTTGTAAGACTTAAATATTTCTAGGAAGGAGGATACAAGAGAAGGAGGTACGAGAAGAGAGTAGGGAATGTTACTTTGCCGTATTCAAAGTGTAACTTATTTATCATGTGCCTATAGTAATCCGATAGGATTGCTAAAGGGGGCGCGATAACACTTGGAGAGCCGAAGGGGACGTGACATGGTAAAATATTGGGATAGTTCAAATACTATTGTTCCTATGGGACTAGCTGAGTGCGCAACATGATAAAAATTTGTATGGGCAAGGATAGGTGGTCATGAAGAGAGACTCCACATGATGCATCTAATTAAGCCGCACAAAACAAACAATCCAGAAAAACATTAAACCAGAATACACATCGACTATTTCTAGAATCAATCTCTCCAAGGTCCCCAAGTGATAGTGTGTATGTGAGCCAACATTTCAGGAATAAGGGGGGGGGGGGAAAGGAAGGGAACGAGTTACCATGGAATGAATTAGAATTATGTTAGGAAGGTAATAAAACCGGTTTGTCATTTGCAAAAAGGGCCTTAAAGAGACATCTAACCACATCTTCTATAAATTGACTATAATTGCATTAAGCTAATCAGCTTACAAGTATAACTTTTGAAATGTATGTCACACCCTCCCCCCCCCTCCCCCTTTCCCACACACAAAGCTCACAATGGTGCAAAGCTGTATGCTAAGAACCCTTACCTAGTATATTTCAATTGACTGCTGCAATATGATATAATTTCAAACTTTATTTAGCAGAAACTAGAGCAACAAAGGTGCGAACCTCAGCGCTAGCTGTGCAAAACCATTCTATTAACTTATCTAAGAGCACAAAGCCAGCTTACATCCAAGGCTTAAAAACTACTTCCAGGATATTAGCCACACCCACTTTCCACACCCAAACCATAGCAAATTACATCTAAACCATAGCAAATTACATCTAAACTACATCAACACAACCACATCATGTGTATTAAGATAAAAGCATAAAAACTAAACAATGCTTACTCTAGACTCAGTGACAGAAGAAGGAAGGAATAATGAAAGAGAAGGACAAACATAAAAACAGCAGAAAAAAGGGAAGGGGATTAATTTATTAACTAGCAAAACAGAGTAAGAATACTAGAGCATCTAGTTGTGAATCCTAGCTAAATGGCAAAAATACATGTTCAGAGCACAAAATATTTTGCTTAGGTCATTATATAGCTTGTTTCATCACATGGCACATAGCTGCATCATGAGGTGGTAATTTTAAACTCACTGAAGCTATATACACTTACTGACCACTTCATAAACCTGTAACTGACCGTTTGCAATAAGGAGACCTCAGCAGTAATTTTTGCTAGCACATGACTGTCGTCTAACTTTTTGCAATGACGAACAGTGGAGTCCCCGGAATTGAGGATGAACCATACCGTACGTATACCATTACGCATTTCATTCTTTAGGGGGAATGCTTTGTGTATTGGTGCAGTTTGATGCCACTTTTGATGCCTGAATGGCTCCCATTTCGGAGAAGTGTTGTTGGCAGACAGACAGACAGACCCAGTGGACAACTATAACCCTCAGTGTGCAGCCACACTGAGGGTTAATACAGAATTGAAGTAAATCTATTTTAGTGTGAAACAACGTGTACTCTCATACACAATGCTTGTAATTCAAAACACAACAACAAGCACAAAAACAAAACCACATAGGTTAACCAAGCCAACTGATAAACAGCCTGACACACGCGCACACACACAATTAAAGAGAATAGCAAACATCACACATCACCATCAGAATTGAAACCTCCTTCCAGCCCCCCCCCCGCCCCCCATGTTTACCCTGCTTAGTAAGCTACAATTTTATGCCGGTAAATGTAAAGCTATGATATGTAGTCAAGTCAGGTATTTTGGGGGGGGAGGGAAACCTTCCAAGGATGTCCTCAAGTACTTATGAAAAGAGACCCAAAGGCATATGTACACGAAACAAACTAACTGCTGGAGTACTATTTTAGTCTACCCCATGCAAGAGGTGTGACAACAATGTGTCCCCATCACATGTTGTAATTCAACATGTGCTAGCTACCCAAACAAAACCACAGAGGTTAACCAGTAAACCACAGCAGCTGCTTTAATGTGTGCCCTAGACTCACACTCTGACTTAGGGTCATGCTAATATATTTTTGCTAAGCTTGCACAGAATAATGATCAGCTAAATAAAACAATTTAAATAATAATGACATCACAATAGCAAATAACCTAGTGTATGAAAAATGTACTGTAAAAATTAACAACAACAAAACAAAACGAACAAAAACAAAAAACAACAACAACCTATGAATATCTGCTAATGCAAACGAATAGTGAGTGTTGTCCAGTAACGCCGTCAATTGTCCCATGCGACTAGGATGATAGAGAAGTCCCTTGGGATGTCCATGCCAAAATAAAAAAATTATGAAATTTAAAACTTTCTCTGCTAGGGAACCCCTCCCTGTGGTTGAAAAGTAGCCCTAGCCCGTTGTGGTTATAGTCACATGACCGACACACCCAATTTTGGGGGGCTTTGCCCCCATATCCCCCAATATGCTCGGGAGGCTTCGCCCCCCGCACCCCCCAGATGCTGTGACAAACATATGAATCAGGCTAATGTGAGTGAATTGAACATGAATAGGATGCTGCTGAATTGTTAGGGCCTTGTAATATGCCCGTGGACATTTGACGGCATTACCGGACTACTATGCATATCATACAGATGTACACACAAAGAACAGTCCAACAAGAAGGGAGAAAGAAGGGAGAGTAAGAAAGAGATAGATGGGGAAGAAAAAAAAGTTTCATACAGAGAGGAGGAGGGGGAACTGGGATTTCCCCCTCAAGGTTCTAGCTTCCCCCCACCCAAGAAGTTATAAATAATTGAATAATATATTAGATCAGATTTAATAGCAATAACAATACCACGCACAATATGCACTACAAGTGTGAGGTCCACTACACTAAACTACATCTTCCCCAAGCAAAACATGCGAAAAACACCATATCCACGTACATACAAACCCGCGCGCATACACACATCTAACCATGGCACGATCAAGCTTTCCCAGTTTGAAATAGAGAGCACCACTACCGTTGAGTATCTCTGGAGGAATATCAGCTCCCACTTTATCTGTCAGAATGTGTGATGACTTATAGTATGCATCAACAGCTAAACAACAAGAACGTCAACAAAAACTTGAGTCAAGCGCTTTTTGTACCATTTTGCTACTCCAATTTTAGATGTTTGTGAAGATCGTAAATAACAACTAAATATGCAGTATTCTGCTTACGTTGTTCAGAATTGGTTGTCATTATTTTTATTATTTATTTAAAAAAAGCTCCAGTTTTTGTATTACTTAGCAGGGCTCTGAATCACATAGTGCCTCCAGACGAGGGCACTATATGTGACTGTCTATGGGAAAATCGGGCACAACGCAGCATGCGTAGACGTTGTGAAAAGATAAATTTAGTTCTTAAAATTTTATAAAATAAACCTAACGAAGGGAACGGTTAGGTAATATATAGCGGGAATGGCTAAAGCTACGGCGATAAAACTTGGAGAGCTTAATATCTGGATGCCGAGGAGTGTGTAAGTGCAAACAAAAAAATGTTTTTGTCGGGGCCGCGTTGTGCCCGATTTTCCTGTAGACGGTCACATATGTAGTGCCCTGGTAGAGGGCTACTACATGTAGTGCCCTGCCTCTCAGGGTATTAGCAATGACTACCGTTGCTATTTTCTAAATTAGTTAAACACTGTGCGTCCGTTGGGAACTACTGTGTTTAGGGTCCCTCTGGCGTCATTAGTAGTACCCTTGTTTCACTTGGGATGCCACAACCCTGGCACTTCAGGACCCTACACATTAGTGCCCTCGGTGACAGTGCCTAATTATTATATAATCAGTTCCAAATACATTATCAAGTACCATATTCTTGCAGTTAGACGTTGCCTTCAATACTTAACCTCCCAGCTCGAGAGACTTAATAAAACGTCAGCCACTCTTGAATAGTAGCTGCAGACAAATGTTACTGATTCCACATAGTGCATTAGACCACTATAGGACTTTCAAATGTAGGAGTAAATTCATGTACTCTATAGTCCACTTGGTCAACATTAATAACAACTCTTGAATTAATAGCCACTATTGAATAGTAGCATTCATCAGCAGTAAGTTATAAAGAAACATTATTGCAAAAATGCTCTATCAAAGTAAACCCAACACATGGTTACAATTCAGTTCTCATGAGATGCTGAGCAAAATTTCATATTATATGGTTGGTTGGTTTACCCGCCATATATGACCACCAACTATGGACTGGAGCTAAACAAATGACTTACCACACCCACCTATACATTCCCCTGCTCCAGGACACTGCCCAGTTCTATATTACATTGACCACACCTACCATTAAATCCCCCTGTTCCAGGATACTAATGCATTGACCACACCCACCATTAAATCTCCGTGTTCCAGGATACTAATGCATTGACCACACCCACCATTAAATCTCCCTGTTCCAGGATACTAATGCATTGACCACACCCATCATTAAATCTCCTTGTTTCAGGATACTAATGCATTGACCACACCCACCTTTAAATCCCCCCGTTCCAGGATACTGCCCAGTTCTATCTAAGTCTCCATATCATCTGGGAACTGGTCTGTCACTTTCTTCAAGTACTCCTAAATATTTCATAGTTGCTAGGCTTAGCTGCCAGAACCTTCTCAAAACACTGGGTAGCATTTTTACTGTCACCTTGGGCGATGTACATCGTGAGGCAACACTGGACAAAAACCTGGTGGCCTGCAGTGAACATGAAACACTAAATTGTTGTATACAATTAGTCTACTTGATTGTTCATCACTGGACTATGAATATGAAGCTAAACATTCATACTGTGTGCTATATGCTGAGCGTGTAACAAAGCTGCAGAACAACTGGTCCAGTGGGTACAACACTTCTCTATATGCGACAGCCTACAGAAAAATCACGCCCATTGTGACCTCCATAAAAAAAAAAATAATAATAATAAATTATTATTTTTTTTGCACTGAGTCGTCAGCATCTAGATATTGAGTTTCCAAGTGTTATAGTCATAGCTTAAGTGGTTCTCAATACATTCTACATAATCGTTTCCTTCCGTTAGCTTATTTAATGCAATTTTAAGAATTCGACCAACCTTTTCCCTGACATTTACACACGCCATGTTGTGCCTGATTTTCCTGTAGACGGTCACATATAATGACCTGTATTATCAAAAATTAACCAACTGTATGAAATGTATGTGGATTAGCACCTCCGAATACAAGAGTTTTGTATAGGCATACAGGGAGCTGGGGAAGGAAGAATATTCTCTAAGTGAAAGTCTCTCCCCCTCCCACCCCCCTCAAGAAAAATAATCATAATCACACTCTTTCTTAAAATATGCTGTACTCAGTACTAGCCATAGAATACATACACAACAGTACCCTCTAGCAGTCATTACAACACAATGTACACACCGAGTTCTCGTCTTCACCTATCCAAGTACAAAAATGAGTGTGGCTTAGCATACTTGAAGTCTCCCCTCAGCAAAAAATCCAGTATGAAACCCTGCCAATATGTAAATTCCCGATGATGCTTATGTGTGACCTACATGTAACACTCTTGCCTGTTTTATCATGCCCATCAACTCTAATTGCTATGTTTCCAAATTGGCACCTTTACTTTCTCTTTGTGAAATTTCTCATTATTATTACCTGAGTTGTCTTGTGTTGTTCTTTCCTCCCTGGCTCACTCAATGAGTGCTGTTCCTTTACCAGCAGCTGACAAATGGGAGTGCGTCTTACAGCGTCCCCTTTTAGTGGGTTGTTTGTGTTGGTGGTAGTAGTAGCTTCTGTGCTGAAAATACATGAAATAAGACAAAAGCAAAAAAAAAAAAAAAGTGAAGTCAGAGAATATGCAGTACTCAATACTAGCCATGAAACCTTTTCACAATATCATACTCCACAAGGAGATTTAAAAAAATCAAAGCCCGAAAAAAATGACTACTTGAATATGAAAAAGAAAAGAAAAAAGATCAACGTTTATCCAATTGGTAGGTCAGTTTAACTGTACTAAATGTCTCATTTCCATACTTAAAGCTTTACCCCTCAAATAAAAATCCTGTATCAATCCCTGATGGGGCTAAAGTTGAAGAGATCACATATAAAAGGAACACTGCAGCTATCATCAGATAAAAATGTTATTGAAGTTCTGATTATCAACCAATATCACACCAGTGCTCTCGAGCTTATCGCTATCTATGAAAATTGGTTATCTACCTTCACACAAAGTATCCATATCTCAAGCTAGCTCAATCAATGTCTTGTTGTGTGTCCGCGTTTTCATTTTGTAGAATCTCGCTCTCTGCTGCCACTTACATCACGATCCAATAATAGACACTCTTTTTAGGACAAAAACCCTTTACCCCATCAAGTATCAAGGGATTTAGGATAAAGATACCCTTTACCCTCCCATTAAAAGTTAAGCGTTATCCCTTTACCAAAAGTAATTTTATTCTTGGCTTTGTCTGTGTAGAGGGCAGAAGCAGAAGAAATGTTTAGTCTAATCAGTCTAAAGATGTCTCGTCGATGTAAGTGAACCATATGGTGGGGTTATCAGCCACCTGCACATTGCATATTTAGCTGATTTCAACTTGATGAGAACAGAAGCTTTATGATTACAAGTTCGCCTAAATATATCTGTGCATGTGAATGTCAGAAAGTGTACACCCTATGCTTCTAAATAATGGTTTGCAAAATCATGACACTAATGTACTGATAGAATGTATCATAGTTATTCTAATTATAGCACCAAAATAATTCAGATTCTGAAATAGTCTATTATTAGAACCGAACATTAATTGTTGGTTTGAGCTGGTTCTAAAATTAGGTCTGAGCTTAGCAATTAGGATGGAGTTGGACCTGTGACCTTGGCAAGTGATCAGTACATTGTCACATCTTCGTGCAGTGATGGCAATTTTGGAGGACCAGCACTAAATTTCATCTTCTCTGCTTCCCTTTCATAAAAAGCAGTAGTTTCAGCCCAGATAGAGGTAGAAGATAGTCCCACAAATCTATGTATGCTATGAGTCCGTACATATTGGCTAAGCACCACAGAATAATTCCAAGTTCAGTTTAGTTTGTAATAGAACTAGGAAGAAAATATTACCGCGAAAAGGTGCTACTATTAGAGTGGTGCTGTAATTAGAATATGGTATAGAGCAGAGTCTATATCCTTGAAGCCCTGTAATATTATAGAAATGAATCCAGTGTTATAGGTATACTTTGTATGTGTAATCATGTAGGAATCTGTGATCTTGATGAAGAGATTTGTTGTGGTCTCAGTGACAGCAAGAGGTGAAATAGAATAATATGTGAGTTTGTATTGAACATGAGTAACTAAGGTAGTCAGGATTAATAGCATGAGTAAGGTAATTAGAATGAGGTGATGCATCGTACGACTAACCATGCTATTAGTTGCTAATAGTTTGCCAACATCCTAACATGTATTAGAATTGCAGTGCTATTAGCTGTTTATTTAGCATTGATATTTTGTCCTTGAGCTGATGATCAAAGCAGTGGTTTTCTAGGCAGGGCTGTAAGATTGAAATGTGCATTTGTTGACCCTTACCAAACATACCTTTAAATTTAAAATTTGTTGTGCAACATTCATGAGGATTCGATATTAAAAAAACAAACAGCTAGAACCTGTGATATTTACAAAATTCATTAGTATTTAAAAATAATTGGATTTTTTTTGACAAATGCTTAATAAGTGTCTGTTGAATAAAATCAGTTGTCTTAGTTTCACTCATCTCTGCAGTTGTTCTATCACAGTTCCTTCTGTAACTTCAAACACCTTGGATCCCATTAGAAGTTAAATATAAGTAGAGGCTGGATAATAAAATCACGATACGTCATGTTCACTCTTTGGCAGTAGTTTCACTTCTCTCTGGTCCTGTTTTCCTAAATCACACTGTAGTATAACAGTGCAGTCTAACATATCTTGTTACATACCACTTTTTACCCATTACACGTGTGCCTGTGGAGATATGTATGCATTTATGTGGCATGTGTATGTGTTCATGTTTGTGTAGGTGAAGTACTTTCTGACAATGGGCCTAACTGATATGTTTGATGTGGTAAGTTAAATGCAGCTAAATGTGTTAAAGTCACGACATGCACGCACGCACACAAACACACACACACACACTGTCTATGAGCCCAAGCAATGATACAGATACTTTCTATTTAGTTAACCTGCTTATTCTTACCAGATTTGTATGGTTATGTTCATATCTGGTAAAGGGACAGTAAGTATGCAAATAAATAACAGATTTCAGCAAGAAGTCAAGATAACATTATCATTATATTGAATGCGTAACCCTGAATATTCTGGGGCCCTGGTTAATTCTATGCATATTCTAAATTTTGAATTTCTGTCTAGCAATACTTATCTATGGCTAGGCTGGGTATAACTGCTTGTGGAAAGAAAATCTGATATTTCTGTGCTTGCAACAAAACTTATAGATTGTGTTGTATGTGATGTAGATAATGTGTGCCATCATGGAAGAGTGAAGATCTGTTCTCAAGTCATCTTCTATTGTTGAACTTTCACTTGTTGATCATGTAGAGTTTTTTTCTTTTTTTTCTTTCTTCAAAATGTAATGTATAAACATTATTAGTGAGAATTTATTTAAAACAACCCAAATAAAATTATAGTGACATCAGGTGGTCATTACAGGTAAAACTCTATTAAGGAAGTGTATCAAGGCTTTATTTTACTTGACGATCTATCCTAATTCAATATATGCACGTTGGGTACAAGGTCCTCAGATATACAAGACAAAAGATAAAGCACAGAAATAAAAAGGGATAAGTGGCATTTAATTATTTTATAATAGTCTCTGTGGTATAGATATGTAGTATTGTATTTTGGCAAGAACTTCAAATATATTGAGTCACACTCATACCATTTGTTTATCAAACACAGCCACCAGTCTTTTAAAGAAATTGACAAAATTCAATCATAATATAACAAAAAGGTTTTCCTTAGACTGCTTTTACAAGTTGCTCTCACCAGGATTTAGGAGTATACTATAAAGTGTTGTGATACATCATAGGGTGTTATGGTACACCATAAGGTGTTTCATTAAACACCTACGTAATAGTAGGGTGTTATGGTGCACCATAGAGTGTACCATAACACCCCTGTTTAATAGGGTGTTCCATTACACCCTAGTAAGGGTGTACCGTTACACCCCATTTTTTACTGTGCACTGTAAAGTTAGTTTTAGGGGCTCCCGCACCCCCAGCTGATACTTTAGCAGCTGCTCTAACCTGGTTGAGTAGCCTATAGCTGCGGAAGGTAGCTCTAAAACCAGGACACATGGCTTAATAATTGGCTGGTGGCTATAACTACTAGGGTAATGAATAGTGTACCTAAACATGTCATTGTGAAGATATCTAGGGTAATAAATATTTATATATATTCCACTTTAGATATCTTTACAACGATATATTTCATTAGCTAGTTCCATGACTCAAGATATTTCACCCTTTGTTAAATTACGTTGTACATTAGCAACCAGGTAAAATTGTCACTTTTATGGTTTTTACAGCTACCTTCCTCTTGAGTAGGCACTCAACTGGGTTAGATCATTTGATAAAATATTAGCTAAGGGTGTGGGTAGCCCCTACAACCAACTTTATGCTGTGAGTTATCCTTCCTCTAGTACTAACTAACTACAGCAGTGAAGATATAATATGTAGAATAAAACACTTGCTACACTTGTCAGAGTGATATGGCTAGATATCTCACTCTCATGCTTTATTTTCACTCAACTCTGACTTGTGAAAATATATTAGCCTGCTCTTGAAATATTTCGCCATATCACACTCTGACTCATTTATATATATATATATATACATAATATTACATGTATTGGTTTGAATAACACATTCTCTTTATGAGCTTGAACCTAAGCCAATTGTCAAACTCACATGACACAGTGTTTTATTATCATCTGTCAACATGGATATATACAGAAAACCAGACAACACATAGAACAGCTTAAAGTATGGAAAATAATATAAGAAGTAGCTACTAGGCAATTTGCTTATATTTCGCCAAATGAGCAATCAGCACAGCGAGACTCCAACTGCTTCAAATCAACCTCATGAACTCTATCTCCCACCCCCTCCCCCAATACTTGAACAAACAAGTTACACCATCAGTATCACTATTGGGTTGGTTGGCTGTAATAGTCCACATCAACCTCCTTTTCAGTTAGTCTTATTTGTTGCATCATATTCTGCACCTTACTGGTTACCTTTGGCTAATATTGAATTTAAATATTCTAAAAACCTCCCATGTGGCTTAGGGTTTAGTTAGGGGTAGTAAGTAAGCTTCAGAGATAACAATGACAGGAAGATGCCCCAGCAACTTCATAAACTGATTCTGGTGGCAGCATACCTGCAGGGACTGGGATTTTACCTAGGCTTCGGCTGTAAACTTGGGTTCAACTACTAAGCACTGATCCCAAACTCCACACAGACTATGGTGATGATGATGTTGCAGTATAGCTACAAAAAAAAGTTGTCATGACAACATTGCTCTGAATTAAATTTGAGTAGCATAAATAAAATATTGGTGGCCTGTTTCAAATTGGATGCTGGTCAAAAATTTTCGCAGCACATAAAATTTTTCAGATTGAATACAACCCTTTGATAATTGCCAAAATGATCTCGTATTGAGTGCATGTAAGTGAGGATAAACGTATAGATGATTAAAGATGCCAAAATGATAAACTTCAAACATTCCAGTAAACAGCTGATAAAGAGATGTAATGTAAACTACCACTTGTCCTCATGAGAGTATGTCATGAGTAAAGGGGGCATAACCAACAATCGTTTTATGACCTAGTTTTGTAAAAAAAACACACCGAAACTATAAAATATCTGGCACTCTAAAGGGACTTAAATGTCCATTGCAACATTTTGATGCTCATTTCAATCTTAGGGAACTTTCTATCTTCGAGATTTTATTGTAGTAGTGTGACAGAATGACTGACTGACTGACTAACTTACTAGTGAGGGAATATTAGCAGATATTTGGCTAATCTTGGAATAAATTCCTTACCAAGATTTTTTTTTTCCAAAGTGTTTACTAAGGTGTCCACTAACACATATCAAATTATTTAAATTCAATTACCCTAGGGGAACCCAGGGCAGCTGCTGGAAGTTGGGTCCCTGAAACCATATATGGAAAAAAATTAAAATACCCAAATTCTTCCTCAAGAGTGTCAAACTAAGGGTTTTCATGATTCTGAATCTGTTGCAAGAACTTACTTTGCATCAGAAACACTCTGCAGTTGAAAAAATGTCACACCCACTTTCCCGCTATAGACAAACCCTTTAATTTGTGAAAGCAAAATGCATACGTACAGTGTCAGGGATCTAGCTCACCTACTCCATATAGCAAGATTACTTTTTAACACCCTGATTCCTGCATGAGTATGCAGAGATCAAAGGTATGTGGTCTGTGCAAGCTGGTGCATGCATACACTATGAACATCATATGCTGATTCTGCTGAGTCATTCCAGAACTTCTGGCTGCTCTTTGCTGTGTATAGTAGAGTCCGTCTAGCTTAGAAATTTAGCTCAATCTCTCACAATTATGGACATGGACAATATTCCTGCACCTCTGCTAAACTGCTTCATCTGTGGAGACCCAGAGATGCCAGCTCAGAAACTGCTATAGGTAACTCCTAAAGGCTACCCAACTCTGTTGGCATATGCAGAAGCGGTAGGAGATGCTACAGTTTTGGAGCACATGAAGGAAGCATGGACTGTTGGAAGAGTGAGATACCACTTCAAGTGTAGATGAGATTTTGTACAACAAGTCAATCAAGGCCACCATGAATTCAACTCGTAAGTACAACCTTATTTATTAGGGTAAGTACCTATAATGTGTAATTTATTGTAGGTGCAGCAGAGGAAGACAAAGAGTCAGCACAGTTGAAGAGACTACACATTTCATCTGCATCTACTGCTTGTAGTTCTGTGAGTTCACGGCTTCCGTACAAAGATGTATGAATTCTTTGCAACCAGCCTATTCACCTCTTCCCAAATCATCCAGGTTAGCTTGCATTATGCATGGGAGGAGATGGGATCGTGTCTCTCTCCACTACAGATATTGCTAGAAAAACATACAGGTTTCCTGACAACTTGACTGCAGAGGGACTGAAGACAGACAGCAAGAAGTCACAAGGATGACTGGAGCATTGAAGTCATTGGCCGCTTGGAAGGCATCAATGACCTAGTAGCAGAGGAAACCCTGTATCATTTGTGCTGCAAAGTAAATTTTGAGACAGGTGGTCATTACTCCAAGACTAAAATGTAAGTGATCTATTCAGAGTTGAGATTCATTGAGTGGACGAACTTTTATCTGCAGGTAGGAAGGAAAGCTGATTTGGAGCGAGCAACTGTTTTCTGTGACCTCTGTGAATGATTAGACTCAGAACTCGAGCATGGGATTATGACGCTTGACCAAGTTCACGAAAAACTGAAGCAGTTTGATCAATCACCAGATCAAAGCCTTGCATACTCAAAGAAGTGGCTAAAGAATAAGCTCCAAGAGAAATACCAAGACACACTTTATTTCACGTCACAGAAGAGGAGAGAAGATGTGCTGTGTTTCAGAGATAAGACAAGCAACATTCTGCGAGAGCATCATGCTAACATTCAGTTTGGAGATGAGAAGACACAGATAATAAAGACTGCATTAAAATTCATTTGCAATGACATTGCCACTATTGATCTAGATCCCAAGTCCTACTGTGGTGTAATGGACACCAACATTAATTAACTGTTTAAGTTCCACCCATACATTGACTCTGATGTACTTCCCATGTCCTTCCTCTGTAATTATTTAATTATCTAGTTTATTCATGTTTCGTTTTCTCATGCATCCTTATTTTTTTGTGATAGCTGGTTTTCTATATATTGGCTGGCTATGTATCATTCTGGGAGTTCTTGCTGCATCTCATATTAACCTTATGACACTAACTGAACCAAGAATTAACCTCTCTCGGGCTCAGGGAAGCTTAACTCCTGGTGGCAGCGACCTGCCTAGAACTGATTCATCTCTCTTCTGGGGAACTTATTCTAGCCTTCCTTAGCCAGAAGGTCAAGAAGCTCCTGGGAACTCTAATCTCCCACACGTGGTGGCAGCGGTAACTCTGGAACCTTCCTTCTTCATCAGCCGTCTTGTCAACCTCTCTCCACTTCTACCATATCAGCTAAATTTCATATCCTTTACTTGTTTATTTGTACATGCTAAGAATTGTTATTGTTTTAGTCAATTATTTCTTTCTTGTATTTTCTAGCAATTTAATCATTTGTCTAGAACGCTGTTGTACATTTTTTTCCTGTGTAATTGTTGTGTCATTGTCTCTTTTTGCTTTGTATGCCATTATGTCCACCTCCCCTGGGGATCCTCCAACTTCTGCAATGGATGCTTCTCACCGTCCGCTTCACTCGATGACTACTCGCGGTCAAGCGAATAAACGCAACTCTTCCATCGAAGCGGCATCACTCCAGCCGACGGATGATCGCGAGCCTACTGCCGAGGTACTTACAATGACTGATAGTCATGAACCTTCAGTGGGTGTATCTAGACCACCACCTATGCCAGTAATTGGTGAGGCTCTTTCGGGTTCAAAAGATGCTCCTACTTCCTCAAGCGACATAATGCTACTGCTGCAGTATTTAGAACTACAGAGAAAGGAGGACCTAGATCGCCAAGACCGTTTCCAGGCCAAACAGTTGGAAATTCTCAAGGCTAAAGAAGACAGGAAAGCAACTCTCCAAAAGGAACTAGCAGACAAAGAAACCACCTTGCAAAAAGCTAACACAATCAGGAACATCGAAGACAAGGTTCGTCGCGAGCGGGAGCAAGCAGCTAAAGAAATCTCTCGCATTCCCAAAATGATGTCTTCCGAGACTGCGTATGCCTGCTTCTCAAGGATTGAACGTACGTTTATTGAACAGTCTGTTCCTGTAGAAATGTGGGTGCATGGGTTACAGCAAATACTTACTGGGAAAACACTTGAGTACTATTTCCGTCATGCTGGGTCATTCTCTAAAGACTATCATGGTTTAAAGTCAGTCATTTTAAAGTCTTGTGGTTATTCCAGTGAAGACCTACTTGACTTTGTTAAACCCATAGTTGGCTACAGCATCCCAGATTCCTCTTGGCATTCAGAATGCTCTTTTAGGTTCTATGAGCTAGTAAAACACTGTCCCTCTATTTCCTCTTTGACAGGGCCTATTGGTATTGACCAAGCTTTACACCTATTTTCAGATGTTCTAGCTTCATTTACTGCTGTTGCTACTCTCAATTTAGATGGAAGAGCTCACATTTCAGTTTCGAATCCCCTATCTTGGTCCGAGCGAATGAAAGTTTTTGAAACTTACACTCAGTCTCCAGCATTCAAACTGAACAGGTCTAAGAATGACTATAAATATAACAAATTTAGCTCTAACCGTACTTACAACTCAAAACAATCCTCTTCAGTTGAACCTGACAATAAAGCCACTACATCAGCTGACTCTGTTGCTAAACCAGCTGAGAATGCTTACTGTAATTATTGCAAGCATCGTGGTCATACTCTTGAAACTTGTAGAACTCTGCAGAGAAAGAAAGCTAGAGAACTGTCCGATAAACCAGCAAATAACGCACAACAGAAAGTGAGTGGACTGAATAAACTCGTTCACAGTGACTCAGAGGATGATGCTGTAACCTCCTCAGTGGTTAATCGCACCAATGGGGTACCCAACAAATTTAATACTTTGTTGGAAGGCAAGGTCAATGATAAATTAGCCACTTTTGAGTTAGATTCTGGCGCCCAAGTGTCCCTCATTTCACCTGATCTTGTATGTGATAAAGACAGAGTTCCAGGAACCACTTCCGTCTCTTGTGTTTTTAAATTGCGTCAAGTCCTTCCCTTAGTTGAAGTGGATATTGATATCCAGGGAACTAGAAGACGGGTTAGGTTTGGTGTCTCTCATGATTTAGACAACCACTCAGTTCTTTTGGGTAGTGATTTGCCTAAGGATGATTTCTGTCATTTCCTTCTGTTAGCTATTCACAAACCCTGTTCCTCAGTTAAGATAACTAGAGCACAAGCCAGGCATCAGAAGTCTTCTGAAGCAGAGAGAGAACACCAGCAAATACTTGATGGTGCACAGCCTACTGATATTTCAGTTATTGACCCTTTGCCAGATAATTCTCCTCCAGCTATTGACCATGACACTCACACTGACTCACCACAATTGTCTGATGATGATGTGTCTGTTGGGGTTGACTTTCTTTCCACAGGACCAGTGTTGGCTACTCATTCTGTTGAGAATACGGACTCTGATAACTTTGAAGATGCATGTCCTAGCCCACTTGACAGTGTATCTGCTAAGATCCTGTGTGATGTGCCATTAGTTCAGTTAAATGGTATAGGTAGATCTGGTCTGTGTAAGCTACAAGCCTCAGATACTTCCCTAACTGATCTCAGACGGTTTGCTAAAGATAAAGAAAAGGGTTATAGATTTGTTAATGAGGTTTTAATGGGAACGTGTACAGACCATGGCACTACTAGAGATGTTATTGTTCTTCCCCAATCACTCAGACCCAAAGTGTTAGCTCTGGCACATGACCACTCTGGCCATTTTGGCATAGCTAATACCAGATCAATAATAAATCGGTGTTTCACTTGGCCTGGTCTTGCATCTGATGTTAGGGCATACGTACAAGCTTGTGATATCTGTCAGAGAAATTCTAAGTCTAAACCTGCTAAAGCACCTTTAATGGAAGTAGATGTAATCACTGAAAGGTGCGAGAAAATAGCTCTAGATGTGGTTGGGAAGCTCCCTAGGTCCAAAGAAGGTTACTCTTATATCTTGACTGCCATGGATCTGGCCACTCACTTCACGTTTGCATTTCCTATGAAAGGTTTCACAGCTGAGGAAACAGCTACTAATTTTCTCAAAATAATTCGTGATGTTGGTATTCCTAACCAAATTTTAACCGACCAAGGTTCTAACTTTATGAGTCGGGTTGTGAAGCATGTGACTGATAAGTTTGCTATTAATAGAATACGCACCTCACCATACCATCCCGAGTCAAACGGTCAGCTTGAGAGATTTCACTCAACTCTCAAATCTGTGATCAGAAAATGCATCGATAATGAACGTAATTGGCCTGATGTACTTGACCTGGCTATATTTTATTTAAGGAACATGCCTCATAGAATTTCTGGGTATACCCCATTTGAGCTCCACTATGGGCTAGAGACCCCTCATATTCTTGCCACTCTGAAATCGTTTTGGACTGACCCTGGCAAGCAGCCTGTTAATGTTACACAATACATGTCAGACTTGCAAAATAATTTGAATACCGTATTGCAGTCCATGAGTGTGCGTATGAATGAAGCTAGATTGAGAGAACGTGAAAAAAGAGATGGTGGTACCCTTAGAACTTTTGCTGACGGTTCGCTAGTCCTTTGGAAAACTCCTGGTCTTGGCAAAGCCTTTGCTACTTCATGGGAAGGTCCATACAAGGTAGTTAGCCAGGTCACCCCTGTGACTTATAAAGTTTCTTGGAAGGATGGCACTAAGACTCATTACAAAGTCATACATATTAATCAGCTCAAGCCATACACTGATGAGCCTGATAGTCACTGTCACAAGGTTCTGACTGTTTCAGAGGAGTGTGCTGAGTATGACCCTGAGTATGTTATCCCTGATCACTTTATGGGTGAGAATCTCTCTCCTGATCAGAAGTCATTGATAGAAAAGGTCTATTCCCATAATGCATCCTGCCTCACTGACATTCCAGGGAAAACCGATAATACCACAATGTCTATTCACACCACTAGCAATGTCCCGGTTTGGTCACCTTCCTACACCATTCCTGTTAGTGTCCAGGGTAAGTTCAAGGAAGAGCTTGATTCACTCTTGTCTGCTGGTATTATTGAGCCCAGCCAGAGTGAGTGGTCCTCTCCCCCTATTCCAGTGAAAAAAAAAGATGGATCTACCCGGATAGTTGTCGACTATCGCAAGCTAAACTCTGTGACAATTCCTATGCCATTCTATATGCCTTCAACGGAGGAAATCATATCAAGTCTTGGAAATGCAAAGGTCATGTCTAAGCTAGACTTGGCAAAGGGCTTCCACCAGGTCCCAGTTGAAGAAGCCAGCCGTGATCTGACCACATTCTCTTGTAAATTTGGAAAATTCAGGTACAGGAGAATGCCGTTTGGGTTGAGAAATGCACCTAGTGTCTTTCAGCTGCTTATGCAACGTTGCTTGCAAAATCTGGAGAGGTTCGCTCTTGCTTACATAGATGATGTAGTTGTATTCTCAAATTCCTTTGATGACCACTTAAACCACTTACAACTTGTGTTTGATCGTATTAAGTTATTTGGTCTCACCATTAAACCTTCTAAATGTCGTTGGGCTTGCACAAAGTTTGAATTTCTGGGTTACATCGTTGGAACAGGATCACTGTCTATTCCTGAAGCTCGGATTGAACAATTTCGTCACTACAAGCAGCCACGAACAAAGAAACAACTTCGAAGTTTTGTTGGTTTGTGTGGTTATTTTCGAAAATTTATTCCATCCTTTTCTGATTTGTGTGCTCCACTAAATTTGTGTCTGACTAAAACCTCACCTGACATTCTTGTGTGGACCACGACTATGACTGGCTCATTTAATTCTATTATTTCTGCTATTTGTAATCATACAGAGTTGTGCATTCCATCATCCAATGATATCTATGTATTGTGTTGTGATGCATCTTCTTATGGGATTGGTGGAGTGTTGTGTGTCTGCAGGTCTGATGAGGAAATTCCGGTATCCTATTATTCAAGGCAGTTACTTGATAGAGAGACCAGGTACAGCGCCACTGAACTGGAAGCACTGGCCGTGCTTAACTCAGTAAAGCACTTTGCATTCTACCTCTATGGACGCCATTTTTCAGTGAAGACTGACCACAAGGCACTGACGTCATTATTCTCCTCGACAACCCTCAACAACCGTCTGTGGAGATGGAGACTGCAACTGCAAGACTTTGATTTCTCAATTGAATACAGACCTGGAGCAGACAACCTCATTCCAGATGCGCTCTCTAGGCAAGGATGGTCTCAAGCTTCTTCCTGAAGGGGGGGGGAGATGTGGTGTAATGGACACCAACATTAATTAACTGTTTAAGTTCCACCCATACATTGACTCTGATGTACTTCCCATGTCCTTCCTCTGTAATTATTTAATTATCTAGTTTATTCATGTTTCGTTTTCTCATGCATCCTTATTTTTTTGTGATAGCTGGTTTTCTATATATTGGCTGGCTATGTATCATTCTGGGAGTTTTTGCTGCATCTCATATTAACCTTATGACACTAACTGAACCAAGAATTAACCTCTCTCGGGCTCAGGGAAGCTTAACTCCTGGTGGCAGCGACCTGCCTAGAACTGATTCATCTCTCTTCTGGGGAACTTATTCTAGCCTTCCTTAGCCAGAAGGTCAAGAAGCTCCTGGGAACTCTAATCTCCCACACCTACCCCACTGCTCACAGTATGACTGATATCCCTAGTCAGCTGGCACTTGTTCCTGAGAGCCTTCAGATGCTGTTGAGACCAATCATGAAGACAGATGAACGAGTAGCCACTTGGTGGCAGAACTTCATTAAGGCCTATCGGCCTCGGTCAGGGGTATTGCCATACCATAAGGGGCTTGCCATACAACTGGATCATAGATTCGGGTCAAAGTGGTTGATCAACAAGTTCCATCAGTTGGGATACACTGAGTCTTACTCCAAGATACAAAGGTACAAATACTGCTTCCTCAATGATAAGAATCGAGTTGGAATCACTGACGATTTTAGCATTCTTGGCACAATTGATGAAGAAACTGATGAGCAGATGGATGATGAAATTGAGGTTGTTGTTGATCCTGTATCAGTTGCTACAACAGCTGATGAAAATGAAGAATGGAGTGATGATCAGGTGGTGTCCATGGAGATTGCGGATGCAAACTCAGTCACTCAGTTTGTTGGAGACAATATGAATTTAAACCTTGTTTCTATATATGGGAACAGTCCCTTTCATACAATGGGCTTGATTAGAGTCATCTCTCTTGCACCACCTTCAGCAGATGATAGAGCTATCATCAGAGTGAAGTTGAAGGTACTAGACAAGACCAAGATCCTGAAAGCAACTGAAGTGCAGATCCTTCCTTTTATCAATAGGAAGCAAATAGGAATTAATGCCATCACATTTCTTCCTATAGCTGAGCTCTCCTCATCTGTGATGCAAATTCAGCCATTACTCTCCCCAGGAGACACACTCTGGACAGCAGGGTGGGTGATCAAAGCTCAAGATTCTGAGTTCCAGCAGAGTACATGCGGCTCGGCTACTATAGTGACCTTCGATCTCCCTATCTGGCTCAAAGCTGTGGATATCATAGAACAGACGAATCTACCCATCATTTCAAGGTGAGTGAGTGTGTGTGTGTGTGTGTGTGTGTGTTGAGTGTGGGCAGGGTAAAGGGAGTGAGGGGAGTAAATGGATAGGTTTTCTGCTACTTAATTTTTCTCCTCTCTTTTCAGGTTGGGTGGCTTTCACCTGCTAAAGTCCTACCTCGGGTCTTTGGGCAATATCATGGATGACTCTGGACTCCTAGATGTGATCCAGCTGATCTTACAACAGCCAACCACATCATGAATGGAGGGTGTTTTGACAAGGTGGTCCGTGCTCACATCCTGATAGATGCAGCCATCTGCCAGTACACCATGAAACACACATTCACTGTAGGAGTTTGGTGAAATGAGGACCTTCATGGAGAAGGTAGCTGATGAAAAGGCAGGAGCCGGACACACAGCACCAATAGTTGCAGTGTTTGAACGGAGGATTGAAAAAACTTTCAAGAGACTTGCTGAAGGAGGAAGAACGCCTGAACTCTGGGTGCAGTATCACTACATGGTCGATATCATCAAGATCTTCATCAGAACTGAACGGCTTGCAGACCATGATGGGCACCTCTCCTGCATTGTTACCAGGATGCTGGACATATTTTCAGCTGCGGGACATCATCAATATGCCGAGGGAGCACGGCTGTATTGTCAACTGATGAAGCAACTTGAAAGCTCAGCTGCGTACAAGGAAACTTTTGACAGTTTCACTGCCCATGGGAACCATGTTGTCCGTTACTCTTGCCATGATTGGTCTGGCATGTGTGGCTTGAATCATTATTCCTCATCCTCCCTCTGCTCAACCCACCTTCCGACTTGGCTGCCTTCATCAGTCTTTGCTCAATACAAATGTCGCACCAGGTGCCAAAGCACCAGAATGCAGTGGAGCAGTGTGACAATGATGCTGACACTTCAATTGTGAGAGCAGCAATGGCTGCTGCTACAGATGACTCTGTTGAGGTCAGTAAATTATTACTACTTGATATTTTTTTATGTGTATTTATCCTCAGGTGCGGGCAGAAGATGCAGACGTCCTGATAATGCTGGTGCACCATAGCTTAAGTACCAACAATCCACTCTTCTTAACCACATCGAAGGTCTCTTACAATGTTGGAGAAATCCGAGAAGCTCTCTCTGAAAGACAGAAGCGTTACCTGCTCTTTAGCCCTTTCGTTCCGGATCCCGCTTTAAAGCGGGTGAAGACCAATTGACTTCTCCGAATTTTTTAAAATAGTTGCTTTATAGCTAGAACCTTCAGATTGCATACACAGGTTCCCAATGCATTGGAAAAGCATCTAAAATAGCTTTCAGCCAGGACTGCTTCGACAGTACCTCACAGCAATTGCGTTTATTTCTTCATCAGCAAAAAACAACAACATCAATTCTCCGTCGAATTTTAAAAAAAGTAACCTTCTTTACAGCAGCTTCATTTATGGATCCAGTCATCTCCAGAGCTTTGTAAAAGCAGCAAAAAATTGCTTGAGCTCAGTAGCCTTCCATAACACATTGAAACAACCGCTTCTTTGCCGACCAAGACTTTGCAGTTTGACTTACTGTCTTCTCCATTTTTTATAAAATCGCCAGTTCAACTGGGGACCTCCCTATTATGTACAGTCATAGGTAATGCTTATTACATCATAGGAAAAAAGTGAGCGTGTCGTGTGACCCAGGTAACTATGCAAAAAAATTTTTTTTTCAAAGTCATTTTTTGGAAGATGGCATCTAGAAGTTAAAATGCGGTGCAAGTTTTAGACTTGCTTGATGTTTACTCTAGCGGCTCAGGATCAAGAGGAGAGAAGAAAGACGACATCTAGGGCTATAGGAGGCCCAGTATCAGGGTTGGTGGACCAGACCCCGTCAACTCTGATACTGAAAATGGGAGTCAAGAAGATGATCGAGGTAAGCTTGTCTTTCTCTTGTCTTTCTCTTGAAAAATAGCAAGCTTCTGTTGTGGAAAGGACTTATTTATAGCTATATTGAGGAGTAAGCTGTTTAGCTATAATATATACATATTTCATTGAGTTTTGAGATTTGAAAGTGGCTTGTGGTTTTTTGAACAAATTCAAATTTTCAAAAAAATTAAAAAAAGTTTTTACCACATATACTACTAGGACCAGATGTGAATGCAGTCACCGACCGCGATTACGCAGATGAGGGGACAGGAGCAGAGTCTTCCAGTCATGAAGGAGAGGATACCGGACCTGAGTCTTCCAATGATGAAACACGAATAGGCAGCAGGTTCCAGTGATGAAGAAGAGGAAGTGGCTCCTCCTTCTCCGAGTTCTGGACGTCCTCGCGGTCGGAGAAGGCGGGAACCGGAGAACAAGAGTCGGGTGGATGAGGTAGGGGGAGAGTGGAAGAAAGAGGACAACACACCCATTGATATTCCATAATCTTTTGTGTGAAGGACCACAGACTTTGATATTTGTGGCTGCTCCCCCCCCCCCCTGAACATCCCAAAAGTTGTAATATGTATTGTTATTGTCGTTGTCGTTGTCTGTGTTTTTGTGGTGTTGTAGTGGAGCTTCACACTCGATGTATATGTGTGTGCGTGGAGTTGAAATGTTATTCTGGCGCTTCCAGATCTAACCGGGGAGGGAACAAACTCAGGGGGGGGGGGAGGGGGAGGGGGGTCTATTCCAATCGGGGCTACTATGCCCATGTAAGTTGAATTTCATGTATGTGTGTGTGTACACCAGTCAATTTTTAATATACATTTATTTTTATGATCTGTATTCACCTATATCTTCTTTTTTCTAGTGTGTGTGTGTGTATGTGTGTGTGTGCATTTGTGGAATGAGAGAGAGCATCCGTGGACAAACAGTATGTGGCGCTTGTGGTGAGACACGTAGAGACGAAAATACAATAGCGCCGCCACCAGAGTTCGGAATGTGCAACAGGATTCTCAGCGATCAAACCGAGTTCCTTCAACCCTCGAACCAAGCTAGAGTTTTAATTCTAAGCAAAGAGGAGTAGGTATCTCACAAGATGTCAAAATGCTTATACAATCCGAACTGAACTTTACAAGTTAGGTTGGCCAATATATATAAAACCAACCAGGAATTGTGTGTGATGAGAGCATACAAGGGTGGTGCATTAGAGTACATGGGAAGTAGCAATGGGAGTGAATAGGGTGAAATGTGAATAGGGTGAAATGTGAGATGCATGAATAGTGAATGGCAAGGTAGGCTAATTATAGTTAATAATCTAATATGTTCCTGAAGGTGTTCCTGTAGTGAGCATGTGGGGAAGGGTATTTTACCACATATCCCCCCTTCTAAGATGACTGATGGTGGTCTTCTTCATCAGGCCATCCTTGTCGTGACAGCGAGTCAGGAATACAGTGATCTTTGCCTTGGACATACTCAATGGAGAAGTCATAGTCAGCCAGCTGCAAGCGCCATCTCCACAAGCGATTGTTGAGTTGACTTGAGGTGAAGAATGAGACAAGGGCCTTATGATCCGTCAGAACCTTGAACTGTCGTCCAACCAGATAGTAGGCAAATTTCTTAATGGAAGTGAGCATTGCGAGGGCTTCCAACTCAGTGATAGTGTATCTAGTCTCTCGAGGCTGGAGCTGTCTGCTACAAAAAGCTGCTGGCATCCACACATCTTTCCTAAAGACACAAAGAGCCCCTCCCACACCACGAGTGGAGGCATCACACAACACTGCAAAGGCATCATTATCACATGGTACAACCAAAACAGTAAATGCACAAATGCTAGAAATAACAGAATGAAAGGCATGATCAGTTTCAGTCGTCCAACACAATTTCTTAGGTTGTGAAGGTTTTGTCATACATGTGAGTGAACTACACAAATCAGAAAGATGAGGAATAAATTTACGATAATAATTTAATAATCCTAAAAATGAACGAAGTTGAGATTGAGTTGTTGGTCGGGTAAAGTTCTTGAACTGTTCCACACGACACTCTGGGATTGACAATCGACCGTTACCAACCACAAAGCCAAGGTATTCAAACGTCGTACAGCCCCACATACACTTTTCAGACTTCACAGTTAGATTGTTTTCCTTAAGCCGAATAAGGACAGTTTTCAAATGAACAAGATGAGTTTCCCAACTATCTGAAAAAATGACCACATCATCAATATATGGTGTAGAAAATGATTCAAGGTCACACAATACAGTTTGCATCAATAGCTGGAATACTGCTGGAGCGTTTCTAACTCCGAACGGCATCCGCTTATACTGGTACTTGCCAAAAATAGTTGAAAAAGCAGTATATTTTCTAGAGTGAGGGTTTATAGGAACCTGATGAAATCCTTTCATCAAGTCCAGCTTGGAAAGAATTTTAGCCTTACCAAGTTTTGCACATACTTCCTCAGTAGACAGCATCACAAAAGGAACAGGCACTGTGACCTCATTCAGCTTGCGATAGTCGCCCACTAAACGTACACTTCCATCCTTTTTCAGAACAGGAATAAGTGGGCTATTCCACTCAGACTGAGATGGTTCAATAAAATCAAGGTCCAATAATACAAGCAATTCACTTTTTACAGAAGGCTCAAGAGCTTTGGGTATAGCATATGATGGACCCCACACTGGAACATCAGTGGTAACACGGATATTAAAGGTAGTAGTTGAAGTTAGACCAGGTTTATTAGAAAAAACTGTTTTAGCAAATTCAGAGAACAACGTGTCAAGTTCTTGACACTGGGACTCAGATAGCTCGGGACCTTTCAAGGAATCTGGCACAAATGGCACATCAACAGAGTCATCACCATCACCATCAACCACCGTAACAATATGATGAATAGAATCGTTACTATCATGAAACTTCTTTAAATGGTTCAAATGAATAACCTTGGGATGAGATTTTCCTTTACAAGAAACAATTTTATAATTGACATCATTCAATTTCGTAACAATCTTATATGGACCTTCCCAACTGACATCAAAACATGATTGCAAGCCTGGGATTTTGCGCATAACTAATTTTCCCACTTCAAAGGATCGAAATTTTTGCCTGTCTGACTTAGCCCTCTTATTGGAGTTGGCGTCATTCATTTTGGACTTCAAGGAATGAATGGTCATTGACATGTTGTGATGCAGTGACTCAATGAATGCATGAGCATTTACAGGAACATTGTCAGGATGAATCCAGTGTGATTTTAATGTGGAAAGAATATGTGGAGTGGGTTTCATAAAAACCAACTCAAAAGGGGTGTGACCCTGCCTGGAGTGAGGCAAATTTCTCAGGAAGTACAAAACAAGGTCTAAAACCAATGGCCAGTCATGCTGATTAAAGATGGTCTTTCTTAATACAGCTTTGAGGGTTGAATGGAGCCTTTCAAGTTGGCCGTTACTCTCTGGGTGATAAGGAGAAGTGCGCAAACGGCAAATAGCAAATTTTTCGTATAGTTGTGACAAAACTCGAGACAGAAAATTAGATCCCTGATCTGATAAGATGGCCGAAGGTGGGCCAGTAAAAGAAAACAATTTTAACAAGTTCATAGCCGTTTCTTCAGATGTATACCTCCTCATTGGATAAGCAAAAACAAAACTAGTTGCAAGATCAATTGCAGTCAGAATGAACCTGTATCCACGTTTAGACTTTACTAAAGGCCCAACAACATCAACTGCAATTTTGTCAAAACGTTCAACAATAATCTCTGGAGGAATGAGAGGAGCCTTGGGTGGAGATGCTTTTGAGAATTTCTGGCATGCATTACAGGAACCCACATATTTCTTTACATCCTCATACAAGCCTGGCCATGTAAAATTGCCATTAATCAAGGCCCTTGTGGCACCAATGCCAAAATGGCCTGATAGGTCATGAGCAGCATGTAAAACTTTCACCCTGAGTGATTTGGGTACAACAACTGCATGGGCAACTCGACCATTTGTGGTTGTCAGACTCATGAGAACTCCCTCTACCGAAAAACATCTTTTTTCATTGTTCTGTGCCCACTTTCAAATGTGCGCAATTGACTCATCCTCAGTTTGCATACGAATTAAGTCGGACTTTGTAATTCCATCAAAGCCGATGACAGGAATAGAACAACTACTAGCCAGAGAACTATCAGAGATGTTAGCATTTTTGATTGCACCTTGAGAAGTGCAATCATTGACATTGTCAAGAGCAGCTAAACTAGGGCAGTGAGATACAGAGTTATCAATAGGGGAACAACACTCAGAAGTCACATTAGCTTGAAATTCACTAGAAGCTGACAAGCAAGTATCATCATTAGGAACTATATCAGACTCACAGGGAAGGACCGGAGTAATTTCATCTGATGGTTCATCATCAGATTGAAGGGAATCAATATCAGACAAAGAAATCGGTAGACCTTCATCAGCTTATTGCTGTGCATTACGCTCGCTGTCTTCAACAGCAAGCGCACTAGTCTGAGCTCGAGTCAATAGCACACTGTGGGACTGGGCATTAGCAATTGATAGTAATTCATGAAATGTATTACCCAAGTCACAGCCAATCAAAGCATACTTAGCTGGTAATTTGTCATACACAGCAAACAAACAATTACCAGAAACATCATAAGAGTTGAAGGGTAAACAATACTTAGGGACCTTATGTTTAATGTGGTCCAACCCCATAATGACTGTATGTGCTACAATGGAATCATCTGGCTTCACTAAATCTGCAGATATCACACTTACATCAGCACCCGAATCTAATCGCAAGGTACATGGGAAACCATTAATATTTCCATTCAACACACCATTAAACTTTCTAGGTGCTCCATCTTTAACATTAAGACAATCAGGAAGTGTTTCAGTGCAACCATCATCAGAAACATCACTGACTATATAACTAACTGATTTGTCATTATCTTTCTTTTGATTAATTGAGGTACCAGAATTAGTTGAAGAACTAGAGGTACTAGCTGGCGGTTTGTTTTCAGCAGTCCGCAGAGACACTGATGGAGTTGAAACAGAGTTTGTTCGGCGCTCAGGGCACCGGTCAGCATAGTGACTTTCATTGTTACACTTAAAACAAGTAACTGGAAAGGTTGTCTCAGAAGTTCCAGATTCTATGCTAGTTCTATGGGACTGAAAACGTGCCTCACTGTTGTATGAATTGCTGGAAGGAAATTTTCGTCGGTTGTGAAATTTTTCTGCAGGTACACGCTCATGTTCATGACGGTAAGTTCGGTAAGGTCTATCCACATTCTGAGGTTTTCCATTGTATTGCCAGTAAGCGAGCACTCGATCATGAGCAGTTTTAGGTTCAGAGGTAAAAACAAAGGCTCGACCTTCACGAGGTAAAGTGGAAAGAACAGAACAAGAGGAAATAGCACTAGCTACAGCTTTTAAATCAGAATCAGCTAGGTGATTGAGTTCTAAACACTTCCTCAATACAATAAATATACGATGGGCAGACAACTGTGACCACTGGGAAGCACTTAAACTACCCCCAGGTCGAAAATGGGAAAGAAAAGTGTCCAGGCACTCATGGATATTAAACCCACCAGCATCCAATAATACTGCTTTCAAATCACCATATTTACCACGACAACTATCAACATGGGCATGATAAGTATTAAGATGAGACCCTGTCAAAGCATGCTCAAGCAAGGGAACCCACTGAAATGATTCTACATCCTTATTCACCATAATTCTCTCGAACCTGATCATTGCAGAGTAAAGGTCCTCTCCTGGTTGCATTGGCAGAAGAGTTTTGGCAATGCGATCCGCCTTCTCCTCTAGTCGATTGGCCCTAGCAAGCTGGTCCTTCCTCTCAGTTTCTTTGGCAAGTTTCTCTCCCTGGGACTTCTGACTTTCAATATTGTTTGTAATCTGCTGCTGTAATAAAGACAACTGTTTCTCAAATCGTTCATGTTCCTTTCGTTCCTTTTCCTCAATTCTCTCTCTTTCAAGTTGCTCTAGCTGTTTTTCCTTCTTTCTTCTCTTCTCTTAAGTTTTCTACGCGTGTGTGTGTGCATTTGTGGAATGAGAGAGAGCAACCGTGGACAGACAGTATGTGGCGCTTCCGTATACAACCTGGGAGGGAACTCTGGATCTTTTTGGATCGTGACTACTATGCCCATGTAAGTTGAATTTCATGTGTGTGTGTGTGTGTGTACACCAGTCAATTTATGTATAATAAATTATACATTTATTTTTATGATCAGTATTCACCTGTAGCTTCTTTTTTCTTGTGTGTGTGTGTATGTGTGTGCGTGCATTTGTGGAAAGAGAGAGAGAGCAACCATGAACAAACAGTATGTGGCACTTCCGGATCCAACCTGAGAGAGAACGAACTCGGTGGTCTTTTTCGGTCTGTGACATCATCCATGCCTGGTAAGTTGAATTTCATTTTTTCAACTTACTGATATTTGGGTGTCCAGCTAGGGCTGGGGGGGGGGTTATGGTACAAGAATGTCAGTGAAAAGTAATGACGGGGGAGGGGGGGGTTATGGTACAAGAATGTCAGTGAAAAGTAATGACGGGGGAGGGGGGGTTATGGTACAAGAATGTCAGTGAAAAGTAATGACGGGGGAGGGGGGGGGCAATTCAGCGAGGCCAGCTGTTATGTTACAAATATCATTGTTGTCTTGTGTTTTTTTTGTATTGTATGGAGGTTCCGGATCCTATGGGAGGGATCGTTCAGTCTGTGCCACCATCCATGCCGGGTAAGTTGAATTCCACGTGTGTGCTTGTACTGCTTTTCATTTTCAAATTACACTTTCTCAATACAACGATTGTTTCTCTCATGTACAGTGTGGAGTATACATACCAGGGTTCATACAGTGGGAGGCTAGCGCTGGGTTCCCCCCTAGAATTTTGGGAGTTGAATAGAAATGAACATTTAGGAAGCATTTATTTTTAGTCTGATATTGTATCCCATTATGTTCCTATCATAACTGAGCCATTTAGTGCATAGGACCGAACACTGATCATCAGTGTGAAGTATAGACTCTTATGCAAAGATGTGCATCAAAGTAGTGTAGGTTCCAAAAAATGGGTGTGGCGAAGTACACTCGGAGCCCAACCCCCCCCCAAACAAAAATCCTGTATGAAACCGCATACAATACATCATAAAGTTGCAATTATATAGGATCATGAATAATTTGTTGTTTGTATTACAAATATCTTTGTAGTTTGTGTTTTTGTGTATATGAAATTGTTTTGTAGTGGAGCTCGACGTCCGATGGCATACGTTCCTTGTGGACACTCATAGATGTCTCCTACATGATCACAATCAGCACCACACACAACAAACTACATATTTTACTGTAGAACTAATATAATATTGGTATATAATGCATCAAACAATATTATCTCTATTTTATTTTATTTTTTTATTGATGGGAAAAGTGGATTTTTTTGGGGAAAAATTTTTTTTTTTTTGAAGTATTAGTAGATGGCTTAAATATTATTCAATTTTCTCAACCAAAAAATGAGGGGAATCCCAAACTCTTGGTCTATTTAGTGATATATGGTTGCTATGGGGTTTTCCCAGCCAGCATCGAGTTAAAAAAATAAAACGGCAATGCTCTATTCCGCGGTAGAAAATTAGATTTTTCCGCGCGCGTCCAAACAATTCAGGAATGAAGGGGTTAGTCATGCCTTCAATCACTGGTTGTGATACAGTTTCTGCTATTGGGGGCCATGGAAAAGCCAATCCTGTTTGATAGGTTTTGTGCAGGGGACATGGATGAACACATTGACATCTTCCTTGACTTACAGATACCAAGGATGCAGTGATCAGGAGTGGTGTTGCAATTTTCCCGCACATTTACCACGCACCAGATACCACTTTGGGTATGATCCGGTATAACATGTTTTCACTAAAGGTGGCAGCTGGGCAGATCAAGCCAGAGACTCTACCACTGTGAAAAATGCACAATATAATAGGATATTTACAATTACTTATAACATAGTTATAATAATGTAATAAGAACACTCTTATAACACTTCCTCATACTAATGTTATAAACTACATCTTATTTTTCTCCTGAATATAGTCATGATATAGGATGTGTCTTAACCTAGCTATGCATTGCTTGAAGATGCTTGTCTTACAAAATTGAGGAAACTATTACACTAAAGATTTACTGCTTAGTTTACTTGTTTAGTAAATCATACTTGTTTTACTTGACAGGAAACCTTAAGTAAAACATTGTACCATGTTCTACTATAGTCTTACATGTCTGTTTTTTTTTTTACACCTTTGTTTTACCCATGATTTACTGAAGGGTCCATTAGATAACTTCTTACATTATATATTAAGCAAAATTATAAAACTAGAAACTGTTAAGGATAACATAGCTGTGGATAGTTTGCACACCACTGCACAGTTTTATAACTGGTGTAGTTTTTTTTGTGTAATTGTGTATTGTGACTAGGGTCTCCTAACTTGATCACTCAGATGCAAGGTCCTTCCAGAGAAAAACACAATTAGATAGTGACCCCTCCTTGGTTTATAGTGCCCCAGTTTTGAGGTTATAGTGTCCCTCCAATGCAATTGTTGAAAAGGTAACTATGTTAAAAATTCATCAGGCTATGTACTGTAGCCTAGACATAGGCGTCTCTGCGTATCTTGAACTACTGTCCCTCAGGCCCTAAGTACTTCGCTGCTCGGCGGGACGCTGGACCGTTCTGCGGTTCCTCCAGCAGTGTCTCGCAAAGATATTGCATTGTCTCGTGGAAAACCCTTTTCCAGTTAAGTATAGGTAAGTATCGCCAGGTTAAATAAGTTAAAAACGCTTTACCGTGGATGTAAAATTCTCTACTGGTAGTGGTCGTCAAAACTAGTGTTGCGCGCTGTCTACTGTGATTCGTAAACAGCTACTGTGTCTTGTGTCTTGGTGGACTGGGAGGAAGCTTTTGCTGTCTACCCTGGCTTATTCTTCTGGGTAAGTAGTTTTATGGCTAGCGGTCGGTGGGTTTCGAAGTATTTTTTCTGCCTGGGGCACCCTATCAGTGTTCTCCCGGTGAAGTTGTGTTTCCTGAACAATTTTTTCTAAGGTAGTTAGTTACTGTATGAATGAATGAATGTAGGGAGCAAACGTGCCCTGAATTATAATAGAGATATTTTGTGGTAGTTTTAGCTATATCTTTATAAAAAAAGTCTCCTCAGTTTGTTTGTTCCGTAGTACTTTTGAATTTTGAATTTCTTTGTGAGAAAGTGTGGGTGCATGTTGGAATGGTTTCTAGTTACTGAATTATTCTAAAGCATGCTCCACTAAAATTATCCTCCCTCATAGCCTTTCCCATGACTACCCTACATCCTTTGGTGTGCTCCTGGACAACGAGGGGGAGAAAATCATTGCATACAACTCAACATATGTTTCTACTTTGTTCTAGACACATTGTTTCATGCAGGTTATGGGAGCCCTGGAATTTCCACCCTAATTAACTTTTACCTCTTCTGAATTTATTTCAATATAAGATATGAAAAACATTGTAGCATTTCGTAGTAGTTTGTCCAAATTTTCATGATCATGACTTCACCATTTTCATGTGGCTGAACGGTTTTTGTGACTCTACAAATCTCTCTCTTCTCTCTCCCCCCAGTGAAAAATCCTGTATGAATTCCTATCATTTTAGTTTATGTAATTCTAATAAACTTCAGTGAAATCATTTTACTTATCCGCTTATTCTTCATTGAGCTGTTGTTGAAGGACTTTTTCAGATTGCCAATTGCTTAATTATGGTTTAAACAGTTTACTATGTGGTCATCCCCAAGCCGTAGTTCCCCCCAGAATTTTAATTTAGTAAGCTTCTATAATAACTTAAGCTTGAATTATGTGACAAAGCACACATCAGTGTAAGGTGTATACACTTTCACATAGGCATGTCCATCAAAGCAGTGTGGGTTTCCAAAATGAGATTGGCTAAGTACACCATCCCCAGCGCAGAATCCTGTATGACACCCTGATAGCTTAGTTATCATATGCTTTTTCTGGAGTAAAAGTATGTTCTTTCCCCAATTTCTAAGGTCACTATGAAGCATTACTTTTTTTTATGTTGTGAGAATAGGGAACAGGAATTTCCTTATGGTGGCCAAATAATATTGGCTTCCAGTATCCAGGTGCACAGTGGTGAGAAGGAAAAGTGGCCATTTTTCACATGCACTTCATAGAATAATACTAGGACAGGTCATAGGAGCCATGACGACCACTAAGGCCATAAGCAACTTGGTATGATACAGTATAGTATTGGCTACCATTACCAAATGCAAGTCTTATGGCCTCATAGAGGTAGTTGCAAGTCTTTGTATAAGTCACGATATGGATTTGGTCGGTTAATTTTCTTTAACAGACAATGCTGGTTGTGGTTTGTTTGTTGTTTGTTTTGTTTGTTTTATTTTGTTTCTTGTGTTTGTTTAAAGCTTATCTGTACATAAATTATAGCTGGTACATAATGATTTTGTATGGTAGTGAAGGTGGTTTAGTTTCACTGACCATACACACCCTTCCTTCTGCTATAGCTCAAGTACACAAGCACACAATCATACACACCCACTCATATACACAGTCCTAGGGAGGAAAGGCATTTTACTTGTGATGTTAATAAAAATTGGCATATAAGGAGAAAGAGTAAAATTCATCTTTATGAAATCATCATGTACAATTTGTTTGTTCAAGCAATTTACACTGCCAACATTTTTTTAATTAGCGTACGAGACCACTCATGGCAATTTTTGGTACTTAAAAAACAACAAGTTTTTCCAAGGAATTATTGTGCTGTATAAATCCTAACTCTATGTAAGACTTGCTTACTAATGAAATATGAAAAAGGAACCTAAGTAGTTTAACACATAAAGCAGCAAATATTATATTTATTGTTTGTTCTTAGCTAGTCAGCACATGTAACACACAACACTATCACATGCACTCATTCACTGGATATACCAACACAAGATTTACATTGTAGTCTCTTGGTGGCTTGACATGTTGGGCAATGGATGGTCAAGTATGAACAGTGATGACAAACAGCGTGTTAACCAAGGTAATGAGTGAACACAAGAATCGTGAGTGTCAAAGTCAAAATTTACATACATACACGTACATCCAAGCATATATAACTAGTGATGTGCTTGAGCACAAATGGCGAGCGAGCCTAAAGACTATACTATTGATTTTGACTTCTAACACTGAAGCTACTGAAAATAAGGTCCAGTTTTTTTAATTTAGCATACAGGGTAAAGGGATTTCAGTAACAACTCTCTGCAACTGCTTGGAAGGAAAACAACAACAACAACAAAACAATACACGTTATTTAAAAGTTTTCTTTGTGATATTCTTTAGCTAAGTAGTGGTTGTAACACACAATGCTTTGACACAACTGGACATGCACCTACACAGACTTACTTTCGCAGTAGTCTACTGGACAATGTATTTTCAGGTAAATACTGTGCGCACGGCTTATAACCATGACAAAGAGCGTATTGACTTACCACCGCCACTAACTCGAATAGAAATGGAAGTCCCTTAAGTTTTCAAGTTTGACTGCACACGCAAAAGAATTCAAAACGGTAAACAATTCAATTTCTAGGGTGATATGGGTACTGATCGATAAACCAGAGGATTGTGTTTAGTGCAATTTGGGACGGGGTAGACCACATAACTAACAAAAAAATGCGAGGGTCAAAGTACAAAATGACATACGTACGTCCATACATATATACAAAAAAATAAACAAACATCCCCGATTTTTTCATTTTTACCCCTGTAAGTTGTCTCGCTCGCTCGCCAATAATACAATAATATATCCCTGACTGTTTAGTGTGTTACCCCTGACAGTGTCTCGCTCGCTGCCAATTATTGCATATATAATTACCACGGTTGAGCTTTGTGTGTGTGTGTGTGTGTGTGTTTGCATGACTTTTAACTTCATTCTCATACTCTACCACTACTGTGCATTTTATCACATGATGCCAGGAATGATTCTCTATAAGACTGTTGCTAGCTGTACTAACTTTAGGGATGATGTTTCATCCTTCATGGCTTGAAGCCGCAGTACCAGTGGCTGGACCCATCGGTTTACTTCCTAACCACAGTTATATGGTATTGCTCTATCTTGTGTAATACCAGGGTTTACTTCAGGGACCGGAGGGGTGGGGGCTTGTACATCTCCTTAAATCTAGTTTGCCGCCCTTCCCCTTAGGGATTAAAGACGTCTTAAAATTAATTGTATTCAATATTTACAATAAAAAAATAGAACACATTGAGATATGAATTTTTTTTCTTCCAAATATCAATTAGTCATCATTAGATAACTGTTCTGGTGAATTTAAAGCAATGTACAATGACTAACCTAATTCTTTGTCTAATTTAATTAGCTTCATTTGTGAGAAACTTCTTTCCACAGCAGTGTAAGACAGACTGTGGCAAGTGTATTGGGGATGCATCACTGAGCAGTAATCATATCTTTTGGAGCTAAGGAAATGATAATGTGGTCTCATTGGACAAAATTGCTTTGCCTTCCTTCGCCCCCCTCCCTCCCCCCATCATCCATATATGTACATACACACACATCCCAGATATTATTTTGACTTTCATGGAGATACATTTGCCCCAATTTTTCATAAAGTTTTGTGGTATTTATTATAAATATAATATAATTATGGAGGGTGTAAATTTAACAACTTCTACTGTACTAAACTAGCCTATTTCGCTACAAAATGTCTACATATATTAGAATTACAACCATGATAACACCAATCCGAGAATCTTGAATTATGTTAAGCTAATTTTACTTGAGACATACACTTTCAATGTAGGAGTGTGAAGTGGCAGGCAGGTGTAATAGTGCTGTGACTACTCCACTGGTCTACACGAGTTAAGGACTCCTGGACTTCAATACAACTAGAGGTGAGGAACTCTAGAATGACTTTTTAACTGCACTAACAACTCAAGAAATAGGCCTTTTGAAATGATCTTTTATTGATTACTATATTTATTACTCATAATTGTAATTGGCTTAAGGATATTTCCATTTAATGCACACTTAGACAACTTGAAATATATAGGGAGCGACTTAGAGTCTGAACTTTTAGAACTCTTGTCACTTCATTTACTAACTGAATAATCCTTTGAAACATTTTGTAGGTGTGGCTGGACACACACATGCACACACACACACTGCACACACACACACACACTGCACACACACACACACTGCACACACACACACACTGCACACACACACACACACACACACACTGCACACACATTATATTTATTCAACTCTTCATTTGTAAAGTATTGAATACAAATGAAAGGTGAAGAGTTCCCGGATCATTTGGTCAATGACCTGATGACAGCCACGCACAATCACCTGGTCTCACACACGCACACACATAGCTACAGTGATGAAATGAAAGTGAAAGAAGAAAAGTAATGGTACACATGATAGTTAGTCATTAGTTACACAGGGGCTGGAGTCAAGTGTTTCTATAGTTCAGTGATTTCCAGAATGTAAGATTCTTTAACCCTTTCACCGCCAAGTTTATGACTACCAGTTCGGTAACATGAAAATGTAATTTTTTTTTTTTTTTTTTTTTCCTGCACAGACATTCAGCAAGAGATAGATTTTAAAAGCAGGTACAGACAAAACTGTTTACTATAATGCAAATGATGATCACCGTGTGGACAGACAACTGAATGGTTAGCGTTCCAGCAGCCATATTTTTTTATAATGTAAAAAAAAAAACAACTAAATACCTGTGCTGTCATTTCGATTTTTTTTATTACAGGAAGTACTTGATGGAGCGTGCTCGGAATGACAGTTAACTAGGCAGGAAGGCCAGGAAAATCGCACTGTAACTTCCCTTGAATCCCAGACAAACAGTCACCCACTAATAAGCAAAGTATTACTTAATAAGCACTATAATTTCTACAAACTGACAAAAATGAGATAGCAAGGCAACTGGAGGCTCTACCCTGACTCTTTTATAGAGAGGCCAGGGCAGGGGCCCTAAAATGACAAAGAGTCTTTGTGAGTGGAGAGAGTATGAGTGTGTGTGAGGCAGTAATAGTTAGTATGAATTAGTGTTAATAAGGTACAAGTAGGAGTAAGGCAAGGGGAAAGGTGAGGCATGAATAAGACAGGTTAATTAAGCAAAAGGGGAAAGAAAGTGCAGTTCCAAACGTTCACTCTTCCTGTCCAGGATGCGCCCGGACAGTACTATGTTAGAGCAACGTACAAAGCAATAAAAATCGAAACTTTATATGGATAATTGATCTTTTTTTCTTTTTCTTTTTAATACAGAGAACGCCATGTGGCCTCTATGGCGGTGAAAGAGTTAAGAAGACCAGAAACCTGCAGTGACTGCAGATCAGTGTACTTACTAGTCTTGCCTTCTACCACACACATATACACACAGACACACACACACACACACACATTGCGCTCATACACACACACATACACACACTAATATTTGTACCCATTTGTGTCTAATGGATTATACTTTATCACCTGAGATTTGATTTTAGGATAGTTGGGTGCAAGGAAGAAGTTGAGTGTTTTAGAGGATTATGTATATGTGTGTGTGTTTGTTCATGTGATAAACAAACTATCATTTCCCCATCTGTCTTGTGTTATGACGACCAGTGCAGGGCCAGAGCGACCTAAGCGGTCATGGCCGTATAGGTATTTAGTACACTCGGTGTGGCACCAGTGGTATTAATTATGGCGAACTTCTACCTTTTGTACAAGAATGCTTGATCGCAACTCTGATCATAATGAAGCCACTTGTACCAAGTGCTCCCAAAGGAGACGCTACAAAATCTTTGTCTAAATATTAACGAGGAAATTTAATGTTAATTATCCAAACACTTCAGTTAACCCGAACACCATAAATCTAATAATAGCATGTACAGACAAGAAGAATTGCTTGACCACACCCCTTTATTAGTGCTTTTATAATACATTTTAAGTTATCAGAACACCTCTCAGTCGCAACTTATCCAGATAACTGACATTCTACTGTATACCATTTCATATGTCCTCCTGTATGCATACACGCATCAACACTTCACGCATAGTTACTTGATTGCAGCATTCGTGTCGTTTACCAGCCGTATATTTGTCGGTTTTGTCGTTGTTTTTATTGTTCAGTTCACACACTTCACTACTTTGAAGTTTTGCTCAGTCCCGGTCTGTGCCATTGACATTAACCTGAGATACCAGAACTGCCGTGTGTGCATACTGAATGTTTGACATCGTGGTTCCTATGTGATTGTGTAGGTGAGCATTAATAAAAACATATATGCAATAAAGCATTCCTTAAGGCAGTACTACTTATGTGAGATGTATTTTTAACTGTTCTAGTGCGAGAGCTATATCTGAGTTCAATCAAATGATGTCTAAATTTATTATCCAGCTATTATTTATATGTACCATACTGTTGTGTGTGTGTGTGTGCGTGTGTACATGTGTGTGTGTGGTATATGTTTTGCAGAGTACTAAAGTCTTTATGTTGTACTTCATATGATAGACTTAAATTGGTTTACTAAAGGTATGTTTAATTTATTTTTCTTTTGTGTGTACAAATATTTTTGTGGATGTATTCCCTCTCTTTTATGGCTTTTTTTTTAAACCATACAGAATTTAGAAGAAAAAATGTTTGGCTGTCACCAGGAATTGAACCCAGGACTGCTTGCTTAACACGCAAGCACTCTGCGACTGAGCTGCGACAGCAAAGTGATAAATTTTGTTACAAGTGTGGGTCACTCCCCTACAAGAAGATGATGGCCCCCTAGTGAATTGTCCTTTTCAAGATAACTGGAATGAAGCTGTGAACATTCTAGCCTGACTAGCTAGCACCTGTCATTCTATCATATCCCACTTCTTTGTGCATTTTCATTGAACCCACAAGTTGTTTATTTGTTGTTGTTGTTGTTTTTTGTTGTTGTTTTTCATTAATTTGAGTTATACTATATTGATAATTTTGATGCACTGTAAAATGCTTGCTTATCGGATTTTACAATATCTGACTCTGAACGACAGCCAAAATGAATGTAACCACTGTTGAAATAGAAATCCTTCACACACCCTCCCACTCCTGTTGTATGAGGTTTCACTGTATATTGAGTTGCTGCAACTAATCTACCACTAAAACCAGCAAATAGGGCATTGCAGCATAGATATTATAGATGCAGAGTAATCAATTCAATTTCAACTCTTTCACTTACTAGTAGTTCTATTAGTTGATCATGCACTGGTAATAATTGTCACTGTGGCGGATGTTTCAGACTTATAGTAACATAAAGCACCAACTTAAAGTTAAAATCTAGTGAGTAGAGACTTGAAATTTGCTTCATGACAACCAATTGGCTATAGAATATACGTGTTGAACAACCTCGACATTTTGAATGGAAATAAAACGGAGCTACAGTGAATGTTCTTTCTGCCCCATCCAATAGATACATTTATTGCTTACTACCCCTTAAAGCAAGCAACCTCTGATTTATGATCTGCTGAAAGATGCTCTTTCAATTTGGGAGTTCTACTCTTTTAGTCTAATAGTGATAGCTGGACAATCATTCAGTGATACCAATATTTCTCCTGCATACCTAATATCTGATTTTTATTGGAATGAAATTTTGAAATATTTCTAGAGAAGAATAAAATATATAAAAAGTCCCTAAGAAGAATTTGAGAAGCAATTGTGCATAAATTTAAAAAAAAATAGAAATAGAGTAACTAGCTAGCTAAAGCTTATTTTTTTCTTGATAGTAAAGGAATACTAAGGGTGCTCAAGCATTGGACTTTTGTCATAGATATAGGCCAATGGACATATGGGGTATGCTTGTATGCTTTTCACTCTTTAGCTAAGCATTCTCGAATTTATTTCCCACAACACCCTTGCGCATACTTCAGTTACCTCACCTAGTTTCCAACCTGACGTTTTAACTAAATAAATTCATCACTGATCCATAAATATACTTAGAGCAAAGTTAATTCCGAGATTATTCGTACATCCAGCCCCAGCAAGATCAGTGCGTACGTCCTTCCAGATTTGTTTGTTAAACGATTGTAACTATAACAACAGTCCGCGCCCACCCGGTCAGCGTTAGAAGGAAGGTCACGATTTTCTATTGTCAAGTCTCAGTAAGTAATACGCTGCTTGAGCTGGGTGGAGTGTCCCTGTAAGAAGGTTAGAGATGTTTTGGTGACTTTACTTTACTCTGGAGCTGCATATGCGCGTGCAAGTTGAGACTTATGGCTAGCTATACGAAAATGTATTTACTGTTAGCTCTTGTGTATGTAGCTATAGCTAAGATTTGTTAGGTTTCTGTTGCTGGTTAACCTGACCTTTCTTAAGTGATGTAGCTGAAACTTGCTGGTTGCACCAACCATGGGTATTCGCTGTGTGATCTCATTTTTATTACATATGCACTTGTGCAGGGCTGTAACTAGAATTATAGCCATAGGTCATTGCTATACATTTTGGTGTAATTCATTGATCAAGTCATGGACAAGAAAAAATAGCCCTCTAGTTTTGTGAGACAGAAGGCATAGTAGTAGAAGAAACCTTGAATTAATTGTATGATTTAGTTACAGTTTTAGGTGTGCCATAAACTACTCTGACAGAGAGGCAGCTGGATTCACTGACATTTGGTTGCATCAATTCATGTAGAACCCTACCTCCAGAAGGAGTGCTTAAACTGTAGGGCTATTCTGGACAGAGACAGAATTAGTTCATTTATTTCTTTTTAGTTGCATAACTGCAGTAATGTCTATGAACTTATACTTTATTGAAATGGGTATAGCTGGCTACAGGTACATGTGCTCAGTCTCCATGACTGTGTTTTATTCATTTTACATGTGCTGAGTTTCCATGGGAGGCATGACAGTGACAGATAAGCCATACCAGTATAGTATGTGTGAGAGAGCATTCGTACACAAGCAAGGCATAGATAGACACAGATGTGTCACCACTCGTTGAAAACATTACAGTTCTGTGATTTAGTCTGTCACTTGTGGCAGAGAAGCATCATCTAATTGGTGGATTTCTTTCAAAGTTCAAGGTATGTGTGTGTATGTGTGTGTGTGTATACACATGTTTCTGATGTACGGTGAAATGTGCCAGAGATTTCAGTGAGGTCATATGCTCCCTATAGTGAATCTAGTCTAAGAAGGCTATGCTTTATTTGTATATGTACATTGATTTTATCTAATTTTATGGGGAGGGGGGAGGGGGGGGGGAGGGGGAGGGGTCCAGACTAACCTCACTGACTTTCCTTCATAATTTCCGTTATAATTATTTCAAGCATTCTTGCTGGAGTTAAAATTCTATGCTGGCGTTTAAGTGTCGTGACCTTTCTTCAAATCCCCTCCAGTCACACTTACACACACATATATACTTGTAATTCTTATTAAATCTCAGCGCACATGCGGGTTATAGTAGTGCGTTTGTCTGCCTGTCTGTCTGTCTGTCTGTCTGTCTGTCTGTCTGTCTGTTTGTCTGTCAGCATTCCTTTTCATGAATGCTATATACTGTAGCACGTGTATAATGAATAAAACAGAGCCATGGAGACTGAGCACATGTACACTAGCTATAACGCAATATGGCATTTCCTGCCATACAACCTGTGCTAAATCCAGAGACTAGCCACAGTCTGTATATTTTTATGTAAGTTGGTAAGCTTTTAACAAAAAGTAGTCGTAATAAAATGTTGATGTAATGCCCCCTAGGCATCACGTCACAATCACATGAGCAAATAATTTCTTGCAGCCAGCAGTGTAGTTTGCTTTATGCTCAGGGAAGTTAAACGGAGTTGAAAAAGTGAAGTTTCGCTCTAAAAATGTATACTGGTGAGTATTTCTGGCTAATTTAGATTCTTCTCTTATGAGAATGTACCATTTTTAATGTGTGTGTGTGCGTGTGCCAAAGTATTTCTTGATTGAGCAGCAGTACTGTGGCATCATGCTGTACATCCTGTCAATGGCAATCAGTACTCTTCTTCCTTCAATATTTTTATAGCCTGCCATTTTTTGTTTGTTTGTCTTGTACGACATTGTTTCCTATTTCCGCACTAAGTTGCTATTAACGCATACTAAAATCGTGTCGGGAAGTTGGTGACAAGAACTGATAGCTGCCATTTTCCACTTGTTGCGAAATATGATCCCCAGCTATGCCCTTTTATATAAGAGTTTTAAAGAGGTCTTAGACCTCTTTAAAATTATTTATCAATAGTTTTCTTCATTACTATAATTTCCGTAGTTTTTCATGTAAACTATATAATGTGCATATTTTATTATTTTTCTTTCAGACTTTGTATTTTCTGGTAGGTGTGAGCTGGCAATCTACACTTGGATTCCAAACTGGAACACGTGAGCAAATTCACTTCTGATATAATTGATCCTATGCGGTACATTACAATGCAGTGTTGGGTTAAAGTAGTGGGCTTGTTCTTGGCCCACTTTTGTGAGGCCCCAACAGGGCTAGTGATTGTGTTTCTCTCTCTCTCTCTCTCATATATATACAAAACTCTTCATTGATATTACATGTGATTACAATCATCAATGAGGGGTGGTATGATCTAGCTTTAAACTTGTCTAACTATTCTACAAAAATAGTGCACAATAGACTAGTACCACACAGCAAATAAGTTAAATATTTATGTTATTTCTGGAACACCAGATCTTATATGACCCAATAATGGCCAGTCTGGTAGTCTCTCTCATAAGAGACTTTGTCACCGTCTTGGACAAACCAACTATTTGTCGTAATTGACTGAATCCACTAATGTTGGGTAAGCCACGAGATTCTACCTCAATTGTCAAGAAGGTAGTTTCATATCCAGACCCTTTGATGCGGGACACTAGCTCATGATATTTCACTTTTTTCCTTTTAGCTGCTTCTTCAAGGAGTGTATCGAAGGGTATTGTTAACTCCAGTAGTGTTACAGACTTGGTTGTGTCATTCCACAATACCATGTCCGGTCTTTGATCAGTAGCTGCAAGATATTGCGGGAAGCTATATTCAGAGCCTAAATCTGTGGTGGTCTCAAATCCCTGTGGTAGATTTAGAATGATAGTCCTGCTGATCTCTGCAAGGACAAGGTCATGCCTTTCATTGTACCTTCTTAAATTGAGAGCCACTTCACAGTTGTTCAGTACGTGAAGTAAAGTTTGTTTTTCCTTTTTGCATAGAGGACAAATAGGGGTTTCTTTTTCCCCCCAAAGGTGAAGGTTTGCATTATGTGGAAGAGTGTCATGGGCTGCATTTAACACAAATTTCCATTCATTTTCAGGAATCGTATTTAGTGTCTGGGCCCAGATCTCTGCTGCTCCTTCCTTGCTCGACTTAATCATGCCCCCCTGCCTTGGTAAATTAAGTACTGTCGACATGCGCGATGTTATTTCTTGTTTCACTACAGCATTCCTCCCAGCACTTGTCAGTCCTTTTCTAGTGCAAGATGGCATTTCCTGCATTGTATTCCTCACTATCACTGCAGGGCGAAACTTCACTCTTTTGGAGTTCTCTTCTGCCCTCATTAGTCGAGCCTGTCGTGAAACTTGTAACTTTTTGTACAAAGTTAAAAGTGATGGTAATTCGAGACCTCCTTCTCTTTTGGGGAGATAGAGAATGCTGGTGTTTGCTGACTTGGCTAAACCTGACCACTTCTTCAAAAACCTTGTGGTAGTAGCTTCCAGTTCTCGCTCAATCCAAGTACTTGAAAACTGAAAGATGGTCAGGGGCCAGTTGAGACGTGGACAGACACCTAACTTATATATCATCAACTTCTGCCTCCTGGTAACTCCTATCTTGTCCACAATGGTTAGAAAAGAGACTAACTTTTCCTTGATTCGTATTTTGAACTGCACTGAAGTATTCGGAATATGAATTGGTAGTCCAAAAAATTTGATGGTGTTGTTGCCAAGGAAGGGTATATTTTGACCAGACAAAGTTAACTGAGGGTTGATAGAATGCCCAGTTGATCCCTGAAACGATGTAGCACTGCACTTAGGAATTTTCGCCTTCATCCCTGACCAATTCAACCATTGTTCGGTCGTATTCAACAGTTGTTGGCACGCTGCTGGTGAGTTACCCACTAGGCAAGTGTCATCTGCATATTGTAAGATGTTGATAGAATACCTGGTGTTGCTGATCTTGTAGCCCAGTTCAGGTTTGTTCTTCACAGTATCCACCAACGTGTTGATAACTGTGTTGAAGATTACAACTGACAGTGGATCTCCCTGATAGACTCCAATCTTCAGTGGTATACATGGGGTACACCAGTCATCAGTCAATACCATAGCTGATAAACCCGAGTAGAGACTGTCTACAATAGAGCCGAATTTGGAAGGTGCATGATAGTGGCTGAGAGAAAATTGTATTAACCCTTTCACCGGTAGATTTTTAAAAAGAAAATATGTAAATAGATTTAAAAAATCATAACCAATTAAACATTGAAAAAAGTACCTAGCAACCATATATATTCATGTAGCATAATAGTTAGGGATTTTGAAAAACCACATATATGTTGCCTAGCAACAAACCACAAAAATTTAATTAACTTTTCATAATATTTACTGAATTATTTTAATATAAAAGTGATAATATGTTGATTATACAATTATATTTACATCTAGGATTGAATTATATATTTATAATAAAAAATCTGAAGTTTTACAAAAATGTTGCTTATAATAAAAAATCTGTAACAGTATGATACTTCAAAAAACAGTTACGTTCAGGTGCAACACATAAATGGACCTTGCAAAAGGAGCATTGAATACGAGATTCGTGTCGGTTTCCAGGACGAGATGTATTTCTTTTCTTTCAAATAGAAGAACATGCACGTCTACCTCGTTCATGTTTACCTCGTCCTCGTTCACGTCCACGTCCAAATGTCGGGTCTCCATGACAACTGATTTCATCTGAACTGCTTGCACGTCCACTTGAATTTGAAGATATTTCATCTTCACTTGTATTGAGAGAGAGAGAGAGAGAGACACACACACACACACACACACACACACGCACACACACACACACATCCACACACACGTACATTGAAACAGCCTAGTTCCAAGGGTTAAATAACTGCTTTCCTTAGATAGTATGATATTGTGTTTAGTGGTGTTATGTACAAGGTTGGCCATCAAGTGTACAGACGTATATCCAAGTATATAACAGATGTCCTCGATTTTCGATTGTGTTACCCATGATAGTGTCTCACTCACCAATTTACTTCCAAAATTTGTGGGAGGGGGGTGGTGGGAAGACTCAGGGCCAAAATCACAAGGATGCAGCCATGCACACACAAACAAACACACATTTTGCATATAATCCCTACTATGTAATTTACCACTTCAACTTTGAAAACAATACATCCCCGGATTATCCGTGGATGCCAACCTATATAATACCCCCTTGGCAGAGTATCCACGGATTCCCCGGATACTCTGGACATCCCTAGACTATCCGTGGATGCTAACCTACAATAATACAATCTTGGCAGAATATTTACGTATAAGTATCCCAGGTACTCTTTGTAATGCAAATTAATCCTTTTTTGTGGAGTACTTGCTTCCTATCATTCAAAGTCTGATTAGTAGCACATTGCTATGCAATTGTGTAGCGACAATAATATGTTACCTCTTCCAATTATGTTGGTCACAAAGATAAAGTATATAAAATATAAAATGTTCTCTACTCATATGGCGAGTGATTCTTGAGTACTTGGATAACCATGAAAATATTTGTTCACAAGCCTCTGTATCGACCTACGCACAGTAATGATACAAATTCATTATGATGTCATCACTAGCATAAAATATCACACAATAATAAAACAAAAAAATCCTTTAACGGAGTAAGTTTTTAATAATTGCTAATTAATTTCTTTAGCTTTTTAAAGCATTATTTATTGTAAATGGTTGCTAACCCTCTTACTGGCAATTTTATGACAACCAGATTGGTAACTTATTAACCTTCAGTGTGCATGCATGAGAGGATTATAGTAGTCGTCCTGTTTGTCTGTCTGTCTGTCACGCTCTGATATTGGAGATTACTGACAATTAACCATTGATTTAGGTATGAACTTATTCAGAATGAAGATTTAGGACCTTTCATTGTGCTTTATTTTTATTTATTTTTTATTATTTTTTATTTTTATTTCCGGGCTAATTGTTGAGAAAATGCGAAGCTTTCAGCTCTGTGAATGTATTAACTTTTGTGGGTAATGCCACCTACCATCACTTGAGCAAATAATTTCTTGCAGCCAGCGGTGTAGTTTGCTTTATGCTCAGGGAAGTTAACGGAATTGAAAGAAGTGAAGTTTCTGGTCTGTTTAGCTTCTTCTCTCATGAAGACGGTGTTTGCATGTACCATTTTCATTGATTGGGCTATTTTGATGCCGCCTCATTAAAATAACTAACTGTTTAGTAGCTCTGAGGGTTCGCACCTTTGGTGTTTCATTAATGAAGGAATATTTTAATTTTAATTAGTTTCTGTTAAGGTAGACAATGAGATGGATTGCTACCATCTAATACTTTAATTACAGAAAGTACTAAGTCATAGCAACATAGCAGCACCATATGGCACAGGGTATTTTTTTTTTTCAGGAGGGAAGTGGGGGTGGGCATGTTCATTTTCTTTGTTGTCCATATGGCTTAGGGTTATTCTATATCATCATCATTAGACCAGTTTTTGGGTGATTCAATGTTTCATTAAGTGAAAAAGTTCCTTTTATCCTAAACAATTTCTTGAGTCCAGAATTTTAATCATCATCTGTGAGAAACTTCATTTGAGACTGGAATTGACACACAGATGTTGGCCAAAATAAAAAAGTTAGGAAACAGCTTTCAACATGTCATTATCAAGAAGGTCACTCATACTTGCAACTGCTAAATGACCCCACTGCTAATTTGTAACCAGGTGACTGGACTGAATGTACTGCTCCTCCCTATTCTCAAACCACTGCCAGCCTGGCTGTAAACACCCAGCCAATTGGAATTGGTAGAGATTACAACTAAGTGACGATTAATTAAAGTTTATTTTAACCAGTAAATTATCCTCCCCCCAAGTTTTTTAGTGGGCTTATTTTTATTTTACATTTAATGAATTGTTAACAATTAACTAACCCCTTAGGAAAAAATAATAGATAAAAGCATGGGTGAAAAATTTTACTCAAAAGTGTTACAGAATTATAATTATAAGGAATGTTCGCAATTGTGCTTATACCTTGCTCTGACGCAGTTCTTCCTGTAATAAATTAATTGAAACAAGTGAACTTAAATAACTTAGAAAAAAGTAATTGTGATTGTGAAGTTTATCATGCATTTGTAAATCAAGCAAGACATTATTGTACACTTACATTCTTGTGCTATTTTGCAATTTAATAATTATTTTAATTTATTTTAGTTCTGCTGTATTATTCATGTAATAGAAATGAGTAACCACAAGGTCAAACATGGTAAAAAAGTGAATGTAATTACAATTATACTTCAAATGTGTAAGCTTCAAGAAAATCATCAAACCTGTGATATTGGGGCTATGTTTGTAGTTTTATATAATTAAAAATAATTCAAAACGGAGTCTAAAATTCCTATTGCATACTAACAATTTTAAATGCAGCACATATAATAAGCACTCGGTCAGGTCTCACTTTCTCATCAGCAGGGCACTCTTTGTAGTTGAAAGTAGCGGAAGGTGCACAAGGCATGTATCTTTTGATTAGGCAAATGCTTTGAATTTGTCATGGTGCTGAAGGTTAATGATTATAACATACATGTTGTACTGGGAGGAGCCAGTAGACAGACATGCACAATAAACCCACATGCTATGAGATCATGTGCAATTTACCAAGACAAGGTAGTGACAGTCCGTGAATTAGGCAAACTAGATAGTAACAGTGTGGATTAGCACTTCTCCTGACATTGCATACAAGTGTATGAGGTTGAAATAATCAAGATCATGTATCTTATACACTCACTTACAAATATCATGTGTACATCACACACGCACACACATATACACACTGATACTTTTGTTAATCTACAGTAATACTAGTTATTGGTTCATTCAGTGAGAAATGTTAACATATCAGGGGCAGATCTAGGAGTTTACATGGGGGGAAGGGGGGCTCTTTAGTATGACTGTCCAGCTGATAAAATCAAAAGGAAAAATTAAAACTTAGCTAAACACAATTAATATACAAAAGTTTTGTTATCCAGAATAAAGAATATGAGTGAAAAAGGTCTTACATTATGATAAAAGTTAAAACTGATATTTCAGCTGTGAAAATTATTTATGAAGACATTTCTAGTTAATTTTAAATTATACCATGAAGAAAAATTGAATACGCAACAACCAATAAAATTTGTTTACAATGATAAATGCTAAACTTGCTTGCTTTGGCATTACTATGAACTTGGTCTTCCGTATTATTATAAGGATGAAAGTAAAGTCCTGACTCAGCATATCATGAGTATCGGTACATTCATTAGAAGAACGCTACTAGAGGCCGACGGAAAAAAGGACAATAAACAAAAAGTTATTGCTATTATTATATACTACAGGTCAGTAGCAAAATACGGGGTCATTCTGAAAAGGGGGGGGGTTCATACGCGTTCGACACCAGTCGAGTCCCTCCCCCCTAAATCCGCCCCTGACATGTAATACATGTACATGTGCAGCACACATGATCTCAAAACATCCACTCAACATCACTGACATTACGACAGGTAGGAATAATAGTAAGTATAAGTGGACTTATCATTTTGCCAAACATCAATGAACTCGGGGTGGGAGGGGGTGGGCACTATGTATCACACGTTCCAATTTACTCTCATGAAAAACACTTAATCTGCATAGCGTATGTCTCCCTGTCTTGGGAGGGGGGGGGGGGGTAGCGGCATATCCCCCACTTCTATCACCCCTGATATGTGTGAAACCCAAATCACTGCAAAATATCCCCACAGCTTCTTTTTTAATAAGATAACAATTTTGTATATTTTTATTACAAAGAAGCAAACACTATTTGAGAATACTTATTAAATATGATATATTGGTCTAATGAATGTGAAGTAGTTTACATTACGCTAAACTTCTTTAGATACATAAGTTGAAATTTTGTTACTTTTCAGTCACTATAAATTATTACATTTCTCAGATTAAGATATACATCAAGTTCAATTAAGTATTCTTCTAGTGAGTGGAATACAAACTATGGCATTGTCTTCACCGTAATCAAAGTTAATATTTTGTTGAATAGTCGCACAACGAGACATTATTCGACAAAGGGGCATGAATGAAGCTTCAGAATCTTCTTCAAATAGTGTAGCTGATACTGTTATGGAGTTCTTGAACCAATTTTTTCTTGGATGATCTTCATACCACTTTATTTTGGCCAGTATGTGTGTGTGACTCACATTATTAATCACAGGAGTATGTAAAATAAAGTATTCTATATTGCCACAACGAATATCTTCTACACTACACTGCCGACCAATTATGGTGCCAGAGAGTCCCGGCCACATAGCAGAAACTGTGCTTGATCGCTGTGATCGACTCTTAAGGGAGGTAAAGAGCTGTCCAAAAACTTCAACTTGAGAAAATTCCTCGTGTCTCAATGGTACTTGAGTGATTGAGTCAGCTGTATACAGTTTGCAATACATATTGTATAAAAGAGATCGCATCTCCTCTTTAAAAAATTTTTCACGCAACGGTGGTATAACTTCATGCCACTTACACTTGGTAGCACAAATTTCTCCTGGCAAGCAAAATATGTTCTTTTCATATTCTAAAAGAGATTTACTGTCAAACAATCTGCTGGTGTCTTCTAGCAAGGAATAGTTGCTTTTAATGGATTTGAAACATTTGTGCAGCTCTGTACACTGTGTAAGCTGCAAAATGTCAGTGGCATTTAATTTCTGCATTAAAACAAACTTTTCCATTAACTGAACTTCTGGAGCATGCCAATTTTTTTGAAATGATTCGAGAATACCATTGTATCTTTCAAATGAAAAACACCAGAAAGAGAACACAGGTCCTAAATCTTGAATGCATTCACGTAGATGTGCATGAAGATGCATATTTGGTGTTACAGCATGACGCCCAAAAATATCTTCAAACATTTTACAAAACTGTATAATTAACTCATCAGCTTTCACTATTTCCTCATTATTAATAAATGGCCGACAAAAAAGTGAGCATGACCGGGAAAACACGCACCACATATCATAGTGTTCAGAAGGCAATAAATTCTTTAAGACAAAAGGAGAGTACACTATTACCCACAGCATCCACTGCTCAGCAGTAAATCCTGAAAATGCTGAAGCAATTTTTCCAGGCAGTCTCCCGATACGAGCAGGAACTAGTACAGAGTCAATTTTTTCCTGAATTTTAATGAAATCAGATTCACACATGATCCCATTGCCTTTCCATAATGTGGTAACATGCTTTGCAGTCCCTAAAAACAAGTTATGCATGGGATCTATCATATGACATCTCACTAGGTTAAAGTATGGCAAACGTAACAATTCAGAGTAACGTAATCCAACTTTACTTTCAATGGCAGTCCGTGCTGTTTTTGTAACAGCATTTTTAGCTAACAATGCATTTTCATAATGTGTTTTCATATCTCGAAGTGGCCACATTTCCCTATCAAACCCCCCATAATCTGTTGCCTCTGAAAAGCCAGAAGTTGGAAAAGCTTTCATACATTTAGAACATCCATGTCTAGCCTTGAACCCATAGAAGCCACATATTTTCCTGGTCGCTGGAATATCTGAACTGATACATGCTAATGCAACCCGAACACTGCGAACACCTAGTGTAGAATTAGGAGCTTTTATTTGGGTACCATTCCATAATTCTATGAGTTCATCTATCATTGGCTTCAAAAAAGTGTTTATGGTGAGTTTAGGCTCATGTGGACCAGGAATTGTACCAACAATTATAATGTTTTCTGGTTTAAACCGTAATGTTCTAGGCAAATTTTGAACTACTACATACAATACTCCAACGCTATATGCTGTGTGTTTGTAGGGTCTGAACCAATCAATGTTAAGCATTAGAAGAAGATTTCCAGGAATGTGTACAAAATCTTTCCAATCTCTCCATAACCTACCGTCATAAACATCTGTCATGAAATTCAAATCACCACTGCTCAACTCACACCAAGACTCACAACTCTGAAAAAATCCTGGACGAGATGCAAGTTGTTCTATGGAAGCTTTAATGCTGTTGTACAAGTAAAGCTTTTTTGGAACAAGTTTGTAAGTTGTTCCTATCTTTACAGTTTTCATTATATCCATTCCACATTCTTTACGGCGTGATTTTTGAGGGTGAGATGGAAATTCAATGAAGTTGCACTTTAGGCTTTTCTTAGAATTTTGAAACCCAGTAATTATGCATTTGTCTTCTTCATAGAGTGAACCACAAGCAGGACACACACAATAACGTTTTAGCATGTTAGTGAAATTTATTTCCTTTTTCAACGAGTAGATAGTTTTAGGGAAGATTAAGGCAAAGTCTTTGATGTTTGCATTTGGCACAATAGTAGACAAAAACAAAAATAAGGAGGAAATAAAATTTAATAAATGCCGAACACCTCTGTCAGAAATTCTATAACAAAGTTGAAAAAAAAGAATAAAGTAGCTCAATATAAACTGAACATTTTTTAGATTATCTGACATAGATCTTATTTCTCCATCATTGTCAGAATCAGAATCTGCTTCCCATATTTCAGGAGCTAACTCTACCTCTGATTGTTCCTCAACTGAAGAATCACTTAGCTCAGCAGGGTCAAGGGAATCCTGGCAAACGGTTACACTATCCAAACCTTGATCAGAAGTAGTAGCATCATGGATATCACTTGCCAAATTGTCTAAAGAATCTGAACTTCTAGATGTATACTGGCATGATCTTGTTTGGGTGTGTCTAGAAACAGCAGAGTAGGAAAGATTTTCTTTGCACAAAGGGCACTGCAATCTGGGACGTTTGGAAGCCATAATAAATTGAAGCTGTAAAAATTAATATTATACAAAACTTGCGGTTGTATTTTTGTTCCGCAGTATTTAATTAAATAGCAGAGAGCTCCAGAGACACTTGTGAAGTGAGAATTGGCGGGCGAGACGAGTCTTATAGAATATCCTTGTTCCTTCGTCCCTCTCGTTTACGTAGCTTGATCTCGAGCGATCTCAAGTCCAGTGAGGGGATTGAAAAAGTGCAATGATGTTTCGCGGTGTTCCTTCGGGAAGCTTTTATGGAGATAGCTCCGGAGAAAGAAATGGCACGCCTTCGAGAAGGACAATTAACGAGTAAGTGGTTCGGCTAGAATATTAAAGTTTTTTTTTACAATGAATTGCATGCTGGTAAGGCTACTCCAGTAAGGCTTGAACTTTTGGTGTGATCGAACCTGCTATATGCCCTGCAGAGTTAATGGTTTCAGACAATTCTGAAGAATGCATTTGTCCCATTATCAGTTTTATACTTCTTTTTATTTTTGTTCACATAGATGAACGCAGAATATATTTCAATGATTGTGTTATTTCTATGTCTTTCAGTTAGAGTGCCAATGTGTATGGTTTACTTGTGCTTGGATACTATAATAATTACTGCAATAACAGATTTCCCTTTAGGTTTAACAGCTTTCTTCTTGATTCAGCAATAATAATAATAATAATAATAATAATAATAATAATAATAATAATAATAATAATAATAATAGAAAATTTTCTCAGTTCAGCAGCAAATTATGATATTAATTGAAAATTTTCAGTTAAGTTGTAATTGGCTGTCAAAACTGAGAAAATTTGATATTAGATTTTTCTATTGTTATTTTCATATGCAGTGTTGGATCTAATACTCCACGTAATCTGAGATTTTATTCTGGTAGTAGCCATTCTATGAGGGACCGGTAAGTGATTACTAGATATCATCCTAACATACAGGATGTATTATCACAAAATATATCAAATACATTGTATATCTATTTACTTGACATCACTTTCTGGTAAATACCTTACCTGAAATATTAATTTGATGTGAAGGATACCTTACCTGGTGCATTTTTTTATACCAATTCCTTACCTGACTTGACCCAATTATTATTCATGAAAATACATTTTTTAACCTTGCTCAACTCACACCAAGCTATTGAACAAAAAAATTGACTTTCAGTGGATTGATCAATCTTGTCAAATAGACCAGCTTACTGAGTTTTTCTTTGTGCACATGTGCTATAGTCTCGCGTAGCCAGACCCTTTACCAATCGCTACGCGGGAAAAGGGTCTGGTAAACTGACATTGAGCAGTTTGTTCAGTTCCCCTCGCTAATTGGGGAGACCGCAAACAATAGGTGACGTAATATCCTGTGAAGTAAGACTGCTCAAACTTTTGCGCGTGTAATATTTCTGTGCACAACTCTCCAACAACCGTGTCAAAACTCTTCCTTTAGGTGATGCCATTAGTTTAAGCAGTGAATTGGCCTAGCTTTTTTAAGATATCTGGAGTTGGAAGTTTCGCTTAGTTGTTGCTTTGTGCACAGGCCATTGCATTTAAAGGTGAATAATGCTAGCCAAGAATCAGTATCAAAGTGCCATTACTTTTTAACAGGCAGCATTTCCCAGCATAGCTTTGCACAAGTAACATTTCTTCATGGCAATACAGAACGAACTCTGCCTACTGATCTAAACAATTCACGCGCCTGAAAATATTTAACAATTTACACCCACACTAATTGAACAGTTAACCACTTGCTGACTAAGCAAGAACAAACTGCTCTATGTCAGTTTACCAGACCCTTTTCCCGCGTAGCGATTGGTAAAGGGTCTGGCTACGCGAGACTACATGTGCTAAAGGTTAATAACACATCAAGTGGTTCCAGTTTCACTTTATTTGATGTTTTAGATGTTTTAAATCAATCCCAGCGAAATTTCTTTTCATAAATTAAGGTACATTCAGAAAACTTCAATAGCGGACACACTAGGGACAGTATTTTGGTCCACTGTATAGAACTTGTCCTCAAATTGAAGTTTTGCATGAACACAAGAACATTGTGGAGAAGTTGTTCTCTCTATTGGTATAGTTTTCAGTTTTCATCGTAATAGCAGGATATAAGTTCATTCAAAGGTGCCAGTCTTAATATTAAATACTTGTGACCTTGTGTGTACTGGATGAAATGCATTTTATGATGTATTTCATGAAATATATCTTATCTCTTACCTGATGTTTTTCATAAAGGCTAAGTATACAAGCAATATTTTGAATAGTTAGGTAAGGTACCTTAGCTATTAAGTAAAGGACTAGGTAAAGCAGTACCTCCTTTAAAACACTTTAGGTAAAGTACCTTAAAACACTTTAGGTAAAGTACCACCTTCAAACACTTTAGGTAAAGTACCTTCAAACACTTTAGGTAAAGTACCTTCAAACACTTTAGGTAAAGTACCTTAAAACACTTTAGGTAAGGTGTGAAATACCTTTAGCTATTAGGTACAGTAGCAGCAAAAGACATTCGGTTGGGTAGGGTACATTAGATCTTGTGGGTATAACAGTAGCACTTATTCTCCAATATAAATATAACTTAACCCGATGTTTTATCTTCCTGCTGTGGTCCTTCCACAGAGGTTAGGATGTCAAACTCTTTGTGGTGATAATATAAACAGCAAGATAACTGGTGGGTATGCATTCTACGTAATATATCCTGAAGGATAATTTGCACACCAGTCAGCATCCACAAAGCTCTAATCATAATTTGTTTTTTTCTGGTGTCTATATGAGCTGAGTTTCCTTGATCTTTTAATTCACAATCTTAGATGTGCCGTCTAAAGCTCCTACCTTTTCCTACTAATGTTCACAAATGACTGAAACCTTCTCACCACTCTCTTGCAAGCATCCTCTTTGCTTGAAACCTTTCAGTTATTTGACTTAACCCTTTAGAGCCTGCCGTTGCACAAAGTAGCTGATAAAACTGCTTATTCATTATAATTATTTCAGCCGAGAATGGCTGAATAGTCTTGTGGATTAATTACAGTCTATTACACATGCACTATATTTGCATGGAAAACATTTACAATGGAGCTAACTAACTCCTTATGCTGGCTGATGATGCAAAATTTTGTTATCTTGCTGTAGTTCTCAGACAAACTTGTGGCGAGTACTTACTAAATCCAGTCAGATTGCCTGAAAATTTTTAAAAAATAACTTTGTGCACATTATCTAATGCAAGATTATTCTTTAAAATAGTTTACTTTGTTCTGTTATGTGTCAATCATTGTAGAGTTACTGATTAATGGTGTTGTACTTATTAAACTTTCAATACGTGTGCTTGGCAGGACTAGTGTAACCCCTCAAAGCCGAGAGAGAGTTAGGGCTGATGAAGGGTTTCAATGGCTACTAGGAGACGTTCTACCACAAAATGGAGACAATTTGCATGAAACTAGTCACTCACAAATCGGTTCATTTTTGAGTTATATGCAAAAAATGGAAAGTAAGCTAGATACTATATGCGACAAGCTAGATAGCATAGAGTCCAGAGTGTCAACACTTGAGCAGAATCCACCAGTGTTGGCTCCATGTTCTGCAAGCTGTGAGACCAGTTCTGAGGGTAAGAAAAGGAGTCGACGAAGCCCTCCTGAACTACAGGTTAGCTTTAACATGGCATTGAAAGGACACTTTACACACTTTTTACATACTCTGTGCAGTTTCAAATCAGAAGTGTTCATGCAGCATTTACTGATGATAATAAACTGCATAATCATGAGAGGTAAGTATTGTTGAATGTATGATTTATCATTATTATTATATTAGCGAATTTTGTCGTTATAACAGTGAATAGTGTTAATTAAAACTCAACCCAACGTTTCGACTGTTTGCTGAAGTACTCTTTAGGGGTCACTAATAATAATAAAAATTTTTGGGTTAAATTTTAATTAAGTATTGGCTGTTAGAATGAGAATATTATAATTATTTCAGCCAAGAATTACTGAATCATTATTATTGTTAGTAATATTACTAGTATTACTACTACTACTACTACTACTACTACTACATATATATTATTCATTGGATACAGGAGAATATCACGAGTCTGTTGGCTTAGTATTTACGCGAGTGCCGCAGGCACGAGCGTAAATACCGCCAATCAGACGAGTGATATTCTCGGGTATCCAATGGATAATAAATTTATTAGGTACTGCTCATGGCAATACCTTGGTAACAAGAATTTACCTAGGGGGACGTAATAACCCAACGTAATAACTATGAACACAGGTGATATGGAAAAATATTGCCCTAAGCCACATCCTGTTTAGTTTAATGCATTTTCTATGTGGCAACAGTTATCAGGCTCTGTTCAGTACCTAATAATAGTTATTATTATTGTTATTAGTAATAGTAGTAGTAGTAGTATTGCTATTGTTATTATGTCTATGCCCAGGATTGATGGAGAACACAACAGAAAAGTTGTTTAAAAAATAATAAAAGAAATTGGAACCAAAACATATTCAGCAAAGCAAATCCGTGGTAATTATTATTTTTTGTTTGTGTAAATTATATTTTTTTCCAATTATGATTACTTGAATGAATAATTTATACAATCATAGCCTACTTCGGTGCTTTTTTATCCTTGTTTTCTACATTTATTTTAACAATTGGATTTCTTTTCTAGACGGCTGTAGAATTCACCGGAAATCTCTACACTGCAAAGACAGTGAGTGTTCTGAAGAACAAAAAAAGAAAATGAGAATTCGCTCACGCCAGCAAAGAGTAAGTTTATAATATATAGTTTGTCTGGGAGTAGGAGAAAGATGTGTGGTGGATTTCAGCTCTCTTACTTTTTCTCTATAAAATAAAGCAATGGTTGGAGAAACGGGGAAAAGGAGCAATTAATCTTATTTTAAAAATTGTGATGGCTTCAGCCTCTCCACTTTTCACTTCTTCTTAATGCGGGTAGATTTTTTACAAAAGAGAAAAAATATTTGTTTAAATCTGCTTTCTTGGAAACAGTTGACATGTGTGGAGTTATAATGATCTGTCAGAATATATGTGCTGCTAGTTAAGTTGCCCTTTCACTTTTAGACTTGTTCCTACCCATCTGTTATTCATTGTTGTACTATTTTTACTTCACAATCATTATAAAAATAAAAATAAAGAAGAGTGAGAAAGTTCCAACCTATTATACTTTGCTTATAGTTATTCGATCGTCGGAAGAAGACTGTATTGCAGCAATCCTCCCAAGTGCAAAGTTTGTGGAACGATGTCTCTGCAGAAATGATGACGGAAGAGGACACTGGGAGTGATGACAATTTCATTCGCCATCGCCAGAGCTGGAGGTCCGAAAAATTTAACAACTTCATTGAAGAATTGGATTCCGCAAAGAATGCCAAGACATTGGCGAAGAAGCGAGAGATTGGCAGTGGCATAGAGCGTGATGTGCCACAAGTGGCAAAAACTTGGCTGATAGCTGCTGAGAGTGACTGTCACCTAGAGCAATAAACATTGAACAAACACTTTTATCTGTATTTATCACTTATCTGCACTTATCACTTATCTGTATTTCTCACTTTGTATTTTCTTTATTTGTATAAGACCAAAGAATTGATGATATTTAATTATTGACTATAAGTTATAAGATACAATTATAACTACTTTAAGATTGTTATTAGAAGGAGTAATATTGTTATAGTATTGTGTTATAAATCCAATATTGCCAGTTATTGCACTATATAGTTGTGTAACAATCCAGATATTAGACCTGGAATATCAATAATATAGCACTAATATAAGAATATTTTAAGACCAGTATTGCAGGTTATTATACCGATCATGTAGAATTATACAACCCTCTTATAGCATTGTCAAGATACAGATATACTACCCATACTGAATGTATTCTATAATATGGTGCAAGATCATCAGATAACATGAATATGGTTTTAATTATATTGGTAGTATATTATTAGTATAATAGTAAGTATAATACTATAATTGGGGGTTTATAACCTACTGTTTTCACAGTGCCCGACATTTTGACTTCTTGCTGAAGTACTCTTCAGTTGACTCCAGAAGAGGACTTCGACAAGAAGTCGTAACATCGGGTTAAGTTTTAGTTAACAATATTATTGACAGTAAAAAAAGAGAAATTTTTCTATTGATATTATTATTTCAGCCGAGAATGACTGAATCAATAAAAAAAGAAGAAATCACAGAAGCTTGGTAACCAGAATAGGGTATGTGATGTGGAACTTTTATTACATACCATAAACTCCAGGTTGAGCACCCCCACTTATTACCACAAACGTTACAGCTGAGCACCTGTCAGCTTTAGAAGAGGTTCATGAAGCGCTTAATAAAATGTGCTCAACAACAAAAACAACAACAACAACAACTGCACTTTTGAAGCTGGGGCACTTAACAACCCATTTTTATGGTATTTGGATACAATAAACTATTATATTAAGTTACATCATCTAATTAATTACAAATAATATATTATACAGTATTTAGTTCAGAAACTTATTTTCATCTCTTATTCAATTAGACTTACTAGCACTAATGAAACACCAAAGATAGGGACTCTAGCTAGCTATTACAAAACTATCTCAGATCAAAAGAATAATTTATTGGATATTCTATTTAGATACTAATATAACTTGAGGAATTAGAATGGTACAGGTAAATGTTGTCTTTACAAAAAGGAGAAGCTAACTGGGTCAGAACACTCACTGACATTTATTCTCAATGCTCTGTATTTCCAGCCCTCCCTTTTCTAAGTAAAATGCAGAACTTCAGTAGGAAGCAACTAATGATTTGCTCAGGTGATTATGATGTGACAAAAGGGGCATTATCTACAATAGTTAGTAACTACATGGAGCTGACGGCTATGCACTTCATAAAAAATCAGCATGAAATAAAAAAGCACAATAAAATGGTATTAAATTGTCGTTCTCACCTAAATCAACGGTTGATATTGCAAGCAACCTTCAAAATTAGAAAGTGCTAGACATGCAGACAAACAGACAGACAAATAAACCAAAAAGACCGGTCGAATACTATAACCCTATTGTGCATGCATGCGCATTCTGAGAGTTAATCAGGCATGCAATTAGATACACACACACATATATATAACAAGTATTTAGCTTTCAGAATATCAAATTCTAGTTTACTTCTATCTATTATTAGTTATTAGGTATTGTCTACTCACATTTGTCAAACCTTTTAAGTTAATTGTTCTATTAGCAACATCTACTTCTTGCCAAGTATGGGATTGTCCTGGCAAGGAAGGAAGCAGGTTTGTATACTGATATGAATCCATCAATATTTTGAAATTTGGAGAAGGTAAATTCATTGAAGGAGACCTGGAGGTACAGAAGAAATCTCCATCACCAGGTGCTTGAGGTCTCACTTGTGACAGTAGGAGATGTATAATAAATTGACAAGCAGAAATTCTTCTCATTTATATATTCTTCTAATGAGCAGAATAACATAATACATAAATATAGAGTATACTATGTGCACATACACATACACATTCATTAGTATGATTATAGCAAATTTTCTCAGCCAATATTGTTAATTAAATCTTAACCCTATGTTTTGAATACCTCCAGGGGTCAACGAACAGACAGAAAGAAGTTAAAACATCGGGTTAAGTTATAATTACCAATATTGGCTGTTGGAAAGAGAAAATTTGCTATTAACATGATTTAGCTGGGAAGGACTGAAACATTGTTACTGTTATAATATTTAAGGAGATGCAATTGGTCATTTAATGGTGCTATTTATTTTCTATAATTTTATAAGTCTGTTTGTGGGAAACTTTTTTTATTACAATACATATTATGTACTTCAATGAAGTGGATAATGAGTCCATTATTACGTTTCATTATTACTCTTATTGGGGAGTTATTTTTGTCTAATTTCCACACTGCCACAACCACTTAATAAACACATAGCCACACCTATTTAATAACAACATCTTTATCCAGTTTTGATCAATGCTCTTGTATTAATGTTTTTACTCAGTGTTCAAGTCAGAGAAATTAACATGAACAATTACTAGACAACTAAGTATTTCTTCAGTTTGAAATGACTTAAATGTAATCATTTAAACATTTTTAAGGAGCCTGATCCTTCTCATAAACATGAACACAAAGGGAGTGTAGCATTTCTTCATTATTGTACAATGAGTGTAAGCATAGGTTCAGTATTTTACCATCCCCTCCAAACTTGGCGTGCTCATAGAATCTGGTAAAGTATCCTAAAACCCATCAAACTAGTGTGCCTTTTGTATAATAAATTTCCCATGTAGTATAATGTACGTATATTTTAGAGATAATCCATCTAGTTCATATATTTTTCTTACAGTAAATCTATTTTTCCATAAAAACACATTTAGTTGACCTATACTAGGTCAAATGACGTTTTGTACACATCTATAGTATACTAAGCAGCAAATAAAATTTAGCACAGAACCTAGAAACCAGAATTTTACTTTCTAGTCTCATCAAATTTGAAGAGCTTTTAGCCACTTTGTAGGAGTACACAATCATCATGAACTCAAGCCCAATTTGGTTCAGTATGAACAACAAGTGATGTACCCCAACTTGAATAAATTCAGGAGCAGTGACTAACTAAAAAAAAACCAATACATGTCTAAGCTTCATTCATATGTAAAACTAGATCATTAAACTGCTATCATTATGTGAAGAAGTAATTAACAATAATGCCACTAATAATCATCTTTATTCAAGCAGAATTAACTTGAAACTGCCCAAATTGATATTCAAACATTCACATACTGTGTTTAGCGGAAGTTTAGAAACCATATGAAGTATTCATAATTACACATGCTAAAAAAGGATTTGGTTGTACTAGCTGCATAGGGGAACCATCTCAAGGTACTATCTGACTGTTTACTTTTCAGCTTAGGCTTGGGAGATTCCAGAAGTTCAACTCAAGCAAAGTACAACGTCTTACATTATTGCTACTACTGAAAATTATACAATTGCCACCACTATAATTATACTCAGTTTATGTACAGTTTATATAATGCAAATCATTCTTGCTAAACTTAAATCGAATACAGGCTTCAATTCTTTCAATTGTAGCCAGATAACCAAAACTTATCAAGTCACATTTCAAAAGCGTAACAGGTTCAAGCAAAGACCAAATATTATGAGTGGACCATTTCTGGCATCACTGGTAATCACAGCTTTCTAATTTAACCATTAATATATCATTACATTTGACTGGTTTCGACATTATACTACAGAACAAACGTAAAAGACTGTCATAAATTTATGTCAGCAGGATGTTCACTGATAACAGGCACAGTGTAGCAACTATTATTGTTTAATATAGATACTAACAAACAATGCTTTCATCTTCTCTCTTCAAACAGAGCAGTATGGTTGTGTTTGTAGAAGTCTCAGCAGATCAGTTGCACTTATGAAATTGCCTTATGTAGAAATAATTAAATGTAGGCATTATGTAAACATTTGCTGGTAATTAAAGATTGTTTTTAATATTTATTTTGGGAATGTTATCAAGTTCCAAAATTACAAGAACAAGCAGTAAACTGTACTGCTAATTAGAGATTAAATTACTAGCAATATCAACGTAACTATTTAGCATACGTTATAAACCAATAAGCATGAGTAAACTGTATTGTCTTTTAGAATATTACTTGCAGTAACACTGTACAAAACCAATTAGCTACAGTAATTATATCAGACAAAGCATTAGAATACCATGTTGTAATTGCTAGACCAATACTAAGGGCCATAACAATTTAAGAATAAGTTAATTCATTATGTAGATGATTTACTTTATAATAAGTGTGAATCTATACAGTATTATCTAAACATAAGGTGACTGAATATGGTGGGGAATGTAAAGAGAGAGAGCTAAATATTTGACTTATGACTTCATCAATATGACTAAACACTGCAATGAGTCAATAATTATAATCATAACATTATTTCCTTTCACTAAATACAGTAAAATGACTTAAACAGCGAAGACTATTATTTTCAATAAATGTTATAATATAATTTTATTACAATTATATTTACACCCTAAAATTTTAATAGCAGTTATAATTGATACACAAGTCCTACCAAAATATAAACACATATAATTCTTGCAGCAATTTTTGAGTTAAATTAATCAAGTGCTGTGAGCTAGTGTATCCTAGTTCAACATCAGGTCAACACTCTTCAATCCGCTCGTGCTGATAAAGTGTCAGTTGGCCTTCAAGCTGTCAATAAGCTGGTGTTAGCTAGTTCATTCAAAACTATAAAAGCTTTTGTTAGTCACCACAGAAAACATTTGTTTAACTCACACTTACAAATATTTCTTGTCCGTTGAATATAGTAATTCTGACACCGCTGGCTGGGTGGCCAAACTAAAATCTGGGTCAGTATATACGCGAGGATGACCTTCACTACTAATTATTTCGAAGCTCTCGGTTTCGTAAGCCTACTCGTACTATTTCGCCTATATTATTGTACCTCTTTTATTACAGCCCGCTACAGAGTTGTTTATGTTATAATTTTTTATTCACTCAAAGACGAGTGAGTCACGATTTTCTGTGGTAACTACTACCAAGACTATTTTTGAGCGCTTAAGCAATAATATTAGTTAGGTCGTTTATATTTAATATAATAGCTAATAGTGTTTATAGCCAGTGTGATTATTATTAATAACTATTAAAAAAAATATTACAATTCACACATTCAGTTGAAAAATTCTAAAGAACATTGATTGTTAATCCAATAGCTAAAGTCTGCACTGATAAGAAAGATAAGAGCTCTACATCATTATGAGCTTTTCAATATTATCAAATAATTGTAAACATAAATAATCCAGATAACAATGGAAAGACTACCTTAAGGTAACATTTATTAACGGGTACTCATTTTAGCGATTATTAGCGATTTGCCATTTTTCGCTAACATTGAAACCCGCTAACAAGAAGAAACTATAAATTTGATTAATGAAATAATCAACCCATATGTAGTTGATAAAAGGAAGAAATTGAATGTGCCACCAACTCAAAAAGCTTTAATCCTATGGGATGTGTCAGAGGTCAAATGACAAGTACAGTGAAAAAACAGGTTAGAATTGCTTGCAATGGTACTTGTACCTGTACCAGCCAATATGACACATTTTTTCAGCCACTTGACCTTACAGTTAACAGGGCAGCTAAAAATCAAACAAAAAAAAGAATTTATTTCTTGGTATTCTGCAGTTGTGACTGTGATAAAACCATTACATGCACAATGGCTAGTCAATGTATATAATTTCTTTTTGGGGGAACATGGTCAAAAAGTTATCCTCAAGGGGTGGAAAAAAGCTGGAATTGTTTTGATGGCAGCACTGTACTCCCACCACTGGATCCCTTTCAGGACATCTACAAGAACAAGACAATAAACAATTAATTTATTAATAACTATTAATTATGACATTCATAACATGAAGAATTTTTTATTATACTCCTGGACCATTACATTAATATTATTACTGAAGCATGTGAAAAATTCTATGCATTATTACAGACCATAACCGCAAAATTAATATCCGTGAAATGCACCATATCACAAAATCACCAAAATTAGTATCCGTCAATAAACGTTACCTTAAGGTATCTCAATGTGTAGTAACGATGATAAATTATTATCAGAAGACATTTCAACCTAAAAGACCAGTTTTAATTGCAATTTAATCTTTAATTGTGTAACTTGGCAAAATAGTATTACTATAAATTCATAAACAAATAACATTATTTATAGTAGTATGACATGGGCTTAATATAGTAGTATTAATTGAGAAATAAGCGGTTCAATAACAATTAAATTTTAGTGAAATAATGTAGACTTACTTGCAATATCACATGCCAATACATGACCACTATCACTATGGTGACTTGTTTCGTCTTTTTTTTTTTCATCAATAACCAGTTAGCTACATCACTGCAAATTTACTTCCGTAATATACATAAATGTGTGGGGTATTGGAAGGTTTGAAAGTAGACTCTGAAACCCTCAGAAGAGGATACATTTGCAGGCCTTGCATGAGGCTCATAGAGAAGTTTGTTGTATTGCATGAAGAAGTAGCAGGCAATGTAAGAAAAGTATTACCACTTTTGTCTATGAGTGCTGGAGGAACAGCTATTCCACGTCAGTACCCTGCATCAGCTGAAGCACTAATCTCTGTCTCCTCAACATTGTTGATGCCACAGAGTACAAGTGTACTTCAAGACTTTAGCTTTGCACCCATAACCTCTATATCTTCCAATAATTTGCTAGTCTCGCCTGCATTATCCCACTCCATACTCTCAACCACAACAGCACTCAGCTCTATTCTCCCTACCTCCTCACATTTGCCTTCTATATCCTCAACACCTTTGCCTCTCAGTTGTTGTAGTCCCAGTTTGTCCATGTCCATCACTACTAACTACTTAGCTTACAGCAGCTCAGCAAAATAACCAGGCATGACTCCCAACATTGCATTTTCTACATCAAGTTTACGTTCTGCAGTCCTTTCCACCCATGAGTCTAGCACCTTCTGTGGTATCCTCACCAGACAGTTCTAGTGTTGTGTCCATGATATCTCTTCCTCAGTGTTCTCCATCACTTTCAGGACAAGTTTCCAGTTGTATTATTAATTATGTAGCTATATTATCTGCTATACTTCTTATGTATAACTTCGCATTTTACAAACATTGATCTTTTTACAACAATTGTTATATGACAAATTGATCCGTGATTAATAGCAGTAAAGTTCAAAGTTTAAAGCTAATACAAAGTCTACATCCTAATAAGATCTACGTTCTGATACAAAAATTACTTCTTTAAAAAATTCAATTAAAATAAACGTCGCAAATGAAATTGTTACATATTGCTCTGAATAATTTCATAAGCATCCTCTACGTTTCTGTCCACATAATCGGTGACACCTTCATAACCTTGGTTTATTTCTCTTCCATGCACTCGGCTATCTGTAATGTCCATAGGCTTCATTTTACTCAAGTTACTTGCATTTGTTGCATCACTGTCTGGAAATTTGTGAGTTTCATATGCCTGACATGGTGTAAATGAAATCTCTTCTTCTTTGCTATTTTCTACATTGTTACTTCTTGTTATTGCCACATTATCAATAGTGTCATATACATGGAGATCATTACTCTGAACTGCCTCACTTTCCATTGGTTGATGCTGAAAATTCTGTAATTTCACTTGTGAAGATCTAAAAACAAAGAACAATTATTTGAATTGAGTGTTTCTTGCTTAATAATATTAAATTTAACAGTTATTATAGCTTTTATGAAGTTATACACAAATACTTACATGTTTCCAGCTGGATTCTTTCTTAATGAATCTCTACATTTTATTCTAACGTATACAATTACTGCAAACATAATGAATAAAGTTAATATAGTAATACCAACAAGAGACACGATAATAATAGTAGCATTAGTAATTGTTTTTGTAATAGGAGTATTAGTAATAATTGTTGTAATAGTAGAAGAGCCACACTCCTCTTCCCTTAAAGAAGCAATTAACACTGGACAAGAAGATTTAACATTTAAAATTTGCGCTTTAATATTTATTGAAGGTTTTGTCGACACCCATTGTTGTAATATTTGTACAAGATCGAGTGCTGCTACTTCTGATGTGCCCTGAATTTGTGCTCTGTATGTAACAATTTCCGGTGAGTTGGCAAAGCATTGAAATCCTCCATTTATAATTGCAGTATTCATATCAATTTTACACTGGCACTGTTGTATTAATAATGATGTAATGTGAGAAATGATGTCCTGAGATTTTTCTGATGGATTATCATTCTGATCAAACATAATGTATAATAAACATTTAATTTAAATAATACTGACTTACTGTGTACATATTACAGGAGGTACCAATATGAATGACGATCTGAAACAATTCACCTAAAAAATATACACACTTATATCACTGGATATAATGTAATCGATGTCAAAAAATGTTGACTAGCTACTTAGCATGTGCATAAGAAAAATAGAATTAAGTTTAATTAATAAAAACAACACTTTAATTATGTTTTATATTCAGTTATATTGAATCCATTGTAGTTCATGAGAAAATATATGTGTATATTAATGGAAATTTATACATATAAAAACTCTAACATTTTACAGTTTGGCTAGCCTAATAATATTGAAATTGCTTCCTACATTGTTGGAAAAGGAACAAAAAAGTTGATAAACATACGTACTGGATGCTGTAAGAATGGAGACAATGCTAGAACGTAATATAATTGGATCTTGTAAAGCTGCATCTAGTATTGTCACATAGATTTTATATCTAGTGCCTTCTATTAGACCAGTCAATGTGGCACTCCAAGTTCCATTAGCATAAGATTGAGCATTGCTAGAATTAAATATAGCTTCAACTGAATAAGTTGAGTTTAGTTCAGCAACAACCTGCATCAATGTGAACATTTTAATCACCAGAACAAAAATTCCACTATTCGTACCTGAAAATAGTTGTTTCCAAAGGGAGAGTTCCACGTTATAGCTAGACTAGTTTCCAATATGGCAGTGATAATAATATTGGTTGGTGGAGGTACTGCAAAGAAAGATTTTATTATGGTCAGAATACAAGGTTGTAGTCTATTAGGACTAGATTTACTAGGTTTAAACAATATAACACATTTGGTCTTGTGTGTATATTTTTTAATGAGCCATTTATTTGTCTGTCTAATTAACACTGTGTCTAGGTTGGCCTCTGGTTAATCAGCTTAATTAAATATAATTTAGAGAATCACAAAATATAGGAATTCATTTATTATATACACATGAAATTATGATAATTACAGATTGGTAAGATTTATAGAAATAACATGAATTAAGGTGTGTAATCTGGTATAGAAAGGGTTTGCGATCAAATGGTTACATACTCTTGAAAACTGTTAAGACTTTGTATTTAAGATGGACATTGTGACAAAGTATGTATTATAACCTCATGCATTACATGGCTTAAGTGAAGTATTTATATACTGTACATAATATAATTTTGTTAAAAAATGTGTAACTCCCTCGTTAATTGTGGTAAAATATGTGATCAATATAATAATTATTTACACTTCCTGAATGAGATACACAATGTAAATAAGTACATTATTCAGCATTCTAGTTGATTAAGTGACATTAAATACCGTTGCTATATTGTTGTCAGGTGTAATAACTTGGCAAGTGTGCAATAACACTTGCCTCTAGTCAGGTAAACTGTGCATTTTAACTGCCCCAGGAATTAATTAATGCCGCGGGGCGCCGTAAAACGGAATTCTTTTTTGGACGTGGTCGGGTTGACCCTTCTAGAAGGAGTTACTTGAAAGCTACAGCAGCTAACTACAAATTATTATCTATTATCAATCTTACTTGGTTGTACTTTAACCACAAATACTCCAGGCTAGGCTACCTCAGTCCAAACAGTTGTAATAAAACCAAACTGAAGCTGCTTTTCTCTGGCCGCGTTTATGCGCCTATCGTAACTACCGGTTTTTAGTTCGTGGTCGCGTATACGCGCCTATCGGAACTAGTGCTTCCCAACCCTGCAGACAGTGAAGGCTGTTCGACTTCCAGACTGAAGTTTGCGCTCACAAAACCTACTATGTCTTCACTGAAATAGTCACTAGACACGGCCATAGCTAAACAAAGGACAGTTTCTAAGGTAACTGCGAGTGGCAACGGTATTTAAAATAGTTAAAGCATGCGCATTAGTTTCTAGTAGATTTATCGCACTCAGCCCTCGGGCCTACGGCCCTCGGGCTGTCGTGCAATAAATCGACTAGAAACTAAGCGCTCATGCTTTAACTATAACTTAAGTAATAGTTAAACCGTGGGTTTTAGGAATTATTCCGGTTAACTTATACCATAGTTGCTGTTGTAGCAGCCTCGTATTAAAAATATTATAACCCTCCTATCACTTGCGGGAATAATGTTTGTACCACAAAGAGTGTTTATATCGCACATGGAGGCATATTAATTATTTAGACAAAATACAGTGAGATGCACATGTAATCATGGTAAAAGTGATGTTTGTATCATGTTTTTAGGTACTTATTTACTGGTATGACTTCTTTGGGAACTGTTAATCCATCCCTATAAAGCACTGGCGTGGATAATTGTTTATTTATTTAAGTATAAAGCCTAGTCTTTGGTAACATCTTAATCATCCTAGTTTTTGATGTCACTCTGTTATAAAAAGTAGCGATGGTATATAATAGTTAAACGATGGAAAATCTCGGAAAGATCACTAGATAACCACCCTCGGTATCGGGACAGTTATCAGCAATAATTCCTCGAACCCATGGTTTAACTCGACTACTTACTTCGGACTATCAAAGAAACTACTTTGGATTGAATAGAGACTTTCATTGTCTGTGGCAGTCGATTATAAAGTAAGCAGCTATATGTGTTGGAGTCTTCAAGTGTCACATTTGGAATTAGAAATACTCCTACTGCACCCAAGGCATCTCTGGTGTCAAATGAAGACACGTTTAATCCATTTCTTAGAATTATTTCAGTAATATTGCCATTGTATGTGTCACTGGCAAAGTCAGCACTGCGTCTTGGAGAGAAGCTAAATATTGTGATTCTGTTGTCAGTATTTGTTATTAATACTCCATTTCTCTGCCAGGAGATGCTGGGAATAGGAAATCCATTAGTCTGACAGAATATAGCCACTGATTCACCCAGTAGAGTGGCTTGTGGAGAAGTAATCATGTTGCCAACAAGAGTAGGAGAAACTATAAGAATAAATATCATCATTGGTACCCTGTTGTGAACCACATATTTCACTCTTATGCTAATATTATCATGTTTGCAAAATATCTTTCTATATTGTATGCTGACTTACTCAGTAATGTATTATATTAAAATATAAATATCATAACATATTTTATTAAAGAATCGAATGTGATATGGCAATTTTGTTTAATTTTCATGAGCCTGCTAATATTATGTTTAATATACTTTCATGAGATAAAGAAGAGTGGAATTAATGCCTGAAAAAATGTCTTTACCATATCATTAATGATAAACTTAATAAGTAGTTATTGTATGTGGTATATTTTCACTGCAGTTGTTTATACTAGGGTTGGTAGCTGAGCATGTAAAATTGACTGTAACATTAGAGTGTAGTTCAAAATGGGAATTTTATACTCCCAGCTGATATTTGAAGAAGCTACTTTGTCCTGGGGTGGAGGCTTGCCAAAACATACAATATAGAAAAACATTAAACACTCCGTGATGGGGAAATACTCAATAAAAATAACCTTTAATTTATATATTATCACACAAACAATACAATAATAAACTATTTAAATGTGTTACATTAATCTATTTTTTGAGAGTGCTCTTAAAGATATATCATTAAAAATATAGACATAGCTCATTATTTAAACATTTTATTACACATTAATGTAGAAAAGTTTCCACGATATAGTATTAATTTTATTATAACTTTATGGCATTTTTTGTGACAATTATTCTGTCAAACAGCAAAAAAAAGATCGTAAAACCATTAAACTTTACCTAGTGCTTGCTAGACTGAATTAGTATTGATGAAGTTTTTTTATGAGAATTACTTCTAGTGCATGAATGAATTTCATTGCGTTTAAATTGTATAATCTAACAGAGAAATTAAATGCCTACCTTGCACAGTTAGACTTCCACTATCAACTGCACTCCCAACTATATTAGTAGCAGTGCAGATGTAAGTTCCACGATCATTATATACCACATTCAAAACTGTTAATTGTCCAAAGTTCATTCCTTCTGCTAATATTCGGTACTTGGCTGTGCTCATACCAGAAGTTGTGATGATGTCACTAAGAATAGTTCCATTAGCATCTTCATATGACCAAGATATATTGTGCTCTGGGTTGGCTATAGCCTCACAAGAGAAATTCACACTAAAGCCACTTCCCCCTAGCACCTCTCTGTCCTCTGGACCACCCACAATCTGAGGAGGCCCTACAATTAGAAGTGAAAAATATTAAAGAATACCAACCTATGCTCTTGCTAACTTACCACTGACAACTAAATCAATGAAATTACTAACATCTCCTGCAGGATTAGATGCTCGAATAAAGTATCTCCCTTGATCTGTCTCCTTGGAGCTTCCTATAGCCTGAACTATGTTACTAATGAACAATGTGACTCTGTCTGTTGATAATCTCAATCTGGAGTTAACCGTTCTGTTCATTAAGTTAGTAATTTCTAGAAAATCAGTAGAATGGAAGTTTGGTACTCCAGCAGGTGCACTGGTGGTATAGTACCATCGAATATTGCTTATGTCAACCATTGGAATAGCATTACTAATCATAAAAGTAAGGTTGGCAGTATCCCCTTCAGTGGCAAGTGTTTGTTCACTTTGACGTGTAATATGAGGAGGAACTACAGAAACAAATAATGATGTTACTGTTACAACATATTCTAGAAGAAAGCAATAAAATTTAAAGAAATGGAGGCATGAATAATTACATGCCGCAAAAAAAAATAACGGACAGAAAAAGCTAAAACAGCATTTCTCCATTTACCAGTGGATACTGTAAAATTGTTTTTGGTAAGTTAATTGTCAAGTTTAAAATAATATTTTAAGTGCAATTGCATAAATATACAGCTATTGCGTATCAGCTAAGAATGACATACTAAAAGCATCGGTTAATCCTAGCTTAGAACTGGAATGAATTTTGCAAATAAACACAAGTTGAGACCATACTATAACAAAATACACTAACTTCATTATTATTATCATGTACAAAAAAACATTCAATTCTTCCACTTTAGTCAACTAACTCTACCCATAGCTAATCAACAGTGAAATTATCTCGCAAAGTTAAATAGCTAATTTAGTGAAAGTAAAGCTGCAAATATACTTAATTTAAAATGTTCAAAATTAGCACTATTAATTTCATATAAAGAAATTGTGCCTCTACTGTCCACAGTATATCCTTCAATGCATCGAAACTTATGCTTCAACTATTTTAGTCTTTACTTGGGCAAGACTAATTTCATGAATACGGAATATATAAAGGCACTTACCCTGAACATAAAGTTCAAACCCTTCAGAATCCTCTCCTCCCATAGCTGCATTAGTAGCTCTACAACTATAATCACTCCCAGCATCACTGGTAGAGGTCTGTGTAAGGACTAACTCTCTAGTAACTGTTGCTATGGCTCTATCTGGCTCATTAATAATAGGATTTCCAATAGTAACTCTGCTATCACTACTGGAGTTGAGCATGAGACTTCCTCTATACCACTGGATGTCAGGTGGAGGTACTCCAGTAGCTGCACACTGGAAGGTGATGGCATCAGTCACATTAACAACATAGCGAGTGGATCTCTCAGGAAGATAAGAAGTGATGTTAGGGACAACTGCAGTTTGTAAAGTAAATATTACTCTATATTACGATTCCATAATATTAATAATGTCAGGAATAAATAAATAGAAAAGGTGGGAAAATAGAATATTACTTAAGGAAAGGTGACGAAACAGAATAGCAGCATAGTGTAACCTGTGCAATATTCAAACTGACTTTATCAATACTAGCTATGTATATAATACAATGAATTGTTTCCAAACACAAAAAAAATACCAAACTTACCATGAACAGTCAGATCAGCTGTGACACTGGTGACTGCCTCTGGTATGACCACTCCATTGCTTGCACTGCACTTATACCTGCCACTAACTGATGGAGATGTGTTGGTTATTCTCAATGTACTCAGTACTGTTCTGTCTACCACCCTGTTAACTATTTCAAAATTATTTTGATCTGATAGTAGTTCTGTTCCACCTGGACTAGTCCATGTGATATAAGGTGTAGGAAGACCTGATGCAATGCAATTAAAAGTGGCTGTGCCTGGCGATGTCACGACTTGAGAACAAGGGGAGTTGGTAATGTTTGCAGCAACTAGAGTATAAAGAAGATATTAATCATTTTTTACTAATACTTAAAAAGCTAAAACTCACTGTGAACCAGAATACTGAATGATACATTCCTTATTCTCATCCCATGCATTGGAATATCTGATGAAGCTGAGCAAACCAGACTACCAGAATCACTGTCCATAGCATTGGTGAGTATTAAATTTCTTGAAGCCATATACAGATTAGTGGTAGAATTCAAAACTTGTGACACTGTCCCTACTGTCACCCTCTCATTGGAAATCATCTGATTATTATCATAGAAGGCAATATCAGGAACAGGGGAACCAGATGCTGTGCAGGTGATGGTAACTTCTGATTGTTCATTCACAATAAACTGCTGCTGATCAGAAGGCTCAATTACTACTGGTATTTCTGTATATACAAAATATGTCATGTAAGGAACAACACAATAAATTATACTTGACAGTAGACCTTCAATTATCTGAACCTCACTAATTTAAACTTTGTCAGTTAAAACATTCAGCACTCGCCATTCCTTGACCTAACTATATAAAAATAGCTGACATGAAGACCCTATGGCTTTGTACTATTGAGAATCTATTGTATATAACACTCTTGTTGATTAAACAACTCACCATACACTGTGAGGTTTACACTGCCTGCATCTGTTCCTAACCGGTTCATAGCTACACAACTGTAAGTACCAGAATCCACAGTAGAGGTAGGAGCTATGGTGAAGTTGTTGGCTCCCATTGAAGTAGATATAGAATAGTTCTTTGAATCAAGTGTTGTAGTGCTTAAATTAAATGTAAGTTCAATATTACTATCTCTGACTCTATTCCAGGTAAATGTGGGAAGTGGTAGACCTTCTGCTGTACATGATAGAGTGGCAGACTGTGGACTTAAAGCTTGCACTGTAGTAGATGGAGACATAGTATTAGTAGGAGGAACTAAAAATAAAGAAATCACTAACTGAAATGCATTATTATAATAATTATGTTCACCAGCACTAATTAGAGTCTAATTCAACATAATGTGGCTGCAGTGCAGTAGATTTAAGCAATTTATTTCATAATAAAAATTTAAAATGGCGGGTTATATGTCTCGTGCTAAACACAAGTGCAGTACAATTATTAGAGAACCCAAACTCCTATCTTAGAGACGGTTCTACAACATTAAACTTCATAGAAATACTTTTAATAAGCATAAATGCAGCATTCAAAGTTACAGATTTTAAACTACTTACAATAAATGGTTAGTGTGAAACTGTGACTATCCATTTCATTAGAATTACTAGCAGAGCAGGTAAATGAAGTAGCGTCTCCTCTCATAACATTAGTTATTGTGAGAGAGGAAGTGACTACAGCATAGCCTTCTGCATCCATATTTGTATATGAAGACACTTGATACATTCCTGATAGTATCCATGTAAAGGACGGGGCTGGTAATCCTCTGGCAGAACAGTTCAATATCACCGTTGTATGAACATCATATTCCAGTCTACTACTAGCTCCAGTTGGCTGTATAATAGTAGCAACAGCTACAAAAGGGAACAAGGAAATAGTATATATGAATGTGTATATAATTATGTTTACACATAATATGATTAATATAAAACTACACTATATCGTACCAGTTACATCCACAGTAATTGAGGTACTGATATCTCCTGCAGCACTTGTTACCATGACAACATATACTCCTGCATCATGTGGAATAACAGAGTTTATTTGTAAACTCGTGTTTACTGATGGAAGTTCAAATACAGGTGGAATAGTAACATTGACTCGTGATTGTCCCATTAAACTGTTGCCATTGAATATCCAAGAGATTCCACTGAGAGGGTAATTATAATCTATTGTTACTGTCAGCATCAATGTTTGGTTTACTTCAACGTCAACAGTAGTACTATGAACTTGAAATGTTGGAGGCACTAGTAACATTTACAATAAAATATTAATAATTTATATACTTGTAAATACATTGAAAGCTCTCATGAAAGGTTTACAATACTGTCAAAATTATCAATGTCAAAAAATTTCAAAGAAGGACTGTACTAATACACTATTTACCATAAGAACAAAGAGGGATCTGTGAATTACTTAATGAAAGACTAAACTTGTAGCAACTGAAAGATATTAGCTATTATTAAGATAATTATAACAAATGCTATGTTAATTGGTAAACATTACAAAATATGCTATAAATAATGAGATTGCACTCTGATTAAACTAACTATTGAAACACATCTTAGATGAAGAACTCATGCTCACTCATGTGATATGTTGCACAACAAGCATCCATATGTAGATGATCAACACATAGTATACCATACATTATTCCATAGGCCTCATGCATATAATAGTTTAAAGAGTAAGGAGATAAAAATGAAAAAATAAAAATAAGTAAACATAACAATGCTAACTATGCATGCATATTTATCCCAATGAATAAAGAACATCCTTATATTATAAAAATCAGGTGTACAATTATAATATTATATCCTTTCTTACTTGCTTGAATTAATGTCAGAGTTCCATTGGAAGATCCAAAGGAATTAGTAGCCAAACAAGTATATTTTCCAAAGGCTGATGTTTCAGCAGTTGAAATGGTAGCTTCACTAGAGTCATTATTACTGGAAATCATCATCATATCTAACATATTGCCATCAGGTCCAGTCCACATAAAAGTGATAGGATAGTCTCCTTGAGTAGAATTACAAACTAGTGTTACCATAGAATTACTCAGGACAACTCTGCTGGTATATGGCAGTGAGACTAGAGGCGGTTCTAGTGAAAAACAAAATAACCCAAATGTTTTAAATACATAAGTTACCCATGATGTAGGAGCTACTCATAGTTTAATAAGACACATAACACTTTGTACTCATGATATTTGAAAGAAAGGCAAAGAAAGTGAATGGATGAAATACAGCATACAATGATATAAGTGATTTTTTGTGTGGTGGTTTAGCCAACTGTCACTTTATTCAAAGCTAATGTTCTCTACATCAGCATGAGCACTAAATGGGGCCAAAAATATGATCCAGTGATATAATATTAGTTACTGCAAATGTACCCATTCATGTTCTATTCGCCATTGAAGCTTTATTTCGGCCTGGTACTAATAATATCCCATCTGGACTTGATCAAGTGATATTTGGTGTAATAATATTTTTAGTATAAAAACGACTACTTACTTCCAATAGATATATCAACACTTTGTGACTCAGTACCAGCCTCATTTGTTACATTACACTCATATGTGCCAGTGTTGGACGCCACAACTGAATCTATCACCCAAGTGGAGGTAGTTGATGTCTCTGATGTTGAGTTAGTTGGCATTCCATTGTGATACCATTGAAAGGAATAACTTGGAGGATTACCTCTTACTACAGTACAGGTAAGAGTCACAGTTTCACCTAATCTAACTCTAGATCGATCCATGACTTCTAACATCACCTGAGGTAAAACTGTAAAAATACAAATAGTTCATTGATATATCAAAATAGAAGTTGGAACTATGCTTATAATACAATGACAATATGTTAACATGTAACAAAATAGAAGATAAAATTACATTTTAGTTATGAGGACATAAAAACGTATTACATTTTGTAAAGAAGAGTGGCCAAATTGCCAAATTAACATTGATTATGCTTTCAGAGTAACTCACTGGAACTCAAAAGTCAGCAAACTGGCTAGAAGCCAATAATACGCTTGTGCGTCAGTAACAACGACGACCATGTAATCATGAATAATTCATGAGCATAAACAGTTTGATAAAGCGTTGTAGTACCTTGAGTAGGTAAAGATCGTACCATTCAGTTGAAAATGATTAATTGTACACTAAAAAGCGGGTGAAATAGACGAGGGAAGGTGGCACAGGTTTCATACAGGAGGGCAAAAGTACAAAGGTGAAGCAAAAAAGGCGACTATAAAGTGGGTGTAATTGGTGAGGTAAGGCGGCATAGTAAACTTGCAGAGTAAAAGCGGCATAAGCTCCAAAAGAAAGGCGAAAGTACAAAAAAGGAGGAAACATTTCGCAAATCATAAGTCCACAATCATGATAGAAGTACAGAGAGATTCAGAGGCAAGATAGGTAGACAAAGGTAGGATAAGAAAACTGAGATAGTTCAGGAAAAGAGAGAGAGGGAAAGGGAAACTTATGTAACCTTAACCAATGGTAGAGAATGATAAAAATGAATAAAAATAACTGATGCTACTACATTCTTACTGTGCAATACGTCAATCAAGCCGCTGTGTGGTGGGGCACTTGCTAGTATGATTAATTGTTATATGATAATTTTATCATGGTTGCAAGGGCTTTTAAGAGAACGTGGGCCCGTCAATTTAGCTGAATGAAACTTCTAAATTAAGCTAAGTGTCGTGGTAATCCTACTATACTCCTAGCATTCAAGTTTTCTTTTACCCATTTCTTTTTGCTTAAGAATGGTTGATGATTTAATGCTAGGAATTTGTTGAGCTACTCTATACATGAACACACCAGCTCTATACCTTGTACTTGTACGGTGACACTGGCATTGGTAGAGTTGAAGTTATTACTTCCAATACATGTATACACTCCATCATTTGCTGGGTATTGAGCATTGACTATATGTAGAGTAGATAGGACTCTTCCTAATGTTACATTTCTATCACTTCCACGTTGAGGGGATGTGACCACATCAGTCTGATTGAATGTATTAGAATTATCAAATGTCCATCTTACAGTGGGTGTTGGACCTCCAATGGAGGTACAGTTAATGTTGACATCGTTTCCTTCTAAAACCGCAACCTCTTTATTTGCAACAGAAGTTTTAGCACTCTCTACATCAAAATATATTAGACTTGTTAAACAATTCTTTCTCAATTGTAAAATTACAGATCAACTTATTAAAAATATGCAAAACAAATTTTATTTAATTTTCTAAACCACTCTTAAGATCAGATATCAAAATATTAAGACCAATACTTATAACTGCCTATATACTAGCTGTGGCCTTAATTCTTTTACTGCCCTAGCCTGTAATAATACAGCATGGGGGTCATAACCGATAAAATCAAGAATGTGACCATCTACAGGAAAACCGGGCACAACGCGGCACCCTTCGAAAAAATTTTTTTGCACTTACAGAGTTGTTGGCGTCCACATATTGAGCTCTCTAAGTTTTATTGTCATAGCTGAAGTCGTTCCTACTATAATAGACCTAACCGTTCCCTTTCGTCGGCTTGAAAAAATACATTTTTGTGTATAGTAATCAATAAGTAAGTCAATAGTAACATTGATTCTTCACTAACCATTGTCCATCAATGGCTGACTCCTCACCACTGTAAGCATACCATTTTTCTTGATCCTGTTTTCTACTAGTAAGCTAGTAGTAAATGCAAGTAATCTTTACATTGAGATTATATGAAGTGATGAGAAAATTAGTTATACTACAATACTTTCCAGCACAAGCAGTCTTAAATGCAAACATTATGAAATAATATAAGATAAAATGCTCTGTACTGTAAGTAAACACAGTCACGTGTATAGTTATGTCCCATGATTTGCTTCAGTATATTGTATAGTACATTTTCTAGTGCATTTGTATAATACATAAACATTTCACACTTGCTATTATTATCAAATTTAATAACTAATAATTATGTAATTGACATTTTCACTGACTAAGACTGACCTAATGGAATTGCCAAAATTGTATCTCCAGTTCCACCCTGTCCAGAATAAAATATGTTATACTCTCCATAATCATCACTGGTAGTTGGTTCTTTGAAATATATCTCTTGAAAGTAGACAAACTGTGAACGTGTACCAAAGACCTGATGATCTCGTGTCCAAATAATACCATTATGAGCTCCGCTTGCAACAACTTCCAATGTCAACTTATCAGGAACAGAAAAAAATACAATAAAGGGAGATAATCGTACAGGACCAACTACCTGACCTGGAATATAGAATAGCACAATGCATGTATAATCATGTTAAATGACTCTGTTATTGAAGTTAATAATATGTAGTAATGAAATAATATATCATACAATCATGACGACTGTGTACATAATCAGTAGAATAGTAAACAAAATTTCACGGACAAGAAATGCCAAGATGTTGGACAGATGCTATAGATTTGATTTGTTACAGATTGTTTCAGCCTGTCAAAAGCCATACTTTGCAAATTACTTCACATTTTGTTAGTAAGCAACAAGTCAAAATTATTTTAATATAGTAACCCTGTTAAACAAAAAAAGACAAATGGCTAAAACTGAGAGAGAAGAAAAACAAACAAGATGATCTCTTTGTGAACAAAATGTGTATAGATATGTGCATGATTGCTTTTTTGGAAAACTGTTATCAGTACTTAACTTTCAATCTATTCTATGATACAAATCTAAGTAGCTAGCATTATGCAATTTTTACTTGTCTATCATTATTTCATTACCATCACAGGTTCTATTTATATCTCAGTATTGGCCAGTTGTAGGGTTCCAGGCTGGTGGTATGGGGCACCAGACCTAGCAATTGCGAACCAATATTTTAGCTATACATTTTGATACTTTAAACTATTACTTACAACAGTGTCAGCAAGTTTTCTGTACAAAAAACTGAACACTACTACTTTAGCTCACTACAATGGCGGTAAAATGATGACTCCACTCACCAATATGATACTGCTGACTATGAATTAGTTATCTGATTTTAGAATCTTTCCTATTTTATTAGTAGGTACAGTGTTTAATTGTAACTAAAATTTAAAAAAAAAGTTTTTTATTTTTTTATTTACAATTGAAACACTAATCGCTAAATTCAACATTTTCTGTATCACATTTTAGCCAAAGTTTATAATACCTAATGCATTACAAGTACATGGAGAAAGTCACTTTCTGCTAATATTGAAATTATGATAAAATTACTGATATTGATTAAGGATGGATTATTCTATTGTAAAGTGTCCAAGCCTAACTATAATAAAATGCTGCCTGAATCCTTTTCATCAACAATGACTGCAAGTATATTGGTAATACACCTTCAGAATAGAACAATGCACAATAATAGCAAAGAACTCTAACACTTACTTTCTGACCGGTAATGTAACTGTGGTTACTGTTTACACAGGCCATACACATACTACGTTTTTGTTTGTTAAAAACATGCTTAACATAGATTATTTTGTTGATATAGTTATAGAGAAATGACAAAAGAATGTTGCTTCTCATAATGTTTACTGTTTGTAGAGAAATATGTATGAGAGCATGTCTAATCATAGTGTTTACTTGGTCCACTGCAATAAATCAAAGTTGAGCCAGAGTAATGATTTATGTTTTGAATAGTAGACATTGTGGACATGTCCTCTTTAATAACACCAGAACTAATAGCAACAGAATAATCATCTAGGCCTTGATTATTACCACAAGACACACTGTCAAGCTGGCAAAACTGCAGTATATGTTTTTGCATTGTTAGTTTTTTAAACCGAGTATTATATGTTTTCACAAGTGGTACTTAATTTTAACTGTTTGGAATATAGCTTATGATTTATATTCAGCATCAACTAATAAACAGAGTGAGCGAGTTTAACTGGATATTGCAAAGTCACAATGTATGAGTAAAGGAGAAATCTGAAATGATTACACTCCAATATCTGAGACTAAGATTGTGCAGTAAACAGAGTTGGATGATATTGTGTACAAGATATTGTTTATAAAAAACAGCTATATTTATGTCACATCCTTCCCTATGCATCATTTTAGGGTTTACAAACAATAACAAAACCAGAAGGTTGCAAATAGTTAAAGTTCTTCCTGCGTCAACACTGCCAGTGAGAAGAGAATGATAGAATAAACAGTGTACTCATCACTCTCTATAGCTTAAATATATGTAGCATTTTTCAGCTAGACACTTAGGTAATACTTGTGCTTTAGGGTCATCTAAGTTAAATTTTATATTCTATTTTAATATAATTGAGAATATTTTCACACACAATGACTAAAGAAAGTATTGATAATCTTCCATCAATAACTTTGAAAACACTTTACCACCAATAATTTGTTGAAACCAAATTATGTGTATTATGCATTTTTAAACTCAGCCTATTTATTTCAAACTAACCAGTTTCTAATCTCAGCAGAACTGTGCCATAAACTTGAGAGTTGTTACTCATAAATATACATTGATAAATTCCAGCATCAGACTCTTGGAAACTGAAGGACAGAGTGGACTTAAGTCGACCATTTGATACCATTGCAACCATTGGAGACGTCCTGGCTGGAACTCCATTATGCAGCCATTGTGCTGATGTAACAGAATATATATTCATTTCATCATCCTCATGGCCAGCAGTGAATGATAATGTAATAGCATCATTGACATAAGATTCTCTTCGATTGGGAAATTCTACAGATGTTAGACTATCCTGTTCAGTTATTCTTAATACTCCTTGATCACTGGACAAAACTGGAATCAAAGTAACAATATGAGTCACGTTTACAAATAATACCAGCAGTAAATTGTCAAATTTGCATACCAGACTCAAAATTATGGATTGCTTAACAGTTAATGATGGGTTTTTAAACTATATTAATGCATATATTTATATACATGTAAAATTTTTGTGGGGAGGGTGATTATGGGCAGTGTACAAAAGTATGGAGATACAGAGAAAGAAGCTAATGAAGAAGTGATGTTGACTGAAACATCAAGGGTTGCTTTAACTATAAAGTATCGTGGTTTCTCTTGACTGGTGTGAGACATGACTAGACTATTTCATTGTAACTCCAACCTTTGTAAAAAGTCTTTCTCTCACGAAGTCAGAGCTTATTATTTTGCTAGCTACAAAAAAAACATTTTTTTAAGAATAATTATCATAGTACATACAAAAAGGGAAGAACCCTAATGTGCTTTTGTGACATGCATTTTTGTCTTTAAATTTGTTTTAAAATTTATTCTACTACTATTATTATACAGAATTATAATTCTTAGTATGTGTCACATAATTTGTACAAGTCTACCAGCCACAGATAGATTAGTAACTTTGATGGCAATACAAGGTGGAAGGTTGGATTATTTGATAGTATAGTAGGCGCATGCACTGGTCTTGTATTGCTTTCTAAGATTTGAAAAAACAACAGTACATTTGTCACAAGTACATTGTTGTGGTATTATCCACTATCACAATTATTTTTTAGCAACATTCGTGTAACAAAATACTAGTAGTGAAAACTTGAGAAATTAGGATCAAAGATACTAATTGTTGCTTAGTGAGGCACTCACTACATTAATACAGAAGTGTAAACTACCACTCAAATATATATTAATTATGGTGCTGTCATACTTATTGACTCATAGTGACAGTTACAATTTGGGCAACTTAGTCCCAATTCTGCTCACTTATATGGAGGACTTTTATAATAATTCTGGACTTGGGTTGAGCTTTGAGTCCTGTGAGCTATTGGGGGCAGTGTCAAATACAAAATTGGTGGGAGTGTGTTCTGCTGTTATAGACATGATTAGCTTATTTGAATCAGAACTCTCTGCATATGTAGTGTAAGAGGGCCACAATTTTGCGATTACCAAATTCTTTAATTAACACCCATATTTTGTGACATATGAGTCAGCCGTTAAGCAGATGAACCAGCAGTACAATTTGACTAGTGGCATGCTCTGATTTGTAAGTACACATTAAGAATCTAAACTTATAAACATTATAAAAATGTTGTTGTCAACACCAATTCCTGTTCTATCTCTAGACGAAGATTCTGCACATTTTATATCATTATCTGCTTATTCATTTAATATGAGTATGTCATATCACTTTAACTATAACTCGTTTGTATACTACATTCACACTAATTTACCACCTGAGCTCCTCAATATTCATTAGTTCTCAGTTTGGAGTTCATACATTGCATTTCATGTTCATAAACAATTATAAGTTTAGCATATTGTTGAAATTCTATAACTGCACCCAATGAGAACTGAACATGTGCCATTTTCTAGCTAGTCCAAATGGTTCCCCCCAAAATACATTTTTTCTACTCTTCATGCTACAAATCGAGCTAGTTAGTAACTGTTTTTTTTTAGCAAAATACTAATTAACATTGACTTGCCTGTAATGGGAATTATGTCTCCATTTGCAGTTACTTGTCCATCTTGAGCAGTACATTGATACATTCCAGCATCAGAAGACACTACTGTATCTATTATTAGCATTAAAGTAGTAGTGGAAGAAGTGTTAGTTATGAGAGATCTTCTTATGAATATATGAGGAACATCTTGTATTAGCTGTCCTCCATCTTTATTCCATCTCACTGACAGTGAATTAGATGCTGAGTTAATTTCACAGTCCATCCAGATAACTGATCCTTCCACTACTCTAGAAGACTGATTATACAATGAATTAGGAAGTGTAACTACAGACAGCTGAGCTTGAACTTCATGACCTATATTCAATTTATTCAATGATTGAAACTTTTTTGGAAAAAATGTTGCAGCCATTACCTTGCAATTAATGCTATTCAAGTATGTAAAGTAGGCATCTAATTGTTGCGACTATAATCGTCATAAGGAAAATATTAATTGATTTGCTCATTTTAACAATATCTGGACTAATAGACGATTTGGATATTAATAAATAACACTTAGGGCAATTTTTTGGGAGAGCAGGCATACTTACAGTTGATGAAAGAAGTGCACCTCCATTAGCAAAGACATCCCAGCACCAGACAAAAGAAGTTAAGTACTGGAATTCCAGAATGCAAGCAACAAATACGAACCACCCTGTAAAATTTGTATACTCACATGACCGCACTTGATTCTAAATGCGCTTCCAGGTTGTACCACTGAACAGTGCAACAAGTAATGAACACGTGTTGCAAAGAAAAAAAGCCAATCTCGAAGATATCACATTTTTATGCTTTGAGAGAAGAAGAACTTGACTAGATAATGATTATATGTTATAAAGAAAAAAGAATAACTGTGTAGAATACCTATAGACGTTTATACTATAAATCAGGTAAGGAAATTGATTCAATAATTTCCAGATTTAGAATTAATGCATCTCAAGAAGAAGGCTAAGTTAATCAAGTTCCACCAAACTTCCTGTATACCATGTAACATTAAGTGTTCAACCACCATCTTAATGTAGTGGTTATGTTAATTAGTTATTAAAGTTTATTTGGGTGCCATGCAATTTATCTTATTGTAAAAACAATCTGAGAAACCTTTTTGTTTTTACCAATCTAGTGTTTATGAAATGCAGTTATTATAACTATCAAATGTTTAATAAGTGTTGCTCTTCTCATAAAGATCATTGTTACAGTCGGTCTTATGACTGCTCACTAAGTAGTAAACAAGCAATGATAAAATCAACACTCATGCATCATGCTGGTTGGTATAACAAATGGCAATGTGTTGATGTGCAGAATGGTATTAATAGCAGTTTGACTGTAAACTATTTGTGAGAAGAGATCACTAGTGAGCTAAGTAATTGAGGCTCTGTAGCATATGTAACGTACTACTGTTTTGCTTATGCATAAAAGTTTTTACCACATCATCATGTATTGATATTATGCAGAAAAATAATATAATTTTAACTATGCTGGCTTGTTTGTCAATATACTTGCTTTGTTTTAGGTATTATCTAAACATTATAACCAAAATCAATACTAGTTGATTTAAAATAATAGTATTTTTTTAAAAACCTGAATCTGTTATTGTTAATATTATATATTTAGTAGACAGAGTGCAATCAAGAGACATGCAGGCAGGCAGACAGACAGACAGACAGACAGACAGATGTACAGACAGATGGACAGACAGACAGTCAGGCATTGTGTTTAACTTAACAATTAGCTATACATACTTGTTTACTTAGTTCATAATAATATAGTCATTACAAAAATGAAATTCTAAAAGCTAACTTGAAATTCAATGATAGAGTCCAAGCAAAGTGCAAACCACTGGTGTAGAAACAGTTGGGGATGGGGGCACAGGGGCCAGCCTCAACCCCCATGTCTCAAGATAGGGGGCAGGGCCCCTCCTTTTGTTTACAGATTTAGTACATGGTTGACTGTGCATTGAAGCTAGTGAAAGATTTCAATATTATGCTTGGTACATGGCCAACCTCTTCTTTCCAATGAATGTAAAATTTACATATATTTAAGTCCTGAAAAACCATAACAGAACTGAGCAATGAAGTTGTCAACCATTGGTAATAATTTTTTTGTGAATTGAAATGAAAACAAGATTGCTATACTTGTAGCAAACCTAAACACATAAGCTATTGATTACTTTAGCAACTAACAATGCATAACCAACTATTAGAGACATTATCTAAACAATTCTTTTTTAGTGCCTTTAAATGATGAGTGTCAACCACATCAACTTCCGCTTAATAGATTGTAAGAGATTATAAAACGCTACTTCAGTTATTGTTAAGTATATTATAAGTGTACTTAAAATTCATTGTAAATTTCAGAGCAGTAGGAGAAAAGGAACAGGAAGGGTGACTGCTTTCCCATTTTTTTTCATTTCGTGTTATCCTGTAGCTAATGGTTTAGAAAAAATCATGTTCACTGTTTATTTCAATTTGACCACTGTTAAAAATGGGGAGTTTGGAGAGCTTAGTTTTGGTGTTAAATAGGAGGTGCTGCTTGGACATCCCAGTTTAAAGCCTAATATTGCCTCCATAACTAGTCATTACTAAACGATATTTTTAACTAGAGGATATAAGCTATCAATTGTACATGCTCATTGGGTACATAATGTATTGATGTGTAAGTTATTAGGGCTCAAAGTTGGGTGTTCAGACAGCGCCTCCTGGTAAATACCTCACAAAGTGTTATTTAAACACCCCGTTGTAACAGAGAATAGGGTTAGAAAGCTTTCTTTTAGAATTCTCCACAATGTTTCGATACAAGGAGCAGCTAGCCCATATTTTTATTTCATTGTAAAGGTCTCAGTCCTCCACTTTTAATATAATATTGGGAGAAGGGCCCATTAATATAGTGACATCCATATTATAACTCATTAGGTGTATTTTCTCTCTTTCACAGGCTTTTTATTAAACAATACAGAATTAAAAATATTTTGGTTGCTATGGGGGAATTGAACCCAGGACCGCTCGCTTAATGCACAAGCGCTCTGCTGAGGGGCTACAACAACCAGCCACCGCCCTTGTCAGCTTACTACTACACATCTGATATTTCAACTTCAGTGTGGTGCTAGACATGAAATTCGGCTTCCAATAAACTAGAGAAGAGAAACTACTAGGAAGCTCTTAACTTTCTACTGAGGATTAGCCCTGAGTTCTCTATACTTTATCAAATACATTATATTTACCAAAATCTCAATTGAGACTTGTTAGTGAGAGCCTCACATAATTTGCCCAACTAAGTACATACAATGAAGAATAAAAAAATCATGTGCCTGGGCTAACTAGCTCATCACCTTTATTTGGGTTGAAGCGCATCAGTAGTTAACTATCTATCAGTGGATAACCATAATTATGATGCTATGGTGATTAAAGCTCATTGAGTAAATATTTGTAATGGGTGTTATTTAGCTCCAAGTACTGTCCGCCCTCCCTCCCTACCCTATCCCTCCACCCACCAATGCAAATCATCTTCCTATGCCCCTATGCCCCTGCATACTACTTCTTCTCTTGGCACCAGTTAATTATATATACATTTACCTAAACTGTAGCAACATATTCTAACCTGTGAAGTAGAAGTGAAGATAGTAGACAAATAAGCAACTAAAATATGAGTTAGACATTGTCTACTGACAGAGACTGTACAGGCCACAAGAATATCTCTAGCTACACAAAATCGGGAGGGTCAGGTGACTCAAACGTATGCGTTTGGTAATGCTGGAATGCAATTAATCTGAACATTTGCCGCGGTTTGTTTACATTCCATTGAGCTAAATCAATCGCGTGCACTATTTTCATATAGTTGTTAAAGTCTGTACTGGGAGTGGTGGAGTGGAATAGTGAAATGTCAGATGTGCAATTGAAAGCTGTGATTGGTGAAGTAACCTCTGGGTTTGGATACTGGCTAAAACAAGAACAAGAGGATAGTAATCTCCAATTTACCAAAGGAAAGAGGTCTTCCTTATGCTACATCCTGCTTCCCAGTGTGTCTGACATTATACGTTGTATGAAAAAGAAGTCAATGATCCTGGTTATATCTCGATTAATCGTTGGAAGATCAAGTGGCTGCTATACATTATTTTGGAACTTCAGCAGTGTATGTAAGTGATGTGAAGATGACCAAGGACAAACAAAGAATCAGAAGGAAAGTTCCACCTGGAAGCACATTTTATCTACCAATATCTTCAGAAAAAACTAGGTAGGAATGATTGTAGATGAGTCAAATTGCGTGAAGAAATGGTAAGATATCCATATCATCTTATATTTTAATGATTGTTTGTTTGACATATTAGGGTAATACTTTCAGGAAGGATTTCTCCCATTTGAGTGAAGTTTGGAGCATAGTGCCTGATACAGTACATCTTATGGCACTCACTGCCACAGCCACCCTTAGCACTCGGAAGTATAATTATTATTTATAGTTTGTGCATGCAGAGACCTTATAAGTGTATGTTCCCCCGTTCAAACATAACATTATAATTATATTATGTAGGTGACAAGCCTTCTAATGGTATTGCTTCTTCATTTAAGGCTATCTGTGAAGCTATAGTGAAAAACAAGAAAATGGACAGAACACTCATTTTTTGCCACAGCTATAGAGATGAGATAAATATACATCAATTTTTTTTAAATTTCCCTTGGAGATCATTGGCTAGAACCGCCAGATTCACCAGATTATGTAAAGTATCGAGTTGTGGACTTGTTCACTCACTGTACACATTCATCAGTGAAGAAGAAGATTATAGAACAATTTTCAAGCAAATATGCTACTTTGGCATTTGGTTTGGGCATGGAGCTGCCCAGATATTCACCAAATTATATAGGACAAACAAAGAATCACAGGATGCTGAAACCTATGTACAAGAAAGTGGCAGGGCTGGGAAGGGATGGAAAACAAGCTATATCATATTAATCATCAAGCAACCACATGACTTAGACTGGCGATGTCAGTTTGCAGATGCTCTATTATATATCGTGACTTTCCACCTGGTGAGACCTCTTTACTTCCTACTGAGTTTACAGCATGTATTTGTTGTGAAGTCTGTAGGTCAACATGTAAATGCGGAAATTGTCACTACATTCAATGTTTGTTTATGTTGTGAGAGTAAACTATATACCAATATCAATTAAATTTGATTTATTTATTATGTAGATAACTATAATTATAAAGCTAAGCTTTTATCAAAAATGATGCTTATAAAGTCTAATTTGAACAAATATTATATTTTCTTGAACATGAACAACAAATAATCATACCAATGTTAATATCTAGCTCATGATTATGTTAGCTATACTATAATAAGGGACTATTATGAGTTTGTTGATGTTAGAACTAAGTCAGGAATTGTAATGGAGATGCAAGCTAATAAACAAGTAATACATATATATTGTAGTCTTTTTGGTCTTGAAAATATTAGCCTGCTCATGAAATATTTCACCATATCACACTCTGACTAATGTAATAAGTACTATATATATATATATATATATATATAATTATTATATTGTGCTATTTTAACATGTCAAAATTGAGGTGGACTAATTTTTTAATGGTACACTGTCACCAGTTTTTGTTGCTTATGCAGCAGGTTCCTTCTCACTTAATCAAATCTATAGGTTTTCTTATTTATCACTAAAGTTTGATGGGTGAAGGGGCACAAAGATACAATACCAAAGGATGGATACAAATGACAAAAATCTTAATTTAAAGGGTAACTGCGGTGGAAAAAAAAAAATTCTGCAAACATCATAAATAATACTCTTATATCATGCTAAAACATGGCCCAAAACCATTTGACCCAAAACTGAGTGGATGCTTCAAAATAGCACCTTTATTTTCAGCTATTTGGTTCATTAATTTTCACTTCCTGTTGTGGGCGTGGCCTCGCGATGACGAGGAATAGGTTTCCTGTCTACCCACATTGGCTGGACTATGGATACTTGAGAGTGCTTCTAGCAGCCATAGCAGTGCAGAGAGTGATCCCAGTAGTTCTGAGGTTACTTTGATTCCTCCTCCTTTACATCTGAAGCTGGAAGTAGTTGTGATCCTGAAGTGCTTACATTTATGTATGAGCCAGTAGTAGCCTCAGCTAGTTCCCATAGTGAAGCTGAAGAATACAGTGAAGACAGTGATTCTGATGAGGGTGTTCACCCCAGGCTTCTTAACTTAGATTGATAAGTTAGTCACTAGCAGCTATTAGTGGATATACCAGTACATGGTATGTGTGTGTTCTCCAAGGTGTTTTCTACCACAGTTGGAGATGTCCCAGTCTTGAGTCCGCCAGCTAGCTCATCCCGGTATCATATTCTAAGCTAACCTCAGAACTGCTGGGATCACTCTCTGCACTGCTATGGCTGCTAGAAGCACTCTCAAGTATCCATAGTCCAGCCAATGTGGGTAGACAGGAAACCTATTCCTCGTCATCGCGAGGCCACGCCCACAACAGGAAGTGAAAATTAATGAACCAAATAGCTGAAAATAAAGGTGCTATTTTGAAGCATCCACTCAGTTTTGGGTCAAATGGTTTTGGGCCATGTTTTAGCATGATATAAGAGTATTATTTATGATGTTTGCAGAATTTTTTTTTTCCACCGCAGTTACCCTTTAATACACAACACTCAGGAAAAAATTATTTGACACCTTCCCGAATAGGCAGGTCAATTAGCAGACAAACTTAAAGAATTGATTAATTACCATTTACATACTCTGCTACAAAAATGAATACACTGATATATCTATAGAAAACAATGAATGAATGAATATAATAGAAAACAATACGTAAGTTGTAGATGGACTTTCCCAGGCCATACAACACATGAAAATAGTTATAACTCAGTGTGGGAAGATGTAATTCTTTTGAAGGATAATTGTCTCACTATTTTTTTATTATAATACACAACTATTTATTTATATATATATAATGTATATTTATAATAGAAAGAGGTATTATAAAAGATTTGGGAATTGCTTATTAAGTAATAACTATGTACTATGCTTTAAAGTAATAACTAATAGAAAACTAGTTTTATTAAACGAACTTCATTTGATTGAAATGAAAGTACTCTTAAAAAGAGACTGTAGTGGTTTTAGTACATTATTGTTTTGTTTTTTTAAGAAAGTGTAGATTCTGGTATACAAGAGATGCAAAAAAAATTGAGATTCTTCCTGTCATTTGTTTCTTCAGTACTTGGACTGAAAGTTTGCCCTATTTACAATATTCCATGCTTCATGGAATGTATTTCCTGATTTGGTATGGTTTGTGTGATGTTATGTTGAGATCAGCTACTACTCTAGTCCGTAGTTGTCTTGCTAAAGAAACAATGACTACTTTAAGTTGTTCATGATTCTGATATGGCCGGTACTAGCGAGTTTGTGATATATCTTGTGTCTTCAGCATACAATATCTGCTACAGATGCTAATCTAAAAAGCATTAACTTCCTTTAAAACTAACTCTGCTGGGGAATGGGAGCCATTGCTCTATGAACCAAAGGATGGCATAAAGCAAGAAATAGGCCTACATTTACATCAGAACATCATGGAACAGAACAACAGTCCGTGGTATAGCGCCCTAGGTGGTTCTAGTGATTAAACATACTGGGGATATTCACCATGTATTGATTACAGGATATTAAACTCTGTAAATCCCCAGATAAGAAGTTGGGTACCTACATTAGACAAAATCATGAACAAAGTAGGAACTGTTAAAGTATTGTCCAAAATTAACCTTAGTAAAAAAATTTCTACCAGGTTAAAGTGCATGATACCTGACTGATGTCAACCTCTTCCATACCGAAACAATTTTCGCATTAATATTAATTTTCTATTAATTCATGTAATATTTCAAATACTTGGACAAAAAGATTTTGGCAGCTGTTTATGCTGAAAATAGTATGACAAAATCAAGTTGTATTTATTTGTGAGTTTGCTTTAATTATAACGAATCTACAAGAAATATTAAAGTCTACAATAATAATATTTAGTACCAAGATTTTCACAAGAAATGTTATTTATTGCCTTGAATGACTTCATAAGTATCCTCTACATTATTTTCCGGATGATTGCTTCCATCTTCATAATCAATTGGATTCATTCCTCTTCCATGTACTTGACTTCCTGTATTGTCCATAGGACTGGTTTTCTTGAAGCTACTTCCTCTGTCTATATTGCTGCCAGGCAATTTGTGAGTTTCATATGCCTGGCACTGTGAAAATGAAAATTTATCTTCTTTGTTGTTGTTTCCTGCGTCAATACTTTTGGTAATTTCCACATTTTGCATAGTGCTATTTTCACGAACATCAGTATTCTGATCTGCCTGAAACTCTACTGGCTGACGGTGAACATTCTGAAAATGAACCTCTGTAGATCTAAAATAAAGTTATATACAAATATAATTATCTGAATAAACTGCCACCTGCTCGATAACTACAGCTATGCAGACATAAAATAATGGACTCTGCTATGGGAACACTCACATTTTATTGTCTGACTTATTTCTTAATGATACTCCATATCTCTTTCTAACATACACAATTATTGCAATAGTAATAGCTAAAGTTATAATAGTTACACAGATTAGAGAAATTATGATAATTGTAGTTAAATTGATTACTCCAGGAGCTGCAGAAATAAATTCATCAGAAATAGCAAGTGTAGTTTGAATTACTGTGACCATAGTAGAAGGAACACACTCATTTTCTCTTAAAGCAGTAATTAATACTGGACAGGAAGACTTGACATTTAAAATTTGTGATTTGATATTTATTGAAGGTCCACTTAAAACCCATTCTTGTATTATCTGTACAAGATTCAGTGCTGCAATTTCTGATGAGCCATGAATTTGTGCTCTAAATGTTACAAGTTCAGGTGTATCAGCAAAACATTGAAATCCTCCATTCGTAATTGCAGTATTCATATCAAGACTGCACTGACACTGTTGTATTAATAATGATGTAATGTGAGATGTGGTGTCCTGAGATTTCTCTGAAGGACTATCATTCTGATGACATTTACAATACTCAAATCATCAGCAAAATGAATTAAATAAAACTGACTTACTATGTAGACATTACAGAAAGTACTAATTTGGAGCACAAGCTGAAATAATTCACCTAAAAAATGAGACAAAATTGCTATAAAATTAATATTTTTATAAGAAGTGTTTGATGTGACCTCTAGGTATGTAAATAAAATTAAACATTTCAAAGTGTTACAATATTATCATGGTGGAGTGCATAAAGTTTTGGTACATTAAATTTAATCAAATTGATCAGGTACTGAATGTTTTAAAAATAGCGTAAACATGAATTCTATCATACACTGTTTTTTTAATTTACATTTTGTATTTTATGGTTTCAAATACTCACTAGATGCAGTAAGAACGGAGAAAAGACTAGAAGGCAGACTAATTGGTTCTTTTAATACTGCATCAAGTGATGTCACATAGATATTATATCTAGATCCTTCTCTTAGACCAGTCAGCATGGCACTCCAAGTTCCATTGCCATAGGACTGAGCATTGCTAGAATTATATATAGCTCTAACAGAATAAGTAGAGTTAAGTTCAGCAACAACCTGAGCATGATATATCCTTTAATAAAAACCAGAAACAAGGATATTACTTAAAGTTGCTACCTGAAAGTAGTTATATCCCAAAGATGATTTCCATTGTATTGTTAAATCAGTCTCCCTTATAGCTGTGATAATTATACTTGTAGGTGGAGGCACTGAAAAACAAGTAATAACGCAATTTTAACTTGACTTGTATATTATAAGATTCATGATCTATATAATATATTTTCTGAATAATGCAAACTCAAACAAACTAAACACAATTAATATCATTACACCATTCTTATTTTATTTATGCTGGCAGTGGTTTAATAATAACTAGAATAGGCTTAGTAGACTTTCAAATATGGCTTCAATTTTAAACTTTAGTGTACCTTACAAAATGTTCGCTATTTTCATATAATTATGTTTAATATAATTATGTGCTAGGAGACTGTTGAGTACTAAACTTAAGGCCTTAAGTAAAACATAAAGTAAAAAATTACGATAATTGATGATTGTTATGTACTGACTGATATACACATTATTGTACAATTCTACACTATTAAGATGGTAGTAACACCTAACACTATTATAGACTCTCTTGGTTAGTCCATATAATACTCTGGATATGTTAATACATGTACTTACATATCATAGATATATCAATGCTTTTTGACTGATTACCAGCCGCATTCGCCACATTACACTCGTATGTGCCAAAACTTGATTCCATAACTGAATTGATCATTTAAGTTGAGATGGTTGATATTGCTCCTGTTGAACTAATTAGCGTTCTATTGTGATACCATTGAAAGGAATAACTTGGAGGATTACCTCTTACTACAGTACAAGTAAGAGTCACAGCTTCACCTAATCTAACTCTAGGTTGATCCATGACTTCTAAGGTCACCTGAGGTAAAACTGTAAGAATTAATTAGTAAATGTTATAATTATTGATCTGATTATTATATAATGAAAGCTTTAAAAAATTAGTATGTACATGTAGCAAAATGGGAGATAATGTGAATTTGTCGTAACGCCAAACAAAACTGTCACATTTTGTGAAGTAAAGAACACTAGCTTCATTACTATTGGCATTATTTAGTTATTGTTGCAACTAAGACAAAGATAGCATTGCATTTGTACATTACTATGATAATACATATGAGAATACAAGTTCATCCTATACATTATTAAAGTAATCCAAAGCATGACTAGAGCTTGCAGAAACAAAATAGTACTATTTTTACCTATATGTATATTGTATACAATACAATATAACCTATTACAAAAGTCAGAGTATGATATGGCAAAATATTTCAAGAGCAGGCTAATTTATTTTCACTTGCCAGAGGTGAGTGAAAATAAAGCCTGAGAGTGAAATATCTAGCAATATCACGCTGACAAAGTGTAATAAGTGGTTTATTCCATGCTAGATATCTTCACTGAAGTTGTTTGTTGGTGAATCTTGGTGAGTGGCTCCCCACACCCCCAGCTTTAAAAACCCAGAAAACTGGTAAGCCAGCCCCTCCCCCCATTACCGAACTACTAGGGTAATGAGCTTGCTCAATATAGCCATGAGATAACACCATGTCATAACTTGAGTTCAAACACAGGTCAAGAAAGATAACATTATGAAGATATCTAGCTTTCTACAAATTTATGCTATAACTGTACCTATTACTTGTACAATGACATTTGCAGTGGAGTTTAATTGAGAATTACTTCCAGTACATGTATACACTCCATCATTTCTTGGGTATTGAGCATTGACTATATGTAGAGTAGATACGACTCTTCCTGGTGTTACAACTCTATCACTTCCACGTTGAGGGGGTGTGACCACATCAGTCTGACTCAATGTGATGGAATTATTAAATGTCCACCTTACAGTGGGTATTGGACCTCCAACGGAAATACAGTTAATGTTGACATTGTTTCCTTCTAAAACAGCAAAAATTTGATTGCTAACTGAAGTGTTCGCAGTTTCTAATTAGAAAATTGTACAAAATAGTTAATTTTGGTTGAAGTTGCCAATACTGGGTGTTAAACATGACAAAAATGAAACTTAAAAACATGAGAGAATAGTTTTAACTATCACAGAGTGATAAGTGGACTGCATTTAAAGAAACTAAGAGACTGCAATTACTATGAGACCCTGGACTTAGGCCAATTCTCCTGTTTTTATCATGAATAAATAGCTTTGTAAGATACTGTGGGGCATGCCCCCACATAACAGAACAGAAGTATGTGGCCTAGGATGGGTGTAGCAACAAGTAGAAAATGAGCATGCATGTGGTTACTGGGATGGCTAACAAAATATTCTAACATCGTTTTCGCACCTAGGCCTCTAACATTTATGGAAAACTCTATTTCACTGAGTTTGTGTTTTACTATGTTCTTGCATATGTTTTGTATTGACATTGTTACTAAAAGTCAGACTAAAATTTGCAACACATAGTCTAAAATAGTTCTCCTGTTGATAGTATTACTACTTAACTGTAGGAATCATCGAGGTGAAGTTAGCTTTACAAGCCTCCTTACATACTCCTACAGTTACCACCAGTAAAACTTGTGAATGATTCTCTTCCAAAAATATTTATTGAACTTAGTTGAAGTATATAATGTACATAGAAAGCAAGTTAAACTTTAAAAAAGACATAAAAAAAGACTGATACTTTAGGACCTCAAATTACTTCAAGCTATACTAATACCACTGCCAGCATGGGAATGAGCTGATTTAGATGAGTTGCTCAATGCTTTTTATGTTCCCTCGGAGTTGTATGACCTCAATCAATTATGTTGTATGCCCTGATTTTAAATGTTGTGGTCAGACATGAATTAAATTGTGACATTGAAATACACCAATCCTATTTCATCTTGTAATTTTCATAATTAAAAAGATAGTTTGCAAGACATTTAATTCTGCAGACTAATGAGTCATTGAGTTGATTAATCATTTTGGAAAATAATTTTGAATAATTAAAATTAATATCATTATATTTTGTATTGTGCACTGTGTTACTTTGTTCATAGCCAGTATTAAATGCAAGTAATCTTTACATTGAGATTATATGAAGTGATGAGAAAATTAGTAATCATTTACTGCATTACTTTACAGCACAAGTAGTCTTAAACACAAACATTATGAAATGATTATAAGATATAATGCACTGTACTATAAGTAAACAGAGTAACTTGTATAGTTATGTCACATGATTGGCTTCAGTATATTGTGTAGTACATTTTCTAGTGCATTTGTATATACATAAACATTTCTTACTTGCCATTTTTATCAAATTTGAGTACTAATAATCTGTGATTACATTTATATTCACTAGGACTGACCTAATGGAATTGCCAAAATTGTAGCTCCAGCTCCACTTCCTCCCAGTCCAGAATAAAATATACTATACTCTCCATAATCATCATTGGTAGTTGATTCTTTGAAATATATCTCATGAAAATAGACAAACTGTGAACGTGTACCAAAGTTAATACTATCTCGTGTCCAAGAAATACCACCATGAGCTCCACTGGCAACTACTTCCAATGTCAACTTATCAGGAACAGAAAAAAATACAATGGAGGGAGATAATCGTACAGGACCAACTACCTCACCTGTAATAGCATAATGCATTTATTATCATGTTAAATGACTCAGTTGTTGAAGTTAATAATATGTAGTAATGAAATATGACATACAATAATGAAGACTGGTGTACATACAAAGGGTCATGAAAAGGAAATGACAAGATGTTGGTCAGATGTTATAGATATGTTACATATTTTTTCAACCTGTTAAAATTCATACTTTTCAAATTACTTTACATCTTGTTAGTAAGCAAGATGGCCAGATGTAGGTTCCAGAATGGAGGTATGGGGCAGCAGACCAGCAATTGTGGACCAATATTTTAGCTACAAAATTTTGATACTTTAAAAGATTAACTAAAACAGTGTCAGTAAGTTTTATTTACAAAAAACTGAACACTACTACTTTAGATCACAACAATGGCGGTAAAATGATGACTCCGCTCACCAATATGATACTGCTGTCTATGAATTAGTTATCTGCACTTTCTATTTAAAAAATGATATCGATTGGTTTCGGCTTTCTATGTCTGAGATATCTACCGCCTGGCTAAAGTAGTGGTAGCTTGATAGTGTACCAGTCAAGTTTCATGTAATATTAGAAAAATTATTCATTTTAATTATTATTTTACAATGCTAAATTCTAGAATCTTTCCTATTTTATTAGTAGTTACAATGTATAGTTGTAACTAAAATTTAGTAACTTTAAAAAGCATAGTTTTTAATTTTTTTATTTAGAATTGAAACACTAATAGCTAAATTCATTCAAAAAGTTTGAATGTTGCAGCTATTTCATTATTTTTATCAGACTATTTTACATTATTTTAATATTACTTCGTTAATTGTTGTTATATTTTGTAGAAGAGCTCTGAAATATTATGTTTAGCCATAGTTAACTATCAGTTTTATGCCATCAGTATTGAACTTCCTATTTGTATAATTAAACTAACCTATATAGAACTACTCCTTTGTTTTATAAAAACCATTATACCATTAGTACATGCATATATTGCAATATTAAGTGGTGGGTCATATTTGCCTGAGCAAAGTAAATTTTCTTCCACCACTCCTGGGCTGGGCTATATTGGGGTGCTTAAATTAGTTCCCACAGTTCATGGGTAGTGTACTTTACTCATTAATGTATTTTTAGCAAGTTTTAGACAAATTAAGAATGTAGTTTAACTTGAGCTGGTGGTATGTATAAACAGAACCCACAACTATTGTATTTACCACAAAACATTAAAGGTATCATTGACTGACCACATAGGCTTCAATTTACTGATTGGTTATGTGTAAGTGGCAAACACTTTGGAAAAATTTCCTGGTTTTGTGTTGCATTAATATGAATATTTTCACTAACAATATCAGTGAGTGATTATATAGAATACTATTACCTAGCTGTTCATGCTGGCAGTGTTGGCAAATGAAGAGTTCTATCTTATTCATTAACACCCTATAAAACTAAGAATTTGTCCATAACCAATTAAGTAAATATTGCATCATTACAGGCGAACAATGTCACCTTCATCAGAAAGATTGGGCACAATAATACCGAAGAATTTTCATATTTTTTGGCAAGTAATTACCAATTGGTGGCTTACTAATGCCATGGACTAACTACATTCTTATTTGCCAATAATTTGCTTATAGTAGCTAAAACTGTTGATATAATTTTTGAGAAAATTGCATAAGAAAGTATTTTACCATTATTGTTAACTGGTTGTAATGAGAGGGCCTCCAATCTGATTGTACTGTAATAAACAATGTTAAGCCACAGAAATGATTGTATAACATGTGGATATGTCATCTTGCTAACCACTGCTAATTACACAAAATCCAGCAGTAGAAAAATCATCTAGCCCCAGATGATTACTAATCACAAATATTTATCTTTTAATAGACAATATTATAGTTAAACCCAATAAATGTTACAATTAACAATATCGGCTGTTAAAAAGAGAAAAAATTGATATTATTATAATTATTTCTGCCGAGAATGACTGAATCAATTTATTACTATAATACAAATGTCAGTTTGGGAAAGCTGAATTATGCTTCTACACAGAAATCACTTCCTTTAAATCAGCATCGTATAGTCACAATTCCTATGTCACGATCAACTATTTTTGCACTTCGTCAGAGGTGTAATACCAATACTTGCTGGCATTGTTGATGAAGAACAGGATTCAGACAACCTTTTCATTATAATTAGGCTTGGACACTTTACATAGAATAATCCATCCTTAATCAATATCAGTAATTTTAACATAATATTAGCAGACAGAAAGTGACTTTCTCCATGTAATTGCAATGGATTGAGGGTATTATAAATCGTTGCTAAAAAGTGATACAGACTCCTAGTGCTCGTTATGTACCTCCACTGCAAACACATGGCATGTATAAACAGTACCTGTACCTAAATCACTTGCCAGAGAGTAGGTGTTAAAGTTCTTTGCTATTGTTGTGAAAAAGCTACTCTGACAAAGTACAAAAATAGTTGATCATGATGTAGGAATTGTGACTATACGATGCTGATTTAAAGGAAGTGCTGTCTGTGTAGAAGCATAATTCACCTTTGCCAACCTGGCATTTGTATTATAACAATAATTTGATGCAGTCATTCTTGGCAGAAATAATTATAATAATATCAATTTCTTCTCTTTTTAACAGCCGATATTGTTAATTGTAACATATTGGGTGAAACTATAATTAACAATATGTCTGTTAAAAAGAGAAAAATTTGCGATAAGTAATAATCTGTGGCTAGATGATTTTTCTACTGCTAGATTTTGTGTAATCAGCAGTGGTTAGCAAGGTGACATATCTACATGTTATAGAATCATTTCTGTGGCTTAACATTATTTATTAAAGTACAGTACCTGTACCTAAATCACTTGCCAAAGAGTAGGTGTTAGAGTTCTTTGCTATTTTTGTGAAAAAGCTACTTCAGAATAATAGCACAATGCATAATAATAGCAAAGAACTCTAGCACTTACTTTCTGACCAGTAATGTAACTGTGGTTACAGTTTACACAGGCCATATACATTCTATGTTTTTGTTTGCTACAAACATGCTTAACATAGCTCATTTTTGTTGATATAGTTGTAGAGAAATGACACAAGAAAGTTGCTTATCATAATGTTTACTGTTTGTAGAGAAATAGGTATGAGAGCATGTATAATCATAGTGTCGACTTGGTGCACTGCAATATATCAAAGTTGAGCCAGAGAAATGATTCATGTTGTGAATAGTAGACATTGTAGGCATGTCCACTCTAATAACACAAGAATAATTAGCAACAGAATAATCATTTAGCCCTTGATTATTACCACAAGACACTGTCAAGCTGGCAAAACTGCTTTATGTTTATGCATTGTCAGTTTTTAAACTGAATATTTATGTTTTCACGTGTGGTGCTTAATTATAACTGCTTGGAATTATAGGTTACTATTTATACTCAGCATTAACTGAAAAACAGAGTGAGCAAGCTCAACTAGTTATAGAAAAATAGTACAATGTCACACTGTAGATGATTATAATATATGAGTGAAGTAGAAATTTAAAATGATTACACTCCATAACTGAGACTAGGGTTGTGTAGTTAACAGGGTTGGATGTTATTGTGTACAAGAGGTTGTTTATAAAAATAAAATCAGTAGTATAATCACAATCTTTTCCTATGCATCATTTAAGGGTTCATCAACAATAACTTAAACAGAAGGCTGCAAATAGTAAAAGTTCTTCCTTCGTCAACACTGCCAGTTAGTATTTAAGAAAAAGGAAGAACATAATGGGATAAACAATATACTCATCACTCTCTATTATACACATATTATATCTAGCATTTTTCAGCATAACACTAAGGAAATACTTGTGCTTTGGGGTCACCGAAGTTGCATTTAGTATTAATATTGGAACTTTTATAATTTTTCACTTGTTAGTTTATAGATATAAATGCATATAGCTCACAAGTGGACCATTTATGTATTGCAAAGATTTGATCAGGAGTCAAACAAAATAGAAAAAAATAATTATGTTAAAGAAATATGAATATACAAAAAGCACTATTTTAATAGAATTAATAATATTTTCACACACAAACTTTGAAAATCCCTTACCACCAATAATTTGTTGAAACCAAATTATGTGTATTATGCATTTTTAAACTCAGCCTAATTATTTCAAACTAACCAGTTTCTAATCTCAGCAGAATTGTGCCATAAACTTGAGAGTTGTTACTCATAAATATACATTGATAAATTCCAGCATCAGACTCTTGGAATGTGAAGGACAGAGTGGACTTAAGTTGACCATGTGCTTCCGTTGCATTCATTGGAGGAGTCCTGGCCAGAACTCCATTGTGCAGCCATTGTGTTGTTGCAACAGAATACATATTTATTTCATCATCCTCATGGCCAGCAGTGAATGATAATGTAATAGCATCATTGACAGAAGATGCTCTTCGATTAGGAACTTCTGCTGATGTTAGACTATCCTGTTTAGTTATTGTTAATACTCCTGGAGCACTGGACAAAACTGGAATCAAAGTAACAATATAATGAGTCACGTTTACAAATAATACTAGCAGTAAATTGTCAAATTTGCATACCAGACTCAAAATTATGGATTGCTTAACAGGTAATGATGGGGTTTTTTTAAACTATATTAATACATATATTATTTAGGTACATGTAATTTTTTTGTGGGGAGGGGGATTATGGGCAGTGGAAAAAAGTATGGAGATAGAGAGAGAGAAGTTGATGAAGAAGTGATGTTGACTGCAACATCAAGGGTTGCTTCAAGTATAAAGTATCGTGGTTTCTCTTGACTGGTGTGGGACATGACTAGACTATTTCATTGTAACTCCAACCTTCGTAAAAAGTCTTTCTCTTATTAAGTCAGAGCTTATTATTTTGCTAGCAACTAAAACAAAAATTACAATTCTTAATATGGGTCACATAAAGTCTACGATCCAGACGTAGATAAGTAATTTTGATGGCAATTCAAGGTTGAAGGCTAGATTCTCTGATTGTGTAGTAGGAGCATGCACTAGTCTTGTATTGATCTCTAAGCTTTGAAAAACAACAACAACAGTAGATCTGTCTCAATGGTGTCTCAGAGCGTCTTGCTGGTATCTCTTTCCATCATAATTATTACTTCATCACCATTGTGTAATGAATAGTAGTAGTGAAAACTTGAGAAATTATATATATAATATATATATAATATATATATATAGTATAATATGTATGTCTAGCCTCATCTATGAGAGGCCACTTATCTTATTTTGCTATAATTGTTTGCAAGCTAGGAATTTATACTTGTTATACCACCACTATTTATTATATAACAAATTTTCTTGTTCTAACTGCCAATATTGTTAATTCAAATATAGTTTTAATTAACAATATTGGATGCTAGAATCAGAAAAATTAGCGACTATTATAATTATTGCAGCTAAGAATAATTGAATTATTATATTATAGTATATCATTCCTGGCTATTCTAAAGTATTTAAAACACACCCAGTGAATTTTCACTGACATAATTTATTGCATGTATACATTATTCTTAATGTTCATAAAAAAATTGACATACACTTATAGCATATTGTTTGAAATGCTAAAACTTCACCCCAATGAGAACCAAAACAAGTGCCATTTTCTAGCTATTTTACCAAAACGGTTCCTAAATTTTTTTTTTACTTTTCATGCAGGCATAATAGTTCTACTGAGTAAATTATTTTGTTGGAGTAAAATAGTTATGTCAACCTGGACTTACCTATAATAGGAATTATGTTTCCATTTACAATTTCTTGCCTATCTTGAGCAGTACATTGATACATTCCAGCATCAGAAAGAACTACTGTATCAATTGTTAGCTTCAAATTGGTGCTGGAGGTGTTAGAATTTACAGATCGTCTTATAAATATATGAGGAACATCTTGTACTAGTTGTCCTCCATCTTTATTCCATGTCACCAACAGTGTATTGGATACTGAGTTAACTTCACAGACCAGCCAGACGACAGATCCTTCTACTATTCTAGATGACTGAGTGTACAATGAATTAGGAAGTGTAACTATTGACAGCTGAGCTTGAACTTCATATCCTACATAAACAATACAATTAGACATATTATATTAAAATATTTTCTTATTTAACTTTGTCCCAACGAATAGGCAATTCGGATAATAGTAAATGGTTCACATTGTCTAAGAAAGTGTAGGGATAGCTAGCAATTCTCTACAAATGTGTATTACTACATAATGTCTGTTAATAACATTAGCAGGTGACAGTCAAAAGCTACAACAAATGACTGAATGATTCATTGAATTGAAGTCATAGAATGGTTTTTTGAGTATAAAAGATTTCAAAACATTACAATCTGTCATTTAAATAAAAACAACAGAAACTAATCAAACCTAAAGAAAGACAGACGGATGGACGGACAGACAGACAGACAGACAGACAGACAGACAGACAGACAGACAGACAGACAGACAGACAGACAGACAGACAGACAGGCACACATACACACACATACATAGACAGATAGACAGACAGACAGACAGACAGACAGACAGACAGACAGACAGACAGACAGACAGATCTTACCTTGAACATAGCTAATACTCGCTATATATTTTATCTAACATAGCTATTCAAATAAAAATTTGAAATTTTATAAGCTTACTTGAAATTTTATAACAGAACCCTGATAGTGTACAGACTATCCCTCTAGCCCACCAGTTAATTACACACTACCTTTAAGTAAACTGTAACAACATATTCCATCCTAACCTGTGAAGTAGAAATGAAGATAGTAGACAAATAAGCAAGGAAAATATGAGTTAGACATTGTCCACTGACAGAACCCTATAGGCTAGCAAAAAAATAAATTCCTCCCTACACACCTTTGTTTGCTACAACTTGTGAGGCTCAGCTAAATTTACCCAGGCTGACTTAAGGTTCAGTAACGACAAAATATCGCGAGTTGCAGTTATTACTGTTAGCTGCAGCGGAAGCAATCTATCTCGTACCTTTCTAAACCTCCTTCGTCATGTCCTTCGTTCACTGCGTTCTATATAATAAGATTTCTTTAATAATAATAATAATAATAGTACTCAGTAAAAATGTTATTTAGCAGATTAGAATTTTTGTTTCCTTTCGAATCATGCGATAGCTAGCTACAATGACTAGCCACTAGAAAATAATAATGCTGAAATTCATAGGCCAATTAAATCATATAATTCAGTATGTATTTTTGTTATGTTTTGTCAATAGATTTATGTAAATTCGTGGCGGCATGATTTTTCACCATTTTCTCCATTTAACAAGCCTATCAGCAAGACTGATCTCTATATTTTCTTAAAACAAATTAGCTATACCTCAATACTTTGTTTGCATCATACACCAAATAAGTGAGTCAATTTAGTGATGTGTTAATTCTATACTCACCGATGTTGCTATAAGTGAAACTTGTGCATTAACTTTACGTCTATAAGTAACCTCTAGTGTATGTTGCATTAATATGCTTCTTGTTCCTGTGTTTGGTAAATTACAAGGCAAAGTTTTAACAACAATGAATTTACGAGTAATTTATTTAATCATGCAGATTAGGTATTGATACTATTACAAGGTGAAGTTTTAACGACAACTGAGTCCCTCAAGGCTACACAGGAGAAGGTTATAGTCTGTTCATCATCATTAACCCTCAGGGGGCATGAATGTTATTAGCCTGAATCTCAGAGCTCAATAAAAAGAGGAGCAAACTCTTTGTCAACTCTTATAACTAGAACACAAGTGTACAACACATTTATAAAGAAAATACTATGATATATTAGCATTGGTTTGTGTCTTCACATGAATATATTCGCTGGTTGCTCATAAAGTTCACACTTGTTAATGAGTGTGAATTTCAAGCAAAGTATGGGTTCACACTAGGTGAAACGTGTGATACATGCTATGCATGGATGATTTTTGGTGGGTTTCCACGCTATAATTTTTGTAGGGAGTTTATTTCAATACTATAATTTCCATATGATTTTTATACGTTGTAGGAATGTTCAGTTAAGTGTGTGCTTTACAAACTACTACTTACATAATGAAAGAAAAACGTTTACATAACGGGACTTTTTTTTTGTTGCTTTTTTTTTTTCATTCAAGCAGTTGTGGAGAGTGGTTACTATGACATAGAATCCCCTTTACGGTATAATACTTAATTTAAAAACTAGACATTTTGTTAGCAGCTTGAGTGTAGATACAAAACTGCAAAGTGTGAGAGAGGGACCAATACAGTAAATGGGTTTTAGGCCAAAGTTTTAAAACAATTGTACAATATGCACCAGAATTGCCAGATATGATTCTCAAAGTGTTGAAATATCTGGGCAAGGAGTTCTCAAATGCAGTAAGGAATAGAATTCATAGCTCGTCAGGTTCTACTAATAATTTATATCTAGTGCATGGACTCTAATAATCTAAACAGTGAAGACATTCGTGAAGATACAGTCGTGAATCATTTGCTCCCAAACATAAACTTCCATTAAAATTTACAAATTCACTCTGTCGTTTGATTTAGCTAATTTCGATCTTTTCAGAAAAGTTTTCCAATTACAAAAATAGAAAGATAGTACGGAGAGGTCAGATTATTGAGCAAGAAACAAAGCCTAAACCAATAAACCTGAGACTTCACATAATTATTACAGCCACCCTACTCGTTACAGGAATATTACTCATCATTGCTAGCATTAATATGATCATTGCATACTGTAAAACCAAGAAGATGAAAATATATCAGACAGACGAATAATCTGGTAATAGTAACTGTGGGTGAGGACCAATTATTTTACGCTTCAAGAAAAGAACAGGTGAAATTAGATAAAAATAAATTTTAATTTTGTGTATACAATCAAAAGAAGAGCACTATGAATAACATTAAGTGACCGCGTGCTGTAAAGGAGAAACTTGGAGCGAAAACTTTTATTCAGCGAAATGGATTAATCCTGTCTTTGCAGTCAAAATGTATTCATTATTTCATTAGACACGAGCAACCCAGATGGCAAAAGATTTGTGCACAGCATCTAACGCAGTCTGGTCACTCACGACTGTCCACGCACGAAATTGCAGCTCGCAGAAAGAGTGGTTACAGTTGTGATACTGCTAATGTTATTCATTGTGCTAAAGCTAATTACATCCACTAACTTCCTAGTGGAGCTAAAACCTCTGAATCAATGGCAGTTTTCCATTGGTTTCTCTCCTAGGTAAATATGGAGACAGGAACAATTATCCACTTCCTTTTCCTTCCTTGCGCCATTCACTTAGCTACTTTGTAATTTCCAAAACTTTCTAGGGTTAGCTCTAAACTTAAAAAAACAATTCAGAAAGACACTTATCAGCCGGTAACAAAATCCAATTCCCTGGAAACTACTTGGGGCACCAATTTTTTTGCCGGAAAATACAATAACATGCCCATAATTGGGGTAGTCGATAATAATCCGCAAATAGGTTGATAGCAGGTACCGGTTGATAGCAGGTACTGGTCGATAAGCCCACTTAGGCTAACTGTTCACATTTTTCAAAATTGATTATTTTTCAAACAATTGTATCACATAAAATTATTCTATTATTATTAATAGTAGTACAATTTCTAGGTTTAAATCTATATAGTATTCTACATCCAAATATGATCTACATTCTAATACAAAAAATTACATCTTAAGTAATAATACAAGTTAAAAAAAAGAATTATAATTATACCCTCTCTAATGAAATTGTTAATTATTGCTCTGAATAATTTCATAAGTATCCTCTAAGTATCTGTCCACATGATCAGTGACACCTTCATAACTTTGATTTATTTCTCTTCCATGCACTCCGCTATTTGTATTGACCATAGGCTTCATTTTACTCAAGTTACTTGCTTTTGTAGCAAAACAAATAACCATAGAACAGCTTTCTTCCATCCCTTAATGAATCCCGTAAAAAATTATTGCTAGCTATAAATGTCAATTTAAATTAATATTTTGGCAGCTATTGTAGAAAAATATTGTATTGAAGGGAAACTTTGGTGGAAAAATTGTTTTTCAGCAATATTATGAAAAGTACTCTCAGGACTACTGTTGCAACTGGTTGTTCATCTGATCTTTATCTTTTGATCTTCTTTGATACTCTTTGAATGAAGCAATGAGGATAGCCATTGGACATCAAAGCAGATGTGATATGTCTATCCTCCTCAAGCTTATCATCTGTTATACTACATATCACTTCAGCTCTGCTGAATAATGTCCTAGCAACTGCAAACTTGTGTTCTGTTGGATGGTGAGAGCAAAATGGCAAATACTGGTCAGTGTGAGTCTTCTTTCTAAAGACTTTTGTTACTATCATAATAGCACTGATGAAACGTTTGCTGAATTAAAACTTAACATGGACTAGTGAAAATACTATATAATTGTATCTATAAGTATGTCAATACCTAGTCACACAGGACATTATAAGATTATCAAGGTGTAATAATGTATTAGTATAAAAACTACTACTTACGTCCAATGGATATATATATACTTTGTGACTCAGTACTAGCCTCATTTGTTACATTACACTCATATTTGCCAGTGTTGGACTCCATAACTGAATCTATCCCCAAAGTGAAGGTAGTTGATGTTTCTGATGTGGAACTAATTGGCATTCCATTGTGATACCATTGAAAGGAATAACTTGGAGGATTACCTCTTACTACAGTACAAGTAAGAGTCACAACTTCACCTAATCTAACTCTAGGTTGATCCATGGCTTCTAACATCACCTGAGGTAAAACTGTAAATAAAAATAGTTTCGTTGATATATCAACTAGAATAAAACTATGCTTACACACAATGACAGTTTGCTATCATGTTCCCAATAACATTACATATGAGAACATACAAAATGTAACATCCCATTAATTTCAAAATTAGAGTAAGTCACTGCAACTACAAAATCAGCTAACTAGTTAGTAGCCATGATATACTGTGCATATGAATAATTATTGGATGATAATTGATCATGGTCGCTAGGGCATCACATTCTTTGGGTGCAAAAAACCTGCGAAATAGGCCTAGCATGCTAGGGTGTATAAACTTACTTCTGCTTATTATCCCTGAAGCTATTTTATTACTGCAGGCTAGCAAGTCCTACTAAAAGAAAGAACCTGCCAAGATTAATGACCAGAGGTATGTCTCATTTTAAGATAGACCATTCGTTCACCATGTAGGACTTCACTTTAGTGAGCGGCTATGCCGCACAAGTTTAGAAGCCAAATTTTTGTTTCTATAAAATTCAATATATGTCATTGTTTTGTGTTACCCCCTTGTGACTCAAAGCCTTGGCAAAGCCTGAAACAATTTGATTCTCTCATTCCTGAGTAGTACACAAAATAAACCCATTACTTTATTACGCGAGGATTTTAATTATAAATATTGACTCTGCCCTACCCCAACCATACATGCACAATGGTTAGTAAGGCATCATGTCAATTTTTTTTTTTTAAACCAGGGCACGACTTCTGGTAGAAAACATTAGAGTGTGCTACTAAAAGTAACCATGCATTGCAATTTGATAACACCCCTTGCTCTTTGTAAAAGTTATGCAAATGTGTTAAACCTAAAGCATAATACTATTGATTGAACTAACTTTGGTCATCAACAAAATAAAACTTTAGAATCTTGTTTTTTCTTAGTTACAATGTAAGTTTCTCAAGCCTCAATCAGTTTCTTTTCCCATTGCTACACTACAACTTCAAAACTTCCTCATTTCTGCTTTATTGTTTTTTTCAAATTGATCAATATTCCAATATTCATGACCTAATTTTGCAGTGTTGTTTTGTTTCTAGAAATAATTTTAAAATAAATTATTGCTATAAGGTCAACATAATACCTGTGTGTGAAGTTTATGTTCCATTCTTAGTTTCAAAGCAGTATATTAATTCTGTATTTAAACTTTTCCAATACAATTGTCTAGCAGACTTAATGCCAGAAAGAGCAATGCCCACAACAATTCAATGGATTTGAATAAGCTCTGCAAGTGTTTCAGAGTGTATTCTAACAAGCCAGGTTTATGCATGACCGTCTCACATAACTTTAAAGTGTAAATAATATTGGTAAACAAGTGATATAGATAGAAATTAATAATAACTATATATCCTATAATGAGTGAAAAAAATTATAATTATAGCTTATAGCAACATAAGGCAAAATTTTTTATTCAAACAAAACACATAAGTGAAATACCACCCAGTTGCAATTTATAGCTTATAGCTGGAGAAGGGACCACTGCAGCTTAAATAAATTTGGTTAAAATAATGGAAGCTTATGAAGCATATGAATTAAACTCAAGCTAATTTCGGTGGTTATTGCACTATACCCCTCTATAGCATTCTTAATCTGAAAGGAAGTGTATTTTCCATATACCTTTTGTGCTCAAGAATAATTGATGATTAATGCTAAGAATTTAATAAGCTACTCTGTAGATAAAGACATACAAGCTGAATAACAACAATACCTTGTACATGTACTCTGGCTGCACTTACAGAGTTGAATTGAGAATTACTTCCAATACATACACTCCATCATTTGTTGGGTATTGTGCATTCACTATATATGACTCTTCCTGGTGTTACAACTCTATTACTTCTACGTTGAGGGTTGTGACCACATCAGTCTGATTGAATGTGATAGAATTGTTAAATGTCCATCTTACAGTGGGCGTTGGATTTCCAATGGAGCTACAGTTAATGTTGACATTTGTGGAGAACCACTCCACATGAACATACTTATTTAGCTACGTTCCGTTTTATATCATTATCATTATTATTGTATTCTAGTTTGCACACCGTGAATCGGGCACTTCTGCTGCAGGGTTCGATGTTCGTCGAACAACTTCGTCCTCGCTCCATCACCTGTATTTATTTCATTGGGCATTAGAACAACTACGTCATACTCACACATTCTATTTAAGCATTGTATCATTATTCCTAGTTGAGTTCTGTCTTAGTAACCAATTTATTAAAACAACTTAAAAGTTAGACTGTCGTTAGCTAACTTGATCGACGGAACTCGAGTGGAGAAGAAGTATAAGGGTTATAATTCCCTACAACATTGTTTCCTTCTAAAATCACATCTTGATTGCTAACTGAAGTGTTCGCAATTTCTGCATTAAATAATTATAAAATTAAACAAAATGTACAATTTTGGTTGAAGTTGCCAATAATGGGTGTTAAGCTTATACAACTAACTTAAAACAAAAGAGAACTATCAAATTGTTAAAAAAATGAATCACTTCTAAAGAAACTAAGAGACTGGGATGACTATGAGGAGACCCTTGACTTTTGCCAATTCTCCTGTTTTCATCATGAGTTGCTTTATTGGTTACAACCATAATAGTTCATGCATAATATTTATCAAAATTTGTTTATGTTTAAAAAGTCAACAGAAATCAATAAATGACTTCTAGCTAAAACCCCTGCCAGCATGGGAATAAACAGATTCTTATGAAATGAAGTATGTTGAATTGCTCAATACTTCTTATGTTCGCAGGGTGTTATATGCCCTTAATCTAAATTATGATGTATGTTCTTATTTTAATGTTGTGATAAGACATGTAACCAACATATTTTCGTTTTTTTATTTTTATGATTAGACATTTAATTGTGCTGACTTTAGAGATATTGTATCAATTAATCACCTTGGAAATGGTCCTTAAAATCATTATGTATCATTGTACGAAAAGATCTGTGTTTCTATATTGTATATTTTGAGATTACATAAAGTGATGAGAAAATGTGTATCCTCGAGCTGAGCGGCAGCCATGGCCTGGAAATCTATGATCGTTGTGGTATTTCCAGTGTGAAGAGCATTCACAGGTAAACGAGACAAGGCATCTGCTACTGCGTTGTCAGAGCCAGGGACATGGCGAATGTCTGACGTGAACTGACTGATGTAGTCGAGGTGTCTAGACTGTCGAGGAGAATAGCGATCCGGTTTGCTGGACATTGCAAAGGTGAGGGGCTTGTGGTCTCCGATTCTACTACACAGTTACGAGTTCAAGGAGTTACTTGTTGAGATCACTTATTCTCCGGTTTCACTGTTACTCCACAGGACAACACCAACCCATTTCTCAAACTTTTGTCTGAATTCCCGTCAGTCACGCAGCCATGCTTCACTGATCGCCCGATCAAGCACACTGTGACTCATCACATCGACACGACAGGCCCTTCAGTCTTTGGACGTAGGAGACGGCTGGCTCCAGAGCGCTTACAGGTGGCTAAGCAGGAGTTCGACCACATGCTGCAGTTAGGCATCATCCAGCCTTCTTCCGGTAGTTGGGCATCTCCACTCCACATGGTGCCGAAGCGCACGCCAGGAGATTGGCGCCCATGTCGGTCAGGCACGGTAAGTTTATTGAGTGCACGATAGTCTCCACAGTGAAACTGGAGAATAAGTGATCTCGACAAGTAACTCCTTAAACTGTTGTAGGCTTAAATTCACCATTTTTTGTGTTATTGGCAAACGCTTTAGAAAATTTTGTTGGCTTGTATGGCATTAATATGAATACTTCCATTAAAATAGCAGAGAGTAATTACAGATAGTTTATATAAAATTGCCAATACTGTTCCTACTGGCAGTTTTGGTAAATGAAGAGCTCTAACTCATTCATTAACATCTTATAAAACTAAGAATTTGTCCAAAGCTTTTTTCCAAAGAAACCAATTCAGTAAATATTTTATCGATACAGGTGAACAATGGCACCTTTATCAAAAAGACTTAGCACAATAATACCAAAAAATTCTAATATATTCAGTCAAGTAATGCACATTTATTAGTTGTTTACATATGACTACATTCTTTTTTGCCAAAATTTGCTTAAAATATCTCTTACTGTTGATATGATTGTAGAAAAAGAATTGCATAGGATAGTCTTTTAACATAGCATTAACTGATTGTGAAAATAATTGTATCAGAGGGCTTCCAATCATAATATCCTTGATGCACTACAACAAACAATGCATTAAGCCACAGAAACGGTTCAAACTTTGAACAGTAGACATTTGGACATGTCATCTTGCAACTGTTTTAATCAGAATTAGCAGTAGAAGAATCAACAGCCCTTATTACTGCAATATACAATGTCAGGCTGGCATACCGCATTATGCAACACTTCCTCTAACATAGCATCGTATACTTCAAACAATTCTTATGTCACAATTACTTTTTTTGGTTTGCAGTGGAGGGACATTACAGGTAGTAGGAGTCGTAGTTTGAACAGACCAATGACATTTCTAATTTTTCAAAGATTATTTTTATACATTGAATTTTTTTTACTCCACTATTTTCTTACTTCATAATTTCTTTGTCAACATTCTCTTACTCATTAGATGTATTCTCAACCCCTGGTATTTTGTGATATCACAGATTGAAGTTCTTCTATTGGGGATTCACTGACTGGATTACTGCTGCAAACACAGTAAGGGCCACAACTCTGGTGGCAACCTACTATATATCAGAGGTTGAGTTGTCACCCAACTGGCACACTCCCTCTTTATCCCCACATATCCTCCTTTAATTTCCTTTCTTTAATTAAATTATATAAACTAATCCACATATCCTCCAATGTGACACACATAATATTATATATTAAATATATAACTAAGAAAACTGCTTATGATACAAAAATGACAACAATAACTAAAAAAATCTATTATGTGATGAAGTATTAAACTTTTGTTACAGGATGTTGCAAGAAAACAGACTTCATTTGAAGCTACAGTATTGCCTGCTAGAAAATCCGCTTGAGGATATCCAGTAATATCCTGATTTAATTCCTGAGCGAATGTTTTTCAGTTCATTACAGGAATTGGCTGCATAATATGGTAGCTGACCAATGGGTTGAAATCCAAATCTGTTGATCAATAAGTTCACAGTATTTTTAGTGATTTCATCTCTATTGGTTGAGCTTGGGCAAACTTGAAGTTCTTGAAAAGTATTGATGTCACCATCTAATTGCAGTCAAAAAGTAGCATGTAACTAATAAAATTAAGGATATTTGGTACTGAAAGTCCTTTATGAGATAATGTTGTTAATTTTTAACAACCATGTGTGCATTTATTGCTTAGCCACTAAAGCTACAGCATGCAACTTAAACTGCTCATAACTTTATTGAAAGCACATTGATGAGTACTATATAATTTCAACATTTTTTTTAAAGTTAGATAGGCACTTTAAATAAGAGCATTTGAAAAACACAATTATGGACATAGATATTAATTAACTATGCATCAAAAAGTGTTTACATAATAATTTTTAGAAGTATAATAAAATGAATGTGAATTAAAGATTTTTATTGTTATATTATAAGTGTGAATGAGTAATTTTCAATAAATATTTGATAAGAACAAGTTCATTCTTTTGCTATTCAAACACAGTATAATAATCATTTCTTTTGTCCACATTATTATTATTCAAGCAGTAAAAGAAAATCATGTTATTTTTATACTGAACTAGTCAGATTCTTGTAACTATTAACAATTATATTTCATAAAACCTGAATTATCACCAAGTATTTAATATCATATTCCAGACTACTACTAGCACCAGTTGGCTGCAAAATAGTAGCAACAGCTACAAAAGGGAACAAGGAAATAGTATATAATATGTGTATATAATTATATGTGTACACATACTATGATGAATATAAAACTACAATTATCCTACCAGTTACATCCACAGTAATTGAAGAATTGATATCTCCAGCAGGACTTGTTACCATGACAACATATACTCCTGCATCACGTGGAATAACAGAGTTTATTTGTAAACTCGTGTTTACTGATGGAACTTCAAATACAGGTGGAATAGTAACACTGACTCGTGATTGCCCCATTAGACTGCTGCCATTGAATATCCAAGAGATTCCACTGAGAGGGTAATTATAATCTATTGCTACTGACAACATCAATGTTTGGTTTACTTCAACTTTAACAGAAGAACTATGAGCTTGAAATGTTGGAGGCACTGGTAACAATTACAATAAAAATTTATCATTTATATACTTATAAGTAAATTGAAAGCTCTCATGAAAGGTTCTAAAATATTGAAAATATCATTGCTGTCAAAACATTTAATGAAAGACTGTACTGATCCACTATTTACCATTAGAACAAAAAGGGATCTTGTGAATTACTGAATGAAAGACTAAACTTGTAGCAACTGAAATATATTAGCTATTATTTTGATAGTTATAACAAATGTTATGTTAATTGGTAAACATTACAAAACATGCTGTCAGAGAATGAGATTACACTCTGATAAAACTAACCTTTGAAACACATCATAGATATAAATGAAATGAAGAACTCATGTTCATTCATGTGGTATGTAGAATGACAAGCATCCATATGTAGATGATCAACATAATAGTACCATGTATTATTCCATAGGCCACATGCATATAATTGTTAAAAGGGAAAATAAAAAAGAGCCAACAACAGTACAAACAATGCATGCTAATTTTATCAATAAAGAACATCCTCATATTAAAAAAAACATCAGGTGTACAACCATAATTATTATTTTATATCTTTTCTTACTTGCTTGAACTATTGTCAGAGTTCCATTGGAAGATCCAAAGGAATTTGTAGCCAAACAAGTATATTTCCCAAAGACTGATGTTTCAGTAGTTGAAATGGTAACTTCACTAGAGTAATTATTACTGGAAATCATCATCATATCTAACATATTGCCATTAGGTCCATTCCACATAAAAGTGATCGGATAGTCTCCATGAGTAGAAATACAAACTAGTGTTAACATAGAATTACTCAGGAGAACTCTGCTGCTATATGGCAGTGAGACTTGAGGCGGTTCTAGTGAATATATAAAAAGCAAGCTAAATGTTTTAAGTACTTAAGTTACCCATGTCTACGCTACGTATGAACTGCTCATAGTTTAAAGGGACACATAACATTTTGTACTCATGATATTTGAAAGAAAGGCAAAGAAAGTGAATGGATGAAATACAGCTTACAGTGACTTATATGATTTTTTGTGTGGCTTAGCCATCTCTCACTTTATTCAATGCTAATGTTCTCCACATCAGCACGAGCACTAAATTTGATCAAGTGATATAATATTAGTTACTGCAAATGTACACATTTATGTTCTAATAGCCATTGAAATATTATTTTAGCCTGGTACTAATAATATCCCATCTGGACTTGATCAAGTGATATTTGGTGTAATAATGTATTAGTATAAAAACAACTACTTACGTCCAATGGATATATCAACACTTTGTGACTCAGTACCAGCCTCATTTGTTACATTACACTCATAGGTGCCAGTGTTGGACGCCATAACTGAATCTATCACCAAACTGGAGGTATTTGATGTTTCTGATGTGGAGTTAGTTGGCATTCTATTGTGATACCATTGAAAGGAATAACTTGAAGAATTACCTCTTACTACAGTACAAGTAAGAGTCACAGCTTCACCTAATCTAACTCTAGGTTGATCCATGACTTCTAACATCACCTGAGGTAAAACTGTAAGCATTTAGCAATTAAGTAATAATACACAAGTAGAAGCTGGAGCTTAAAATAATCATTATAATACATGTAACAAAAAATGAGATAATAATATTGCATTAGTGATAAGGCCAAACTGAAATGTTTCGTTTTGTTTAATTAAAGTGCAATAGCTGTATTTTTACTTACAATACAATATTTTAGTGAGTAAGGGGAGTGAGCGAGACTCATTATAAGTACTGGTGTCAAATTGTGAATGCGGAGTATCTTTTTATGTAGCTGTAACTACATAAGTCAGATCGCGAAATATTTCATGAGCAGGCTAATGTACTTTTAGAAGTCAGAGGTCAGTGAAAATAAAGCCTGAGAGTGAAATAACATTGTGAGATAACATGTGACATTTCATGTGTTACATACCTAAAAATATCAATTTTTCCTCTAAAACAAGCATTTTTTGGCTTGCTCCCAATTTATTGTTATACTGCAGCAGTAAGCAAGTCTTATTCAAGAATTAGGCTAAGACTGGGATAATTCATTCAAAATACTCGTCTTTTAACATGCTGCACAAGGTTATTATGTTATTGATGACTCTTTGCCAGACGAAAAATCTAACTCAGCAATTTCTTAGTAGCAGAGTGCTTTTTGTATCGACAGCTACTGGTCATTATTTGGATGGTCAGACTATCTTCAATTTAAAAGGTGATACTGTATATTGATTTAAGTAAGAATGTACTTTCGTATTTGTTTGCTAAAATTAATAATCAACTGCATACGTGTTCCACTTATAGTTAAGACAAAACCTGTTTTCAATAGCGACTGGTTCTTCATTATTGAGAACATCTAAAGTTGTATTGCACAAGTTATCATTATTCCTGCAATTTTTTTGTATTTTTTTACTTATGGCAAGGGATGGCTACATACTGTAATGTTAAAATAGAATTACTGAACTTAGTAGGATAAAGCGGTATATTAATACATGTATTTTTTGTCATACTAGCTCATATTTTAGCCTCAAGTATAGTAAAAATCAAATATTATCAGATTTTAAATTTGAATCCTGCTTACAACTACAGGCTCACTCACCTATTGCGCACAAGCACACCACTATTTGATATAATGTGTGTGGAAATACAAGTGCACATATGTCATTTTTGTACTTTGACCCTCACATTTTTGTGTTGCACAATGCATAAACATTTCTCACTTGCTATTATTATCAAATTTACATACTGATATTAATTATATTTATATTCACTAAGACTGACCTAATGGAATTGCGAAAAATGTAACTTCAGTTCCACTTCCTCCTCTGCCAGAATATAAAACATTATACTCTCCATAATCATCCCTGGTAGTTGGTTCTTTGAAATACATCTCATCAAAGTAGACAAACTGTGAACGTGTACCAAAGTCCATACCATCTCGTGTCCAAACAACACCATCATGACCTCCACTGGCAACCACTTCCAGTGTCAACTTATCAGGTACAGAAAAAAATACAACAGAAGGAGATAGTCGTACAGGGCCAACTGCCTGACCTGTAATACAATAGCACAACGCATTTATATTTGTGTCAAATGACTGAATTGTTGAAGTTAATAATATTCTAGCAATGAAATATGAAGACTGTGTACATAATTAGTTCAACTAAACAAAAGTTCAAGAAAAGAAATGTCAAGATGTGGGACAGATGTAAATCTATTTTGTTACACATGGTTACAACCTGTTATAAGCCAGTCTTTTCAAACTACTTCACAACTTGTTAGTATAAGCAACAAGCTCAATTATTATGATAAATAACTCAGTTAAACCAAAAAAGGTCAAAACTGAGACAGTAAAAAAAATGGTGATCTTTTGTGAACAAAATGTGTATATTATTATTATGTGCATGATTGATTAAATTAAGTTAGCAAGGAATTTTTTTGAAAAAGTTATCACAACTTAACTATCAATTCATTCCATAATATGCAAATTTTTCTAGTATCTATTTCATTACTATCCCAGGTGCTATTGATATCCAAGTATTGGCCAGATACTGGGGCTATGTTGAAGGCTGTGGACAGAACAATATCTATGCTATTTGGGTGTTATATTGTGCCCACAGTAGGTGGGTTGTGTATATTACTCATTCAATTTTCTTAAGCAGTTTTTGATAAACAATAATGTAGTTTAAACATATGACATGTTTAAACGGAACCCACAGTTATATTATTAACAGAAGATATTAGAATTCCATGATATTATGGTGCAAAATTTTAGGTACTATTGTCAGGTTATAGAGGCTTAATTTTACTGATATTTTTATAGTACTGGAAAATTTTGGAAAATTTTCTGGTTTTTGTATGGCATTAATATGAATACTTTCAGTGAGTGATGGGTAAAGGTAAGTAGTCTAAATTATATAAATTAGCTGATCACACTGGTAGTGTTAGCAAATAGAGCTCTGACTCATTCATTACCATCCCATAAAATTAAGAATTTTGTCCAAAGCATTTTCCAATTACAAAAACTTCAATAAAGAATGTTAAGCCACAGAAATAGTTCAAACTTTGAACAGTAGACATGTGGACATGCCATTTTACTAACCACTATAATTACTCTAGAATTAGCAGTAAATAATCTTCTAGCCCCTGATTATTACTATGTCAGGCTGGTAAAGCTGCATTATACTTCTACACAGATAACACTTCCTTTAAAACTGCATCAAATTTTCAGCATTCTTATGTCACAATTACCTATTATTGCACTGTTGTATTGGAGGTACATAATAGACAGTAAGAGTCTGTTTCACTTCTTTAGCCAGTATTTCTAGTACCCTTAATCAATTACAGGTACAAAGAGAAGTCACTATCTGCTAATACCACAATATAGAAAAAATTACTAGTAATAATAGGGACTGATTATTCCATTGTAAAGTGTCCAAGCCAAATTATAAAGAAAGGCTGCCTGAATCACATTCTTCATCACCAATACCAGCAAGAATTGGTATTACACCTTCACCAGAATAGCTTTTGCACAATAACAGCAAATAACTCAAACATTATTTTTGGCCAGCAATGTAGCTGTATATACTGTTTTCTCATGCCACGCACAAACAATGTTTTTGTTTTCTACAATGAAGCTTAACATAGCTCATTATTGTTGATGTAATTGTAGAGAAAGGTCCTAAGAAAGTTTCTTATCATAATGTTTACTGTTTGCTGAAAAATACGTATGAGAGTGTGTCTAATCATAGTATCTTTTTGGTGCACTGGGATAAATCAAAGTTGAGCCTGAGAAATGGTTCATGTTTAAAAATAAACATTGTGGACTCTAATAATTCCAGAATAATTAGCAACAGAATAATTATCTAGACCTTGATTATTACCACAAGACACACTATCAAGCTAGCAAAGCTGCATTAAGTTTTTGCATTGTCAGCTTTTTAAACTGAGTATATAAATGTTTTCATGTGTGGTACTCAATAATAACTTCTAGAATATTGCTTATGTATTATATTCAGCATCAACTTAAAACAGAGTGAGCAAGTTTAACTCGACATAGAAAATAGTGCCATATATTACAATGTAGATGATTATATATGAGTAAGGGAGAAATGTAAAATAGTTATACTCCAATTACTGAGACTAGGGCGGTGCAGTTAACAGAGTTAAATGATATTGTGTACAAAAGATTGTTTAAAAAATAGCCTTAGTACGATCACAACCCATCCCTATTCGTCATTTAAGGATGTATAAACAATAATGCAATCAGAAAGCTGCAAATAGTAAGAGTTCTTTCTTCGTCAACACTGCCAGTGATTATTTAAGAAGTAGGAAGAGTATGACATAATAAATAGTGTACTCACCATTCTCTTTAATTCACATTTATACATAGCAATTTTCAGCATGACACTTTGTACTTTAGGGTCGTGTAAATTGCATTTAGTATTTCGTCAATTTAATACTGGAATTTTTTTTATAATTTTGTCACTTATTAGTTTATAGATATAATGCATATAGCATTATTCACAAATAGACAAGATACATAATTATAAAAATACATCAGGAGAAAAACAAAATGGAAAATATTAATTGTATTAAGGAGATATGAATATATAAATAGCGCTATTTTTAATAGAATTGAGAGCAATTATCTTTTGTACACGTACAATTAGTAAAGGTATCCTTCCATCCACAACATTGAAAACACGTTACCACCAGAATATTGAAACCAATAATATTAAGAGTATTATGCATTTTCTATCTCAGCCAAATCATTTCTAACTAACCAGTATCTAATCTCAGCAGAACTGTACCATAAACTTGAGAGTCATCACTCATAAATATGCACTGATAAATTCCAGCATCAAACTGTAGGAAATTGAAGGACAGAGTGGACTTAAGTCGACCATTTGCTTCCATTGCATTCATTGGAGATGTCCTGGCCAGAATTCCGTTAAGCAGCCATTGTGCTGATGTAACAGAATACATATTAATTTCATCATCCTCATGGCCAGCAGTGAATGATAATGTAATAGCATCATTGACATCAGAGTTTCTTCGATTGGGAAATTCTGCAGATGTTAGACTATCCTGTTCAGTTATTATTAATACTCCTGGAGCATTGGACAAAACTGGAATCAAAGTAACAATACATGAGTGACTTTTACAAATAGCTAGCACTAGCAGTAAATTGTCAATAAATATGTCTCAATGATGTCTTAGAGCATCTTGATGATTTCACTTACTACATTTAATATCACCAGCATACTGTATAATGACACAAGTAGTAAAAATTCTGACTCAGCATATCATAAGTAGAGGTATATTTAAAAGAATATCGCAATTATTGTTGGAGTACAAGGAAAAACAACAACGAACAAAAAGTGATTGCTATTATAATTTTATTTCCAGTTACAGGTAAGAAATAGAGTAGCTATAAATAACGGGCTCATTCTGAAAAAGGGAGGTCTTGTACAATACCAGTCGAGCCCCCTAAATTCGCTCCTGAGACATGAATAGTTTATTTGACTCAAAAATCTCTGAATATTTAGCCACAATTTTGTGACCACCATTTTTGTTGTGGTATACCGGCATGATTCTATAATTTAATTAATGAGTCTTGTCCAAATGGGTGCAGTCAGTTTTTGCACATACTTGCTCAACCTACACTGGTGTAAGAACCAGGGGGGCTTGGGGGGCTGTAGCCCCCCCCCCCCCCTGAAATTAAGAAGAGCAGAGCCCCCCCCCCCCCCCCCCCCCCCCCCCCCCCCCCCGTGCTGAGGGTACAAGATAAATCTCACCAGTTGCTAGGTAATCTCAATGGTATCTAAAAAAATGTCAACTCAAATCACAGCAGCTACATAATGTTTATACAGAGCTTGAAGTATTGCCACTTTCTGGCCAAAGTGGGCCACTTGCCTCAAAACAGATGTAGCATCTCTTAACACAACCACATACCTGTCACTATGTGAGCCGCAAACCTCTAACTCTCTCCAATTAAGTCAGACCTCTGTTGTGCAAGAATTTGAGCCTCTCTTAATCAGAGCTATAATCAACACACTCTTGCTCTTAAATTCCATCCACAGGCTAAGAACCAAGGAGGCTTGGGGGCAGAAGTCCCAAGCTTTTATTGTATTCTGAGGCCAAGGGGGGTGGAGCTCACCAGTTTTGCAAGGTAATTTGTACCTGTAACCACAAATAATTAACCAGCTTCATTTACAGCTGCTTCACTAATCAAGAAAGGTCACTCCAGCAGCTACTGAAGTTAGTTATAAATTCAATATGTCACAGCAAAAAACTCTCCGTTCCTTTTTCAGTTCTAATTCTAGAGTCTCTGATGAAGCTGAAGGTAAGCACATCACCCAATCAGTGCAGACTAAAAATAAGTTTCAATGTGCAGGTCAAACAAACTTCCTAGAAACTGATGAGCTAGTTACAGCTGCTGACCAAGCACAGTGATGAAGACTCAGATGATGATTGCCCTTCACGTGCACAGTGTGAGTCAATCGCTGACACCTGCAATTGCTCATGCTGCTCAAATTTTGAAGTTGCTTACCAGCCAAAGGACTTGTTTCAATCTAAAATCCAGGGAAATATATTTGCAAGGTACATTCAGGCTTCTTGGTACAGCAAGTATAAATGGATTAGTGTGTGCACATCCTCTTGCAAGATTTTCTGTCATATATGCTGTAGTACAGATAAGCAGGGGTTGCTCACGTCAAAGTCTCCTTTTGTTCATGGTGGTTTTTCGAATTGGAAGAAAGCAATAGAGCGATTTAAAAGCCATGAAGGAAGTGTTGCACACAAGGAAGCTATCAGCAAGCTACAAGTGAGATCCCAGGGTGTCAACGTAGGGGCCATGATTACCAAGCAGCATGAAGCAGAAAAGAGAAGCAACCGTACTATGCTAATGAAGCTACTACACTGCATTCGCTATCTAGCTAGACAAGGCCTTGCTTTTCGTGGACACCATGAAGATAGTGTTGCTTTTGAAGGAAACCCCTACCAGCTTTTACTACTCCAAGCATCAGATTCACCACAGCTAGCCACTTGGATTAAAAAACGAGACTACCTTTCACCTGCCATTGTCAATGAAATCATTACTCTTTGTGGCAACACTGTATTAAGGCAACTCTTAGGAGATATTCAAGCAGCAAAGTATTTTTTCGCTTATAGCTGATGAGGCAACTGACATATCACACAATGCACAAATCTGCATTGCAATTCGCTGGGTGGATAGTAGCTATGAGGTTCATGAAGCAGCAATAAATTTACTTCAACTACCTGATACCAAAGCTTTCACCTTATTCTCTGTTGTCAAGGATTGTTTGTTGAGGTGCTCTCTACCAATCACTAACTGTATTGGCCAGGCGTATGATGGTGCTTCGAACATGAGTGGAGTTAGAAGTGGTGTTCAACCTTTGATGAAGAAAGAAACTGACTCATGTCTCTATGTTCATTGCTTTGCACACAGCCTAAATTTATGCATCCAATATGTAGTGAGAAAAAGTGAGCTATTGAGCAACTGTACTGAATTTATCTTGCAGTTTGTTCAGCTGATTAAATTTTCACCTAAGAGATTAAGCCTTTTTCAGAATATTCAACAACAGATTAGATTTGGAGATGACTCAGCAGCTGTGCCTTCTTCACTTAGGCCTCTTTGTCCCACGAGGTGGACAGTTCGGCATTCTGCAATTGATAGGGTATTAACAATTACAAAGCACTCATGTCCTGCTTACGGCAAGTTGAAGAGGGGCATGATGAATATTCTGCAAAAGCAAGAGGCATACTGATCCAGATGGAGTCTTTTGAACTGAACTTCAGTTTGAAGCTGTCATTTGTAGTTTTTGCTGCAGCTGAGCAACTATCTATCAACCTCTAGGCTAAGAATACAACAGTTGGTGAAGGATTGAAGGGTGCACACTTGCTTCAGGCACATGTGTCAATTTTGAGGTCTGACAGCAAATTTTCTGCTGTCTATGAGAATGTTCTCCAATCTTCACAAGAGTTAACTGATGAGCCTGTTCTTCTTAGATACAGAAAAATACCAAAGCGGCTAGAAGATGGATCTCAGCCACATCGTGTTGCTTGTCCAGAGGAGAGATATCGACATGCTTACTTTGAAGTTTTAGAACAGGTATGTGGAGAAATAGAACGACGCTTTGATCAGTCGGATCTATCTATTGTGCAGAAAATTTAGTCTTTTTTAATCGAGTCAGCTAATGGTCAGCACACTCTTTGCCCAGAATTGCATCAAATTCTTGAAAATAACCACATTGATATTGATCAACTTTATATTCAAATTGCCATGCTGGCAGACACAATTAACACTGCATTTGGTGGATCTATCAAGACTGTCACTAATGTGAGGACAATTGCCGATGCACTGAATCAGAGCAATATTGTTAGAGGCATGCTCAATGAAGTGGACAAGCTAGTTCAAGTATACTTGACCTATCCTGTCACAAGTGCTACTGCTGAAAGGTCATTTTCTTCTCTACGAAGAATTAAAACTTTCCTCGGAAGCTCAATAACAGCCCAGTGCCTGAATAACTTTTTCATCCTGTATGTTCACAAGTCATTTACTGACTTACTTGATTTAGAAAAAGTTGCTAATGATTTTGTGTCAGTAAACACACGCAGAATAAACTATTTTGGACATTTTTAAGTAAACTAATCATTCTTCTTTAATTATCTATATTGTTGTTTGCAATTCTCATGAAGAATGTACTAAAAGATGTAAAATACTAGGCAGGAATTCCCATTACCTCTGTGCTTAATTAGATTACTGACCACAGTCAGCCCCCCTCTCAAAATTATCTTCTTACGCCAGTGACCTATCCTACTATTTAATTTCTGAACCCCCTTACAGCTTATATAATTGACTTTATTGTAAGGTTTGAAATTGTTGCATCCTATCTAGCTGTTATAAAACAATAATGTAATAATTTTGTCCTCAAGGACACCTAAATTTTGCGACATATGAATCGGCCCTAACGCAGATGAAGCAGCTACTGAATTTGACTAGTGGCATGTTCTGATCTGCAGGCACACAACAAGCATCTAAATAATATTCATCGATCTTCATCAACAGACTGAAAGTAAACACTGTTTGGTTTATTCTAGCAGAGGAAACTTACTTTATTATTGCAATCATTCTAGCAAGCTAGCAATTTATACATGTTTTACCACAGAACATGTAAAAAAAATCAATATCTATGACTTTCATCATTCCGGGCTGTTGTAACTGCTATGAAAAGTATGTAAAACCTCTTTCGTATATTGCTCTTCATGTTAAAAAAAATTATTTGATATAAACTTATTAGCTTAGCACATTGTTTGAAATGTTGAAAGTACACCAAATGAGAACTAAACATGTGCCATTTTCTAGCTAGTTTTCCTAAATTGTTCCCAAAAAAGACTCTTGTCCAACTTTCATCTATAGGCATATAATTCAAATCTACAAAATAATATTTTATGAGCACAATAACTATGTCAACATTGACTAGCCTGTAATAGGAATTATGTTTCCATTTGCAATTTCTTGTCCATCTTGAGCAGTACATTGATACATTCCAGCATCAGAATGTACTACAGTATCAATTGTAAGCATCAATATGGTGTTGGAGGCGTTAGAATTTACAGATCGTCGTATAAGTATATGAGGAACATCTTGTACTAGTTGTCCTCCATCTTTATTCCATGTCACTGACAATGTATTAGATGCTGAGTTAACTTCACAGACCAGCCAGATTACTGATCCTTCTACTACTCTAGATGACTGATTGTACAATGAATTAGGAAGTGTAGTTACAGACAGCTGAGCTTGAACTTCATAACCTGCATTAATATTTAGACCTATATTAAAATTCTCTAATTTAACATTGCCTTGACTAATAGATGATTTGTATAATAATAAATGGTTCACATTGTCTGAGAATGTGTAAATATGTAGTTAGTAATTCTCTACAGGTATATCACTACAAAATGTCAGATATACTAATATTAGCAGGGGATGATCAAGAGCTACAATAATGACTGAATGATTCAGACATAATTTTAAAAAATTCCCCCCCTCTAAGTGTATTCACAGGATCTATGAATGGAGAGTGTAATTAGAATAAAAACTCCCCACCCTTTTTAAGTAAAGTGATGCTGATGCTATAGAATGGCTTTTGAGAATAAAAGATTTGATAGAGAAACAGACAGACAGATCTTACTTTGAACATGGCTAATACACATTATACTTCTTAGCTATCTAATGTTTTCAAATAAAACTTTGAAATTTTATAAGCTTACTTGAGATAGAGTCCTGATAGAGTACAGATTATTTACCCTTATCTTAGACACATTACCTTTACCTAAACGTTAACAACATATTCCATTCTAACCTGTGAAGTAGAAGTGAAGATAGTAGACAAATAAACAAGAAAAATATGAGTTAGGCATTGTCCACTGACAGAACCTTATAGGCCAGCAAGAAAATATAATCCTAGCCACACACCTTTGTTAGCTACAACTTGTGAGGTTCAACTAAATTCTCCCAAACAGATGTGACAAAATATCGCCAGTTGCAGTTATTACTGTTAGCTGCAGCGGAAGCAATCTATCTCGTGCCTTTCTAAACCTCCTTCGTCATGTCCTTCGTTCACTGCAGTGTTTAGTTAGTAGTCACTGCAATGTTTAGTTTACAATAAGATTTCTTTAATAAAAATAATAATAATAGTACTCGGTAAAAAATGTTATTTAGTTAGATTAGAATTTTCTTTCCTTTCGAATCATGCGATACAATGACCAGCCACTAGAAAATAATAATGCTGAAATTCCTGTATTGTACAATATGCACCAGAATTGCCAGATATGATTCACAAAGTATTGAAATATCTGGGCAAGGAGTTCTCAAATGTAGTAGGGAATAGAATTCATAGCTCATCAGGTTCTACTAATAGTCTACAAGAGTACATGGACTCTAATAATCTAAACAATGAAGACATTCGTGAAGATACAGTCGTGAATCATTTTGCTCCCAAACATGAACTTCCATTAAAATATACAAATTCACTCTTTTGATTTAATTTCGATCTTTTCAGAAAAGTTTTCCAGTTACAAAAATAGAAAGATAGTACGGAGAGGTCTGTCAAGCAAACTTCTGAACTTCTAGTGTTGTTTTTTTTTGTATGCATATTTGCCATCATTAGCTTGTGCTGTTTTATTCCGATTTTAATTCATAAAGAATGAATTTGCTACCAAATAGACACAAATTCTGTTTACAGAGTTAGCTTTGTTTGTTTCTAGTTTTGACATGATCATCATACTTTGCTTTAGCTATGTAATAGAGTTCATGGACTTATAACTTCCATATTATCATATATATGTAGTGCTTTCTATTTCACAAATTTTTTTTTTAATAACCAACTTAACTAATGCTGGAGTTATGTAACAGCATGCTAGATATACAACTTCAAATAATCGATGATAATAGTGCTTCTATTTCCTTTGTGTGACGAATCATAGTTACGCTTTTATTTTCCACTCTTAATTGCATCGCCACATTTTATATATAAGGCTTTTGGAAAGTAGCTATATCACTCTCAAATGAGCTCTTTAAAATTTCATTTAGTGCTTATATCATTGTTAAAGGGTAAGTGTCACCATTTTTTATTTTTTTATTTTTTTGAATCATACAGTATCACTCCAAAAAAAATTGACAGTGTTTGGTCAAGTAGTTCCTGAGTTATGGGCCTTTGAAAATGCACCCTACTCTCAAGCTATTTAAGTAGGCCAATTATATCATTGTTAATTAAGTTAATTAATCTTTCTAAAGATGACTTTCAAAAGGAAGTCATAATTTGATCGGTACTTGTGGGAGTATTTCATATTCATTGCTTCAGTGTCTGTTCACAAACTATACGATCAGCTTATGTATTTTCATTTGGCCAAAACTGAAAATTCCTACATGTCCCAAGACTCATCTAGCCCGTATTAATACAATACACAATTTCAAGCTGGCAATTTCAAGCTATAATCTGGTGAAGATATACCAATACTTGCTGGTATAGCTTTTTGTACAATAATAGCAAAGAACTCAAACACTTACTTTCTGGCCAGTAATGTAGCAGTTGGTACTGCTTGCCGTGCACAAATTAAGTTTTTGTTAACCAAAAATATGCTTTTGTTGATATAGTTGTAGAGAAATGGCATAAGGAAATTGCTTATCATAATGTTTACTGTTTGCACAGCAAATAATATCTAATCATATAGCAAAGCATATCTAATCATAGTGTAGGCAATAAACAATGTTGAGTCAGAGATGTGATTCATGCTTTGAAAAGTAGACATTGTGAACATGTCATCTCACCAAAGTCTCTAATAAGCAACAGAATTAATATCTAGCCCCTGCCTATTACCACGAGACATATAGTCAAGCTGGAAAAACTGTATTATGATTTTTGCATTGTCAGCATTTTATACTAGCATTTTTTTTTTTATGCAAATCAACTCAAATCTTCTCCTTATTTACAGCCCTAATGTTCTAAATATTTAAATGTCAAGCCTGCTACTGAGTATATGTTTTCACGTGCAATACTTAATTCCAACTGTTTGATGTTGTATAGCTTACAATATCTATTCAGCATCAACTGAAAAAACAACACCATAGTGAGCAAGTTTAATTGGACAAAGAAAATAGTGCAATGTTATGCAGATGGCTCCATATGAGTGAAGGAGAAATCTAAAATTACTATATTCCAATTAGTCACACTAGGGTTGTGCAGATGACAGAATTGGATGAGAGTGATTATTTATTAAAAAAAAACAGCTGTAGTATAACCACAACTCTTCCCTATGCATCAATTTAGTGTCTATAGACAATAACAAACCAGAAGTCTACAAATAGTAACAGTTCTTCTTTGTCAATACTGCCAGGGAGTATATAGGAAATATGACGAGTATATTAGTATATACATTGTACTCATTGCTGTCTACTATTTATATACACATTAAATTTTCAGCATGACAATAAGGTAATACTTGTACTTTAAGGTTAGGTGAGTTGCATTAATAGTATTAAGTCAATTGTTTGAATTTGTTTTTATTTTTTGTCACTGGTTAGTTAATAGATTAAAGTGCATAATAGTTCCAACGTGGACCAGTTACATTTTAAGTTGATTAGGAGACGAACATAATGGAAAAAAATTAACTGTGTTAAAATAATATGAATACAAAAAAAGCTGTGTTAATAGAACTGAGAATAATTATCTAGCATAAACAATGACTAAAGAAAGTTTTATGTCGAAATCATTTTACCACCAAAAATATTGAGACCAAGTTAAATATTATGCATTTTCGATCTCAGTGTATGTATTTTTAACTAACTTGTGTCTAATCTCAGGAGAACTGTGCCATAAACTTGATAGTTGTGACTCATAAATATACATTGGTAAATTCCTGCATCAGATTCTTGGAAACTGAAGGATAATGTAGAGTTAAGTTGACCATTAGCTTCTATTTCATTATTAGGAGTTGTCCTGGCAGATATTCCCTTATGCAGCCATTGTGCTGATGCAACAGAATACATATTCATTTCATCATTCCCATGGCCAGCCGTGAATGATAATGTAATAGGGTCACAGACATAAGATGCTCTTCGATTGGGAAATTCTGCAATTGTTAGAGAATCCTGTCTAGTTATTCTCAACACTCCTGGAGCACGGGCTAAGACTGGAATCAAAGTAGCAATGCATGAGTCACTTTTACCAAAAACCACAACCACAACAACAACTAGCCATTGTTTAATTTGTATACAAGAATCAAATTAAAGGATTGCTTTAAGGTAATGGTTGTGTTTGAAACTGTGAAACAATATACTCATATGTGCATATAAAATTCTTGGGGAAAGGGAGATTTGAGGTGGATGGATAATAATATGGAGATAAGGAGAGGGAAGCTGATGAAAAAGTAGTGTCGGCTGTAGCATGCAGGTCATTTTAAATTGTGGCTTCTCTTGATTAATGTAGGACATAACTAAAGTTTGTTGTTGTGACTCCAACCTTTGTAAAAAAATCTTTCTCTCATTTAGTCAGAGCTCATTATTTTAATAAAACTAAAGCATTTTTTTGAAAATTATCATAAGTGCATACAAAATAGAGGAGTCCAATGAATAGCTACCATTATTATACTATTATTATACAGAATTACATTTCTTAATAATGGTTACATAATTTGTAACAGTCTACTAGCAAGTCATGAAGCCACATGTGGATAAGTATTTGAAGTCAATACAATGTGGAAGGCTAGATCTTCTGAATTGTGTAGCAGAAGCATGCACTAGTCTTGTATTGCTTTTTAAGCTGAAAAAACCGTAGATTTGTCCCATGCTGTGTCAGAGCATCCTGCTGATATATCTTACCATCACAATTATTTCATTATCACCATTGTTGTAATGAAAGCTAGTAGTGATTAATTGACTAATAATCGTGATTTGCGTTTATTACCGCGAGCTGACGTGCCCGACCAGTGGGCACCAATTACGTGGCTTTTTATCCTTCTTTATAATTTCTTTCATTAACCTTAGCGGTCATACGTGAGAAGGTATAATAGTCTTCCTGTCTGTCTGTCTGTCTGTTTTCTGTCTGTGTGTGTGTCTGTACGTGTGTCTGTCTGTCTGTGTCTGTCTGTCTGTGTGTCTGTCTGTCTGTCTGTCTGACACGCTCTGATTTTGGAGATAACTGACAGTGCTCTGGGAAATTATCGCAGTTGAAAGAAGTAAGTTAGGCGTAGAAATTGCGTACTGGTGAGTGTTTTTGGTCTGTTTAGCTTCTCTTATGAAGACAGCGTTTCCATGTATCATTTTCACTGCTACAGCTATATTCACAGGGCAAAAACTTGAATTAATTCAATCGCTAATAGATTTTATGTTCTTTGGAAGGAGATTATAATATAAAGATAATGTTATAAAGCTGTTTGAATAACAAGAGAATGATAAGCTACATGAATATTACACATATGTGTGAGTTTGCCTCACAATTTAATTTGCTAGAAAGTCTGACTTAGAAGCGAAATAATTCATAATTTGAAATAATTCATAATTTGACATAAGTAGACATTTGACTCATATTTATCCACCTGCTTAGTGATATTATTATTGTATAATTAGCTATTTTATTTATTAGTATAGTTTCTGCTTCAATAAAGTCTATACATTAATGCATGTAGCTCATGTCTAGGTACATTCCAGATGCTGCTTAGTGGCCATTGGAGTTGAGAAAGAAATATTTACTTGGAGTTTGAAGTCAAATAAGCTAACAACTTCCAGCATAATGGGGTAGATGCTTGGGTGCAAAGAGATTGGATAGTAATTCCTTGAACCCAGAGAAAGAAGATAAACACATTTATTGTATAAAAGCAGTGGAAAGAATACAAACAGAAAAAGAGCCAAGCTGCATTACTTATCAACATTTTCAATGCACGTGTTTAGCAGTCCTTGCAAAAGTAATGCTTTACATGTTAATTTAAAATAGCCCATTGCAGTTACATGTTACTACCTTTAATATTGTACATAAAAGTCTTTCACATAGGAATATTGCAGTTTATAAAGCGTATCACTAGAGGAACTTAAAACAGTCAAAAAATTATCCTTTATTTTGTTATAAAAGTTCATTTGTAATTATCAGGCTACAAACACCTCTTTCTGTTGATAATGACAAATAAGGATTGTTCAAGAATCAAACAGGCAATGAAGTAACATACCAAATATTGTTTGTTCTACTTTAACAAATATCATGAATATGTTGTATCTTCTATAGCTACTTCTTAAAATTGAATGTTCATATTTTCCAAACATTACATTTTTCCAACAAATATTTTATATAAATGATTTCATATCTTAACTGTAACAGAAGTTCAAAGTTCAAAGCTGCATAATTATTCTACATCCAAAATTTGTAACTATCTAAAATATGTATTTTATCCTGACAAACAAAAACTTCTTCAAAATTAATATTACAAGTTAAAATACAATTGTAATTATGTATACTTCTCAAATATAAATTATTAATTATTGCTTCAAATAATTTCATAAGCATCCTCTATGTTTCTGTCCACATGATCGGTGATGCCTTCATAAGTTGGATTAGTTTCTCTTCCATGCACTCGACTATCTGTACTCTCCATAGGCTTCATTGTACTCAAGTTACTAGCTTTTGCAACATCACTGCTGGGAAAATTGTGAGTTTCATATGCCTGACATGGTGTAAATGAAAAATCTTCCTTGTTGCCTTCAACATTGTTGCTTCTTGTTATTGTCTCATTATAAATAGTGCCATATTCATGGAGATCATTACACTGAACTGCCTCTCTTTTCATTGGTTGATGCTGAAAATTCTGTAATTTAACTTGTGAAGATCTAAAATCAAACAACAATGATTGAATGGTATGCTACTTTCCTAATTATTAATACATTTGAAAATGTTATTGGAGTTTTTATGCAGTTATACAAATACTCACATGTTTGTAGCTGAATTCTTTCTTAATGATTCCCTACATTTTATTCTAAGATATACAGTTACTGCTAACACAATGATTAAAGTTACTATAGTTACACAGACTAGAGATATGATAATAATAGTAGAATTAGTGATTGATATAATAGTAGAAGAGGCACACTCCTCTTCTCTAAAAGAAGCAATTAACACTGGACAAGAAGATTTAACACTAAAAATTTGTGATTTGATATTTATTGTAGGTCCACTTGCCACCCATTGCTGTAATATTTGTACAAGATCCAGCGCTGCCACGTGTGATGTGCCCTGAACTTGTGCTCTATATGTAACTAATTTTTTTGAGTCGGCAAAGCATTGAAATCCTCCATTTGTAATTGCAGTATTCATATCAATATTATTACACTGGCACTGTTCTATTAATAATGTTGTAATGTAAGAAATGATGTCCTGAGATTTCTCTGAAGGACTGTCATTCTGATTGAACAATCATGTTATAATGATTTATTGTTTTAAATATAACTGACTTACTATATACATATCACAGGAGGTACCAATATGAATTGTGATCTGAAAAAATTCACCTATAAGTGTACACACTTGACGTCAATACATAATGTAATCAATGCCAAATAATGTTGATTTACTTGGCATGTGCATTTAGAATTATTGTTATATTGAATTCATTATAGTCCATCAGAAACGACATGATTATATTATTATTAATGTATATTGTACCTATAGCATATGACTTCTCATCCTTATAACTATTAAAAGTGTTATTTATTTTGGCAAGTCACTGTTTAATCCACTATGTTGTCTTTTGTTGTCGGTATTTTCAGTATAGAGTACTGTTATACTTGATCAAGAACATTCTTCAAAGGTACTAACAGTAGTGATAAATTTCCAGTGTATGCTTTTAACCCTTTCGTTCCCAATCCCGCTTAAAAGCGGGTGAAGACCGGTTGGCTTCTCCGAATTTTTAAAAATAGTTACTTTATAGCTAGAACCTTCAGATTGCATACACAGGTGCCCAATGCGTTGGAGAAGCATCTAAAATAGCTTTCAGCCAGGGCTACTTCGACAGTACCTCACAGCAGTTGCGTTTATTTCTTCCTCGGCAAAAAAAAAAAACATCGGTTCTCCGTCGAATTTTAAAAAAAGTTACCTTCTTCACAGCAGCTTCATTTATGGATCCAGTCATCTACAGAGCTTTGTAGAAGCAGCGAAAAATTGCTTGAGCCCAGTAGCCTTCCATAACACATTGAAACAACCGCTTCTTTGCCGACCAAGACTTTGCGGTTTGACTTACTGTCTTTTTTTTTTTTATAAAATCGCCAGTTCAACTGGGGGCCTCCCCATTACGTACAGTCTTAGGTAATGCTTATTACATCACAGGAAAAAAGTGAGCGTGTCGTGTGATCCAGGTAACTATGCAAAAAAAAAATTTTTTTCGAAGTCAATTTGGAAAGATGGCGTCTACCAGTTACAGTGCTGTGGAAGTTTTATACTTGCTTGATACTGACTCTAGCGACTCAGGATCAAGCGGAGAAGAGGGAGACGACATCTAGGGCTATAGGAGGCCCTGTATCAGGGTTGGGGACCAGACCCCGTCAACTCTGACACTGACAATGGAAGTCAAGAAGATGATCGATGTAAGCTTGTCTTTCTCTTGTCTTTCTCTTGAAAACTAGCAAGCTTCTGTTGTGGAAAGGACTTATTTATAGCTATATTGAGATGGAGAAAGCTGTTTAGCTATAATATATATATATTTCATTGAGTTTTGAGATTTGAAAGTGGGTTGTGGTTTGTTGAACAATTTCAAATTTTCAAAAAAATTTAATTTTTTTTACCAGAATGTACTACTAGGACCAGATGTGTATGCAGTCACCGACCCGATTGTGAAGAGGGATTGTGGAGAGGACGCAGATAAGGCAACAGGAGCAGAGTCTTCCATTGACGAAGGAGAAGATGCTGGACCTGGCGAAGTACACTCGGAGCCCCACCCCCCTCCCTCCCAAACAAAAATCCTGTATGAAACCGCATACAATAAATACATCATAAAGTTGCAATTATATAGGATCATGAATAATTTGTTGTTTGTATTACAAATATCTTTGTTGTTGGTGTTTTTGTGTATATGAAATTGTTTTGTAGTGGAGCTCGACGTCCAATGGCGTATGTTCCTTGTGGACACTCATAGATGTCCCCTACATGATCACAATCAGCACCACACACAACAAACAACATATTTTATTGTTGAACTAATATAATATTGGTATAAAGTACATCAAACAATATTATTTCTATTTTTTTATTATTATTATTGATGGGAAAAGTGGAATTTTGTGGGGAAAAAATTTTTTTTTTTTTAAAGTAATAGTAGAGGGCCTAAATATTATTCAATTTTCTCAATCAAAAAATGAGGGGAATCCCAAACTCTTGGTCTATTTAGTGATATATGGTTGCTATGGGGTTTTCCCAGCCAGCATCGAGTTAAAAAAATAAAACGGTAATGCAATATTCCGCGGTAGAAGATTAGATTTTTCCGCGCGCGTCCAAACAATTTGGGAACGAGAGGGTTAAACTGGCAAAATTATAACTATTATGAAATAATTATTTATAGTAAAAATTCTAACATTAAAATTAGGGCTAGCCTAATAATATTGAAATTGCTTATAGCTAAGGATGTTCGATATGGAACAAAACAGTTGATAAATATACATACTGGATGCTGTAAGAACGAAGATATTGCTAGAAAGTAACATAATAGGGTCTTGTAGATCTGAATCTAGAATTTTCACAAAGATTTTATATCTAGTGCCTTCACTTAGACCAGTCAATGTAGCACTCCAAGTTCCATTACCATAAGATAGAGCATTGCTAGAATTAAATATAGCTTCAACTGAATAACTAGAGTTTAGTTCAGCAACAACCTGTATAAATATGAACATTTTGAATAACAAGAACAAAAATTCCACTTTTGTACCTGAAAATAGTTGTTTCCAAAGGGAGAGTTCCACGTTATTTTTAGACTAGTTTCCAAAATGGCAGTTATAGTAATATTGGTTGGTGGAGGTACTGCAAAGAAATATTATGTTACAGTCAAAAAATTATAGTTTATGAAGTCTAGCTGTATTACATTTATAAGATATTTATCACATCTCGCTTGTAATTTTTAATGAGCAACATATTTCTCTATCTAATTAACACTGTGCGCCTAGGTTGGCCTGTGGTTAGTCGGTATAATTCATTAGCTATACCTGAGAGAATCACAAAATTGAGGCATTCACTTCCTTTATACACATCAAATTATGACAATTACTAATATACACATTGGCTAACTTTATTAGAAACGACATGAACTATGGTGTGTAATCTGGAATAGAAATTATTAACATACACAAATGTTTTCATACTTAAGTTAACAAGGTTCCGTTGTACATCCTTAAATAACTGTCACCTCAAAGACTTTGTAGTGAGATGGACATTATGACAAAAATATATAATAATCTCAGTTTTAATGTGTTTAAAAATGTTTATAATTAAATCCTTATGGATCAATACCATCCATAGGCCATTAATTAATATAGTTTATCTAAATAAGTAAACAACTAAATAAAAAATTATATGAATAAACACTTAATTGAAAATAGATAATAGTTTATTTTAAGGGTGTGACATCCATGCTAATTTTATCAAAGAAAATTTGTCCAATGTTTTCTTATTTTCTGGAATATTGTTATTATTTGGAATGAATCAAAACAAAAGCTAGATCAATGCATTATTACAGCTAAATCAACTGTAGAAATAATTAATATGTATATGTGTTCTGAAATGTAAATGAAGTTGAAATCCTTTGATTACCTTTAACAAAAACATCAATGTAGTCACTATTTTCGCCAGCTGGGTTGGTAGCACTCAGGAAGTATCTGCCTTGATCAGTTTCTGTCACATCTCCAATTGCTTGTACAATATTATCTACAGTGAGACTGAGTCTGTCACTCGAATAGGTCAGAGTGGACACACTGGTTCTATTCATTAGATCTGTGATGTCTTCAAACTCTGCTGCTGTAAAATCAGGACGACCAACTGGTGCATTGGCTGCATAGTACCAGCGAATATCACTGGTTCTTACACTGGGTATTGCATTCATTATAGTAAATACTAGAGTTACATTCTTCTTAGCAACTGCCACTTCTCTTCTGTTAGTAGACAAAGGGACAACCTCAGGGAGCACTGTATAACAAGAGTCACAAATACATTAATTATTTTTGCATTTATTCCAAACAAAGTTTATAAGAAATTGATGATGTCTTCAGCACAAATGTTGATTGAGTTAGTCTCGCTGAAGCAAAAAAAAAAATTAAACTTTTCATTTTGATGCTAACAACATTTTATTAGTCAATTTTTTTCTATTTAAATTTTCAATATTCTTTAGCTACTCACAACACTTACACACGCACTGTTTACCTGGATATACCAGACAAGACTAAAATTCCATTAGTCTCTTCAGGACTTGGACTATTTGACAATACATTTTCAAGTAAGAATTACACTCTTATCACAAATTGTGCCTTAACCATTATGCCTTAACCATTAATAACTTGCCACCAACTCTGATCAATTGCACCGAACCATGTGACAAAATTCGGACGTGTGTAGAGTGGGATAGCTGTGCTTTTTTTTATTCCCATAATTGAGTGTTGGAATAGCACTTTCACTCCAGTTTTAGAGTTTACTGAGGGAATATTTTTAACCACTTCAGTACGAGCTTTCCAATGGTGCAAACCCCGATGCATAGCTGCTTCTGTTCTAAAGTTAATCAAGTTTTTCTTGCAGCCAACTTAGCTTGGACATAATAGTAATACTTAATAAGTTTTCACCATAAAATAATCCAAGTATATGAAATACGATCTCCAAACTATAACACCCACCAACTTTGTCCAAAATTGGCTATAAACCCCATTACTGAGCAAAATATGCAGAGCCCTCCATTCCAAAATTTGGTTGTTAAGGAACTACATAAGCTGCTAATACAAACTTTAACTCCGTGGATCTACAAAATGACAGCTTAAAGAAATTTGACACTCCAGTGAAAAACAACGACAACACACATTAATTAAATTAAGTACATGATGTGGTGGGTAAGTAGAGATATCTTCATGTTTGCACCAAGATTAGAGTCATATGATGACAAAACATTCAAAAATGGACAACAAAGACAAAATTCTACTCTTTAAGCTGGTTGCACTTTAAGGGGATATCCACTGTAATTCTTGATAAGGTTGAACATAAAGACGAGCTAACTTCAAGCAATCTGACAAAAAATGTGTACATAGAAGTATCAAGAGATCCAAGTCCAGCATTAAAAAGGAAAATGAAAATTTAATTGTTAACTTTAAAGTGACCTGGAGTAATATCAGATGGATTGTATTACAAAATCAGGAGCTCATCGTGTACGACAGCAACATATTGTGCACTTCCAAAAGTTCACAAACCAGAAAAGTCTCTTCGACCAATAGTCTCTTTCATTCATTCTCCATCATATCAACTATCTAAACAGCTTTTTAGTCTGCTGTCATCAATAGTTGGTCGCATGTTCTTATAATCAAGAGTGATAGAATTCTTCTGATCCTCATAACAATTCAATCACACTTGAACATAAGAAAATGTGTTAAACCCCATGTCACTTCAGGCAAATCCTTGTAAACTCGAACAAAGACAGGTCAAAGTAGTTGATTGCAGATCCTCTTGAAAACAGAGTTGTCTGACGGAGTTATGCTATATAGGACAAAAATGCTAGGAAATGGAACACTGGCATATTTCCTGTGGTTCATAGAGCATCGTAGCTTGAGGTACTTATGGTATATCAAAGATGTTCATAGCATTACCTTAGTTACAGCATCGTTTCTAAAATATGTGCTAATTTTTTATTCAGTGATGATGGCTAACTTAATAGTAGACAAAACATTTGATTAAAACAAATTTATGACTAGTGATTTGAATCTTATAATTAAATTTAAATGTAAACTAAATCATCATACCTTAGTTATTTTAATATTTTCATCTTACCTTGTACTTGTACAGTGATACTGGCACTGCTAGTCCGTTGCATGCCAGAAATAGTATTAGTTCCAGCACAAGTGTACACTCCGGTATGTGTAGGGTATTTAGCATTCACTACGTGAAGTGTAGATATTGTATAACCTGGAGTAGTAGTCACAGGATCAGTATTAGAATTAGTTACAGGATTAGTGACCACATCACTCTGACTGAAGTTAGTGTTCTGGTTGTTGATAGTTCATGTGATGGAGGGAATGGGTCCTCCAGTAGAAGTGCAGGAAATGTTTACAGCTCCATCTTCTTGAACTGAAAATTGCATATCTGTGGTAACGGTGGTACTGGGATTTTCTATACAAAATATCATTAATATTCAAATAAGTTTATTTTCTGTGATTATTATATTAAAAATGAGAGTGCATTAATGTACATTACATAGTCTTCTATAACTAAAACATTTACAACTCTTAATTATACATGCCTATATAAGTTTCAATACTACTTGTCATTGATTCAGTGGGCTAGCTCTCAGCCAATTCACATAATGGCTAATTACTTGCTTAATCTCTTTAAATTAGAATATTTGCGGCTGCATATAGGTCTTATAAGAGTTAATTTTCTATAATTGATGGGGGTGATTAGGTATCTTGGTCTTGATCATAGTTATACTCTTACTAAACGGGTAGTGTTCTCTTAATGAAAAATCCATTGTTTAATAAATAAGACAATACAAGGCTAGTTTTTTACTTGAAAATCATATGAATTTCAAAAACTTGTCGTATTTTAGTTGCTGAAGTATTTTAGTTAGGAACTAGTGGTTATTTAGATATTCACAATAGCTAAATTATAACCGCTACATATAATTTGTTAAATAAAGGATATGGCCCACAGCTGCATTATTTGAGCTAGTTAAATGAACTGAATGATACATTTCTGAACTCAGAGAATAAGAGCTAGGGCAGCAACATTAGGAAAACTAAATAAAACAGCTACCTTGGTTATATTATATCCAGTAAAAAGTGTTGTATGATAATGGCAAAAATCCGATTAAAAGCTTAAATTTTAATGCTGCTTTAGTTACCCTGTTAATTTTAATTATTTCTTTGCAACGGCATGCTTACTAACTATTAGTTTTGAAGCATGTCACCAGTTGGAGAACGAGACAGTATTAGGAATGGACAATTGTAAATCAGGTATGCACTCTAGTTTATGGTATGTACATCCTTAAAATGTACATGCAGGTGCTTTTCTCTCAAAAAGAATACAGCAATTTGGACTTTCCTACAGTTTCTTCTGGTGCTACAGTGGTTGTACTCAAAACTGTGTCATAGTTTCCTACTATTGCTGCATTTTAAGTCACAACAAGTTACAGCTGTTACAACAACTGTGACAATTCACAACATTACCTGTTGGAACAACCTGTATTTCGACACCAAGTCCTCCTCTTCCACTGTAAACGACTTCATATACACCATAATCACTTGAAACTGCTGGTTCTCGTACAAATATCTCAAAAAAGTTGACAAATTCACTCAATAATGCTGGAGCAGATACTCCTAAAGTATATCTATTTCTTGTCCAATAAATAAATCCATATGTTCCACTTGCTACTACTTCTAATACTATTTTACCGGGTAATGAGACGAACACTATTGGAGCAGACACTCTTTCAGGAACTGTAGGAGTACCTATGAATAAAATTGGCAATAAATATATGCCAGGAGAGCTGTTTAAGGCTAAATCGTCAATTTTATCTACTCTACTCTCTGCATGTGTATTAAATATTGTGAGCAGCCACTGATTCATTATTGTTGTTTTGGCATAGGTATTTTCTTATTTCAAGTGTCCATGTGTTATGAAATACTGTACTGGGGTTGGTATGTAACCGAAGAAAAAATCTAGGGAATATGTTTTACACTATCATCAAGAACAATAACGTGATGCAACTCAAAATTGACTTGTGTGCTATTTAAGTGGGAAAGGTCTAAATATCTGAGGATTTACAACCTCCATTAATTCTATGGGGAAATGTTCTTAATATCTAACCTGTATCTATTCGGAGTGGGAATGCTCCAAATATCTGTGAATTGCTATCTGTGAATATACACTGATACACTCCAGCATCTGACGCTTGGACGGTGAAGGATAAGGTAGAACTAAGTCTACCATTACTGCCCACAGGTGAGTTAGTAGGTAGAGTAGTAACTGTAACACCATCTTTGAACCAGTGTGCAGTTGGAGGATCATACATGTTCATATCATCTCCAACATGACCAGCAGTGAAAGAGAATGTAATACTAGAACCATTATTAGCTGCCGTTCTGTTTGCACTTAAGCCAGCTGTTATAGGATCTTGGATTTCAATTTGTAATGCTCCAGCAGCAGATGATATCACTGAGTAAGAATTACAATGAATGACTTGTTAATCACATTCACCAATTAAACAAAATATATTTAGCTACCTGTCATAGTGAAATTGACACCACAAACACTGTCAGGTCCATCATTAGCAGTACACTGATAGACACCAGCATCAGTAGACACTACATTATCTATCACTAGTAGTAAGGTAGTGGATGAGGAGGTGTTAGAAGTTCTCAAACGAATATCAGGAACATCTTGTACTAGTTGTCCTCCATCTTTATTCCATGTCACTGACAGATTACTAGATATTGAGTTGACTTCACAGTATAGCCATATGACTGATCCCTGAACTACACTTGTATTAGATGATCCACTGAAAAATGAAGAGGGGAGGTAGGTCACTTTGAGCTGATGAACCTTAACAGAACCTATACGACCATAAAATAAGGCTAGCGTAATTATGTAGATGAGATAGTATACTAAATAGTATAAATTAATAATAATGCTACTGGTGATATGGTACATTCTCAAAATATATATTATATTAAAAGTAGATAATGCTGCATTAACAACATTTCTCACTCCAGAAATATAATAAAAAGAATAAACAAATATTCAATTAATTGAATTGGTTTTTTTCAAAAACTACAAGGCTAATGCATATGGTTCCTCCATGAGCATAACAATGAAGTTTTCATTTTGTGTTGAAATTCTTATTAACATGCAATGATTTAACACTCAAAAAGCCTGAAGCAATTTCAATCATTTGATTTTTGCTGACTATGCATACTTTCACTGATCTTCACAACTTTGTGATCCTAACACGGTTTTGTTTACCATATTTGGTCATTCAAGAAACTATCATTTATTCATTTCCTTTTATTTCTATTAGAAGTATTTCAGAAAGAGAGTGTATTAGGCAGCACACCTGATTTAGTCTTCACATGTTCACATCAAAGTGGAATTACTTTGCCAAAAAAATTTCACTAAACTAAATCCTCAGAGAGACATTGGATTTTTAATACCTGCAACTGTATAGAAGGAATAAGAGAGCTTCAAGTGAGTTAGCTACGACTCCCTTTGTCTCTCTTGTGGGCCAGTGGTGATTCTTGTAGAGGCCTACAAAGCATTCCTGTGATCACAAGTATTGCTTCCTACCACATCTACATTATTTACTTAAAATTATTGATGTCTTTCTCTGTTCCCATGTAATACCAAATTAGTATAACTATAATCACCAATTTTTTATTCCTTATAGTGTTAATTATTTGAAATAATTACAGATTTAAGTTGTTAAAATGAACAGCATTTTCAAATAATACTTTATACATTTAGAATCTCCTATTTATATTAGTTTGTAGTTGCTTCAAATATAACACTTATAACATAAATAATGAGAAAAGAAAGGAGAGATCTCAGTGAATGTTATATTACCTGAAGAACTCATGTAGAAAGAAAGTAGAATCAATAACGAAAATTTTAGTATCATTAAACTAAATGTAAATACGTTAAGTAGCTGTCATTATCATGATTATGAATGTACAATATTATACCTAACAATGATATTTAACATAAATTGTTACATTCACACTTAAAATTATTTCGTAGTATCTCTAAATTTATGAAATTATTACTAACTGTAGTTCATGTATTGGACATAAAAACAATCAAACAAAGATTTTCAAACAAGAACACTTCCATTAATTCACTTATACTGTATTAATAGTATTTTTTCTGATTTGATAAAAATCATATAAATTTGTACTACATCATCATTATGCATTTTTTTCACTTTATTATACACAATATGTAGTTTTACTTACCTGGCCTTATGAATAAAAACAGCAGAAGCAATAGCTAACAAAACATGTTTATATTGTTTTTTGCCTTCTAAGTTTATAATATATCACATAAGGTTTTGAGTAGCTGTTACTATCATACTTTTGTAGATACAATGTACCTAATAATGACGTTTAACATTAATTGTTACATTCACACTTAAAGTTATTTAGTAGTATCTATAAATATATGAAATATTACCGACTGTAGTTCATATATTGGATATCAAAAAACAAGCATAGGATTTCAAAGAAGAATGCTATAATAAATTCACTCATAATGTAATGATAGTATTATTTCTGATTCGATAAAAATCATATAAAATTATACTATATCATCATAATGCATTTTTTCACTTTATTATACACAATATGTACTTTACTTACCTGGTCTTGTGAATAAAAACAGCAGAAGCACAATAGCTTTTTCAAAATCATTGTTTATACCAGACTACAAAGATAAGTAAAAAATACAAAAACAAAGCTAAGAAAGCAGCCCACCTCCTGACTACTAAACGTCTTTGTTGAGCTTGCACACTTTATCTCTAATTTGTATGTTGCCAGGTTCATCTTTATCTTATTGCTTTGCTTTCTTCCAATAAGTGTCTATTATTGTTTGTTGTTTAGCTAGCTAAACAGAGCTCCTAGTCAAACTTTGTTTTGTAGATTTCCAGATTTTTAAAATGAACATACGTACCATCATTCATGCAAGATAAACATGTCCTAACAAAACATGTTTATATTGTTTTTTGCCTTCTTAAGTTTATATAACACATCAGCTATTGAAAAACAATTGTTTCGAGAGCTTTCTATGCCATCCATCAAAAAAAAAACACAATCACTTCTAAAAATGGATTTGTTCTCGAGTAGCTAAAAGTTAGTATATTATCAAGTAAAAAAGTTTAACACTTTAAATAGATGAAACTTGTGACTTGTCTCCCAACATTAACTAGTTTACTTTGTGAACTTAAATGGTGTGAAATTCAACAACATCCCCAAACAACATGAGTTAATTAATACTAGGATTATCAATAGGTCATTATGTATGGTCTATATTATATTATATATATTATTGTGAGAGCCCCGTATAAATAGGGTGCCTCTGAATTTTAAATCGCAAAGGACCAGGTCCCGCACTAGCGCACTCAATTTAACAGCCTAACAGAGGCTACCGCCAGCAACTGGTATTTTATGCGAAAGTCAGGAACATCAAGTAATCGGTGGTTACAACATAATAAGTGTGGCTATGACTTAAAACTACAGTTAGGTGAAGTGTGGGACACAATTAAAGGTTGATAATAGGTAGATGAATAACAACTAAGTCAATAGAGTCCAGCTCGTGTTCGGTTGAACCTGAACATATATATATATATAAGTTTCCCTTTGAAAATGTATACGGTGAGCGTTTCTGGGTAGCTTAGCTTCTTCTCTTATGAAGACAGCGTTTTCATGTACCATTTTCATAGGTCGAGCTATTTTGATGCCTCATTAAAAATAGCTAACAGATTACTTGTTCTTTTGGAAGGAGATTATATTGTAATAGCTAGGTAGTGTTTAATAGCGCTGAGGGTTTGCACCTTTTGTGCTTCATATTTTCTGTACACATTTTATATCCTTCTATCCATTATGTCGAAGGCTCTTTAACCCCAAAATGTTGAAACCAAATTATGTGTAATAAGCATTTCTAACTCAGCCTATTTATTTGTAACTAACCAGTTTCTAATCTCAGCAGAGTTGAGTCAGTTTCTCATCATTCTTATGGCCAGCAGTGAATGATAATGTAATAGCTTCATTGACAGAAGATGCTCTTCGGTTTGCATTTAGTCCAGTTGTTAGACTATCTTATTCAGTTATTCTCAACACTCCTGGAGCATTGGACAAAACTGGAACCAAAGGAGAAATATGAGTCACTCATACAAATAGTGCTAACAATAAAATATAACCAAATTTGTATACCAGACTCAAAATGTTGGATTGCTGAAGAGGTTATGGTGGGTTTTTTTTTTAACTATTAATGCATATTTTATCTTTGATAATTGTAACAAATCTATCGGCAGAAGGAAAAAAATATGGGAGAGATAAACTGATGGTGAAAAGGTGAATTTGGGTGTAGCATTAAAATGTGTTTTATGTGTATTGTTGATTAAAAAATTATTTCTTTAGAAAACTATTGTAAGAGCATACAAAACAGGGAACTAATCCAGATGTTCTTTTGTAATATGCTGTATTGCTTGCCTTCATTGTAATTCTTAACATTGGGTTACATAATTGTAACAAATCTACCAGCCAAAGCCATTAAAAAAATAGAAAAGCCATTTTGGTTGCAATATAAGATGGTAAACTTGATACTCTGAATTGATGGTGATATTGCTATTCTAATTTGTTTTAGAGTTCTAAATGCAAAAGTTTAGAAAGCTTGGTTACATGCCATAACTGAACCTTATAGTCTCTCAAATAAAAACAAAAGGAGTGGGACAAACTGTTACACTATCAACCTACAGGAAACTCTTATATCTAACTGGTGAAAAGTCTCAGGGAATGTTAAAGAATGAGTACACTCAAATATGAATTGGCTAAGAGTCTTTGACTCAGAAGTTTCTGAATACTTGAATAAAGTTTAGTCAGGAGAGTGACAATGAAGCCTAAGAGTGAAATATCAAGCCATATCACTCTGCCAGAGTGTAATAAGTGGTTAAGTTTACCCTAGATATCTTCACTGCTGTAGTTTGTACTAGCGGACCAATAACTCACAGGTTATAAAGTTTGTTGTAGGGGCTATCCACACCCCTAGCAAATATTTTAGCAGCTAGGTTGAGTAAGCTATACCAGAGGAAGGTAGCTGTAAAAAACAAGAAAATGGACAAGTTTGGCCAGTTGTTATTAACTACTAGGGTACTGAGCTTGCGCAGTACAGCATGAAATAACAACGGTGAAATATCTGTGAATTATTTCAAGGGCCATGTACCTAAAGATATCATTGTGAAGATATCTAGGGTGGAATAAATATATTTATTATGAGAATGTCACAATTTAATTATCACTTATTTGTATTAACACTCTTACTAATGTAACATCCTGAGCTCCTCCAGTTCATCATATTATTCACATACATCCTGTGCATTTTCACCAACACAAACTCTTTCATGCATTATTGTGCTATTTGTTGATAAACAAACACCTTAGACATATATTTAATAATTTGGCATATAGTTTGGGATGCTAAAATTGCACCCAATAAGAATTATATGGGTGTTGTTTTCTAGCTAATTTGCTTTATATGTGTCCAAAAAAATACATTTTCCTAAAATTATGATACAGGCATATAATAGTTCAAATCTACTTTGTAAATATTATTTTAGAGCACAAACATTTGAAGGTCAACTCTGACTTACCTGTTATAGGAATTATGTCTCCATCTGCAGTTTGTCATCCATCTTGAGCAGTACATTGATACATTCCAGAATCAGAAAACACTTTATTGTCTACTGTTAACATTGAAGTTGTGGTGGAAGAGGTGTCAGTAATAAGGGATTTTCTCATAAATATATGAGGAACATCTCGTACTAGTTGTCCTCCATCTTTATTCCATGTCACAGACAGTGTATTATATGCTGAGTTAACTTCACAGGCCAGCCAGATGACTGATCCTTCTACTATTCTAGATGACTGAGTGCACAATGAATTAGGAAGTGTAACTATTGACAGCTTACCTTGAACGTCATCATTTACATTTATATAATTAGTCTATAATTGAAATACATTGGAACATAAAATTGCAGGAGTTACCTTGCAAGTAATGCAATTCAACTATGCAAAAATGGAATCAAATTGTTGGCCCTATACTTGTCAAATTCAATTGGAAAGTTTTAATTGATCCTAAATGATTCTTATTTATTCTCTACAGGTGTTGCTGACTACAAAGTGGAAGTTAATAATATCATCAGGGGTGAATTCAGTGCAATAATGAAAGGAAGGGATCCGAGTATTTAAGTCAGAAAGTTTGAATTCATTAAAATATATAAATGATTGGAACAAATTAATATGAAAGAAAAAAATTGGCCATTAAAATGCTGACAGGCTCTGAAACTCTCATCAATTAGGTAATGAAGAATAAGTTCAATGACTTTCTGATTTTAATGTTGCTGTAATTATCACATTGCAATAAGTTAGCAATATACTGTGCAGCATTAAGTAAATATTGTCTTCCTATCTGAATAATTTTTAATTATGACGTCAATAGTGTAGACGTCATTAGTAAATTAGTTTTGGGTGTCGTGCAACTTATTTGATTGTATACTATTCGGAGAAACCTTGTAGCTATTAGCATTTCAGTTAATGTGTTTGTAAATATGCATTTTATATAAAAATATTAAATAGATTAGACAATGTTGTTCTTCACATAAATAATCACTGTTATAACGGTGGTGTAATCAGGTGGTATACAGCCTGGTCATATGATTTCTCACAAAAAACAACAACAAAAGTATAAATGTACAAAGCGATTTTTTCTTGTGTATCAATTGCTATATCAATTCTGACAGTTAGCTGAATAATACTAGCACCTTAAATTTGTCTGGTGCTGGCTTGCTTATCATTATACTTCTCTATTTTTGGCATTTCTAAGCAATGTAATAAAGACAAGTCATTTTGAAGATTATAAGTAAAAACAGCAGAATAATCAAACCTAACAACAGACAGACTGATGGACAGACTAATGAACAGACGGACAGGCAGGCAGACTGACAGACTTACAGACTGACAGACTGACTAGACTTACAGACAGACAGACAGACAGACAGACGCACAAACAAACAGACAGACTGACAGACAAACAGACAAACCGACATACTAGCACAGATATAACTTTGAATACTCGTTATAAATCTTTCCTTCATTTATTATTGGAATCTTATGGATGTTGGAATGTTGGAAAGGCCTGTGTAAAATCTGACAGTCACTTTTTTGAGCTCACGGATAGTTTCAAAACTATTGTTGAGTATACTCTGAATCTTAGAAATTAATGATAACATGAACACATCCTTATAGCAAAATTTTTATACTCATCAAGTTAGATATTAAATCTGTATGAGTACTGCATTGTTTAATTTTACTAATACTGCCACTGTCTTCATCACTAAGAGCGAGGGCTTAATGCCTGTGTATTAATATTAAAATCTGAAGATGTAGTACCTTTTCCATTTTGTTGAGCAGTCTCCCTTGCTTTCATCCTGCCATATCAATCACCTGGACCATGAATACTAGAAACCTTTTGGTGCCCAAGATTCTAACTTGGAAGCCAATCAGGATTTGTTTAATCTTCCAGGTCAGACAACTTTCCTGAAATAAAGTGTTAAGAGCAGATTTTATCCTTGGAAAGAATCTTTTCTGTCACTCCTACCTTGGAAATGTCTGCTAAATAGCTCACTCTATCTAACAAGTTCTGTTGACCGTTCCCATGAATAGCTGTAGAACAATAATGTCTTTGTCCCTTCCAGAGCACTTACCACTGCTGAAGCCGCTGGCCATATACCACCGGTTAAGCGCAAGTGATCGACGACATCACGACGAAAATTCTCTATTGGACAACTTCATGAAAACCTGGCGAAAGTTACCGGACGTGCTCCTTCTCCTGTGCCCTGCCCCATTAGAGAAATATCACATTTAAAAAAACGTATGTAATGCGTGTAGTTGGTCTTTGAAAATAAATTTATACTGTATGAAGAGGTAGTTGACATTTTGTAGTGAATACAGTCACTACAGGATGATGTATGTGAATATCATGCAGATGAACAGTGTATAACATGAAAATGCAACTTTTCTGCTGTCGTATGACTAACGTTTTTTTTGTTGCTATTGTCTCATTCCATGAAATACAGCTTTTGTATCTCCTTCCAGTTGTTGCCAAACATAGGATCAAGATCAAAGAGCTAGATTTGTTTCATCCAACTTTGTCAGTAAGACTAGATAATAATCAAGAAGTACAAGAAGTACCATTACACAAAGTCAAAGATATAAATATAAGAAATTGAAAGCAGTGTTGTCTTGGTTTAGAGATTCCAGACTATTTTTGATTTTAGTTATTCTTGCTAAAGCATTATCTTGAATGCTTATTTTTTTTCCCCAAAATCTCCCAGAAGATATAGTTTGTTTTTATAGTTTTTCTTCAATATCAGTTAGAAGATTTAGCTAGTTATGCTATCAATTGACTTATTTTTTGTTAATTTATGTTGTCTCTCAAAATTCTGTAATGAAGGGGATCCTTAAAGAAAGTTTTCCCAAATAACTTCAAAAATTGTGTATTTATTAGGTGTTATAAATAAAGTATGATATTTTTATATAGTATAGAGAATAATTACTTGATATTAATTCATATCTTCATTTCATAATGACATAATTCAAAGTGAATTGTTTACAATAAAAATTGCTTCGTTTTAGCTTTATTATCAAATTTATTGTCTTCTAAAATAATTAGTTCGTGTTCTCTACAGCTTAGTTTTCTAGTTATTCTAACCTAAAGTAAAATATCCCAATAATAAGAGGTTTTGATTTTAGTTTTAGTTAACTAAAACAACACTAATTACAGTGTGTGTGCACAACACTGTAAGGTTGATAAGTTTTTGCAGTGAAATTTTCTGTGGAAGAAGAGAAGTGTTACCTATTGTCTTGAGCTCAGCAATTGTGAAAGTCTACAAATGTCATTTCAAAAAATTATGAGATCATAAAATTGAAGGGCCCAACATATTCTTTCCTGTTCTCTGTCTGTACATGTACATTCTCTGATCACAAAGTCTTCAGATGAGTCAATATATTCACAAAACTAGCTATTTCACAAAATTGATAACCAAGAAATCAGCTAGCTAGTATAATATACCAATCAATCTGATCAACTACCTGATCCTGTGCTGCTTCAACTTCTAAGTTCAGCAAATAACTAACAATCTTAATGCCGACATTCACTATTGTACTCAGATACAGAATCCTGTCAAATAATGAATGCAAGTAATATTTGTTTATTTTTCTATCAGTGGAACTTCTAGCACTCTCGTGTCTTTTTTTTTCTACATTTGTTTTTTTCTTATTTTTGTTAATTTTGTTACAAATTGTGCATAATTGTTTCGTTCAAGTGCTGCCAGTACTTTTCAATCTTTCAGTTGTTTTTTTTTCTAGTTGTGGTTCAGATTTAAGAATTCTTGCTATTGATTTCTATTATTAAAATTTAAGTGTCATAGTTACTATGGGGTATTGGGTCTATTGCACACAGCTAGTTGAATACACAACAAATTCAAGTAGTTAATCAGATAAGTACTGATTGAAATTCTTACTTTACCACAAATATTTGAAACATCTGTTACAATAACTAAATGATATTTTTTATTTAATGAAGTCAATAACTATATCCGTTGTTTTCTGACTAGTAGAGTTAATGGAGAAAGAAAAACTGTATTCGTGAATTTTTTATTAAAAAAATAGTATAAAATACAAAACTATGAACTAGCTATTAATATCACTGTTAAATGTGGTTTTTAGTTTTCTCCTGGTAGTACATCATAGGTACTATCCTTACTGCTAATAATCTCTAAGAAATCTCTAATGGTTGTTGTTGAAATTGTCGCAACTGAACTTCAGAAGATCTAATACATGACAAGAATGGCAGCAAGTTAGATTATACACAGTACTTGTAAACTAAGAGCTACACTTACATGTTTGGAATGGATTTCTTTATGAAATACCCTCTACTTCTTAGTCTAAGATATACTATAATTACCAAAGCAATTATCAAGGTTATTAAAGTTGCACAAACAATACAGATTATAATAATTGTAGTGAGATTAATTTCTGTTGAAGTATTACTATCAGTAACACCCCCAGATGCACCATCCATGACACTATTAGTTTCAGCATCAGTAACCGTATCACTAAATGTGGTGATAGATGTTGAAGAGTCACACTCAGGCTCACTTAAGGAAGCAATTAACACTGGACAGGAAGACTTCACATTCAAAATTTGTGCTTTGATATTTATTGAAGATCCGCCTAACACCCATTGCTGTAATATTTGCACAAATTCGAGTGCTGCCACTTCCGATGTGCCCTGAACTTGTGCTCTGTATGTAACAAGTTCAGGTGAGTTGGCGAAGCATTGAAATCCTCCATTTGTAATTGCAGTATTCATATCAATATTACACTGGCACCGTTGTATTAATAGTGATGTCAGGTGAGCAATGATGTCCTGAGATTTTTCTGAAGGACTGTCATTCTGTAGCACATAATAATGTAACATAATTAACGAAAATTTTATGCAACTAACCTTGTGTAACTCACAATCCACATATTGCAAGCCGTACCAGTCAGTAAAACAAGTTGTAATAGCTCATCTATAAAAATAGAAATAATCAGTAATACCTGAACCTATAATTCAATATCTCAATTTGTTGCAATATTATGACTATTGATAACATTGGTGTGAGAAAATAAAATTGAAGGAATAGGTCATATTTCAAATATCCATTGTATTTGTACTTAGTGCTCACTTAATTACTTCATTATGAGCTACACTTTTTTGCTTCCAAAATAAGCCAATTATAGCACTTTGACATCTTATTAATTCTAGTGATTCAATCTTATTGACACAGATACAACAGATAAGTTTCTATAAAATTGACAAAATAAATCATATACAATTAAAGTCATAGTACTGTAAAGAGATATTAATGGCAAGATAATATAATTATCACAACTGGATTTCCTTACAATTCAAATCTGGACAAAAGTAACACGACCCTTTATTATTACCAATTCATGCCTTACATTCAAGTATTATGCTCGTGTAGCTAGCAGTAGATTATTAATAAATGTTAATCAAACACATTTAAAGGTTACCAATACCAAATTGAGTAATAACACATTAATACTTATCAATACCTCTATTATACTGTAAATTAACAATAAAAGTAAATAACAAATGTTGAAGAAAGTACTTACTAGATACTGTAAGTATTGAGAAGGGACCTGCTGGTATGCTAATTGCCTCAAGTGATTCTCTGTCCAGTGAAGTCACACTAATATTATATCTAGATCCTTCACTTAGACCAGTCAATATTGCACTCCATGTTCCATTGGGATAAGACATTGCATTAATAGAAGTAAATATGGCCTCAGTGGAATAAGTAGAATTAAACTCAGCAGTTATCTGTAGAAAAATGTCAAGATTTCATCAGCTTATAATATTAAACAAAAGTAAATTGATGCGCCATACCCTAAAAATATTAATGCCATCAGGAGAGTTCCATGTGATTGTTAAAGTAGTCTCCAATGTGGAAGAAAATGTAATGCTAGCTGGTGGAGGAACTGAAATAAAATAATTTTATAGCATGAATTTTATTTAACCTTCATCATGTAATGGCCATTTTAAATACAGTTAGTACAAAACATTCCATGAACTGCAGTGCACAAGTTATATGGCACATTGAGTATTAATCTCAGTTATCAGCTACTGAATGACAACTCATGCCCGTAGCAAGCTATTTTAGGGTGGTAGGACGACCAAAAGGTGTGATTTTTTTTTCAATTAGTGATTGTGGTTTCTCTATATTAAGGGTGCTGGCACACTCTTTGAGCACAAAAAAAATGCCAAATTGGCCACGGTCGCTAGGGCGTGTTAAACTTACTTCTGCTGTTCCTCCGAGTTATTTTATTTATGCAGGCCAGCAAGTACTACTAAAAAATGCACCTACTGGGAATGACGACTGGAAGTCAATCGCATCTCAAGAAATATCCTCGTCACCATTTTGGACTTCACGGCAGTGCTGCACGGCTACAGCCGTAGTTTAGAAGCCGATATTTTGTATATCATTTCCTTACCCTTGCGTGTATGCCATAACATTGAATTTTTGTTGAATTCTATTTAACTTTTCTATTTACTCACCTTACCTTGTGAACTATTGTCGATTATTTTTATAAAATTCCGTATATTAAAAATATCTCAATGTTATAGGGTCGACCTCTTGTGGCCCTAATCCCCGGCAAAGTTTGAACCGTAGCCGTTCGTCCATTCCTGAGCAGTACGCGAGAGAAGATTCTGGATCGCAATGATTTTTTATTGTAAGTTGACTCTGCCCCGCCCTAACTGTATGCGCGTAGTGGTGAGTGTGGCACAGCAGCAATTCACGGGCACTAATCAGAGCCGGAGCCAGCAAATAAAATGTGGTACGGCTCTAACCATTAAACTAACAGTTTATAACACTTTTACAATAATATGTAGCTATCCACAGAGTCTCAGCATTTTAAGAATATCTGGCTGAGGGAACCAATCTTCAAGAACTATAGCAGAAGGAACTTTGAGACTTGTGAACATGTTCCTGCTAAACCTGCGAGTTGGAAATTCACAATTACATTTTGGTTTTCATATGAACTTGTCACCATCATATTATTCTGTATGTATCCATGCTGTCTTGCTATCAAACACATTAACTCTTTGAGAATGGGGTTAATTAAGTATAGTTAAGCCTTGCAGAGTTTGACAGAAACAATACAAACTACTTTTTTTTTTTAATTGAGAGATAGCAATGAGAAAAGATTTATATTAATAAATTTGCATATTATTGTGCTATGAAAAATTACGATTAGCTAAGTGGTGAACAAAAAAATTATTTTAAAATGAATCTGTAGTTGGCGAGCGAACGTAGCGAGCGAGACACTTACTGAGGTAACACAATTGAAAATCGGGGATGTTTGTTGGTTTATTACATAAGGCATTTTTGTACTTCGACCCTCGCGTTTTTGTGTTAGTTGGGTGGTCGACCCCGGTGGTAAGTCAATGCGCTCTTTGGCATGGTTATAAGCCATACGCAACAGTATTTACTTGAAAATGCATTATCCACTAGACTAACCGCGAAGGTAAGGGTAGGTGTATGTCCAGTTGTGTCAAAGCATTGTGCTTTACAGCCACTATTTAGCTAAAGAATATCACAGAGAAACCGTTTAAATAGCGTGTATTGTTTTGTTGTTGTTTTTCCTTCAATTCAAACAGTTGCAGCGAGTTGTTACTATGGTACTGAAATCCTTTTACAGTGTATGCCTAATTTAAAAACTCGAACTTATTTTCAGTAGCTTCAGTGTTAGAATTCAAAATCATTCATATTAAAATAGTATAGTCTTTAGGCTCGCTTGCCATTTGTGCTCAAGCCCATCACTAGTTAGTTATATAGTCAGTTCCTTTATATAAAATTACCAAACATTCTCTGTCTTATTTCTTTCCGCCCACGCGCAAGTGAAAAATTTGCGTGCCGTAACCCAACCCATTCCATCTTTTCAATTTTTACTCGGAGAATAGTACGGCGAGACCAAAAAAGTGGTACGGCCATGGCCGTACCAGCCGCACCATAGGCGCCGGCCCTGCTAATTTGTTACAAAGCGGGCCTGACTTTGTTGTAGATGACACGCAAATAAAGGCTCCCCTCACGCGTTGCTATGTGCCACCACCCTTAAAAGTATGTTGTTCTTCATAAACTGTTTTTATAAATTGCAGGTTAGTTGACTTTACTGGTGGCTTAGCTAGAAACTTCAATTTTTGTATGATAAATCCAATATTAATGAGTAAAAACATTATAAAATATTAAAATCAAGTTTTAAAATTTATTAGAGGTGAGGTACAAGTACTGTAAATAACTCTTCATGGACTGCAATTCAGTGTATGTGGGTGAAACTGGCAGGAATCTAGAAAAAAGATTGAAAGGACATCAATATGCAGTGAAAAGAATGGATGACAAAAATGGCATCTCAGTACATGCATGGAATAAATCACACAGAGTAAACTGGAATGAATCAAGAATTTTGAAAATGGTACCAAATTACTTCCAAGAAGCATTAATTATACAGAGCACCAACACCACCTCAAATTTAAACAAAGGCCTCGAGCTCAACTCTACGTGGACTCTGTTCCTACAAGAACTTTAGCGTCAATTGACCCACGGCTACGTGAATTTTTATCGTTGACAATTTCTTTATTTTATTTTAAACGGTCATACACACCTCACAACTGAAGAAGGATTACGAGCAAAATGTCTTGTGAATATTATATCAAAAAAGTTTAATGCTACTAGCTAAGTTAAAATATTAAATTATTATTTTTACAATCGTAGATATTAATAACATTGAAACGGTACAAGAGCATTAAAATAAGAGCTGACTAAGATGGGTTGCAGTCATGGTGTACCATGAAGGTACACAAGGAGAAATAAGAGATAAAAATTTCATTATAATCATAGCACTACAATAAATTAATATAATAGTTTCAATCTGAATATTCTAGTTGATGACCCTCTGGTTATATACTTGTGAGAAATCTACTGTATATAACACTCTTGTTGATTAAACAACTCACCATACACTGTGAGGCTTACACTGCCTGTATCTTGTCCTAACTGGTTCATAGCTACACAACTGTAAATACCAGAATCTATAGCAGAGGTAGGAGCTATAGTGAAGTTGCTGACCCCCATTGAAGTAGATATAGAATAGTTCTTTGAATTAAGTGTTGTAATACTTGAATTAAACATAAGTTCAATATTATCATTTCTGCCTTTATTCCAGATAAATGTTGGAAGTGGTAGACCTTCTGCTGTACATGATAGAGTGACAGACTGTGGACTTAAAGCTAGCACCATAGTAGATGGAGACATAATATTAGTGGGAGGAACTAAAAAAAAAAAAAGAAATCGTAAACTGAAACACTTCTTAAAGTGACTGGATACATATCTAGAGTTACACAGTACAAATAATATGTGAGACTCCTAACTCCATTTTAGATACAATTCTGCACAATTAAGTTTCATACAAATACTGTTAACATGCATAAATGAAACATTCAATGTTACAGGTTTTAAACAACTTACAATATATGGTCAGTGTGAAATGATGACTGTCCATTTCATCAGAATTACTAGCAGAGCAGGTATATGAAGTGTCTCCTCTCATAACATTAGTTATTGTGAGAGTGGAAGTGACTACAGCATAGCCTTCTGCGTCCATATTTGTATTTGAAGACACTTGAAACCTGCCTCCTGATGGTGACCATGTAAAGGTAGGGGCTGGTAGTCCTCTAGCGGAACAGTTCAATACCACCATTGTACTAACATCATTATTCCAGACTACTAGTATCTTGAATTGGCTGTATAATTGTAGCAATAGCTATACAAGGTAACAAGGAAATGTATATTATGTAGAGATATTAATATGATTACTATAAAACTATATCGTACCAGTTACATCCACCGTAATTGCAGTACTAATATTTCCTGCAGGACTCGTTACCATGACAACATATACTCCTGCATCATGAGGAATAACAGAGTTTTTTTGTAAACTGGTGGTTGATGATGGAACTTCAAATACAGGTGGAATAGTAACACTGACTTGTGATTGTCCCATTAAACTGTTGCCATTAAATATCCAAGAGATTCCATTGAGAGGAAAATTATAATGTATTATTACTGATAACATCAACGTTTGGTTTACTTCAACTTTAACAGAAGTACTATGAGCTTGAAATATTGGAGGCACTGTAATAATTCCAATAAAAAAAATTTAATCATTTATTATACTAAAAAATAAATTGAAAGCTTTCATGAAAGGTTCTCAAATATTGTATAAATCATCAAGGTAAAAAGCATTTCAACGAAAGACTACTAATCCACTATTTACCACAAGAACAAAAATGAATCTTGTGGATTACTTAAAGAAAGACCAAAATTGTAGCAACTGAAATAAATTAGCTAATATTGAGATAATTATAACAAATGCTATGTTAATTGGTAAACATTACAAAAATATGCTGTCAAAGATTGAGGTTGCATTTTGATTAACCCTTTCGTTCCTGAATTGTTTGGACGCGCGCGGAAAAATCTAATTTTCTACCGCGGAGTAGAGCATTGCCGTTTTATTTTTTTAACTCGATGCTGGCTGGGAAAACCCCATAGCAACCATATATCACTAAATAGACCAAGAGTTTGGGATTCCCCTCATTTTTTGATTGAGAAAATTGAATAATATTTAAGCCATCTACTAATATTTCAAAAAAAAAAAATTTTCCCCCCAAAAAATCCACTTTTCCCATCAATAAAAAAATAAAATAAAATAGAAATAATATTGTTTGATGCATTATATACCAATATTATATTAGTTCAACAATAAAATATGTTTTTTGTTGTGTGTGGTGCTGATTGTGATCATGTAGGAGACATCTATGAGTGTCCACAAGGAACGTATGCCATCGGACGTCGAGCTCCACTACAAAACAATTTCATATACACAAAAACACAAACAACAAATATATTTGTAATACAAACAACAAATTATTCATGATCCTATATAATTGCAACTTTATGATGTATTGTATGCGGTTTCATACAGGATTTTTGTTTGGGGTGGGGCTCCGAGTGTACTTCGCCACACCCATTTTTTTGAACCTACACTACTTTGATGCACATCTTTGCATACGAGTCTATACTTCACACTGATGATCAGTGTTCGGTCCTATGCACTAAATGACTCAGTTATGATAGGAACATAATGGGATACAATATCAGACTGAAAATAAATGCTTCCTAAATGTTCATTTCTATTCAACTCCCAAAATTCTAGGGGGGAACCCAGCGCTAGCCTCCCACTGTATGAACCCTGGTATGTATACTCCACACTGTACATGAGAGAAACAATCGTTGTATTGAGAAAGTGTAATTTGAAAATGAAAAGCAGTACAAGCACACACGTGGAATTCAACTTACCCGGCATGGATGGTGGCACAGACTGAACGATCCCTCCCATAGGATCCGGAACCTCCATACAATACCAAAAAAACACGAGACAACAATGATATTTGTAACATAACAGCTGGCCTCACTGAATTGCCCCCCCTCCCCCGTCATTACTTTTCACTGACATTCTTGTACCATAACCTCCCCCTCCCCCGTCATTACTTTTCACTGACATTCTTGTACCATAACCCCCCCTCCCCCGTCATTACTTTTCACTGACATTCTTGTACCATAACCCCCCCAGCCCTAGCTGGACACCCAAATATCAGTAAGTTGAAATGAAATTCAACTTACCCGGCATGGATGATGTCACAGACCGAAAAAGACCACTGAGTTCGTTCTCTCTCAGGTTGGATCCGGAAGTGCCACATACTGTTTGTTCATGGTTGCTCTCTCTCTCTTTCCACAAATGCACGCACACACATACACACACACACACACACACAAGAAAAAAGAAGCTACAGGTGAATACAGATCATAAAAATAAATGTATAATTTATTATACATAAATTGACTGGTGTGCACACACACACACACATGAAATTCAACCTACATGGGCATAGTAGTCACGATCCAAAAAGATCCAGAGTTCCCTCCCAGGTTGTATACGGAAGCGCCACATACTGTTTGTCCACGGTTGCTCTCTCTCATTCCACAAATGCACACACACACATGCACACACACACTAGAAAAAAGAAGATACAGGTGAATACAGATCATAAAAATAAATATATAATATAAATTGACTGGTGTACACACACACACATACATGAAATTCAACTTACATGGGCATAGTAGCCCCCCGATTGGAAAAGACCCCCCCCCCCCCCGAGTTCGTTCCCTCCCCGGTTAGATCTGGAAGCACCAGAATAACATTTCAACTCCACGCACACACATATACATCGAGTGTGAAACTCCACTACAACACCACAAAAACACAGACAACGACAACGACAATAACAATACATATTACAACTTTTGGGATGTTCAGGGGGGGGGGGGGCAGCCACAAATATCAAAGTTTGTGGTCCATCACACAAAAGATTATGGAATATCAATGGGTGTGTTGTCATCTTTCTTCCACTCTCCCCCTACCTCATCCACCCGACTCTTGTTCTTCGATTCCCGCCTTCTCCGACCGCGAGGACGTCCACAACTCGGAGCAGGAGGAGCCACTTCCTCTTCCTCATCACTGGAACCTGCTGCCTATTCGTGTTTTATCATTGGAAGACTCAGGTCTGGTATCCTCTCCTTCATGACTGGAAGACTCTGCTCCTGTCGCCTCATCTGCGTAATCGGGGTCGGTGACTGCATTTACATCTGGTCCTAGTAGTATATGTGGTAAAAACTTTTTAAATTTTTTTTGAAAATTTGAATTTGTTCAAAAAACCACAAGCCACTTTCAAATCTCAAAACTCAAAGAAATATATATATATTATAGCTAAACAGCTTACTCTATCTCAATATAGCTATAAATAAGTCCTTTCCACAACAGAAGCTGGCTATTTTTCAAGACAAAGACAAGAGAAAGACAAGCTTACCTCGATCATCTTCTTGACTCCCATTTTCAAGTATCAGAGTTGACGGGGTCTGGTCCACCAACCCTGATACAGGGCCTCCTATAGCCCTAGATGTCGTCTCCCTTCTCTCCGCTTGATCCTGAGTCGCTAGAGTCAGCATCAAGCAAGTATAAAACTTGCACCGCATTGTAATTTCTAGACGCCATCTTCCAAAAAATGACTTTGAAAAAAAAATTTTTTTGCATAGTTACCGGGGTCACACGACACGCTCACTTTTTTCCTATGATGTAATAAGCATTACCTAAGACTGTACGTAATAGGGAGGTCCCCAGTTGAACTGGCGATTTTATAAAAAATGGAGAAGACAGTAAGTCAAACCGCAAAGTCTTGGTCGGCAAAGAAGCGGTTGTTTCAATGTGTTATGGAAGGCTACTGAGCTCAAGCAATTTTTTGCTGCTTCTACAAAGCTCTGGAGATGACTGGATCCATAAATGAAGCTGCTGTGAAGAAGGTAACTTTTTTAAAAATTCGACGGAGAACCGATGTTTTTTTTTTTTGCCGAGGAAGAAATAAAAGCAACTGCTGTGAGGTACTGTCGAAGCAGTCCTGGCTGAAAGCTATTTTAGATGCTTCTCCAATGCATTGGGCACCTGTGTATGCAATCTGAAGGTTCTAGCTATAAAGTAACTATTTTAAAAAATTCGGAGAAGTCAATCGGTCTTCACCCGCTTCAAAGCGGGATCCGGAACGAAAGGGTTAAACTAACCACTGAAACACATCATAGATATAAATGAAATGAACTCATGTTCATTTACGTGATATGTTACACAACAAGCATCCATATGTAGATGACACAACACACAGTAACATGTATTATTCCATATAGGCAACGTGCACGTAATTGTTGTTTGAAGTGACAAAAAAAATTAACAAACAACAGTGCATGCTAATTTTATCCCTGTATGAATAAAGAACATTCTCATAATAAAATACATATCAGGTTTACAATTATAATATTAAATCATTACTTACTTGCTTGAACTGTTGTCAGAGTTCCATTGGAAGATCCAAAGGAATTTGTAGCCAAACAAGTATATTTTCCAAAGACTGATATTTCAGCAGTTGAAATGGTAACTTCACTAGAGTAATTGTTACCGGAAATCATCATCATATCTAACATATTGCCATCAGGTCCAGTCCACATAAAAGTGATAGGATAGTCTCCTTGAGTAGAATTACAAACTAGTGTTACCATAGAATTACTCAGGACAACTCTGCTGGTATATGGCAGTGATACTTGAGGCGGTTCTAGTGAAAAACCAAATAACCCAAATGTTTTAAATACAAAAGTTACCCATGATGTATGAGATACTCTTAGTTTAAAAGGATACATAGCACTTTGTATTCATGATATTTGAAAGAAAGGCAAAGAAAGTGAGTGGATGAAATACAGCTAACTGTGATTTAAATGATATTTTGTGTGGTTTAGCCATCTCTCTCTTTATTCAAAGTTAATGTTCTCTATATCAGCACGAGCACTAAATTGAAAAATGGGGCCAAATATGATCCAGTGATATAATATTAGTTACTGCAAATTTACCCATTTATGTTCTATTAGCCATTGAAATCTTATTTTAGCCTGGTACTAATAATATCCCATCTGAAATTGGTCATGTGATATTTGGTGTAGTAAATGTTTTAGTATAAAAACTACTACTTACGTCCAATAGATATATCAACACTTTGTGACTCACTACCAGCCAGATTTGTAACTTTACACTCATATTTTCCAGTGTTGGACTCCATAACTGAATCTATCACTAAAGTGGAGGTAGTTGATGTTTCTGATGTGGAACTAATTGGCATTCCATTGTGATACCATTGAAAGGAATAACTTGGAGGTTTACCTCTTACTACAGTACAAGTAAGAGTCACAGCTTCACCTAATCTAACTCTAGGTCGATCCATGGCTTCTAACATCACCTGAGGTAGAACTGTAAAAGTAATTACAATATTGATAATATACAAAGTGGAAGCTACAGCTTAAAAATACTGTCATGATGTACATGTAACAAAATAGGAGATAATATTGCATTATCTGTAAAGGCAAACAGAAATGCTACATTTTGTGAAGTAAATTGCACTTGCTGCATTTTTATGGCAATATATAATTATTGCTGCAACTATAGACAAAGTTAGCATTACATTGTACATCGAATACAAGTCTATTTTTTTATGCAGTGACTATCAACATCATATTGAAGTTGTTCAAAGCACTAGTAGAGCTTGCGGGAACATAAACAATACTATTTTTTACTTATATGTGCATAATAGTACCTGTTACTTGTACAATAACATGTGCAGTGGAGTTTAACTGAGAATTACTTCCAGTACATGTATACACTCCATCATTTGCTGGGTATTGAGCATTGACTATATGTAGAGTAGATATGACTCTTCCTAATGTTACATCTCTATCACTTCCACGTTGAGGGGGGGTGACCACATCAGTGTGATTGAATATGTCTGAATTGTTAAATGTCCACCTCACAGTGGGTGTTGGACCACCAATGGAGGTACAGTTAATGCTGACATTGTCTCCTTCTAAAATAGCAACATCTTGATTTATAACTGAAGTGTTCGCAGATTCTACATTAATAAAATAAAAACATTGCTCAATTTTCGATATACAGTGAACTATGGAAATATATCTAACTTGCTAAATGACAATCAAAAAATTAAAAATGAAGATTAAAAAAATAATCCTTAATATCTATTAACTGCTAATAATATTAGATGTATACCTTAACCAGAAACTGATTTAAGTTGTGGTCAGATACCAATGTAATCTTGACATTGAAACAAACCAATATTTTTTTTTAATCTTTTAATTTTCATGATTAAAAAAATGTTACCAGGACCCTCTAATTCAGCAGACTATTAATTTAAAGATTAATCACATTAGAAAATTATTTTTAATCATTTTTTTAATTATCATATTCAGTATTGTGGAAATAGAAACGTGTAATTGCATTTAGCCAGTATTTTGATATAAATTATCTTTAGCTACATTGAGATTACATGAAATGATGAGAAAAGGAGTAATTGTGGTATGATGAGCAATGCACCTCAACAGTAGCTGCAACCAGAGAAGTCACTGATGAATACACCACACTCCAGTCAAGGAGCTTCCTAGTCCAAGAGTCAACTTAGTTTCTAAATAAGTTGAGGCAAGCCCTCCTATCCTTAGGTTAATCACCCACAGATACCGCCCAGACAGAGTTTTAATTCTTAACAGAAGAAAGTTAGGCAGAGCCATCGACTAGTGTATTTAGATAAGTGAAAATCTTCCCAGTAAAGTGAGGCTGGCCAACATTATATATGCCAAAGGTGAGGTGGGAAATAACATGGATGAATGTGTGTGCATAGGTATGAGTTGAATAAGTTGAGGTTACTTGATTGTAATTGCATGAATATGATTATGGTGATGGAATGAAAATGCATTAGGGTAGGGTTGCAAGAATGAGTCAGCACCATGAGGGAGGAAGTTATTCTGCCAAAGTAATCACTAACTGCACTGTTTTACTACACTAAGAGTCCTAAACAGAAAAAGTATGAATGAATTATAATGCACTGTACGGTATGTGGACAAAGCCACTTGAAATCTATATTCCAAAACTTAGATTCAGCATAATTTTTAGCTTCCTTGTCCCATTGTGCAGCACATTATCCAGTGCAATACACTGATATTTTTGTCAAGATTAAAGTGATGATAACCTTAAGCTTAAAAAAATCACTAAGACTGACCTAATGGAAGTACCAAAATTGAAGATCCAGTTCCTGCCTGTCCAGAATAAAATATGTAATATTCTCCATAATCATCACTGGTAGTTGGTTCTTTGAAATATATCTCATGAAAGTAGACAAACTGTGAACGTGTACCGAAGTCCTGAGCATCTCGTGTCCAAATAATGCCATCATGAGCTCCACTGGCAACCACTTCCAGTGTCAACTTATCAGTGACAGAAAAAAATACAACAGATGGAGATAATTGTATAGGACCAACTGCGTGACCTGTAATAAACAATAGTGCAATGCATGTATTATATGACTCATTGAAAGTTATTTATAACCAGCAATAAAAGAAGTAACATGATAAAGAAATTTGAGTAAAATTATTACAAGTTAACCAAATTTCAAGAAAAAAAAGAAAATATTTTGTTTCATATTGTATTAACCAGATAAAAGCTAGACTTTTCAAACTACTTCACACCTTCTTAGTTGTCAAAAACTCCATTATTGTAGTATAAACTCCATAAAAATAAAGAAAATGTCATAACTGAGACAGAACTAAAAAACTGGTGATCTCTTGGTACAAATTATGTGTACACAATATTGCATGATTGCTTAATTAAGCTAGTAAGAAATAATGTCTATTGGAGTGTTATCAGCACTTAACTTCAATACATTCTATGACATAAATTAAAGAAAGTGTTATACAATTTTCTATTAATTTACTTCTCTATAAATTATTCTATTACAGGTTAGCATTCCGGTTAGATATACCTCTGTACTAAAACCTGCTTTTATATCCCAGTATTGGCCAGATGTTTAGGCTATGTTAAAGGCTGTGGACAATAAAGTATATTATATTAGTGGTGCTTAAATTCACGCCCTTACTTAATTTGTTGTGTATCTGCTCATTTAAGTATCATAAGCAAGTTTTTGGAAAACAACAATGTAGCTTAACCATTATTATTATGTTCTATAAAAGCAGAACCCATAACTACAGTAATTGTCAGAAAATATTAAAATTATTTGCATCATGTGGCAAAAAATATCTGATTAAGGTAATATTGTATGGGTAATTTGATAAAATTAATATTTTCCATGATCCTAATATTATATTAATAATGAATACTTCACTAAATATATTAGTGAGTGATGGGTAAACAGCCAATAGTTGATAAATGAAGAGCTCTAACTTTTACATTCATTAATTCTCTATAAATCTAGGAATTGTTCCAAAGCTTTTTCCAGTTACAGAAATCAATTCAATTAATATTATATTGCTACAGAATTATAAAGGACAACTTTATCAGAACAGATTTTGTACTATAATACAAAATAATTGTTTTGTTTACCAAAACTTGTTTAAGATAGCTCATACTTGTTAATATGGTTGCAGAGAAAATTGCATTAAGTAGTATTTTATCATAATGTTAACTATTTGTTAAAACATTGATTGAGAGGGTCTTATTGTCAAGTGGCTACACTGAAGAAAAAAAAGTTGAGCCAGAGAAATGATTCAAGCTTTGAAAAGTAGAAATTGTGAACATGTCATCTTGCTAACTATTGCTGATTATACCAGAATTAGCAGTAGAAGAATCATCTTGCCCCTAGTGATTGCTACAATGCATCAGTCTGGCTGGCTTCTGCATTGTAATTAAGTACTTAAACTTTTTGAGATGCAATAGCAATTCTAAGTAATCTAGCTGACACAAGTTGGACAATTTTGATACCAAAAAATGAAATTGTTAAAAATATACAATAGGTTAGTTTGTGCTTACCTCTAAATTGTACAGTCACAATTCTTATGTCACATTTATCTATTTATGCAGTCTTAGAGTGTTGGCACAGAACAGGCAGTACGAGTCTGCATTATATTTATCGCACATTGTCTAACACCCTATGCCATAGGTGCCAACTTTCCAGAATCTATTTCAGGGACAAAAACCACACCCTGGCCACACCCAAATAACACACCCACAATGACATAATTTTTAATGACATCATCTATGCAAAAGTTTAAAATTACAATAGCTGTTCTTCTTCTTCGCCATTAAAATAAAAGCGATTTTGCTGTAGTAGAGCTAGCTTTAGCCTTTTACTTGTGGCATGTTTATAGTTAGTGTGATTACTAGTAGCTTTGATTAGGTCTAGACAGCCAGCTGGCTAGCACAGCTATAAGTAAATAACCAAGGGCATACTACTTCACTATAGTATGTCCAAGTTGAGCAGATAATATACAGCAGATGGAAAACGCAAACTGGTGAGGCTTTCTTCTGAAGAGACAGGATTAAAATCATCCGATTCTACCTACTGTGTCCCAAGAAATATTCTGATATTCACAGGTTTCATTTACTTATGCATATAAAAATTGATGAAATGATAAAATTGTGATCCGAGTTGAAGGTGGAGTGCTGCCTGAGTTGGTCCTAATCCTTACATTAAACGGCATCTACAGTATTGAAGAAAAGGAATTGGCATAAACACGGCTTTGACAAGCACACAATTTAACAGCAAACAGCTTAAGTGTGGCTGTATTACAAGTTGCTAGCTAGCTAAATGATAGCTAAAATCACTGTGATATTTGCTATACATAGTTTCATCCAAAAACCGCCGAGGAATTTTAATGATATTCACGTACATGGGCGCGGTCGGGTCACGCCCACTGGGGGGAAAGTTTCTAAGGCTTTATCAGCTGGCTCAACAAGGATGAGTGAGTACTGCAAGTCTTTAGAAGGTGTAGCAAAACAGAGGTACACGAAGAAAATTAACCTTCTTGGTCTCCAGGAAGAAGATGAACCATACCCTGAAAGAAGCTTGCTCAAATTCATAGATGACCTGACTTTATGGCCTACTGTTGAATATGGACACATTTTTTGTTATTTTGTACACAATACCAAACAAGAGCTAATGCAGTGGAAAAGTTTACAAGCATACAACTATTTTCAGAGTGGGTTAGTGGACTTGAACTGTATAGATGCTTTTAATTTGACACTGTAATACTTGATATACATACATGCAAGATTTATACGTGATGTAAAGGTGTGGATTATTGGTCCTGAGCTTTGCATATTGCGTGCATATGTAAATCCCAGCATGAAATCTCCCGACAAACCCCATGATGCCTGGATAGCTGTGAGAGGAGATGGCACTATTGTAACAGCTCATATGGCAGGGCAAGTAGCTAGTTGTAGTTTCAGTTGGTTAAATAATATGATGCTGGATTAATTTTTGTAGGTTGAGTGAAGGGTTCTCCCACGTAGCTGCTGTGATGTTTAAGGTGGAGTCTGCAGTTCGAAATGGTTACACTGCTGGTACACTTCAAGTTTATGTCGATGGAACCAGATATTTAGCAAGAAAGTAAATTTTATTAATATATTTTTTAAGATTATTATTATTATTCTAGAAGAACTTTTATTTATACTTTATTTTTATAGCATGAGCCTGCTCGAATTGTCGACATCAAGTTTGTCACTCCTAAGTGTGGAACTGAATCAAAGCAGCAGAGTCCTGCCCACAAAATATCAGCAATAGTCCCTCCACCAAACTACAATGAAAAGAAGGCGTTCATTGAAACGGTTCAAACTTTACTTCCAACTTCTGCAATACTAAATGTCTGCACTATGAAGATAGGCCCACGTCGTAATTATTGAGTGGCGCGACAGCTTCCACCAACAAAGTTCAGTTATATCTATACTCCTGAAATCATTTTCATAAAATGTTATAAAGATGAATATGTATTGTGTGTTTGTGTGTCTGGTGTTTGCATTGGTATGTTTGTAGCTAGAATATGGAAAGCTTTCCATTCTACAATATCTTAGCTAATACAAAGCAAATGCCAACTGATAAAAATGAAATTTTGAATTTAATGTATAACTATGATCGACTCCAAAACAGGACATTAAATTTGGATTTATAACAATTGATATGGTACACAAACATGGAGTAATTGTAGAATCAAAGTGATGCTTATGTGATTAATTCACCATGCAAAAAGTGTGATATACACTAGTGTATAACAATGATAATCTTCTAGTATACAACTGGAATACTCCTGGTATTCTTCAGGTATACACTATGTGTAAAAATGGCTTATAAGTACCGTAATACGCCATTAGGTATAACAGTAGTATTCTCCAGAAATACACTAGTGTGTACACATGTGTATAACTGATGTATTACATTGTTATTTTGTGTGTATACTTGAATAATAACCACGCAATACACTGGTATTACTCTGCTATACCACACTGTTAAAAATGAAGTGTTCCAGTAACACTGCTAGGAGCGTTCCCAGGAGAGGGAGGAATTTATGCCCCACCCATGTTTCCTGAACACTGCACGAGGGTTATAATATAACACTCTGAGAGGTGTTTGGACAACATCTTTAGCAGAGTTGTATTAACACCTTCTGCAAGCTTATTACAACACTAAGTAACACGTTTCAATGGCACTGCTAATAAATAATGACCACACCTCATTCACATAACCTCAAAATTTTTAGATAAATAAATGATTGACAATGAATATATAAAAATAGATTGAATAAAGTAGCTAAACAGTTTTAAAGCTGTCCTTTCAACATGAGTAGATGAAATATCATGATATGCACTCCATTTATGATCCATCATGTTCAAGATAAATGTACCTGCATTGACACATAAAAATATAACATAAATCAAAAAGCAATATACAAACACATTCATAAATGCTAGTAAACACATATTCTAAACACACACCCAGACTCAGCTAAACACTCAATTCTAAACACGCTCATAAATGCAACTAAACAAACTATCCAAAATATGTGACCCTCTACGGGAAAATCGGGCACAGCGCGGCAAGTGGCCCAATCCGCTGTAAATGCCGCCGTCAAAATACAGCTCTCAGTTTAGTAGTAAGTACAGTGGCTATCATGAGTGAAGCCAAGAATCTTGCTAGAGCATTAAACCTCAGCCACCGTGATGGTCTGGACATGATGGGTGGAGCTGACGCTGAAGCCATGGCTCCAGGAAGTGAGGACCCGCTTTCTGACTGTAAGTCACTTATTACAGTTAACTATAACCCTCATCAGTTCATCATCTTTTTTTCCCTTTTTTTTTAGGTGATGAAGAATTTGATGGCCATTTTACCAACTATTATGAAGGTAAAAATTTAAATTTAAAATTTTTTTTGATAAAAAAACCAAACAAAACAACTTCTTATAAAGCTTCTAGGGATGTCTCATCAGCAGAGTTGAAGACGAAGATGACCTCTATGATCCTCTGGATTCTTTGGACTGCTCTGTACCAGACATCGAGCCTTAATCATTGCATCCTGACCACTCATCTGTTTTCTTGTCACCACCCCATTCCGACCCCACTTTTCTTTCCCCTTCCGATACTGTGTCCGTTGCCTGCCGACGGAACAGCATCATCTGTGTTAAGGAAAGGAAGAGGTCAAGAAAGCCATCACCAGCAAGGACGAAACGACTTACCTCAACTGAGCAGTTAGACCAGTTTTTAGCCAGTCACAGTCACCAACTCCTTCACCATCACCAGTTTCGTCCGCCCTTCCAAAAGAATTAGAAGTACAGACATCAATTATTAATTATTATTTTTTTATTTTCAGTCATCTCTTTTAAATTATGTATCATCTATACAAGTAATACACACCTTTACTTTGTTCTTATGTCCAGTGTTATCAAAATCTATCTATTTACATTGAATACGCAATATAATTATCCCAACTCAGCTAAAACCACAAAAAAAATACTCTAGTGGACAATAGTAAAAACAGACATTACCAAGATAAATAAAACTATTAGTGCAAACACCAATAAAAATGACTCTAGTGCATGTGGGCACTAAAAAGAATGACTCTAGTACATGCGGGCACTAAAAAGAATGACTCTAGTACGTGTACACACTAATGAAAAACCACAAGCCCACCTCAGAACCACTCAGATAGCCTCGAAGGACAAAATTTAACGACAGGAAGTGAAACTGGAAGTGACATCATGTGACACGCCCACCAGTGAAGAAATAATTTGGCCTCAAGGACTTCGCCCGTACCTCCAAAGATCACCTGATTAGTAAATTATTTCATCGGGTATCGTAATATCCTTACAACAACAGCTACTACAATCAAACTAGCAATAACTAACTTAATCGATCATACTACAACTGACAGACACTAGCATGTGCTGACACTAATACGAATAAATCTAGTACGTGATAACACTAATAAGGATGACTCTAGTATACTTGATAACACTAACAAGAATGACTCTAGTATAGTGTAATTACTATGTGCATGCATGGTGTTAGCACTATGTGCGTGCACCGTAACAGTATTAGTGTGTGCACAGTGTTTGGTGTTAGCACTATGTGTGTGCACCGTAATAGCACTGTGCGTGCATTGTTAGCACTATGTGTGTGCACAGTAATAGTACTACGTGCAGTGTTAGCACTATGTGCGTGCACAGTAATAGTACTACGTGCATGCACAGTGTTAGCACTATGTGCGTGCACAGTGTTAGTACTACGTGCATGCACAGTGTTAGTACTATGTGCGTGCACAGTAATACGTGCATGCAGTGCTAGTACTATGTATATGCACAGTGCTAACACTATGTGCGTGCACAGTAATAGTACTACGTGCGTGCACAGTGCTAGCACTATGTGTGTGCACAGTGTTAGTACTACGTGCGTGCACAGTAATAGTACTATGTGCATGCACAGTATTAGCACTATGTGCGTGCACAGTGTTAGTACTATGTGTGTGCACAGTAATAGTACTATGTGCGTGCACAGTGCTAGCACTATGAGCGTGCACAGAAATAGTACGTGCATGCACAGTGTTAGCACTGTGTGTGTGCACAGTAATAGTACTACGTGCATGCACAGTGCTAGCACTATGTGCATGCACAGAAATAGTAATACGTGCATGCACATTGTTAGCACTATGTGCGTGCACAGTGTTAGCACTATATGCGTACACAGTAATACGTGCATGCAGTGTTAGTACTGTGTGTGTGCAGTGCTAGCACTATGTGCGTGCACAGTGTTAGTACTATGTGCGTGCACAGTGTTAGCACAGTATTAGCACTATGTGCGTGCACAGTGTTAGTACTATGTGCGTGCACAGTAATAGTACTACGTGCGTGCACAGTGTTAGTACTATGTGCGTGCACAGTGTTAGTACTAGGTGCGTGCACAGTAATAGTACTACGTGCGTGCATAGTGTTAGTACTACGTGCGTGCACAGTGTTAGTACTATGTGCGTGCATAGTGTTAGCACTATGTGCGTGCACAGTAATAGTACTACGTGCGTGCACAGTAATAGTACTACGTGCATGCACAGTATTAGCACTATGTGCGTGCACAGTGTTAGTACTATGTGTGTGCACAGTAATAGTACTATGTGCGTGCACAGTGCTAGCACTATGAGCGTGCACAGAAATAGTACGTGCATGCACAGTGTTAGCACTATGTGTGTGCACAGTAATAGTACTACGTGCATGCACAGTATTAGTACTATGTGCGTGCACAGTGTTAGCACTATGTATGTGCACAGTAATAGTACTACGTGCGTGCACAGAAATAGTACTACGTGCATGCACAGTGCTAGCACTATGTGCGTGCACAGAAATAGTACTACGTGCATGCACAGTGTTAGTACTATATGCGTGCACAGTAATACGTGCATGCAGTGTTAGCACTATGTGCATGCACAGTGTTAGTACTATGTATGTGCACAGTACTAGCACTATGTGCGTGCACAGTAATAGTACTACGTGCATGCACAGTGTTAGCACTATATGCGTGCACAGTAATATGTGCATGCACAGTGTTAGTACTATGTATGTGCACAGTGATAGCACTATGTGCGTGCACAGTGTTAGTACTATGTATGTGTGCACAGTGTTAGCACTTCGTGTGCAGTACTACTTCGTGAATGCAGTGTTAGTATTAGTACGTGTATGTACAATGATAACAGTAGTGCATGCCTAGAGACTTACCATTATTCTTTTCTTCAATCAAGAACACCAGAACCTCAGTACAGATAGCAGCAGCCCAAGCACCATGAAATCTAGGAAATGAAAAAAAAAAAAAAAGGTTACTAGCAACTACAGCAACAAAAAGTAGACAATCTAACTAGTTAACAATTACCTTTCTTCACATTTCAGGAACACCAGATCCCCAGTTGTCATAGCATATTGCAGCACTAGCATCATCAAAGCTAAAATGAAAGAGAGGAAAAAAAAAAAAAAAAGAACAAGTATTATAAGGGCTACCTACAACTACAACGAGAATAGGAAACTAGCTAGCTAAAAAATCACCACCCAGTGTTCAGCATAGCAAGATACTAACAAACTATCCTCTTAGAACAAGAAAGACAAGCTCGCTAACCTTTTTTCCACCAGCAGTGTTGTTGAGAGAATAACTCCTTGTTGATGTTTCTACACAATGCGCGCGGTAAAAACCTATAGTATGCGGAGAGTGCGGTAGAATACGGAATCATTGTTGCCACGCCTTAGTGCCCGATTTTCCCATAGACGGTCACATATACACAAACATAACACAACTAAACACGCTATTCTAAACACACAAAAATACATAGAAATAGAAAAAGAAGCAAAACAAATGTGTTTGTCTACAAATACATTTTTTACTATTATCACTCTATATAGCATGATAATGCTTTTGAATAGTCTGGACAGCATGAGAACACAAACTATAACAGGAACTAATCTTGTGGCATGTTTAATTTGGGGGAAATATTTGGGGAAAGAAGAAAAAAGAGCAAACTGAGGGTAAATGAATGGTTTATAATCAACTGCTGAACTAACAACTGTAATTTTGTGTTAACCTTTATATTCTTACTTTGTTAGTCTCCAAAAGCATCTCTAGATTTTCACAGCAGCACTTTTTTGTAGCCTAAAATTACATATGAAAAAAAATAAATAAAAAGAGTGCAGTAAATAATTTTTGAGATAACTCTCAGATATAGTCGGAAAAAGTACTGAACTAGCTACCTGCTAAATTTATTAATCATAAAGAAGAAATTACCTCTTCCCTGCTCAAACTCAACTTAAACGGCTAACTCTATTCAAATGCGTCACTTACATTAGCCAAAACACTCTATTGTTTCCAATAATAAACACATATTTAAACTTACCATTTCTCCGAAAGATCCAAGGCACGATCTGCACTTAAAAACACCATATCCATAAAACTCTTCTGTAGGATAAGGAGGGCCTGGAATATTCTAATAAACGCTCTCCGGTAAAAAGCGGGTGCTTGTGCGCATCGCAATAAAAACCATACCGCGCATTCAGTAAGCACTCGATCGAATAGTAAACAAATTCTCAGAATTTTTTTGCCAAAGTTTGTACAGCAAGACGGTCTTCTGCGGGGATTTATAATGCATTAAATTAGACATTGCGTGGAGCAATGGCTAGATTTCTTCTATTTCCTGCCCTAGCTTAGCTATATACAAATAAGTAGCCAACAAAGTTACTGTCAATTGTAGAATTTAGATAGATAGCTATTGCAGCTAAGTTCCCTTACTGCTTGTTTATAAACTTCTATGAATGTATCAGTATATTGATAATGGCTTGAATGTTATCAGGTAAATAAATGCTAAAGAAACAAAAAATGTGGTCATATACACCAATTTTCACAATTACACTTATTTCAGTGTTACTGGAATGCTGCAGTGTTTACACTTAGAATTAACACTGGCCTCAGTGTTACTATAACACTGCAAGGTTTTACACTCTTGATTTACACTTCAAAAGTGTTATTATAACGCTTCATTTTTAACAGTGCACTGTGTATTAACTGTGTATTATGCTGGTATTCCTTTGTTATACCACTGTGTATTACATGGTTATTACTTTGCTATACGCCTGTGTATTACATGGTTATTACTTTGTTATACCACTGTATAACATGGTTATTACTTTGCTATACCACTGTGTATTACATGGTTATTACTTTGCTATACCACTGTGTATTACATGGTTATTACTTTGCTATACCACTGTGTATTACATGGTTATTACTTTGTTATACCACTGTGTATTTCGCTGGTATTATTTAGCTACAATACTGTAAAAATAGTTGTAGTAACAAAAATATTATCAAAAATTTGTGAATTACACACAAAAAATTAATAGATTTGTTCAGTTTGAAAATTAGTTCTTTGCTTCTTTAGGTAGGTCCACTTTCAATGGAATTCCAAGGGATCAAAGGACATTTTGTATTTATCCGACATCATTGTAGGTGTGACGTCGGTCCACTTTCTTCGGCAGTATACCTTCACCTCTCAAATTTCTGTAACAAAAATATTATTTGTGGTGCATTATATAGAGCAAGAGTGCAACTACCTTAGTAGCTACATTGACAAAACACACACCCACACACACACAAAAAATTTTTTTTTAATAGCAAGTACCTTGTATCTTGTTTTGACATGCTCTTCATCTTGCACAGATGAATGTATTTCCCTCTCTCCTGTCTCGTGTCCTACGTGCCTATATTAGGCCCTGGCAGATTATGCTAGCATAATTTTGAGCAAAATAGGCACCTGTGAGCAACAGGAATTATGCCAGCAAAATAGGCAAAATTTTCCAATCAAATGAGCAAAATGGGCACCATTTCTCAACTTACCTGAAAAATACCTAGCTATATAAATGTAGTGAGAGTCTTTGCAAAGACTGCACTTTAACAAAAGGCCATATCTGTGCCATAGCCTATATAGTCACTACAGGGCAGTAGTAGCAAGCTATTAATGCATGTGACCTCCAAGGTCAAAGTTTAGTGTGCGTTAATTAGAAACCCACCTGCCACGTGACAAGAAGTAATATTATACTAGAGCTAGCTAGCTACTTAGTAGATCTAGTTGGATGGCTGAAGCCTCTGGCACTAGTTCAGGGGCCTCTGGACCATCAGAGAGTCAAGAAATTGAACTATCTAGCGATTCTGAAAGTGCCATTGTAAGTGGAGCCTGCACGCCAGTGGAGTCGAGCTCAACATCTGCGGACTCGGGAAGAGTGATCACCTCACTTCTGGATCGGCTCAAATCGCCTGAGCCCTCTCACTTGGCCCGAAAAAGGACGATTACAGGCAATATGCCTCCTGTAGGAAAGAAAAGAGGAAAAGGCGCTACAGCTGGTGACCCGAAGTCAGTGTCACCAGCTGAAAGAGTAAAAGCATACCCCAATGAACCCTTGACAGTGAGCAATAAAAAAACTGTTTTGTTCTGGCTGCCGAGAACAACTATCCCTGAAAAAGAGCTCGATAGAGCTTCATCTGAAGTCGCTGAAACACGTAAAAGGAAAAGAGCGATTGGCGTCGAAACAAAGGAGGCAGTTGGATATTGCGGAGTCACTTAAAAGATATGATGAAGTCCATCCATCGGGAGAAATGTTACCTGTGTCTACCCGTGTTTACAGAGTAAACGTAGTGACTGCTCTACTAAAAGCCGGCGTGTCTCTCAACAAACTGGACAGTTTTCGAGAAATATTTGAGGAAAACGCATTTGCTCTTTCTGATTCATCGCACCTTCGTCGTCTCATACCATTTATCTTGCAGGATGAAATGAGTAAGTTGAAAAAAGATATTCGTGGGAAGAATGTGGCAATCATTTATGATGGAACGACTCATGTGTGTGAGGCCTTCGTGATTGTTTTGCGTTATGTTGACGATGATTGGGTCATAAAACAGCGTGTTTGTCGATTGATGCTTCTAGCAAAGTCTATCACCGGTGAGGAACTTGCTCGGCAGCTCATACCTGTTGTAGCTACTGAACTGTCAATTGCACCTAATATGGTTTTAGCAGCAATGCGTGATCGTGCGTCCGTGAATGATGTGGCAATGAGGACCATATCCATCGTCTATAACCAGATATTAGACGTAGGATGTTTTTCCCATACTTTAGACCATGTTGGGGAAAGAATGAGAACACACATCTTGGACGACTTCACAAAAGCATGGGTTAGCTTGTTTGCCCATAGTCCAAAGTCCAGGCTTGCATGGAGGACCCAGACTAGTCTTCGTACACCTACCTATTCTGCCACTAGATGGTGGAGTAAGTTCGAAGTCATCTACCAACTGCATAAAACCTTTGGAGATGTGTCGTCTTTTCTGCATAGGGATGATTTACCTCCAGCTACCACTGCAAAACTACTGAGAATTGTTGAAGATGAATGTATGTGCAGGAAGCTGAAAATGGAGATTGCTATAACGGTAGATGCAATGGAAGCATTCGTCAAGGCAACGTACAAGTTGGAAGGTGATGGGCCAATAGCACTAGTTGCATATCAACAAATAAGTCTTCTCTATTCACATGTGTCATTGGAGCACTTTCCCAATGTAAACGCAGTTGCAAGATCACTAGCCAATGGAAATTCTACACATGAGAGGCAATTGATAGACTATGCTAAAGCTGCTTGTGTTCCTGCCTATGCTAACTTCAAGGAGAAATTCGACAACGATCTCAGGCCCATTGTTCTAGCCTTCAAATCGGCACGTTACCTTTCTCCCTCAAAAGTGAATGAACTTAAGCCAACTGCTAATGATATGGATTCCTTTGCTGCCTTTCCATTCCTGAACACAGAAGCAATTAATGGCTTGAAGTCCGAGTTACCTGAGTATCTTGCGGCAGCTGAGGATGTTTCAGATGAAGTTGATGTCCTTATGTGGTGGAAATCGCACGAGGGAACACTGCCAAAATGGAGTAGCACGTGCAAGAAATTGTTGTTAGTGCAGCCTTCGTCCGCGGCTGCTGAGCGTGTTTTTTCGTTGCTGAACAATTCCTTCTCCTCTCAACAGGAGTCTGCTCTAGAAGACTATATTCAACTGTCAGTTATGCTGCAGTACAATTATCGAAAAACCTAACATTTTTTTTGTCATCTTTGTAAATTATTGTAATAATTTGTGTGTTGTTATGCAAGAGAATTTTTAATTATTTGCTATGTAGGCACGACAAAAAATGGGTTAAATTGAAAAGCAAAATAGGTAGAATAAAAAGCAAAATAGGTGGAAAATTGGAGAATAAAGGAAAAGCAAAATAGGCAAAAATTTGAGCATAATCTGCCAGGGGCTAGCCTATATCATATATACATATAATATCAGTCAATGTAGTTTTAATGCTCAAAGAAAGGAATTTTACAGACATCAATGGCCATTTTGTTGAAGAAATTGTTATTGATAATGTTTTATCAGTGACCCTTACCTATAAACAAATCCACTATTGACCCTTACCTTAAACCCCTCTCTCTTACCTATGCACACAACTTTCTTAGCAACCCTTACCCATGAACAATATTTATTGTGACCATTACCTATAAACATATCTACTCAATTTACCTATTATTAAAAACATCATTTTAATCGAGTTTCATTTGAACTATCAATAAGAATGCCGCTATCTCATGTATATACGTAACCATTATAACAAACTCCTTGTATAGCTCAATGACCCTGTACCTATCAACTCTGTGGCTGGGGGAGGAATCTCGGGATGGTCCTATCTCTATATGAAACACTGTCGATCTGTACCCAAAATGCCTCTCCTACTCATGAACATGCCCCCTTAATGATAAATTAAGTGCCATATCTTAGTGATCTTTACCTACATATATGATGTGAACCGATCTTTTTTTAGCAGCCTGACTTAAACAGTTTTCCTTATAAATAAACATAGCTACTACACTTAGAGATCTTTACCAATGAACACATCTCTTTAAGTGACCCATACCATGTGAACACACCTTACCTATCCTTAGGTGACCTAACCTATGAACACATTTAATGACCCTTACCTATTTTTATGTGACCTAACATCTCTTTAGGTGGTGACGTAGCCACTAACAAATCTCTTTAAGTAACCCTAACTTGTGAACACATCTTAAACATCCCTTACCCATCATTAGGTGACAATTTACGAACACATCTCTCTAAATAACCTCTACCATATGAACGTGGGTACAGGGAGACTACAGGAATGGGTACAGGGAGACAATAGGAGTTGGTACAGGGAGTCTATAGGAGTTGGTACAGGGAGTCTATAGGAGTTGGTACAGGGAGACTATAGGAGTTGGTATAGGAGTTGGTACAGGTAGTCTATAGGAGTGGGTGCAGGGAGACTATAGGAGTGGGTGCAGGGAGACGATAGGAGTGGGTACAGGGAGTCTATAGGAGTTGGTCAGGGAGACGATAGGAGTGGGTGCAGGGAGACTATAGGAGCTGGTACAGGGAGTCTATAGGAATTGGTACAGGGAGTCTATAGGAGTTGGTACAGGGACTCTATAGGAGTTGGTACAGGGAGTCTATAGGAGTTGGTACAGGGAGTCTATAGGAGTTGGTATAGGAGTTGGTACAGGGAGTCTATAGGAGTGGGTGCAGGGAGACTATAGGAGTTGGTACAGGGAGTCTATAGGAGTTGGTACAGAGAGTCTATAGGAGTGGGTACAGGGAGACTATAGGAGTTGGTACAGGGAGACTATAGGAGTGGGTGCAGGGAGACTATATGAGTTGGTACTGGGAGACTATAGGGGTGGGTGCAGGGAGACTATAGGAGTGGGTGCAGGGAGACTATAGGAGTTGGTACAGGGAGTCTATAGGAGTTGGTACAGGGAGACTGTAGGAGTCGGTGCAGGGAGACTATAGGAGTGGGTACAGGGAGACTATAGGAGTGGGTACAGGGAGACTATAGGAGTTGGTACAGGGAGACTATAGGAGTGGGTGCAGGGAGACTATATGAGTTGGTACTGGGAGACTATAGGGGTGGGTGCAGGGAGACTATAGGAGTGGGTGCAGGGAGACTATAGGAGTTGGTACAGGGAGTCTATAGGAGTTGGTACAGGGAGTCTATAGGAATGGGTACGAAGAGTCTATAGGAGTTGGTCAGGGAGACGTTAGGAGTGGGTACAGGAAGTCTATAGGAGTTGGTACAGGGAGTCTATAGGAGTTGGTACAGGGAGTCTATAGGAGTTGGTACAGGGAGTCTATAGGAGTGGGTACAGGGAGACTATAGGAGTTGGTACAGGGAGACTATAGGAGTTGGTACAGGGAGACTATAGGAGTTGGTACAGGGAGACTATAGGAGTTGGTACAGGGCTACTATAGGAGTGGGTGCAGGGAGATGATATGAGTGGGTGCAGGGAGACTATATGAGTTGGTACAGGGAGACTGTAGGAGTTGGTACAGGGAGACTGTAGGAGTTGGTACAGGGAGTCTATAGGAGTGGGTGCAGGGAGTCTATAGGAGTTGGTACATGAAGTCTATAGGAGTTGGTACAGGGAGTCTATAGGATTTGGTACAAGGAAACTATAGGAGTGGGTACAGGGAGTCTATAGGAGTGGGTACAGGGAGACTATAGGAGTTGGTACAGGGAGTCTATAGGAGTTGGTACAGGGAGACTGTAGGAGTTGGTACAGGGAGTCTATAGGAGTGGGTACAGGGAGTCTATAGGAGTGGGTACAGGGAGTCTATAGGAGTGGGTACAGGGAGTCTATAGGAGTGGGTACAGGGAGTCTATAGGAGTAGGTACAGGGAGTCTATAGGAGTTGGTACATGAAGTCTATAGGAGTTGGTACAGGGAGACTGTAGGAGTTGGTACAGGGAGTCTATAGGAGTAGGTACAGGGAGTCTATAGGAGTTGGTACATGAAGTCTATAGGAGTTAATACAGGGAGTCTATAGGAGTTGGTACATGAAGTCTATAGGAGTTGGTACAGGGAGTCTATAGGAGTTGGTACAAGGAAACTATAGGAGTGGGTACAGGAAGTCTATAGGAGTGGGTACAGGGAGACTATAGGAGTTGGTACAGGGAGACTGTAGGAGTGGGTGCAGGGAGACTATAGGAGTGGGTGCAGGGAGACTATATGAGTTGGCACAGGGAGACTATAGGAGTGGGTACAGGGAGTCTATAGGAGTAGGTACAGGGAGTCTATAGGAGTTGGTACATGAAATCTATAGGAGTTGGTACAGGGAGACTGTAGGAGTTGGTACAGGGAGTCTATAGGAGTAGGTACATGAAGTCTATAGGAGTTGGTACAGGGAGACTATAGGAGTTGGTACAGGGAGACTATAGGAGTTGGTAGAGGGAGACTATAGGAGTTGGTACAGGGAGACTATAGGAGTGGGTGCAGGGAGACTATATGAGTGGGTACAGGGAGACTATAGGAGTGGGTGCAGGGAGACTATAGGAGTGGGTGCAGGGAGACTATATGAGTTGGTACAGGGAGACTATAGGAGTTGGTACAGGGAGACTATAGGAGTTGGTACAGGGAGTCTATAGGAGTGGGTACAGGGAGACCATAGGAGTGGGTACAGGGAGTCTATAGGAGTAGGTACAGGGAGTCTATAGGAGTTGGTACATGAAGTCTATAGGAGTTGGTACAGGGAGACTGTAGGAGTTGGTACAGGGAGTCTATAGGAGTAGGTACATGAAGTCTATAGGAGTTGGTACAGGGAGACTATAGGAGTTGGTACAGGGAGTCTATAGGAGTTGGTACAGGGAGACTGTAGGAGTCGGTACAGGGAGACTATAGGAGTGGGTGCAGGGAGTCTATAGGAGTGGGTACAGGGAGACTATAGGAGTTGGTACAGGGAGACTATAGGAGTTGGTACAAGGAAACTATAGTAGGGGTGCAGGGAACTCTATGAGTGGGTACAGGGGAGTCTATAAGAGTGGGACAGGGTCCTTCTATAGGAGTTGGTACAGAGTGACTATAGGAGTGGGTACAGGGAGACTATAGGAGTGGGTACAGGGAGACTATAGGAGTGGGTACAGGGAGACTATAGGAGTGGGTACAGAGTGACTGTAGGAGTGGGTACAGGGAGACTATAGGAGTGGGTACAGGGAGACTATAGGAGTGGGTACAGGGAGACTATAGGAGTGGGTACAGGGAGACTATAGGAGTGGGTAAAGGGAGACTATAGGAGTGGGTACAGAGTGACTGTAGGAGTGGGTACAGGGAGACTATAGGAGTGGGTACAGGGAGACTATAGGAGTGGGTACAGGGAGACTATAGGAGTGGGTACAGGGAGACTATAGGAGTGGGTAAAGGGAGACTATAGGAGTGGGTACAGAGTGACTGTAGGAGTGGGTACTGACAGTAGGAGTGGGTACAGGGAGACTATAGGAGTGGGTACAGGGAGACTATAGGAGTGGGTACAGAGTGACTGTAGGAGTTATATTTCGATTATTTACCTTGCTACTCTCAATTCCAATATGATATTTCAATGATGAGATCACTTGTGCACTGCCTCACCAGTCTCTGATGTTACACATACTACAACAGCTCCAGCAGTCGTCATCACACTTTACTACAAAAATAAAGGGATTAATTGCACAACTTAAATGTGTAGGCTCGAATACCAGCTGCTAACTCAGCCAAACTTATAACACACAGAGAGTAATGCGCATGCATTATTAAATATAGAAAAAAAGCCACAAATCAACCAAATACTAATATTACAGTCTACAAATTTTATTACGACGTGGCCATCACTACAATCATCTTCACTATCACTTCATCATATTTCATTATCACGTCATCATCATACAACATTATCATCATCACTACTTATCCACCACTAATCTGATCCTCATCATCATCATCATCAAAACTCGAAGGATATCAAAAACTACAATTCGATATCCTGGCCAGACTATCCCTTTCATAACCAGCTATTACAGAGTTGCTTAACCTTACCGATAGCCTACAAACTCTTTCACTTTGGGCTTGTTCAGGCCAGCTGAGCAGTCTCTTCAAGTTTTCCTCCCTGATGTCAAGAAGCAGCCATCAAATAACTATTATCATTATTTCACTTATCCATTTACATTCATTCACCTGTTGTAGTATCATTTTCTTTCATTATTCCACTTATTGAATTATTATTTCTGTCGTATTTCGTCGATGTTCGTCAATCGTCGATGTTCGGAACTCCGTTTCCAAGTTATAATTTGTTTATTTATTCTCGTTTTTTCAGTTGTTGTTTTTTGTCAGTTGTTGTAAAGATCAAGTTACCTTATGTCTATTCTAATTACCTATAACTAACTGATCAGCCTGTTCAGGTTAACTTTACTTTTGATCACTTCAGTGATCTGGTCCTTCGAACACTACTAAGTGCATTTGTGAAGCTACCGCTCTTCTAAGTGCATTTGTTATTGTGTAGGGAGTTACGCCCCGACATAATTTTTGGTCCTTCGAGCCGGATACCCCTAATTTGGAAGACGAACCTCACCTAGCTCTCCCTCATTTTGTCATACCATAACAACTGTTTACCAACCTTCACTTCGTTCATCAACTTTTCGTCAACTTCGTATCTAACCTTTTTGACCAACTTCGTACCTAACCATTTTCGTTTCACTTCGTACCTAACCTCTTCACCTCGCTTCTACCTCACCTTAGTTTCTTCGTGGACTCTACCACAATGCCTCTTGCCTTGGAAGAGGAAATCAAGCAAATACAAGCTCTAATGGACCCGGCTAAGGTCCGTGCCAAGAGGACTAGCCGGAAGGGACAGTTGACAAGGATGGACGCAGCGATTCGTTCTCTGCTCGACACACCGCTTGCCTCCATTCGCCCTGGAGACGTTAAAGACCGACTGGAGGAAGCCACCCGCTTATCTTCACTATTCGATACCCTGCAAGAGAGGTATGAAGAACTGTCCAGTGAGCTGACTGACTTCAACCTTGAGGAAGAGGTAGCTCAAGGTGAAATTGTCCGCTCAGAGAACAATGCTTCCATTCAAAGGCTAAAGATTCTTATGGAAAAAGTACATATTTACTCTACTGGTTTTGTAATTCTAGAATCCTTGTCTGCACTCCTAGACCTTGAAACACCTTCTTCACCCGTCATCCTTTCTGAGTTTAAAACACTAAAATTACAGATTTCTGAGTTTAGAAAAGATTCTTTGTTCTATTCATCTGATGGAGAAATTAGTAGGCTCCGTGGCGAAATATCTGCCACAATGAAAGACATCAATGAACAAATTTCCACAGCTCAGAAGGAGTTTGACAAATCTAATAAGTGTCATGACCTTCTTTCCGAGGTGTATATGAAACCTATTGTCCAGAACTCTTCTAAGTTAACCCTTGATCTTCCCAAATTCTCCGGAAAACCTATCGACTGGATTGATTTTAAACTACTTTTTACCGCGGCTATCGACAAACATGGCCACGGCCTCATCGATGAGGAAAAGTCGTGCCATCTCTTGAAAGCTATGTCCAGTGAGGAATCCAGACGTATTGTACAATTTGCGTCTACTGGCAAGGATGGCTACAAGGCTGCTCTACAATCTCTCGAGGACGCCTACGGTCGCCCACGTCTAGTCTATCCCCATCACGTCAAAGCTATTCTAGCTAACGACAACTACACCTATGACCGTAAGAGTCTTCGACGTATGCGGGAAACCTGGGAAATGCACCTCAGGGGCCTCGAACGCTGTAATGGCAATACCCTCGAACAGTTTTTAGCTACGGTTGTAACAGAGCGCTTTGATAAGAGTATGAAGCATGAATGGTATACCTATGCCTCTGATTTTACCGACCCACCAACTATTCGAGATGTTCTGGATTTCTTTAGGAAAAGAGAGTTTAGCCTGGATGATGATACTTCTTTCAAACCTCTTACCTCTAACCAACAAACTAAGAAATCATATTCATCAGCACCTACTCCTGTGCAGAAGAGTCGTCCAGTCTACAAAGTTGGCACTAACTTGTTTAAATGTGCGGTTTGTGGACATGAGGGACACTCTCTTGCTAAGTGTCAAACCTTTTTAAGTTGGGATCCTCTACATAGACATAAGGCAGTAAAAGAACACAAATACTGTTTCAACTGTTTAAGCCATGCCCATAATTTGAAGGACTGTCAGTCAACTCATAATTGTCGATCCTGTGGAGCTAGACACCATACTCTTCTCCACCGAGAGCAAACTCCAACTAACCAGCAGCCTTCAACTACCCAGCAAGTTTCAACTAACCAACAACCTTCAAGTAATAATCAACAAACTTCAACCAACCAACCACCTACAGCAACTAGTTCAAGTGTTGTAACCACTACAAATGAGGAAGGTAACGTTAGCCATGTCAACACACCTCAAATTGCTCTTCTCTCCACAGCAATTGCTCTTGTTAGCAGTGGTAGCTACAGGCAAAGGGCCAGAGCTCTACTTGATAGTGGTGCCTCTATCACTCTCATCTCTGAGAGACTAGCTTCCAGTCTTAGCGCTAAGAGGCATCATCAAAGACTTCAGATTGCTGGTATAACAGGAGGAGCAGTCAGTCGTTCGTATGTTGAAGTTACTCTCAAGTCAGTTTACCAAACCAATCACCATGATTCTGTCTCAATCAAGTGCCATGTTGTGCCTAAATTGCAGTCACTCCAACCACCCAGAAACTCTCAATGTTTGCTAAAGATACCATGCATCCAGAATAAGTCTCCTATTGCTGATCCTCATTTAGGAGGAGAGATAGATCTTCTTTTAGGAATTGCTGATTGTGGAAGATGCTCAAGAGGTCCACCCTGTCATTCTACTGATGGTGCAACAATAGCCAATAATACTCTCTTTGGATGGACATTAGGAGGAGCTATTCCTGATGTTTCATTACCTACATCTATTCTTAGAGTACAGGGCAAGGAAGACCCACTTGATTCTCTGCTACAAAGTATGTGGACTTTGGATCAGTCACCAGATGTATCCACCAAGCATCTCTCCCAGGATGATGCTCAAGCTGTTGCTCATTTTCACGATACTCACGTTATTTCACCAGACGGCAGATTTGCTGTAGCTTTGCCTCGAGTTGTTAATCCACCATCCTTGGGTGAGTCGAGGTCTACTGCTGTGAGACGCTTCCTTCAAAACGAACGCTCTCTAAGCAAGAAAGGAAAACTGTCCGATTTTGAAGCTGTTTTGAAAGAATATGTCGATTTAGATCATGCCGAAAAGGTTCCTTCAAACAATCTTTCTAAACCTGCAACAGATATGTTTTATTTGCCTACCCACGGTGTTGTTAAGGAATCGTCCACAACGACCAAGCTTAGAGCTGTTTTTGATGCCTCAGCTAAGTCTTCAACTGGAGTGTCGCTCAATGACCTCTTGCTCTCTGGCCCCAATTTGTACCCGAAATTAACGACAGTCTTACACCGATTTCGACTACATCGCATAGCAGTTACAGCAGACATTTCCAAGATGTTTCGGGAAATAGTACTGCAGGTTCAGGAACGAGACTTTCACCGCTTTCTACAAAGAGGAAGTAGTGGGGAAATTGAGGACTTTCGTATGAAGCGACTTACCTTTGGCGTCAAGTCTTCCCCGTTTATTGCGACTCAGGTCCTCCGTCAGATCGCGGAAAATGCTAGGACTACTTACCCGATTGCCTCCGAAGTCATTCTGTCCTCCTTTTATGTCGATGACTGTTTGTCTGGGGCTCCCACCGTTCAAGAAGCTGATATTCTTCGACAGCAGCTCTGTGATCTCCTTCATTCAGCTGGAATGATTCTTAGAAAGTGGAGGAGCAATTCAACTGAGTTTATTGAAACCATACCTGATCATCTTGTTGAAACTTCTGATTTGAACATTCAAGATCCACTCAATAGTTCCAAAACTTTGGGAATACATTGGAATGTAAACAGTGACCAATTTCATATATCTGTACCTTCCCCCCTATTACAAGATGAAACTCCAACAAAACGTGTTGTAGCCTCAACTGTGGCCAAGGTTTTTGATATCCTTGGTCTCTTTTCACCAGTTATCATTCAAGGAAAGATTTTACTGCAAAAATTGTGGACTTTGAAGCTAGATTGGGATACACCTTTAGCTGAGGATATCTCCAACCTCTGGAAAGAGTGGACTCTCCACTTACATCATCTGTCTGCACACCCTGTGGACAGACGTTTGATCCCTCTGAACTTACCTATTTTGAATCAGCAACTTCATGGTTTTTCGGATGCTTCCAACTCTGCTTATGGTGCTGTTATTTACCTCAGAACTGTATACTCAAATTCTGAAGTTACAATTACCTTAGTTACCTCCAAAGCTCGTGTTACTCCTCTCAAACCAGTTACAATTCCTCGCTTGGAACTCTCTGCTGCTCATTTACTGAGCAAACTTCTCATGACTGTAGCATCAGACTTGGGCATACCCTCTTCCAATGTATTTGCTTGGACTGATTCAACAATAACTTTGTGTTGGATTCGTAAAGTACCTTCCTCTCTCAAAACTTTTGTTGCTAACAGGGTTGCAGCTATTCAAGAAATGGTACCTCCACTTAGATGGAGACATGTAGCTTCAAAAGACAACCCAGCTGATCTTGCCAGCCGTGGAGTTTCTCCTCAACAGCTCATCAATTCCTCTCTTTGGTGGTATGGACCTTCATGGCTTAATGGACCACCTTCTGAATGGCCACTACTTCAAAATTGTACCATTTCAAAGAATTTGCTTGACCTACGTGCTGTTGCTTCAACTGTTCAGAGTGAACCACATACCTTTCCACTATGGACTCGACTGTCATCGTTCCATCGTCTCGTTCGCGTTATGGCCTGGATTAAACGGTTTATTAACAACTGTCGCTGTGCTAAGGAGAATCAATCTCTATCATCTGTTCTTACCTCTGAGGAATCAGCTATTGCCAGAACCTTTCTGCTACGAAAGTCTCAGGAACACATCTACTGTGAGACTCTCAAGTTAATTCGAGCAGGAAAGTCGCTTCCCAAATCAAATCCTCTCTCAAGAATGGATGTACGTTTGACCGCCGATCAGCTCTTGCACGTTGGGGGGCGAGTCAGAAATGGAAAGAATTTTCCGCACACCAAGTCTCATTTGCTTTTAAGCCTCAAATCTCCTTTAACCAAACTTTTGCTTCGTACTCTGCATCACCAGTACAAACATCCAGGAACATCAACACTTATGGCTATTTTGGCAGAAGACTATTACATACCAGGAGTTAAAGCTTTTTTAAAACTTGTAAGCCGTCAGTGCGTTACCTGTCAGCGGGCTTATGCAAGAACAATGCACCAGAGAATGGGTAATCTACCTGCCTCCAGAACGCAATTTGCCCCTCCATTTGACAGAACGGGAATAGATTTTGCAGGCCCGTTTATTATTAGACGTGGCAATCCTAGAAAGCCTACGAAAGTTAAAGTTTATGGAGTTATTTTCGTGTGTTTTGTAACTCGTGCAGTTCATTTGGAACTTTGTTCTGATTTAACTACCGAGGCATTTCTCGCTACTCTCAACCGGTTTTGTTGTAGACGAGGTTCTCCCTCACACATATATGCCGATAACGGGTCCAACTTCTTGGGAGCTAAGCACGAATTAGAAGAGCTACAGAAACTGCTTACAGCTAAAGCAACAAATATCGGAATATCTCACCTCACTACCAACTCCCACATTCAGTGGCACCTATCACCACCCAGGGCTCCACATTTTGGTGGACTTTGGGAGGCTGGAGTCAAGGCTATGAAAATTTTGTTAAGGAAACTAGTCGCTCCACACTTGCTAACTTTTGAAGAGCTTCATACTATTCTGACTGAAGCTGAAGCAATCATGAATAGTCGGCCTATGATACCAGTTGATTCCATGGAATCTGATGGATCTTGTGCACTCACACCAGGACATTTTCTTATTGGTCGGCCTCTTAAAGCTCCTCCTACACCAACTGATCTTCACAAAATTCCAATTTTGAGAAGATGGAACCTTGTTAAGTCTCTTCATACAGACCTATGGCGACAATGGAGTGCCAGATACCTTCAATCTTTGCAAGCTAGAAGTAAGTGGCAACATACCTCCAGGAATTTTAAGAAAGGGGATGTTGTGATCATCAAGGATGAGACTCTGGTTCATCGAACTTGGCCACTAGCTCGTGTTGAACAAACTTATCCAGGAGAAGATGGTCTGGTGAGGACAGTTGATTTAATTTGCCAGGGAAAGATTTTCAGAAGATCAACCAATAGACTGGTCCTGCTGGTAGAGGACCAGCTTTCGCCCCCAGAGTATGTTCAGGCCAGCTGAGCAGTCTCTTCAAGTTTTCCTCCCTGATGTCAAGAAGCAGCCATCAAATAACTATTATCATTATTTCACTTATCCATTTACATTCATTCACCTGTTGTAGTATCATTTTCTTTCATTATTCCACTTATTGAATTATTATTTCTGTCGTATTTCGTCGATGTTCGTCAATCGTCGATGTTCGGAACTCCGTTTCCAAGTTATAATTTGTTTATTTATTCTCGTTTTTTCAGTTGTTGTTTTTTGTCAGTTGTTGTAAAGATCAAGTTACCTTATGTCTATTCTAATTACCTATAACTAACTGATCAGCCTGTTCAGGTTAACTTTACTTTTGATCACTTCAGTGATCTGGTCCTTCGAACACTACTAAGTGCATTTGTGAAGCTACCGCTCTTCTAAGTGCATTTGTTATTGTGTAGGGAGTTACGCCCCGACAGGGCTCAATGTGGTTTTTATAGCTATGCTTTTTTTGAAAAGCTATACAAGGGTCAACGAAGATGTTAAAATATTACTGGGTTGGGGGCCATGAGAAAAAACACTCAATTACCTGTTTGGATTAACCCGATAACTGGATATTCGTTCCACCTCTAATAATAATCACTTACCATCACCATCACTACCATTATTGGCTCTACCATAATCACTAACATCATTATCAGTACTATCATTATCATAACTACCATCATCATAATTATCATCATCATCACCATCATCATGGCCATCATCCTCATCATCATCACTATCAACATCACCACTACCATAATCACCACTGTCACCATCATTATCACTACCATAATCATCATCATCATCATCACCAAGGTTTCATACAACCTATGGGAACCCTGGGATCCCCTCCCCTAAGGTCAGTTTTCCCTCCTAAATTTAGTCCCCCCTCCCTTAATATTTTTTTTAACTTGACTGAACATTTTTTTATGAAAAATAATAATGATCAGTATAAGTACATATGAAAAACTATATCTTAATTACTCTACTGCTAGTTTCTCTTAAAAGGGCAAACAATTTTTCAAAATCATGACTGTCTAGTTCTGGTCCTTCAATAGCAATTCATAATAGTTTGTCTAAGTTTTCATCTAATAATCTGTGTCATAGTCGTGGTCACCATTTTCATGTGGCTAAAATATTTTTGTGATTATACAAAATTTCCCCCGCCCCTAACGAAAAACCCTGTATGAATCCCTGATCACTACCATAATCATACCACCATCAACACTATCATCAACACTATCATCAACACTATCATCAACACTATCATCATCATCACCATCATCTTCCTCATCATCATTATCACAACCATCATCATCACCATCATCATTACTACTACCATAATCATCATCATTACCCTCATCATCACTGCTATCACATCCTCATCATCTCTACCATCGTCACCATTATATTTCTCATCATCATCATCACCATTATATTTCTCATCATCATCATCAATACCATAATCATAATCATCATCATCGTCATTACCATAATCCTCATCACAATCATCATTTATAAAGGCCTTACATTTGTCCAATGTCGTCTCGAGCGATCTGGTCCACTATAATGCTACTTTCTCCAACTGTTCCAAGTTTGACACATTGTGTGGAAAGGTGTGGCCACACCTGAGTGCCTAGTGAGGACACCAGGTAGACACCTACAAATAAAGCACATTGCAACTTAGTGAAAGGTGTTGCAGCACTCATTTATATAGCCACACCCACTTCCTAGGTTGAATTACTTAAGAATAAGGATTGGTATTTTTAAAAACAAAACAAAAAACAACAAAAAAAACAACACTTTAATGAAAATAGCTGAAGCTGCAATAAAGCACAGAGGTATCACATTAGTTCAGTATGAGGGAAATTGCATAGTTTGCTCGTAAAGGAGGCTGAAAAGCATCTTCAAACTATTGGTCAAATTAAGTGATGATGTTTACATATGACAGCTAGTGGTAGCTGTTTTGAGGAGTACCACACTCTGCTATTTGATGTGTTCATACAAACCTTATCAACATAGAAGTATATGCATTTATAACCTGTTGCCTGAGCAACCACATTTGTTGTCAAGTACTATAAATCTGATACGGTACATATATGATTATTTTTTTGGTCATTTTCCAATAAAATTTAATGTTTGCTATAGCAAACATTTTTTATTGGAAAAATAACCAAAAAAATGATAGTGTGTGTACCAAGTCTAATCGAATAAAATGAAGTCCATTTTATTTATGTCAGTCGATAGCATACTTGAAACTGTAACATGCTGTTGTTCTGACCTCTAGTACACTGGTGGGGTTTCTAATGAGCCATGTCCAGTCCTTTCTAACACCCAGCTAATTCTGAGTTAATATAGTATTGAACGGTGTTCTCTTTTATTTCTTCTGAGATATTTGCATTTCGTCACTTTGATAATTAAAGCGCAGCTATTGAAAATCAAACTGCTGTTTTACGTAACTGCATTAGTGTCATCAGAATTTTTTGGATCACTTCCATCTTAAAAAATGGCTACAAAGAACAAAAATTTGTCATGGTAACTACTATGTCCACAGGCTAATCAATCAAACCCATCGTCACTTGAGCTTTACTCTCATGTTTCAGGAGTAGTAATTGCAATAAATACAAACCTCAATTATAAGTATATAACTGGTGATGTGCTTGAGCAGAAAGGGCGAGCGAGCCAGTGCACAAACGAAACACTTCAAAAGAGTCTATTAGTCTATTGCTTAGATAGTATTGATTGCTAAGCGTAGTCGTTGTGACCATTATTTACTTTAACTAACAAGTACAGAACCACTTTCTTACCTCAATTTTCTGAGTACTGGTATTTTCTGTAGTCTCTGATATCGCATTCTGACTATCTGAGTAACCAGTAGCTTTTGACAAGTACTCACAGCTACTAAAAAAAGGCGAGTTTTTTAAATTACATCTGGTAAAGGGTTTCAATACCATAGTAACCATTCACCATAACATTTTGCGACTTTTAAAAATGAAGTTCTAAAGAATTACTGCATTGAGTATAACAGTAAGTTTTTAAGACCAAGGTGCATCTTATATCATTCAGAAACAACCTAATACGAAGGGGTAAATAATTAATTTCCTTGAATGATATGGGATCGCTAAACGAAAATGTTCTGTTTAGTGGAGGTATGGGAAGGGGTAGACCACGAAGCAAAAACAAAAACACAAGGGTCAACATACGAATGACATATGTACGTCCACACATAAACAAATATCCCCGATTTGCAATTGTGTTACCCCTGAGAGTGTCTCGTTCGCTTCACTCTCCCACCAACTATTACATACTGTACAATATAACACATATACACAAGGGGAATACGGGAAAATTTCACTAGTTCTTATTGAAAGCAACTGGCTTCAAATAAGGATAAGTAACTATGGAGCTAGAAAAGAGATATTCTTTGCTACTAAATAGTTAGTTCAGTAAGGACTGAACAGTTTTGCAGTGCAACTGAGTTTTTATCAAGACATAATCAAAGGTAACAGCAATTCATTACTAATCATAAATGGTAATAATAAGTGGTGGTAGCATCAGGAACAATGCACCTCTTTCCAAGGTAAGGTGCTGAATGGTTGTATACAGTAACTGTAAAACAAAAAAATAGCAATACATTAGCATTTTTATGTAACACAATACTGTCTCCCTATCACGATTCATTGATGTTCAGATATATCGATTAAAATTTGTGGGTCAATTTGTGCGGTCTCTAAGGTAATCACTGGTGGGTGAGGCTAATACAATAGTGGTGGATGCGGCTAAATAATTAGTGGTGGGCGTGGCTATGGTCCTTGAAGCTTCTCTGGAGAAGTTGATGTCAAAGAACAAATACACAGGCCCTTTAAACATAATGATACCTCTAATCAGGCAAGAAATGAAAGCTAAGGTAAGAATTGTTCTAGGCAGAGGATAGAAATACACCAGTCAAAATAAAATAAGGATTGACTAAGTTAGATTGTCTATTACATACACCCAGTCTATTAGACAAGCACTATCACTTGACTCTGCTGCACTTGTACACTAAACATAAGGACATCCCATGGAATGTCCCATGGGATCGTGGGATGGATGGACATTTTATGGCATTTCTGGACACCTATGGGTATGTCAAACAGCACAATAACCAAGAAGACAAACCACCGCCACTGATCTAATAGGAAAAAAGTCCAGGAATTTTGTAGACTTAACTGCATCCCGTAACATAACCTAGTTATGCAGACCAACCCTTTACCTGACCGCTATGCTGGGAAAGGGTGTGGAACTTCGAACATATACATTTTGTTTCATTCATTATTTTACCTTGAACAGCTTATGGTGTGGTTAGCTCCATTGCGAAAACCTGACCATTATGTAGTTTTTAAAATTAATTTGTGGTTTATGCCATTTTAAGTAACTCGGCACTTTTAGTCCCGGTCTGCCTCTCGACTCTGTACTGAAGAAAAATTGTATACTTTTCTAGCTTATTGATGCAGTTTTGAAACCATCAATTTCATAAGAATTTTTCCAACATCAAATTTATTACTACAAGAAGCAAGTTCTGAACACTTATTATCTACTCTGCAGCATTTTCATTCCAGCCAGCAAAACAATATTCACAACTGAAACAGCTTGGAGGTACGCGAAACCACAGCATAATCAAGTCAACCAACCAACCACAATTAGAGACAGTAGAAACCATGTTAAGGCACCAAATTTTAATAACATTTTTAAAGAACGAAATACGTACAGTGAAAGTTTCAGATCACCTCAGCATAGAGGTTGGGTAAAGGGTCTGATCTGTGAGACCAGTCAGAGACAATCTAATTCAAAAGGGTAAATCATTAAATTTCCGAAGATGATCAGGTAAAGATTGATAAAAAGATTTCCATTCAGTGGAGTATGGGAAGGAACTGACCACCAAGTGAATGCAATGTGAGAGTTAAAGTACAAAAAAGACATGTACATCCAAGCATATTTGCTCACCAATAATAATAATAAATGACAACATCAACAACAATAATAACAACAACTAGCTTACTATACGAAACATCACAGTCAGGGAGTTGTACTTCAGTATACATATTGAGGCTAAGAAGACTTAATTATGAGAGGAATTAGTAACTTAACACTGGTGGACATTACTGATGAATGAAGTGATAAAAGCATTAACCACAGTCTCCAATCTCTATGCCAAGCCTTAGCTGGAAACTCCAACTAAGCAATTACTGTTCTGTACTCACATAATAACTAAACTGTTGCTACATGTGCTTATTACCATGTGACAAGAGTCCACGTCCTACACATACTTCACTCTATGTAACTGATGCATATCATGCCCTGTGCAAGTATACCTTAAACTAATAACATGTTCCTTCACCAGACAATGGCAATATTAATGAGACCAACAACCTATCCCTAGGCTATACAAATACACATTCCCCCCACCCCAAACAGCAGCCACCGGAAAGTCATTATTAGTCACATAAATAACTTATACACTGGCCTTCATTATAAAATGTTTTTATCTCAACTAAAACTGATACAAATGGGTCAATATACCTCCACGAATAGACTTCTTCTATATGAGGGGGAGGGGCACAATGTTTAAGCCATTCACCGGCACATCATCTCCAAACAAAATTGAAACAAATAGGACATCACACCTCCATAAATAGAGGCTTAACTTATTGGGCATACCAATAATCACTAGCTTGAGTATGTGCACACACATTCCCTAATTAGGCACCACCTTAATAAAGAATAATAACACATGTCACACAATTTTGGTTACCATCCATCAAATAGCATAATGGTTAGTGTGTTTTCGGTACTCACTTCCACATTGAGCAACTTACGTGCTGCGAGGAAATTCAGCCTTGCTGATAAATATTCAGGGGTGTTCAAAGGAGTCACCACCTACTTCTATGTCCTAAAGTCACATTAAAATAGTAATGTAATAGCATCTAGAGAGTGTGTGTGAGGGGGGAGGGTAATAACCGCTTTTTTACTGGATGGTACTATAAAGTCATGAGACGAGCAGAAAAGGCTACACTAGTATTCAATCATAAATTTCTGGAATATCCCACGAACTATTTTGTTTCAACAAAAATCGATGAGATAATGAACAAAACTCCAAGTAAAAATGGCACTCACAATTAGTTTTATTCTGTTAATTCCATTACCTCCTGCACATTAACGCCACGTAGTTTAGAACGCCTATTCCTGCCCCATCGATTAGTCTGACCAGGTTTCCCCATCCCCACGCAGAGCTACTCTCCCTTCCTTTTCGTCCACAAAGAGCGCGCGCAATAGATCAGCACATATGACGATCGCTGAGTTTACCTAATCTGACTGGGCGGTGCCTATAAAGTTGCTATAGTTACGAGGGAAGTAAAACTAACAACGAACGGAACTTATTCGGGTATGCATATTATTAACTAGCGTATAAAAATAACATGAATTTCTCTAGCTAGTGAATCAATAATTGTCAACTAACTGTCTAAAACTCAATCACTGAATCTTAGCGTATTGTGCTAGCTATACTAGCTAACTCTCTTGCACTACATCTTGCCTAGCCCCGTTCTCCAAACGTAAAGGAAAAAGTATCACTATTATTTGTTGCCAGTGATTTTAACATAACTTAGTAGATTTACAGTCTCCAGTTAACAAATTGGCAACATCAAGTGAATAAAACAAATTCATAGATGATTGTGCCACTATAATACTTGTATTTATAGTTGGGTAACCTGCATAGAGAAATTATACAGATATTACAGATATAGCTAGTAGACTTGCCTTGATATGGATTACCGTAAATAATAGCAGCAGGTGTTATTAGTGGCATAAATGTGTGGGTGTGTTGCTTTTACATGTGGTGCTATAAATAATATGTAGGCTAAAACATGCACTTGACTTTTTCATGCTTACTTATGATAATGCTCAATTCCCTATTAATGCAAGGTGTTATTTCTGTGTAGGGTATCATAAACCTTACCTGTAGTAGTAGCTACTGATGCTATCATCTTATGGGTACCTAACATAGGGTTGTATATCCTATTCAGCATCTACACTATTTGATTATCTGGCATTTGAGTAGTCAGCAGTTTGATCTGTGTAGGTAGGAAAATACTTGGAGTAAAGCACTTGCACAGCTACATGTGTGCATCTGAAATATATCACTAAGGACTGTTATTTATTTTAAAGGAGTTCTTCCAAGACTGCTGCTGCATACCAGCCACAGATTTAGAAGATACTGCATTGCACTGCATAACTATAACTGCACCTGACAGTTTAATGACGATTTACTGGTTGAATTAAGATGGTGGGTCTCTCAACAACTATTGATGACCCACTTCTGCACTTGAGTTTTCACTCTGACCAGCTTTTCACTGTAGCATGTACTTCACTAGGCAAATAAATGTCTCAGCACTTGCCCTATGTTCCATGGAACCAGCATCCCATCAGATCTCAACAGACAAGATGACACTGTACTTGTGACTGTATAAGTCTGATAATTTTAGTGCTATTTTCATCATTCACCTATTTATGTGAGGCAGAAGAAATTCCTATTTTAGCGGAACGCATGTAAAATGGCATATACGTCTTAAATTTTAATAACAAATAATTTATTAACATTATATATATATCATAAAATGAACACAATGAAACAATTCAGTATTGATAACAGTAGCTATGAACTTGACAGGACACTATCCCACAGAACTAATGGTACTGTTAGCTCCTGCAGCCGACGATTCCAAAGAGCCATTTTCAAGTTGCTAAAAAAGAAAAAAGATGTAACTGATATTTACTACATACACACACAACACTGCTATTTACAGCCATTGTAAAAACAGCTGTTATGTGGCAGTACACAGCCATTGAATGTGTTAATAAAATATTTTATCATCATTTTTATGAAAATACACACTCAAATAGGAGCCATCAGAAATAGAGAGACTTACTGTACACACAAAAAGAGCCTGAAGAAGTGAGTACAACAATGCAGTACTTGATACTGAGGAGAAAGGGACACTAGGACTCCACCCTCACACTAAACTGAGTTCTTCCTCCCCCAAACAGAGGTGTCCACACCCCCCCCAAAAATAACATTCCCCCCAACCCCCTTTCTCCGCCCACAAAAACCTCCTCACTATATTGTTTAAAGTAGACAACAACAAAAACAACAAAAAAATTCTGCAGCTACAATGAAATGTTCTGCTGTAGATGTCCAATAACATTAAATAATATTGAATATGGGTAGTGGGTGAAGAAGTCTGGATCAGAAACTCAAATTGGTGAGGTTTTTCTCTGCAACAAAAATGCACTGGAAGTGCAGTAGCAAAGGTAAAGGGTTAACAGGCCATGGGGTAGGGAGCATGTGTAGTAGAGAACGTGTGGGCCATGGGTTGGGCAGCTCCAATAAAAGCACAGTGCAGCCCGCGTCACACAGCAAAGGGAGTTAGACAGCGGACAGCTAGTGGCAAAGAACCCCACCCACCCACACCACAGTAGTTTCAATAAGACTAGGACATAAATAGGAAGGAGTTGGTGCAGTACACATCACTGGAGGGAAAATAAAAGTCAAAGTGGTAGGATGAGGACCACCTCTCAGGGTGCTGCCAAGTAGGCGTATAATGGAGCGCCAAGTAGTAAGCGGTACGACTGAGGTTAGTTAGGAGGACTTATTAGACAGTTCATTCAATTTATCATTCAAATCAACTCAAACAACACGACCCTCACGTGACCCCTTATTGAGCATGACTCAGCAAGTAATTAGGCATGGGTGACATAAAAATAAAATAAACGAATGAGATGAGTGTACAAATGACATAATTGATTAACTTTTATAGTCTGCAGCTCATAGAAGTGTGCATGTGTGTGAGTCTGTGTAGTGTCCACTTGAGTATTACATGTGTGTATGTGTATGTGTGTATATGCATGTGTGCATGCGTGTGTGTATGCGTGTGCATGTGTGTGTGTGTGTGTGTAGTGTCCGTGTGTTGTGTGTTGGTAGGAGAGGGGGAGGGGGTTTGGAGGGTTAGACTTCAGAGTGTTTCGCAGGAGTAATGAACACTCACTATCATTGGGTGGACCAGTCATGTGGCTACAAAGACTATCATAACTATTCAATTACACAGAGGAATTACCAGCTGAAGCTACTTCAAAAATAAAATGATAAAATTACATAAGTGAGTCACTTCACGGAATATTTTAAAGCCACCACAAGTGATAACATGTTCTACAATACAGTAGACAGGGATTTTTAGCCAATTGTAAGGGGTTTAGGCTCCTGCCTCCTCCCTTCCAAAGTTGTTGTAATCTTAGTGGAGAAATTTACTCCAAATATTCATCAATTTCCTGAAAATGACAAACCCCCTTCAGGGCTCCATACAGGATTTTTTTCTGGGGGAGGGGGGGGAGGGGGGGAGGTAATGCTAATATTAGCTGCTTTATCCACTGTTAAAATTCAGAGTTATACGGGGATTTTTTCAGAAACATTTACACTTTTGAACACACTCCTCGTCCTTCCCTGGAACAGCATCAGTTGAAAGATCTTCCAGCTACATATGAAGCTCATTAAGACCCGTATACGCAGCAGTATCACTGACTAAAACCTTCGTCAGCTCGTAAGAATTGCCATTGAGGCCCTGAATTTTCGGCTGTAAACTTGGATTAAGTTCTAGAGATTTTCAAACAAAAAAGTAGAAGAATTGTGCTTTGGTTTACATTTTTTAATAATAAAAAAGAATTTGCTCTGAGTTACCATTTATAATTATAATTAAAAATTCAGATTTCTTGGGAGGTGGGGGGGAGGGGGGGAATTCCAGGGCCACCCCCCTCTGTATGAAGCCCAGCCTTTAAAATGTTGACTTTGCCTACCTAAAATTTCATTTGGCAACACTCCAACACATTGCCACACCCACCATAGCAAAACACCTGCATATGACCATGCCCACCATGGCAATACTCCCACACATGACAACAATCATTAATGACCTTAGCAATGACCACACCTACAATTCTACTAGGCAATAATCTAAAACATTGCCACACTCCCCCCTCCCCCCATGCCCCATGACCGCACCTACCACAGTAGTACACCCACACAGACCACACCTATAATTTGACCATGTCAATGACCACACCCACACAACAATGATTCCACCCCTCCCACACATAGCCAACCATCTTGGTGATAATTCCACTCCTCCAATCTGCAGTACAAGCAAAAGAATGGCTACAGCTGGCACAACTTTATAATAAGATTAATATGATATTGCCGCAGGGATTAATTATGGGAAGAGGAGGGGGGGGGGGGTGGAACTTGGGCAGTAGCAAAACAATTATTAATTGCAATAAAATTGCCTCAATAGCACACTACAAAGTAGGGAAAAACTATTCCTCCCCTCCCCCCACTAGTGAACCCTACTTGGTCCCAATTACAAGAGTTCTGTTGTGTTGTACACAACACACACACACACACACACACACACACACACACACACAGTACATGGGAAAACATAAGAGTATTAACACACACACATTGAATGTCTCACCCACTTACCAACATCTGCTTCAACAAGAATTGTCTTCTTCTAGAAGTCGACTGGAAAAACTGCAACTGTTGATTATTAATACAATAAGCTTCTTCACAGACATCAAGACCTTCTACCATTCCTTAATATTAAACACAAGTAAAAATAAATAACAATCTATTTGGTCAAGCCCTCCCCCCCCCCCACATTTATACTTTCTACGAAAAATATTTAAATCTATAGTATATCACTAGTAACTAGTGATGTGCTTGAGCACAAATGGCGAGCGAGCCTAAAGACTATACTATTTTTATATGAATGATTTTGACTTCTAACACTGAAGCTACTGATAATAAGGTCCAGTTTTTTTTATTTAGCATACAGGGTAAAGGGATTTCAGTGCCATAGTAACAACTCTCTGCAACTGCTTGAATTGAAGGAAAAAAACAACAAAACAATACACGTTATTTAAAAGTTTGTATTTATTTAAAAGTTTTCTTTGTGATATTCTTTAGCTAAGTAGTGGTTGTAACACACAATGCTTTGACACAACTGGACATGCACCTACACAGACTTACCTTAGCAGTAGTCTAGTGGACAATGTATTTTCAAGTAAATACTGTTGCGCACGGCTTATAACCATGACAAAGAGCGCATTGACTTACCACCGCCACTAACTCTAATAGAAATGGAAGTCCCTTAAGTTTTCAAGTTTGAACTGCACCCGCAAAAGAATTCAAAACGGTATACAATTCAATTTCTAGGGTGATAAGGGTACTGATCGATAAACCAGAGGATTCTGTTTAGTGCAATTTGGGAGGGGGTCGACCACATAACTAACACAAAAACGCGAGGGTCAAAGTACAAAATGACATACGTACGTCCATATATATAAATAAATAAATAAACAAACATCCCCGATTTTCGATTGTGTTACCCCTGTAAGTGTCTCGCTCGCTACGCTCGCTCGCCAATTATCACTTCTGGTACATAACCTAACCATCTCCCCACCCCTTGGTACGGTACATATGCCAACAAGTAACATTTCTTGTTCCTCCAATGCCTATCTCGGTGTACCACACACGTTACTATATATAGCTGCTCTCTATCAAGAATGTCAGTTTAATAAAATTACGATGCTTGCACACTTACCAGGGTTATATCTAGAGATTATTTCTGGGTGGGGTGTGTGTGAAGCTTGAGCAAGTTTACCTCCCTCTCTCTCTCTCTGTATGGATGTATTTGTATTAATGGTACATTCTAACTATCCAATCAGATTGCTTAATTCACAATGCTATATTTCATACTCTCCTGCTACGAAGTGAACAAATGAATTGTCCAATCACGATTAGTTTTATGCTTTTCCTATAGCCTAGAGTCATGATGTTGTACCACTCTGCGTTAGGTCAGTAAGTGTCTTACACTATCTTCGGGCCTTTGGCCCTCAGTTGTGTAAATCCAGTATCGACATCCACGCAATTATGTAACCTACATATACATACATATATTTATTGTCATTAGACCACTGACTATTTTCGCATCATGCGAGCTTTCAATATTCTCCCTCGAACGCTCCATACGGAACCCTTCAACGTGCATGAATGTAGTTCTGTACAATTCCCGGCCATGCTAGAATGTTCAATATGCATCATGTGATGAGGAAACACTTAAGGTACTCAAGGGAAACATCTAGGGAAAAGTCCCATTCAATTCAAACGTTATGCTAACTTGATATCGTGAAGCAAAACCATCATATACTGCAAGAATCATTAGCTCACATGATTACAATGTGACGAAAGGGGCAATCACCAACCAAAGCAGGTGCCTGAAATTAACTAAAACTAGCATAATAAAAGGTCTAAATAGTTGTTCAAGTAACTCAAAACAACATTTAATTGTCAGTAATCTCCAAAATGACAGACAGACAGATCGACAGACAGGACGGCTACAATATCCCTCTCGCACACGCAGGCTGAGGGTTAATTACATATCTTGTCTAAGTCAAATATATGTGGATACCATTATTTCTCAATGTACTTTACTTTATTCCTCCAAAATACAAAACAAAAAACAAACAAAACAAAAAACAACAAAAAACAACCAACAACAAACAGAAGAATAAATAACCCCCTCCTTCCCCCCACCCAGAAAACAAAACAACAAACAACAACAAACAAACAAAAACAACATCAAAGGCCAGTAAAATGTACCTAACCATAGATAAACCTCTTCTACTGAATATGGACATCTGAAATAGTCCTTCAGGGAAACTCAACATTCCAACAAAAGTGCTTCAGCCCAATCACAAGTCAAATGAGAATGACCACTAGGGGAACTGAGGAGAGGCTGGCCAGTGAGTATCATAACTTCAGAATACGTGTTGGATGGAACACAGGGACAATAAGAATGTTGCCATTTGCATAAATGATCATCTAAATACACAAATATAGATTTAGATATAGAACAGACTTCTCCATAACAATGTGGCTTTCTTTTGCTCATCCAAATGATCATCCTAAACTTCTTAGCCAAAACTTAAAACCTGATACATATATATTATTCATTTGATACAGGAGAATATCACGAGTCTGTTGGCTTAGTATTTACGCGAGTGCCGCAGGCACGAGCGTAAATACCGCCAATCAGACGAGTAATATTCTCGGGTATCCAATGGATAATAAATTTATTAGGTACTGCTCATGGCAATACCTTGGTAACAAGAAATTTACCTAGGGGGACGTAATAACCCAACGTAATAACTATGAACACAGGTGATATGGAAAAATATTGCCCTAAGCCACATCCTGTTTACTTTAATGCATTTTCTATGTGGCAACAGTTATCAGGCTCTGTTCAGTACCTAATAAATGTCACATATATTATCCACAGATAAAAAACCGACCAAAACAAAAAACAAAAAACAAAACAACAACTAACAAACTGTGTCAACTTAGACTTGATTTAGTATAACATTTGATCATGATTGATATTATATCAAGTATATTTCATAGCAGATATGTCGTTCAGTAACATTTTTCATTCTTGTACTTAAAAAAAAAAGGCTGATTAAAACTAGGTAGTATAGAACATACTCGCAGCAGACATTACACCATTGACAGAAGTCCTACAGACCACAGTTCAAACACTAATAAAACTTCTTCACTCTGACTTCAGGAAGGGTAAGGTGAAGGAAAGGAAGAGGTGGTGGGAAGGGAGAAGGGGAGAATATTATGAGCAAAGGTTCTTTTCTTGTAGTGTTCTATAAGAACAAGAACTATCTACAAGTCGCCTTATTTTCTTAGCATAGTAATGAGAATCTAATTATTGCACACCACAACTATGGAATTAGGATGTGGCTATGTCTCATATCCAAAACATACATCACCAGCTCATGTAGTCCGGCGTAGACAGACCCTGTACCGAACCGCTATGCTGGGAATGGGTTTGGGGACATGGCCATACCAAATTTGTTCTGCCACACATATATTACGGCGGTCAATTACCGTTAGCAAATTACCGTTAGCAAATTACCGGAATAGAAATTCCTGTGCACATCAGCCACCCTTTCCAAAGCTAGGTTTAGCAATCATAGCTAATTTGTGATAGAAATTCAGGTATAAAGGAGGTGGGACACTCACTACTTCCTCATTCCTCCAGAACAAATTTGGTATGGCCATGTCCCCAGACCCTCCGCGCACTTTGCATGCTACGTGGGTCTGGCTATGCCAGACTACTACAGCTCATCAGATTATATTTAGGATACTAACACTTAAAAATTACCTTCCAGTCCTTTGGTTTAAGAAATGTTATTCTCCAGCTGTATAGCAGCACTGTTTGCAAATAAACGCAACTGTTTGCACCCTGCTCACACAGCAATTCAGCATGGTTAGAACATAGAAGATGAGCATATTGGGTCCAAAAAAAACCCTCTGGCAATGCATCCTGAAATACTCCACAAACAATAGCCCAGTCTTGCGCTTCGCCTTATCGAGCTTCCTATACATCGGGAAGTTCAGTGCCAACTAAGTGGAAGAGGTCGAATGGACACTCAGAGTAAGGAACAATAACATTTCTTGCAGATTAAACGTGAGCTCGAGCTTTAATGCTAGCCAGGCCAGACCCTTTACCTAACGCTCGTTTGCGTTAGGTAAAGGAGAACTCTGGCTAAAGGGCTACGGTTGTAAAAGGCGGTATTGTTCGTGACGATGCCAAACCACTTAACCTTTGTTAGGTAAAGTGTCTTTCAACTTACCTATTTTACTGAAAAGGTTGTTGGTACACTCAATTTATTTATTTATTATTATTATTATTATTATTTATTATTATCTCGCCTCTCTCCAAGTCACAGATTATTATTATTATTATTATTATTATTATTATTAGCTATTATTAGCTGCTACAACTACTATTATTTTATTTATTTATTTATTTATTTATTTTTTTTTTTTTTAATCAGTTTATATTAATTTATATTTACTATTTTAATGAATAAATATGATGAATAAGTTACTACTATTATTATATTTTATGAAATTTAGTTTATTTGTATAATTAATTTAGCTATTTGCTAAAATATAAATTAAGAACTAAAGAATGAATAAAATGAAATAAAAATAATTTTATGAAAGATAAATAACTAATTAGTAATTGAATAAATAATTGAGACCGTGGGTGCTGTGAGTCAAAAGTCTATGGCTTGTTGAAGGATGTGGGACACCGGCATAGTGGTGCAGACAGGAGACCCACGGGCTAGAGACTATCCTTTCCAGCATCTCTCAGTGGCTGTGCAGCGAGGAAACTGTGCCTCTGTCTTGGGAACGATCACCACCTAATCCTTAGTATTTATTTATTGAATAAATAAATAAAAATAAGTTAAAATACATGAGCATAGAAATCAAATGAATAAAAATAAATAAATATTTAAATGAATAAATAAAACAAATAAATGAATAAATAAATAAAATAAATACAAGCATAGACAAATAAATAAATAAATAAATAAATATTTAAATGAATACATAAATAAGAGGAACGAGTGAATGAATGAAGAATAAAGATAGACCCACTAAAATTTGATGCTTTGTGTATCAAATATTTAAGGCATAGCTAGTGTTATACTACTGATATATGCACATTTTTGTGTGGTGTATACCACTGGAATAAATGTAATGTTAAAACAGGAGGATTACTGAGTAATACACGAGTGTGTATACGTGTATACTAGAAGTATCAACACTCAAGTATAAGAATGCTATAACTTTGTAATATACATGATGTATTTGCGTGCTATAATTCAAGTATACACACCTGATTATAACAATGCTATAACTTCGTAATACACATGATGTATTTGCGTGCTATAAGTCAAGTATACACACCTGATTATAACAATGCTATAACTTTGTAATACACATGATGTATTTGCGTGCTATAAGTCAAGTATACACACCTGATTATAACAATGCTATAACTTTGTAATACACATGATGTATTTCCGTGCTATAAGTCAAGTATACACACCTGATTATAACAATGCTATAACTTTGTAATACACATGATGTATTTCCGTGCTATAAGTCAAGTATACATGCTTGAATATAACAATGTTATTTCAGTGATATACACATGTGGTAAGTATGAGTATACTACATGAATACATATTGTTAGTATAATAAAAGGATTACTTTAGAATACATATCATTTACATATGTGTATACCACTGAAATACATATGTGAGTATAACTCAATTATTCTAGTGCTATACACTTCCCAATACACATCAGTATTCTCTACTTTTTGCATGGTGTAATATAATAGTACAGTTAAGTAATGATAGCTTAACTGAACACATCCAATGACTACGGGTTCCCCTAAATTCGTTAATGCACTACAAACAGTCAACAATTTGTCGATATTCGCCACATTTTCATCATTTTTATGCTTGATGAGACTCAAACTCAAAGTTCCTTTTAATACTGTGTATCTATTTACACAGTGAAGGGCAGATATTTGGTTGTCCTACAAAAACAACAACAACAACAATTATGAACTATGAACTATTGACTACTTCCATACCATTAAGAAAATGCTCATTGCATATTCTTGAAGACTTGACTGGATGCCACCCTTCTCTTCTTATAGCAGCTTCCCACTTCTGGCACCTATTCCTATCTGTAAGTGGAAATCTAAAAAAGCTGAGCCCTCCTTTCTTTGCTACATAGTTTGTACATCCAACCACACAGCAATTCTTCACCATGACTGCCACAGCCGCTCTAGCTAGCTTTCCCCCAATGGGCGTGACCCGACCGCGCCCATGTACGTGAATATCATTAAAATTCCTCCCATACCATTGCACTTTCCGGGACTCCGTGACAGAGTGATAAATCCGGGACTGTCCCGGATGATCCAGGACATTTGGCACCTATGCATGCATTGCAGATATAATATAATATAAAGTACCTATCTGCTAATAAAACACTATAAAAATTAACAGTAATAATTACAGACAGATTATTGTATTGTAAGAAGTATTAATAAACTATATAACCGGCATAATGATGTCATGTATTTGGTTCATGTTTATAAAATTTATCCAACAATTGTTTTTTATTTATTCAAAACAATTCAGTAAATATTTTATCAACATGGCCTGACTATGGCACTTTTATCTGAAAAGATTTTGCATGATAAATAGCAAAGAACTCCAACACTTATTTTCTGACAAGTAATGTAGCAATAGGTATAACAATAGCTACTTCTTATACTGTCTGTCAGGCCCCATGCTCCAGTCCTACCCAACTCCAGCTCTCATGGCTACTCTCTCTCCCACTGGCCTCCAGGACGATCTTGGCCGTCTTTGGGAGCTGGATTGAGTGCCTGAGGCTCCTGTGTGGTCTCCTGAGGACGAGGCAGTCCTGACTGAGTTCGACCAATACTACAAGCTCTTAGATGGCCGCTTCTTCCTCGGAAGACCAACCCTCCATCCCTCGGCGACACTCGCAAGCAAGCAATCAGCCGGTTGCTATCCAACGAGAGGTCCCTGTCGTCGAAAGACAAGCTGCAAGTATTCCAAGTTGTGGTCAGTGAATACCTCTCCTTGGATCATGCAGAAGTCATACCATCCTCCTAGCTCCATCTGAAGCCACACTGCTACCTGCCTGTGCATGGTGTTTTCAAGGAGACCTCGACCACTACCAAGGTCAGGGCCGTATTCGACGCTTCCGCCAAGTCGTCGACGGGTGTCTCCTTGAATGACACCTTGCTTGCAGGATTAAACCTCTACCCACCTTTGACCGATGTCTTGATCCGATTCAGACATCATGGGGTTGCCATGAGCGTGGCATCTCAAAGATGTTCCGCGAGGTGCTCCTTCACCCTGAAGAGCGAGACTGGCACAGGTTCCTCATGCGGAGGGCCTCAGTCAGATCTTGAATTGTCGCATGAAGCGACTCACCTTCGGGGTGAAGTGCAGCCCGTTCTTGGCAACCCAGGTGTTGAGGATCATCGCCCATCCACTCATCTGAATTTCCATCAGCATCCGCCACCATCCTCAACTCGTTTTACGTGGACGACTTCCTGACCAGCACCGACAGCCTAGACTCCGCAATCAAGCTGAGATCGGAACTCTGCCAACTCCTGTCTCAATCGGGCATGCTGCTCAGGAAGTGGCGATCGAACTCCAGTCAACTTCTACAGTCCATCCCTCCCGACCTTCGCGAAGAAGAAGCCCAGGTCTCCATCTGTCCACCCAACCATGCGCACAAAGCCCTGGGAATGCATTGGGATACGGTGAGCGATAACTTGCACATTGCTGTTCCTGTTCTTTCTGTGTCCTCAGAGCCTGTGACGAAGAGAATGATAGCCGCGGGGACGGCCGGCATTTTCGACGTGCTCGTCCTCTTCTCGCCGGTGGTTGTTCTGGCCAGGATCCTGTTCCAGCAAACATGGAAGCTGTGACTCAGCTGGGATGCTCCAGTCCCGGAGGATCTTCAGCAACAGTGGGACTCCTGGCTCTCCAATTTACCCCTGCTCAATGCCCATCCGGTTCCTCGACGCTTGACTCTGCCGTCCAGCGACTCCTCATCCATCTCATCCCTACACGGGTTCTGTGACGCATCCACCGTGGCATATGGTGCAGTGGTGTACCTGCGCACTGTGTATGCGGACGGAACTGTCTCCACAACTTTGGTATCCGCCAAAGCCCGGGTGCTCCCTGTGAAGCCTGTAACCATTCCGAAGGCTGAGCTGTTGGGCGCCCACCTCCTTGCCAAGTTGCTACACCACATAGCAGCACTGCTCTCCATCTCCATCAACTCCTGTTATGCCTGGACCGACAGCGAAATAGTCATCCATTGGCTGCCCAAATCTCCGCCGCTTTTGGATCGGTTCGTAGCTAACAGAGTCCATGCTATCCAGCAACTCACCATCGCTCAGGAAACACGTCAGCTCCGGAGATAATCCCGCTGATCTGGCAAGTAGAGGCATGTGGGCACGCTACTCCTCCTTCTTCCTGCTTGTCAGGGTAGTAGGATGGATCCGACGTTTCGCCTTCAATTCCCGTCTCCATGCTGATCAACGCCGTTTCGACCCCCTCGACTTTGACGAAATCACCGCTGCCAAGTCCTGTGTGTACAGTTGGAGACATTCCCTGATGCCTTCCACGCAGCTGAGAAGTCCTCTCTTCTGTCTGGGAGCCACCCATTAGGGAAGTTCATCCTGTCCATCGCTTCAGAGGGTCACCTCCTGGTCTGCTCCAGGGTCCGTGATCCAGAATCCCCCACCCAACCCACCACTCTAGTTCCATTGAGTGCTCGTTCCAGACTCACAAAACTGCTCATCCAGACGCTCCACAGGACCTATAGCCATGCGGGCGTCTCCGCCTTGTCGTCCATATTGGCGGGCTCCTTTGTGATTCTCAACTTAAGAAACCTTCTCAAGCATGTTAGCAGAGCATGTGTGCATTGCCAGCATGCATACGCGAAGCCCCTAACTCAGTTGATGGGCCTACTGCCTTCCATCAGGACTACACCAGCTCCTCCATTCTCCAGAACGGGTGTGGATTTTGCGGGGCCTTTCACTCTCAAGATCGGCCATATACGCAAACCCACCCACGTGAAGTGTTACGCTGCAGTATTCATTTGCATGACGACCAAGGCCGTGCTCCTGGACTTGTGTGTGTCACTCTCAACCGCCGACTTCTTGGCCACCCTGTCTCGCTTCACTTCTCGTCGCGGCACACCATCTCACATCTTCTCGGACAACGGCACCAATTTTCAGGGTGCCCGGGAGGTCATCCGTGACCTCCAGAGATTTCATGGAAGACGAGAGACACGAGAAGCAATCGACAAGTTTTCTACAGAGAACGACATCAACTGGCACCACACCCCGCCGAGGGCTCCACACTTCGGCGGGCTGTGGGAAGCCGCAGTCAAGGCCATGAAGGCAATCCTCAGAAAGAACGCTTGTCCACACCCGCTACGGTGGGAAGAGCTATACACCCTGCTTGTGGAGGCCGAAGCTATCCTCAACAGCCGGCCATCCCCACTACATTCAGAAGAAGCAGCCGAAGGAATATTCTTAACGGCCGGCCACTTCCTTATTGGTCGACCGCTGAGGGCACCTCCAACGAAGACATCTCTATCAGGCTCCATCTCCAACCTCCGTTGTTGAAACTTAGTTGTCAGACTCCGTGCAGACTTCTGGCGACAATGGCTATCCACATATCTGGCTTCGTGTAGTCAGAGATCCAAGTGGAGAAGACCAGGACCCACCATCAAGCAAAGACAAGTCGTACTACTCAAAGACGAGTCACTTCGCATTTGTGCAGTGGTGACGGAGGTACGCTGGAGATGATTGCATCAACAGAGCCGTCACCCTCCGTTGCCACGGTAAGACTTACAACCGACCAGCCAATCGCCTCACTCCACTGCTCTTCGATGAAGATCACACTTCGACCTCATCCGACGTCTCCAACCATACTCCATCCAGAGAACATTCCTAAACTTCAATACTCCGTCCATTCCTGCCCCCGGGAGTATGTCTGGGATTCCTTCCCAGACAGCTTTTCATGAACTTAGAACATTTCCATCCGGCTCGAAGGACCAAAAATGTGTGGGTCAAAGTATCACCACACGCTGAGGGTAATTTGAGACTAGCTAGCTAGTTCTTAGTTAGCTAAACTCAAATTACCCTCAATGTGTGGTGATACTTTGACACACACAAAAATATTTAAATGTCTATAAATAAGCCTTCTACTGAGTATACATGTGTTTTTTATGTATGCTACTTAGTTCTAACTGTTTGATATGAGACTTATAACTAATAATCAAAATTAACTGATAAAATACAGAGATCTGGTTCAACTGGACAAGAAAATTTTAAAATATTACAATGTTAATCTATAAAGTAAAGAAGAAAATTATAACAACTACTCCAACTACTGAGATTGGGATCGTGCAGCTGATGAAGTTGAATATATTTGTACAAGAAAATGTTTATAAACATAATGCCAGTTTATTGGACCTCTCACACACTATTGTTATAACACAGACAGACATCAACACTGCCAGTGAGTATAGGAAAAGTATAATAGGATAGACAATTAACTCCTCACTCTCTATAACTTATATAAACATTAGCAATTTTTAGAATCACTTTAAGTTAGTACTTGTCCTGTGCAGTCAGCTGAGCTACAATAAAAGTACCATGTCAATTTTGGAAATTTTATAATTAGCTCACTTGTTAGTGTACAAATTTTAATGCATACAGCTCACAAGTTGGCGGGATACATTATATAAAGATTAAGTTGATCAGGAGAAGATATATAGCAAAAACTTTATAATGTTAAGAAGATAATATAGCTAGTTAAAAAAATTGAGAATATAGCACAACCATTAAAGAAAGTTTTAATATTCTTCAACAATTATGTACAAGGCACTTTACCACCAAAATGTAGGAACCAAATTATGTGTATTATTCATTTTCTAACTTAGCTTATCTATTTCTAACAAACCAGTGTCTAATCTCAGCAGAACCGTGCCATAAACTTGAGAGTTGTCACTCATAAATATACATTGATAAATTCCTGCATCAGACTCTTGGAAACTGAAGGACACAGTAGACTTAAGTCGACCATGTGCTTCCATTGCAATCATTGGAGATGTCCTGGCCAGAACTCCATTATGCAGCCATTGTGCTGTTGCAACTGAATACATATTCATTTCATCATCCTCATGACCAGCAGTGAATGATAATGTAATAGCATCATTGACAAAAGATGCTCTTCGATTGGGAAATTCTACAGATGTTAGACTATCCTGTTTAGTTATTCTCAACACTCCTGGAGCACTGGACAAAACTATTGGTTGGAATAAACAACAATGATATAACAGCAAAAGTATGCAAACAACTCCATAAAGTGCAGCCTGCATTATCTGATATAGATGAGTGCTGTGTCACACTAAAAAAACTAAACAATACTGGGCCTCTTGAGAGTGTTTTATCCAAGTTACAAAATCCTCAAGCTCAAAGTTTATAATCCACAACAGCTAAAATGGTATTGTTGCTGGCCAGCTGAATCTTCACGTACTGTAACATTATTATATTGTTTTAAAATAACTTGCATTTTATTTTTCAATTCTTGTTTGTTTTGGCCAGTAGATTGTGTTCAAGGGTTAATAAAAAGCCTTCCCTACATGACCATGCCAGAGAACAAACCTATTAGCAATCATATCATAGACTATGCTACTACAGCAATAATACTCATATTATGCATCTTGTAGGGCTTAATTATGTGAGGGAGGTGGCCAGAAAACTGGTTTGCTAATAGGTGCCCACGAATGCACATTCCTGAAAATGTACTGCTAGAATAAATTGAAACCGGTTGTGAGTGCAGTTTGAATGTAATCTAATTTGCAAAAATGTCACCTGACTTATTTAGTTCTGGACACTACCTTGTGTTATACCTCAGAATTAAGAATGGAAATTAGTCCAAACTTCCTGGATTGACCTTAGCAACAACATTTTTGTTAAATATTTTTAAAAGATAAAACTATTGTGTTGCTTCGAGTAACAATTGACTGCTGAATTGTCAAGGCAATTAAAACATTTTTAAACTTCGTCTAATAAGAAGTGTGAATACATAAACAGTTTTCCATATCTGATACTAAACTATGTGTAGCTAATTCTGAGTTCACTATAACTTCTTCATCCTGTTGCAAATTTTTACAACTGCTTTGTATTCATAAGCTGTAGTCAAATGCTTAGGTTCCTCCACATGCAGAGCAACTCAATCTTTATTGTTGAATGGCTTCTGTAGACTTGTTTACTAGATTCACCATATAAAAACCGAAGTTGCTGTTAATCTAGGTCTACTACCTCAATAATTGACCGCTCGGTCACCATTTTGATGTAAGCCACAACTCAGACTTTGCCTTAGAGATACCACTACTATAAGGAGTTCGAAAACAAACCTACTAACTATATAGCTAACGTCTTGAGGCTTTTTTGTTTGTTGAGTGAAGCCATTCAGACTAGAATATACAAAGATATTACCAAGGTGTTACTTCAAATCGCCATTCAGCGGTGAAAGGGTTAAAAAATACGTTACTCACAGCTTATTGATCAAGCCAGCTAGAATACACAAACAGGAAGATCAGTGTCTAGAGGATATTAGAGAGAGAACACAAAGAAAAATTCTCACTTGTCATCTAATGTGAATTGGGCGCATTTGAAGTAGTATTCTGGATACACTTTGTATGAAGTTGTAATTGGGCACTGCATAGTGTACTACTAGCACAGGGGTGTAGGAACCGGTCAGGCCATGGCCTGACCAATTTTACCAATCATAAAGTTGGTAAGTATTACTATGTATGGCTTTTCAGCATGCTCAGGAAGAATACAAATTACATCCAGAACATGCATTACATTTTTAACCAGGCCAGAATTAGGTCTAAGAGATCAGATGAAGAATAACTGATATGCCATAATTATAGCAGTAGTTGGTTGCAGTGAAGCAACATGGGTACTATATTCAATGATTCAGTTATTCTCAGCTGAAATAATTATAATATTAGCTAATTTTCTCATTCTAATAGTCAATATTAATGTTAATTAAAACTTAACCCGATGTTCTAACTTCTTGCTGAACTCCTTTTCTGGGGTCAGCTGAGATTAAACTCTCCGTGGTGATATAATAAACAGCAATGTAACCAGCAAAATTTCTGTAGGGTACGCTTACTGTTTATTTTATCCTGAAAGGTGATATGCATGCAGCATAGGTTTTAAGTAGCTATTCAATTTTATTTTCCAATTACTGATTTACAGTAAAGCATCAAAACTATAAATAAAGCAGATATTAATATACACATTAAATGGCCTGACCAATCAAAGTTACCTTCCTATGCCCCTGAGCAAAGTTTGTGCTTTACACTCTCTTAAAGTGATTGAAGTAGTACTTCAAGTAATGCCAATGAAATCACTAATGCTTGTGCTTGTGCTGACTACTCCAAAAGTATGTAAATGTGCTTGAAACACTTCAGCTAAAATATAATAAAACTCTGGCATTGTATACAGAGAAATATGTTCGAAAATAATCTTGCATCTCAGGATCATGTATTTACTCACCTGTAATAGGTATTATGTCACCATTTGCAGTTTCTTGTCCATCTTGAGCAGTACATTGATACATTCCAGCATCAGAAGACACTACAGTATCTATTGTTAGCAATAAAGTTGTGGTGGAAGAATTGTTTGTCATGAGAAATCTTCTTATGAATATGTGAGGAACATCTTGTACTAGTTGTCCTCCATCTTTATTCCAAGTCACCGACAGTGTATTAGATGCTAAGTTAATTTCACAGACCAGCTGGATGACTGATCCTTCTACTGCTCTAGAAGACTGATTGTACAATGAATTAGGATGTGTAGTTACAGACAGCTGAGCTTGAACTGTATAATCTACATACATAATATATTACAGTCACATATTATATGATTTGAGAAATATTCCCATCTTTTGGGAACTTTTCAATACCGCCTTTCCTCACTAATACCAAACTAATGTACAATATAATTACAGATTCCCATTTCACACATGCACATTCTTGACTAGTTTACAATTGTTCTGATAATATTTTAATGGTCTTGAACCTATAGTGCATCTATTCCATCTTTATCATTGCAACAAAGAGAATAAATATTAATTTATTTTTATATTTTGCCAATTACACTGAGTTTTGAGTGGGGCTGCCATCTTAGGTGAAGGAAAACTTAAAAAGAAGAGAGAAAAGATGAGAAGAGGAGAATAGAGCAGACTGAAGTATAATAAAAAGCTCTTGAAAAAGAGAGAAAACATCTGACAAGCAAAAGAGGGCTGAGAAAGAAATTATGTGTTGTAGTGATAATCCATTTTTTTTTAATGCCAGGGGTAATTTCTTTCTCAGCCCTCTTTTGCTTGTCAGATGTTTTCTCTCTTTTTCAAGAGCTTTTTATTATATATTTACCTGATCATGCATTAGAGATGCCTAGACATCACTTGTGACAAAATGTATGTACTGCATACAGCTTTAGAAGACAAGGCTAGTTGTAAAATTTTAAATCGGATGAAAAAGATAGATGGGACACAAATCCATTTCCAGTTCTTTTTTGTTTTATTATTCAGTCTAAAAAATCTTAAATTCTTCAACAATGCAGTGGTGAAAGGATTAGTGGAGTCTATCAGTATAATACCTACAATTTTAACTTATAATCTGGATGTTAATACTATATGCTACAGACATAGTTCAAGTTTACACTAATGGATATATTGAGTATTGTCAAACTTGCTTTACTCAAACAGTGAAATTAAACCAAGTATAATAGCTACACTAGTATACTCTAGCATTCTCTTGATAGAATTATACTATAACAGATAGTGAACTAAAAAATAACATGTGAATAGGTTTATATAGTCATAGTAATCTACAAACTCTAGTATTTGAATCCATATACATTGCTGGAAGCAGTCTCCTGTAGTCAATGGCTTTTCTAATATCACATCTTAGTCCAGTTTAATTATATCGAGTACCACTATTAGGGCATTTTTTTTTATTAATGTAAGAGGGTGAGATTAAGCCTGAGCTATTTCAAAGGGTCATAATTTTTATAGAGACGAATGTGTAGCTATACAAAAATTGGAGTGATATTATTTCTGAAATAAAAGTAACTTGTAAGGTCTTGTTTTAATAGATAGATGGGACACAAATTCATTTCCAGTTCTTTTTTGTTTTATTATTCAGTCTAAAAAATCTTAAATTCTTCAACAATGCAGTGGTGAAAGGATTAGTGGAGTCTGAAATAAAAGTAACTTGTAAGGTCTTGTTTTAATAAATCTAAATCATAGTTACTACTGCCACAGTTTCACATAAACGAGACCCACTTACAGAAAATCCACACAGACAAAAATCGTTCTAGCTATTATCAAGACAATACCTAAAAGCAGATGGCCCGAGGACTGAGTGCGATAAATGTACTAGGCACTAAGCGCTCATGCTTTAACTATTTTAAATACCGGGCAAGTGTTATTGCACACTTGCCAAGTTATTACACCTGACAACAATATAGCAACGGTATTTAAGAATTTACAAACTTCACTTTTCCCTTTTAAATTTGCTATTTGCATACAAAATTCCAGGGGAGCAAAATGAAATAAAGGGGACAAGCACCTCCTCTAGCCTCCCTGAATGAAGTCCTGCCACAATATATTACATAGAAAAATGAATAAAAGTATTGTCTCTACAGTCCCATTTATGGCTCCACCCAATTAATGTCCAATTATTTTTTTTTATGTCAACTAATTATATTTTTGTCTTTACACATTAATGAGAACTTGGAAGCAAATAGAACTAGTCTGACCTTTTGACAGCATTATGATATACCAAGAATACTATTATTGGTAAAGTTGTCTCCTGATATTTAGTTTTAAGAATTATTATGACAGTAAAAGTACTATTAATTAAGAAATGGAACACTCCCAACAAAAAGCATATAGGATCATTCTTAGCACATTCCACATTCCCTGATGGAAGCACAATTTAAAAATGAATATGCTTAAGTCCAAATAATGAACTTGTTGAGTACTACTCTGGAATCACATTACCTTTCTCTTCCTATAGTAGTTGAGTTGGCCAGGAAAAAAAACTTGAATAACTTTTGAACGGAAGCAGCTACGCATCCGGGGTTTGCAACATTAGAAAGCTTACGCCAAAGCGGTTAAAAATATTTACTCAGTATACTTCAAAACCGGAGAGAAAGTACTATTCTAAAACTCTATACAAAAGTCTACGGGAATAGAAAAAACCACGGGTTTCCCGCTCAAAACGCGCCCGCTTTAGTCACGCGGTACAGCTCAATTAATCACGCAGACTGTCTTGAAAACAATGAGCGGCTTCTTCTCGGATTACTGCGTTTCTAGCCTTGCATCGCGATTAGCTTAGGTTGCTAGGTGGAAACAGGATAGTGGAGTGTCCTGTTGTCGCAGAGGGTACAGGATAGAAGGATAGAAGGAGTGTTCTGTTGTGGTGGAGGGTACAGGACCACCTGATAGGATGTAGGTAAGATTATATGTTTACCTGTTCAATAACAAATGCCGTATAGCCAATATATTTCAGAGTGATATAGCTAACATTTAGCTAGCAACTTGTGATACAGCCGCACTTAAGCTTTATGGTTATATTTAATTTGTGTGCCTACTAGATGCCTTTTATTGTAGGGATTAAGATCAACTCAGGCTGTACTCCACATTCAACTCGGATCACAACTATATTTTGTATATGTGTACTACTTAAATCCTATCATCTCATCAATTTTCATATATATTATAAATAAATGAAATAGTTGATAATTTTTCTGTGGTGCAGTCGAAATTATGCCTACCCCTGGTAACTTTAGTGTCCTAAAAACGTTCTGGCTAAGGGGATGGAGGTCAAAGCAAAGGAAAAAAACAGTGGCTGGATAGGGTAGTTATAGTCAGGCATAGCTTGACCCTGTACCTAACCACTACAAAGAGGAAGGGTGTGGGGACAATTATACACATTGGTGGTTGTACAGGAATGTGGCAGTGATTATCTAATTACATTTACCGAGCCTACAGTTTGCAGGGCACGCTGACCCCAACACAACCACGGAGTATTTTGCACAGGCTCAGCTACCACCAACATTTGATAGTTCAGGAACGCTGGCGGGGGTTTCGTTATGTAACTCGTGGTAAGATTCCCACTCATTTCACTGAGGGCTGCCTATAAGACGACAAAAAATGTTAACTATGTATCCACATCCCAAAATCTTGGCTCTAGAACAGCCAAGGTACATGATTGTTCCCAGAACCTTTCTCCCTGTGACAATTACATAAAGGGTCTGGCGTAACTGACTGGATGATTCATACATTACTATATGAATGGAGAGTGTAAATTAGAATATAGAATCTCCATGCTTTTTATGCAAAGTGACTTTCATAAACACGTGATAAAAATACATGTAAAAAATAGTTATATATAATGTGGATAAACTCAGAATAAAATATAATGATCAGGTAATAAATAATTAGTTCATTGACATTTTGATTTAGGTTACTAACTTATCACAAGAAGAAGGCTATAATTATCAAATTCTTACAGGTTTGCAGTAAATTGTGGGGCATGAAGTAAACAAAAGAAATATTTTTCCTCTATTAAAAGATTTTACCTCATACCTCAATGTAGTGGTGACGTCATTCAGTCTCTTTGGGTGTCATGCAACTAATATGATTGTTAGTACAATATCTGAGAATCCGTTCAGTATTTAGTGTTTCAGTAAATGTATTTTTAAGATGCAGTTTCTAAATGGTCTAATGTTTAGATAAGTACTGTTTTTCACATAAAGAACACTATTACTGCCTGATTTTATGATTGCTCACTATTTAAGAAGAAAAATACGTTACAAATTATCTACCAAGGCAAAGATATTTGGTTAAATACAATGATAAAATCATGATTCAGTCATTCTTGGCTGAAATAATTATAATAATAGCAATTTTTTCTCTTTTTAACAACCAATAAAATTTTTAATTATAACTTAACCCAACGTTTTAACTTCTTGCCCAAGTCCTTTTCAGGGGTCAACAACTTGAAGGAAAATAAGAGAAACACCTACACAAAGTACTTCAAAGTAATGGTTATGACAACGCAACCATTAGAGCAAGCTCAAAAGAGTTACCTTCTAAAGATCACACAGATACTGAGCAAGAGAAAGACTTGATTCTTACTATTCCATACATAGCAGAATTGAGTGAGAGCATTGAGAGTATTCAGAGAGTGTGTAGAGACTTTGGCATCAAAACAACATTTAAGTCAGGTAAGACGCTAAGATCATATCTAACTAAAGTCAAAGATACTATACCTATTACAACAGAATCATCCATAGTGTACAGTATACCTTGCAGTTGTGGTAAAGTATACATAGGTGAAACAACTAGAAAGTTTGAGCAGAGAGTGAAAGAACATCAGGATGCTTGTAAGAGAGGTGATGAGAAGGTTTCAGCCATTGCTGAACATGCTTGGCAGCAGCATCACCCCATTAAATGGGAAGAGGTAAGAATTGTAGACAGAGCCAGTAGGAATCGTGAGTTGAAGATCAAGGAAGCTCTACACATAACAGAGACATAGGTTTAGAGATTCCAGGATGCTGGCTGTCCGTGCCTATCACCCTCCAGGATACAATAAACAGTAAGGGTACCAGAAATCTTGCTGTTTATATTGTGTCGTTATATCACCATGGAGAGTTCGACCTAAGTTGACCCCTGAAGAGGACTTCAGCAATAAGTCGAGACGTCTGGTTAAGTTATAATTAACAATTATTTATTGGCTATTAAAAAGAGAAAAAAATTGCTATTATTATAATGATGAAATTAATATTCATGCATCCTGCTAATTGATATCATAATTGGCAAAACTGATGTCATAGAATGGTTTTTGAGAATATAAGATTTTTGAGAAGGGTTAGCATGTAAGCAAGGTAGGTGAGGCCTTGTAATATCAAACACATTATTATTTGCTAGTCTATCAATAGGATAACTACATAGCATATGTAAGAATTGATATTAAGCTGAATAGCATATTAATTTAGTCTGATACTGTTAGCTTATCGTTATAGTTCTCTGTTATAGGCGTTTTCTAAATATTTCAGATATACTATTATTTCAAAACCTTACAATCTGCCTTTAAAACAATTACCCACCAGTTAGTTAATACATATTGATTCTAACCTGTGAAGTAGAAATGAAGATAGTAGACAAATAAACAAGAAAAGTATGAGTTAGGCATGTCCACTGACAGAGAATCTTTGTAGACTGCAAAGACTTCCTAGCTACACACTACTGTTTGTTACAACGTGTGAGCCTCGCCCAATTTACAGGATCTTAAGTAAGGTTTACTATATACGACAAATTATTGCGAGTTGCGGCTATTACCGTTGGTTGTGGCGGAGGCAATATAGCCATAGTATATGGAATGCGGTTTGTTCCAAAACCCGGCTAATTGTCGGGTCGCGGTATAGTTACAGTACCCGCGGTAAAAGTAACTTAACGCGCGTTAAGTCTAACTTTTACACGCGTTTAACGTACTCGTTCGAGTTATTTTGATGCGCGTTGAGTGGCTTTATGTAGTACAACACATAAACACCATATCATTCTGTGGTCATTCATAAACACCATATCATTCTGTGTTCCTTCAACGTTTATCATTCTGTGTGGTCTTGTCAGCTATGGACGAGAAGGACAAAAATCTACTCGATGGGGCATTATGTGCAACAAATTTAACTCATTTGAGGGACAAATTTGTTAGCGAGAAGGTGGAACACAGCAATATAAGATATGACAGGTACATATATCTAAATGCAATTACAAAAATGGTGGTGATGTAGGTGACTGTAAAGTTGATACCACTGTTAACTGATGAACAGTTAGTTTCACTGGAGTCCAACCTATGGGAGACCAGATCATGCAGAAGAGAGCTTCAAAGAACATGAAAGGTAAGTTGAATTGGCTAGGCATTACAGTGACTACTTAAGGTTGAATATATTATATGAATCTTTAGAAAGTGGTCAAATTTCCAGTGAAATTAATTCACTCTTTCCTAGTTGCTCTAGTAGCTCAACCACTGGAATAGAGAGTCACCAAGACATTGTCATGAGAGCTAACAGATTGATTACATGCTTTCGCTCTTCTCCTGCAGACGTCTCAGGACATCATTTAAAGTCAAGTAAAAAAAACATGTAAACATAGAAAAAGAAAAAATGCTGCAAAAATCTTGTTTTAATTGAGTGTCCAGGGGATCCTCCACCAGAAGTGCAAGCACTTCATGACTACCATAAGCTCTATGAAGGGTCGCTTAGATTTATAACTTACATCACTGAATAACAAATCAGATGGGAAATAGCAAGCCTCATTCGTGAAAAAGAAAGCATTTTTAATGAATACAAAGAGATTGGCGGAAATGATTTTTCGTTTGTGCGCTGTGCGAACAGGAAAGTTTGTCTTCCCGATGGGCAAACTAATTTTGATGGTAATGGAGTTTGAAGAGTGTATTGTACAGGTGCTGTTTATGTCATGCTGACGAAGTCCTTTTCTACTAAAGAAGTAATTTAGAGTGTTGTTGTTGTTTTTTCTATTTTAAGTTACTAATATTATTGCAATGGTTGGTTATTGTGACATATGTATTTCAGACAAGCAGCCTACCTTCAGAACTTCCTGATGATATAGACACTGTTCCTATAATTACACTAAATACATCTGTTTTTCCTGATGATATAGGTAAGTTCATAATGTTGTAGATTATCATTTGATTGTTTTATTATGTTTCTACTCAGAAATAACATATCCATGTTCGCCAATCACACTTTCTGATCATTATGAGTAAGTTTCTGGCAAAATTGTATGGCCTACTTCAGCATTTTATATTGAATCATATCTATACATTCTGTAATTTGTTTTTAAAGCATATGCCACAATAGCCCTGGTGACAAAATCTTCGATCATGACAGTTCCGTTGCTCCTTTATCTCCAAAGTCAAAAGAGTCTGGTAAGTAAGTAAAATTTATTTATTTGTATTTGAACATATTTTCAGTTAACACTCACTGTACAGTTATGGTGAGGAAGCAAGCGCAGCCAGGTTTTTAAAAGAGAAAATTCTAAGGGGGACGGTGGGCAAAATAAAGTTTTTTGTCAACAAGGGGGAGGGGGTGGGAGGGGTGGGGGGGGGGGGGGGGGGGGGAAAGGCCATGCATGTATTAATGTACATGAATCAAGTGTGTGTGGATGGTAGATGTAACCATTAGAAAATAATGGAAGTATATAGACACACAGGTCTATTTTGAACAACTCGGATAAATTAATTGCCAGTTTTAATTAATCCATAAAAAATGGATAACTAACCATATTGCACTCCAAGCACATTGCTAGCATATTATATGAATAGAATTTAAAGGTCGGACCATTATATTTTGTGTGCAATATTATTCTTTTTTTCATTTTTTGTCATTAGATTAACTACAACCGACACTCAACCACCAGTTGAAACTGTTTTGCACAGAACTCCATCAGAAAGACATTACAGGTAACACATTACACGCTCACCCACTGAGGATTTGTAGTGTGGACTGACTGGCTGTTTATTAATGGTACACTTTGTAAACACAAGTACAAGAATTCAAGTGACTGAAATGAAGGTCAACATATCTCCTAATGACACCTTCACTCGCTCACTAATAACTTTTGCTAGAGTTTAGTCAGAAAAGCATAGGTGGAAGAGTAAGAAATCTGCATTGAAAAGATACAAAAATCACACAATTGCCACCCTCAGCCTGCCTCCTCTTGATTCTCCCCTTTAATTTTGCTCATAGTGCTATTCAATATGTTTACTTCTAAAAATATTTTCAAAAGTTCAATCTATTTGGCAAATGATGTTGCACTATAATATTAACATTATTTATAAAAAAAGAACTTAATGAATATGAATTGCAGTTATAAACTAAATAAAAATTGTGAAGTCATGTTTTGCATATAAAAATCACAATGTAACTAAAAGAAACCAGTAAGCAGCACAAAAAATACAAGCACAAAATATAAAACATACTGGGGTTTTTTTTGTTCTTTATTGCCTTAAATGACTTCATAGACATCCTCTAAATCTTTTTCTGCTTGGTCACTTCTGTCCTCATAATTTTCCTTCATTCCTCTTTTAATGTTCTTTGGCTTGGCGTTCTTCAAACTACTTGCTTTTGCTACATAACTTCCTGTTAAATTGTGTGTTTTATATGCCTCACATTGTGTATAACATACTTCATCTTTCTTGTTGCTTTCTGGAACAATATTTTTAGATATTGTTACATTTTGCATAGTGTCATACTCATGAAGATCATTACTCTGAACTGCCTGAAGTTCCAATGACTGATGATGAAAATTCTGTAATATAACTTCTGGAGATGATCTAAACAAAGAAATGTTTGAAGAATTTGTATAATGTACAGAATGGACTGCGACTTGCATGATAATTACATGTAAAAAATATAAAATTTAAAGAAGCCTTCATCTCAGTTGTGTGATATAAATACTTAAATGTGACAACAGGTGCCAAATAATACATTAACATTCAGAAACTTCAGAAAAGGCTTAAAACTAAGAAAAAATTGAGTGAGTGATTTAATGAATGATGAGTGAATGAAAAAAATGATTGAATAATAAAATAAGTAACGAAACTTAAATCAATACAATCAACAAATAAATAAATAAATATATAAATAAATAAATCAATATATAAAAAAATAAATGAAATATCAAATTAATTAATTAATAATAAAATGAAATACACACAAATAAACTGGTCACATTCCAAAATAAAATCACAATCTAAAATGTAGTGATTCAAAAATACTGGTATTTGAAAGAGATAAATCATGAAAGGAAAAAATTGGAAGCTATTCAAATTAAATCAGCTCCAAATTATCAATTTCTTATGATTTTTATAATTCATTTATAGTTTTATTTATTTGTTTCTTTATGTTTGTTTATTTATTTATTTATTTATTTATTTATTTATTTATTTATTTATTTATTTATTTATTTATTTATTTAATTATTTATTTATTATTTATTTTCTTGTTCATGTTTGTTGTATTATTTTTTCAGTGTTAAGCATTTTCTGAAGTTCCTAAGGATCAATGTATCAATTAGCATTCTGTCTTCAAGTTTAAGCTATTGATAAATGTATTAATTTATAACTCATTATAATACTCACATGTTTGGAACTGATTTCTTCTCACATCTTATTCTAACATACACATTACAGCAATTACAATGACTAGAGTTAATATTGTCACACAGACTAGAGAAATGGTAGTAATACGAATAAAATTTATTGCTGTAGAAGTGAACTCATCAGTAACAGAATCTGTACTTGTAGAGTCACATTCCTCTTCCCTTAAAGAAGTAATTAACACTTGACAGGAGGACTTGATGCTCAAAATCAGTGCTTTGATATTTATTGAAGGTCCACTTGACACCCATTGCTGTAATATATGTATAAAATCAAGTGCTGTCATTTCTGATGTACCATAAACTTGTGCTCTATAGGTGACAAATTCTTGTGAGTTGGCAAAGCAGTGAAATCCTCCATTTGTAATTGCAGTATTAATATCAATATTACACTGGCACTGTTCTATTAAAAATGATGTAATGTGAGAAATGATGTAATGTGATTTCTCTGAAGGACTATCATTCTGATGGAATGCAATTTTGTAAAATCGTAAATTAAATAAAATATGACTGACTTACTATTATACATAATACAGGATGTAACAGTTTGGAGGACAAGCTGAAATATTTCACCTAAATAATATAAAAACATTTTGTCTGTAAATTGATCTGCTTCTAATTTTAGTGCATATACATGTAGTGGTATTGTATATTTGTAGTGATGTTATAAAAGAATATGCTGTTCAAAATAGTTTACGTGTATGTAGCTATTACTGCCATAAATTCCAATAAAGCAAATTCTGTTAAATCAATTTGAGCAATAATCAATTAATATTTATGAAGGTGTTTCTTAAGTATGATATTACCCATATAATTCAAACTTGGCAAACATGCTTACTAGATGCAGTGAGAACAGGGATTGGACCTGCAGACAAACTAATTGGTTCTTGTGAGTCTGTATCAAGACATGTTACATAAATGTTATATCTAGATCCTTCACTTAGACCTGTCAATGTGGCTCTCCAAGTGCCATTGCCATATGATTGAGAATTGCTGGAATTAAATATTGCCTCAACAGAATAAGAAGAATTAACTTCAGCAACAACCTATTTAAAATTTATCATGAATGAACTAGGACCATGAAGTACTACTTGCTCTACCTGAAAGTAGTTATATTCTGGAGAATTCCACATTATAGTTAAACCAGTCTCCATTACCATGGTAAAAATAACACCAGTGGGTGGAGGCACTGCAAAGAATTGTTTGGTGTAATACAAAGCACCAATTATAATAATCTATTATAAAATTATATACGTATCAAAATTTTACCACATTGTGGCTAGGGTTTTAGTATATTACAATGATCCTTCAAAATGTAGTCTTTTTTTATCTCGTCTCTCTTTCTATTTGTCTACTGTATTAGTAAAGTGTGAATCTGCCAGCTAAGTGTTTTGAGTAAGCCTGTTTGAAGTTTTAATGACTATCACTTGTTTATAGCTACAACTAAATATAAATTAAAATAAATGTCTAACATTGCAGAAAGTTGGATCATTTCTAATTGTTCTGTCTAACAATCTGGAAGTAAAGCTTAGTTTACACTTCCTACTGAATGAGAAAATCAACCACTCTACAGTATGTAAGTACCCTGATAAATAGGAAAAATATGCCCAATGTTTGAAGAACCAAAACTTCTAGCTAAATGAACTCATGTTCTAAAGAAATAAAAAAAACTTTACCAATTACACCTTTAAATTATTGAGTATTCCAATCTGATAAAAATATACATTGCTGCCTCTGTATGGCTGTATACTTTACCTGTTGCATTTTGTAATAGCATGTGAAATGTTACTGATACGTAGTACAAAATAATTTGTCACTGATCCATGGAGTTCAACTATATATTATAAGTAACTAAAGCTCCAATTGGCACTCCCAAATGAAAATTAAAACTTTGTTCCTGATTCAGCATGGTATTTGATAATTCATCATAACTTGACTCATGTACCAACTATTTTATGTATTTTGGTATAGTGTACAACAATAAATTAAAACATGTTTACCTTGTACGGTAAGATTAGCTTGAGTTTGAAGTCTACCAGATTCATTGGCAGCCACACAGATGTAAGTTCCTCTATTGCTATAGTTTACACTCCTTATGGTTAACTCTCCAAATCTATCGTCATTTTCATCTGCTATGATAAGATAGTTAGTGGTGTTGGAATCAGCAGTGGTGATGATTTCTGCTATGTTTCCACTAGCATCCTTAAACGACCAAGTGATATTGTGCTGTGGAAAGGCCAGAACATGGCAAGGAAAGACAGCATCATTTCCACTGGCTCTGCATTCATTTAGTGGACCACTTACTATCTGAGGAGGACCTAGACAAATATAATATCCTCCAATATTTTTAACAAATTTAACTAAAATACAGTAGTTAATTTAAAATGTTTAAATAATTACCAAAAGAAAAAAGAAAATATATTTTTTCTTTACTTTTATAAAACCAGTCAGTAATTGTAGATATTTATGTTGCTTGCTTGGAGCAGGCTACCATTCTAATTTACAAGTATGTAAAACAAAATTTATTCATTTGCATCGTTCTACTGTCATAGTGATTGAAAACTACTGCAAAATTGAAATCACCTCACATCTGGCTGATAAAGAACTATACCCTTACCTCTAACAACAATATCAATGTGGTCACTGTTTGCTCCAGCTGGGTTTGTAGCACTCAGGAAGTATCTGCCTTGATCAGTTTCTGTCACATCTCCAATTGCTTGTACAATATTGTCTACAGTGAGACTGAGTCTGTCACTAGTATAGGTCAGAGTGGACACACTGGTTCTATTCATTAGGTCTGTGATGTCTTCAAACTCTGCTGCTGTAAAATCAGGACGACCAACTGGTGCATTGGCTGCATAGTACCAGCGAATATCACTGGTTTCTACACTGGGTATTGCATTCACTATAGTAAATACTAGAGTTACATTCTTCTTAGCAACTGCCACTTCTCTTCTGCTTGTAGACAAGGGGACAACTTCTGGAGGCACTGTATGACAGGACTCATAATACACACAATACTATTATTATGAATAATTATGTACTCTAATTATATTAATCTATTATAAAGAAAGTTTATTTACATTATTTTACACAGAATAATAATAGTAAATTTTTCTTAGATTTTTATATGGAAAAATTGAGTTTAAGCTTTGATTGGAGGTAGATAAGATATTTCAAAGGTAATCCAGGTTCCCATTATAAAAGAGTAAGATAACAGTTTGTACCTGTGTAAGCATGCTAAGGCACTTCAGTAGATTTTAATTGTTGGTGAAAGTTTAATTTTTGGCAAACACATTCTGCATTATTTACATCAATTTGTTTATTTTTCCTTTTTAAGCATTCTATAGTGCTATTGCTACAGAATACATGTTCTCAAGCACACTTTAAGTAATTTTACTTATGTATTAATATAAAAGAAGGAATAGTTCTATTTGTGAGTTAATGAGCAAGGTAGCTCTACACATACAGATTACACCAGACAACAACAAGTTTAACAGAGACATAGGTTTAGAGCTTCCTGGAGGATGGCTGTCTATGCTATATGCAAATCACCCTTCACGATATAATAAACAGTAGGTGCTCCCTCAAATTATCTTGCTGTTTACATTGTGTTTATTATATCACCATGAAATGTTCGACCTCAGTTGACCCCTGAAGAAGGCTTCGAAAAGAATTTCAAATGTAGGGTTATGTTTTACAATTTGCTATTGAATATTCAATCAATGTGCAGTGTTGCCACCGAAAAAAGTAAAAAAATGTTAGCTGCCCATTGATTGTCGCAGCTCAACGATGTACCTGGTAATATCGAGTAATTGATTTATTTCTGTACTTAATAATCAAAACTTCTCATAATACATTCAATTAAATGCATTGTAAAAGTAACCTGCTTGAATTATAGTGATGCTGTTATTTCCACTTCCAAACCTGTTGCTAGCAACACACGTATATGTGCCAAAATTAGAACTCATTGAAGTAGTGACAGAAAACATTGCTGGATTTGGCACTGCCTGACAATGGAGTCACTTCATTCCCCATGGGATCTGTCCATGTGAAGGTGATAGGAAGATCTGGTGTAGTAGCAGTACAGGACAGCACCACTGTGGATCCAGTTACTAGTATAGAGCCTTCAGGAGGAATTTGAGCTGAAACACTTGGAGGAACTGGGAGAGGAATATGTTAGATGTAATACTTCGCTAGTATTTCTAAGAGATTTATTTATGTGCAAAGTGATGTTAATATTTACTTAAAAATCGTATTGTTCTAAATGTGTTTACTAAAAAAATTGCGCCTATTGTAGTTTTCCACTTTTATTTGATAAGACTCAAACATTACAAGAATGTTTCTTGTTCACTGTGTTTATATGTGAATAAGATATTACGTATCCTATAGTGTCATATTGTAGACCATTCAAAAAGAACAAAATTGTGAATAATTTGGAACTTGTATGTAATTATACAAACATGTTATTAGAAACATTTCTCAATAAGCCATTAAATTGAAATTAAAAGAATTAAATTTTACTTAATCCCAACGTCTTTCACAGTTGGAATCATTTCATTACTGCCAATACTGTATAGTTTGTGTACCTCTTTACAAATTTACCCTATAAGATATCATCTTATAACTTTGCACAATTCTAATTTACTCTACTCTGATTTGACCCATAAAATATGTTGGTATATATGCATGCAATGCAAGGATTTTATATGATTTCAACAACATAATATGGAACGAATTATACATACCTCCTAGTGTAATATTCAGAGAACTTGTTGCTGCAGATCCAATTCCATTTGTCACAGAACATGTGTACATTCCCACGTCATTGTCTTTAAAACTTGGATAATTCAAATTGTTGAAAGAATCCATTGTTGAAGTAGTTGCACTTGAGAAGCCTTCATGAAACCACTCAAATTTGTAATTCATAGGGTTTCCCCTAATAACTAAGCAGGTAAGTGTAATATTATCTCCTACATCCACCCTCTCTTTATTTGCAGACACTTGAACTTCCGGAGAAACTAGAGGACAACATATTAATGACGAGGGATTACATGTAGTCTTTTCAACAGGTTTATCTTACCTTGTACTTGTACACTGATGTTGGCACTGCTAGTCTGTTGTGTACCAGATATAGTATTAGTTCCAGTACAAGTGTACATTCCATTATGAGTAGGGTATTGTGTATTTACTATGTGAATTGTAGATATTGTATAACCAGGAGTAGTAGTGACAGGATCAGTATTCCTATTGATTACAGGATTAGTGACAACATTACTCTGACTGAAGTTAGTGTTCTGGTTGTTGATAGTCCATGTGATGGAGGGAATGAGTCCTCCAGTTGAATTGCAGGAAATGTCTATAGATCCACCTTCTAGAACTGATACTTGTGAATCACTGGTCACAGTGTTGCTGGGATTTTCTGTAAAAAAAGTAAAATTGGCATTGAATCAAGTACTTTCTTGTATTATATGGTAATACTTTTTAAAAATCCTGGTAGCATTGACTTCAATTATAAATGATTTTGTTGTATTTTATTTTCTACTCACTACTTGTTATGAGTGATGAAAACAAAAAAAAAGCTTTTTTCTACTCCAAATAATTAATCCATATGTTCCACTTCCTGCTACTTCCAATACCATTTTTCCAAATAGTGGAACAAACACAAATTGAGCAGATACTCTTTCAGGAACAGATGGAATACCTGTGGTAATAAAGAATTGTACTGAATTCAGTACTTTAAGAGTGAAATTTTTTGTCTTCTAGCATATATCATAATTGTACTAAAATAGACCTTACAAATCATTGCCTTTGCAAAGCTACACAATTACTACTTGATTACAAAATATGCAGACTAAAACATTAACAGAGCATTCAGATAAAGGATTAGACTCCCGCAAGGAAGTTATTGATAAGTGCAGCCCTATCAATGAAAGAATACATATTAACCAAGCTTGACTGGTAAATATACTGTGCCTAAACTAATCATAGAGATATTCATATCTGTGCTTCATTATAAAAATCTATAAATTAAACATCAATGTTATTCAAAGAGCATAGCAAGAAAAGACAAAACTCAAAATAGATAAATATACTTTTGAACATATGTATATGATACTGATGGTTCTTAAAACTTGCTTAAATAAAATTCAATTGTATTCACAATATAACAATTATACATTTTACCGATTAGCTAAACTTAATGAGAAACTAAAATGTCAATAAAACATATGAAAACTGAGTGAAGGAGGGGTAGCCAGTAACTATTACCAATATATGCTGCTCCTTACTTGTCACCACAAGAAATACTCTGTAGTTTATCTTATCAAACTCCAACTTTTCCCAATGGTTAAGTTAAGTAACGCAGCACCAAAGGTATGAATCATCAGCGCTATTAAACACTATATTGATGCCTCATTAAAATAGCTAATAGATTACTTTAATTCTTTTGGAAGGAGATTATATTGTAATAGCTTCACTTCCTTCAAATCCGTTAACTTCCCTGAGCATAAATCAAATTACACCGTTGGCTGCAAGATATTATTTGATCACAATATGATGTGATACTAGGGGGCATTGCCTATAAAAGCTAGTACCAACAATTAGCCCAAAATTCGTAAATGTAGCATAATAAAAGGTCCTAAATCTTCGTCCTGTGTAAGTTCATACCTAAATCAAAGGTTAATTGTCAGGAATCTCCAAAATCAGACAGACAGACAGACAGACAGACAGACAGACAGACAGACAGACAGACAGACAGACAGACAGACAGACAAATAAACAGGATAACTACTATAACGCTCTCATGCATCCGCCCTGTGTTAATAATCAACACATGAACTAGTCCTATCATACTATAGAAAAAAATAAAAGTATTGCCCATTGCTTAATATAAACACCATATTAATTTTTATTAATGTAATTTCCAACATTACCCATACATGCTTGTAGAATGTGCAAGCTACTGATGAGCATGTTGATATGATAGTGATGCTGTTACCTGTGTTGTTGAGTTAGGCGTTAAAGGCTAGTCCGTCTAAACATAATTTTCTATACAATTTGTCATTTACCATATATAAACAGGTATGAAAAAAATTATAACCATGCATAATTAATGCACATCCTGTGTATTGGCAAAATTGAAACAGACAGCCTGGATGTATAGTATGACAACACTATATTAAACAACTGAAATTGCACCCTACACTCTGAGCGATTTAAATTGTAGCAATGCATATTGTAAACAATATCACAATACATCCATACTCCTCTATAGTTAAAAACTATATTTTAACTTGCATAAAATTACAAGCACTACTTTTTCAGGTGCTGATATACTTTCTCTTCCACTTATAGATGTCATTTGTTGTGTTCTATAACACACAATTGCTAACTGCATCTATTATCTCTGGAATATTACAAAAATTAGGGAATTACTCACCTGTATCTATTCTAAGTGGGAATGCTCCATATATCTGTGAATTGGTATCTGTGAATATACACTGATACACTCCAGCATCTGACTCCTGGAAGGTGAAGGATAAGGTAGAACTAAGTCTACCATTACTACCCACTGGTGAGTTAGTAGGTACAGTAGTAGCTGGAACACCATCTTTGAACCACTGTGCAGTTGGAGGATCATACATGTTCATGTCATCTCCAACATGACCAGCAGTGAAGGAGAGTGAAATACTAGCACCATTACTAGTTCCTGTTCTATTAGCATTGAAAATACCTGTTGTAAGAGGATCTTCAGATACAATTAGTAATGTTCCAACAGCAGATGATATCACTGAGTAAGAAATAAATGAATGACCTTTTAGTCACATCTGCAAATTGAATATTTTACCTGCAATAGTGAAAATATTTCCTCTTACATAATATTGTCCATCCCTAGCAGTGCACTGATAGACACCAGCATCAGAAGACATTACATTATCTATCACTAGTAGTAAGATAGTGGAGGATGAGATGCTTGTAGTTCTTAAGCGAATATGAGGAACATCTTGTACTAGTTGTCTTCCATCTTTATTCCATGTCACTGACAGAGTAATAGATATTGAGTTGACCTCACAGTACAGCCATACGACTGATCCCTGAACTACACTAGTTGAAGATTCATTGTAAAATGATGAAGGGAGGGAGGTCATTGTGAGTTGTGGAACTTCAAAAAAGACTGTATTAAATTGAAATAAGCATTTTTTAATGACATTTAGATTAAAATACTAAAAAAAAAGCATAATGCATAAAATATCAAGTACCTACTGCTTCTGAAACAAAAAGTTACTATGTATTCGAATTGATAAAAATTCATCATAGATACAGTAACAAACTTTTATGTTCTAACAGCCAATATTTAATTAAAACTTAACCTGACACTTTGACTACTTTCAGGAAGTCCTCTTCAGGGGTAAATTATGAGCATAATCTAACAAGTGCGTGAGTGACTCACTATAGTACCAATGCAGACAAATTATACTTTGATTCTCATGTTAACTTAATTTTATGGAAACAAGTAAATTGTTGAATAGTTTAAAATTTAAAAAAAAATGTTTAGTAAAGCCAATAAAGTGCAACAATATATTACAGTCTTCTTTGTCAATATTAATTTTTATGAAGTTCAAAGTTAGCCCTACTATGCATATTGTTTAATGCTACATAAAAAGAGGATCATAGACCTTGGTCTATGAGTCGTGCAAGTATTAATTAAATAATTTTTTTTACCTATGGTGCAAGAGTGTTGTTTGCAACGTTTTCCTGTCAGATGCGAAAGATAAGCATCGCATGCCTTGCACACTAACAATATTTTTCTAACTAATACAATCATCACCAAAATGAGAAAGTGAGAAAGAAACCAATAACGTAATGAACAATAAAAAAGCAGTGATATATGTTGTATATATTATTTTAAAAGTTTTAGTCCCATTCTTGTGAATTTTATATCACTACAGTTATGAAAATTGAAGGCACCCCTATAGTTGCTACAGATAGACAACGAAATCTCGGGAACTACCGCCCGTCAAACCCCTCTGGCCGCTAGTATCGCCCTCGCTACGCTCGGGACGGTACAACCCGCGGCCCTCGACGTTCTGTGGGCGGTAGATCCCTCGAAAAGTTTTAGTCCTATTCTTGTGGATTTATATCATAACAGTTATGAAAATTAAAGGCACCCCTATAGTTGCTACAGAAAAGTTTTAGTCCTATTCTTGTGGATTTTATATCACTACAGTTGTTATGAAAATTAAAGGCACCCCAATAGTTGCTACAGATAGACAACGAAATCTCGGGAACTACCGCCCGTCAAACCCCTCTGGCCGCTAATATCGCCCTCGCTACGCTCGGGACGGTACAACCTGCGGCCCTCGACGTTCTGTGGGCGGTAGATCCCTCGAAAAGTTTTAGTCCTATTCTTGTGGATTTTATATCACTACAGTTATGAAAATTAAAGGCACCCCTATAGTTGCTACAGATAGACAACGAAATCTCGGGAACTACCGCCCGTCAAACCCCTCTACCGCCTCTATTATATAGAAATTCCTGTACGTGCCAGTCACCTACTCTCGCAAGCCAGAGCCTAACACTCCGTGTAGGTCTGGGGAAATTCAGTACATGAATACATAATTGAGTAATGATAATCGATCAGATCAACCTGTTCCTGTGCCTACTCCAACTTGTAGTTCAGCAATGAGCTAGTGTACATTCCAATGTCAAAGTTCACCATTCTATTCATATCCATACAACGTGTGTTGTTTTAGTTTAAAGATTCCAGACTTTTTTAGTTTTAGCTATTCATACAAAAAAAAATTTAAAAGCTTAGTTAAAGGTTATATTCCCTAAATTCCTCTGAAGATTTAGTTATTTTTTTGTATTCTTCAATATCAAGTTGAAATTTAGTTAGTTATACTATCAATTAACTTAGTTTCGGTTAACTTGTGTTGCTTCTCAATTTCTTCAATAATAGACACCATTAGAAAGCAGTACATGTACTTTTTCCCAAAAAAAAATTCAAATATTGGGTACAACTATAAATAAAGTGTACTATATTTTATATAGCTGGTTTAGAAAATGTTCACTTAATGGCAGTTTCAATCATTCACTTTATTAACTCCAAGATTCAAGGAGACTTGGTTACAATGAAAATTTCTTAGTTATAGTTTTTGTCATCCACTCTACTGTTAGTTACTTATAGCTTTAATCAAATTCACCGTAGCTATTCCTTAGTTATAGTTTTTGTCATCCACTCTACTGTTAGTTACTTATAGCTTCAAAAATTCACTGTAACTATTCTAAAATATAGTTTTTCCATGTTCTCTACAGCTTAGTTTTAGTTTTCTTACCTCAAATCTAAGAAAATTTGGTTTTAGTCAATTAAAACAACACTGTCCATAACCTGTCATTGATATATATACATGTATTAAGTGTTTATTGTTCTACAAGTTACTTCAAGTGCTCTGAGTATGCTCTTAATTTCCTTGAGGTCAATTGTTCTTTTATGATCTGTTCATTTTACTATAATGTGTGTACCCAGCCAAGAGGAAAGGAATGTCTGGTCGTTACTTATGTTTTGTGATTTCCTATATCACATTGATATTGTTTACGGGGCTAAAAGTACTTTTAAGGTTTTTAGATCATTTATTAGTAATAATTAATTATGAGAATTTTTTATTTTGCTATTTCATTAACTAAACATAAGTGCCGTTTTAGCTATTTGGTTTCATCATCCATAGTCAATTCGACATATCCAGGAGTTAGTCAAATACGTATTGGTTGAAACATTTACTGTAGCTACATCAAATTTCTTCTTGAAACATCCCTTAAAAATTAAATTAAATTAAATCATGATAAAGTCAATAGCTACAGCTTTTTCTGACTAATTTAGTTAATATTTTACATTGTTACATTTGATGAAAAAAAATTCAAAATTAGTATATAATTTAAAATACAAAACTATCTACAGTGAACTAGTTATTTATCAGTACCACCACTGTTCAATAGCGTTTTTAGCTATCTCCTGGTATTACATCATAGGTGCCTTCTTTATTTCTCTCCACATGATCTCTTATGTCTTCATAACTTTGACTTATTTCTCCTCTAACCGCTTGGTTTTGTGTATTTTCTGAATTTTCATGAGTAACATCATTGACAGCACTTCCTATTGCTGCCCCACTGTTGCCTGGCATCTTATGACTCTCATATGAATTACACTGGGAAAATGAAAACTCTTCAACTCCTACATTTTCGACAACACTGCTTCTCATTCTTGACATATTATCAATAGTGTCATACTCATGCAAGTCATTGCTATGGTATGAAGACACCTCTAATGGCTGCTGTTGAAAATGTTGCAGCTGAACTTGAGAGGATCTAATACATGACAATAATGGCAATTGTGTATTTCATTTAAAATGACTATATCAGTTCACTTTGATTATATGCAATATTTATAAACTAAAAGCTACACTTACATGTTTGGAATGGACTTCTTCATAAAGGATCCACTACTTCTTAGTCTAAGATATACAATTATTACAATTGCAATTACCAAAGTTATTAAAGTCGCACAAACAATAGATATTATTATAATTGTAGTTAGATTAACTTCTGCTGACGTATTACTATCAGTAACACCATCAGAAACACCATCCATGACACTGTTAGTTTCACCGTCAGTTACAACATCAGTAACAGTATGACTCAATGTGGTGATAGCTGTTGAAGAGTCACACTCAGGATCACTAAAGGAAGCAATTAACACTGGACATGAAGACTTCACATTCAAAATTTGTGCTTTGATATTTATTGAAGGTCCGCTTGACACCCATTGCTGTAATATTTGTACAAATTCGAGTGCTGCCACTTCTAAAGTGCCCTGAAGTTGTGCTCTGTATGTAACAAGTTCAGGTGAGTTGGCAAAGCATTGAAATCCTCCATTTGTAATTACAGTATTCATATTAATATTACACTGGCACTGTAATATTAATAATGATGTCAAGTGAGCAATGATGTCCTGAGATTTCTCTGAAGGACTGTCATTCTGTAACACATAATAATGTACTATAATTAATGAAAAATGTATGCAACTAGCCTTGAGTAACTCACTATCCACATATTGCAAGCAGTACCAGTCAGTAAAACAAGTTGCAATAGCTCGTCTATAATAATATAAAGAAATAATCAATAATACCTGAACTGAATTCACTATGTCAATTTGTTCCAATATTATGATTACAGACAACATAGGTAAAAGAAAAAAAAATTATGGAAGAGGTGAAACTTCCATTATCCATAATACTTTGTAATTAGTACTCATTTTAATTACTTTCTTATAAGCTGTAATTTTTTTGCTTCTAAATTATGCCAATTACAGCACTTTGACATCTTCATAATCTTATTGACTAACATACAACAGACAATTATTTATGGAATGGACAAAATAATCAAAGTATTTACAATTGAAACATAGTAGTACAAGAATATATTAATGGCAAGCTAGTATAATGTCATGACAGGATTTCCTGAAAATTCTAATCAAGACATATGTGACAGTCAGTGCCTAAGGAAAAGGGACCATTTCCGTAAAAAAATGAAAAATAAGTTATTCATACCACTGTGTAGAGCACTTCTTATGGAGTATTTTGATACCAAGTTTATAGGCAGGCGCTGCTTGGTTCACTAAATATATGAGCTGCAATCTGACCACCTTGAGCACAGTTATTTCAAGAAAACTGGATTAAGTAATAGTTATGCCATGGCCAAAGAGGGGTTATGGAATATAACCGTCTCGATCCCAAGGGCGAAGCCCGAGGGATAAGGGCGGTGATATTCCATAACCCCGATGTTGCCATGGCATAACTGTTTTATACCATAGTTGCTGCTACTACTACTCTCTCATATCCACCTATATGGGACCAGCCCTACCACATATAACTCTCCTGCCGCTCTCATACCACCACAGGAATTTACCACAGCTAGCTGCTTTACTGCTTACTGCTGAGCAGCCCAGGTAGAGTTAGATCTGGAGATAACAGCTGGCAGCTACAATGCTAAAGTAAACTTGCTAAAGTAAACTTGCTAAAGTAAACTTTCTGGTGTGCTTCAATTGAATTTTAATTGAATTTTAATTTTGGGCCGAAAACACGGAAGAATTCGCTTGACACCGCACCGGGAAAATATCATAGCCCCAGGAAAAATCACCGGGAAAATATCACTTTTAATCCATGGGTGTTACCGCAGCAACCATGGTATAAAACTTCTTATTCAATTTCTCGCGGAGTTAACGTGGAATTCCGTAATCTAACCGGAAGTCCGCATTACGTAAGACTGTTTACTTATGCTTGGAAAATGGTGGCGATCAGCTAAACGGCAGTAAGTTATAGTTGGGGCCGCTTACTTCATGGGGGAGGCCTTACTCAGTTTAGACCCTACATTGTGTAAGAGTACTAGACAGGCATGGCTTTAAATAGCACTAGATACGTATAGACATAATTTTGCAGGCCGTTTTGTGCTTCTTTTTTTTCTTTCTGTTTCCAACGGTTTGATAGTTACAGTAAATCATGGTAACTATAATACAGTCACTCTTTTAGAAATGATCAACTAGCTTGGTTTGTTAGTTCACTGACTAGCTAAGTTTAGGATTATATTTGTCTTGCAGTCAGCTTGTTGCCTATTTTGGAACAAATGAACAATAGGAATCTCTTTAAATCAATGAACAAAAATGATGAACTTTCAAAATGTGTTGCCTTCTCTTGTTGCAGTGTGACAGAAGTCCTCATCATCACTGAAACCTTTGTCCAGTCAGAGACATGCTGATTCTTCTAGTGTCTTCACAAAAATAGTCCCAGGAGTCTCCAGGTCTGCAGACTCCAACTACAAGACTCCATAAATAGCAACATCAGCTTGATTATTCACATTTATTATTTCTATTCTGTTGCTGCAATGCTATAACTAAAACTTATAAGAATTTCCCCCCGATTATTCTAGGTAGGAGTAATTTGTTGCTAGGCAACAAATTGAATTCGCCCACGATTTTCAATTACTCGCGGGTTGGATCCGTGCACGCACGGAAGGTCAAAATAGAGAGTAAAAGGTGACTGTGTTTAAACGGGGCGCTCGGACCTTTAACAACGGTTTCAGCCACTCAAATTTGGTGTCAGTGTAGCTAAAGGGTAGGAGATACATGAGGGCCAATAAAAAGAAAACCAACAAAAAAAGTTTTTTGTCGGTGTTTGGGCTATACTGTACACTTTTGAATTTACGGAAATGATCCCTTTTCCTAGGCACTGTCACATATAATAAATACGATCCTTTAATACAACTCATTTGTGCCTTACTTTCCAGTTCCACATGCTCATGTATACATGTATTAATAGTATGTCGCGTAAGTTGCCCATTCAAAAATGTATGGGAAAAATCGCTGTTCAATTGAAATCGCACGGGGAAAGTCAAATAGTGCGTAACTAATTGAAATACCTCGGTAACTAAGTGGAAACTAAGTGAAATACCTCGGTAGTTAAGTGAAATAGTACGGGTAAGTGCGCACCCGTAGAACGATAACCTTGGAAACGTACAGTTCCAGTAGTTTCTAGTTAGAGACAATGTCCTTCTTTACCACAGAACCTCTACCCGTATTAGACGGAATGTTATACAACAGATTAGGAGGAGTCGTATTAGACGGAATGTTATACAACAGATTAGGAGGAGTCGTAGGATGAAAAGAAAGTTCAAGTGGAAGCTAATCCTGAAATAAGGAGATAGTGACTGAACGATACAGTGTAGCTACAATTGCAAAAGACATTTTTAAAAACTGGCCTACTATTAGGGAGTGATAGCACATAGCACGGGTAACCTGTGCTATTAGGAGTTAATAGCACGGTTACCCATGCTGCTATTACTCATACTAATACCATAGCCAAGTCATTTTTCAATTCAAAAAAGTGTGATATTATTTTAAAACACCACAGCAGTGGAAAACTGAAATAATGATTGGTCACAGCAATCTCTTCGAGACTTTGCCGCACTTTTACCCACTAGGCAATGTCGTGGCAAAATTGTAGGGAAAATATATTTAGCAACGGTAAGAAAAGTATGAATAATAGCAGGACCGGGATGTAAAAAATTACTTTGACGGAAATATTATACAAGATTATGGTTTTCTCAGCTGCAGAAATGAACTGTTATCTTTGGCTATAGTATTAACATATGATAGCACCGAAAATTGTGGTACTTGGATAAATAGCACTCGTGCGGCGAGAAATTTCACTCTGCTTCGTGTCGTGAAAATTTTCTCACTCCACTCTGCTATTAATCCAGAGTACCAGTTTTCCATGCTATTATATCTCAATATAGATAAGTAATAAATTTTAATGAAACCCAAAAAAATTAAGAACACCAAGCAGAATAATATCATAGTAATGCCTATCAATGTATAACCTTAATGCTCTACTAAATAATGAAAAAATATTAATTAATAGCAACAATAAAATGATAATTAAAATGTTGAAAAAAGTACTTACTAGATGCTGTAAGTATCGAGAAGGGACCTGCAGGTAAGCTATTTGCCTCAAGTGATTCTCTGTCTAGTGATGTCACACTAATATTATAATATCTAGATCCTTCAATTAGACCAGTCAACGTGGCACTCCATGTTCCATTGGGATAAGACATTGCATTAATAGAAGTAAATATGGCCTCAATGGAATAAGTAGAATTAAACTCGGCAGCTATCTGTAGAAAAGTGTCAAGATTTCATTAGTTTAATAGTAAACTAAATTGAATTGTTGCAACATACCCTAAAAATATTAATTGCATCAGGAGAGTTCCATGTGATTGTTAAACTAGACTCCAATATGGAAGAAAAAGTAATGCCAGCTGGTGGAGGAGCTGAAATGAAATAATTTTACAGCATGAAATATCTAACCATCAATATGTAATGATTGCTATTTAAAGACAGTCAGTACAAAATATTTCAGGAATGGCATTGCACAAGACATGTGGCACATTGTGTAATCACTGTTTCCAGCTACTGAATGAAATCTCATTTTAACAGTACTAACTATATAAGTGTTTCTTACCCCATATTAGGCAGGCTGGACATAAAGGAAAATATCATTATCCTGTAGTATATGCACAATCAGGAAATAGATCTCACTGGAGATCAAACCTGTAGCGCTTGGTTGAGTGCTGATGAGTTAAGCATGAGGTTTTATGTTAAATTCCCAGACACACCAAATATTACATTATTTTTTGGAGTATATCACATATATTATAAGAACTTGTCATTATAATAGCAGGCTTGCACTTGAAATATGATAAGGGTTTAAATGAGGTTTTAATGTTTACTATTGAATTTTAATGCATCAATGCAATTCATTAGCCATTATAATTCAGATAATTCTTCTAAATTAGTATATATGTAACTAAAAATGTTAATATGCTAATTTTAAGGATGTGACATAGGTGTTAATTAAACATAGAAATTTGTCCAATGTTGTTCTCAATTACTTTTGTAAAATAGATATGAGAATTGTGTTACTATTAGGAGTAAACTGTAACAAAAGCTAGAACAATACATAATTACAGCCAAATCAAATGTAGAATTTAGCTATCGCTATACCACTTTACCTCGTACTGTCAGAGAAACTGCTTCAGATATAATTGAGATTACCATTGTTTGTGGTAGCTCATTAGTTGCTAGACAGTTATACGTAGATGAATCTTCTAGCACCACATTTTGAATTAGTAGCACCCCCACTGAACCCAAGTCATCTCTAGTGTCAAAAGACGCCACGTCCAAACCATTTCTGAGTATTATTTCAGTAATATTGCCATTGTATGTGTCACTGGCAAAGTCAGTATTGCGATTTGGAGGGAAACTAAATATTGTAACTCTATTGTTGGAGTTGTCTATAGATACTCCATTTCTCTGCCAGGAGATGCTGGGAATAGGAAATCCGTTAGTCTGACAGAATATAGCCACTGATTCACCCAGTAGTGTGTCTTGTGGAGTAGTAATCATGTTGCCAACAAGAGTAGGAGGGACTACAAAGAAAAATATATATTTTATACGGTGCAATTCTAACTATGGGATTTGGAAATAATTAGTAATCATAATTTATCCAAGAAACTGTATAATGTTGCTGTTTACCTTGTACTGTAAGATTGGCTTGGGCTAAGTGTGTACCAAATTCATTGGCAGCCACACAGATGTAAGTTCCTCTATTGCCATAGTTTACACTCCTAACAGTCAACTCTCCAAATCTATCATCATTTTCATCTGCTATGATAAGGTAGTTAGTGGTGTTGGAATCAGCAGTGGTGATGATTTCTGCTATGTTCCCACTAGCATCCATAAATGACCAAGTGATATTGTGCTGTGGGATGGCCAGAGCTTGACAAGGAAAGACAGCATCACTTCCACTGACCCTGTATTCATCTATGGGACCACCCACTACCTGAGGAGGACCTAAAAAGAAAATAACGAAACACTCAAATATTTTCTTCTTATTTTAACTTGGATTAATAAAAGTAATGAAGATTTGAGTACTTTTTATGACTACTATGTATGTATTACTATAGCTGTAAAATGGAATCTTAAATCTTAACAATCGTAGAGTTTACCTCTAACAACAATATCAATGTGGTCACTATTTTCTCCAGCTGGGTTAGTCGCACTCAGGAAGTATCTGCCTTGATCAGTTTCTGTCACATCACCAATTGCTTGTACAATGTTATCTACAGTGATACTGAGTCTGTCACTAGTATAGGTCAGAGTGGACACACTGGTTCTATTCATTAGGTCTGTGATGTCTTCAAACTCTGCTGCTGTAAAATCAGGACGACCAACTGGTGCATTGGCTGCATAGTACCAGCGAATATCACTGGTTTTTACACTGGGTATTGCATTCACTATAGTAAATACTAGAGTTACATCCTTCTCAGCAACTGCCACTTCTCTTCTGTTTGTAGACAAGGGAACAACTTCAGGGGGCACTGTAACAGGAAACAAAATAATTTAGAGAAGGAACGAAATATATTATATCTTGAATAATCACATACTCTGTTAATATTAATCAATTTTGTGGCCACTTCTTAACTGCTGAGATCAAAAAATTAAAGTACAGCTTATGCAAAAGAGTATAATAAACTTGCATTCGGTTTTGGAAAATTAGAGTGTAAGTTTTTGGCTGCTGGAGTTTGATACAGATATTCCGAAGGTAGTCCTGCTCCCTTATTAGAACAATATGATAAGAGCATGTCTCTATGTAAGCTTGCTAGGGCACTTCAATGTTTGTTAGTTTTTAAGTTTGAACATTTAGAATATTTGGCAAACTCATTCTGCATAATTTATATCAATATTATGTTTAGCTTTTCAAACATTCCATAGTTTATACACGTGATCTACAACATGGAGACCCCCAATTGAGTGAAAGAAAAATGTACAGCAGTATGATACTATTTTATGCAAAGAATGGAGAGGAGTCGAAACTTGTCTGTGATTTTTACATACTATTGTTTAGGACACATGTTCTCAAGCACACTTAAAGTATTATAATACAGTACATACACATATGCGTCAATATAAAACAATGAATATATATATAATTATAAATATATATATTATATATATATTTGTATGTGTGTGTATCTTAATTATTATTATACTTTACCTTGAACAAATAATTCAAACCCTTCAGAATCCTCTCCTCCCATAGCTGCATTAGTAGCTCTACAACTATAATCACTCCCAGCATCACTGGTAGAGGTCTGTGTGAGTATTAACTCTCTAGTAACTGTTGCTAGGGCCCTCTCTGGCTCATTAATAATAGAACTTCTAATAGTAACTCTGCTATCACTACTGGAGTTGAGCATGACATTTCCTCTATACCACTGGATGTCAGGTGGAGGTACTCCAGTAGCTGCACACTGGAAGGTGATGGCATCAGTCACATTAACAACATAGCGAGTGGATCCCTCAGGAAGATAAGAAGTGATGTTAGGGACAACTAAAATTACATAATAGAGAAGATAGATAAGATATCCCCACAATTTCAGTATATCTCACCATGTACTGTAAGTGTAGTACTAATAGAAGTGACGTCACCGCGACCTATGATTGAATTGTCAGTACTACATGTGTACGTGCCACTAACAGATGCTGAAGTCTTCATCACTTGCAAGGTACTCATAATATCTCTGTTCCCTACTTCCATACTGGCTATGGAAATATCCCCTCCATTCATGAGAGGGTTATTATCAGGATCCATCCAGGTGATAGTAGGTCTTGGTAAACCTGATGCAGTGCAAGTGAAGGTAGCAGTACTGGGAGATGTCACTAGTTGAAGTGCAGGATACTCAGTGATGTTTGCAGCGACTATGAAACAACAAATACAACCACAAATATCAACAAACAATAGCAATAATGGCAGATTGCATTTGAAAATACAGGTAACAATCACCTACTTACTGTATCTTCATAGCTAAAATCACACTCACCATGGATCTCCAGTTCCATTCCTTGACTATCTCTTCCAGGATCATTCATAGCCTCACAGTAGTAAGTCCCACTGTCAGCATCTAGTGTCTCATTTATAACTAGAGGACTATTCACGGCTAACACTAACCCTCTACCACTACTTAGAGGATAGTTATCAAACTGCACTGGTTCAAGAATAGTGACAAATCCATTAGTGGAGAGAGTAGAGTTTTGACCATTACGTGATACAAGCCACCTGATAGTAGGTCGTGGTATCCCCACAGCAGAACACTCTAGGATTGCAGCATCGTACTGGCTTACTCGAATCACCAACCCATCCTGAGGAGACACTATGCTAGGTAAAGCTGCGGAAATGAAAACTCTGTAAATATGAATTACAATGTTATGTTTATTTCAAACTCACTATAGACTGTTAGTTCAGCTGATTCCGTAGTATCACTAACTACGTTAGAGGCATTGCAGGTATATGTTCCTGCCAGTGAGGGCATGACGCTGGTCACTGTTAGTGTGCTCATCAACTGTCTCTCACCAGTTCTCTCCTCTACAATCTTGAAATTGAACTCTTCCATTATCCTATTTGTTATACTATTTTGTGTGAGAAACCACGAGATATTAGATCTAGGAAAGGCAGTAGCAACACAGGTGAAGTTAACTCCATCTGGATCAGTCACAGTTTCATCAGTTGGAGCTGTTGTGATGTTTGGTGCAACTGAGAACAATAATAAAATAATTAATCAACCATCTGATTGCATCTGTTAGTGTTTCACCTTGAATCACCACTTCTATTGCTTGTACATCATTTCCAGGTGTATTACTAGCCACACAATAATAGCTACCTCTGTCTGCATCCAGTGAAGTACTTATCGTCAAGTTGCTACTGATTCTGAATGCTAATCCCCTGTTACCCGATAGCTGGTAATTGTCTATTTGGAAAGGATCACTGATGGTAATGGATGCTGAAGTTATCAGTGTCTGATTCTGGCCTCCTCTAGTCCTCATCCATGCAAACTCTGGAGGAGGAATTCCAACAGCAGAGCATTGCAATACAACTGACTGAAACTGGTTCACTGTTATTACTGTATTGTCAGGGGGAAACAATATCTCTGGGACAGCTGTAAAAGTAATAAATAATATTAAGTAAACATAATGAAATACTTAATACCACCCTAATATTTCTATAACAATTTTCTAAATTTAAGCTGCTGTAACTTACTGTGTACAGTCAGTGTAGCTATTCCAGTATCATCACTGACCACATTAGAGGCATTGCAGATATAGTCAGCAGCTAAGATGGCCTGACTTGATTAACTCTCAATGAGCTCATCACTTGACGATCACCAGCACCACTGGCAGTGGTGATGTTGAAATCTGTATTGTCTGATATTTCTACTGTGTTGCCATCCTGACGATTGTACCAGGTGATAGTAGGTCTAGGAAATCCTTCAGCAACGCAATCAAATTGAACACCATTAGGTTCTACCACAGTCTGATCAGCAGGTGCTTCAGTGATGTTAGGAGCAACTAAATATTATATAAAACAACAAATTATATGAATAACAAGCACGGATAGTTGCTACTTTGCTGCTATTGTTGTTATTTACCTTGTACCACCAATTGGATTTCTTGACTATCACTTCCTGGAGTACTACTAGCTACACAGAAATAACTGCCACTATCATCATCCACTGCTGGATTGATCGTCAGAGAACTGTCCACACGAAATACATCACCCCTACCATTCTCTAGTTGGTATAAGTCTTGCTGGGTAGTGGTAGAGATGGTGAATTTTGACGTGTCCATTACTGTCTCATTTAGTTCCCCTCTGGTTCTCAACCATGTGAATTGAGGGGAAGGAATACAAACTGCTGAACATTCTAGAATTACCATCTGAAACTGATTAATTACTACTTCACCAACATTTTCAGGAGCGATTATCTGTGGAAATGCTAAAAAAATTAAATAATAATAATACTTGTCCTCTGTTTTGTCATTTTAAACTTACTGTGTACAACCAATGAAGCTGACGCTGTATTATTTCTAACTACATTTGATACTAAACAAGTATAAGTAGCTGCCAAAGCTGGTCTAACACTGTTCACTGTTAAAGAACTTGTAACCTGACGATCTCCTGCTTCAACAATCACGATGTCAAAGTCTGTAGGATTTGAAGAGATTTCCATCATCATGCTATCTTGCATCACAGTCCAAGTTAACACTGGTCTAGGAAGACCTTCAGCAACACAGTTGAATACAGCAGAGTTTGGATCCACTATAGTTTGGTTTATTGGTAATGTAGTAAATGCTGGCCCAACTGCAGTAAAACAACACAAAAAATTTAATAATCCAGTGATACGAACAGCCATTGAAATGGGACGAGGCGAAGCCGAGTGCCATTTCTATTGCATTACTCGTGCTATTAATCCCGAATGACATGGTTACCCATGCTATTACTCATACCGATTATTATTTTTATTTTTTTTTGCTATAGACTTGGTTAAAAACAGTGACTCAGTCTATCGCTGTGAACAAATTACTAATACAAAATGATTGAAGGGGGAAGAAACAATAAACAGTGGGAGAGAGTAATAATATTGTACTGTGTGCATTCAAGATCTTAAAAACTTAGCTAAATACACAGTAGCATATGATTAAATGATGAATGTGTGCTTCAATCAAGGAGTCTATCCCAGGACCCATGACTTTAACAATCAAAGCCCGGACAACACAACAATGAACAACAAGATGTACACGCACGCACAGGTGACGTGACTTTAAAAATTAACTAAGTCCCATAACCGAAAATACATGTAACTGAATCCAAAACAAGCACAAACATATAATGTTCAATTCATAGTTCCTGGAATGTGGGCAGCCCCACCAATTTAGTTGGGATGTCGTCCCACACAGGTCTTAAGCAAAAGGCATAGCTCAATATTTCGGGGCAAAATTACGATTAAATGGTGAATATGTGCTTCAATCAAGGATTCAAATCCAGGACATGTGGCTTCAGTAATCAGCCATGTATGACAATGCACAATTTTCAAGCCTCGCGCATGGGAATTATATATATATACTTCCGTCTCACACAAACTTTAACATGGGGCAAACTATCATGACAACATCTCATTATTTAATATGTAATTATATCAAAATACTGCAAGTATATAAAAGATGAAATCTTAAGAAAACGTCACTGATCAAACTTACAGTTGATAGTAAGAGTGATTGTACGAATTTGAAATCCCTCATAATTACTTGCACTACAAATGTATGTAGTATCACTTCTCTGTAAATTAGTTATGTTAATATTAGAAGTAATAACTTCAAATCCTTGGATGTCTACACTCTCTGATGTAGTCACAGTTCTGGAACTATCAGGACCAGGAGACCATGTAATGTTGGGTCTTGGATTGCCTCTAGCTATGCAGCTCAACATAATATTATCTCCTTCATCATATTCCATAGTTATATCATTAGGAGGGTCAGTAATCATAGCAGATCCTATTATAAATAATAAATTTTAACAAATGAGACTGAAGTACTTTTTCAAGCGACAAACTGACTCGTAGTTATGAGAAAATCACAGCAGAGAAACAAAATTGTTCTGAAGGCACTAACATGAGTGTAAGAAGCAACTCAAAATTTTAAAGTGTACATTTGGCATGCCTACAATATTGGTGTGTGTTGTTGTTTTTATTATTAAAATGTAATGGATGAATATATATACATATATTATATATATATGAAGTGATGGACAAACATTGAAATTTTTTTGCTAGGTAAATAGAGAGCCAGCCTTAATTATACCTTGTCAAGCAAAAATATTATGTTTGACAAAATTAAAAAAGCACTGCCTCCATTAGTCTTGAGCTATTGGAATTGACATTTTTGCTACAGTAAATGTAGAAGGTCAAATCTTCATCTTAAAAACTCATCTGACTGTGCTATCTATTCAGTTGGAAAAACCTCAGTAATGAAAACAGAATGAGCATTACCTAATGAAGCTTCCCTTCCTTAAAGGCTCAGCAAATAATGCAGATTGCTCGATCTATTGCTTCAAGGCCACCTGCACTTGTGCAAAACAGAATTAGATAGTTTCAAAAAACAATAGTGTGGCAGCTATGGCCACTATGGCCACTATGGCCACACCTATAAAAACACATAATAAACCAGTTAGCAACAAAATATTTGGAAGTGATGATGCCCATTTTTTTTTTGTTTGAGAGGAAATATTTACACTATATTCATAATAAGTATACCTGGTACATCCACATTGAATGTGAAAGTAGCTGAGCCAACGTCATTAGTAGCAATGACAATGTATGTCCCAAAGTCTATAGGAATCAAAGAAATACGTTGTAGAGTGGATATCACAGGAGGAGTGTTGAGAGAAGGGCTAGTAGTGATAGTGACTCTGTCCCCATCATTGAGGATGTTTCCAGAATGATTCCAAGTGATGTTAGTCAATGGGAGGTTGAATCGTGTGATATTTACTGATAGCATCAAATCATTGCCAGCTTGAAGTTGAACTGTTTGATTGTGACCAGTAGAAAGTGCAATGCTCGGCCGAACTAAGAGAAAGTAACAAATACAATTATAAATTAAACTTTTTTTAAACAAAACAGGTACTAATTTAAAAAATTTCTAATTGATATAGCCCACTGTGTAGATTACAAAACCTCGGACATACAAAATGAAGCAAAAACAAAATAATTGCAATTTAGATTAAAATGTGATAATATTCAATTACATAACTTTTGTCACACATTATTAAAAATTGTTACACTACCAACAATTACATACTACTTAAAGCAAAGAATGTTGGTTCAGCACATACAATTGAAAATTTGACACAGAATTATGTCTACACGATTTTATATACTGTGAACAAAGCCTCAACATAATTATATACTTATATATAGGTATGATATCAACTTTGTCTCAAGGCAAAGACAAACTTCATAATAAACTTACGATAAAGAAGTAAATTAAAGGAAGCACTTGCTGATCTTTCCCCAAATACTGGAATGTCAGTGGAAGCATTACACAAGAAGGTGGCAGAATCTCTTTCAGTAGGATCAAATAGTGTTAGTGACCTGGTGACTTCATAGATACCAGTGGATGTATTGAGATATGTAGATTCACTTGATAGTGATACTCTATCCATGAGAGGCAATCCTGTAGTATCCATTGGTCTTCCATCAGTGCGAGTGAGTATTTGGTCTTGAAGCAGAAAAGAGATGGAAGGAGATGGAAAACCTGTAGCTGTGCAATTGAAGGTTATGTCAGTACCTTCATTAGTAGTGAATCCTTGAGAGGTCACTGGACTGATGATAATGGGTATTTCTAAAAAAATGTGAAAATTACAATTTAAATAATAAAAGAGCATAAATTATTTTTAAAAACATCCTTTGCCATGAAACTACCATTTAAGTCTGCAAATTACACTGACCATGAATAATATTTTATCATACATCTTCATTTTATTTTATTTATTATTTATTTATTAATATAGTACACTGGTGTAGAAGTTACAAATTGGTTGCCTCTTAACCAAGTACATTTCCTTACCATATACAGACACTGTTAATACAGTAGAGTTTTCAGACCCAAGTCTATTGGTAGCCATACACAAGTAACTTGCATGATCACTGACGAGACTCGAAGAAATATTAAACACACTAGTTGTCATGCTGTCATTGGATTGTGAAGATATGGTAAATGTCCTTCCATTCTCCATAGTTGCTAACATGGAGAACAATGTCTCTATGCCATCACGGATTCTGATCCAAGTTATGTTGGGGACAGGACGGCCTTCGAAAGTGCATGTAAGACTGAGATATTGTCCACTGAGTACCTGAGCATTATTTGGATTAGTAACAACCCTAGGACCGTCTGTAATAGAACAAGAAAATATATCAAACTTTTGACATTATTTAAACTTACAGCTGACAATAATAGAGAAGACTAGACTCTGAGTTCCTCCAGCATTACTTCCTGTGCATGTATATTCATTGTCAGTTAACTGAACACTAACAATAGTTAGATTAGAGGTAGTGATATAAAATCCTTCACTGTCAATGATTGTATCAGAAGTTGGAATAGTAAGTTTAGGATCTGGCGACCAAGTAATGACTGGTGCTGGTACTCCAGTAGCATTACATGTGAGTGACAGTTCAGTTGCAATATCTGCTTCAACAATTTCATTGCCACTTGGAAAAGTAATAGTAGCTGGATCTACAATAAGCAACGTTTAAAATGTTAACAAGTCTGTAGTGTCTATAAGAGTCAATGGATTGTGATCACTTAAACTGAAAACTTATAAATCTCTTATTAGAAAGCCAACACCACTAGAGATATGCAGTTGACAGAATTAAAGATAGTGTTATTTTTTTCTTGTGTTGTTTTAAACTTAAACCCGTCAATTCATAACAAACAGAATCAATTAATCTTCATGTTATGTAACACATTCGTGAAAAAAATTGTTTATTGTACATAAAATTAGAAACAAAAAGTGTTGCCAAGCTTATTATGCAGCAGGTGAGATGCACATAAAAGCATTTAGGGTTCATGCATATCCACCTCAGCAATTTTTTTCAATTTTTTTGATGTAATTATTATGGCTATTAGTTTGACTTTTTCATTGTTGTTTGATTCTAATAATATCTAAGAAATTTTTATGTACAAATACACATTTTATAGTCCAAAATAGTGTCATAATCTTAAACTAGTAAAGAGATTACACATGGTTGCTTGAGATCTTTTGAAGCCATACTTAAAGTTAATAAAAGTTGAAATATGCGTTCAATAATGAAATTAAAGTACCATTATTCATTTTAACAAAATAATGTGGCATTAAAACGTAAGCGTATAAGTGACTTTGAGCTAAGTGAACTCTATCACTGCTAATTGCATGCATGGTACAGAAATCTCTAGTTGTGCTCACTTTGTTTTTGTTTATACTCTAAAACCTCATTCATCACACTAATGTATATCAAAAAAGATTTTTTGAAATATCTCAAGCTAACTTACCAGTCACAGTAACTTGAAATGTATAGGTACTGCTGCCTTCTTGGTTAGTAGCCATTATAGAGTAGTTTCCAGAATCTAGTGGTATTATTGAAGTTCTCATTAACATAGAAACCACAGGAGCAGGAACTGATAGAGAAGAATTAGTAATGTTGACTCTGTCCTGTCCACTAGTGAGGATATTTCCATTGTGTGTCCATGTGATGCTTGTAAGAGGAAGGTTGAATGATGCAATATTGACTAACAGTTCCAAAGTGCTCCCAGCTAGAACTTCAGGAGATTGCGTTAATCCAGTTACAAGAATAGAGCCTTCAGGAGGAACTTGAACTGATACACTTGGAGGAACTGGGGGAGGGGAGGGGGGGGGAAGTTGTTGATAATATTTTATTAATGTTTACATGCCTGATATGTATATTAGTAGAATGATGTGAATTTCTTCAATATCATAATGGTGCTTTTAGGAGGAATTTAAACTGATATATTTGAAATAACTGGTGAAAAAAAATCATATAATATTTATTACTCCGTCAGTGTTAGCTTGAATGATATTCATATGAGTAAAATGATACAAATTTCTTCAAAATTTAATTATTCAACTGTTATTTAATTCTCACTGGTTACAAATATCAGTGTTAATTCAATGTGTCTAATTTATTCTTGCTGTAAAAAGTAATATGCCTTATATATACATTTTATTTCCATGCTGTTTAGTTAAAAAAAATTGACATTTACATGAAAAAAGAAAAAAACTCTTTAAGTAACAGTAACAGCACAAAAAAAAACAGCAACAAACACAAAAAACAACAACAAAAAACAAAACAATTAAAATACACAATATCTTTAGTGTCTAAAACACATTTTCTTAATTAGTTACGGTATATGATTTCCTGCATTCACTTATGGATCAGGAAATATGTAGGAAGCAAACTATATTATCTTCTAATTAGGATTTCAGGAAATGTGTAGGAAGTCAACTATTTTATTGTAATTATGTCTAATTGAGTAGTTCAGAAATGGCCTTAGTGAGCTTTGACAAAATTGAAATCTCAGCAACAACAACAGCAACCACAACAGTATTAAAAACAAACTTGCAAGATCAATCCACATAATTATTATTAATTGTGCCTTAGGATCCCTATTTTAACATGTCCAATCTTTTGTTGTTAGTATACCTGATATTTGGCATCCGAAGGATTGCATTAACCAAAAGTATGACACAACTTGTGTTATCTGAACACGACATGTGAGCTGGTTGTTGTCATGGTCATTCTCTGGTATCAGGTAGTCTGGATTCACAATCAGACGGAGGTCGTACAGTCCCGAGGGAACATCAGTGATATCAATCCATTGGCAGTCCAGATCGGCATTGTACAGATCGCCACAGTTCACACCTATACCTTGTTCATTTCGGCAGCTATAGCTAAGCAATACACACAAACAGAAGAGATTAGTTGAGCAAAAGTGCTTGTTGATCGTTAATAATTGTTGGTATGGGCAGATCAAGCACTAATGACTGGGAAGGGCTCAAATATATTTAAGTCAAAAATTTATGAAACTTAATATAATATATAAATTGATTTGGACATTTATTTATCAATTAAGAGCATAAATTAGCATGCAGTTGTCCCACAGTCCCATAAACACAGTTGCCTGTATTGGTATCCTTGTACATCATAATTTATCAATAAACTTGGTTCAGAGGAGGGGTGGGGGGTGGGGGGCTGGCTCTTACAGCTACCCCCAGTGGATTTCCCCCTAATTGGACGCCTTTCACAAAGTAAAACTATGATGGTGGTATTAATCCTAATAACGTAATCATGATACTTTTACACAGTAACAATTTCCTTACAGTAATATGAACAGTTTTGAAATAAAGACCTAATTATAATTGTATAGTGAAGACTATACCTTCGTCCACCATCCTCACACAAAGAATCTTCCAAGCAGAAGCTTGCTTTATGTCCCTCTGCTGCTTTATCCCCAGTTACTGAATTTAGTAAGTCATAATGGATAAACGCTTCAAACGAGTGGTAATGGTTATGGCACGTGTGAAACTGCCAGTCATCACGGCTACGATGTGGGCGGAAGTCTGCTGTACCCCAATTCATTGTCAAGCTGTCAAAACGAAGAAGGAAACGGGAAGATTCCGAAGTAGTGCTGGCGGAGCTGGATAAGCAGCCTTCTTCCAGTGCACAAGTCAACTGACTGATCGACGTGGAGATGATGTAGATAGTTCTGGACAAGGACCGAGAGGTGGTACCCAAATCTGGAACCAAGTCTGGAAGACCTGGATTATGTGAATATATTATTAGGTTTATATTATGAGCAACTGCAAGAGTAGGCAGGGTGGCATTGGAGTATACACATTAGCATGAATTTGGAAAGGGTTATTGACTAAAGCACAGTAAATAATTTTTTTGCTATGTTTATGCTTCTTAGAACTACTTCAACTTTACTATGAAGAAGAAAAATATTCATGAAAAAAAAAGAAGCTGATCCAAAGTAAATAGCTAATGTATTGTAAACTGGATTGTATTCCATTTATGGATTACATAATGTTATTAAAAAATCAATTTAGATTTAATTGTTTTCTGCCAATGATAAAAGTAATTAATCTGTAGTCGGCATGTTCCAGAGCTATTTGAGCATTACTTTAGTCACCCACCTGGTCTGCAATCAACGATTGCCTCTCCATCCTTACAAGAGCTTGTCTGTACCAATGCAATGCCACACTCAGACAAGGACATTTCTTCACCAGAGCATTCCAGTATACCTCCATACCTGACCGCACTTCTATTGTATGACCCAGCACGAACGTTGGATGCAAATTGATGCCGAGTGCTACGGCATATGACATTGGCACTTTTCCAGCTCATATACTCAATACAAATGAACCCCCAACCTGTTGGGCCATTAACTTCCACAAAGCTGTTGTTAAAAGTAGTTGACACTGGAACATCGAGAAGCCTTGCTTTCTAGAAAAATAAGGTTATGTGTTCACACTATTATATGTCTTAACATTGAACAATGTGGTAAGAATACATCATTTTGTGTATTTATAAACTAGGTAGAAATATAGGTTTTATAAGCCTTGAAACAAGCCTATCTGACATAGTGCAGCATCCAGTAATGTACTTTGAATGGAGTAGTATGTAAGGAAACAATTGAAGAGGTCAAACATGCTATTCAATCAATTACGTGAAGCCTCATTCTTATTCTTAATTATTTTTTAAGTTTAAGGGAATTATTTTGAAAGGTATTTATTATCTTTTTATCGATTATGTCAATCTCAGCTTTAATTTGATTTTCTTTCCTGTTGATTAACTATATCATTCAGCTTGTAATAAGATCTTAACTACAAATACTATCATAGTGATGATATTGTATTAATTATAAGAAGTACAGAAGTGATTAAATTATATTATAATATACTTTTTTATATTACCGTTTCAGTGACAGTGTCAGGGCAGACATCAGGTCTGGTGCATTCCACACTGGCATCATGCTCATGGCTGCAAGACTGGGCGAGACTTCCTGTCCGTTTATCCTTACAAGCTGATAGACTCTTCTCTGTCCCATTACATCTGTGAATAAAAAGTCCGTATGCAATAACAAGCAACTCGAATTAGTTAAAATTAATTAAAGTAACTAAATCTATTTCCCTTACTTTAGTTCAGTGTAAATTATTTCACCAACACCTCTGCCAAAATTAGCTCCTGAAAACACAGTCTTAGCGGCACCATAGCCCAAGGCTCTACAAACAATACTAGCATCCACATGGTCCCAGTCATTGTCACAGACGGTGGCCCACCCACCGGAAGATGTTTGTACTTCCACTCGTCCCATCCAGGGAACAGCTGACCCTTTCAACCAGTACTTCTAAAGAAACACAACAAAATGATATTGCTATAGAATACCTTTTAAAGAAACCTTTGAATGAATTATTTGACAAGTATTAACTTAGCCGTATTGGGAACAAAGGAAAAATGTTGGCTAAAGTATTCAAAGTAACCGTAATTTATATATTTTATCGTATATCTCATATTATATTTGATCTTCATTGATTCAGTCATTCTCGGCTGAAATAATTATAATAATAGAAAGAGGACATCGGCAAGAAGTCGAAACGTCAGGTTAATTTTTAATTAACAATATTGGCTGTTAGAACGAGAAAAAATTGCTATTGATCTTTATTGATACTATTTTACCCCGAAGTAAAGTAGTTTAACCCAAGTATTGACTCAAGCATAGCTTACCTCACTTGGAACAGATGGAGGACTACTACATGTCTGTTTGCTGAATCCACACCTTACCGAGGCTACATTCAAACCAGAAGTAGGAATAGGACCCAATTCTGAAAATGAGCAGTATTTCAAGTCAGCTTCTCCACCTGTACACTCCAAGTCTTTTAAAAGTACCTGGCTAAGAGAAGTGCGATATTCATGGTTTTCAAGAATTTCTTGTTCTGTACAAGGAGCCATGCCACTTCCCATTCCAGACCCAGGAGCCATGCCACTTCCCATTTCAGACCCAGTGCAGAAGCTGCCGTCATGATTACTCCAGAGTTCTTCTAAGCTTGGGTTTCCCAGGGCAATTGGGAACCCAAGTCTTCCGCATACTACCCTGGCCTCTTCAAGGCCAAATCCTTGCCCGTTCACTGGATACCATTTTCCTTCATGTAGTGCAGTGACTATCCCTTCCACAGTGGAATGCTGCGAGCAATCAAATGGATCAACTGGGACATTAGTGGTACAATTCTGGCAGGTCCCCAATTGGTGATATTCAGGGCAGGACAGAGATATAGGGAGGCTTGCAATTTTCACCATCTTTCGGCCGCAGTCGACACCTGCATCTTCAAAATGGTTGCAGTCATGAACACCCCATTGCTGAACATGAGGTGAACACTGGAGAATATGACTAGCATTAATGGGACACTCAATCTGGTCTACCCATATCTCTCCAGGACCAGAACCATAGTGGGCCTCATACCATACCACCTCCGCCTCTTCGAAGCCTAGCTGTTGGCAAATGACGTCTGCATCTTGTTTCTCCCAACTGTTATCACACAAAGTGCCCCAGACATTGTTGTGGTAGACAATCACTGTTCCCTGATGGCCACTGGGACCATTAATGAGCTTCACATCTCCTTCTACCTGACTCTTTACGTCCAGAATAGGGAAGATAAAGTAGAATAATATACAGAAGATGAGCTGACTTGTCATTATGGTCAATAGTTGCACCTATACTGCAATGGTGAAGTGTTCATAGTCTGTATAGGTATGAGCATATCGTGTAATTATTTTGTCTTTGGTGTGAATTGATTTGTCTGGACTTTGCACTTTGTGGGGGCACTTGGCACATTAAGGTAAGATTCTTGCTGAACACCAAATCGTTAGTATGCTGCCACCAGTTCTCTATCCTTCGTGTTTAATCACTTTTAATCACTTTTAATTAACTAAGAAACACTTCAGGACACGCAATAACGACAGCAAGAGGTGTGAGACAAAAGAATGGTCTAGGGGTTTGCCTTTATATAGTTTGTGATTGGCGCCTCCCAACTACAGCTAGACAACCAGAAAATATTTAAGCATAATGAGGACACTGGACAATAAAACTAAATAATTGAACAAACAGAAAACTAGTGTTCATTTCTCCAGGGAGTGAATTCCTCAGAGTCTCATGACTTGTCTGGGGACGTTCCCACACCTTTGTTTTGGTTATGGATGTGTATTAAAAAAATTTTAAACAAAGCCATTCTTACAATGCTGAGTGGAAATATTGCACATAGACCAGTACTAGTGGTGCGCTCGAATAGCGCAAATGCATGGCGAGCGAGCAGACTCTTTTTACAGAAAAATAGGACAGAAATTACATCTAATTGATTAGGCATGAAGAGTTAACAATAGCAGAATTACCTGAATAAACTTAGAAAGCAGTGGCAAAGAAGCGTAGATTGACAAAGACTTCACAATTGTTTCAAGAAGAGAGTAGCTATAACGTTTTGGTTTAAATAGAGTTGCGTAAGGCAGTGCAGCAGGATTCTCCGCGCTCGTTAATTGAAAAATACTGCAACTGTGAACGCTTTACCTAACTTACGTAATTAGAAGCGTGGGCGAGATATGTTGACGTACGTATACATACATACATATATTATATAGATGTATATCTGAAATCTCAATGGAACACGACTGATAGTCAGCTTCGCTCGCTTCGCTCGCTCGCTGAAATATGGAGTAGCCTTCTACATTAACATTCATTGTGCAATCAATACTTTGAAATAGCTACATCAAGAGAGAGAATATTAAACAATTAAATTTGGTGTCAGTGTAGCTAAAGGGTAGGAGATACCTGTGGGCCAATAAAAAGAAAACAAACAAAAAAAAATTTTGTCGGTGTTTGGGCTATACTGTACATTTTTGATTTTACGGAAATGGTCCCTTTTCCTAGGCACTGTCACATATAAATTGTACTTATTACATGAGTCAGAGTGTGATATGGTGAAATAATTCAAGAGCAGGCTAATTCATTTTTACTGAGCCAGAGTCAGAGTAAAAATATAGCTTGATATCTAGCCATACCACTCCATTCGTTTTGTTGTCAAGAATCCACGGTAATTCAGATAGTAAAAGTAACTTAAATTTGATACTATAATAACACTGTTTTTTTTTTGTTTTGTTTTTTATCATAGCTGAGAGCTTCTTCAAGAGTTACTGGTAATTGAGGTTATCAGAATGGCTGATGTTTGATACTACAGAAGTTACCATTAATCAGGTAAGAGAGTAATTATGTATTTGTTTGCTGAAATAAAAGGTCATAACTGCTATTATAATTTTTGCATGAACTTAGCAAAAACATAGTAACAATATTGTCGTTATATGTTACCTATCTAGCAGGCTCGCTCGCCATTTGTGCTCAAGCACACCACAAGTTTATATATAATGTGTGGACGTACTTATGTCATTTTGTACTTTGACCCTCACGTATTCTTGTGTTCGCTCTGTGTTTAACCCCGTCCCAAACTTCACTAAACGGAATCCTCCAGTTTAGCGATCATTACCCTTATTGCCCTAGAAATTGAATTGTTAACCTCTTTGAATTCTTTTGCGGGTGCTGTTAAACACAAAAACTTATGGGAGCTCCATTTCTATTCGAGTTAGTGGCGGTGGTAAGTTAATACACTATTTGTCACAGTTATAAGCACTACGCAACAGTATTTACTTCAAAATTCATTGTCCACTAGACTAACCACGAAGGTAAGTCTTTCGTAGGTATGTTCAGTCGTGTGAAAAGCATTGTGCATTACAACTACTACTAAGAATATCACAAAGAAAAAGTTTAAATAAGTGACTTAATTTTGTTGCTTCTCTTTCAATTCAAACAGTTGTGGGGAGCTGTTACTATGGCATTGAAACCCCTTTACCGTATATACATAATTTAAAAACTCAACTTTATTTTAGTAGCTTGAGTGTTAGTAGTTAAAATCAATCTTTTAACAATAGTGTAGTTTAAGGCTCGCTCGCCATTTGTGCTTAAGCACACCACAAGTATTGAGAAGATATATCTAGAGTGGAATAAATTATCTAGGGTAGAATAAATAAATAATATTCCACCTAGATGTCTTCAAAATGTTATTTTTAGGTAAGTGATCAATGAAATAACGCACTGATATTCAGGGCATTATTTCATACTGTTTGCCAATCTCATTACCTTAGCATTTATAGCAACAGACTTAACTTACCAGTTTTCCTGGTTTTTACAGCTACCTTTCTCTGTTGTAGCCTACCCAACAAGGTTAGTGCAGCTGCTAAAATATCAGCTGGGGTGTGGGAAGCCCCTACACCCAACTTTACACCTTGTGACTTACAGTCATAGTATAAACTATGGCAGTGAAGATATCTAGTGTAGAATAAACCACTTATTACACTCTTCAGAGTGATATAGCTCTTAGGCTTTATTTTCACTCAGTCGCCTCTGGCTCTGTGAAAATATATTAGCCTGCTCATGAAATATTTCCCATATGACACCGCTGACTCATGTAATAAGTATCATATATATATATAATTTATATATATATAAATTTTCCAAAATAAAAATTATATAAGTAAATAAAACTCAAACTTTATTGGAATATGATGATTTTTTGTTTCACTAAACATCACCTTTATTAATAATGCACATCTTCAGATAATACTTGTACATTATAAATGGGAGCCACACTATCACTATATTACTTTGATTTGAACAACATAATATGGAAGGAATTATACATACCTCCTAGTGTAATATTCAGAGAACTTGTTGCTGCAGATCCAATTTCATTAGTCACAGAACATGTGTACATTCCCACTTCATTTTCTTTAATACTTGGATAATTCAAATTGTTGAAAGAATCCATTGTTGAAGTAGTTGCAACTGAGACACCTTCATGAGACTACTCAAACACGTAATTCATAGGGTTTCCCCTAATAACTGAACATGTAAGTGTAACACTATCTCCTACAGCCACCCTCTCTATATTAGTAGACAATAAAACTTCCGGAGAAACTACAAAAATATATATTGACCATGAATTTTATATAATCATTCAATAGATTCATCATACCTTGTACTTGTACAGTGATGTCGGCACTGCTAGTCTGTTGAAAACGACACTCACATCAACTTCAGCATGTTACTATATACTATATTTTATGCTTCAAGAAAACTAGAGGCTACTATTATAGAATTTACTTGGTACAATTAGACTTTAGCATGCAATTACAGGAAAATATATTATGCATTTAAATAGCAAGTATGCATTCTTATCATTCAAATATATAGATGGACTAACTCACTAGCTACTTTGTGTTTAAGTACAAGAATAATTATTGATTGTTTTTATGATAAAATTTCCAAACTGCATGCCTATTTTAAATCTTTTTGTTGGTATGTACCTGTTGGAGCCACTTGTATTACCACTCATACTCCTCCTCTTCCATTGTATATCACATCATATACACCATAGTCACTTGCTGTTGCTGGCTCACGAACAAATATCTCAGAAAAGTTGATAAATTCACTGAGCAGAGCAGGAGCAGCACTAGAACCTCCTAAAGTATTTCCATTTCTTATCCAAATAATAAATCCATATGTTCCACTTGCTGCCACATCCAATACTATTTTTCCAGATATAGTGGAACAACCACAACTTGAGGAGACACTCTTTCAGGAATAGATAGAGTATCTATTGTAATAAAATAAAACTGAATTCACTACTTTCAATTCTGTGTATATTCTTTACTGTCTTTCCTAGTATAGATCATGCAATCATGCAAAATAGACCTTACAAAGCATTGCCTTTGCAAAGCTATACAAATACTACTTGATAACTGCAAAATCTGCAGACCAAAATTATAATAGAGCACACAAATATGGATTGGACTCCTGGAAGAAAGTTGTTGATAAGTGCAGCCCCATCAACAAAAGATTACACATTATAACCAAGCCTGACTGGTAAATACACAGTTCCTAAACAAATCATAAGGTGAGATGTATCATTAACTCCACTTTAATATAAAAATCTAAATTCAACATCAATGTATTCAAAGAGCATAGCAAGAAAATAAAACACTCTAAATATAATATACTTTTGAACATACATGATACTGATGGATCTTAAAAATTACTTTAAGCAAACTTTAATTGCATATTCACAATGAAACAATTATACATTTTACCGATTGGCAAAAAACAAATGAGAAACAAAATATCTGTCAATAAAGCATAATAGTTGAGTGTTATGATAAGGAGGGGTAGCCAGTAACAATTTCCAATATAAATACTGCTCCTTACTTGTCACCACAAGAGATACTCTGTAGTTTACCTTTTCAAGCTTCAAGTTTTCCAAACAGTTGAGATAAGTAATATTCAACACAAAAACTAGTCATGCTATAGTGAAATAAAAGAATTTCTCATTGGTTAATGCATATGTCATTTATTGTTACACATGTGATTTCCAATATTACCCAATACATGCTTGTAGAATGTGAAAGTGATGATGAGCATGTTGATATGATGGTGATATGTTACCCGTGAAATTGAGTTATCCGATAACGTCCCTCTGAACATAATTTGCTATACAATTTGTCATTTGCCATATGTAAATAGGTAAGAAAGAAATTATAGGCATGCATAAATGTACATCCAGTGTGTTGGCAAAGTTGAAATAGACAGCGTGAATGTATGGTATCACAAGACTATATTGAAACAACTGAAATAGCACCCAGCATTCAGGCAAAGTAGTATGTAGCAATGAATATTATAGACAATAATACATCAACATTTAATAAATCTTCGCTCCTCTATAGTTGAAAACTACTTTTAAGTAACTGTGAAACATTACAAGCACTACTTCTTCAGGTGCTGATATACTTCCTCCTCAACTTGCAGATGTAACTTTTTTGTATTCTATTAATACAATTTGTCTTTATCTATTTCAATTTGGAATATTTCAGATATTAGGAATTACTCACCTGTATCTATTCTAAGCGGGAATGCTCCAAATATCTGTGAATTGCTATCTGTGAATATACACTGATACACTCCAGCATCTGACTCCTGGAAGGTGAAGGATAAGGTAGAACTAAGTCTACCATTACTACCCACTGGTGAGTTAGTGGGTACAGTAGTAACTGGAACACCATCTTTGAACCACTGTGCAGTTGGAGGATCATACATGTTCATGTCATCTCCAACATGACCAGCAGCGAAAGAGAATGAAATACTAGCACCATTACTAGCTGTTGTTCTATTAGCATTGATAAAACCAGATGTAAGAGGATCTTGAGATGTAATTTGTAATGCTCCAGCAGAAGATGATATCACTGAGTAAGAAATATATGAATGACATTTAGTCATACCTGCCAATTGAATAAAAATATTTACCTGTCATAGTGAAGTTATCTCCACTAACATAGTCTTGTCCTTCCCTAGCAGTACACTGATAAACACCAGCATCAGAAGACACTACATTATCTATCACTAGTAGTAAGGTAGTGGAGGAGGAGGTGTTTGTAGTTCTTAAACGAAAATGAGGAACATCTTGTACTAGTTGTCCTCCATCTTTATTCCATGTCACTGACAGAGTACTAGATATTGAGTTGACCTCACAGTACAGCCATACGACTGATCCTTGAACTGCACTAGTAGAAGATCCACTGAATAATGAAGAGGGGAGGGAAGTCACTGTGAGTTGTTGGGCCTCTACAGAAATAGTGTCACACACAATAATATTTTTTACTGCAAATTACAGTATAGCTGAATAATACACGTAATAATGCTAGTGACATGGTGAAAACTCAAGAACACGAATACTATCTTTAAAAATTCAACACGTAACTTTCTCAGAAAAAAACACACAACAGAATCAAAAGATTTACAGAGAAAGTTTAATAATTTATAATATTAAACTGTTACCAGCTAGTCTCAGAATAATTCCTTGCAAAACTTTCAAATATTAATGCTTATCTAATTGCATAATTTATGGCTTGAAAAATTCCTAGTTTTTACTCTACTAGTGGCTCTTTGAATTAAAAAATACTTTCTACAAAACTGTGTAGTAAATAAGTGCTGGATCATCTATAAACGGTTTATACCACAATAAAACTTAAAGATAGGGCAGCCAGAAAGAGAAGACCTTCCTGTTGTATAATTTTTAATTGTTAACACCAATAACTACTGTTGTCTTGTCTTGGTTCATTTAATCTCAAGTATTATCTCCATTGATATATTTTTCTAATCCTAACAAGAAGTTTATATTCAAATTTTCAAAAATTTATGACAATGCTTACACTCATTTTGCTTCCTTCATTTACTCTTTTCTATAAGTAAAAAATGTAACTGCACCAAAGCTAATAATCAATTTTTTTTTCACACTACTATTGTTTCATTGATGTCTGTTAATCATGGAGCAATGAACATTAAAATGCTGGTGATAATATAGGAACTTCACATAACATGGCTTCCAACTATTAAATAAGCAATATACAAACAGCACAATTAATTGGCCTCGAGTAAGTGCAACACAACATGGAACTTTATAAAGTATACAGTGGAACCTCTCTACAAAGGGACTCCGAAGAACAACTTGACTCTTAACAACAGCCAGCGTAAATGGAACACAGTGATCTACTACAATAAAAAATAAACTCTGAAAGCAGCCAAACTCTCTACAAGGGTCAAAAGACTTGACCCCAAGCATGGCCTTTGTAGAGAGGTTTCACTGTATATGTAACATACATTGCTTTATTTGTGCTGAAGCCATGGTTTTGTAGCCAAGAAGCTCAATGTTTGGACTTAGACTAGGCCGTCCACATACAGAATAAGAAGTACATTGTCAGAAATAGCTAAATTGCAGAGAATCCCATCCCAGGTATTGGACACTATCGACTTCAGCCAGTGATCCGACAGACCTCTTGAACTCCCACTGGGGTATGTTTTCAAGTGAGTTTACTGCTCTTGTGCTAAGTATCTTCACTCAACTATACTACTATTTTGAACAATGGGTTTAATTCAGTATCATGTATGTTATTGTGTGGGAGGTCACAGATTGTTCACACAACAAAACTTGTAAGTAATTAATGACGTTTGACAAACTCCTTGCATAAATAAGTATCATCAACAGAGATTATTGTAGTAGCCACTGTACACTGTAGTGATTATAAACTTTTTTTTTTCTCATGAGTATTCAGTCCAGTTCACCTCATTAAGGATGGTAACACACACACACACACTTTACTTTTTTAGTAATTGAGTCACTGCTCTAATCATAATGCTTCAAAATAAAAAATAAATTCTATAAGATTATCAGTAATGCTGAACTCTTCCCGTATCATGCATATTAATTTTATACTGCCGAGATCTTTAAACTCTATTTGAACCCATTTAAAGTAATAAGCCTGGTTTTTACCCAGGGATTTTGTCTTGCTGGGTGTGGTAGAGTTATAGCTATACTGACCTCAACACATTATGTGAGAGATTAGCCCAAATAACTACTGTTACCGTCGTAAAGTCTAGCTCCAACCATCAAGACATAATGCTACAGGCTGTGTGGCACTTCATATTGGCTGCTCTTCACAAATCAATGAGTAATAAGCAACTAATCGTTCAGAGGAGTGTCCCTAGGTTGGCAGCCTGAGTCCCCTTTACCTTCATGAATAGAGTGTCATAACAACCAGTTTTGTCCGTTGATGTATATGTGTGGTAAGAACTAGAGGGTTTCTTTTCCTCATTCCTTCAGTGTAAAAAAGCTGTTAACAGATGACCAGCAAAATACCTGCCAAATAGCAATTTTGCTATCTCCATATTTTGTCCCCGAAAAGCCAAATATGTACAAGAAAGTGGGAAATAACAACAGATTCAATAGCAACAACAACGGCAGAGACAATAACAACGGAACAACAACAACAGAAACTACAACAACAGAAACAACAACAACTACGAGACATCGGAGCGCGCTACCCAGGCAGTAACGTGTCGATTGTTCCGCTTTAACTCACCTGACGATATCCACAACACTAGTAAAATCAGTGGAGTCCACTTATTCCTCCACATAATTATTGCTCACTAAGCCAGGTAGGTGTTTTTCGCGGCCCTGTGAAAAACCGGGGAGACTAGACAATATTCACAGACTGATAATAATATATGTAGAGGAACGAAGGACATCAGGCTGGCGTGCGACAATCCCTTACCCAACATCTTAAGACCAATAGTTTGTCCAGGCTACGGTAGAAAGTAGGGGTTAGCGAAATATGCTGGCATAATTTTGAGCATAAGTGATTTCATAAATACTAGCATATGCTAGCATAATCAGTGTAATTATGAGCATAATGACAAACATAATGCTATATTTTTTTTTGTCAAAAACTACCATATTATGGTAGTTTATGACAAAAAAAAATATAGCTATATTATATATATATATATATATATATATAGTTAGTTTTTATTGTACTTTAACAACAACTATTTGATGTAGTCTTCTAGTAAATGTCTTTGGAAAATTTAAATTAATTTTTGAGTCTACTGAATACCTTCCATGTATGTTGGCAATTCTATTTAAAGATTCCAATATCACTTTTTGTAAGATATAAAATTCAGATCCAACACGGTTGCCCATTCAGCAACTCACATATCAACATTGGCCATATCAAGAGTCAGATTTGTCACATGCACAGGAATTTTATAGTTGTGAATGTGGTTGAGGTGACCTTCGAACTCCGTCTATGAGCTAACTCATAACGTGAGAGATTTTAATTAGCATATATTACTGAAATGATGAGCATTGCTATGGATAGCATAGCATTATAACTATATAAAAAAATGAGCATAATTCGCCAACCCAGTTAGGTTGCTTTTCGTTGTCTCTTAGCTTTTGATGACAATCCAGGTTACCCTAAGGCCGCAAGCCTACCACTAAAGCACAAAAAGCTAAGCTATACTCCAACTATTTATGATCCATTGTCATGGCAAATTGTGTATAGTCTCGTGTAGTTGGCCCAGGCGAGGATCCAGGGGGGAGAGGGGGCCAGAGGGCCAGGGCCCCCCACCTCCAAACCAAATTTATTGAAATTATTAGGTGAATCAGGGTACCAATAATAAAGCATTTGAATTCAAGTGAATTTTTTGAATAGCTGGTTATTATTAGGGGGGAAAATCATTGACAATACATGTAATTCCAGTAAAATCATGTGCACTTGTTGAAGTAAATAACATCACAATAACACAGATGACTCAAATACAATAATAACTAAGTTTATCTATGGTGAATGATGTTTATGACAAGTCATCTGTATCTTGTATGCTACCATTAACTTCCTCTTGTTGTTCAGAGCCTTGCTCTTTGTTGACACTTAACAATGGCTGTGAACTTTCCTCTGCAATGTCTGAGTCTCTGCGACTTGCTTGATGGCTATGAATCCATAGTAAAACTTGGCTCATGGACAGTGTAATTGTTCCACCAACTAAAGCTCCAATTGCAGCACCTGGGATGCTTCCAACACCACCAGCTGCAAAGCCAGCAACTCCACCAACAAGACCACCTAATGATGCACCAGATGCTAAATTAACAGTTCCTGTAGCAGTGTGGACAAGTGCAGAATGTAACTTTCTTCTGAACATAAACTCCATCAATCTTTTTCGTTGTAATGGTCCTTTCTTTCTGAGTATTTCAATTATGGCTTGAAATTTCGAATCTTTATCTAATTTATTCTGTTCACTATAATAAACGGGAACTGCAACTATTTCAACAATTTCTTCCTGATCCACATTAATATCAACTACACTCTTGACTTTTGTAACTTCTTTTTTTCGGAACATGCCAAACCATAGTTGGTCAGTTTGTACTTTCTTCAACAACTGGTTTATTTGCTGAACATGATTTTTTAGTATGCTATCATATTTTTCTTTGGCTTCATCGTGTAACAAATCGCAAAAGGTGAGAAGTATAATACACTTTCTCCAGATGTCTCTCCCTAGTATTCTTTGTAAAGACTCCATTACGTGAGCATCTGCTACATTTAAGGAGTGATCAGGGGCCACAGATATACAATAGAGTACTATATACTCAGATTTACCTACAGCTCCCTTTATTTGTTTTTCAACCACTTTGGTAGGTATTGTTTGATCTCCTAATCCTGGAACATCAATTATCTTCAGTGTATTTTCATAAATGGTAGTCATAACAGATTTCGGCTCAGAAGTAACAGGTGATGCTGAACAGCCATATTTAAATGGAACATCAAAGATGTGGCTCATAGCCTTTGATTTTCCACTTCTAGGTAAACCGGCAGCTAAAATTACGATTGGATCTTCATTTTCATCAGTTGTTGGAGCTTCTCGAATGTCATCCTTTATTGAACTTGTCACTGCTGTAATTTCGGACTTTTTGGCCACAGATTTAACTACAGATAGTAGCATTTCTGGCTCTATTTTATACATATCTAGAGTAGCTAGTGATACCAAATTTGATTCACTTAATGAGATTCAAAGATGCATGTTACTCTTCTGCTCCATATTTGCAGCTTTACTCAGACACACACACACACACCCTCCATAGTTGCCAACCGTACTGATTTTGGTGTGATAGTCACGACTTACAGACAATATTATGTCATCCTGTCACACATACTTCATCTTACATCATGATTTTTCTCTTTACTGCTGTTCAGTTGCTTGCTACTGTGTAGAAAATACCTAACTAGTTAGTCTCTTGGCATGTAAAACTACTTAGGGTCTTCACCTATAGCAGTTAATAGCTAAGAAAAGGGTCAATGGACGTAGGATAGCCAAGCGTTAACACTGTCTTTTACATAAAATCATGCTTTTATGATCCAATTTGGCCCAGCTTACTTTATATGGCAGGTTGACAGGTATGCACCTATGGTAATTCAAATGAATACTGTATAATGATCCTGCACGAACTGTCCAGCAAGTTAGGCATAATGTTCGTATTCCTGGAAGATGTGATGACATTGCATCCTTAAGCTTACGGAATCTTGCATCCTTTCAAGAAGAGTACTTTCGTAACTTGCATATTTCATGAACGTAATCGAGTACATGAGATAATGGTTTAACATTATTTCTGGGTGTCCATAACATTTAATATAAGCAAATGATTTGGACATTTATTTATCATTGAAGTGCATAGATTAGCATTTTTTCAACTTGGTTCAGGAGATAGGGGGGTCCCTGGCCCCTTCAGTGCCTCTTCCCTTCCCTGAATTTTCCCCTGCCCTGCATCACTTAGTGATGGTCTAGGTTAAAACAATATTTTGGAGTTAAAGAGGGAGATTGTGATGGAGGGCAGACTTCCAGAAAAAAGTGGCATGCAGATATTCAAAATTATGATAATGGGATCAATTGTCAAATCTATGGCTGTCCCGCCTAACTTGGGATTGTTGCTTAGAAAGTGGGAATTGCTTAAAAACTGGAAACATCCTGTAACTGGGATAATTTGGTTGGTACTATTGTAAATCAATTTATGGGGTGTACATGTAAACAACTTCTACACACTAATGCTGAACTGCTTGCAGCCCAGATTTGATACCAGGAAAGACAAGAATGCATTGAAAAGAAGAAGTTATTATGATCGTAATGTTAGCCCCTCCCCCACTGGAGACAGAGAGACAGTATGGATGCAACTTCCAGGAGACAAAACATGAAGTCCATATGTATAGTCCTAAATGAGGAAGCCATGTAGTTTAAGTTGACTTCATAGAAAACCAGACTAGTTTCACAAGCACAAGAGAATAACAAGAAGAAACTTCATTGTTAAGGAAAGGAAAGATATAACAATGTCATTAAGTATGCTATCATTATTGATTATTGTGTCAGTATGTCACCCGTGATCATGTGATTATCGTTCTGTTGTGAGTGTGCATTTTGTGTTTGCATTTTGTGTGTGCTTGTGTAGCAAGGAATTAAATATCAGTCACTAGATATCTCTACAGTGTAGCCAGTCCAGGTGTTTGGGTTCCATGTTCATTACATAGGCTTAAACAGTGTATGTCAAAATTAATTCACATAATGGGTCTGAATTTTGATACTTTATGGGGTAGCATCAGCATTAGCTATTTTTCAGAAATTTGTTGAAATAGGCATTAGCTACTAACATTGTTTAGGGTCATGTAGCTATAGTCTCGTGTAGCCAAATCCTTTACCTACCGCTAGCGTAGCTGTAGGTAACGAGGTGAAAGTAACATTTGTATAGCATGACAAGAGCAATAAAGTAATAGATAGAAGTGGAGAAAAAAGGGGAAATGGCCTAGGACACAAGTTGACCTCACCATGTGAGGGACTTGGCAGGCAGTAAGTACATCTAAGGAGTGAGGGACTATAAGAAATGGATAGTGGTTCTAGAATTGAAGATGTGGTAGGAGCAGCCAATAGTTACTTTTGCAGCCTTTTGCAGCAAATTTCTTGCTTTAGCTTTAGACAATTGAAAAGACGGAGAGATACAGGAGAGAGCATTAGTCATGTGTAAGGACCTGGGGAACCGATTTCGAGTGCTTTGTATGAGTCACTACATGATACTAATATAGCTAGTGACAGATAAAAATGTTGAGAGAATTTAACAAAGTCTAAAGTATGTCATTCCGAGGGGGGAGGGATCCTTTCAAGAAGGGGTGAAATACATTAAAACTTCTATTAACAAATTCTCTGAGAAGCGACTGACCTCTGTAATGACCAAATAATTTGTGCCCGATTACAACTGCAATAAATCTAGTGCATTTAGAACCTCTGCGAATCAACCACCTCTTATCTCTGATCAGCAACCATTTTCTCAGCACCATCTTGCTCACAATGAATACATTTTTCCCTCTATGAGTGACCAAAGGCCTCACCTACTGAAAAATTGAGATATTTTGTTGCAAATTATACTCTCATTACATCATTTTAAGAATTCTTTATAGAATATAATTCCCTATATACATAAACTAGATAATTAGATGTCTCTCATCATCTCTCGAGTCGCTTATAGTCTCTTTAGTCTCTTTTCTCTTCTAGTCTTTGTAATCTCTTTTCTCTTGTAGCCTACTTAGTCTCTTCTGGTCTCTTTAGTCACTTCTAGTTTCTGTCTCTTTAGTCTTTTATAGTCTCTTTAGTGTCTTCTAGTCTATTTAGTCTCTTCTAGTCACTTTAGTCTGTTCCATTCAATTTAATATCTCAGAGTCCATGTAACAACTTTCAGAATTAGATTACAACAGGACTACAAACTAGGAAATGTAATAGACCCGGATATAAGACATTAGAACAGACTGAAGAGACCAGGAGAGACTATAGCTATATGAGACTAGGAAGAGTAGAAGAGATTAAAGAGACTAGAAGAGACTAGAAGAGACTAAAGGGAGTCTAGCTGCAAAAATGAACATAGATCAAGCATTGTAGTAATTTATAAAGCAATACATATGGGCTATTCATATAATATTATGCAAAATAAACTCAAACCCAAGCTAAATTTCCAGATACAGAAAAACTGCCACATTTTTGTTGATAAGGAGAAGTTTAGGTGCATGCTAGTGCTATACATCACTTGAAAATTTTTCCTTATCATCATGCATTTAACAACCTTGCAAAAGATGGCTGGACATATTGTCAAGAAGTGATTGAAAAAAAGTATTATAAACTTCGGTTGTCATATGACTATTGTCTCATTCCACGAAGAACAACTTATGTATCTCCAGTTGTTGCCAACATGCGATCAAGATCAAATCTAGATTTGTTTAATCCAACTTTGTCAGTTTGACTAGAAAATAAGTACAGAAGAAGTACTTACTCAAAGTCAAAGATAACATTTATGTAATTGAAGGTGTGGGTGCACAACACTCTAAAGTTGACAAATTGTTGCAGTGAACTGTTCTGTGGAAGAAGACAATTGTCACCTATAAGCTTGAGCTCATCGATTAATTAGTCCACAAATTCCAATTATAAAAAACTATGAAATCATAGATTGAAGGGCCCTGACATATATTTCCTAGTGTTCTGTCTGTACAAGTATATTCTCTGACGATAGATATGAGTCAATATTCACAAAACTATTTCACAAAAGTTGAAAACAAAGAATCAGCCAGTTAATACTAATCAATCTGATCTTCTATCTGATCCTTTGTCTGCTTCAACTTCTAAGTTCAGATTAAATACCAATAGTTAGAATTCTCAAAACTGAACCACAACTAAAAAAACTGAAGGATTGAAAAGTACTAACAACACTTGAATGAAACCATATAGCTATATCATGCACAATTTGTGACAAAAATTAACAAAAATTAACAAAATATGAGAGGAATAAATCATTCTTACTTTGGGCTATTGGGTCTGGTGCACACAGCTAAATATTTGAAACTTCTATTACAATAAATTTTGCTTAATGAAGTCAATGGCTGTAATCCTTTTATCTGACAAATAGCTAGTTCATGAAAAAATAGTATTCATAATTTTTTTATTTAAAAGAAATAGTTGTTTAAAATACAAAAAATAAGAACTAGTTACTAATATTACTGTTCAACATAGTTTTTAGTCTTCTCCTGGTATTACATTATAAGTACTCTCTTTATTTATTTCAACATGATCTTTATGTCTTCATAACTTTGACTTATTTCTCCTCTAACCGCTTGGTTTTGTGTATTTTCCGTATTTTCATAAGTAACATCATTGACAGCACTTCCTATTGCTGTTCAACTGTTGCCTGGCATCTTATGACTCTCTACACACTTCATATATAGGTTGATGTTTGCTCATGCAAAAGACACTCTGTATAATTATGTTCGGGCAACCCTTGTGTCTGTATTTGCTACTGTATATTATTTACTCCAAAATCTGCACTTCGTCTGATTCTTGAAAGATTACAGTGAAGGGTAGCTATAAAAAACACATTGCTACAGAAGTCAGGTGGCAGCGACTGCTTAACTGCTGTGCCAGAGGTGTGAGAGAGATTTGCCCTGCCAATCTTAGACAGAAGCAGATTCTCCACACTCGGTTACAATGAAAATTTCTTAGTTATAGTTATTGTCATCCACTCTACTGTTCGTTACTTATAGCTTTAAAAATTCACTGTAGCTATTCTAAAATATAGTTTTTCCATGTTCTCTACAGCTTAGTTTTAGTTTTCTTACAATAATTATTACCTCAAAACTAAGGGAATTTGGTTATAGTCAACTAAAACAACACTGTCCATAATAATTATATATTCATGTATTAAGTGTTTATTGCTCTACAAGTTACTTCAAGTGCTCTGAGTATGCTCTCAATTTCCTTGAGGTCAATTGTTCTTTTATGATCTGTTAATTTTACTATATGTGTGTACCCAGCCAAGAGGAAAGGAATATGGTGTGTCTGCTCATTACTTATGTTTTGTGATTTCCTATATCAAATTGATATTGTTTACGGGGCTAAAAGTACTTTTAGGCTTTGTAGATTGTTTATTAGTAATAATTAATATTATGAGAATTTTTTATTTTACTATTTGATTAACTAAACATAAGTGCCGTTTTAGCTATTTGGTTTCATCATCCATAGTCAAATATTCGACATATCCAGGAGTTAGTCAAATATGTATTGGTTGAAACTTTTACTGTACATCAAATATCTTCTTGAAACATCCCTTAAAATTAAATTAAATTAAATCATGATAAAGTCAATAGCTACAGCTTTTTCTGACTAATATTCTACATAGTTACATTTGATAAAAAAAATTATTTCAAAATTAGTATATAATTTAAAACACAAAACTATCTAAAGTGAACTAGTTATTTATCAGTACCACCACTGTTCAATAGCGTTTTTAGCTATCTCCAGGTATTACATCATAGGTGCCTTCTTTATTTCTCTCCACATGATCTCTTATGTCTTCATAACTTTGACTTATTTCTCCTCTAGCCACTTGGTTTTGTGTATTTTCCGTATTTTCATAAGTAACTTCATTGACAGCACTTCCTATTGCTGCCCCACTGTTGCCTGGCATCTTATGACTCTCATATGCCTTACACTGGGAAAATGAAAACTCTTCAATTCCTACATTTTCGACAACACTGCTTCTCATTCTTGACATATTATCAATAGTGTCATACTCATGCAAGTCATTGCTCTGATATGAAGACACCTCTAATGGCTGCTGTTGAAAATGTTGCAGCTGAACTTGAGAGGAACTAATACATGACAATAATGGCAATTGTGTATTTCATTTAAAATGATTATATCAATTCACTTTGATTATATGCAATATTTATAAACTAAAAGATACACTTACATGTTTGGAATGGACTTCTTAATAAAGGATCCACTACTTCTTAGTCTAAGATATACAATTATTACAATTGCAATTACCAAAGTTATTAAAGTCGCACAAACAATAGAGATTATTATAATTGTAGTTAGATTAACTTCTGTTGACGTATTATTATCAGTAACACCATCAGAAACACCATCCATGACACTATTAGTTTCACCATCAGTAGCAGCATCAGTAACAGTATCACTCAATGTGGTGATAGCTGTTGAAGAGTCACACTCAGGATCACTAAAGGAAGCAATTAACACTGGACATGAAGACTTCACATTCAAAATTTGTGCTTTAATATTTATTGAAGGTCTGCTTGACACCCATTGCTGTAATATTTGTACAAATTCGAGTGCTGCCACTTCTGAAGTGCCCTGAAGTTGTGCTCTGTATGTAACAAGTTCAGGTGAGTTGGCAAAGCATTGAAATCCTCTATTTGTAATTGCAGTATTCATATCAATATTACACTGGCACAATTGTATTAATAATGATGTCAGGTGAGCAGTGATGTCCTGAGATTTCTCTGAAGGACTATCATTCTGTAGCACATAATAATGTAATATAATTAATACAAAATGTATGCAACTAGCCTTGAGTAACTCACTATCCACATATTGCAATCAGTACCAGTCAGTAAAACAAGTTGTAATAACTCGTCTATAATATAAAGAAATAATCAATAATACCTGAACCGAATTCACTATGTCAATTTGTTCCAATATTATGATTACAGACAACATAGGTAAAAGAAAAAACAAATGATGGAAGAGGTGAAACTTCCATTATCCATAAAACTTTGTAATTAGTACTCATTTTAATTACTTCCTTATAAGCTGTTTTTTTTTTTTTGCTTCTAAATTATGCCAATTACAGCACTTTGACATCTTCATAATCGTATTGACTAACATACAACAGACAATTATTTATGGAATGGACAAAATAATAAAACTATGTACAATTGAAACATAGTAGTATAAGAATATATTAATGGCAAGCTAGTCTAATGTCATAACAGGATTTCCTGAAAATTCTAATTAATACAACCCTTTACTATAACTCATTTGTGCCTTACTTTCCAGTACCACATACTCATGTATACATGTATTAATAGTATGTCGCGTAAGTTGCCCATTCAAAAATGTATGGGAAAAGTCGCTGTTCAATTGAAATCGCACGGAGAAAGTGAAATAGCCCGTAACTAATTGAAATACCTCAGTAACTAAGTAGAAACTAAGTGAAATACCTCCGTAGCTAAGTGAAATAGTACGGGTAAGTGTGCATGCGTGCAGCGTTAACCTTGGAAATGTACAGTTCAAGTAGTTGCTAGTTGGAGACAACGTCATTCTCTTCCACAGAACCTCTACCCGTATCAGACGGAATGTTTTACAAACAGATTAGGAGGAGCCGCATGTTGAAAAGAAAGTTCCAGCGGAAGCTAATCCTGAAATAAGGAGATAGTGAGTGAACAATACAGTGTAGATATAATTGCAAAAGACTTTTTTTTTAACTGGCCTACTATTAGCGAGTAATAGCACAGGTAACCTGTGCTATTAGGGATCAATAGCACTCATAAAGCAATTGAAATAACACTCGGCTTCGCCTCATGCTATTTCCATCGTGTTACTCATGCTATTAATCCTGAATAGCATGGTTACCTGTTCTATTACTCATACTAATAGTACAGCGCGTAAGTTGCCCATTCAAAAATGAATAGGAAAAGTCGCTGTTCAATTGAAATCGCACGGGGAAAGTGAAATAGTGCGTAACTAATTGAAATACCTCGGTAACTAAGTGGAAACTGAGTGAAATACCTCGGTAGTTAAGTGAAATAGTACGGGTAAGTGCGCACACGTAGAGCGATAACCTTGGAAACGTACTGTTCCAATAGTTTCTAGTTGGAGACAATGTCCTTCTTTACCACAGAACCTCTACCCATATTAGACGGAATGTTATACAACAGATTAGGAGTCGTACGATGAAAAGAATGTTCCAGCGGCAGCTAATCCTGAAATAAGGAGATAGTGACTGAACAATACAGTGTAGCTATAATTGCAAAAGACTTTAATTAAAAAGCTGGCCTACTATTAGCAAGTGATAGCACGGGTAACCTGTGCTATTAGGGGTCAATAGCACTCGTAAAGTAATTAAAATAACACTCGGCTTTGCCAAATGCTATTTCAATCGCGTTTCTCATGCTATTAATCCCGAATAGCACGGTTACCCGTGCTATTACTCATACTAATACCAAAGCCAAGTTCATTTTTCAATTCAAAAAAGTGTGATATTATTTTGAAATACCACAGCAGTGGAAAACTGAAATAATGATTGGTCACAGCAATCTCTTCGCGACCTTGCCGCACTTTTACCAGCTAGGCAAAGTCGTGGCAAAATTCTAGGGAAAATATATTTAGCAACGGTAAGAAAAGTAAGAATAATAGCAGAACTGTGATGAAAAAATTACTTTGACGGAAATATTATACAAGATCATGGTTTTCTAAGCTGCAGAAATGAACTGTTATCTTTGGCTATAGTATTAACATATGATAGCACGGAAAATTGTGGTACTTGGATAAATAGCACTCGTGCGGCGAGAAATTTCACTCAGCTTCGCGTCGTGAAAATTTTCTCACTCCACTACTATTAATCAAGAGTACCAGTTTTCCATGCTATTATAATATCTCAATATAAATAAGTAATAAATTTTAATGAAACCCATAAAAATTACATACACCGAGCAGAATAATATCACATTAATGCCTATCAATGTATAATCTTAATGCTCTACTAATAATAAAAAAATATTAATTAATAGCAACAATAAAATGATAATAAAAATGTTGAAAAAAAGTACTTACTAGATGCTGTAAGTATCGAGAAGGGACCTGCAGATAAGCTATTTGCCTCAAGTGATTCTCTGTCTAGTGATGTCACACTAATGTTATATCTAGATCCTTCACTTAGACCAGTCAACATGGCACTCCATGTTCCATTGGGATAAGAAATTGCATTATTAGAAGTAAATATGGCCTCTGTGGAATAAGTAGAATTAAACTCGGCAGTTATCTGTAGAAAATATCAAGATTTCATTAGTTTAATGGTAAACTAAATTGAATTGTTGCAACATACCCTAAAAATATTAATTGCATCAGGAGAGTTCCATGTGATTGTTAAACTAGACTCCAATATGGAAGAAAAAGTAATGCTAGCTGGTGGAGGAGCTGGAATGAAATAATTTTACAGCATGAAATATCTAACCATCAATATGTAATGATTGCTATTTAAAGACAGTCAGTACAAAATATTTCAGGAATGGCATTGCACAAGACATGTGGCACATTGTGTAATCGCAGTTTCCAGCTACTGAATGAAATTTCATTTTAACAGTTCTAACTATATAAGTGTTTCTTACCACATATTAGGCAGGCTGGACATACAGGAAAATATCAATATCCTGTAACATGTGCACAATCAGGAAATAGATCTCACTGGAGATTAAACCTGTAGCTCTATGTTGAGTGTTGATGAATTAAGCATGAGGTTTTATGTTAAATTCCCAGACACACCAAATATTACATTATTTTTTAGAGTATTTCGCATATATATAAAATTTTCATTATAATAGCAGGTTTGCACTTGAAATTTGATAAGGGTTTAAATGAGGTTTTAATGTTTACTATTGAATTTTAATGCATCAATGCAATTCATTAGCCCTTATAATTCAGATAATTCTTCTAAATTAGTATATAAGTAACTAAAAATGTTAATATGCTAATTTATTTAACAAAGAAATTTGTCCAATGTTGTTAAAAATTACTTTTGTAAAATAGATACGAGAATTGTTTTACTATTAGGAGTAAATTGTAACAAAAGCTACAACAATACATAATTCCAGCCAAATCAAATGTAGAATTTAGCTATCGCTATACTACTTTACCTCGTACTGTCAGAGAAACTGCTTCAGATATAATTGAGATTACCATTGTTTGTGGTAGCTCATTAGTTGCTAGACAGTTATACGTAGATGAATCTTCTAGCACCACATTTTGAATTAGCAGCACCCCCACTGAACCCAAGTCATCTCTAGTGTCAAAAGACGCCACGTCCAAACCATTTCTGAGAATTATTTCAGTAATATTTCCATTGTATGTGTCACTGGCAAAGTCAGTATTGCGATTTGGAGAGAAACTAAATATTGTGAATCTATTGTTGGAGTTGACTATAGATACTCCATTTCTCTGCCAGGAGATGCTGGGAATAGGAAATCCAGTAGTCTGACAGAATATAGCCACTGATTCACCCAGTAGAGTGGCTTGTGGAGAAGTAATCATGTTGCCAACAAGAGTTGGAGAAACTATAAGAATAAATACCATCATTGGTACCCTGTTGTGAACCACATATTTCACTCTTATGCTAATATTATCATGTTTGCAAAATATCTTTCTATATTGTATGCTGACTTACTCAGTAATGTATTATATTAAAAAATAAATATCATAAAATATTTTATTAAAGAATCGAATGTGATATGGCAATTTTGTTTATTTTTCATGAGCCGGCTAATATTTTTAATATACTTTCGTGAGACAAAGAAGAGTGGAATTAATGCCTGAAAAAATTTCTTTACTATATCATTTATGATAAACTTAATAAGTGGTTTATTGTATGTGGTATATTTTGACTGCAGTTGTCTATACTAGGGTTGGTAGCTGAGCTTGTAAAATTGACTGTAACATTAGAGTGTAGTTCAAAATGGGTATTTTATACTCCCAGCTGATATTTGAAGAAGCTACTTTGTCCTGGGGTGGAGGCTTGCCAAAACATACAATATAGAAAAACATTAAACACTCCGTGATGCGGAAATACTCAATAAAAAGATCCTTTAATTTATATATTATCACACAAACAATACAATAATAAACTCTTTAAATGTGTTGCATTAATCTATTTTTTGAGAGTGCTCTTAATGATATATCATTAAAAATATAGACATAGCTCATTATTTAAACATTTTATTACACACTAATGTAGAAAAGTTTCCACGATATAGTATTAATTTTATTACAACTTTATAGCATTTTTTGTGACAATTATTCTGTCAAACAGAAAAAAAAAGATCGTAAAACCATTAAACTTTACCTAGTGCTTGCTAGACTAAATTAGTATTGATGAAGTTTTTTCTATGAGAATTACTTTTAGTGCATGAATGAATTTCATTGCGTTTAAATTGTATAATCTAACAGAGAAATTAAATGCCTACCTTGCACAGTTAGACTTCCGTTAACAACTACACTCCCAACTGTATTAGTAGCAGTGCAGGTGTAAGTTCCACGATCCTTATATACCACATTTAAAACTGTTAATTGTCCAAAGTTCATTCCTTCGGCAAATATTTGGTACTTGGATGTGTTCATACTTGAAGTTGTGATGATGTCACTAAGAATAGTTCCATTAGCATCTTCATATGACCAAGATATATTATGCTCTGGGTTGGCTATAGCCTCACAAGAGAAATTCACACTAAAGCCGCTTCCCCCTAGCACCTCTCTGTCCTCTGGACCACACACAATCTGAGGAGGCCCTATTAAGATGTGAACAATATTAAAGATAACCAACCAATGCTCATGCTAACTTACCACTGACAACTAAATCAATGAAATTACTAACATCTCCTGCAGGATTAGATGCTCGAATAAAGTATCTCCCTTGATCTGTCTCCTTGGAGCTTCCTATAGCCTGAACTATGTTACTAATGAACAATGTGACTCTGTCTGTTAATAATCTCAATCTGGAGTTAACCGTTCTGTTCATTAAGTTAGTAATTTCTAGAAAATCAGTAGAATTGAAGTTTGGTATTCCAGCAGGTGCACCGGTGGTATAGTACCATCGAATATTGCTTGTAACAACCATTGGAATAGCATTACTAATCATAAAAGTAAGGTTGGCAGTATCCCCTTCAGTGGCAAGCGTTTGATCACTTTGACGTGTAATATGAGGATGAACTAAAACAACAAATAATGATGTTATTGTTACAACATATTCTAGAAGAAAGAAATACAATTTAAAGAAATGGATGCATGAATAATTACATGCTGCAAAAAAATAACGGACAGAAAAAGCTGAAACAGCATTTCTCCTTCTACCAGTGGATACTGTAAAATAACTTTGGTAAGTTAAACGTCAAGTTTAAAATAATATTTTAAGTGCTATTGCAGAAATATACAGCTATTGCGTATCAGCTAAGAATGGCATAATAAAAGCATCGGTTAATCCTAGCTTAGAACTAGAATGAATTTTGCAAATAAACACAAGTTGAGATTATACTATAACAAAATACACTAACTTCATTATTATTATCATGTACAAAAAAAACACTCAATTCTTCCACTTTAGTCAACTAACTCTACCCATAGCTAATCAACAGTGAAATTATCTCGCAAAGTTAAATAGCTAATTTAGTGAAAGTAAAGCTGCAAATATACTTATTTAAAAATATTCTAAATTAGCACTATTAATTTCATACAAAGAAATTGTGCCTCTACTGTCCACAGTATATACTTCAATGCATCCAAAGTTATGCTTCCACTATTTAGTCCTTACTTGGGCAAGTCTACTTTCATAAATGCGGAATATATAAAGGCACTTACCCTGAACATAAAGTTCAAACCCTTCAGAATCCTCTCCTCCCATAGCTGCATTAGTAGCTCTACAACTATAATCACTCCCAGCATCACTGGTAGAGGTCTGTGTAAGGACTAACTCTCTAGTAACTGTTGCTAGGGCCCTCTCTGGCTCATTAATCATAGGATTTCCAATAGTAACTCTGCTATCACTACTGGAGCTCAGTATGACACTTCCTCTATACCACTGAATGTCAGGTGGAGGTACTCCAGTAGCTGTACACTGGAAGGTGATGGCATCAGTCATATTCACAACATAGCGAGTGGATCCCTCAGGAAGATAAGAAGTGATGTTAGGGACAACTGCAGTTTGTAAAGTAATTATTACTCTATATTACGATTCCATAAAATTAATAATGTCAGGAATAAATAAATAGAAAAGGTGAGAAAATAGAATATTTCTTAAGCAAAGGTGACAAAACAGAATAGCAGCATAGTGTAACCTGTGCAATATTCAAACTGACTTTATCAATACTAGCTATGTATATAATACAATGAATTATTTCCAAACCAAAAAAATTACCAAACTTACCATGAACAGTCAGTTCAGCTGTGACACTGGTGACTGCCTCTGGTATGACCACTCCATTGCTTGCACTGCACTGATACCTGCCACTAACTGATGGAGATGTGTTGGGTATTCTCAATGTACTCATCACTGTTCTGTCTACCACTGTGTTAGCTATTTCAATATTATTTTGATCTGATAGTAGTTCTGTTCCACCTGGAGTAGTCCATGTGATATTAGGTGTAGGAAGACCTGATGCAATGCAATTAAAAGTAGCTGTGCTTGGCGATGTCACGACTTGAGAAGAAGGGGAGTTGGTAATGTTTGCAGCAACTAGAGTATAAAGAAGATATTAATCATTTTTACTAATACTTAAAGAGAAACTCACTGTGAACCAGAATACTGAATGATACATTCCTTATTCTCATCCCATACATTGGAATATCTGATGAAGCTGAGCAAACCAGACAACCGGAATCACTGTCCATAGCATTGGTGAGTGTTAAATTTCTTGAAGCCATATACAGATTAGTGGTAGAATTCAAAACTTGTGACACTGTCCCTACTGTCACCCTCTCATTGGAAATCATCTGATTATTATCATAGAAGACAATATCAGGAGCAGGGGAACCAGATGCTGTGCAGGTGATGGTAACTTCTGATTGTTCATTCACAATAAACTGCTGCCGATCAGAAGGTTCAATTATTACTGGTATTTCTGTATACACAAAATATGTCATGTAAGGAACAACACAATAAATTATACTTGACAGTAGACCTTCAATTATCTGAACCTCACTAATTTAAACTTTGTCAGTTAAAACATTCAGCACTCACCATTCCTTGACATAACTATATAAAAATAGCTGACATGAAGACCCTATGGCTTTGTACTATTTAGAATCTACTGTATATAACACTCTTGTTGATTAAATAACTCACCATACACTATGAGGTTTACACTGCCTGCATCTGTTCCTAACCGGTTCATAGCTACACAACTGTAAGTACCCGAATCCACAGCAGAGGTAGGAGCTATGGTGAAGTTGCTGGCTCCCATTGAAGTAGATATAGAATAGTTCTTTAAATCAAGTGTTGTAGTGCTTAAATTAAATGTAAGTTCAATAATACTATCTCTGACTCTATTCCAGGTAAATGTGGGAAGTGGTAGACCTTCTGCTGTACATGATAGAGTGGCAGACTGTGGACTTAAAGCTTGCACTGTAGTAGATGGAGACATAGTATTAGTAGGAGGAACTAAAAATAAAGAAATCACTAACTGAAATGCATTATTATATTATATGCACCAACACTAATTAGAGTCTAATTCAACATAATGCTGGCTGCAGTGCAGTAGATTTAAGCAATTTATTTCATAATAAAAATTTAAAATGGCGGGTTATATGTCTCGTGCTAAACACAAGTGCAGTACAATTATTAGAGAACCCAAACTCCTATCTTAGAGACGGTTCTACAACATTAAACTTCATAGAAACACTGTTAATAAGCATAAATGCAGCATTCAAAGTTACAGATTTAAACTACTTACAATAAATGGTCAGTGTGAAACTGTGACTATCCGTTTCATTAGAATTACTAGCAGAGCAGGTAAATGAAGTAGCGTCTCCTCTCATAACATCAGTTATTGTGAGAGAGGAAGTGACTACAGCATAGCGTTCTACATCCATACTTGTACTTGAAGACACTTGATACATTCCTGATAGTAGTATCCATGTAAAGGCAGGGGCTGGTAATCCTCTAGCAGAACAGTTCAATATCACCGTTGTATGAACATCATATTCCAGACTACTACTAGCTCCAGTTGGCTGTATAATAGTAGCAACAGCTACAAAAGGAAACAATGAAATAGTATATATGTATGTGTATATAATTATTATGTGTACACATATTTATATGATTAATATAAAACTACAATTATCATACCAGTTACATCCACAGTAATTGAGGTACTGATATCTCCTGCAGCACTTGTTACCATGACAACATATACTCCTGCATCACGTGGAACAACAGAGTTTATTTGTAAACTCGTGGTTGATGATGAAACTTCAAATACAGGTGGAATAGTAACACTGACTCGTGATTGTCCCATTAAACTGTTGCCATTGAATATCCAAGAGATTCCACTGAGAGGGTAATTATAATCTATTGTTACTGTCAGCATCAATGTTTGGTTTACTTCAACACCAACAGTAGTACTATGAACTTGAAATGTTGGAGGCACTGGTAACATGTACAATAAAATATTAATAATTTATATACTTGTAAATACATTGAAAGCTCTCATGAAAGGTTTACAATACTGTCAAAATTATCAAGGTCAAAAAATTTCAAAGAAAGACTTTACTAATCCACTATTTACCATAAGAACAAAGAGGGATCTGTGACTTACTTAATGAAAGACTAAACTTGTAGCAACTGAAAGATATTAGCTATTATAAGATAATTATAACAAATGCTATGTTAATTGGTAAACATTACAAAATATGCTATAAAGAATGAGATTGCACTCTGATTAAACTAACTATTGAAACACATCTTAGATGAAGAACTCATGCTCACTCATGTGATATGTTGCACAACAAGCATCCATATGTAGGTGATCAACACATAGTACCATGCATTATTCCATAGGCCTCATGCATAAATAGTTTAAAGAGTGAAGATATAAAAATAAAAAAATAAAAATAAGTAAACAACAATGCTAACTATGCATGCGTATTTATCCAAGTATGAATAAAAAACATTCTTATATTAAAAATAATCAGGTGTACAACTGTAATATTATATCCTTACTTACTTGCTTGAATTAATGTCAGAGTTTCATTGGAAGATCCAAAGGAATTAGTAGCCAAGCAAGTATATTTTCCGAAGGCTGATGTTTCAGCAGTTGAAATGGTAGCTTCACTAGAGTAATTATTACTGGAAATCCTCATCATATCTAACATATTGCCATCAGGTCCAGTCCACATAAAACTGATAGGATAGTCTCCTTGAGTAGAATTACAAACTAGTGTTACCATAGAATTACTCAGGACAACTCTGTTGGTATATGGCAGTGAGACTTGAGGCGGTTCTAGTGAAAAACAAAATAACCCAAATGTTTTAAATACATAAGTTACCCATGATGTATGAACTGCTCATAGTTTAAAGGGACACATATCACTTTGTATTCATGATATTTGAAAGAAAGGCAAGGAAAGTGAATGGATGAAATACAGCTAACAGTGATTTAAATGATACTTTGTGTGGTTTAGCCATCTCTCACTTGGTTCAAAGCTAATGTTCTCTACATCAGCATGAGCACTAAATGGGGCCAAAAATATGATCCAGTGATAATATTAGTTACTGCAAATGTACCCATTTATGTTCTAATAGCCATTGAAACTATATTTTAGCCTGGTACTAATAATATCCCATCTGGACTTGATCAAGTGATATGTGGTGTAATAATATTTTTAGTATAAAAACTACTACTTACGTCCAATAGATATATCAACACTTTGTGACTCAGTACCAGCCTCATTTGTTACATTACACTCATATGTGCCAGTGTTGGACTCCATAACTGAATCTATCACCAAAGTGGAGGTAGTTGATGTTTCTGATGTGGAGTTAATTGGCATTCTATTGTGATACCATTGAAAGGAATAACTTGGAGGATTACCTCTTACTACAGTACAAGTAAGATTCACAGCTTCACCTAATCTAACTCTAGATCGATCCATGACTTCTAACATCACCTGAGGTAAAACTGTAAAAATACAAATAGTTCATTGATATATCAACTAGAAGTTGGAACTATGCTTATATACAATAACAACATGCTAACATGTAACAAAATAGAAGATAAAATTACATTTTAGTTACGAGGACATAAAAAATGTTAAATAATAATACTTTATAAAGAAGTGTGGCCAAATTGCCAAATTAACATTGACTAGACTTTCAAAAGTAGAGTAATTCATTGCAACTACAAAGTCAGCAAACTGGCTAAAAGCCACAACGTCCAATACTATAATTATAATAATACACTTGTGCGTCAGTAACGACGATGACAACCAACGGTGTGTATATTCATGAAAAAATCACGAGCTTTAACAGTTTGGTAAAGCATTGTCATACATTGAATAGGTAAGTGCCGTCCCATTCAGATGAAAGTGATTAATTGTACACTAAAAAGTAGGTTAATAGATAAGGGAAGGTGACCTAAGTTTCAAAAAGGAAGGTGAAGTGCGAAAAAGAAAGCAACATTTTACAAAGCCTAAGTCCACAATCATTATAGAAGAACAGAGAGATTCAGAAGCAGGATACTATCCGACAGATAGACAAAGGTAGAGAAGGGACTCCATGACTCAAGAATAAAGAGCTGAATAAAGTAAAAAGTTGAGGATAAGAAAAGCTAAAACAGTCCAGGGAAAAAAAGAGCAGGAGAGGGAAACTGATATAACCTTAAACCAATAGTAGAGAATGATAACAGTGAATAAAAATAACTCATGTTACTTGCATTCTTACTGTGCAATACCTCAAGCAAGACACTGTGTGGCGGGGTACTTGCTAATATGATTAATTTTTATGTGATAATTTGATTACAGTTGCTAGGGCTTTAAGAGTACCATCACACTCTTTGGGTGTGAAATACCTGCAGAATAGCCATAGTTACTACAGCATGTTAAATTTACTTCCTTTTTTCCCCCTGAGCTATTTTATTTCTGCAGGCCAGCAAGTACTACTAGGAGATAGCACTTGCCAATACTAACTCTTTCGACACCAACTTCCTTAAGCACTTGGGTGTCTTTTCAAATTTGGCAAAGCAACCACAAACAACTGTAAACAAACCAGCCAGGCATCTAAAGTAGGCAATTATAGCTATAAAACAATAAAAACCGCTTCTAAAAGCCTGAAAGAGAATAGAAATCAGCTCATTTTACAGCTTTTGAGGTGACTCTGAGGAACAAGACTGGTTGATTGCTCGTTATGTTTGGTAGGAAATTTTTTATCCATATTCTTCCAAACTGCTGTGGAACTGTCTACAGACTTCATATTATGTACATTCTGTACTGAGTGTTTGAAGTTCATAGACAACAAAAACTAGGGTGCTAGGTGCCCTGAAAATTCTCTGTCAAAACAGAATTTTCAATCTCAGTTTTCAGACAATAAAAAAATACATACTTTGTCCATATGGGTTCAATATTTTTCGAAAGATTGTGCAATGCCTCCTCTATGTATAAAAACACAAATAGTGTAATAACATTGAATCGATTTGTTGTTGTTTTCAACAATCGGAGAACGCGAGCCTGTCAATTTGGCTGAATGAAAAATTGTAAATTAAACTCAAGCTTAGTGTCGTGGTAAGTCTACAATACCCCAACATTTATGTTTACTTATACCCATTTTGGCTTAAGAATAGTTGATGATTGAATGCTAGGAATTTATTGAACTATTCTATACATGAACACACACTAGTTCTATACCTTGTACTTGTACTCTGACTGCACTTGTAGAGTTGAAGTTATTACTTCCAATACATGTATACACTCCATCATTTGTTGGGTATTGAGCATTGAATATATGTAGAGTAGATATGACTCTTCCTGGTGTTACATCCGTATCACTTCCATGTTGAGGGGGTGTGACCACATCAGTATGATTGAATGTGTCAGAATTGTCAAATGTCCACCTTATTGCAGGTGTTGGACTTCCAATAGAGGAACAGTTAATGTTGACATCGTTTCCTTCTAAAACCACAACTTCTTGATTTACAATAGAAGTATTAGCACTCTCTGCATCAAAATAAAATAGACTTGTTAAAGAATTCAACCTCACCTGTAAAATTACAGAGCAACTTATTAATTGGCGAGCGAGCGTAGCGAGCGAGACATTTACAGGGGTAACACAATTGAAACTCGGGGATGTTTGTTTATTTGTATATATGTATGGACGTATGTCATTTTGTACTTTGACCCTCGCATTTTTGTGTTAGTTATGTGGTCGACCCCGTCCCAAATTGCACTAAACAGAATACTCTGGTTTATCGATCAGTACCCGTATCACCCTAGAAATTGAATTGTTTACCGTTTTGAATTATTTTGCGGGTGCAGTTAAAACTTGAAAACTTAAGGGACTTCCATTTCAATTCGAGTTAGTGGCAGTGGTAAGTCAATGCGCTCTTTGTCATGGTTATAAGCCGTGCGCAACAGTATTTACTTGAAAATACATTGTCCACTAGACTACTGCGAAGGTAAGTCTGTGTAAGTGCATGTCCAGTTGTGTCAAAGCATTGTGTGTTACAACCACTACTTAGCTAAAGAATATCACAAAGAAAACTTTTAAATAACGTGTATTGTTTTGTTGTTGTTTTTTCCCTTCAATTCAAGCAGTTGCAGAGGGTTGTTACTATGGCACTGAAATCTCTTTACCGTGTATGCGAAATTAAAAAACTGGACCTTATTTTCAGTAGCTTCAGTATTAGAAGTCAAAATCATAATAGTATAGTCTTTAGGCTCGCTCGCCATTTGTGCTCAAGCACATCACTAGTAGTATTAGGTATTAAATTTGTTGACTGCTCACATCTGGTTTATTTTAATACACTAAATAACAGATGACTGTTGCTAAAGACTGAATAGAGGTGTTTATTGGTGAGCGAGCGTAGCGAGCGAGACACTTACAGGGGTAACACAATTGCAAATCGGGGATGTTTGTTTATTTGTATATATGTATGAACGTACGTATGTCATTTTGTACTTTGACCCTCGCATTTTTGTGTTAGTTATGTGGTCGACCCGTCCCAAATTGCACTAAACAGAATCCTCTGGTTTATCGATCAGTACCCGTATCACCCTAGAAATTGATTTGTTTACCATTTTGAATTCTTTTGCGGGTAGTAACTACTCTCCGCAACTGCTTGAATTGAAGGAAAAAAACAACAACAAATCAATACACGTTATTTAAAAGTTTTCTTTGTGATATTCTTTAGCTAAGTAGTGGTTGTAACACACAATGCTTTGACACAACTGGATATGCACCTACACAGACTTACCTTCGCAGTAGTCTAGTGGACAATGTATTTTCAAGTAAATACTGTTGCGCACGGCTAATAACCATGACAAAGAGCGCATTGACTTACCACTGCCACTAACTCGAATAGAAATGGAAGTCCTTTAAGTTTTCAAGTTTTAACTGCATGGCAATGAAATCGCTTTACCGTGTATGCGAAATTAAAAAACTGGACCTTATTTTCAGTAGCTTCAGTGTTAGAAGTCAAAATCATTCATATAAAAATAGTATAGTCTTTAGGCTCGCTCGCCATTTGTGCTCAAGCACATCACTAGTGGTAGTTTCATTGATGTGTTAATTGCACACATTATTGAGACTACTGGATCAGTGCCCTGAATAATTTTATTGGATAAACAATTTTTTATATTTATTTGAGCGAGACATATGTGACCGTCTATAGGAAAACCAGGCACAACGCGGCACCTTCGAATTTTTTTTTTTTGCACTTACGGAGTTGTAGGCGTCCAGATATTGAGCTCTCCAAGTTTTATCGTCGCAGCTTTAGTCGTTCCTGCTATAATAGACCTAACCGTTCCCTTCCGTAGGCTTGAAACAATACATTTTTAAGAAATCGATCGATCTTTTCTCGATATTACGCACGCCGCGTTGTGCCCGGTTTTCCCGTAGACGGTCACATGTGGTGAACGAGAAAGATTAAAACGGTAACGCGGTCGAATGGAACAGCCTTTTTTTAACAATCAGCGTACCATTTTTTCCCTGTTTTGTAATTGTGCGACAGCTTTTCTACGAACGGAATTAGAAACTTTTTTTGTTTTCTACTGCATATTTGTGCTTAGTTTACTTGTTACAGCCATTTATGAGACACTGGATTGACAACTTGCCCGAGCTCTGACAATTCAGCAGTGAAAAAAAAATTTAACTAACTCTATAGCTAAAAAAAAGAAAGAAAGAGAGGGAGGGAGACTAGATGTGCACCCAAGTATCGCATCAAAAAACTGTACTAATACTTGAAACCTGAATAATTGAAGAACTTAAGAACGTATTCCATCTTTATAATAGTAAGAAAGCAAGACTCTCAAATGGGATAGATTTTGGTGCTAATGAATGAATATTGGTTGGAACTATATTGATATTTGAATCACTAAAGCTTTACATTGTGTATGTATTTTCACAGCTAGTACTTAATGAAGATGACATTGAAATCAAATGCAGTATTGAGAATAGAGAAAACCAGCTCACCACACTGTCTTCTGCATCTCTCCCCCTTCGCAAGTTATAAAACAAAATTCAGCTAGCTAACGCTCCAACTCCTATACCCAGCCAAAGTGTACCTTGAAAATACAACACTTCAAATAAAAACACATGACTGTCTAATGATGTGTGAAATACATTAACATTATCCGCTCCTAATTTTTTCCAGCAATCAGTCTTGACAATGTCTATATTAGAAACCATGAACATTCACAAAGACTGACCTAAGGGAAGTGCAAAAATTGTAGCTCCAGATGCTGCCTGTCCAGAATAAAATATAATATACTCTCCATAATCATCCCTGGTAGTTGGTTCTTTGAAATATATCTCATGAAAGTAGACAAACTGTGAACGTGTACCAATGTCCATAGCATCTCGTGTCCAAATAATGCCTTCATGAGCTCCACTGGCAACCACTTCCAGTGTCAACTTATCAGGGACAGAAAAAAATACAATAGAAGAAGATAATCGTGCTGGACCAATTGGCAGACCTGTAATAACAAAACATACGCATAATTATGCTACAGCAACCAAATGCCAAACAATATTTCATTATGACAATGGAATACAACATCAACAGACAACAATGTAAATTGCATACAGTTATTTTAGTTCATTAAAGTATATATAACTAGTGAAGTGCTCTAGCACAAATGGTGAGCAAGCCATTGTGCACAAGTAATTCAAACAATAGGGTATCTAGCAAAAAATTTAAAATTTAACTCTCCAAGTGCAGAAGATAATTTCAATATCTAGTGCGCACACTGTGGACGTTGTTTTCTTTGTAATACGTGTCTGGCCCTCTGCTTCTTTGGAGGTCCACCCAACAATGCTATAATAATTTCCTCGTCAGTTCAAGTTTTAACTTAATTTTGATATATCCAAATAAAGATAATGAGTGAGAGTGTTTCAATCAAAGAGTCAGAACTCATGACTGTCCCTGGTTAGCTCTTTTATAGACTGCCAATGGGATCACAAGAAAACAGAATATGTAAAACTGACCAATCACAGAGATGATAATGAATTATTAAAGTAACCAATCAAATGAGAGAACAAACATTCACACAAATTGTAACAAGTAACCTAGGCAACATAAAAATGATACATAAAATACAGCTGCTACTAACACTATTGAAACTAATACACAAACAACATACAAACATACATACAGAATAAATGTCTGGCAATAAGTTAATAATACTGTTGTGGGGTGTAGTCCCCACAATACGTATAACTTATTTTTCAGCTGTAAACTAAGGCGCAGAGCTCAAACTAACCACTGAGAAATAATATTCAGTGTTTGTTAGCTACAATGGTTGAGTGGAGAACTTCTTAGCTTGTTATTTGAGCGTGAAAAAAGTTTAAATACGAGGTAAATCCAATTAGAAATTTCACTTATAGTTTACAAACAGTAGCAGTTATTTTTATACACTCTAGCATTTAATGTACAAGTATTGGTGCTCAGCAAATATTTCTGAATGCATAAATATTTAATATAATTATGTATGATGGTGAATAAAAATGGATTTGCTACTATGGTGTCTTAATATATCGACTAGGATTGACTTTAGTGTGATACAGTTCAAAATATGGATAAATACAAAGGCTTACTCCACATTGTCTACAGCAGCATGTAGGTTTTCCCGCTTTGGAACTGCAAACTACACAGTTTGATTGTCCTGGCTTCCACCCTGTCAAGAAGGAACCTTGACAGGAAAATGTCTCTCAACTATTATGAGCAGATAGTGAATGAGCAACAACTGCATCTGTCTGAGTATTGAATGTTTGTTGACTTGAAGCATCCATGAGTAATTTTTTGGACAGTTGTATTCTGTACTGGAGGAATTTCATCTTGCGACCATCTTGCTCAGATTGTGTATACAAGACAAAAGAATTGTATATTGCAATATCAAGCAGACAAAAAAAAAGCTTTTCTCCATCACTCATTGGTCCTATGGTTAAAATTGTAGTATGACAAAGAACTGATCTAGCTTATCTGCAGGACGATCTCTTTGTGAACAAAATTTCTGGCAAGTAATTACCCATTGGTGGCTTACTAATGCCATGGACTAACTACATTCTTATTTGCCAATAATTTGCGTATAATAGCTCAAACTGTTGATATAAGATTTAGAAAATTGCATACGTAAGTATTTTACCCTTGTTGTTCACTGGTTGTAATGATAATTGTATGAGAGAACCTCCAACAGGATTGTACTTTAATAAATAATGTTAAGCCACAGAAATGATTGTATAACATGTAGATATGTCATCTTGCTAACCACTGCTAATTATGAAGGCTCAGTCTCACATATCAACGTGTTTGGCCAGTTTTCCTACTCGAACAGCTAATTATTTGTCGCTGTATTGGAATAATTTAACTTTACATACCGTCCGCCCCGCCTATGGGCGTGGCCATTGACGGTATAAGACCGCTCATGCGCATGCTCTCGTCGGCCTTTTTCTTAGCTCGAACAACATAGACATCGTCTCTTGCTTGGAGAAGCTATGACTGCTAAAAATAATGAAGTTGTTTCAGTTCTCAGGGAGCTGTCGTCAAAATTCGACTCCCTGAGGCAAGACGTTGACCGCCTGAAAGAGTGGTCGGTAGTGGATGACACGGAGAGGCGCCACAGGTCGAGGTCGCCCTCCACGCGTTCCCTGTCTCGGAGCAGGCAGGAGAGAAGGGACCCCAGTCCCTCCAGATCTCGGAGCAGGTCAGGAAGGAGGGAGCGGCAGCGCCCCCGCCTGACAGCGAGAACTGGGGCCATAGGATGGAGCGCCCGTCAGAGGAGGAAGATTGCCTTGGGCCTATCCCTACCTTCCTGGACTCGGACGAAGAGTCAGACCTGGTGGAGGTCTCTGAGGCCACCACGGAGCTGCTTACCGAGCGGTGCACCCTGGGCCTGAGGAACAGCTAATTATATGTCGCTTAATTGGAATAATTTAACTTTACATACCGTCCGCCCCGCCTATGGGCGTGGCCATCGACGGTATAAGACCGCTCGTGCGCATGCTCTCGTCGGCCTTTGATTATCTCGTCCCAGCTACCCTCATTTTTTTTTTTTTTTTTTTTTAATAATTTTTTTATTTTTTTTGCCTTGACCCCTTGATTATTGCATGCCCCATCCAGGGCGGGTGGGCGGGACGTTGATATGTTCAACTTCACCTTCTTCATATAATCCAGAATAGCTGGCAGCCACTTCGTGGCGGGCCATGGTCAAGGGAGGAGCAGAACCTGCACATAAATTGCCTGGAGTTGCTGGCAGCAACATTGGCATTAAAGTCATTCACAAAGGGACAGACGGGCCAGTCGGTACTCTTGAAGATGGACAATACCACGGCAGTGGCTTATGTCAACAACCAGGGAGGTACAGTCTCCAGGGAGCTGGTGAGACTGTCCAAGGAGCTGTGGACATGGTGTCGAATATCACTATCAAGGCACAACACCTCCCAGGACGTTTGAACCAAGTGGCCGACTCGGAGTCTCGAACCATGCTAGAGCGGTCGGACTGGAAACTCGACTCACGAGTCTTTCAACAAATCCATCAACTCTGGGGCCCAATGGAGGTGGATTTGTTTGCCTCCAGACTGACAACGCAGTGCCCAGTCTTTTTCAGTTGGCGGCCAGATCCATATGCAGCAGCAACAGATGGCCTTCCTCCAAATCTGGATGGGGCTCAAGGCATATACAAATCCGCCATGGAATTTGGTGGGACAAGTGGCAGCACAGGCTCAGGCTCAGCAAGCCTCGCTGGTGCTAGTAGCACCTGTGTGGAGGACCCAGCCTTGGTACCCAATTCTACTGGAGATGCTGGTAGATGCCCCACACCTGATTCCCCCACAGAGACAAGCAACAAGTCGCTCACAGATGAGAACCCCTCAGCTAGCCGCTTGGCCCATATCCGGGAAAAATGCAGAGATCACAAGCTTTCGTAGGAAGCTAGCTCGCTCATCTTTGGCTCGTGGAGGGAAAAAACAAATAAATCCTACAACTCCCTCTTTGGGAGATGGCATAGCTGGTGTAGTAGATGGGGTACCAATCCATTTTCAGGCCCTGTAACAGACGTTGCCAATTTACTGGCAGAGCTATTTACTGAAGGATATAAATATAACTCACTCAATGCCTACCGGTCAGCCATCTCATCGGTGCATGAGAAGGTGGAAGGGTACGAGGTAGGACATCACCCACTAATCACTAGGCTAATTAAGGGGGTATTTAATACTAGACTACCCTTACCTAAATACACTAGTACATGGAATGTGCAGACAGTGCTGGATCATATTACAAGCATGGGTGCTAACAATGGCTTAAGTTTGAGAGAGCTCACACTTAAAACAGTTATGCTCCTATCCCTTACCAGACCATCAAGATCGGCTGATCTAGCCCAGCTTGAAGTGGGGGCAATGCACCCTCACCCGGATGGAGTAAGCTTTACGCCTACACACCTTTCAAAACAATCCAGACAGGGTAGACCCCTTCAAGACTTCTTTTTCCCATCCTTCAAACAAAATCTACTGCTGTGCCCGGTGACAACACTGTAGGCTTACCTAGAAAGAACGAAGAACTGCAGGGGACAGGTCACAAAGGTGCTGATTGGCACAATCAAGCCACATAAAGCAGTGGCACCTAGTACCATTGCAAGGTGGCTAAAAACCATGCTAGAGTGCGCAGGCATTGACACAAATATTTTTAGCTACCACTCCATAAGAGAAGCGGCTTCGAGCATGGCCTCGAAGGGTGGGGTCACTACAGGTGACATTCTTAAGGCGGCAGACTGGAGCTCGGAGTCAGTCATCCAGAAATTCTATCACAAGTCACAACAGAACCCACACTTTGGTATAATGGTGCTGTCATCAGCAGGCAGGCCTTCGGAGTGAGGTAGCTACAAACAACACGTTGATATGTGAGACTGAGCCTTCTGAAATATAATTCTAGAATGGCTCAGGCCACGAAGTGGCTGCCAGCTATTCTGGATTATATGAAGAAGGTGAAGTTGAACATATCAACGTCCCGCCCACCCGCCCTGGATGGGGCATGCAATAATCAAGGGTCAAGGCAAAAAAAAAACAAAAAAACAAAAAAAAAACAAAAACAAAAAAAAACAAACAAAAAAACAAAAAAAAAACAAAACAATAATAATAAAATAATGAGGGTAGCCGGGACGAGCTAATCAAAGGCCGACGAGAGCATGCGCACGAGCCGTCTTATACCGTCGATGGCCACGCCCATAGGCGGGGCGGACGGTAGGTAAAGTTAAATTATTCCAATTAAGCGACAAATAATTAGCTGTTCGAGTAGGAAAACTGGCCAAACACGTTGATATGTTCAACTTCACCTTCTTCATATAATCCAGAATAGCTGGCAGCCACTTCGTGGCCTGAGCCATTCTAGAATTACACAATCTAGCTGTAGAAAAATCATCCAGCCCCAAATGATTACTAATCGCAAATTTTTCTCTTTTTAACGGACATTGTTAACTATAGTTTAACCCAATATAATGTTACAATTAATAATATCGGCTGTTAAAAAGAGAAAAAATTGATATTATTATAATTATTTCTGCCGAGAATGACTGAATCAAATTATTATTATAATACAAATGCCAGGTTGGCAAAGGTGAATTATGCTTCTACACAGAAAGCACTTCCTTTTAATCAGCATCATATAGTCACAATTCCTATATCACGATCAACTATTTTTGCACTTCATCAGAGTAGTTTTGTCACAACAATAGCAAAAAACTCTAACACCTACTCTCTGGCAAATGATTTAGGTACAGGTACTGTTTATACATGCAATGTGTTTGCAGTGGAGGTACATAACGAGCACAAGGAGTCTGTATCACTTTTTAGACACAGTTTATAATACCCTCAACCCATTGCAAGTACATGGAGAAAGTCACTTTCTGTCTGCTAATATTATGATAAAATTACTGATATTGATTAAGGATGGATTATTCTATGTAAAGTGTCCAAGCTAAATTATAATGAAAAGGTTGCCTGAATCCTGTTCTTCATCAACAATGCCAGCAAGTATTGGTATTACACCTTCAGAATAGCACAATGCATATTAATAGCAAAAAACTCCAGCACTTTCTGACCAGTAATGTAACTGTGGTTACTGTTTACACAGGCCATACACGTACTATGTTTTTGTTTGCTACAAACATGCTTAACATAGATCATTTTTGTTGATATAGTTGTTGTAAAATGACACAAGAAAGTTGCCTCTCATAATGTTTACTGTTTGTAGAGAAATATGTATGAGAGTGTGACTAATCATAGTGTCTACTTTGTGCACTGCAATCAATCAAAGTTGAGCCAGAGAAATGATTCATGTTTAAATAGAAGACATTGTAGGCATGTCCTCTCTAATAACACGAGAATAATTAGCAACAGAATAATCATTTAGCCCTTGCTTATTACCACAAGACTCACTGTCAAGCTGGAAAAAGTAATTTATGTTTATGCATTGTAAGTTTATTAAACTGAATATGTATGTTTTCACGTGATACCTAATTATAACTGTTTCGAATATAGGTTACTATTATATATTCAGCATTAACTGAAAAAACAGAGTGAGCAAGTTCAACTGGATATAGAAAAATAGTACAATGTCACACTGTAGATGATTATAATAATATAATAAGTGAAGTAGAAATTTAAAATGACTAGCAAGTACCCCACCACATAGTGGTGCTTGATGTATTGGAAAGTAAGAATGCAGTAGCACAAGTTATATTGCTCAGTTATCATTCTCTACCATTGGTTTATAAGGTTACATACGTTTCCCTCTCCTACTCTCTTTTTTTCTGAACCATCTGAGCTTTTCTTCTAACCCACCTCTGCTATCTTCAGCTCTTCTTCTTGAGTCATGGAACCCCCTTTTACTTTGTCTATCTCTCCTACTTCTGAATTTTTGTCCTACTTTGAGAAACTTTTGTCTTCTATTTCTACTTTAGCCTTTCTTTTGAAAACTAACCACCGCCTTTTCTCGTCGATTCCACCCGCTCTTTAGTTATAATTAATCTCTCGCCTTTTTGCCTTCTCTTCCCTTCCATTTAAACCTATACCGCCTTACCTCGCCGTTTCCATCAGTTATGATTAATCGCCTTTTATCTTCTCTTCGGTACTTTCCCCTTCTATTATGAAACCTACGTCGCCTTCCATCGTCTATTGCACCCGCTTTTTAGAAGTAGCCAGCACATGTTACTGACTGTGACGACACTTTACTTAACATAATGGGATGACACTTTACCGAACCGTACAAAGATCATGAATTATTCATGAATACACACACCGTCGTCGGTCGTCGTCGTCGTTACTGACACACAAGCATATTATTTTATAGATTACACTCCATAACTGAGACTAAGGGTTGTGTAGTTAACAGGGTTGGATGTTATTGTTTACAAGAGGTTGTTTATAATAATAAAAGCTGCAGTATAATCACAATCCTTTCCTAAGCATATCATTTTAGGGTTTATAAACAATAACTTAAACAGAAGGCTGCAAATAGTAAAAGTTCTTCCTTGGTCAACGCTGACAGTTAGTATTTAAGAAATAGGAAGAGCATGATAGGATAAACAATATACTCATCACTAACTATTACACACATATTATTATATGTAGCATTTTCAGCACAGCACTAAGGAAATACTTGTGCTTTAGGGTCACCGAAGTTGCATTTAGTATTAAATCAAATTAATATTGGATCTTTTTATAATTTTTTCACTTGTTAGTTTATAGATAAAAATGCCTAGCTCACAAGTGGACCATTTATGTATTACAAAGATTTGATCAGCAGTCAAACAAAATAGAAAAAAATTATTATGTTAAAGATATATGAATATACAAAAGCACTATTTTAATAGAATTAAGAATATTTTCACACACAATGACTAAAGAAAGTATTGATATCCTTCCATCAATAACTTTGAAAACCCTTTACCACCAATAATTTGTTGAAACCAAATTATGTGTTTTATGAATTTTTAAACTCAGCCTATTTATTTCAAACTGACCAGTTTCTAATCTCAGCAGAACTGTGCCATAAACTTGAGAGTTGTCACTCATAAATATACATTGATAAATTCCAGCATCAGACTCTTGGAAACTGAAGGACAGAGTGGACTTCAGTCGACCATGTGCTTTTATTGCATTCATTGGAGACGTCCTGGCCAGAACTCCATTGTGCAGCCATTGTGCTGATGCAACAGAATACATATTCATTTCATCATCCTCATGGCCAGCAGTGAATGATAATGTAATAGTATCATTGACAGAACATGCTCTTCGATTAGGAAATTCTACAGACGTTAGACTATCCTGTTCAGTTATTCTTAATACTCCTGGATCACTGGACAAAACTGGAATCAAAGTAACAATATATGAGTCAAGTTTACAAATAATACTAGCAGTAAATTGTCAAATTTGCATACCAGACACAAAGTAATCATGGTTTTTTTTTTAACTATATTAGATCCTGTTGCTATATTGTTACTAGGTGTACTAACTTGGTAAGTGTGCACTATTTATTGCTTTTAGGTATATGAACTGTGCATACTAACCACCCTTGGGGTATTGCTATTTTTGAGTTTTAGTTTAATAGAATAGGTCAGATAAAGCGGGAGCCGGTTATGTGACGCTCATACCACAGGAATTTACCATAGCTAGCTGCTTAACTGCTTATCGCAGAGCAGCATAGCAGCCCCCCCCCTTGGTAGATTTAGATCTGGAGATAACAGCTGGCAGCTACAATGCTAAAGTAATTGCCAGTGTGCTTCAATTGAATTTTAATTGAATTTTAAGTTTGGGCGGAAATTTGACACCGCCATTTCTGTGAAAATGCTGATAAACAAAGTTGCTAGTGGAAACTGGGCTTGGGTAAACTGGATCTAAAATAGTTAGAGCATGCGCTTAGGTACTGGTGAATTTAGGCCTACGGCCCTTGGGCTTTAGTGCACTAAATCCACCAGTACCTAAGCGCTTATGCTCTAATTATTACTTAATGCATATTATGTGACCGTCTACAGGAAAACCAGGCACAACACGGCACCCTTCGAAAAAATTTTTTTTGCACTTACGGAGTTGTCGGCGTCCAGATATTGAGCTCTCCAAGTTTTATCGTCGTAGCTTAAGTCGTTCCCACTATAATAGACCTAACCGTTCCCTTCCGTCGGCTTGAAACAATACATTTTTAAGAAATCGATCGATCTTTTCTCGATATTTACGCACGCCGCGTTGTGCCCGGTTTTTCTGTAGACGGACACATATGTACATGTAAAAATTTTGTGGGGAGGGGGATCATGGGCAGTGGAAAAAAGTATGGAGATAGAGAGAGAGAAGCTGATGAAGAAGTGGTGTTGACTGCAACATCAAGGGTTACTTTAAGTATGAAGTATCGTGGTTTCTCTTGACTGGTGTGGGACATGACTTGACTATTCCATTGTAACTCCAACCTTTGTAAAAAGTCTTTCTCTCATTAAGTCAGAGCTTATTATTTTGCTAGCAACTAAAAAAAACATTTTTTTTAAGAATATCATGGTGCATACAAAAAAGGGGAGAAACCTGTTGTGCTTTTGTGACATGCATTTTTTGTCTTCAAATTTGTTTTAAAATTTATTCTACTACTTTTATTTTACAGAATTACAATTCTTAGTGTGGGTCACATAATTTGTACAAGTCTACCAGCCACAGATAGATTAGTAACTTTGATGGCAATACAAGGTGGAAGGCTGGATTCTTTGATTGTGTAGTTGGTGCATGCACTAGTTTTATATTGCTTTCTAAGCTTTAAAAAAACAGTATATTTGTCGCAGGTTAGGTACATCGTGCTGGTATTATTTATCATCACAATTATTTCTTTATCACCTTTTGTGTAACAAATTCTAGTAGTGAAAACTTGAGAAATTACGATCAAAGATATTAATTATTGTTTAGTGAGGCACTTACTACATTAAATACGGAAGTGTCAAATACCGCTCAAAATTGTTTTGTTGCTGTCGTACTTATTGACTCATTGGTATCAATTGTCTCGATATGAGAAGGATGGTTACAATTTAGACAACTTGGTCCCAATTCTGCTCACTTATATGGAGGACTTTTATAATAGTTGACCTGATTACCAATCTTGGGCTGCATCTACTAAAAACATATAGCAATTATTGGACATTGACTTCTCACTTAGCAGGCAAAAGAATGTTGTACATAAGATTATTGTGTTAGTATGTTTGAACGTGCCAACTGCTTGAGTACAGAACATTTTGTTATATGCTATGGTTGAACCGTAAAGCAGGAGGACTACATTGTCACTACAACAACAGAGAATAAGATGGAAAACTGTTACTAGATCACCCAAACAGAGGCTCCCACTTCTACTTGGTAAATGTCACAGAGAAATTTCTGGACTTCGGTTGAGCTATGAGTCCTGTCAGTCATTGGGGGCAGGGTCAAAATACAAAGTTGGTGGAAGAGTGTTCTGCTATTATAGACATGATTAGTTTATTTGACTCAGAACTCCTTGAATATTTAGCTTTCGTGTAAGATGGCCACAATTTTGCGACCACCAAATTCTTGTGGTAAACAGTAATGACATCGTCATTTAATTAATGAGTATTGTCCAAATGGGTGCAGTCAGTTCTTGAACTTATACTTGCTCAACCTATTGTATTATTTAATGTCTGAATCCCTTACAGCTTATATAATTGACTTTATTATAAGGTTGAAATTATTGCAGCAAATCAAGTGGTTGTAAAACAAAAATTTAATTAACACCCAAATTTTGTGACATATGAATCAGCCCTTAAGCAGATGAACCAGCTGTACAATTTGACTAGTAGCATGCTCTGATTTGTAGGTACACAATAAGCATCTAAACTTATAAACATTATTGTTGTCAACACACCAATTCCGGTTCTATCTCTAGACGAAGATTCTGCACATTTTATATCATTATCTGTTTCTTCATTTAATATGAGAATGTCATATCACTTTAACTATAACTCGTTTGTATACTACATTCGCACTAATTTACCGCCTGAGCTCCTTAATATTAATTAGGTCTCAGTTCAGAGTTCATACATAACTCTTCATGTTCATAAACAATTTTTAATATAAACATATTAGTTTAGCATATTCTTGAAATCTATAACTGCACCCAATGAGAACTAAACATGTGCCATTTTCTAGCTAGACGAAATGGTTCACCCCAAAAATGCATTTTTTCAACTTTTCATGTACGCACATAGTTCAAATATACTTTGTAACAAATTTTTTGAGCAAAATACTAATTAACATTGACTTGCCTGTAAAAGGAATTGTGTCTCCATTTGCAGTTTCTTGTCCATCTTGAGCAGTACATTGATACATTCCAGCATCTGAAGACACTACGGTATCTATTGTTAGCATTAAAGTAGTGGTGGAAAAACTGTTAGTCATGAGAGATCTTCTTATAACTGTGTGAGGAACATCTTGTACAAGCTGTCCTCCATCTTTATTCCATGTCACCGACAGCGTATTAGATGTTGAGTTAACTTCACAAACCAGCCAGATAACTGATCCTTCTACTACTCTAGATGACTGATTGTACAATGAATTTGGAAGTGTAGTTACAGACATCTGAGCTTGAACAGTATAATCTACATTTATAATAATTAGACCTATAATAATTCTATGATTTAACATTGTCTTGACTAATAGACTATTTCGATAATAATAAATGGTTCACAGTGTCTAAGAAAAGGTAAACATGTGGCTTGCAATTCTCTACAGATGTTTATCACTAAAAATGTCAGTTACTAACATTAGCAGGGGATGGTCCAGAGCTATAATAAATGACTGAAAGATATAGATGAATGGAGAGTGTAAATTAGAATAAAGAATTCCCGCTTTTTAAGCAAAGTGACGTTCATAAACATGTGATGAATACACATAAAAATAGCTATAAATACTGCTGATAAAATTTGAAACTCTCATTCATCATGTAATGAAAAATACATACATTGACTTTCTGATTTGAGTTGCTAACTTATCACAAGAAGAAGAAGGCTAGTTATCAAGTTCCAACAGGTTTGTGGTATTTTGTGGGGAATCAAGTAAACAAAAGAAATAATTTTCCTCTTTCTGAAACATTTGTGCCTATGAGCTCAATGTATTGGTGACATCATTCAGTTATTCAAACCTTTTTGAGCGTTATGCAGCTTATGTCATTGAATAGAATATCTGACAAACCTTTCAATATTTGTATTTCAGTAGATCTATTTTTAAAGTGCGGTTTAAAAACTATCAAATGTTTGTTTTTCACATAAAGATCACTATACCGTAGCCTGGTCTAATGATTGTTTAATATTATATGCCAAGGCAAAGGAATTTAGTTATAATATAACAATGAAATCAATATTGATGCATCCTGTTGATTAGTATCATATTATTATTGGCAATGCTGATGTCATAGTTTTCATTGAGAATAAAAGATATGTAAGAAGAGTAGGCATGTGAACAGAGTATAGGCCCTGTGGTACTAACACAATAATTATTTGCTAGTGTATCTTTATTGATTACTACATAGTATGTAAGTATTGACATTAAGCTGAATAATAATAGCTTGTTGAATTAGTCTGATACTGGCTTGCTTATCACGATACTTCTATATTATAGGCGATTTCTAAGCAGTGTTATAAAAACAATTATTCAAATAATATTATTATTTCAAAACCTTACAATCTGTCATTTAAACAAAAACAACAGAAATTAATCAAACCTAAAAAACGACAATTAAATACAAACGACAGAATTCAATTTAGCCTAAAGAAAGACAGACAGAGAAACAGACAGACAAACAGACAGACTGATCATGCATTAGAGATGCCAAGACATCACATGTGACAAAAATTATGTGCTCTATACAGCTTTAGAAGACAAGGCTAGTTGTGAAGTTTGCATCCGATGAAAAAGATATACTGGACACGAATCTGTTTTAAATTCGTTCTCTGTTATAACATTTTTATTACTCAGTCTAAACAAATTTTAAATTCTTCCTTAATGCAGTGGTGAAAGGATTGATGGAGTCTGTCAGTGTTACACCTACCATTTCAATTTACATTTGAATATTCTGATTGTTAATACTATAAGCTACAGACATACCTCTAGTTTACATGAATGGATCTATTGTATGGTGTCAAACTTGCTTTACTTAAACTGTGAAATGCAATCAAGTATTAGCCCCACCAGTATAATTTAGCATTCCCTTGACAAAATTATAATAAAACAGATAGTGAACTAAAAACTAACACGTCAACAGGTTTATATATTCATATTAATCGACAAACTCTTGTAATGTGAAACCATATAAGTTGTTAGAAGTGGTCTCCTGTACATGAATGGCTTTTCTTATATCACACCTAAGTCCAGCTTAAGTATATCAAGTACCACTATTTGGGTTTATTTTAATTAATGTAAGGGAGGTAAGATTAAGCTTGCGTTATCTCTAAGGGTCATAATTTATAGAGACGAATATGTAGCTATTTATATATTATATTGGAGTGATATTATTTCTGTAATAACAGTACCTTGTAAGGTAAGACTTCTATATTAAACCAGCTTGCTTTAATAAATCTAAGTCTAGTTACCAATGCCTCAGTTTCTAAAAAATGAGACCAACTGACAGATCATCCTCACAAAAAAAATTTCTAGCTATTATACTGAAGAGCATAACTAAATTAATCTGATTTAAGAATTTACAATCATCTTCATTTTTCTTTTTTTAATTTTTCTATTTCCATACAATATTATTTCCAGGGGAGCAAATTGAAATCAAGGGGGCAAGTGCCTCCTGTAGCCTCCCTAAAAGAACCTCTGCCACTATATCTTACATAATACAACCAAAATGAATAAAATTATAGTCTCTACAATCCCATTTTATGGCTCAACCCAATTGATGTCCAATTTTCATCTAAGTGTCAAACCAAGTTTGTCTTTACGCATTGAAGTCTTACCTTTTGACAGCATTATGATGCACCAAGAATACTATTATTGGTAAAGTTTGTCTCTTGATATTCGTTTTAAGAATTATTAGTACGATAAAGAATTATTCTTATAGAATCAATCCTAATACATTCCATATTCCCTGAACACGTGGAAGCACAATTTATTGAAGTAAGAATGAATTATGCTTAATTTCAAATAGTGAACTTGTTGAGTACTACTCTGGAATCACATTACCTTTGGCTTCCTAATTGAATGGGAAAAAATTATCAAAGCATCTATGGAGTTTAGTGCACCTCATACTGAGTTAGGAAAGAAAAATAAAAGAACCCTGGCATTCCCCCATCCTGATTGTCTTATATGTATGCAAAAGGCCACAGTTCATGTACTACACAACTTATAGAGCTCTCAACACCAACTCCTTCCCTTCTGGTGACCCTTAATTTTTCCCTTGTTTGCTTTTTTAAGAAAAATTAAAATTCTGGCATAGGGTACCTAGTGTTCTTCTATAGCTTTCAAACCAGTCTTCTTATATAACAGGCAGACAATAGATGACTAGTACAACCCTCATGGACACAGGCACATAGTTGCTAAAACTATTTCATTTAAAAACAATAAGCTTTTAACAGATGCACACCCAATTGACTTGGCCACCCAGGATATGTACTAGCTACAACAAATACTATAGTTTGGAAATTATCAACTCATTGCACTGTAAAAATTATAGCGTGAAAACCTACCAAATTCATACCAAACTGGTGGTGTGAATGCCCACCATCTATGCATAGTGCATCCTTCACACTTTCTGCCTAGTGTGAATGCACACTTAGTGTGGACCCTTTACCGAACATCAATTATATTCATGTGCAGGCAAAAACCAATGCTATTATCATTGTAATCTACCTTATAAATGTGTTGTACACTTGTGTGCTAGGTAAGAGAGTTGACTAAGATTGTGGTTCTCTGATTAATGAGATCAGGATTACACTAATCTCTTTTTAGAAAATAATGTTAATTCAGCATTAATGTAAGTATGAGTTCATACTGATTATGGTGTGATTTCACACTGAATTTGGTGTGAACTCACACTGAATTTGGCGTGTACTTCACACCAAAATGATGAGGTGTGTACTTCACACCAAAATGATGAGGTGTGCACATCATACCATATTTTGGTGTGACTATTGCTACAAGTGATTCACGGTTAATTTGATGTGAACTACACACCTTTTTTATTTATAGTGTGGATTTCAAAATTAACAAAATGTTTTATTAATTTTTTTAAACTCAGACATTTGTATATCACTCTTTACTTCCGACAATGTACTGTAATCTGATGCTGAGCACAGTAATTAACACTATTATCAGAACATAATAACACTATGTAATGATTACAGTAATGCCAACAATATTTCAGTGGTTATGGTTATCTACTGTGCATTTACTATGTAAGGTTGAGATCATCAATTGTACAATAAAAAATAAATTAGCCTGTTCATGAAATATATCACCATGTCACACTATGACTCTAGTTCACACCAAATTAAGTGTGAATCACTTGTAACAATAGTCACACCAAACTATGGTGTGATGTGCAGACCTCATCATTTTTGTATGAAGTACACACCAAATTTAGTATGAATTCACACCATAATTAGTGTCAATTCACACTTACATTAATGCTGAATTATTTTAAGTTAGGTTGATTCTAATATTATATTTATAATATCAAAAAAAAGAGATTGGTGTATATTCTGTGCCTGAATCCCAGATCTCAGTAATCAGAGGACCACAATATTTGTCAATTGTATTACCTAACACATAAGTGTACAAAACATTTATGTAGATTACAGCTATAATAGCATTGGTTCTTGCCTACACATGATTATAATTAATGTTCGGTAAAGGGTTCATGCTATTCCCTTGTTTGTGAATTTCACGCTAACCGTGCATTCACACTAGGCAGAAAGTGTGAGGGACATGCTATGCATAGATGGTGTGCACACCGGAAGCTACTTACAAACGTAAACATTAGCACGGGCCAAGAAATTTAGGAGAAGGAGACTTCGAAATGCCTGGAAAAAATAAAAACAAAGAGCTACGGAGACAGAATAGGACAGATGTTCACAGTTAGGTCTTATACAAACATAGCGGAATTCATTTTCTGTTCTACTAGTGGCGTGATAAGTTACCTTGGTTAATGCGCTGTTTGTCGTATCTATATGCCTTTGCGTAACAGATTTGTTCTTACTTGAAAATCCATTTTCCAATAGTCAAGTCACTAAGAGAATATAATAGGATGTTTTATCTGCTCGAGCTCCAGTACGGTCTCGGAAAATTGATTGCTTACCCCTATAAAATCAATTGTCCAATAGTCAAGTCGTGAAGAGAATATGATATAAGTCACGTGTTGGTATATCCAGTGATCAAGTTTATATAGGTTTGTACAAGTGTTGCGTGTTGCTAAAGAATAGCATAATAAATTAAACAAAATTATTGAACTAACAATTTGAATAGCATTCGAACCAGCTCTCTCACTATTTGACTGTAGCACATCACTAGTTGTAACAGCAATTTTTTTTTAGAAATGAATAGACCAGCCGCCCAAGGTGAAGTAAGTTTAAGACACCGGTTGGGGAGAATTTATTCTTATTTTGGATGAGGTTTCGACTTTGAAATTTTCGAATCTGTATTTTTCACCTATAAACTCAGATCAGTTTAACCCCGAACGCTACTACCGTGAGGTTGGGCTATATCTAAGCAGCAGGTATTGTGGGTGGAGTTGAAACTGCAACAGATAATTGTAGAGAGTACAGCGCAAAGATGTCTACAGTTTATGCATTCTTCCGTGGTGAAATGGCGATCGAAATTATGCCTATCCCTGGTAACTTTAATGTCCTAAAAATCATTTTGGTTAAGGGGATGGAGGTCAAAGCAAAGGGAAAAAAACAGTGGCTGGATCGTGTAGTAACCTAGCCTTGCATAGCCTGACCCTGTACCTAACAACTACTCTGAGACAGGATCTGGGGACAATCATACACATTGGTGGTTCTAGACGAATGTGGCAGTGATTATCTAATTACATTATGGCACCCACAGTTTGCAGGGCCTATTGACCCACCACCAACATTTTGATAGTTCAGGAACATTGAGTTAGTTATGTACACTCAGGGTAAGATTCCCACTCCTTTCACTGGGGGGTTGCCTAGGAGACGACTAAAATGTTAACTATGTAACCTCATCCCAAAATCTTGGCTCTAGAACAGCCAAGGTATGTGATTGTTCCCAGACCCTTTCTCCCCGTAGCAATTAGATAAAGAGTGTGGCTAAGCCAGACTAGTAGTAACCGTCATGTTCATACATGAACACAAATACCATCATGAGGATAGAGCATGGCAAAATATTTTACTTTTACTGATTTCATAGCAAAGGCTAGTAACGCTCATATATTATATTGAGCTAGACCTAAATCCTGCTATGTTTACGAACTTTCTAAAATGTAAAACAACTTACTATATACAATTCCAATACACAGGAGAAGTGCAACACACTCACAAAAAAAAAACACGACACAACCTTTCAAATAACACTGAGATGAAAAAAAATACAATGGTGGAACTGATAGCTAGCAGCGAAATTGATAATTGTATTGCTTTTGTAATGTATAACTCAATACTTATCTGCCAGCTATTACTTGACCCATACTTTTAGAACCATACTTTCTTCTTACTGATGTCATTGTTAGTACACCTGAAATAGATGAAGGAGGCACTCAAATAGATGAATGAGGTACTGACATTGATGAACAAAGCATGGACTAGATAATGAAGGTATTCACAAAAATGAAAGTGGTATTGATATAAATGGAGTTGGCATGGATGTTTAGGTCTAGCTACCAGAATAAGTGCAAATCTTCTGTCTCATGGCGAACTATAAACTAACATAATGTTTACCTCACCTTACCTCACCCATATAATATATGAATAGTAAAAAATATTCATGATCCTTCCCTAACCAGTACAATCTGTACCATGTCATCCTATATAATAATATGCATTGTAAAATGCCTTAGAAAATTTAGTCCATGATAAGTCAACTCAGTGAAAGCGACTGAATTACCTGTTAGTGGCTAGTGGCCAGCATAGCTCGCCACACACTAGCTGTAAGGTGTTTACTTGCTGAAGCTGGGTATAGCTTGTGGTGAGATCTGGTCCATCGACCACCTAAGTGGTGGAAATTATGTGTCTCCCATTCATAGGCTTAGAGCCGGATCTAATTCACAGCAAATAAGGAAGACGACCTGCTAGGCTCCACCTCTCCCTCTTCTGCAATTCTACCACCTATACTTCTGTGTTCCAGGATCATTTTGTCACACTGAAGGCCCACTAATCAAGATCCCGGATCTCCCGCTAAGTCAAAGTACGAACGTAACATCAACAGTCACTGATCAACTACTCTCAAAATTCCAGTTTTCTCACTTGGCTCGTCTCAGTGATCTTCCTCAACTCATCAGTCACTGGTCTCACTGGACTCATCAGTCAGTAGTCTCACTTGACTCATCAGTCAGTAGTCTCCCTCGACTCGTCAGTCAACAGTCTCACTCGACTCATCAGTCAGTGGTCTAATTGGACTCATCAGTCAGTAGTCTCCCTGGACTCATCAGTCAGAGTCTCCCTCAACTCATTAATCAGTAGTCTCTCTCAACTTGTCAGTCTGTTGTTTCACTATACTAGTCAGTCAGCAGTCTCACACTTGACTCGTCAGTCAGTCAGCAGTCATATCCTCGACTTGTCAGTCAGTCAATAGTCTCCCACAGGACTTGTTAGTCAGTAGTCTAGTCCTCGACTTGCCAGTCAGTCAGTCAGTAGTCTCACACTTGACTCATCTATCAGTCAGTAGTCTCTCACTTGACTCATCCATCAGTAAGTTGTCTCACTCTAATCGTCAGTTAGTCAGTAGTCTAACTGTCGCATTGTCAGTCTGCAGTCTCACACTCTACTTGTCAGTCGGCAGTCTCACACATAACTCATCAGTCAGTAGTCTTATCCTTGACTTGTCAGTCAGTCAGTTGTCTCACACTTGACTCATCAGTCAATAGTTTCACTCTACTAGTCAGTTATTCAGTAGTCTCACTGTCAACTTGTCAGTCAGCAGTCTCACACTCTACTTATCAGTCAGTCAGTCAGTAGTCTCACTGTTGACTTGTCAGTCAGCAGTCTCACACTCGGCTAGTCAGTCAGTAGTCTTACTCACTTTAAACCTCTTCTTCATCATGTCCTTTATAAACATATTTAAAATAGATATAACAACCAGCATTTAATCAAGCCCTACCCCAAAACTTTACTTTTACTCTACATATGATATGTCAAACAGTATATACTCCATGGCTTCTAATTTTAATATTTATATGCTCAGCTATGCTTAGTAATGCTCTATTTTTCTCTCCGAGAGGAAATAAACAAATCTAATAAATATCTACTCAAAGTTAGTTACATGTGTAATTTGCGCTAAAGCTCATCCACAATTTATCACTACAAAATGTCAGTTACTCATTATAAGCAGGGGAGGGTCCAGAGCTGTAATAAACACGAGGGATCTAAATATACATAAGTCAGAATATATAAAATTCTGACATGACTGGATGATTCATACATTAATATATGAATGGATAATGTAAATTAGAATAAAGAATCTCAACACTTTGTAAGCAAAGTGACTTTCATAAACATGTGATGAATACATGTAAAAAATGGCTATATATTAATGCCGATAAACTCTGAAACTCTCATTGATCAGGTAATAAATAATATAGTTCATTAATGTCAATTGACGTTCTGATTTAGATTGCTAACTTATCACAAGAACAAGGCTCTAATTATCAAGTTCCAACAGGTTTGCAGTATACTGTGGGGCATTAAGTAAACAAAAGAAATATTTTTCCTCAATTGAAAGATTTTACCTATGACCTCAATGTAGTGGTGACGTCATTCAGTTATTAAAACCTCCTTGGGTGTCATGCAAATAATATGATTGTTAATACAATATCTGAGAATCCTTTCAGTATTTAGTGTTTCAGTAGATGTATTTTTAAAATGCAGTTTCTAAAATGATCTAATGTTTAGATAAGTATTGTTTTTCACATTATGAACACTATTACTGCCTGGTTTTATGACTGCTCATTATTTAAGAAGAAAAATATGTTTCAAGTATTACCAAGGCAAAGATACTTGTTAAATACAATGATGAAATCAATATTCTTGCATCCTGCTGATTGCTATCATAATTGGCAAAACTGATGTCATAGAAAGGTTATTGAGAATAAAAGATTTGTGAGATGAGTTAGCATGTAAGCAAAGTAGGTGAGGCCTAGCAGTATCAAACACATTACTTATTTGCTAGTCTATCAATAAGATTACTACATAGCATATGTACGAATTGACATTAAGCTGAATAGCATATTAAATTAGTCTGATACTGGCTTGCTTATCATTGTAGTTCTCTGTTATAAGCATTTTCTAAGCAATGTAATTATAAACAGTAATTCAGATATACTATTATTTCTAAACCTTACAATCTGCCATTTAAACAATAATGATAGAATGCAATCAAGCCTAAAGAAAGACAGACAGACAGAGAAACAGAAAGACAGAGTGAAAGATAGACAGACAGACAGACAGACTGACTGACTGACTGACTGATTGAGAGAGTGACAGACTGACAGACAGAGAGAGTGACAGACAGACTTATTCGCTTAATTGAGATTCACTAACAGAGTCCTGGTCTATTTATCCACGTACATATCAATTCTAACCTGTGAAGTAGAAGTGAAGATAGTAAACAAATAAACCAGAAAAATATGAGTTAGGCATGTCCACTGACAGAGAATCTTCATAGACAGCAGAAAGACTTCCTAGCCTACACACTACTGTTTGTTACAACTTGTGATGCTCGCTGAATTTACCGGATCTGAAGTAAGGTTTACTACAACAAATTATTGCGAGTTGCGGCTATTACCCGTTGGTTTCGGCGGAGGCAATATAGTAGTACGTCCAAGTTGAGTTGGCACGACTGCAAGCGGGGTAAACGAGGAATGCATCACAGGACCAAAACTTGAATTTCCTGTACTTTCAAAAGTACAAGATTTGTAACTGAAATATCGCTCTGTATGTTCACTACTATAAATATCATGTTTCCTTAAGAATTTATTACACATAAGGAAATCTGATACAGCCATCTGAATTCCCTCTGAAAGACATATGACCTGTCATACAGTTTTCTGGTAGTCCAGGAAATCTGATATAGCCAGCTGAATTTCTCACTGAAAGACATGTGACCTGCCATACAGTTTTCTGGTAGTCCAGTAAATCTGACATAGCCAGCTGAATTTCCTACTGAGACATATGACCTGTTACTGAATTTCTCACTGAAGGAACCAGCTACTATCTGGATGTGAAATGGGTTTATTTGTTCTATTAACTTTTTGATAAAATAATTACTTAAGTTGTAAGCATAATAATGAATTAATCAGATAAGTATTGAAAGACTTTGTGGAGGACTGTGATTATGAAGTTGTACTGGCACAGCCAGTGGACTACAAGAATAATATTAAAAAAATGGCATTAACATCAGCAGGAAAATAATACTAAAATGGAAAGTTGCTGGGAAGAATCATATAAACCCTTTACCGAAAAGCCAGACCCTTTAAAGCTGTTAGGAAAAGGTCTGGCTACGCGAGACATGGTTAAAGTGTAATAAAACCCTTTACCTGAAGTTCATCGGTTTGGTATAGGGTCGACACCAGCTTTGGGCACCTATGCATATACCGTATACCAATGACGGTGAGGTGCTCAAATAATTCTGCGCTCGTTTATATTGTTGGCGGTGAAAGATTTGGCCAGGATGCGTGCGGTGTTGTCTCTGTGTCTTAAACGCCGAAACTGCTGAAATTTCGGGTGAGTGACAAAAAAGAAGCAAGGAAACACAATGTTTAGGTGGTAGCTAATTCTATGACACTTGAGTTATGTAGCTATTGAGAGTTGCAGCATAGTTGAGATTTAATGGTAAGGGAGTGTGGTTAAATGGTGGAGAGCAGGGGCATCATTGGAGCCATAGTAGGAAGGGTCCCTCCAGTCTTATAGTCTTATAATTAGGGTGTAGTTGAGCATTTTTTGTGTGCACGTGCTACTACAGTACCCTTTCGGATAACGGACTCTACTGTACCAACTGGTAATGTAGAAATTATTGCTGAATTTTTGAAGAGCAGAGCAGATTTTAATTCCTTTCTTTTTTTTTTTTCTTTTTTTTTGCTTCATTAATATAAAGAAAAAATGTGTTCTTGGGAACAGAGTATTATACACTGGTGAATGGTGTTTCCCATGTTGTTTTTGTTTGTTTTCTTTAGGTTTTCACTGCTTTATCAGGTATCATTTGCTGTTGTTGTTTTGCAACTGCTCAGGAATCAACTGCCTGAACACAAGAGAACATGAAAGTCTCTGCATCTAAAGTGTGGAGAATACTTCCAGTCCAAGTGGCGCTATAATTACAGTGAATACGGTATGTCATGCCAACAATATGTGTGACTATTTCTTAGTCCTCTGCCAGTATCTTCACTTACTGGGAATAGAGAGCATGAGTACTACACATTATCCGGACAGTCTTGGACCAAGAGGTGTTCGTAACTATGAAATGTCTGTAACTTAGAAACAAGCCTTTTTGATTGGGATCGATAGTAAACTGATGTCCCTTTACCACAAATATTGCATGTTGTCAATACACAATAATAATAGCTGTGTGTGCGTCCGGTAGGCAGAGGTGTCCATAACTTACTAACTTACAGAGGTGTCCATAACTTACTAACTTACAGAGGTGTCCATAACTTACTAACTTACAGAGGTGTCCATAACTTACAGAGGTGTCCATAACTTAGAAGAACAGATAAGAGAGGTTGAGTGTATTATTAATGAGTGATGTGGGCAGATTTTTTGTAATGATCAGTACCATCTTGATAGCTGTTTCTGAAGTTTGATGGGATGGAGAAACATTCTAAACAGATAATTGGATTCACGGGGGCTGGTATTGACTGCCATAAAATGTTAGTAAGCATCATTCCAGCTTTTTTTCTTCTTTTTTTTAATAAATAGTGTGTCTAAGTAAGTGTGCTAAAAGTGTAGCCAACTATATATACATACTGCTAGAGGATGCTATGCAGTATGATGAGTTGTCTGGCCAAGTAGTGGATTGTTTGCTTATGCTTTAGTTAATTAAAGTATGCAATACAGAAGGTAAGTATCGTTTGGTTGCCACAATGCATACCAAATATATTTGATGTGCATTTAATAGAACTTCACCATTGAACTGGGCGTGCACTCCAACAGCTCAGTGTGGTGAGAGTCGAAAGTTTGTGAAGAAACATGCCCCCTCGCCACCACCCTGACTTCCCTACACACATACCTGACATATTTACACACCCCACTTACATACATACACCACTTGGATACTTGCACACATACAAACACACACATACCACACATAGCCACCACACATACACAATTCATAATACGTAGTTAGGAAGCATTTTTTAAGCTGTTGCAGTGTCTATAGGTGTTGTGTGTGTGTGTGTGTGTGCACGCGCGTTAAGGTATATGATGAGAATATTTTTCATTTACCAAATTAAGCTGTCCTGAACCAGTAACATGTACTTTACCTTACGTAAGCCAACACTAGGTTATAGTTGGTTGCTTGTACGCCAAACTGCCTTTGCTTAGCTAGGTTGCTTCAATACATGCTTTATATTTTCAATGTCCATGTATACAAGTACATGTACCAATACCTATCAATGTCCATGTATACAAGTACATGTACCAATACCTATCAATGTCCATGTATACAGGTACATGTACCAATACCTATCAATGTCCATGTATACAGGTACATGTACCAATACCTATCAATGTCCATGTATACAGGTACGTGTACCAATACCTATCAATGTCCATGTATACAGGTACATGTACCAATACCTACCAATGTCCAGGTATACAGGTACGTGTACCAATACCTACCAATGTCCACGTATACAGGTACGTGTACCAATACCTACCAATGTCCACGTATACAGGTACGTGTACCAATACCTACCAATGTCCACGTATACAGGTACGTGTACCAATACCTACCAATGTCCACGTATACAGGTACGTGGTATACGTGTACCAATACCTACCAATGTCCACGTATACAGGTACGTGTACCAATACCTATCAATGTCCACGTATACAGGTACGTGTACCAATACCTACCAATGTCCACGTATACAGGTACGTGTACCAATACCTACCAATGTCCATGTATACAGGTACATGTACCAATACCTACCAATGTCCACGTATACAGGTACGTGTACCAATACCTACCAATGTCCACGTATACAGGTACGTGTACCAATACCTATCAATGTCCACGTATACAGGTACATGTACCAATACCTATCAATGTCATTGTTAATATAAGTTTCTAGCATGCACACACTCAACAGACTGAGGAGTAAATTATTTCATTGAAGCTAATTGGGACATTAGCTCTTTCACTGATAGATATTTCACAACTAATGTGATAAAATGAAGAAAAAATATACTTATATTTCCATTTCTTGGTAATGAGTTTAATTTTGAGACATTTAATGATCTAATTACACTCATCAATGCTACCTCAAGCATACAGGGAATGTTTGAAAATTTTGACTGCCAACATTGATACTAAACAGCATGCAGCTTGGCTTAAGCTGAATATATAGAGTATATCCTCACTTATCCGAACAACTTTTATCCGAATTTCTGTTAATCTGAACACCAGTTGTGAACTATAATTATATTCATTGGAATTTTGCTGTGCATTAAATAGAGAATAGATTGGTTTCCTATTCAAAATGACTCATGTTTCGTATCCGAACATTTTGCATATCCTAACATTTAGCTTATCTGAACAACCCTCAGTCCAAGGTGTTCGGAAAAGTGAGGGTCTACAGTACATATATTCTGTTCTACAAAAAGAATTTTAGTGCTTTATACATAGCAGTAGGTTGTTGATTTAATTTGGAGAGTCGCAAAATAATAACGGTGGTGAAAAAATAATTGTTTAAAGTATTGTTTTTATGCCAGGTTACAAACTGTGACACCTGTTATTTTACGAAACTTTTCAGAGAATTGTTTTAGTCTTTACCAAAGCCTGTACCTATATTCACAGGAAGTGAGGCAATATATCAATACACACATGCACATACACACACACACACATGGTGCACACACATACATTCATATACATACACTCGTACGCATACATGATGGACATACACACTCACACATGCACATGTGTACACACACATGTGCGCATGCACGCAGTATGCACATGCACACAGTCATGCTCAAAGATAATGCGCACACGTCTAAGCAGCATGCACATTATTCTTACACACACATGCCCTCGTGTGTGCGGACACATACATACACACATTTGGCACATATGCACACATGCAGGCACATACACGTGTAACCACATGTTAATGAGTAAGACCTGAGAGTAGCTTGCTTGTTGCATTTGCTGGCCAATGCTACTTATGGTGGTGGTGGGTGATGTGATTATGTAGTGGATGAGCCCTCACTAGGAACATTGCAATATGTTTTACTAGGAGGTTGTGGGAATGGTGACTCTGTAGTTCATACTACAAAACAAGGATAGTTTACTTGTGCAAAATTAGTCAACAGATGAAAGGCCTTCAGGACCCTAAAGTATAGTATGAGTCATGTTTTTAATGCATGCTCAGAGCATTCATATAGAAATGTTCAATACCCTGAACACTCACATGATGTGGAATTTGTTAGTGTACATACATACATATATAGACACATACATATATACATACATACATTTGTGTTACATCATTCGTAATTGACATAATTGGTAAAAAAAATATGGATTAGATTGTGGCACAGCCCACCCTTTTTGAACCTCTGAGTGAAAGCAATGTTTCTGAGAACAACACATGCATGGTATAAATTGATTACATGATAGAAAAGTCTGGCTCTGTAAACTCACTCATTTCCCATTATCTCTCAGACTTACCTCAGGAATAATCGAAACATGACCTTTTCCCACAACCCACACTTAGCTTTGATCTTATACACACTAACAAACAAACAAATATATATACATGTATATATATGTGACCGTCTACGGGAAAATCGGGCACAACGCGGCATGCGTAGACGTCGCAAAAAGATCGATTTAGTTCTTAAAATTGTATTAAATAAGCCTAACGAAGGGAACGGTTAGGTGATATATATCGGGAATGGCTAAAGCTACGGCGATAAAACTTGGAGAGCTTAATATCTGCTTGCCGAGGAGTGTGTAAGTGCAAAAAAAAATTTTTTTCGTCAGGGCCGCGTTGTGCCCGATTTTCCTGTAGACGGTCACATATAATAATATACACACACACTTGTATTATAGTTCGTTCAAACTGGCCAATCAGATTTATCAGTTGGATGTGGTTGTTTTTGCTGGAGGTATGCCATCTAATGCATAATAGCAAACTTTCAAAATTACCAACCAAACCCTTAGTTCAGTGAGACTACATCGACACTGTACTCCCGCATTGCATGGACATATTTATTCCTAATGAAACCATCTACAAGCAGACGTTTTGATTGATGTCATCGACTTTATGAGTGTCAGTATGGTCAAGTTATTTTTTTTTTTGTCAGTTTGGTTGAACTTGCACTTTGAACTTACAATTGAGAACTGGGCGAGGAATGGCTATTTATATTTGAAAGCTATCACCTACTTTGTGAACTGGAAGAGTGCCACAAGATTATTTCAATTGGCCAGAACAGTCGCAGTCCAATACAGAGAATAAGGGTCTACTCGTCTTGCACCACTTGGTTCGGTCTGTACAAGATTTGTATTACCCTTGGGCCTTTGGCCCCCTCAGTAGTGTAAATCCCTTATAACATGTCCTAAATGCTTGTATCCTATTTCTACAGGTCAGCAGGATGTGACTAGTAGTGATGCTTTGCTTACACTAAACACTATCTCAATCACACATTATGTTGTTGTCCATTGATCCATGGTCAATGTGCCAGCTGTACATGTTTTATTCAAAATTCTATGTCAAAATATTTTTGAGAAGAAAGTAGAGATTTTTTTCTATATTTGTGTGTGGGTGGAGGGGATGGGGTGTGTGTTTGTTGGGGGGGGATAAGTTGGGTGGTTTAAGGGGTGGGGCTCTCCCCTTCCTCCTAGATGAAGCCTTGAAGTGTGGGTGTGTATGTGATCCTAGAAATGAAAAGATCTCCATTGAAACAACAATAATATTGTGTTTGTGTGTGTGTGCTTAGTTTGTCTTAGAAGATGTCCATGGATGGCTGAGTGAATATGATGACTTGAGAGTGGGTGTCTAATGTGGCAATTAAGTGGCAAGTGAGGAAAGGAACCTACGTATATTGGATGACGAAGAAAAAGAAACTAATTCTTGGAGAAAGATAACATTATCAAGAAAACGGTACAACAAACGAGTCCAATGAAATATTCCCACTGGAATATATTAGCTAGCTAACTGTTCATCATGCAGCAGAGCCAGTTCACAAATATATTTGAATATTACACTAATAATTATTTTTGATTATTATTATTATTTAGTACTAATTCTCATATGATACGACTCTGAAATTGATGATCAAGGATTGTTTTTGTTTCATACCAAAATGACCCTTCGAGGTTATTTGTTGTTGTTGTTTTGTTGTTGTTTTTGTTGTTGTTTTGGGGGGTGTTTTTTCCTGTACTGCTGCACAGTTCCTGGATCAAATACTCTGTCAATCTTGGTTTTATAATTTCTCCTCTAATCCTGCATCCCTACTCCTGGGAGACTACTGACCTTGGATCAAAGACTCGGTACGAAAATATGACCAGGAGGAAGGCCCCAATATTTTTTAATCTTCCTCTCCTCTGCAGCTTCTGCAAGCTTCCTCAACATGCTAGTGGCATGTGTTCTGTAAGAAGCTGCTTGAGTGTCAGGGCAAGTGGCATCCCACACCAGCTGACATCTGCCATCTGGCCTCTTCCCATCTAACTGCATGACGCCTGTAGGTTCCATCCTGGAAAGGAATTTGGGCAGATATCAACCCTCGCTTGACTATGTCTTGAATGAATGAAGACTTTATGATCACATGGACAACTTAGCATTATGCAAAATCATGCAAGCTCTGACATAACATGACCCTTCATGTATGTCAGTTAAACAATCCCCTTTATAAATCACAACCAATTGTTGCTTAAAATCCATCAGATAGTGAACTGGTGTCACATGTAGCAAGTTATAACTGAGTTAATTACTGGTTGTAACTGAAATTAACTCACCACGTGAACTATGGTAAGTGGTACAGGAAAAGGAAGGGAAATGTGAGAAGAATAGTGTAGAGAAAGGTTGTCAGGAGTGTTGTGATAGTATTTGTCAAGGACGACTGGTGGAGGATTTAAGATAGAGGTGATCAGCAAAATTTACAAGGCGAGACAGACAGTACAACCTCATATTTCAATCTAAAACAATGCATTCATAAAGAGCTAACACTGATGTAGCTATGTAAAGAACTTGCATGTCAAAACCATCCAATAATTCTTATTTCAGTCATTATTGCTCAACTAAAAACCTAGAGCATAGCTATGTAAGGAATTACGACATTTAACCCCTTCATAGTTATAAGCAAATACCGGCAACAAGGTGGATCAAACAGCTTGCTCATTATTCAGATAATAGAAATGAATGAAGACGAGGCTGTCGACTGATGTGTAATTGATATTACAAACTGGCACAAATTAGCAATGTGTTTATTTTTGAAAATTTTATGTCCTCATTCACAACAACTAAAATGGTTTTGATCCTACCTACTTAATAATGCTCACAGCTAACAAACAAAACTAACTAAACAAACAAAAACACAGTATCATCAGAATAAAGAGAAGTTTTAGTAGCCTAAAAAAGAAGTCAACTGAACATTACATTTGCTCTAGTTCATATTAGTATGGAGATGCATTAGTTACTGCCAGTGAAAGCAACTTGCTTCGAAGAACACTACAACTAATGCTACCCCGCACTCCGTTAAGTTGTCCCAGCCCCAACGTCTACCAGTGCTGGCATCTTAAACTTCTTGTAACTATAGCAACGGGAGCTATGCCCCACCTCTCTGATACGGGTCGCCATAGTTAGCCTTCGTCCAGTCGGGGTTTCAAAACTTCTGGAAGAGCTTAATAATGGCCGACAGATATATAGAGGTGAGTGCTGTAGTAGTATTTTAAAGTTTTTCCACTTGAGTTTTTGATAGTTTGCCTTTTATCCTGTATTATTGGTGTATATGTTTCTGTCGCCATATTCTGGAGATTGCTTTTCCCTTTCTTTTAATGCTGGACTGTATACATTGGGTAATTATAGTTGCTACTAAGATTATGTAGAACTAAATTCTGACCTGATGATACCCAAGTTGAGATGCAGTGCTGTATGCAGGTTTGAAGGGAGGTCATTTTTGTTTTATGTTCTTACCTTGCAATATGTAATTGGCGAGCAAGCGAGACACTCTCAGGGGTAACACAAATGAAAATCGGGGATGTTTATTTGTTGGCGAGCGAGCGAAGCGAGCGAGACAGTATTAGGGGTGGATAATGCAAAATCGGGTATATGTTACATATATGTATGTATGGATGGTACGTATGCTCTTTAAACGCGCGCGCGGGAAACTTTTTTCTCCTAAAAACACGGCTATTTAGGATTGACTCCAGTTTATTCTGAAACTACAGCATTAAGCAAACCTTACTTTATACTTAAGCTCCAAAGTATGAGAAAATTCCTGCTAAAACGCTTGTTTTCAAGACACAAAAAGTTGATTTGACTGGTTACTATGGCATTGAAGACCCTTTTCCAGACTTAATTTCAAAACTTCACCGTTTTATGGGGGATACGGAGTGCCGGTTGTTGGTTGTCAAGAGCCGTTGGTAGTCAGAATGCCGTAGTATTAATGCTTAGGAAGCTACTACTTCTCGAGGGAAGCTGAGATAAGTACGCAATTCCATATTTGTTAGCTAAATATGCAAAATTAACTCTGGCCTTTCTTTTTTGTAGCTAAGAGCTTGTCAATAGTGACTGGTAAATTCAAATAGTCAGATTGGCTCAAATTTGGTACTACAAAAGTTACCACTGCTCAAGAAAATGAGGTAAGAAAGTTATTTTGTATTTGTGTGCTAAAATTGATTGTCTTTTGTTTTTGTAGGTGAGAGCTTGTTGTCAAGAATTCAAGGTAATTCAGATGGTCAAAGTAACTTCAATTTGATATTACAGAAGTTATCAATACTCAAGAATGATGTAAGTATTGTTGGCTAAAAATACAAATAATAACACTGGTTTATTTTTTATCGTAGCTGAGAGCTTGTTCAAGAGTTACTGGTGATTGAGATTATCAAAATGGTTGATGTTTGATACTACAAAAGTAACCTTTAATCAGGTAAGAGATTGATTTTGTATTTTTTTGCTGAAATCAAATGGCATAACTGCTATTATAGTGTTTGCATGAAGTAAGCTAAAACATAGTAACATTTTATGTTACCTAACTATCAGGCTCGCTCGCCATTTGTGCTCAAGCACACCACTAGTTTATATATATGTTGGACGTACGTATGTCATTTTGTACTTTGACCCTCTCCTATTTTGTGTTCGCTGGGTGTTCGACCCCTCTGGTTTATAAATCATTACCCGTATCACCCTAGAAATCGAATCGTTTACCGCTTAGAATTCTTTTGCGGGTGCAGTTAAAACTCAAAAAATTTACTGGAGTTCCATTTCTAGTCGAATTAGTGGCGATGGTAAGTTAATAGCTATTTGTCACAGTTATAAGCCCTATGCAACAGTATTTACTTGAATTTTCATTGTCCATTAGACTAACCACGAAGGCAAGTCTTGCGTAGGTATGTTCAGTTGTGTGAAAGTATTGTGCGTTACAATAATTACTAAGAATATCACAAAGAAAATGTTTAAATAATATGACTTGTTATTTGTTGCTTACTCTGTTTTTTTTTCAAACAGTTGCGGGGAGTGGTTACTATGGCATTGAATGCCTTTACCGTATACACGTAATTTTAAAACTCGACTTTCTTTAGTAGCTTGAGTGTTAGAAGTTAAAACCAATCGTTTAACGATAGTGTAGTTTTAGGCTCACTCGCCTTTTGTGCTGAAGCACATCACTAGTATATATATGTTCACCTGAATTGCATGAAGTCATGGCTCTATCCAATACATCAATTCCAGTTTGTTCGCATTGGATTGTGGAATTGCTATGTTTACAATGATCTGTCATTACAATATTTAGCACTGTGTAGTTTTATTATGACATGAAAGTGCCATAGACTTTATGCTATTTGTTTCCATATTTGCCACATCCAAAAAGTGAACCATCACATTACACGGGATATAGGCGTTACTCACCGTACATGTTTGTGTATCAGTATGATGTAGTTGCAAGTCAGATGCTTAGGTGAATATGATAAATGTACAGCAAATTCCAGTTCAATGTGAGTGGAGAAATTGTATTCAATGCTTTGAAGATCATTCTGACTACCTTACAATATTGTTAGACACAGACGTGTCACCACTCATCCAAAGTGTGTCTGTGTGTGTGTGTAATGATGCATGTAAGTACTGGCAGAAATGCATCATGTATTGGATGACTTTAGTTCAAGGTGTGTGTGGTATATCTGTGTGTATGTGTGTGCATGTGTGGTATGTGTGTAAGGATACATGTGTATAAGGGAGAGCATTGATAAGCAGTTTCACCACTTACAAAATTGCTTGTGGTTTTAGCATGAAATGGTATCATTTATTAACACAGTTCATTATAGTGATATTCTGTAAAGGACTGGTCCTCTGTAGTGTGCTGCTGAAGAGCCAGTTGTCAAGTTAGTTTGGTGAGTTTGTAGGAAGTAGTTTCTGAGGATTTCACACATCAGGCATAAATATTGGTTCCATATAGTGGCAATGAATAAATATGATGTATGTTTTACCAGTTGTTATACATTTTCATGTTTTTGCTTGCTGTGTGCATGCATGTCAGGGTGTTCTGTAGTCAGTGTTTATAGTGTGAAAATGGTGTGATGCAGATATATTCAAATTAAGTTGAGAGTGGTTAGAGACAATTTTTTCTTGTTTGTACATTCACATGTGTAGTAAGGTAAATATGTCTGTTAGAGGTGGCCGAGTGTAGTTGGAGTGAAAATGAGGATTAAAAAAGATTAGTGTGTTAGTGAAAAACAAAACAACAACACGTATGTACAGACCAAATCAAATATTTGTTTGTAATCCTTCTCCTTTCTTGAAGCATATAAGAAGTGAAGGGCTCTAGTTAAAATACAATTGGAGACTCCTAGCAGGTGATAGCTGTGTAGAGATTATGTTTGTGGTGCTTCAGATACGGTGTTGACACCTATTTATGGATTATATATTCCTGTTTTTTACCATTATAAACATAACATCCATTAATTTAATTTATGCTAAATCTTCACCTAGTGGGTGTCAGTTCAGTGTATTCAATTTTATGCTATGTACATGTAAGATGTCTGGCAGCTGGCTTCACTACTTGGAATGAACATGTAGTTGTGTTTGTTGGGCCTGACACAACATATGTAGTGGGTGTGGTTTTGCTATATACATATATGTAGATTTAATTTTGCTTCATCCAGCCCTGAAAAGGGTACTTTTCTGTATCCCTTGTCTAGCTTGGGAGTTTTATGACTGGGTCAGAAGTCTAACTAATACAGGAGAAGTATATCTACCTTTCTTGCAGTCAGGGGTTCATACAGAATGTTTTGCTGGGGTGGGAAAACCTACCATCTCATGCGTGTTTGTAACATAACTGCTCAAGTTTCCTTAATTACTGTATATGTAGCAAGAAAGTCACAAATTATTCATCCAACTTAAAATACTTTTACATTTTTGTTGTGGTGGGGGGGGGAGGGAGGTTTTTTCTGCGATGGGAACATTTTTCTGGGTTGAAGAAATCCTTGGGTGCCCCTATTCTATAAAACCCTGTGGTCTCATTAGATTCATTTATGGTTTCCTTTTCTATATGCAATTTCTTGTGTGGTGGTGTTTACAATTATGCACCAATATTACCAGACCATTACTGCTGTAATACTATGTGATGTGTTACATAGCATGTTTATCCTGGGAGGAACATTCCATTGTTGGTACACTGCCTGAACGTACCTGAAGTAACCAGGATTCTAAAATCCATTTAGTCCATAAATACCCCTTAGCGAAATACAAATAAGTCTATCGTGTTTATCATTTTAAGTCTGTGTGAAAATATGGGAGTCATCATTGTGCAATTTGGACCACTCGCGTCTGTTTTGATTTTAAATCACAACATTTTGATCGATGTTGCTTGATCTCCTCAGGTCGAAACGTTGTGATTTAAAATCAGACCAGAATGAGTGGTCCATTAACTTAGTCCTAAAATTAACTATACCACGTCAATAATGGTCTTCGAAATCATGTATGCGGAGTTTGTCACCACAGACTTTTTTGGAGATATTATCAACTCTGAACTGGTAAAGCTGTAAGCCATATAAAACCAAGGCTGCATGTATAGCTACTCTTTTTGAACAACAAGTAATAATAAAGTTGATGGCCTGAACAAAGTGAGCATGTAGATCATCACTTCGAGTTTAATCTATGACTAAAAAAAACCCTTACTCATATGGTGTTATCTCTAGGCTACCTCACCTGCCACTTGTACCGTGAGTACACCCTATCCTGTATAGAGGGAAGTGAGGATACTAGACATATGTATGTACATACATGAACATCAAGACATGAAAGCAGACTATCAAAAAAAAATAATCTATTTGATTCTCTACATATTCATTGGCTAAGTGGTTATGAATCATTGCAGGCTTGTGTTTTTGTCTCTTGAAGTGTTTCTCGTATAGTACATGTATTTGTTTTTAATAAGTTCTTGGGTGTTGCATTGTGTGTGTGTGTGTGTGTGTGTGTGCGTGTCTGTGTGGTGTAGTGGTTGTGTCCTTGGCTCAGGGCAACTTTTCCATCTAGTTTTCCATCTGCCTCCCACCAGCCCCACCAGTCCACCCAGCTGTGATTGGGTAACTGGCATTTGCTGGTGTGTAAATTCAAGGCCTTTTCTCATGAAACAGCAATGGTCCAAGTGGGACTTGGGTGCCCACACCACTTGCTGTGAGGAAAGGCCTATTCTCCTGCGAGTTCCTAGCCTGGCTCCAGGAGCTTTGCTTGTAGCTCACAGTGTGCACTCTGCCAGGTGCATGTGACCACTTAGTTTGAGGTTTCAACTAACTTCTCCATGTGATCAGTGTACACATCTTGATGATGGATTGGGATGAGTACACAGAAACATGGATTGAATTCATCCACTTTATTACCAAGAGGGTTTTATTTTGAGATCAGGTGTGATAGATACAGAAAGTTGTGAGTTGTGAAGCTGTTTTGAAACTCTGACAATAAAGCAGAGATTATTACAGTGGACCCCCTCGGATATCCAGGCTGGCTCCAAGGTTATTTTGCACTGTATTAGCTCAGAGCTGACCTTGGTGTAGCAATCTTACTGGCTAGAGCTAGCTGTCATTTTCTTCTAATTTGGTAAATTGTACTAGTTAGGTATGAGCTACATAAACTCATTGCAGCTGATCTGTAGTTGTAATTAGTCTGGGGCTTAGACCTGAGTTAAGTTCAACTGAATTGTCTGTGTGTGTTGTGCAGGCTAATAATGGCTGAATAATAAATAATTGATGTTGATGCTTGGCTACTGAAGATGCAGCTAATCCTGGCTATCAGTACTGCCATGAAAAGACCCAAAGAGCATCCCAATTTACTGACACTAGCTGAAGAACCAGGATAACATGTACTTTCCATAAATGGTCTTGCAATCTGTATTTTAATGAAATTGTCCTTATTAGAAGTGCATTCCTAGAATTTCATATTATTTGACAGACAATTGCCAAAATATGTATTTGATAAAAAGAAAAAAAATAGGAGTAGAAGTCCAAGGTTAACAATCCCATTTTATTATAAGAGGTAAAATGCAAGTTGTGCAAAAAAACAACAACAACAAAAACAACAACAACAAAAACAACAATAACATGTATAATAATGGTATGCAAGAAGATACATACTACTTTAGATTTACAAATGGCATAGCTACTTTCATTGCACGGAGACTAGTACAAGTCATTTGCATGACTCAGTTCAGTTCAGTTTTCCTCAGGCCTTAGGCCCTTGGTAGTGTGAATAGACCTTCACCCGCTTTAAGTAACTAATACATGTACTTAGTTGTTTTTAAACAATTGAAATACAGCTTCAGCATAAGTGAGGACTAGTGTGGTGATTTAGGTCTTGGACACTATATTGTCTCATGCAGTCAGGTACTTAGATTCCTCAGAAGTTGTATTACTCATCTTTCTAGCTGGTAGGCACCATTAGTTTCTATGTATGTATGTATGTATGTATGTATGTACATATGTATGTCTGTCTCTATGTATGTATGTATGTATGCATGCATGCACGTATGTAAATGTAAGTGTTCAACTTTCTGCACAATCTACAGATTTTACTGCCTAGATTGGGCAACACTCTATTAATTGGCACCCCATCTATAGATTGGGTGCACAATCTATAGATCATCTAACAAATCTATAGTACCCACTAAGATTATTAAAAAAACAATTTTAATCATGCACTCTGTGTGTTGATCAGGTTGTTGTTATCACGAAAATATTCACCTACAAGTAAAATTCCTCCCACCCCTCTTCCCTCGCAAACTGAAACAGGACAGTTCTGGAGTTTTTGACATTGTCCTGTGTCCTGGATATAGTGTTGGTTTTCCTGGATGATGGGGGTTGAGTGATAAGAGATTTATGTGTTACTATACTATTTGTATAGATGGTGACTTTGATAGCTAGGAAAACAAATAGATTTGTAGTGTAAAGCTGATTGTTTACATTGCATAGATAATAGTGCATGCATGCACTGTCAGCATCCTTGTACAAACTCATTATCAATAATCAGCAGCAATAGTGCAGCTGGTATGTATATAGTCTGGGTCATTATTGAACTCTGATAAATTGAATTTTCATCAATCAGCTCCTAATATTCCCAGAAGAAAGTGTCAATTAGGGTCAATTTGACACAAAGTGGACTATAGAATTTAGAGGAATTCGGAAAAGCTCTGAAGGTATGACAACATATGTGACCGTCTACAGGAAAACCGGGCACAACGCGGCACCCTTCGAAAAAAATTTTTTTTCACTTACGGAGTTGTCGGCGTCCAGATATTGAGCTCTCCAAGTTTTATCGTCGTAGCTTAAGTCGTTCCCACTATAATAGACCTAACCGTTCCCTTCCGTCGGCTTGAAACAATACATTTTTAAGAAATCGATCGATCTTTTCACGATATTTACGCACGCCGTGTTGTGCCCGGCTTTCCTGTAGACGGTCACATATATTGCCTTTTATCAAAATTTGATGCTTATACTAACCTGCTGTCACTAAACCAACAATAACTATTTGTTCTGTTTTTGCATAAATTTGATGAATGTGGTTTTAATGGGTGTGGTTTGGGGCATGACCAGTGTCATGGAAGTGATTTTCAAAAAGTTGGAGCCTACGAATCCTGTATGAAACATCCTTACTACCTGATTACCTGACAAAACACTACCAGCCTAGCTGTTGCTGGCATGTGTAACCATGGGATGGGGGTGGGGTATATTACCTTTCTCAAAGACTATTATAGCATGTACAAAACAGTTTCTGATAACGAAACAAAGATGTGGTCTCTGGAAATTGACACACACGAACACACACACACACATTCAGACATTAAAACAAATTAATCCACAACAGGACTTTATACAGATGTGTGGGGGGTGGCCTAGAATCCCCTTCCCTACAGAAATCTGAATTTTTAATTATGATTATGTATAGGTTTTATACAATGTAATTCAAAGCAATATTCTTCTTATTTTTTTTGTCTGAAATGTGTATCAAAATTACAAGGGTTATGCCCTCCTCTTCTCTATGGCCTATCTAGCCACATGCTCTCCTCAGCTGGTAACTTTCCCCTCCCCCCAGAAAAAAATCCTGTATGACGAGGTGCACACCCATGCACACAAACAAACATACACAGATGGGAAAGTATGTCAATGCACCCACATTTTAAATTAACAGTATCATACCATACAATATTATTCAACAATGGAACTTACTAACAATATAGATTGTTTGCAAGAGTTGGATACTGCACAAGTGTCAATTAATGATGCAGTTCTTGATGTAATGAAGTTGATAGGCAACATACAGTATTCATCCGACAGTTCATAACAATCCGGCTCCCACATAGTTACTGGTTTCGGATATAAATTACGTTGTTGATGACGCTTAAACCACATTGGACAAAACAACAAGAAACTAATACATCGATCCTCTACAATCACATTATGTTGAGCAACCAATTTTATTTGAGCAGCACGAATCTCATTGGTAGGGTGGCGCTCGGCCATTATAATGGAGGATGATGCAGATCTACATTTAATAGATCGAAATAGTTTGCCATTAATATGAACATGTTGGTACTTGTGATAGGTTTTTCAAGTATATGGGAGTATAACTTTGTTAGCCCTGACAATTCCTCAGTTGTCATAACACTCTGCTGATAAAACTTTGGAAGTTCATACTCATCTTGGGCAGATATGAATTCTGGATTTGTTGCCGCATATTGTGAAAGAGTACCAACCAACTTTTGACTATTGAAAATTGAACTGAATACATCACCATGTTCCTTTGGCAAGTCAAGAAGATCTGTTGATTCCATAAACCTTTTCAATAACTGAATTTCGATTGATCTGCTATTATTAGGTAATTTTTCTAAAATACCATTATATCTCTCAAACGAGAAGAACCAAAATACATGCACTGGACCAAAGTCTTGCATGCATTCTCGCAAGTGAACATGCATATGCATGTTGGGTGTAATAGATTCAGGACCATACATTCGCTCACATCTTCGGCAAAATTGTAGCAATAAAGAATCGGCTAGTTGTAGCTGTTCATGTGTGATTTGATGTTGACATATAAGCCGACATGCCAATACAAAATGGCACCAACACTCAAGGTCACTGCCAACTACAATGTCATGTAGCACCATTACTGAGTAATATAAAATTCAGTTTTTAAACTGATCTGCAGTAAATGCAGATAACCCAGACCATATTTTCAGTGGAATCCTACCTATATCTGGAGGAACAACAACCTTATCTATTCGTTGCTGGATTAAATCAAACTTGGCTTCTGGTATTATCCCGTTTTCGATCCAGATATCCTTTAAAATGTGCTTAGCTGAACCTAAAAATAAATTATGCATAGGATCAACAGCAAGCATTCTGGTGGGATTAAAATAAGGTAATCGAAGTAGCTCAGTATACCGATAACCATTCTTTGATTCAATCTCACGAACTTCTTTTTTTGTATTGCAGGATTCAAGTTGCTTAGCTACATGTAAATGCTCACTTCTAGTACGCTTTACCCATTTGTCACGATCAAACCCACCATTATGATAGCTTTGAGAAAATGATTTGTGACAGCGAGAACAGCCTTAATGTGCATTATATGATAAAAATCCACACAATTTATGACCGGCAGGCAAGTCACATGAGGCACAAAGCAATGCACACCTTATTGTTTCTTTATGTACATTAAAATCAACTCCCTCCCAAAACTCATTGAGTTCATTTACCAAAGGTTTTAAATAACCGTTAATATTGGTTGGTTCAGATGGTCCTGGCAGAATTCCAACTAGTATTACATTTTCAGGCTTATTCCTTAAATTTCTAGGAAGATTCATGATAGTTATATAGATTGCTCCTATTGAATACTCAGAATGCTTAAATGGACGAAACCAGTCTAAATTTATCATAAGCCCTAAGCTGTAATGTTCGGAAAAAAAGGGTGTTCCATCACAATTCTGAAACTCTCTCCATATATTGCCATCATAATATGTCACATAAAGTGTTCTGGGAGACCTTTCTTGAACGCCATTTTTCACAGTTATCCAGGAAAGATTCTTGCAACAGCAACGTCTGGAGTGAGTCTTTGATAGATATGTAACAGTAAATTAAATACGGGTATAATATTTTTTTTCCACTCGATAGTTCAACAGTTTTTAATAAAAGAAAATTGCAACTAGTCCTCATTCGTAAATGTGGATGGTTAGGAAAGCGAATGAATGAACATCGTTTGCTTAAATTCCCTTCTTTGCAATCTTCGAAAGTATAAATATTGTCACATTTTTTGCAGACAACTTATCTACGAAATTTTTTTTAAAGTTCCATATGACTGTAAATGATAAGTAGATGTGGGAAAACATTTTAAAATAAAAGATAAAGGAGGAAACATTTTTCCCAATAAACCAAACAGGGTGACAAAAAATTTCAGCATAATTTTAGTTCCTGCATCTGACAGTGCATACACCTTTCTCATTAAGAAAATAAATGCCAATACCCATTTCATTAAATTAAGCATACTTCTTTCTTGATCGCCAAAACCTTCATGTTGTACATCTCTTGGTTTTGTTTCTAAATCATTTTCACACTCTTCCTCACTTGAGTCATTCCAATATTCAGTGCAGCCATCTGTAAATATTAAAACTTATTAATAAGCCTGATAATATTGAACTCAAAGTACGTACCTTCTTCATTTATTTTACTTTCTTCATCTATCTCTTCAAGATAATCAGCTTTATTTCCTGGTTTTGAATTGTTGATACTTATTTATCACTTTCTTTTTCTTCTTATTATTTTAATTTTTTTTGTTTCTCTCAATGAATGTTATGTATTTTTCTCTCTCTCTCAAGAATTAATACCACATTTGAAAATACAGTATTGACATGATGTCCAGATTTATTAAAGAATTGATTCATTGGCTGTTATGGTGATAGCAAAGTATAGTGGTTTACAAAAATACAATAATAACAAAACATTGTTTCTAATAGAATCTAATGAAGAAATTTCTGGCCAATTAAAGAAAGTGATACACTGACTAGAAAGTAACGAGAAGGAGCTGAAGGAATTGAAGAGTAAAGTGGCTGAACTTCAGACCTTAAACACTCATAAGGATAAAGAGAGACCTAAAATATCGAAAGTTGTGAGGGTGAGTTATTTTTTGTTTCTGAGTTAGGTTAGAGATAAAGCTTTCATGGGGTAATAGTTAGTAGTTTCCTTGGTTTATTAGAGGGGGCAGTAGCTCTCTATTTAAAAGATTCCGAACAACTAAATCAGTGGAACCACAAAATTATTATTATTACTATTTTGCCACATTTAGATTCTATTTGTTGCTGTAAAGCTAAAAACTTGATTATTTAGTATGATGAAACTATAGTAGAGTGTGTAAGACTATAATTAATCGGAGTTTATTCAAGCATCTCTTTTTTACAGTTGCTCTGCACTTTTGAAAGGTTTTCTACTGGGTCAGTAGGTTGGAATTCACTAATGCTGGTATAGTCAGTTCCTGTGCATCTAGCTGCTGAGGTATTTAATCATAGAATGCCTGAGAGTGTGTTCTAATTTGAAATTACTTTAAAATCACAGTTAATAGAGTAGACCCAATTAAAAAAAGAGGTATTAAACATTTATATTTAAGAAAACTTTTTTATTGTAATGCACAATCATGCTTTAATGCAGCAAAATTGTGTTTTTCGTGCCTCTTCAAGAGCTTATCATGAAAATTACATAAACTATTGAAAAAAGCCAATGCTGTTCTTAAATTTGAAAATGTGTTCTTTTCCCAACGTACAAAATTCTAGTCTTGCTTCCAGAATAATATTGGATAAGTTAGCTGTGGCAGAAAGCTAGAAAAATCCCTGGCGTACCATATTAGTTTATTTAATGACCTATTTCCGTGCGATAAAGTCGACTCATAACATAGGGTATGGGTCACTCTATTTCTCATGGGGTAAGGAGTTAATCTATTGCTCATAGGGTAAGGGGTCACTCTTGCTAGGAAAGTATATCATGTGGTCACTCTATTGTTCATAGGGTATGGGGTCACTCTTGCTCTTAAGGTATATCGTGTAGTCACTATTCAGTGGAGTAGGAAGATGAAAAATATTGGGGGGGGCAAAATGCTAGGTCTGCTGTGCGATATGAAAAAACAATAATTGAAGTTATTAGTTATTTTATTGGTCTATTAGCCACAATAAATTATTCTAAATTCCAAAATTTTAAACTTTTTGGCTCACTATACAATGCTTTCATCAGTAGAAATGATTAAAAAAAAGGTATAATAGAAGCACTAAATTTTTGTGATGAATTTGATAGGATTCATTATAATCTTTGTTTAGTCATTTCACTGATGGAGGCAACTGTATAGAGTGCTGAAATGTTTAAAATTTAAGGAAATTTATTTTGGCCAGTGGTGTTAAAAAATAGGTAATATGTCAGTACCTAGCCATACACGACTTTTTAACCGATTATCGCCGAATTACGCGTTTCCGCGTCAAGCACGAGAGTGCTTCACAGCGCGGGTTACGCATTTTTGCGTAACCGCCATAGTTACCCGCTTCAATTAGCTACCAGCAGCAATCGCAAGTGTTTCAAGAGCTCCCACAACGCTGTAGCGATTCTCCTGTGAGGTAAGTGTAAGGGAGGCAAGGTTTTAATGACCCTTACCATAGAAATTTTTTTATTATTTGTAGATTGAAATTGTAGCACTGTTTGTGTATAAAGAAAATCAAAGTTACAAAAAAAAAATATGTATAGCTATAACTAATAGACTAAAATATTTATCAATTATTAATATGATATAAAGTTGTCAATAAAATTTAAAGACTGCCAAGAAGTCTTCATAGAGGGCAGTGATGAAGAATTTTATGATCTCAAAGAAATAGAGATAGAATAAGGCAGAAGACTTCTCAGGTGTAGAGGTCCTTGGCCAAGAAGTCTTCATGGAGGGCAGCAATGAAGAATTTGATGACCTGGAGGAAATAAAGGTTAAAAAAGGCAAGCTATTTTAGCTTCGTTTGTTCATACACAGAGGGTTCTATAGATTTTGAACAACACTAACCACAAAAGGTCAAGTTATTATTGCATGAGGATACAGACTTTCTTCCTCCCAGTTCTCCCCTACTTGAAGGTGCCCATAAAATGGATTTCTTAGGAGAAAGTTTCTCAGGTATGAAGAGAAGGATGTGCAATCTATGTCAAGAACAGTAACAACAGACACATCATGGTACGGTACAGTGGTGATTATGGGGTGTGGCTTTGTCACCATGGGAGTTCAATCAGACTGCTTCATAGTATTATCAGAAAAAATCCTAGAATTGCAAACACAGTAGTCTATATAATTGCTTGTTATGTTATAATATTATATTATTCTAGTATATGGCTCACACAAAAAAAAAATAAACAGCCAAAATCCATAGTTGCTGAATTATTTCAAAGCAAGCGGCTGGTGAACATTTAAAACAACAATATATAGCTATGAAACATGAGGTCTTATCCTAAACTTTTACAATACTGATGCTAACAATGGTATACTTACCTTGAAGCTTGTAGTTTCCAATGAGTGCGCACTTCATACACTTCAAACGCCTAGAAACTAAACAAAACTTAGCCCGCGGGTAGAGGAGGGCTTTAGCTTCAATCAGTTAATACATCGCCGTCGGTTACTTCGAAGCGTATTGCCTCTAGACAAGAAAAAGCTCAGGCGGTTCAAGCCTCGAGGTGACGGTCACGATTTCTTGTAAACAATTTCGGAGTACGCGCACGTAATCGCGAATTTAATTTCCGGCGTTAATCGGTTAAAGTAATAACATTGATTGATCAAAACAACAATAAGTATAGGTTACATCACGAGGTGGAGGTCGGTACGGGATTTACACAACCGAGGGCCGAAGGCCCGAGGATAGTGTAAATCCCGTACCGACCGCGCACCGAGCGGTGCAACCGACTTGTACCATGGCTCTAGGCTATAAGAAACGCATAACAACCTTTTTTTCTGTAGCCTCATTGGTCGCCGCTTCGCTTAGCTACAGATCGTAATTCTAGGCCACGGGCAAAAAATATTCACCTCCTAGGCGGTGTATAAGTGATTTATTCACCCCGAATTGAGAAATCTGATTGGACGGTTTGAATGAACCATGGTATAATAATAATAATGATGATAGTAATAACAACAATGATAATAATCAATACATCAATACTTTCCAAAAAAGTTAATTCTGCGTTCATTTATTTGTACAAACTCCTTTGCGATAGTATGTAAATCCAGTTCATCAGTTTTATCTTGATGAACGTGAAGCAGGACACAATGGTTCAATCTTGATTGAGTCATCGAACTTCTCAGGTAAGTCTTAATTCTTTTTAAGGCAGAAAAATTACGTTCAGCACTTGAAGTTGTAACAGGAATAGTGTAGTACAATTTTAGTAGTTTGTGCACTTCTGACAACAGAGTTTTGCAAGTTGGATTCTCATTAAGCACTTGACAAATAGTGTGCACCCGTGTAACCTTTTTAATGGAAATTCCATCTAGTAATGAACACTTAATCACATCAGGAAGCATTTGAAGGTGCAGTTTCAGTTTTTGCATATCAATATCACCATTGTACATTTCTTGAATCTTCTCAGTTATAGCTACAGACTTGCCATTAGCACTGTCTAGCAATAATTTCTCAACAGTTTGTGCAAAAAGGAAGTTTTGCTGTCTGAAGTTCCCCCTTACAGTGCGAACCGTCCACCCAGTAGGGCATATGGTTCGAATCCTACAATTCGTGGAACAATCTTGCTGCCTTTGGACTGTTTCAAACAGTACTTGTCGTTTTGGAGAATATTTGATTAGTTGTATCAATTCCATAGCAAAATTAGTGCTTCCTTGATGCAACTACTTCCCTAGCGATGTCTTGTAAGCATAAGTTCACACAATGAGCCAGGCAATGAACATAAATTGCTGCTGGGTTTTCACTCTCAATTTTTTTAGCTACACCATTAATACACCCTTGAAAATTTGCTGCCCCATCGTATGCCTGCCCTCTACAATTCACTATAGGAATACCAAGGCGTAATAAACAATCCTTAATAATCAAATGAATATGTTCTGCTGTGGTCTCATCGAGTTGAGCAAGACCAAATAAATCTTCTTTGATTTCATATGACTCGCTCACAGTTCGGAGAGTAATAGTCAACTGTTCTCTGTTAGAAATATCCCTTGTTTCGTCAGCTAGTATAGAGAACCAACGATTTTTATGGACATCAGATAATAGTGAAAACAAAACTTTATTGGCCATAAGCTTAATCAATTCATTTATAACTTCAGGCTGATACTTATTTTCTTTAACCCAGTTACACTCACCCAGTACTTGTTTGAGCAGTACAGTCAAATTGGAGCCACTACTGTGATCATTTCTGACAGATATGCCTTGACGTATCAAAAAACGAATTCCAGCCAGTTGATTTAAAAAGCTCTGCCTCCTATTTTTCTGAGTTACATTACACTGATCTTTAAGTAGCTCATTGATTGGAGTGACACTTGACATACTGTGTGCAGATAGAGCATCTCTGTGAGCTAGAGAGCTTTCATGCTGTTTGAAACTTGATGTGCCTTTCTTCCAATTAGAGAAGCCGGTAGTAGAAAATGCTGGATCAGCTTTTGTGCTCATTACAGACACTTGTGATCTAAGAGCTGCTCTACAGTAATAGCAGTACACTTTTAGAGATTTTGAGCATAAATGAAGCCATTTATAGTCTTCGAACCACTTAGCTAAGAAGCGGCGTTTCTTTATGCAACTTCCGCTTCCATATACTTTTTCAGTCTTCTGGAGCAAAGATGGGTCAGTTGGTTGACTAATATCTCCAGAACAACAGCTACATGAACCATCTGCTGCACTAGACTCATTCATGCTATTTTCAATTGGATCACAGGTAGTGTAAGAGGTTTCTTCCTCATCACTGATCATGGTATCCTCCATCACTTCTTGCTCTACACAGTAATGGATAACTTTTAGCTGATTATTTCATTTATGTGACCGTCTACGGGAAAATCGGGCACAACGCGGCATGCGTAGACGTCGCAAAAAGATTGATTTAGTTCTTAAAATTGTATTAAATAAGCCTAACGAAGGGAACGGTTAGGCGATATATAGCGGGAATGGCTAAAGCTACGGCGATAAAACTTGGAGAGCTTAATATCTGCTTGCCGAGGAGTCTGTAAGTGCAAAAAAAAAATTTTTTTTGTCGGGGCCGCGTTGTGCCCGATTTTCCTGTAGACGGTCACATATGGCCAAGTACTTACCTGTTTGAGGTTGCGAATCTTGTGAATTTGATGCTCCCACTGAAGAAAAGAAGGCTTTAAGACCAAGCTGACCAGAATCTAGCTTAATCTTCTTTTGAGCAGCCATATTTCTCAACTGACTGATTGCATGCATGTCAGTTACTTACAACTGCAGCTGCCTCTTAAACCACAACTTAAAAGCATTCTAGTTATTAGTATGTGTGAATGAATAGGACACAGTAATGTGGTATTTAACAAATTGACTATTCATAGCCATCATGAGAACAGCATTTTGAGAACAGTATGATTGATACAGTAAAATTATTGACAGAATTATTGGCGGAGGGGGGGGGGGCCTCCCTGTTCCTACTCCCCTGATTAGTGACAGACATAATCGATTGCACTTTCCATTGCACTTATAGTTGGGAGAGACTTGACAACAGTTGAGTTACTTCTAAATGCAGCTGCCCCTTAATTTAGCATAGCTAAAACAAAAGTCTGATAAACTTCTTTCTCCAATACTTCCATATGTGCCCTAAAAGTGTTTAAAAAAATGCCTCATTATACTCATTAATTGATTGGCCAAATTCATGTGATAGCCAGCAACTAATTGTGATTTACAAAACTGGAAAGAAAGTTTTTGTAAAGATAATACTGCAGAATAACTAAAGCTAAAACATACACTCCTAGTTCTCTCTCTTGATTATGATTTGAAGAGTTTAAAATAGTGAAATAATTCTCTCCTGCAGATAATGAAGGCTAGAGAAATCACACTTACACTCACAACAGTACTCATGATTTATTCTCACCACATAGTAGAATCTATTGCCAATGAATGCTATTTGTAAAAAAAGGACATAGTTGCCTATTAAAACACCAGCTACTTTAAAGTAGACAACAAAACTAGTGTTCAGTTAAGGTGTATTTATATATATATAACACATTAAACAGCTTTTGATAACAGTATTTTATAAATTCTTGCCAGAATTATATTTACTGTTAGTATTACAAATTAGTGCCAGAATTATTGGGGGGTAAAACCCTCATTTACCCCCCCACTAAAAATATTGGGGGGTCCTGTGCCCCCCCCTGTTCCTACTCCCCTGCTATTGTTCATAAGGTATGGGGTCACTCTATTTCTCATGGGGTAAGGGGTTAATTTATTGCTCATAGGGTAAGGGGTCACTCTTGCTCGGAAAGTATATCATGTGGTCACTCTATTGTTCATAGGGTATGGGGTCACTCTATTTCTCATGGGGTAAGGAGTTAATCTATTGCTCATAGGGTAAGGGGTCAATCTTGCTCGGAAAGTATATCATGTGGTCACTCTATTGTTCATAGGGTATGGGGTCACTATTGCTCATAGGGTATGGGGTCACTCTTGCTCGGAAAGTATATTATGTGGTCACTCTATTGTTCATACGGTATAGGGTCACTCTTTTTGGGGTAAGGAGTCGATCTATTGCTCATAGGGTAAGGGGTCGTCCCCTTTGCTCGTAAGGTATATCATGTGGTCAATCTATTGTTCATAGGGTATGGGGTCACTCTATTTCTCATGGAGTAAGGAGTCGATCTATTGCACATAGGGTAAGGGGTCACTCTTGCTCGTAAGGTATATCGTGTGGTCACTCTATTGTTCATAGGGTATGGGGTCACTCTATATCTCATGGGGTAAGGAGTTGACCTATTGCTCATACGGTAAGGGGTCACTCTTGCTGGTAGAGTATGAAGATTAGTGGTCACTTTATTGCTACTGAGTTTAGGGTCACTCAATTGCTCATGAAGTTAATTGGAGTTTTATTGCTCATGGAATCATAAGTATCACCCAATCTGGTTACTCCTCCCCCAAGTGTACTGATTTGTCCTCAAAAGTGAAGCTAGCTGCTGACGTGATACCTGTTTAAGCCAATAAACTTTGTTCAGATGACAATTACATTCATTACATTCAACTCCTTATAACACTGCTTTAAATCAATGTTTACTGAGGTATCATATTTATACTATGAAAAACAAAAACGAAAACAAGGCTACCTTCATAATTGTCAAAATTGAACTGCCATTTGTGTGTATAGTTCACATTATTATTATTAAAGGTGGTATGGTTGCGATGAGGCCAGCATTCCCAAAGCCATTTTGATAAAGTACACTTTAGGGTTAATTATCAAATGCGTATATAGTATGAAATCAAATACTCAATGAATGATTGAAATAGTGTTCATTATTGTCAGGGCAACGCCCAGTGTGGAGCTGGACTCTTACCTGTGAGTTTTATTTAACCTTATTTTATTTAACCCTATTACTTGTTTGTTTCATCACCTTCGTAGTCGTCAATCACCCATTCCCACATTAGACTTATCAGAGGCCTTGCACCTCTGGTAAAGATCACCAAACTTCCTTTTACTCTTCCCACTTTCAACCCACTCTAAGTTTTGTCTCACCCTTACCTACGTTACTGTAATCACCCACTTTACAATTGCTTGCTTCCTATAAGTCAAACTGAGTTGCCACGAGTGCGAAGCGTTCACAGTTTCCTTGTTGAACAAGGAATAAGACTAATGCTGTTATAGAGAATAAGGGAATGCTTATTATGTGAAGACTCAAGGATCACTTTAAAACAAAGAGCGTAGAAATCTCTAGTGCCTATTGGGTAAGGGGTCATTAATAATGATTGGGTTAAGAATCACTAATGCTCATGGAGTAAGGGGTCGCTCAATTTTATGCTCATCTTAGCACAAGATGTTAGCTCATGATGTAGTGGCCACTCTAATCCTGACCATAGGGTGAGGTAGAACTGTAAATGATAATAGGGTAATCATTGCTCTTAAGGTAAAAGATAAATTACTACAATTTTCTATGATGCATATCTAATTTAAAAAATAAATCACTTAGCGCCATTTTATTTTGACGTCACCAAATCGCTGTCATTCGTCATAAATCGTCAGTTATAAAACTTGCGCGTTATGCCCGACTCCCCGTTGGGGAATTTCCCCAAACGCGCGCGAACCGATTGGGTAATCCTCCACTTCATTAATAGCTTGTGTTTATTAATAATAATTAACACAACAGTTTAGTATGGCTTCTGGAAGTAGATCTATGGAAGAAAATGCTTTCAAAGGAAAAGAGGAGAGCTTGAGTTGCTGACTGACATCAGCAATATTCCACTAAATGCAACCAGTAAAAGGGCATGCACAGCAAAGACAGGAGAAAAGATTGAGAATATCCTGAAGGTGAAGGCCATCAGGGGAAGGCATGCATCAGCTCCACCACCAGAGTGTCCACCATCTCGACCTAGTAGGATGATGAAGTCCAAGTGTACAACTTACAATGAACATATGACATTATGCCATATAATTAAACATAGTCCACACATAATTACAGAAGGCATGCATACACTACAAACACGCACAGAAAGAAACACGAGTTTTGTTACTCAAAAGGCTGTGGCACTTCAGATGTTTGGTGCCTGCATTTCTACTGGAATGGGGATTCTGGAAGCTTGCAAACTAGCAGGTCTTGCAACCGGCTTCAGTGATCAGAGCATTCGCAAATGGGCCCAGGAGATCTATGCGGATTTCTTTGGGATCCTGTCATCCTTGGAGGACTTGACAGACAAGAGGCTGGATGACGAGCTGGAGTCTGGAAGAGGGAAGCATCCCAAATGGAAGTCAGTCACTGTGTCATAGGGTAGCACTGTTTCGTCACTGTCATGGTGTAGTACTGTTTCGTCACTGTCCTCAGGAAGCACTGTCTCGTCACTGTCATATGGGAGATGGGTGTCATCACTGTCAGGTTGAGGGGATTCGTTATATATAATTGTGGTGTCAGAGTCACTTGGTGAGGGTGTTAATGTTGGCAGTGTTGGATTACGTAACTGTTGTTTTATTGTTAGTCGTTCCAGAGAGGTATTACCAAGAGCATCCCTGATTTTGGGTAATCGCTGCACATCATCGTTAACCGACACCTCCAACGTGCAGATGATGTACCGGAAATTTCTATTTCCAGGAAGCATGGCGCAGATGTCACCTTCCTACAACAACAAGGGATGATTTTTTTTTATGGAACAAGCCTTCTAGCTTCTATAAAACTACTGAAAATTATTTAAATTATTAATTATTATTGTATACAGTAGTCAATCTTGAATTAATCTTTAAAATTAAATTAAACTTTGACCTAACAATCCTAAGAGCTGAACACAATCAAACTCACCCTTATTTTTATCAAAAAACAGGTCTAATTTGCTCAATTTTGTTTACATAGCATAAACTTAAGCCATTTATCTATGATTTGGTGTAATAAGAATACTCCAGTTCAAAAAATGTAGAAATCCCAGCTTAAACACTTTTATTTAATAAAATAGAAATAATATTGGCCTATACAAATATAATTAATGCACCGAATTTTGTTCAAATGAAAATTCATCTAGTATATTTCCAACTTGCAAAGTGTAACAACTCCAACTATTATAATTTTAATTTCCCAGCTTAAACACATTTATACTCACAATTTGATTCTTGCACTTCAACCTTAGTATAACCTCAACATTAACCACGATACCACAATTATAAAACATGTCATGTGTCAATATAGCATTGATGTATAAGTATACAAAAAATAATATCTGTAGCTCCCATATTTCTCCACCTGTAAAGAAAAGACTAAGACAATAAAATATGCCATTTATTTGTTCTCTAAGCTGGATGCACTGTATAAGATGTTAATGGATGATGGTGATGATTTTTCTGGATTTTACTTTGGAGAAAAGTAAGCTGAATTTTTTTTATGTTCAACATAATTTAAAATTAATTATTTAGGCAAGGCTGGTGCAGTGATTCGAATCGGAGAATCACTGAAATGTTATTGGCAGAAGTAAAAAGCCTTAATCCTGATTTTAAGAGTCATGAAATCAGAGGTAAGTTACATACATTTTCTTTATTCAATTTTTTTTTTTCAGTTGCGATTATTCAAAAAAAATTTTTTTCAGAAGCAGCTTACACTTACTATAAGCACCTGAACCAGGAGCGGTCTCTTGATGAACGTGGCGTGGCAGAGACACGCAAAGTAAATAGAAGGAGAGCTGAAAGGATAAGAAGGGTAAATTTCCATTACATGTATATTCCATGTTATCATATTCTGTTGTTGTTTTTTTAATTTGATGATAAGGGAATACGGTTTTGTTAATTGTAGAAACTGCAAGAGAGAAAAAGCGTGTTCATGAAAAGAAGCTATGGTGAAGAGGACCGGAAGAAGTGGGCTTCAGTGCTGAATGCAGATTGTGTTTCTAGCGAAGAAAGTGGAGAAGACGACGAACTCTATGTAAAGCCACTTCTGTGGAGGTCTTCACTGGTGGAGAAGTTCTTTGTGGACCTCGATGATCAATTCCAGCGAACAAAGTCCTCCCAAGCCAAGAGGCAAACCAAAACTAGAATTTTGAGTGAGGTCCCTTCGAAGAGGCCTTCTCCGTCAGACTTGCCCAGTAGGGCTACGAATTAATTTTTTACTTTTCCTCATAAACTATTATATTTATTAATTTTATTAAATTTATTTTATCTGACAACTACTTGAAATGCTTAGTAAAATGCAACCTAAATCTAGTATCTAAAATTCCACATTATCCTATAATAATTGTGTTCCTGAAACTCTACACAAAATGCCATATGATTCTAAAATATCATGTACCTATAATTCTACACATAATGCTACATGATTCTAAAATATCATGTACCTATAATTCTACACAGAATGTCACATGATTCTAAAAGATCATGTACCTATAATTCTACACAGAATGCCACATGATTCTCAAATATCATGTACCTGGGATTTAGCTCTATCCTGTAGCTGTAATTCTATCATGCATATCATATTTCCTTCAATCATGAAATGAGCACTGCATAAGACATTACCACCACATTTCAACCATAAATACTATAGCAGATAAGAGAATAAATGAAAAAACAAAACAATACAAAAAAAACTTTAGGTCGTTTGATTGAGAAAGTTCCAACTTGGTTTTTATGAAGGGTTAGAAACTTGAATTTGTAATGTTATAAAGCCTTTACAATCCACTAATTATGGCTCTTCTTCGGAAGGAGAGGTGTTTCAGGTTGACACCAGAAAGGGTTCTGACAGCACATAATTGGTGGTCTGTTAAGTATGAGTCTGCAGCATGCAGTCTTACTTAGCAGTATAAAGGATAAATTTGAAAGGCTCGGGAGTCAGTGGTTGTCGTAGCTTAGTGGCAAGAACACTGGTGGCTGAAGCCAGTGGCCTTGGGTTCAATTGCCGGCGACAACCTGAAGTTTTTTATATTTCTCTTTTCCTCTCAGACCTGTTTGATTGAGAAAGTTCGAACTGGGTTTTTATGAAGGGTTAGAAATTTGAATTTGTAAAATTTTAATGTTAATAGTGAACACAGTAGTTTGTTAACAGAAAATATATTGGAGGTTATTAGGCATTTCCACGTAGTCCGCAATTTTGCAATTACATTATGTAACTACACAGTGAAATAACGCAGTCATTCACAGTAAGGTGAGAGTAAATTACTTAAATTATTGATATGTAGTGGAACTCCATGAATGTCTATCCATATCGCCTCTCATTTTGTTATGTAGTATGAGTGACTGTATGTATCTGTGTTTGTTTGTAGGTATGTCTCAGTTTGCTTAACACATGGCATGGCAAACCAGAGGAAATATAGAATGCTCAGACATCATGTTTTCTACAGGTAAGAATTACACATGTTGGGTAAGATTGACAGTGTGTGAGGTTTGAATCAGCGACTAAGGTGCGGAGTAGCATGTCTGGAGATATGGTGATGCAGTTGGCAGTTAGTAGAACACAGGGATAATAGTAGGCCCCAGTAGACCCACATTTTATATGTAGCTCAGGACCACTGCTACAGAATTAGAGCTCCACTCCTATCATTATTAACAATTTGTCAAAATGGAGTCAGTCTTAGACGTCCTTGTTGACTGGTAGTACTTGTGACTGAGTATCACTGTCCGTCCTAACATCCACATAAGATGTAAAAAAAAAATACAGAAATAAATCATAGCCAGTCATGATAGAGAATAAACAACACGGATCGGTAATTTTGCTAAAAGTTCAAGGTATAGGCAGCTACCACTGTAGTGAAAGGATTGATTAGTAAATTTTGTTCCATAAGCTGAGGTCACATTTCTGTTTGTGAATATGTTACCTTTAATTCATTGCAGGATTAGTCTTGTTTGTTTAAACTACAACTCTAGTACAGTGTTCTCATATATTCTCATCTGTTATCATGGCAAGAAATAATGTTTATTATTATTATTATTATTGTTTTAGGTTCTGGTATCAATCCAGTCTCTGATCTTGGTCCCAGAGCTGGTTACAATGCACCAGGATATGAACAATTCAGAGGGAAACTCCCTAAGGAGAACAAAGTCACTCAAAAGTTTATGGGGCAATCATCCAGTTGGCCATGAAGGTACATACTTGCAAAAAAAAAAAAGTTATTTCATATATCAGATGCCGCTCTCCAATAGTTGCTGCCTTCCAATTCAGCCACATATATTCTTGTCTTAGTAGTATAACTCGCTGCCCTTAAATAGTTGGACATGCCCACAAATACTGAGATGATTAAACTACCAGTGCCGAGTACTTTAAATAAATTCTACATTTTTATAAAAGAATAATAATAAAATTTCTGTAACGAAGCAATGACTAGCAAACAATCAAGTCACATTGCTATTATGGATTGTGTAACGTCGCCTTCAAATTGCCATAGACCCGTGTAGAGAAACTGAAATAGTAGGTGTGGCATCCGATTGAGGAAATATAGTATGTAATGTTTGTAGGGTTTGTTTTGTATTTGTTTTATTTATTTTATTTTTTTGATTGTTTTTTTTTTTTTGTTTTTTTTTTGTTTGTATTTTGATTGTTTGTTTTTAGCCTGAATACCACATTTAGAGCAAGTCGCTTTATGTACATGAATGTTATATCTTATGGGTAATTCTGCAGCATTTCATCTTGCATAAAGAGCCTATCCTAGCTCAGTGTGACGTGTAGAAGAAGGATCTGGAATACATACATATTTACATGTAACACACATACGACCTATAATGCGGAGAAGTTTTAAAAAGGGAAGAAAAAACTATCTGTCTGGTATAAATTTGCTTGCATTTGAATAATTTGTACTAGCAAGCTAAAGCTTATTTATGTCTTAGCTCTGAATAGTAATAATAACTAGTGGTGCACTCAAGTACGCATTGATGGTGAGCGAGCTAGTAGCAAATTACTTGGTAGAATCTTTGTTACCTTGTACCACCTTTATGATATTAAACAAAAAGAAACAGCTCTTTCTTTTATTATCTCAATGCAGGAGAGTCCTCCTGTGTTCAGCACACTCCAGAGTAAACCATGATTTTTTTTTTTTGATTTTTTTTTTAATTTTAAATTTTTATTTAAATTTTTATTTAGCAGTTTGACATATTTTACAATGTTAAATGATATAATATGAGGACAAACTAACAGTATGATAGTGGTGGATTATTTTAGTGACTAAGTCTTATAAAGTTTAATAGTGAATCAGGTAACTTTGAAGGATGATCTATTTAAAAAATAGAGTGGTGAAAAAATAATAAAATGGAAGTTAATGATTTCATGTACTGTTAAAATACGCTCCAATATAAGTTCAATAAACATTGTAAGTACTTACTGTAACATGTTTGTATAAAACTAATATTGGTATACACGTATAATGCATATAATTATCTACGGCACAATCATTGTATGTATTGTTTGGAGTATGTAGACAACTTAGTTTAGACATTGAAAAAATATAATAATTCTTACTGTGTGTTGTTTCATTGGTTACAAAATTATCTATTACACTTTCAGAAATTCCATTATCCAGCATAAAGTCCGCCAGCTCAGTGCACGACAATCCTTCCATCGCTAGTTGCTGTAAGTGCAATATTCTGTCAGCTTTCAAGTCAATCCTTATATAGGCCGAGTATGCCTGTGATCATATGATCACTGAATCTGTGTTAGCCACTATGTCTGCTGGGAGCGCTATTGGCTCCCAGAAGTCAAATTCAAATATATTTAGCCAAAAGTCTACAAGAGGTTTCAGGGTTTTTTTAAATGGGGAGAGCTATTGGCTCCCACCAAGGTCAAAATTCAAATATATTTATTATTGTTGTTGTTGTTGTTGTTGTTAATATTATTATTATTATTATAATCATTATTATGATTATGATTATGATTATGATTATGATTATTATGATGATTATTATTATTTTATTATTATTATTATATTATTATTACTATTATTATTATTATTACTATTATTGTTCGGGAGTAAACTAACAAGTTAAATAGAAGTAAATCTACACTTTCGGAGTTATTACTAGTAACTTGTTAGTTTACTCCCGAACATTTTGGAAGGAAAATTTTGGTTGTTCAGGCACTGGCTCATCCCAACCAAGATTTTCCTTCAACAGCTTTTGAAGGAGTATTTTTATGACAATAATGCTGGGAGAGAACCACCCTAGAAGGTCGAAAGTTTTTGCTACATCTGAAGCTACCTTCCGTTTGGTCGGATGATCGTCAGAAGTTAGCGTCGGTGTTGCTACGGTTTTCAAGCACTGATCTGGTGGAGAAATAAGTTGAATAGATTCTTCTTCTCGCAATTTCTTTGGAATAGTTTGAAGAAGAGATTGGGAATTAGACTTCCACTTGCGAATGTTCGGGAGTAAACTAACAAGTTACTAGTAACTAGTGGTGCGCTCGAATAGCGCAAATGGCGAGTGAGCTGGCCTAGCTGAAAATAAAATGAAATACTGCCACTTAGAGAAAATGCAATTTAAAATGAGTACACTGTATGATAATTCTAGGGGGGGAAATGATTGTTTCGCTCTTTTTTGAGCTCATCAGCATACCATAACCATACACACATACAAAGTTACCAACCATTTCAAAGTTTTGTATAAACCAGATAGACAATCTGTCAGTTGATACTGTGCACTATTCCAAGAATGTATTGCATATGTGTTATTTACTATTGCTGCACACAATTTCACGTCTTTTAAAAGTTGGTAATTTTGGATGTGACATATGATAGATATGGACAATCATCTGTACTCATCTTCGACAGATGATTGCCCCCCTCCGAATATTTCAGAGGGGACCATAGTAGTCACATTTTCAAATGCACTGATATTTACTTTGGGTCCTTTTTAGAAAATTTTAATAAATGTAAGATCATTATTATTATTATTTGTGAAAATGTTTAATAATATATTTTGTGATACAAAAAATGCTTCAGAAAGAAGAAAGTTAATACTAAAAGTTAAAGCAAATAAGGTGTACATTTGTCAGCAGCTTGCTGCAGTTAAAAATCTTTCTTTACGCAGGTGTAAACTTGAAGCACTCGAGTATAAGAATTTGACTATAAAAATATTCAAAATTTATAAGACTTGAGTTCAATACTTGACATTGAAATTTGTAAGAACTTGAGTATAAATTTGATGAGCATAAAATATGACGTTTAGTTGAATATAGTTGATGAAAAATAACTTATGACCTCCAGCTTAAATACCCAGTTATTTATACTGGCACACAAGCTAGGTTCTAAATGGACAAATAATTTGAGGACTATTTGGATGGCAAACTGTACCGAAATGTGTGGACATAGACGACACTTTGTGATTACTGGTACTCCCTGCCACCCAGTTAGTGAGCTCAGGAAACACCGGAAATCCCAGCAAAAAATGCATTCCTGGAGGTCGTCTTTGCAGAGGCACACAAAGAGCTCAGTGCTCCACATTATTACAGCCCACACATTGTGAAATCAGTACATGAGTCCAAGAATGCTAATTTTGGTGTCTCCTAATAAAGTCAACTCAAACTACTACCATAAAGACAATTCCCGTTTTACAGCAAGAAAGACAACAATTACAAAGCCTGTGCGCTATGCATTTGATGTGACCACTTAAATTTTGCCAAATTTAACCAATTACTGCACTGAATTGACCACATCATAGTGGTTAACAGCATGGTGCACATACATAGCCATTTGATGTGTATCTGTATGACTGAAATTGAATGTACCATGCACCATACCTGGGATATATATAGATTCCAACCACTCACGGTATCATAACTGTATATTGGGGTATCCAGAAGGTGTGCCAATGCCATGACTTCAACCTCCGATCCCCATGCCCTGTTTTGATTCATCCTGGTTGCTGCAATATACTGCTCAATTCCCAGCTCCCATTCTGCATCTGTATAAACTGAGCCAACAAGGTGCACTTCTCCAAGATTTTGAATCTGTCTCAGAAGAGGAGCAATCTGATGTGGCCATATTGCATCCCCAATTGTTCTCATGTGCTGTACGATAGCACCTCGTATAGCTAAGTGCTGCTCTTCCGATCCTGTAAGAATCAAAGAAAAGGATCGAAATAGGCAATTTCCATCGCCAACTATCCTCTTGAAATTGGTTGGACGTGTTAATGGGACATTAGAACCACCAGGTGTGACTCCATTTGGTCCACAGTACTGCAATCCAAGCCTTTCACATTGTGCACGCTGCCACTCTTCATTGACAGGGTTATAGTGGAATTGGTGAGTATGGGTGTCAACGCTAGTGACAACAACATCATCAGTGAGACTCTTTTTTCTTTCGACCGGAAGAGGTGGTTCATTAGCGATAACATTTTTGCAGTCTCCATTACAGCAGGCATCATGTGCTTCCCCTGATGATGGAATTGGAATATGGGGCACATTTGTTGCTGTTTCTGCTTCTTCTGCCTCCTCGCTAATTCTGTGATCTGTGCACGACTCAGACTTGACTGACAGTGTTGTTTGTGAGCCTAAACTATTGCTGAGTTTCTCTAATCTGAGGTCTTCATTGAGTCTTTCCTTATGACGTCTGCTGCTGGCTAGATGTGCTACACGTTGAAAAGCGAACGGAGGATTGAAAAGCAGATCTTTTACATGCCGCACACGTGAGCATGCCACAAAAGTCAGTCCAGCCGAGAATTCTTTTTTCCCCACATCAATGACAACTTTGTCTAATGTCATACCTTGGGACTTGTGAATTGTAACTGCCCAGGCCAATTTTAGGGGAAGCTGGAGTCTCGAGCATGGGTAGGTAGAGGACAACCATGTGCGGCGTAGTGGAACTATTGGAACAGTGCCATTTGCCAGAGTAGGACCAGTGTAGAAATCAAACTTTACTGTCACTGCTACTGGTACACTTGGTGGTGATTGATCTGCACCATCGTAGCAAATTGACACAACTGTACCAAGTGCTCCATTAACCAGTCCAACTTGAACCCACAGATTAGCAGTCAGCATTACACGTGCCTTGCATGCTAAAAAAATAACTGGTTCCAATCCACCAGCATCACTTGCAGGAATTCTGCTAGCTCTAGGACCAGAATGGATGGCTTCAATTCTTGCTACTGGCTGAGAATTTGTTCGCAATTTTTCAACATTGTACTCAGCCACTGCTGCAGCAGTTGGAAAAAGATGTAGAGCTTCCTGAAATGTGCTGGCATTTCCTACTGCAGCTGGAGTCTGTTTCATCAGAACTTTCCAGTCATCCAAAGTAATTTCACCATTTCTGAGACGCATGAGTAACTCTTTAAAGTCTAGGCTTTCTTGCCTGAGTACTTGTTTCAAAACAATACCACAATCAAAGAGACGATAATTAGCACTGCCAAGGTCAGACAGTTCAGATTTTGTTGCTGTAGTGTACAGTGGCAAGTCCATCACTGGTGGTAGTTGACCCCAGTCTCCAGTCAGTAGACAGGAACATCCACCCAGTACCTCATGAGATCTAGATTTTTTTCATTAAAAAAACAACATGAAACACAGTTGAGTTACGAGTAACAATAAACAGATACCTTTGAGGGAATGCCTGGCGAAGTCTTCTGTCTACCTGACCAAATAGTTTTCGGCCAACCATTGACATTTCATCAATTATCAAGTATCTAACGCCACAAAGTGATCCTTGAAGAGCACTGAGATGCTGTCCCTCCAAGTCCTTAAAGTCTCCAGTGACAGGAATGCTGAGAAGCGAATGAAGTGTATAGCCATCTACATTGTAAGCTGCCACTCCAGTTGGAGCTGTCACACGAAGGCAATCGCCCAACACTTTCTTCAAGCACTTTATCAAATATGACTTTCCAGTTCCTGCTGTGCCAGAGATGATCATCCTTAGAGGTGACCCACACAGTTTGCCATGGTAGTGATTGAATACTATTTGGTAAGCTTCACTCTGCTTTCCTTTCAAATTTTGTGCTTCAGCCTCAGTTTCATATGCAGAGTAGACAAAATGCTGTTTGTGGTGCTGTGCAATAAAGGAAGGCATTTCCTGCAAGTTGTCATACTTTTTTCCAGCAGCAGACCAGTCGACTTCACAAATAGAAGCAACTTGCTCAAATTCTGTGTGATGATAACGGAGCTGCATCCAATCCAATACAGTGTTCTTGTTTTGATCATCATTGTCATCGTTATCACATGCCTGCAAAAAGAATACATATAAATGAATAAAAAATGAATTGTTTGAAAATATAAATAATAGTCACCTCTTCATCAACAGTCTGTTGATCTTCTGCCTGTGCCATTTCTAGCCTATGAATATCATCAGCAAGAGATTTTGGCACATTACCAGACTGAAGAAAAGTAGCATAAGCAGCTGCATATGTGTCACATCCTCCAAGTAGCTCATCCAGTTGAACAAAAGGCTTGTGAAGCATGAGTTTCTGCTTTGAATATTGCTCATATTGTGGTCCTTGTGGATCTGGTGAGCAATAAGGACGTGGTATCACTATTACATCTTTGTTCCTTGGCACCAGTGCACTGCCAATTTTCTTGGGGATTCTGTACTTCTGAACAAATTTCAGCAGGGACACTTCTCTAAACTCTGGGACATCAGGACGAGCACAATAGTGGTCCAGTTGGGAGTCCACAGTCACAGATTTGTCTTCTTCAAATGTTTCGGTCACCTGTCGAGAACCATCAAGACTAAGAACAACGAAATCTCGAGAAGCTCTAAACAAGGGCAGCATCAAAAGAAGATGACATGTCTCCTGTGCAGAAAAATCTCTCTCTCCAATAGTGCTTGTTAATAGCTTTTGCACTACATTGAGTGGTGTGGCATCCTCTTTGATGCTTTTCATGATTGTACTGTATACTTCTTGCAGACCTTTTAAACGAGGCTCAGATTTGGTAGCATATTTTGCCACATACTTGATGACTTTGTTTCTGGACATAATGTACTGCATATCAACATTGGCTCTCCAAGCTGACAATTGTACTGGGTTGTAGGCATTCAACAAATTGTCATTTCTGGAAGTCAGCACTACAGGTTCACCTTCTTGTGTGGTGATAGTAGTCACTTGCTGTAATGGTTTGGGGTAGCCGAACCTGCACTCCTGCTTGCCTCTCTTACGCTTCAAGCAATATGATGTTGAGCATCTTGTGTGCCATTGGCAAGTAGCAACTAAATCAACCAGGTTCAGTTCCAAGTTATTTATGCCTTGGTATTGTTGGTTGCACACATGCAGTTTAATCTTAGGTAAGGGAATAGAATTGATTATGTTGTTCCCATCAGCAGGAATTCTTGGGTTCATTGTACTAACCAGGCCATCAACATATGCAGTAATCCTCTCAGCAGCATCCAACAATTCAGCACTGTAATCTGTGGCTCCAAGAACATCCACATAAAATGTTTTCATGAACTTGCTAATTCGTTCATAGAAGAACCAATCAGCAATGGCCGGGTTGTTATTGACTGCAGAGCTGTGGCTGGAACTTTCATCTGGATTTTCAGCAATCAAACGAGCCAGCTCAGGCCACTGATTGTCAGTGGCACTATGAGTGAAAAATACAGTGGGCATACCGAGACAGTCAATCATGGAAATGAGCCTACTTCGCTGCTTGAACCAAAATTGTTTAGTTCCACGTAAGCTGGTGGCATAATGTAGTACTCGCTTGCTGAGCTCTTTCCCTCCACTACTGATCATTTCCTTCAAGTCTTCCAAAGACAGACGTGCATCTTGTGGGTGTTGCTTTATGTAAATCTTACCAGTTTGGAGGGCACGCCATCTCATTTCGGTACGAAAACGAGGATGTTTGGCAAACCTGCCATCTTCATAACGCATCAAATGCTTGAAGTAATTCCCCACCGTTACGCTGTCTTGGAGCCAAAAAATCACCATTACCAGTGGGAAACAATGTAGGGAAGGCACAGGAGATGTATCCTTCGGTGACAAACTCGTTTATTGGAGTGTCCCCTCGAGACGGCCATGGAATTATATTGTCTGGATGCGGTTTTTGTCACTCATTTATGGACTTCTTGACAGAGTGCTTTGATACTTTAGTCTAGCAGCTTTCTCTTCTTGTGTTTCCTTGGCTAAGCGTTCATCTTTAAGAACACTCAGGCGTTCCAGCCGAGCAGCTCTGTCATCTCCGGTTTCATTGGCTAAATGTTCTTTTTGCAAAATCCTCATATTTTGTAGCCTAGCAGATCGATTCTCTTGGCTCTCAACTGCTAGTCTATGTTTTTGCTGAATTCTCATTTCATTTAATCTAGCAGCTCTTCTATCAAGGGATTCTTGTGCTAGTTTGCTCCTCTTATGCTCTAATCTAACTTCTTTGAGCACTTCGGATTCATTTGTTTCATCAATTTTTCTGTTTTATCGTCTTTGCTCAGTTTCTAGAGGACTTTCTGCTTTGCGTTTAGCCCTGTCCTTTTCATTTCTTTTTTTAAGGCGGGCTTGCCTTTCTTGTTCGGTTTCAGCCCTCCTCAGTTCTTGTGCCCTCTGGGTTTTTTTGTCAAGGCGAGCCCGTTTTTCATTCGCACTTTCCTTTTTCAGGTTGGGATTATCGAGCTCCATTAGTTATAAAGCACAAAACCTTGACAAGTAAAAGAAAATAAGAATAAAATAAATGAAACAGTCACACGAAGTATAGAACTTAGCCTTAGTTCGCCTAATCCACACCGCAATTGCTTTCGGAATCTCGTATCCAGGTAGCAATAACGCGGGTGCTCAGTTTACTTGGTTTTTATACAACTAACTCAGAAAAGCTGCGCAGTAACGTGCAAGAGTAAAAGGCGGGATAAATGTTCTCGGCGAGACTACCATCGGTTTTGTGTAGTTTGCGCATGATCAGTAGCTACTTAGCGGTTAGATTTGTCACCTGCTTTAATAATGGAACCAGAGCCTATGGCAGAACAAGTGAGTAGATTATTTAGGAGAAGAATTGTATCAGTTGTGATATAATTGTGTTAGAATGGAAGACAAAAGGAAGAGAAGACTGAGCCCCCAGTGGCTCAGGAAATAAAAAAAGTTTTAAACAATAAAGTGAGTAGATATATAGTATTAAAATTCTCATAATTTACTTCATTTTAATACAGAAAAAAAGAAGAAGAAAAAGAAATAGGTAAGTCATTATGGTTTAACCTGTAGCTGTTATGATATGATGCACTTTTTTTGTAGATAGCAATACCACCATCAGAAGAGCAAATACATTATAGCATTTAAATAACTTATTTATCTTAACTGTCCATATTAACTTATATATCTGAACTCCATATTAACCACTTAAAATATATATTTTAACCAATTATAAACATATAATATATGCTTTAAAATGTGTAATCTTTGTATTATCATGAAGAGTTATGTGATGGCTATCTAGCTAGCTCAAAACTCAGAAGTTTGTGGTTATGGGCCATAGCACCCTCCATGGTTTTAAAAGTGGCCACACCTTGAACAAGTCTACACTTGTTCTCTTCAATATAGGGCCAAATATAAATTTGCTGTTTGAATGCTATCAGTTAGAAAATGGACTCAATAAGTACACAAGACGTAACTGTGTAGGCAAAAAATCAGATAGGTCAGAGACAAAAAACCTAACCTGTCAATAAAGGTAAAGATTTTTCATTAGCTAAGCAGTCCTTGTAACACACAGCACCTTCACATACACTTGTTCACTTGATATACCAACACAAGACTTACTTTCTTCAGTGATTTGGCTATTGGACAATGAATTTTCAGGTCAGAACAATACTGTTGAGTAGGGTTAACTATGACTAATAGCGCATTAACCAAGATAACTCACACCAGCCAGAAAATTAATTAGTATCTTCTCCTATGTAAGACTTAAGATTAGGCTAGAAATCAGACACAACTTAAACGAGTAAAATGGAGTGGACAATGAATTTTCCAGTAAATGCTGTTGCACACCTACACAAGACTTACCTTCGTGGTTAGTCTAGTGGACAATGCATTTTCAAGTAAATACTGTTGCGTATGGCTTATAACCATGCCAAAGAGCGCATTGACTTACCACAGCCACTAACTCGAATAGAAATGGAAGTCCTGTAAGTTTTCACGTTTTAACTGCACCAGTAAAAGAATTCAAAAAGGTAAATAATTCAATTTCTAGGGTGAAACGGGTACTGATCGATAAACAGAGGATTCTGTTTAGTGAAGTTTGGGACGGGGTCGACAACCGAACTAACACAAAAACGCGAGGGTCAAAGTACAAAAATGCCTTACGTACGTCCATACATATATACAAATAAATAAATAAACAAACATCCCCGATTTTCGATTGTGTTACCCCTGTAAGTGTCTCGCTCGCTACGCTTGCTCGCCAATAACTCCAAAAGTGTAGATTTACTTTCATTATAATATAGAATACAATTGTAGAGCAAAGATTATGAGATATAAGAAGAAGTGAGAATAAAAGGTTAAAGCTAGCTAAGTGAAGGGGCTAGGCTTCATGATGTAACTCTTGGAGGGACTGGTCCCGAACAATTATTATTATTATTACTATTATTATTATTATTATCATTATTATTATTATTATTATGATTGTTATTATTATTATTATTATTATGGTTATTATTATGATTTTTATTGTTATTATTATTATTATGATGATTATTATTATTATATTATGATTATTAGTATTATTATTATTATTAGTATTATTATTATTAATATTATTATCATAATTATTAGTATTATTATCATTATTATTATTATTATCATAATAATTATTATTATTATTATTATAATTATTATTATTATTATTACTATTTTTATTATTATTA